>JAESGH010000109.1_pt1 | contig 260111 bp, 245 predicted proteins | sample 9269641 | NCBI WGS metagenome assembly JAESGH01 (sample SAMN14515345, study PRJNA621665) | algae metagenome | isolation source: Phormidium tanganyikae FI6-MK23 and co-occurring heterotrophs from granitic... | place: USA: Fort Irwin, California | collected 1998-05-24
AGCCGAAAAACGACCGAACGAGGATAATTTGGCATTTGACAAGTGCACGCTGTTGAGTTCTCAAGGATCGGATGCTCCCACGACCCAGTCATCACAACCAGGCCCGCAGGGCAACTTCTCTATCTTAGCCATCCCGACTCGCTTGTCAAACCAGCGCGCCGAGCGGATCTTCGATCCGCTGCGCAGCCGTTGACAGCCGCAGAAGGGGTGGACCTCCCATCCTAGACGCAAGCGCCTGATCTCTCAAGTGAGAGTGGATCGGGAGTGGTTCTCCGCTTGAGGGGGGTGAAGCTCTGGGCTTCTCCGCTTCCCTGTGGGGCGAACAAGTAATAAGTTACGGGGATTCCGGGGTTCTGGCAAATCGAGGCGGTGCCCCCGGGCGTGTCGTGCGCACGCGCGAGCGGCATTCCGCCGGGTCAGCCCCATTTTCCGGCCCACGAGCGCGCGGGAGTACGATCACGCCATGCTCGCACTCCCCGATCAGCGCCTCCGTCCGCGCGACTGCGACGGCTCCGCATGAGCGCCGGACGGGATCTCCTCGCCCGCGTCTGGACCGAGCTCGACGCCGACCCCCGCATCCTCGATGATGTCGAGGATCCGTCCCTCCCCGTGCCGCTGCCCTCGCACCTCTCCACAGGCGATCTCGCCTGGTCGAGCGTCGCCGCCGCGACTCTCGCCGCAGGCGGGCATCCGTCGTCTCTCGATCCCGACCGCATCGCCGTCGCCTACCGGAGCGACCGCGTCCTCACGATCGACGGGGCCGCTCCCCCGGTATGGTCGCCGTTCTCCGGGTTCTGGCGCACCGCCGATGGATGGATCCGCACGCACGGGAACTATCCGCATCACGCGGCGGGCCTGCGCAGAGGGCTGCACCTGAGTGAGAAGGCCGACGCGGAGCAGGTCCGCGCAGCCCTGGTCGACCGGGAGTCGACCGAAGTCATCGCCGCGATCGTCTCGGCCCGTGGTCTCGCGGTTCCCGTCCTCCCTGAGGACCCCGCACCCGACGCTGCGCGCCGACGCGCTCCGCTCCTCGACATCCGCCGGATCGAAGAGCGGACGGGTCCTCGGCACGATGCGCCCGGGGTCGGCCCGCTGCCGCTCGACGGCATCCGCGTGCTGGATCTGACGCGCGTCATCGCCGGGCCGGTCTGCACCCGCACACTGGCCCTGCTCGGCGCCGACGTGCTCCGCATCGACCCGCCCGCGCTCTCCGAGCCCGAATGGCAGCATCTCGACACCGGTCACGGCAAGCGGTCGGCTCTTCTCGACGCCCGGTCCGAGCGGATCCATGAGCTGCTCGCCGAAGCGGATGCTGTCGTGCTGGGTTACCGGCCCGCCGCCCTCGACCGGTTGGGCCTCGGCATCGACGCTCTCCAGCACAGGTATCCGGGACTCGTCGTCGTACAGCTCAGCGCCTGGGGCACGGACGTTCCGGATCGGGCAGGGTTCGACAGCCTCGTGCAGGCCGAATCCGGCATCGCGCTCGTCGAATCGCCGGACGGTGAGAGACCGGGTGCTCTCCCGGCACAGGCGCTCGATCACAGCGCGGGCTATCTGCTGGCCGCCGCGGTCACCACCCTGCTGCGTCGTCGCGCACTCGAAGGCGGATCCTGGAGCGTGCGGACGTCGCTGCGTCGTGTCGCCGCGGAGCTGCTCGGGATGCCACGCCGCGAAGAACCGGCCCCCGAGGTCACGATCGACCTGCCACAGCACACCGCGCGTTTCCTCGTCGAGGGCAGTGAGCTGCAGACGGCACTCGCCGCGATCCCCGGCGTCGAATTCGCGGCGCCACGCCCCTGGGGACGCGATCAGCCCCGCTGGTGACGGCTCCCACGCAGGGCGAGCACGATGCACAGCACCAGCGTGATGGCACCCCACACGGCGCATGCCGGCGGAAGTACCCGGTACGCGAGGTGCTGCACGGTGAACTCCGCATCGAGCGGGCCGAGCACCAAGAGCCCGAGGAACCATGCGGCGATCAGGATGACCGGAAGCGACAGCCACCACGCCACCCGAACCCCATGCGGCAGCTGCGGTGCCGCGGCAGGACGCGGGCCGTGGCGGCGCAACCACAGCAGTCCCCAGACCCCGATGATGACGAGTCCGATCACGCTGGATCCGTGCTGAAGCCACTTGAAGCCGGTGAGCGGACCCCACTGCGCGGCCAGGGCAGGAAGCAGCTGCACGCCCCAGCGTCCCTCATGTGTGAACAGGTCCCAGACGATGTGCGAGAGCACCCCGAGGATGAGCGAGATCGCGAGCAGCAGCGGATGGAGGCGCTTCTCCCCCACTCCCAGCGCCCGGCCTGCGGCGGAGACCCCGGCATCGCCCCACTCCTCGGGCAAGCGCGTCGCGAGCCATCGCGGGGAGAGCTCCGGCACGGCGGGGCGCAGCACCGCCCGCCACACGATGAACAGCACGAACGCGAGCACGGCGGTCCAGACGACGTTCGCGAACGTGTGGGTGGACGAATAGTTCAACCCCACGCCGCGCACGAAGAGCGGGAGATCCGGAGTCATCGCACCGATCGCGATCGCCGCCGGCACCAGCGGCGTGCGGATGAACGGCAACGCGACGACCGCGTGGCTCGGCGTGAACGGCACAGGCGCGCTCAGCCGATGAACACGCCGGCGAGGGTCTTCTTGCCGCGGCGGAGCACGGAGACCCGCCCGGGAAGGGCGCCCTCGATCAAGGCCGTCTCGTCGACCCGGAAGCCGTCAAGAGACACCCCGCCCTGACTGATCGCGCGCCGCGCCTCGGAGAGGCTCGACACCAGCCCGGTGGTGACCAGCGCGTCGAGCACGGGGGTCCCCGCGGCGACGGTCGCGTTCGGCAGCTCCTCGAGTGCGGTACGCAGCGTGTCGGCATCCAGCGCCGACAGATCGCCCTGACCGAACAGCGCCTCGGATGCCGCGATCACGGCGGCGGCCGCATCGACGCCGTGCACCGTCGTGACGACCTCGAGCGCCAGACGCCTCTGCGCGGCACGTCGGAACGGCTCGGACTCGACGAGCGCCGCGTACTCCTCGATCTCGGCACGGCTGAGGAACGTGAAGATCTTCAGTCGTTCGATGACATCGCCGTCTGCCGTGCTCAACCAGAACTGGTACATCCGGTACGGACTGCACATCTCGGGATCGAGCCAGATCGCGTTGCCTTCGCTCTTGCCGAACTTCGTGCCGTCGCTGTTCGTGATGAGCGGCGTGCCGATGGCGTGCACGGACACCCCCTCGGCACGACGGATGAGGTCGGTGCCGCTGGTGAGGTTGCCCCATTGGTCGGACCCGCCGGTCTGCAGCACGCAGTCGTACTGGCGGTACAGCTCGAGGTAGTCCATGCCCTGCAGGATCTGGTAGCTGAACTCGGTGTAGCTGATGCCCTCGTCGGACGCGAGGCGCGCGGCGACGGCATCCTTCTTCAGCATCGTGCCGACGCGGTAGTGCTTGCCGATCTCGCGCAGGAAGTCGATCGCCGACATCGGCGCCGTCCAGTCGAGGTTGTTCACCATGCGCGCGGCATTGTCGCCCTCGAAGCTGAGGTAGCGCTCGACCTGCGCACGCAGCCGGTCGACCCACTCCGCGACGGTCTCACGGGTGTTGAGCGTGCGCTCCGCCGTGGGGCGGGGGTCGCCGATGAGGCCGGTCGAGCCGCCGACAAGGCCCAGCGGCTTGTGCCCGGCGAGCTGGAGGCGGCGCATGGTGAGCAGCTGCACCAGGTTGCCGAGGTGCAGGCTCGGCGCCGTCGGATCGAACCCGCAGTAATACGTGATGGGGTCTCCCGCGAGAAGGGCGCGGAGCGCCTCCTGGTCGGTGGACACGTGGACGAGTCCGCGCCACACCAGTTCGTCCCACACGTTCTCGAACGTGGGGTCGATGGCCGGCGTCGCGGTCGTCAGAGCGGGAGTTGACACGCGCTCCAGGCTATCAGCGCGCCACGTCTCAGCTGTGCGCCGCCCACCAGACGAGGAACGCAGCGCTCAGCGCGATCACCCAGCTGACGAGGCTGCCGACGAGGAAGTATTCGGCCCGTGCTCCGGTCTCGCCGTCGCGGGAGATCTCGGGGAAGCGGACGATTCCCTTCGCCGCGAGCATCGCCGCCAGCAAGGGATAGGCCGCGGCGAGCGTGAGGATCATCACGATCGTGCGCTCGAGCGGGCCGATCAGGCGTCCGCCCTTGAAGCCGCCCCGGGGATCGGCGGGCTTCGTCGTCACCGCATCGCCGACGGCATCCGGCTGCTCGCCGACGGCATCCGGCTGCTCGCCGGCGGGCGGCACTAACGGGACCGGGGTCGTCGGCTCGGGGGCGACGGGGGTGGCCGGCTCCGGATCGGCGGGACGCCAGGTGTGCTCGCCGTCGAGAGCCGCACGCACCACGAGATTGGACGACTCCAGGAGGAAGACACCCGCGCCGAGGACGAGCATCGCCAGGTCGAACGGGATGTCGCCGAAGGGCGACCGCAGGTTCCAGACATCGCCGATGAGTCCGGCATCGGCTCGTGCATCGAGCCACACCACCGCGCCGACGCTCACGACGCCGAGGAGGACAGCGGGCCAGAAGCCCAGCGGCGCCCGCCGTTCGTCGGGCATGGACCACACCCAGAGGGCACCCACGACGAGGGCGACGATCATGGGCAGCAGCGCGTCGCTCACGCTGCCGAGCAGGAGCAGCAGCACGGCCACGGTGAGGTACCCGATCCAGCGGCGGGGAGCGAACTGACGGACGAGGTCGACGGCGCCGACGGCGAGGAGCACGAATCCGGCGACGATCATGCGGTCGCTCCGCGCAGCGCGGACACGCCTTCGAGGAGTGCGGCTGACCCCGCGCTGCGCAGCGACTTCGAGACGCTCGGCTGGGAGATGCCCTCCTCCTCGGCGAGCTCATGCTGCGACCGGCCGATCAGGCGGCCGTAGGTCAGGCGGCGTTCCCGCTCGCTCATCGCGCCGACCAGCTCGTCTCGCACGAGGAGGTAGGCGTTCGATGCGGCGATCGTGCTCTCCATGACCTCATCCTGCCCCGGGGCTCCGACAATCCACGTGCGCGCGCGCGGTACGGCGCGCCCTTCGCGGGAGTGCACGGTGTCGATGGCCGCTCGGGCGGCGTACCACCCCGGACCGTCGGCGAGCTCCCCGTGCACGGACTCGACGGCCGACACCTCCCCGACGCCGATGCCGAACCGGAAGCCGATCCCGTCGGGCAGGCGCAGTTGGATCATGAGAAGCGAGATCATCGCCTCGCCGAGGTCGCGGTAGACCCCCTGCTGCTCGTCGCCCACCGTGGGCGTGAGCGGCCGGATCGCCAGCGGAAGGTCGGCCTCGACCTCGACGATGGTGTCGTCCAGGATCTGCTGCGCGGCGCTGCGATCGTCGAGCTTGCGCGAGCCCACGATGTCGGCGAGTACGGCGATGACCATGGAATAACCATATCACGCATAACTTCACTTTATGCCTTCTTTGGTTATATATTGATTTCATGCCTGAATCGCACATCATCGCCTGGGATGCCGGGACATGGACCAACGCCCCGCACTCCGCCACCGAGACCGACGCTCTGGAGGTCACCGCCGTCGAAGGCAGCGACGCGTGGCGGCACACCGCGTACGGCTTCGTGCATGACACCGAGCACGCCCTCCTCGCCCCCCTCGTGGTGGGCGAGGCGATGGAGGTCTCCTTCCGCGCGCCGTGGGAAGGCCAGTTCGACCAGGCCGGGATCTTCGTGCGCATCGACGACGAGCACTGGATGAAAGCCGGCGTCGAGTATGCCGACGGGCACCTCGGACTCGGCGCCGTCGTCACCGCCCGAGCCTCCGACTGGTCGGTCGGGTTCGTCGACGAGTGGCTCGACAGCGAGATCACGGTGCGCGTGAGCCGGTGGGCGGATGCCGTGATCGTCCGCGCCCGAGCCGATGGCGGCCCCTGGCGCCTGGTCCGCGTCGCGCCGTTCGACGGTGCCGCCGCGGCATCCGCCGGTCCCCTCCTCGCCGCCCCGACCCGCGCCGGATTCACCGTGCGGTTCACCCGGTGGGCAGGCTCCGAGGCCGACGTCGACCTGCACTGAGACGGGACGGATCCGGTCGCGACCTGACGTTTCACGGAGACGATGACGAATCGCGGAGAGATCTGAGGAAGATCGTCCGCGAATCGTCGGGGTCTCCGTGAGACGTCACCCATTCAGTGGTCCTCCACAGACACGGGAACTCGCGTCTCTTCTCCTCTGGAGCCGGAATGACATCCCGACGGCTGACGACTGGGCCATCTTGGAGGCCATGCTCTCAGCCAGGGAAACGATCGAACGTCTCGGGGGAATGGCCCGCGGAAGCCGACTCCGCGCCCTCGGATTCACACGACAGCACCTCGCCGACAAGGTCAAGCGCGGTGAGATCGAGCGCGTCCGGAACGGAGTCTTCGCCTCGCGCTCGCTCGACCCCGGGGTCAGAGCCGCGACGGCGCACGGCGGAGCTCTCACCTGCGCGAGCGTGCTGCGGATGCTGCGGGTCTGGGTGCTTCCGCCCGAGGACGGGCCGCACGTCTGGCTCGGACCGAAGCAGCACGCCCTCCTGCATCCGCACTGCACCTGCGTCTCGCACTACTACGCGGGCAGACCCCCTCTCGGGTCTGCGAGCCTCGAGGTCGCGCTCCGCCACCTCCGGGCTTGTGCGGGCGATGAGGCGTTCTTCGCCGCCTACGAATCTGCCTGGCGGCTCGGGAAGCTCTCTGCCGCTGCCCGGGCACGGATCCGCGCGTCGCTGCCGAACACAGTCCGGTGGCTCGTCGACCTGGCACGGCCGGATGCCGACAGCGGACTCGAGTCACTCCTGCGGCTGCGGCTTCATCTCCTCGGCCTTCGACTCGACTGCCAGATCGACATCGTCGGGGTCGGCCGCGTCGACTTCGTCATCGCCGGGAGAATCATCCTCGAGGCGGACGGCGAAGGGAATCACGGCGCAGACACGCTCCGGCACCGCGATCGGGTGCGGGATGCCGCGGCCTCCCGCCTCGGCTACGAAACGCTGCGCTTCGACTACGCCCAGATCATCCATGACTGGCCCAGTGTGCAGACGGCGGTGCTCGGTGCGCTCCGTCGGATGCCGACTGCCCGATGACGATTCACGGAGTCGATGACGTTTCGCGGAGCCTTCGACGGAAATGGATCCGCGAAACGTCACAGTCTCCGCGAAACGTCGGCCTGAGACCGGCCGGCCCGGCCCGGCCCCTAGAGCCCGAGCGCGTGCGCCGCGGCCTGAGCCCGAGCCACGAGTTCGGCGCGCTGCTCGGTCACCCGGACCGGAGCCGTCCCGCCGACGCCGGTGCGCGACGCGACGGAGCCCTCGATCGTGAGCACCTCGCGCACGGCCGGCACGAGGTGCGGAGACACCGAGAGCAGCAGCTCGTCGGACGCGTCTTCCAGCCCGATCCCCTGCTCCTCGCAGGCCCGCACGAGCGCGCCCGAGATCTCATGGGCGTCGCGGAACGGAACCCGCTGCTTCACGAGCCACTCGGCCACATCGGTCGCGAGCGAGAACCCCTGGGGCGCGAGCGCCGCCATCCGCTCCGTGTCGAAGCGCAGGGTCGCGATCATGCCCGCGAAGGCCGGGAGCACGACCTCGAGGGTCTGCACCGAATCGAAGACGGGCTCCTTGTCCTCCTGCAGATCGCGGTTGTACGCGAGCGGCAGGCCCTTGAGCGTCGCCAGCAGGCCGGACAGGTTGCCGATCAGGCGGCCGGACTTGCCGCGGGCGAGCTCGGCGATGTCGGGGTTCTTCTTCTGCGGCATGATGCTCGACCCGGTCGAGTAGCCGTCGTCGAGAGTGACGAAGCCGAACTCGCGGGTGTTCCAGAGGATGATCTCCTCGGCGAGGCGCGAGATGTCGACGCCGGTCATCGCCGTGATGAAAGCGAACTCGGCCACCACGTCACGTGCGGCCGTGCCGTCGAGGGAGTTCTCCGCCGGACGGTCGAGTCCGAGCTCGGTCGCCACGAGCGCGGGGTCGAGACCGAGCGTCGAACCGGCCAGCGCTCCCCCGCCGTAGGGCGAGACGCCCGCGCGACGACGCCAGTCGACGAGCCGTTCGAGTTCGCGCACCAGCGGCCAGCCGTGCGCCTGCAGGTGATGGGCGAGCAGCACCGGCTGCGCGTGCTGCAGGTGCGTGCGTCCGGGCAGGATCGCGTCGGGGTGCGCTTCGGCCTGCGCGACGAGAGCATCGATCACGCGGAGGATGTCGCGGGCGATCACCCGCGCGTGATCGATCAGGTACATGCGCACGAGAGTCGCGATCTGGTCGTTGCGACTGCGACCGGCACGGAGCCGTCCGCCGAGCTCCGGACCGAGTTCCGCGATGAGAGCCTGCTCGAGCGCGCCGTGCACGTCCTCGTCGGTCGGCACCGGGAGCAGTGTGCCGTCGGCGACCTTGCGCGCCACGGCATCCAGCCCGGCATGCATCCGCTCCGCCTCATCGGGCTCGAGGTAGCCCGCAGCGGCGAGCGCCTTCGCATGAGCGTGGGAGCCGGCAATGTCGTACGGCGCGAGGATCCAGTCGAAGTGCGTGGAGCGGCTGAGCTCCACGAGCTCCGGCGACGGACCGGTGGCGAAGCGCGCGCCCCACAGCGCGCCCTCGTTCGTGCCCTCGTGCGTGGCGTCGCTCATCAGGCGTCCTTCTTGCCGAGCAGCCAGACCAGCAGCGCCTTCTGGGCGTGCAGACGGTTCTCCGCCTCGTCCCAGACCACGCTCTGCGGGCCGTCGATCACGGTCGAGTCGACCTCGTAGCCACGATCGGCCGGGAGGCAGTGGATGAAGATGGCCTCCGGATCGGCGAGCTCCATCGTCTCGGGCGTCACCTTGTACCCGCCGAGGTCGCGGATGCGCGCGAGCTTCTCCTCTTCCTTGCCCATCGAGACCCACGTGTCGGTGACGACCACGTCGGCACCCGCGGCAGCCTCGACCGGGTCGGTGTACAGCGCGATGGAGCCGCCGGTCTCGGCCGCACGGCGATCGGCCGCCTCGATGACGTCGGCGCGGGGCGCGTAGTCCGCCGGAGAGGCGATGCGCACGTGCATGCCGGCGGTGACGCAGGCGAGCGCGTAGGAGTGCGCCATGTTGCTCTGTCCGTCACCGAAGAACGTCAGTGTGAGCCCCTTCAGCTCGCCCTTGTGCTCGCGGATCGTGAGCAGGTCGGCCAGCAGCTGGCAGGGGTGGAAGTCGTCGGAGAGCGCGTTGATCACCGGGACGCGAGTGCCTTCGGCCATCTCTTCGAGACCTGCCTGCGCATACGTGCGCCAGACGATCGCCGCGACCTGCCGCTCCAGCACGCGCGCGGTGTCGGACGGGGTCTCCTTGCCGCCGAGCTGGCTGTTCGCCGTCGAGATGATGAGCGGAGAGCCGCCGAGGTCGGCGATGCCCACCGCGAACGACACCCGCGTGCGGGTCGAGGACTTGTCGAAGATCACGGCGACGGTCTGCGGACCCGCGAGGCTCTTGTCCGCCCACCGGTCCTTCTTCAGCTCGATGGCGAGATCGAGGATCTCCGCCTGCTCGGCGGGCGTGAGGTCGTCGTCACGCAGCAGGTGGCGGGTCATGCGGATACCTTTCCAGAGACGGATGCCGAGACATCGGCGAGTGCGGCCGTGAACAGCTCGCGGAACTCGGCGAGCTGCTCGTCGCCGATGATCAGAGCCGGCGCGATGCGCACGGTCTCGGGGTTGGCGGCGTTCACGATGAGTCCGCGCTCCTGAGCCGCGGCGACCACGGCCCCGGCGACGGGCTCGGACAGCGCGACGCCGATCAGGAGGCCACGGCCGCGGACCGCGGAGATCAGCGGCGAACCGATGCCGTCGATCAGCGCGCGCAGCTGCTCTCCGCGGCGCGCCGCGTTCTCGACGAGACCGGCGCGTTCGATCTCGGCGAGCACGGCATCGGCGACAGCGGTGCCGAGCGGGTTTCCGCCGAAGGTGGACCCGTGCGACCCGGGAGTGAACAGATCGCTCGCGGCGCCGTACGTGATCAGAGCCCCGATCGGGAAGCCTCCGCCGATCCCCTTCGCGAGGGTGATCGCGTCGGGCGTGATGCCCTCGTGGTTGAATCCGAACCACTGTCCGGTACGGCCGGCCCCGGTCTGGATCTCGTCGACGATCAGCAGGGCGCCGTGCGCCAGCGTGAGCGAGCGGGCGGCGGCCAGGTACCCCTCGGGCAGTTCGACGACACCGGCCTCACCCTGGATCGGCTCGACGATCAGCGCGGCGACCCGGTCGTCGATGGCCGCTTCGAGCGCTTCGAGCGTCGCCGGGATGTGCTCGACGCCACCGGGCATCGGCTCGAACGGCTCCCGCATCGACGCCTTCGCGGTCATGGCGAGCGATCCCATGGTGCGACCGTGGAATCCGTTCTCCAGGGCGAGGATGCGCGGGCGCTCCATACCGCCGTGCAGACGGGCGAGCTTGAAGGCCGCCTCGTTCGCCTCGGCTCCCGAGTTCGAGAAGTACACCCGCCCGTCGATGCCGGCGCCCGCGAGGCGCTTGAGACGTGCGGCGAGGGCGAGCTGGGGCGGCGTGGCGAAGTAGTTCGAGACGTGCGCCAGCGTCGCGGCCTGCTTCGAGATCGCCTCGACGAAGACCGGATGCGCATGGCCGAGCGAGGTCACGGCGATGCCGGCGAGGAAGTCGAGGTAGCGTCGGCCGTCGGCATCCCACAGGTACGAGCCCTCACCGCGGGTGAGCAGCGCCAGCCGATCTCCCGCGTTCTGCACGAGATCGCGTGCCACGTCGTCCTGCCAGACGGTCATGCCGTCACCTCCGTCTTTCCCAGAACCACTTCGGTTCCGATTCCCTTGCTGGTGAAGAGTTCGACGAGCACCGAGTGCGGCACCCGTCCGTCGATGATCGCGGCCGCGTCGACGCCGCCCTCGACGGCATCGAGGCAGGCGCGCATCTTGGGGATCATGCCGGACTCGAGCGTCGGCAGCATCTCGATGAGCTGAGCCGCGGTCAGGTGGGACACGAGAGAGTCGCGGTTGGGCCAGTCGGCGTAGAGACCGGGCACATCCGTCAGCACGACGAGCTTGCGCGCCTTCAACGCCACGGCGAGCGCCGCCGCAGCGGCATCCGCATTCACGTTGAGCGAGTGCCCCGGGTGGTCGAGATCGGGCGCGATGCTCGAGACGACGGGCACGCGGCCCGCGGCGAGATGGTCGAGCACGGGGGTCGGATCGACCTCGACGACGTCGCCCACCCGACCGAGGTCGACCTCGAGTCCGTCGATGACCACTCCGCGGCGACGTCCGCCGAAGAGTCCGGCATCCTCACCGCTGAGACCGGTCGCGATCGGGCCGTGCGAGTTGATCTTCGACACCAGCTGCGGGTTCACCTGGCCGGTGAGCACCATCCGCACGACGCTGATCGCCTCGGTGTTCGTGACGCGGTAGCCGCCCTTGAACTCGCTCGGGATCTCCAGTCGCTGCAGCATGTCGGAGATCTGCGGGCCTCCGCCGTGCACCACCACCGGCTGCACGCCGACGTTGCGGAGATACGCGATGTCCTGCGCGAACGCATCCTGCAGCTCATCCGAGACCATGGCGTTGCCGCCGTACTTGATGACGACGATCTGGTCGCGGAACTTCTTCAGCCACGGCAGCGACTCGATGAGGGTGGTCGCCTTCTGCGCGGCGACCTCGGCGGGGGTGTCCTGGATGTCGGTCATGAGGCGTAGGCGCTGTTCTCGTGCACGTAGTCGTGGGTGAGGTCGTTGGTGAGGATCGTCGCCGTCGCATCGCCCGTCTTCAGGTCGATCACGAGGTGCGTGGCACGGGGCGTCAGGTCGACCTGCTCGCGCGGCCGATCGGGGCCGCCCGCGGTGCACACCCGCACCCCGTTCATCCACACGTCGACGTCGTACGGATCGAACTGGGCGCTGGTGGTGCCGATCGCCGCCAGCACACGACCCCAGTTGGGATCGTTGCCGAAGATCGCGGCCTTGAAGAGGTTGTTGCGGGCGACGGAGCGACCGACCTCGACGGCCTCCTGCTCGGATGCCGCGTGCTGCACCTCGATGGTGATGTCGTGGCTCGCGCCCTCGGCGTCGCCCTGCAGCTTCACGGCGAGCTCCTGCGAGAGCTCGGTGAGCGCGGCGGCGAAGTCGTCGAGGTCGGGGGCGATCCCGGATGCGCCGTTGGCGAGCAAGGTCACCTGATCGTTCGTCGACATGCAGCCGTCCGAGTCGAGCCGGTCGAACGTCCGACCGGTCGCACGACGCAGGGCCGCGTCCGCGTCGAGCGGTTCGAGCACCGCATCGGTCGTGATCACGACGAGCATCGTGGCGAGCCCGGGCGCCAGCATGCCCGCGCCCTTCGCCATTCCGCCGATCGTCCAGCCGTCCCGCGACACCACGGCGGTCTTCGACACGGAGTCGGTCGTCATGATCGCCTCCGCGGCGGCCTGTCCCCCGTCGGCGCTGAGCTCGGCGATCGCCTGCGCGGTGCCGTCGAGCACCTTGCCGCGGAACACCTCGTCGCCGACGCCGATCAGCCCGGTCGAGCAGATCAGCACGTCCCCGGCGCTCACGCCGAGGAGCTCTGCCGCCTTCTCGGCGGTCTGGTGCGTGGTCTGGAATCCGAAGGCGCCGGTGAAGCAGTTCGCACCACCGGAGTTCAGGACCACGGCTTCGACGACGCGGTCGGCGACGACCTGCTGCGACCAGATGATCGGGTTCGCCTTGGCACGGTTGCTGGTGAAGACGGCGGCCCCGACCTTGCGCGGTCCGCGGTTGACGACGACGGCCACGTCGGGCTTGCCGGTGGACTTGAGTCCTGCGGCGACGCCTGCTGCCTCGAATCCTGTGGGGGCGGTGACACTCATGGTGCGACTCCGTTGACTGAGAGGGCGCGGTCCTCGGGCAGGCCGAGCGCGATGTTCATGGACTGGATGGCGGCGCCCGCCGTCCCCTTGACGAGGTTGTCGACCGCGGTGACGACGGTCACACGGTTGGCGGCACGGTCGATGGCGAGGCCGATGAGCGCGGTGTTCGCGCCCAGGACGTCCGCGGTGCGCGGGAAGTGCCCCTCGGGAAGCAGCTGTACGAACGTCTCATCTCCGTAGGCGCTCTCCCACGCCGCGCGGATCTGCTCATCGGTCGCGCCGTCGACGATCGGCGCCGAAGAGGTGGCGAGGATGCCCCGCGACATCGGCACGATCACCGGCGTGAACGAGATGCGGATGTCATCGGCGCCGGCGGACGGACCCGAAAGGATCGCCGCAGCGAGCGCCTGACGGATCTCGGGGATGTGCCGGTGCGTGCCGCCCACCGCATACGGGTTGGCGCTGCCGATGATCTCGCTCGCGAGCAGATTGGTCTTGAGGCTCTTGCCGGCACCCGAGGAGCCGACCGCGAGCACGGCGACGATGTCGGACGGGTCGATGACTCCGGCCGCGACGCCGGGCGCGAGGCTGAGGCTCACGGTGGACGCGTTGCACCCGGGGGCCGCGATGCGCGTCGCACCTCTCAGGTGCTCGCGCTGCTTGACCCCGTCGACGAGCAGCTCGGGCACGCCGTAGGTCCACGCCTCGTGGAAGTCCCCTCCGTAGAAGGCGTCCCACGCGGACTGCGAGGTGAGTCGGTGATCGGCTCCTGCATCGATCACGAGAGGCGCGTCGCCGAGAGCATCCGTGTACTGACCGGACTGGCCGTGCGGCAGCGCCAGGAACACGATGTCGTGTCCGCTGAGGATCTGAGGCGTCGTGTCCTGCAGCGTGAGGTGCGCGAGCGAGCGGAGGTGCGGCTGGTGGTCGACGAGGGGCTGGCCCGCGTTCGAGTGGGCCGTCACGGTACGGATCTCGATGTCGGGATGATCGGCCAGGAGGCGCAGAATCTCGCCGCCTGCGTAGCCGGATGCGCCGGAGACGGCGACGGTATACGTCATGCTTCTACCTTAACGGTCGGGCTCCCCGAGATACCGGGGACCATGGTCGGGGCCGAGGCGGCGACACCGGCACTCGACCGCCGCGCGTGCGCAGGCAGGAATGCAGGGTCGCCTAGAGTCGGCGGCCGCCGCGGCGTCGGCGCACGACGACGACGCTCGGAACGAGCGTGATCGAAGCGGAGACGGCCGAAGGCATGTCGCGACAGTAGCGCGGGCGGAGCGGCATCCGCAAATCCACGTCGTCACACGACCGGATGACGCTCCATCGGCGCCGCGAAGAAGGCGAGCTCGTGGGCGCTCGACACCTCGAACGCCCTCAGCATCCGCTGCCGCGTCTCGGCATCCGCCGTCGCCGCCGCGCCCGTGACGACGTTGATCGCCTGCCGGGTCGCCTCCGTGAAGGCCGGATCGGCGTAGGTCTCGAGCCAGCAGGCGTACGGATGCCGCGGATCGCGGGCATGGTCGCCGAACTCTCCCGCGTGCAGCCGCTGCCCGAGGTCGGTGTACAGCCAGAAGCAGGGCAGAAGTGCCGCGACCAGTACACGGTGGTCGCCGCCGAACGCGACGGAGCGCAGGTGGTCGAGATACGCCGTGGTGGTGTCCGTCGGCTCCGCCGCGAAGGTCGCACCGCTGACACCCTGCGACGGCGTCAGCCACGAGGCGTGCAGTTCGAGCTCGCCGACGATGGCGCCGTGTGCGGAGTTCGCCCAGAACGCCTGCTCCGCCGAGGTCGGGGCCAGCCGGGCTGCCTCGGCCAGCACCCGTGCGTAGTCGCGCAGGTACAGGGCGTCCTGCGCCAGGTAGAACAGGAACGGCTCGCGTTCGAGTGATCCGTCGGCGAGCGCACGGATGAACGGCAGCTCGTCGATCCCGCGACGGATGCCGGCGATCCGCTGCCACCACTCCGCCTCGACCTCGGCGGCCGACGGCCGCGTGTCGACGCCGCCGCGCGCCCACAGACCGGAGAAATGGCTGATCGGGCCGTGTCCGTGTCCGACGCGCAGCGTCTCGCCGTTCCGCAGCGACTCCCGCAGCCACGCACGGGCGCTGCGCACGGCGGCCGGAGCGTCCTCTCCCTGCGCGAGGCGAGTGGCGAGTGCCGACGACAGCGAGCAGCCGGTGCCGTGCGTGTTCCGCGTGTCGATGCGGGATCCGGTGAACTCCTGCCGCCAGCCGCGGCGCGCGTCTATCAGCGCGTCGGGAGCGTCGTCTCCGTCCAGGTGCCCGCCCTTCACGAGCACCGCGGCTCCGATCTCCGCAGACAGCTCCTCGGCAGCGGCGAGGGTGTCCGCCCAACCATCGAGATCGCGACCTGCGAGCGCAGCGAGTTCAGCGAGGTTGGGGGTGATCAGGTGCGCGCGGCGGAGCAGTCCGCGCAGCGCTCCCTCGGCCTCGGGATCGAGCAGCCGGTCACCCGAGGTCGCGACCATCACCGGGTCGAGCACGACGTGGGGAGGACGGATGGCGTCGAGCCATGCCCCCACGATACGGATGACCTCGGCGTCGGCCAGCATCCCGATCTTGACGGCGTCGATGACGATGTCGTCCGACAGCGCCTCGAGCTGTGCGCGCAGGAAGTCCGCGGGCGGCACGTGCACGGCGCGCACGCCCAGCGTGTTCTGCACGGTCAGGGCCGTGACCGCGGCCATCCCGTAGCCGCCGTTCGCGGCGATCGACTTGAGGTCCGCCTGGATCCCGGCTCCTCCGGACGGGTCGCTTCCCGCGATGGTGAGCACGCGGGGCACCGTACCGGCACGCCACCGCCGGCGGAATTCCGTCGCGACACCCTTCGGATCATCGGCGGCGCACAGGGCAGAGACGACCGCGAGTCCCGCCGCACCCGCATCGCGCAGATCCTCGGTGTCGTCGATGCCGACTCCTCCGATCGCCACGCAGGGCAGCGGGCTCGCCGCCGCGAACGCTCGGAAGCCCTCGATCCCCAGAGCCGGCGGATGGTCGGGCTTCGTTCTCGTGGGGCGGATCACGCCGACCCCGAGGTGGTCGACGGTGCCGGGCGGGAGCGCGAGCACCGCGTCGAGATGCGCCCGGCTGTTCGCCGTCAGCCCGATCACCGCATCGGGCCCGAGCGCCTCTCGCGCGCGCAGCACCGACGCATCGCCCTGGCCCAGATGCACCCCGTCGACACGTGCTCCGCGTTCACGCGCGGCGACGGCGGCATCCAGACGATCGTTCACGACGAGCAGCGCGCGGCCGTCGATCACCCGCGACAACTCGATGAGCTGATCGACGATCTCGCCATCGGTGGCGGCTTTGTCGCGCAGCTGCACGATGCGCACTCCCCCGTCGACGGCCTGACGGACAGTCTCGACGACGCCGCGCTCCCCGCAGAGCCCGGGGTCGGTGACGAGGTAGAGCGAGAGATCGGCGATCACCACGTGCCGCCCTCGACGCGGGCTGCGGCGACGATGTCCTCGGCACTCACTGCGGCGAGCGCGTCCAGCAGAGCGACGGCGAAGCTGCCGGGACCTGACGACCGCCGCGCGGCCTGCTCCGCCGCGATCGTGTAGACCAGGCTCGCTGCGGCGACAGCGGTGAGCGCATCGGTCCCCGTGGCCCTCGCCGCGCCGAGGAACGCGGCCATCACGGCGCCCAGGGCGCAGCCTCCGCCGGTGACGCGGGTGAGCAGCTCGTGTCCGTTCGCCAGGCGCAGCGCCCGCTCCCCATCCGTGATCAGGTCGATCGGACCGGACACGGCGACGACGCACCCGAACCGGCGTGCCAGCGATGCGGCGGCGTCGGCGGCGGCATCCGTGGTGTCCGTGGCATCCACGCCGCGCCCGCCCGCGCTGAGGCCGGCCAGCGCCAGTATCTCGGACGCGTTCCCGCGCACAGCGGTCGGGCGCTGCTCGACGAGCTCGTGCGCGAGGCCGGTGCGCACCGGCAGGGCGCCGATGGCCACGGGATCGAGCACCCACGGGGTCCCCGATGTCGTGGCCCCGGCGACCGCCTCGAGAGCGGCCGCGCGCTGCTCGGGCGTCGGCGTGCCGAGGTTGATCAGGAGCCCCGAGGCGACGCCCGCGAACATCCCCGCCTCGCCGACGATGTCGACCATGGCGGGCGCCGCGCCGACGGCGAGCAGCACGTTGGCCGTGAAGCCGGTGACGACCGCGTTGGTGATGCAGTGCGTCAACGGCGGGGCATCGCGCAGCACCTCCAGCAGTATCCCCGCCGAGTCGGCGAGATCGATGGCGGATTCCCGACGCAGACGATCGCTCATGGGCGACATCCCTTCGCTAGTACGAACTAGATCAGGTTCGACGGGTCTGTTCTCAGCCGCGGATGCGGCACCCCGTGTCACTGCTCGAAGTCTAGCGACCGAGTTCGGCCAGCAGCTCCCGCTCCTCCGACCTCCTGAGTCCCGCGCGCCGGTCGCGATCGACTCCGCGTGCGCGCTCGTCGCCCACGACGTGCGCGACGGTGTCGACGAGCGCTCGGAGCGTGCCTCCCGTCGCACGGAACAGCGCGTTGGTGCGGGTCATGAACCCGGTCATCTCGGCCGGCAGCCAGAGCGGGAGCGAACGCTCGCCCATCCAGTACTCGACGCCGTGCGAGAGAAGCCACTCCTCGGAGGCGACCACCGTCTCACCCGTGTGCCCCGACGCGGCACGGACGGCATCCAGCACGTCGGCCAGCGGATGCACATCGCCGATCGTGTTGACCGCGCCATCTGCTGACGTCGTGACGACGTAGGCGGCGAGATCGTCGACGTCGATCACCTGAGCCGTGCGGCCGTCGACCGGCGGGAGCAGCACAGGCTCATCGCCGGCCCTCGTGAACGCGGCCGCCCAGTACCCGAACCGATCGCTCGGGTCGCCGTCGCCGACGATGAGTCCCGGACGCACGATGAGAGCACGCTCGGCAAGGGTCGCGACGGCATCCTCCGCGGCGGACTTCTGCGCCCCGTACTCGTACTCGTCCCCCGGCTGAGCGGGCGGATGCCGGGGCGCCGACTCGTCCGCTCCGATCGTCTCGTCATCGGAGTAGACCGACATCGACGACACGTACGTCCACCGGCCAGCACGATCCCCGAGTGCAGCGACCGCCGCGGCGACATGCGCCGCCTGGGAGGAGATGTCGACCACCTGATCCCAATCGCGTGCGACCAGAGCCGCGTAGGCCTCGGGGTCGTCCCGATCACCGCGCACGAGCGCGGCGCCGTCAGGCGCGGCACGCTCGCCGCGGGCGAGACAGGTCACCGACGCACCGGCATCCAGCCAGCGCCGGGCGATCCGCCCCGAGAGCCAGCCCGTCCCGCCGAGGATCAGCACGTCCGTCATGAGTCCATGTCACCAGCATCCGGTACCCGAGGGAAGCTCTCTCCGCTCAGAGCAGGGAGGTCAGCCCTCTGCTCGCAGCTCGTCGAGTCCCGCCAACTCGGGCACCGTCCACGTCGGGTCCGGTCGCCAGTCGCGCCACTCTTCGTCGAACGGCCAATCCCCCGCTTCGAACGAGGCGATCGCCGCGTCGGCGTGACGCTCGATCTGGGCGGCCTGCTCCGGACTGAGGCGCCCCTGGTCGATCGCGGCGACGAGCTCGTCCTCGTCCTTGAGATGGACGGTCCCGTCGGGCGAGATCTCGACGTCGAGGATGTGGTCCGACGAGTAGGTGTCGTGATCGGTGCGGAGGTGCGCGTTCTCGAGGTTCACGTACCAGCCTGCGAAGGTCCAGTCGGTGCCCGACACGTCCGACCAGAACAGCCACACCGACCACGGGAGCCCGGCGGGAGCGATGCGCAGCACGCCGTGGCCCCACCACTCCTCGACGATGCGGGTGCGCTCCTCCAACCACCGGCGCGCGAGGGGCACCGTGCGCACTCGCTGTCCATCCGGTGCGCCCTGCGATTCCTGCAGAGTCCCCGGGGCGAGCCAGGCGACCAGCCCGTGCTCGTCGTCGCGCACCACGCGCATCGGAGAGATCGTCGACGGCTCCCCCGGCTGCCACCCGGGCTTGCGGTAATGCCAATCGATCTGCGCCCCCGGCGGAAGGAAGGGTCCATCGCCGAGCGGTCGCGCGCCGTCGGGGACGGCGGCCGGAGTGCCCTGGGGGAGGATGCTCATCCCGCCACGCTACTCCGGCGCCGTCGCCGTTCGACGGAACGTCGCCGTCCGGTTCGGACCGCGATCAGTCGCGCAGCGCCGCACCGAACCGCTCGGCGGCGACGGCCACTCCGGCGAGCTTGGCCTCGGTGGCCTCCGCTGCCGTGAGCGTGCGATCGTCCGCGCGGAAGCGGAGTGCGAACGTCAGACTCTTCGACCCGTCGGGCACGCCCTCCCCGCGGTAGTCGTCCACGAGACGCACCGACTCGAGCAGCGCACCCGCGCCCGCGGCCAGCGCGGCTCGCACCTCGCCCGCGGGAACATCCGCGGGCACGGTGAGCGAGACGTCCTGCGTGGCTGCGGTGAAGGTCGACAGCGACGCGGCGACGATCCGGCCACCGGCGAGCGAGAGGATCCGGTCGAGATCGAGTTCCAGCACGGTCGCGCGGCCCGGCAGGTCGGCATCATCCGCGACGACAGGGTGCAGCTCGCCCACATAGCCGATCTCCTCGTCGCCGACGCGGAGTGCGCCGGTGCGTCCGGGATGGAGCGCCGCGCGCTCGGCCTGGACGACGTCGATCTCCACACCGGCGGCGGCAGCGATCACACGCACCGCATCCAGCGCCTCCGCGAGACCGGCGGCTTCGGCGGGCCGGCCGGGCTGACGCGGCGAGACGTTGCCGGTGAGCAGCACGGCCACGTGACGATGCTGGGGCGGGATCGAGGCGTTCAGCTCCGCGAGCTTCTCGTCCGACGGACGCTCCCCGAGCGGCGGCACGTCGTCCGTGCCGTACTCGACGCCCGGCTCCGGGAGGAACACGACGCCGGTCTCGAAGATCGCGATGTCGGTCAGGCCGCGAGCGATGTTGCGGTGCGCGGTCTGCAGCAGCCCCGGGATCAGCGAGCGGCGCAGGTACGGCGCCTGGCCGTCGAGCGGGTTCGCCAGGCGGATGCTGGGCAGGTGCTCACCGGATGCCGAGCCGTGGAGGTCGTTCTGCGCCTCGGTCGTGAACGGGAAGGCCGGGGTCTCGACAAGACCGGCGGCGGCCAGCGCGTCGGCGACACGACGACGACCCTGCTGGTGCGCGGTGAGGCCGCGGCCCGAGGGCGGGGTCGGGAGCACGGACGGGATGCGGTCGAGACCGTGGATACGGGCGACCTCCTCGGCGAGCGTCCACTTGTCGGTCAGGTCCGGGCGCCAGGTCGGCGGGATGACGGTCCAGCCCGCCTCGGAGGCCGTGACCTCCGCGCCGATCGTGGTGAGAGCGCCGGTGATCTCGGCATCCGTGTAGTCGACGCCGATCAGACCCGGCACGAATCCGGCGGGGAGCTCGATGTCCGCGACGAAGACCTCGGCGAACAGCGCGCCGCCCTCTTCCGTGAGGGTGCCGCCGGCGAGCTCGACCATGAGGTCGGCCGCGCGCCGGGCGGCGACGAACGGGACGAGCGGGTCGACGCCGCGCTCGAACCGCTTGGAGGCCTCGCTGGGCAGCTTGTGACGGCGGGCCGAGCGGGCGATGGTCGTCGGGTCGAAGATGGCGGCCTCGATGAGCACGTTGCTCGTGGTCTCGCTCATCTCGGTGGTGCCGCCGCCCATGACGCCGGCGAGGCCGATCGGGCCGGACTCGTCGGTGATGAGCAGGTCCTCGACATGCAGCGCGCGCTCGACGCCGTCGAGGGTCGTCATCTTCTCCCCCGGCACGGCCCGGCGCACGGTGATGCCGCCGGCGAGCTTGTCGAGATCGTAGCCGTGCAGCGGCTGGCCGAGCTCGAGCATCACGTAGTTCGTGATGTCGATGAGCACACCCAGCGAGCGCATGCCGGCGAGGCTGAGCCGCGCGATCATCCAGGGCGGGGTGGGGCGCGAGGGGTCGACGCCGCGCACGACGCGCGTGACGAACTCGCTCGCGCCGACGCGGCCGCGCACCGGCGCCTGGTCGTCGACGATCGCCGTGTGCCCGCTGCCGGGCTGCAGTTCGGCGAAGTCGCGCTCGGCCGGGTCGCGGAAGTCCGCGCCGGTCGCGTGCGAGTACTCGCGTGCCACACCGCGGAGGGAGAACGCGTAGCCGCGGTCGGGCGTGACGTTGATCTCGACGGCGACGTCATCGAGTCCGAGCAGCGCGATCGCGTCGGTGCCGACCGGCGCATCGATGCCGAGGTCGGAGAGCACCACGATGCCGTTGTGCTCGTCGCCGAGGCCCAGCTCGCGCGCCGACGCGATCATTCCGTCGGACACGTGACCGTAGGTCTTGCGCGCCGCGATCGGGAACGGACCGGGCAGCACGGCGCCGGGAAGCGTCACGACGACCTTGTCGCCGGCGACGAAGTTGTGCGCACCGCAGACGATGCCGCGGATGCCGCCGTTGGCCTCGCCGACGTCGACCTGGCACCAGTTGATCGTCTTGCCGTTGGACTGCGGTTCGGCCTCGAGCGAGACGACCTGTCCGACGACGACGGGACCTGCGATCTCGAAGCGGTGCACGTCCTCCTCTTCGAAGCCGACGGTCACCAGAGCCTCGAGAACCTGCTCCGGCGTCGCATCCGCTGCCAGATCGACGTACTCACGCAGCCACGAAAGCGGGACGCGCATCACACCACCATCCCGTACTGCTCGCTGAAACGGACATCGCCCTCGGCCATGTCGCGCATGTCCTGCACATCGCTGCGGAACATCAGGCCCCGCTCGATGCCCATGCCGAACGCGAAGCCGCTGTACACCTCGGGGTCGATCCCGGCCGCGCGGAGAACGTTCGGGTTGACCATGCCGCATCCGCCCCACTCGATCCAGCGCGCGCCGCCCTTGAAGGTCGGGTGCCACAGATCGAGCTCGGCAGAGGGCTCGGTGAACGGGAAGTAGTTGGTGCGGAAGCGCATCTTGGCCTCGGGCCCGAACAGCTGCTTCGCGAAGTGGTCGAGCGTGCCCTTGAGGTGCGCCATCGTGATGCCCCTGTCGATCACGAGACCCTCGAACTGCGTGAAGACAGGAAGGTGCGTCGCGTCGAATTCGTCGGTGCGGTAGACCCGGCCGGGGCACAGCACGTAGATCGGCACCTCGCGGTCGAGCATCGAGCGCACCTGCACCGGGCTCGTGTGCGTGCGCATCACGAGGTGACGCGAGGCGGGGTCGACGTAGAAGGTGTCCTGCTCCTGGCGGGCGGGGTGGTCGACGTCGAAGTTCAGGGCGTCGAAGTTGAACCACTCGTGCTCGAGCTCGGGCCCCTCCGCGATCTCCCAGCCCATGCCGACGAAGATGTCGGACACCTGGTCCTGGAGGAGCGTGAGCGGATGCCGGGCGCCGACGCGCGTGCGCGAAGGAACGGCGGTGATGTCGACGCGCTCGGCCTCGAGGCGTGCGGTGACCTCGGCGGCCGCGAGCTCGGCCTCCTTGGCGGCGAGGGCCTGCGTCACCTGACCACGCCCCTGACCGACGAGCTTGCCGAACGCGGCCTTGTTCTCGGGGGCGACCTGGCGCATCGACGCGTTGAGCACCGCGAGCGGCGATCCCTCGGCGACGTGGGCGGCGCGGGCGGCTTTCAGCTCGGCGGTGCCGGCGGCTGCGGCGATCGCCGCGAGCGCCGCCGAGACAGCGGCTTCGACCGCTTCCGGGGTGATTTCAGGAGACTCAGACACGAGAGACGAGTCTACCGGCGCGCGAACGCCCCGCCTGCGCGGGCACGGCGGCTACGCGCCGCCCACCCCGCCTGCGCCCGTGCTCGTGCCGTCGAACTTGCCCGCCCCTCGTTGCATCGCGATCAGCTCGGTGTCGGTACCGCCCCCGTGGAGCCGCGGATCGTTCCCTCCCCCGGCATCCGGAGTCCCGCCCTGCAGCCGCGGCGAACGGCGGGTGCGGATCTCGAGCCAGCGTGCGATACCCGAGAGGATCAAGCACATGACGATGTAGATGCCGCCGATGACGAACGCCGACTGCAGGACAGGTCGACCCTGTTGCGAGGTCAGCTGCTTGGCGAAGTAGAGGAGTTCGGGGTAGGTGATGATGAATCCCAGAGCCGTGTCCTTGAGCGTGACCACGAGCTGGGCGACGATCACCGGCAGCATCGCCCGGATGGCCTGCGGCAGAAGGATCAGACGCATGACACCGCTCTTGCGCAGACCGATCGCGTACCCGGCCTCTCCCTGACCGCGCGGGAGCGATTCGACACCCGCGCGGATCACCTCGGCGAGAACCGAGCCGTTGTAGACCATGAGCGCCAGCACGACGGCCCAGTACGGCTCCATCTTGATGCCGAGGACGGGCAGGCCGTAGTAGAGCAGCATCATGAAGACGAGAACCGGCACGGCGCGGAAGAACTCGGTGAGGACGGTCACGGGAACGCGAATCCAGGCGTGGTCCGAGAGCCGGCCGATGGAGAGGATGAAACCCAGGGCGATCGCGAGGATACCCGCCAGCGCGAAGGCGGCGAGCGTGCGGCCCAGAGCCCCGAAGATCTGGGTCCAGACAGCACTGAAGGTGAAGACGTACCAGCGGGAGGCGTCGAACTGGCCGCTCTCGTAGAAGCGGTATCCGATGAAGGCGAGCAGTGCGAGCACCACCACGACGGTGCCGACACCGATCAGGCGGTTCCGCAGGATCGCGCGGGGGCCGGGGACGTCGTACAGGACGGAAGTCATCGCGCGATCCTCCACTTGTTCTCGAGATAGCGCTGCAGCCAGCTGAGCAGCATGACGAGGGCGACGAAGATGACGGCCACCCAGAGGAGGACGACGAGGGCGTTCTCCCCGCGTTCACTCAGATAGGAGCGGATGGCGCCGAGTTCGACCACCGAGAAGCCGGCGGCGACGGTGGTGTTCTTGAGCAGGGCGATGAAGACGCTCATCATGGGCGGGACGACCGAGCGGAAGGCCTGCGGCAGGATCACGAGAGTCATGACCTGGCCGAACGGGAGTCCGATGGCGCGCGCGGCTTCCGCCTGCCCGACCGGCACGGTGTTGATTCCTGCGCGGATCACCTCCGCGACGTAGGTGGCCGTGTAGATGCCGATCGCGAGGATGCCGAGCACCGTGGTGCTCAGCTTCGGGAGCCCGAGCTGCGGGTATCCGAAGATGAAGAAGAAGAAGACGAGGGTGAGCGGGGTGTTGCGGATGAGGTTCACGTACAGCGTGCCGACAGCGCGCGCGATCGGGACCGGCGCGACGCGGGCAGCGCCCACGATGATGCCGAGGACGAGCGCCAGCACACCTCCGCCGAAGAAGATCAGCAGGGTGTTGCGGATCGCAGTCCCCCACAGATCGAGGTTTCCGAAGATGACGTCCACGCCGCCTCCCCTTCCGGATTCTGAGGAGGGGGCGGCCGGGGAAGGCCGCCCCCTCGAGCCGATCAGTCGACGGTGGGCTGCGAGACTTCGATGCCCGACGAACCGAGGTTCTTGTCGAAGATCGCCTGCCAGATGTCGCCGCCGTCGGTGAACATCTTGTTGATGAACTCCTGCAGTGCGGCGTCGTCCTTCGCGAGGCCGACACCGTAGCGCTCTTCGGTGAAGGGCTCGCCGACGACCTTCAGGTTGTCGGGGTCCTGAGCGGCGTAGCCGATGAGGATGGCCTGGTCGGTCGTGACCGCCTGGACCTCACCGGAGAGCAGCGCCTCGACACATGCCGAGTACAGGTCGAACTCCTTGGTGGGAACCTCCGGGAAGTTGGTCCGGATGTTCTGGATGGGCGTCGAACCGGTCGCCGAGCAGACGGTGGTGTCGGCGGACAGGTCCGCCTCGCTCTTGATGTCCTCGTTGTCGGCCGCGACCAGCAGGCCCTGACCCGTGATGAAGTACGGTCCGGCGAAGGCGATCTGCTCCTTGCGCTTGTCCGTGATCGAGTAGGTGCCGACGTAGTAGTCCACGTCGCCGTTCACCAGGGCCTGCTCGCGGTTGGCGGAGGCGATCGGCTTGAACTCGATCTTGTCCTCGTCGTAGCCGAGCGAGGCGGCGATCCAGCGGGCGATGTCGACGTCGAAGCCGGTGCGCTCGTTCGTGGTCACGTCGAGGTAGCCGAGACCGGGCTGGTCCTCCTTGACGCCGATGACGACCTTGTCGCGCTCCTTGATGGCGTCCAACGTGGGGCTTCCCTCGAGCTCGACGTCGGAGGCGACCTCGAACCAGGTGGAGTCCTCGCCGCCCTCTTCGCCGCCGCCGGTGCCGGCGCCGGGGTCGGACGGGCTGCCGCTGTTGCAGGCCGTGAGCGCCAGCAGGGCCACCGCCGCGATTCCGATGCCTGCCAGTGTCCGTGTGCGTCGCATGTGCGTCTCCTTCAGTTGCTGTGTGTGCAGGGTCTGTGTGAACTTCGGGTGCAGAAGCTCAGTGGGTGAGGAGCTTCGAGAGGAAGTCCTTGGCGCGGTCGCTCTTCGGGTTCGTGAAGAACTCCTCGGGAGTCGCCTCCTCCACGATCCGACCGTCCGCCATGAAGACGACGCGGTCGGCGGCCTTGCGCGCGAAGCCCATCTCGTGGGTGACCACGATCATCGTCATCCCCTCCTGGGCGAGTCCGACCATGACGTCGAGGACCTCGTTGATCATCTCGGGGTCGAGCGCGCTGGTCGGCTCGTCGAACAGCATCACCTTCGGCTTCATCGCGAGAGCGCGGGCGATCGCGACGCGCTGCTGCTGGCCGCCGGAGAGCTGTGCGGGGAGCTTCGACGCCTGCTGCGCGACGCCGACGCGTTCGAGCAGGGTCATGGCCTCTTTCTCGGCGTCGGCCTTCTTGAGTCCGCGGACCTTGATCGGTCCGAGCGTCACGTTCTCGAGGATCGTGAGGTGGGCGAAGAGGTTGAACGACTGGAACACCATGCCGACGTCGGCACGGAGGTGCGCGAGCCCCTTGCCCTCGGCCGGAAGCGCCTTGCCGTCGATGCTGATGCTGCCGCTGGTGATCGTCTCCAGGCGGTTGATCGTGCGGCAGAGCGTCGACTTCCCGGACCCGGACGGACCGATCACGACGACGACCTCGCCGGAGTCGACGGTCAGGTCGATATCGGTCAGCGCCTGAAAGTCGCCATAGTGCTTCTGAACGTTGTCGACCACGACGAGGGGCGTACCAGAGGTCATCATTTCTCCAAACTAGCCAGGTCGTGCGCACGGCTCCAGGAACGGCGCCGAGATTTACATGTTCGTGACACGGGATCGCACTCACCCGAGCGTCTCTGCGCGAGCGATCCACGGCCCGCCCCCGCGGGCCGTGGATCCGGTCCTGCCGCTGCGCTTCACCCCCGACGACTGCGAGCAGCGGGACCTCGATCGTGCACGATCGACCTCAGAGTGTCAGAGCACGGACGCCGTGTCAGAGTTCTTGAGGATTTCTTGAGAACGGGATCGGATGCTCAATCGCGCAGGTCGCGGTAGTACTCGACGGCCCCGGGATGCAGCGCGACCGGGCCGGTGAAAATCGCCTGCCGGCGGTCCAGCAGCGCCGCCGCAGGAACCTCCTCCGCGATGCGTGGACGGGCGTCGAAGAGACCGGCGAGCACATCGCGCACGACGCCGGGCGGAGTGGATGCCGACGTGACCAGGTAGTTCGGTACGGCCATGGTGGATGCCGACTCCTCCAGCCCGTACATGCCCTCCGGCACGTCCGCCGGCCGGTACGCGTGCGAGTACTCCTCGTTCACCTGGATCACCCAGTCCTGCTCGATCGGGAGCAGGCGCACCGGCATCCGCTCGGCGAGTTCCGCGATGCCTGGAGTCGGCAGTCCGCCCACCCAGAAGAAGCCGTCGATCTCGCCGTTCTCCATCGCCTCGATCGATCCGCTGAGATCGAGCTGCGGATCGCGCACGGAGGACGCGTCGACGCCTGCGGCGTCGAGGACGCGTCTCGCGATCACGTTCACTCCCGAGTTCTCGGCGCCGAGCGAGACGTCTCTCCCGGCGAGGTCGGCCACGCCGTCGATCTCGGAGTCTCCGCGCACGACGACGTGCACGTATTCGTCGTACAGCCGAGCGATCGCCTGGATCTCGAGGGGTTCCGGGAACGCCCCCGCTCCCGCCACGGCATCCGCGGCCGCATCGCCCTGCGCGAAACCGATCAGCGCCTCGCCCGCGTCCACGCGAAGGAGGTTGTCGACGGATCCTGCCGTCTCGTCGACCGACATCCGGATGTCGAGCGACTGCGAGAGCTCGTCCGCGAGATGACTCCCGTAGTCGAAGTAGACGCCCGTCGGCCCGCCGCCCGCGATCGTGTACTCCTCCCCCGTCCACTCGCCGGCGCGGGGCGTGCACGCCGCCAGCGCGCCCAAGAGCGTGAGCGCGACGAGCGCGGCGACGATGCGTCCTCGTGACCGGCTCACGACGTCGCCCCGTCGCCGATGAGCAGCGAGACGATCAGACCGTCGCCGTCCGCGGACGACACGGTCAGCTCGCCGCCGACGGAGGCCAGAAGATCGGTGGCGATCGCGAGCCCCAACCCCGAGCCGGGGATGCTCCTGCTGTCGTCGCCGCGCCAGAACCGATCCGTCGCCGATGCCGCCTGCTCTTCCGTCAGTCCGGGGCCCTGGTCGCGCACCGAGATCAGGCACACGTCACCCTCGCGCCAGGCGCCCACCTCGACCGTGGTGCCTGCGGGCGAGAACTTCATCGCGTTGTCGATCACCGCGTCCAGCGCGCTCTCCACGATCGTCCGATCGGTGACGCTCATCACCGACGCATCCCCGACTCGTCGGAGGGCGATCCCGCGCTGGCTCGCCACCTCCCGCCAGGCTTCCGCGCGCCGGGCGGCCAGCGTCGCGAGGTCGACGGCCGAGATCGTGGAGTCGCTGCGACCGCCGCGCGCGAGCCCCAGCAGCGTCTCGAGGATGCGCGCCATGCGGCGCCCCTCCTCACGCGTCTCCTCGACATCGTCGCGCCACTCGCTGCCGAGTCCGGTGGCGAGATGCTCCACGCGCAGCAGCAGGGCGTTGAGCGGATTGCGCAGCTCGTGGGAGGCGTTCAGGGCGAACTCCTGCTGCCGCGTCATGACACGCTCGATCTCGTCGGCCATGCCGTTGAAGACCCGCGTCATACGTCGCAGCTCCGGCGGGCCGGTGTCCTCCGCGACGCGGGTGTCCATCTCGCCGCGCTCGATCGCGACCATCGCCTCATCCAGCCGCCGCACCGGCGAGAGCACCCACCGCGCCAACCGGAACACCAGGAGCACACCGAGCGCGATCAGCGCGATCGCGATCGCCGACAGCACGAGGATCTGCTGGAGGATCGCCGCGCGCGGCGCCGCGACATCCGCCGAGACCCGCACCGCGCCGATGACGTCGCCGTCGTCGAACACCGGCTCGACCAGCGCCGCATCGGTGAAGATCCACGGGAAGACGGCACCCGGCGGCTCGGCCCGGCGACCGGACAGCGCCAGCCGCACGCGCTCGGCATCGTCGTCCGAGAGCACCGCGGAGTCCTCCGCACCCGTGGCCCACACGCTGCCGGCGAGGTCGAACACCGTCACATCGATGCCGTAGACCTCCTGGAACCGCAGCGCCTCCGCATCGATCACCGCGGGGCTCCCCGACCTCAGCGACTGCCGGGCACTCGTCACGAAATACCCGAGATCGCCCAGCTGCTCGGCGTAGAACGCCTGCTGGACGCTGCGCGCCGCGCCCCATCCCGCAGCTCCCCCGAGTGACAGCAGGATCGCGACGAGCGGCACGAGGAAGACGATGATGAGGCGGCGACGCATCGCTCAGGACCCCGCGAGCCGATAGCCGACCCCGCGCACCGTCTCGATGAGACGCCGGTCGCCGGTCTTCTTGCGGATCGCACCGACGTGCACCTCGAGCGAATGACCGAAGCCGCGCCAGTCGGTGTTCCACACCTCGCGGATCAGGCGCTCCTTCGGGACCGCGACGCCGGGATACCGCGCGAGCACGGCGACGATGTCGAACTCCTTGCGGGTGAGATCGATGGCGCCGCCCTCGACGAGGACCTGTCGGCCCACGAGGTCGATCTGCACGTCGCCGCCGTCGAGCAGCACGCGCGCCTCGGATTCCGCGCGCATCGGCCGCGAACGACGCGTCACCGCTTCGATGCGTGCGAGCAGCTCGTGCACGTCGTACGGCTTCACGACGAAATCGTCCGCCCCCGCGCGGAGACCCATGATGCGCTCGGTGACCTGGTTGCGCGCCGTCACGATCACGATCGGCACATCGGAGCGGCCGCGGATGCGGCGGCACAGGTCGATCCCGTCGACATCCGGCAGCCCCAGGTCCAGCAGGACCACCTCGGTGTCGACACCCAGCAGCTCGAGCGCCTCGGCGCCGTCCGCAGCACGCACCGTGGCGTAGCCGGAGCGCACGAGGAACGCCTCGAGCGCGGCAGCCACCCGCTCGTCGTCCTCCACGATCAGAATCCGCATCGACTCTGCTCCCCGCGATCCCGCATCGACCCGCCGCGTCAGCCCGGCGACGCCGCACGCTGGGCGAAGGCGCTCTCGTAGAGGCAGACGCTGGCGGCGGTCGCGAGGTTCAGGGATTCGGCCTTGCCGAAGATCGGGAGCTTGAGCACCTTGTCGGCGAGGGCGAGGGCATCCTCCTCGAGGCCACGGGCCTCGTTGCCGAACAGCCAGCCCGTGGGCTCGGCCAGGAGCCCGTCCGCACGCGCCTCGAGCAGGTCGTCGCCCTTCACGTCGGCGGCCAGGATGCGCAGGCCCGCGTCGTGCGCGCGATTCACGACATCGGCGAGGTCGCCGGCCACCGAGACCGGAAGGTGGAAGAGCGATCCGGTCGTGGCGCGGACGACCTTCGGGTTGTACGGATCGACGGTGCGGCCGGTCAGCACGACGGCATCCGCACCCGCGGCATCGGCGGCGCGGATGATCGTGCCGAGGTTTCCGGGATCCCGCACCTCCTCGCAGATCGCGACCAGGCGAGGGGCCGCGGCGAAGATGTCGCGCACCGAAGTCGGCGTCTGCTGGACCACCGCCACCAGTCCCTGCGGCGTGACCGTGTCGGCCATCGCGTTGAGCACGTATTCGGTGACGTACTCCACATCGATCTCCGCCTCCGCGGCCTTCGCGCGGATGTCCGGATGCTTCTCCCAGCCGTTCGGCGTCGCGAAGAGCTCGACGATCGCCTCAGGACGGTACGTCAGCGCCTCACGGACAGCCTGCGGACCTTCGAGAAGGAACAGGCCGGTCTCCGTTCGAGCACTGCGTTTGGTCAGCTTCGCGACGGCACGGACTCGGGGGGAGCGGGGGTTCTCCAGCACAATCACAGTCTAGAAGGCGCACGGCCGGTTCCCTGCACCATCGGGATATGGTGCGTCCATGACGAACGCCCCCCCCGGCGTCCCGCACCCGCCGGCGGGTCGCCCTCGCCGTCCTCGCCGCGGTGACGGTCGGTCTCGGGCTGCTCGTCCATCGCCGCGTCGGCGGGACGATCGGCGACATCGCCGGCGACGCCCTGTACGCGGTGCTCCTCTACCTGCTCGTCGCGCTGATCGCGCCGCGAACGCGTCGCCCGGTGGCGGGAGTGATCGCCTTCGCGGTGTGCAGCGGCGTCGAGCTGCTGCAGCTCACTGCGCTCCCGCGCGCATGGGCCGCGGTCTTCCCGCCGACCGAGCTCGTCCTCGGTTCCGGCTTCGACCCTCGGGACATCATCGTGTACGCCGCGGCCGTCGCCGCGGCATCCGTCATCGACAGCGCGGTCACGCGAGTCTTCGCCGGCACGTCATCCGGAAACGCCACGGGGCGCCCTCCCGAAGGAGAGCGCCCTGTGTGAAGAGGTGCTTACGCAGCCGACTTCGGAGCGTTGACGTCGGAGGGCAGAGCCTTCTTCGCCGTCTCGACCAGCGTCGTGAACGTCGCCGCGTCGTTGACCGCGAGGTCGGCGAGCATGCGACGGTCGACCGTGACACCCGCGAGGCCGAGGCCCTGGATGAAGCGGTTGTAGGTGATGCCGTTCTGGCGTGCCGCAGCGTTGATGCGCTGGATCCAGAGACGACGGAAGTCGCCCTTGCGCTTGCGACGGTCCCGGTACGAGTAGACCAGGGAGTGGATGACCTGCTCCTTGGCCTTCCGGTACAGACGCGAACGCTGTCCACGGTATCCGGACGCGCGCTCGAGGATGACGCGGCGCTTCTTGTGGGCGTTTACCGCCCGCTTGACTCTTGCCATTTTCCTGTGTTCCTATTCGTGCGTTCGGGCGCGTCAGCGGCCGAGAAGCTTCTTCGCGACCTTGGTGTCAGCCTTCGAGAGCACCTGGTCCTGGTTCAGACGACGGGTGCGACGGCTCGACTTGTGCTCGAGGTTGTGGCGCATCCCGGCCTGCTGCTTCTTCAGCTTGCCGCTGCCGGTGATCTTGAAGCGCTTCTTAGCACCCGAGTGGGTCTTCTGCTTCGGCATCTTCTCTTCCTTCGTATGGCGCCTTCTCAGGCGACGGTGTCAACCCGCGGTGCGGGAGTTCTGGGGGCGGGAGCTACTCCGCGGCGGCGGCGGCCGGAGCATCCGACTCGCTCTTGGCCTCGCGGGCCGCCTGCTTGTTGGCGGCGCGCTGTGCTTCGCGCACGGCGTTCTGCTCCTGCTTCGCTTCGGACTTGCTCTTCAGCGGTGCCACGACCATGACCATGTTGCGACCGTCGATGGTCGGGTTCGACTCGACCGTGCCCAGCTCGGCGACGTCTTCGGCGAACTTGCGCAGCAGACGCACACCCTGCTCCGGACGCGACTGCTCGCGACCGCGGAAGAGGATCATCGCCTTGACCTTGTCACCGGCCTTGAGGAAGCCCTCGGCGCGCTTGAGCTTGGTCGTGTAGTCGTGCGCCTCGATCTTCAGACGAAAACGGACTTCCTTCAGGATCGTGTTCGCCTGGTTGCGGCGAGCTTCCTTTTCCTTCTGGGCGGCCTCGTACTTGAACTTGCCGTAGTCCATGATCTTGACCACGGGCGGCTTCGAGTTGGGGGCAACCTCGACGAGGTCGAGATCGGCTTCCTGCGCAAGGCGCAACGCGGCCTCGATGCGGACGACGCCGATCTGCTCACCCGCGGGACCGACGAGGCGGACCTCGGGGACGCGGATGCGCTCATTGGTGCGGGGATCGCTGATAGGTGCTCCTTAGACGATGTGATTCAGCCACCGCGACGCTCTCTGCGTCACAGCCGAATTCGGAATCGTCCCACCCGCCGGCATTCAGACACCGGCTCACACCCTGCTACCGGCTCGATCTCTCGATCGGAACCGGCGGAGTGCTGGACCCGGTAGCCTTGAACGGCAAGCGCGGGTGGGAAGTGAATCCTCTTTCGTTCCGGAGCATGACGCTCCGGAGCCCGCCAAAGTCTAACAGAAGGCAAGGCGAAGTGACGAACCAGGCACCGGACGATGCTGCACGCGAGCGCGAAGAGCGCTGGGCCCGACAGGAGGAAGCGGCGTCATCGGCCACCCGGGACATCGCCGACGTCCCGGCCGTCGAGGTGATCACGACCGCCGCCGTCCACCTGATGAGCGCGGCCGCCGTGAAGCTCGGGCTGGCCGACGACCCGGATGCCGCCGCGCAGCTCGACCTCGACGAGGCACGCAAGCTCATCAACGCCCTCGCTGGACTCATCACCGCTGGCGCCCCCGAGATCAGCGACATGCACGCGCGCTCCCTGCGCGACGGACTCCGCTCCCTGCAGCTCGCGTTCCGCGAAGCCTCCTCGATCCCCGACCCGATCGGCAAGGGGCCCGGGGAGAAGTGGACGGGGCCGGTCAACTGACGGTCTTGGTTTTGTGAGGTTCTGCGGGGCGGGCGCAGCGCTCCCGCCTTCGCTCGCAGAGCGGGGTCCCTCCCGCTGCGCGGGCCCCTCCCGATGCTCGCTCACGGCGGGACCGCTGCGCCCTCAGGTTCCGGAACCGTGACGCGCCGTTGAATGCGGGCGGGAAGTACGAGATTGCGCTTCGGGGTCAGGGTTCCACGATCAGGGGCGGGGCCGTCGAGGGGCCCCCGCACTGCTCGGTGGAGTGAGTCCAGGAGATGTCGTGCTCCTGCTCGGCGAGGAGGGTGCCGTCCGGGGCGAAGACGCGCGCGGTGACCTCATCGGACACGGACATGAAGAGGAATTCGCCGGGCTCCTCCCCCGCGAACGGGACGGTCGGATCGGTGGAAGGCGTCTCCTGGCCGTCGGGGCCGGCCGAGCATCCGCCCGGGACGCACAGCTGCACGAAGACGTCGTCGCCGTAGGCGCCGGCATCCACCGTCAGACGGCTGATGTAGCCGATCGCGGGGCACGCGGTCGCGCAGCCGGTGAGTGACAGGCCGACCAGCGCGGTCAGGATGACGGCCGCTGCTCTGCGCATGATGTCACCCTACAGAATCGGATCAGGCGCTGCGGCGGAGCTTCACCGTGAGGGAGTCAGCGAGCACGGCGATCCGATCGTCGGAGGCCCAGCGCTGAGCGAGGCGCGACAGCACGGCGTCGAGCACCTCGCGCTCCAGGCCGTCGATCAGCTCGAGGATCACGATCAGCTCCGGACCGCGAAGACGGGCATCCGGATCTCCGGCCGCCACCGCGACATCGATCACGGCGAGCTCGTGCGCGACGCTCTCCTGGAGTGCGCCGAAGACCTCGGGCGACAGGAAGCTCGGCTCCCAGGCGTGACCCTGCGCGACAGCCCACACCGCGGGGCGGCGGATGACGAACTCCGTGTCGGATGTCGGATCGAGCACGATGAGGTCGGTGTCGTCGGCGGATGCCGCGAGAGCCGCCCTCGTCGCCTCCACCGGAATCGGGCGTGCCGCGGCATCCCACCTCTGCATGGACTCGACCGAGGAGAACACCGGCTGCACGCGGCGGCCGTCCGGCGCGGCGACCGTGACGATCGAGAGCTCCTGCGTCTTGTCGACGGTCAGTCCGGTCGGGCCGACGCCCTCGTCGCCCTTCTCGGCGACGAGCGGGATCAGGACGCGTGCAGAGCGGAACGCATCGACCACCTCCGCTTGGGATCCGTCGCCCGCGCGGAAGCGCAGCAGGGCATCGAGCAGGGCCGGATCCGCCGAACCGTCGTCACCGGTGTGCGGATTCGACTCGAAGCTGCGGCCCTCCCAGGGGACCCCCGCGGAGTCGGCGTGGTTCGCGGAGTCGGCGTGGTTCGCGGAGTCGGCGGCACCGTGTCCGGGGTCGCCGTGACCGTCGTCAGTCCCCTGCGACATCCAGCGCCTCAGCCAGCGTGAACGCCCCGGCATACAGCGCCTTGCCGACGATCGCTCCCTCGACGCCGAGCGGTACGAGCTGCCGCAGCGCGACGATGTCGTCGAGGTTCGAGATGCCGCCCGAGGCGACGACCGGCTTCGGAGTGCGCGAAGCGACCTCACGCAGCAGCTCGAGATTCGGACCGCGGAGGGTGCCGTCCTTCGTGACATCGGTGACGACGTAGCGGCTGCAGCCGGCATCCTCAAGGCGGTCGAGCACCTCCCAGAGGTCCCCGCCCTCCTTCGTCCAGCCGCGCGCGGCCAGTGTCGTGCCGCGCACATCGAGGCCCACGGCGATCGCCTCGCCGTAACGGCCGATCACGTCGGCCGCCCACTCGGGGTTCTCCAGAGCCGCCGTGCCGAGGTTGATGCGGGTCGCACCGCTCTCCAGAGCCGCCTCCAGCGTCGCGTCATCGCGGATGCCGCCGGACAGCTCGACGTTGACGTGCTTGAACTGCTTGATGACCTTGCGGAGGATCGGAGCGTTGCTCCCGCGACCGAAAGCGGCATCGAGGTCGACGAGGTGGATCCACTGAGCGCCCTGCGACACCCACTCCCCTGCGGCATCCAGCGGGTCGCCGTAGCTCGTCTCGGTTCCTGCCTCGCCCTGCGTCAGCCGGACCGCCTTGCCGCCGGCGACATCGACCGCGGGAAGAAGGGTGAGCGAGGGGGACTGCGCGAAGTCGTTCATGGGTTCCTAAGCTCGGAAGTTCAGATCCGTGGTCCGGCACACCCGTCTCGGACGCACGAGAACTGAGGGTACCGCGCGCGAGGGCGGCCTCCAAATGCAGCGAAATGCGCCCGGAAACGCAGGAGCTAGGCTGAAGGATCATGTCCGGACCGCACGAAGACTCCACGCCCGCCGAGGCCACGCCCGCCGGCGACACGCCGCCGCTCGTCGACTCGGTCCCCCTCTTCCCCTCCGACGTCCCTCCGGTGCCCCCGCTGCCCGCGCAGCCGCCGTATCGCCGGACGCGAGCCGCGGCCCGTGAAGAACGCCGGGCGGAAGACCGCGACGACAACTTCCCGGAGGACACCGTACCGAGGCCGCCCGCGCCGTCTCCGGCGTCACCCTCGCCTTCCCCCGCCGCGCCGTCGCCTTCGGGAGTCGTGTCTCCTCCTCCCGTCACGTCGGCGCCGGCCTCTCCTGCGCAGGTGTCGCCTCCCCCGGTCTCACCTGCCCCCGTCGCCCCGGCGCCGGCATCACCCGCGCCCGTCTCGCGGCCGGTCGATTCGCCGACGCCCGTACCGTCGGCGCCGATCACCTCGGCCACTCTCGCGTCCGGCCCCTTCACGTCGGCACCGCCCGCGTCTGCACCGCCCACGTCTGCACCGCCCACGTCGGCACCGCCCCCGTCGGCACCGCCCATGCCGTCGCCCGGCACGCCCGCGTTCACGTCACCTCCGCCCGCCGGCATTCCGGCCTTCTCCTCGGCGGCGGCCTCGCCGCCCGTGACCGAGCCCGCGTCGCGTCGCGCGCTGCGCGAACGGAGCTCCTTCCTGCAGCAGGAACGTCCGGAGGAGCCGGCGCGCGAAGGCACGCGCGGCGTGCTGAACCGCCTCGGCTTCCGCGTCCGTCCGTCGGCCCACGAGCAGTCCTCGCGCGACGACGAGCTCGCGGTGAGCCAGCACTGGCCCGGCCCGCGGACGATCGCCGTCGTGAACGGCAAGGGCGGCGCTGGCAAGACGCCGACGACGATCCTGCTCTCCGCCGTCTTCGCGCGCTACGGCGGCGCGGGCGTGCTGGCCTGGGACAACAACCAGACCCGCGGCACCCTCGGCTGGCGTACCGACGCCGGACCGCACGATCGCACCCTGCTGGAGCTGCTCCCCGAGGTGGGCCGTCTGCTCGGAACCGGCGCGCAGTCCGCCGACCTCGCGCAGTACATGCACCACCAGCCCCGGGAGAAGTACGACGTGCTGCGCTCGAAGCCGATCCGGCTCGCACACGAGAACCGCCTCAGCCCCGACGACGTCGACGCGATCCACGCCGTGGCGGCGAAGTTCTACCGCCTCATCATCATCGACTCCGGCAACGACGAATCCGACCCCATGTGGCTGCGGATGATCGATCACGCGGATCAGCTCGTCGTGGCGACCACCACGCGCGCCGATCATGCCGAGGCCGGAGCGCTGCTGCTCGAAGCCCTCGAGGATCGCGACGAACGCTCCGCGCGTCTCGCTCAGCAGTCCGTGGTCGTCGTGTCGCAGGCGGATCCGAAGGCGACGCCGACAGAGATCGAGAACGTCGTGAGCGGCTACCGTGCCCTGGCCCGCGACGTCGTCAGCGTCCCGTTCGACCACGAGATGGTCGACGGCCACCTCCGCTACGGGGCGCTCGCGAAGCGGACGCAGCGCGCCTGGCTGGCCGCCGCGGCATCCGTCGCCCGAGGGTTCTGACCGCGCGTCCGTTCTCCGGACGTACGCGTCAGAGGCTCTCGACCCAGTTGCGGAGCAGCTGGATCCCGGCCTCTCCGGACTTCTCCGGGTGGAACTGCGTCGCGGACAGCGGACCGTTCTCGACGGCCGCGAGGAACGGATCGCCGTAGTTCGTCCACGTGAGCACCGGCTGCGGGAACGGGGGGATCACGTCGAGCTCCCACGACTGCGCCGCGTACGAGTGCACGAAGTAGAAGCGCTCGTGTTCGAGTCCGCGGAACAGCACGCTGTCGGCACCGGGCTCGACGGTGTTCCAGCCCATGTGCGGAAGCACCGACGCATTGAGCTCGGTGACGGCGCCGGGCCACTCGCCGAGCCCCTCGGTGTCGTGACCGCGCTCGACCCCGTGAGCGAACAGCACCTGCATACCCACGCAGATGCCGAGCACCTTGCGTCCGCCGGCGAGGCGACGGTCGATGATCTCGTCTCCGCCGTGCGCGTGCAGTGCGTCGCGGACGGCTTGGAAAGCCCCGACGCCCGGCACCAGGAGGCCATCGGCTTCGAGCGCCTCCTTGCGGTCGCGCGTCAGAACCGCATCCGCGCCGGCAGCGACGAGCGCTTTGACAGCCGAGTGGACGTTGCCCGACTCGTAGTCGAAGACGGCGACCCTGGGTGCTCGGCTCACAGCGCACCCTTGGTGGACGGCACGCCGTCGACCAGCGGGTCGAGGGCCTTGGCCTGGCGGAACGCGCGGGCGAACGCCTTGAACTCCGCCTCGGCGATGTGGTGCGGGTCGCGTCCGCCGAGCACGCGCACGTGCACGGTCAGGGCCGCATTGAAGGCGATCGCCTCGAACGCGTGACGCACCAGTGAGCCGGTGAAGTGTCCCCCGATGAGGTGGTGCTCGAAACCTGCCGGTTCACCCTCGTGCACGAGGTACGGACGCCCGGAGATGTCGACCACGGCCTGGGCGAGCGCCTCGTCGAGAGGCACCAGAGCGTCGCCGTACCGGGAGATGCCGGACTTGTCGCCGAGGGCCTGGAGAATGGCCTGGCCGAGCACGATCGACACGTCTTCCACCGTGTGGTGCGCGTCGATATCGGTGTCGCCCGAGGCGCGCACGGTGAGATCGGTCAACGAGTGCTTCGCGAACGCGGTGAGCATGTGGTCGAAGAACGGCACGGAGGTGTCGATGTGCGACGCACCGGTGCCGTCGAGGTTCAGCTCGAGCTCGACGGTCGACTCCGACGTGCTGCGCACACGGCTCGCGGTGCGCGGGTTCTGGACGAGGGTGCTCATGATGCCGATCCTATCGAGGCCAGGGCATCGAGGAACGCCGTGCTCTCGGCCTCGGTGCCCGCCGTGACCCGCAGGTGCCCGGGGATGCCGACGTCGCGGATCAGCACGCCGCGGTCGTAGAGCTGCTGCCAGGTCGCACGCGGATCGGCGACCCCGCCGAAGAGGACGAAGTTCGACCACGATTCATGCGGCGTGTAGCCGAGGGCCTCGAGCGTCGCAGAGATGCGGTCGCGCTGCTCGACGATCTCTTCGACCATGCCGAGCATGACGTCGGAGTTGCGCAGCGCCGCCACGGCCGCGGCCTGGGTCAGGGCACTGAGGTGGTACGGCAGGCGCACGAGTCGCAGCGCGTCGATGAAGGCGGGGTCTGCGGCGAGGTAGCCCACACGCGCGCCGGCGAAGGCGAACGCCTTGCTCATGGTGCGGGAGACCGCAAGACGCGGACGGCCTTCGAGGAGCGACAGCGCGGATGCCGCGTCGCGCGGCGCGAACTCCTGATAGGCCTCATCGACGACGACGATGCCGCGCGCGACCTCGTACACCGCGTCGATGACGTCGAGCCCGAGCGGAGTGCCGGTGGGGTTGTTCGGCGAGCAGAGGAGGATCACGTCGGGGTCGAGCGCGCGAACCTGATCGGCGGCCTCTTCCGGGGTGATGGTGTAGTCGGGCTGTCGGGTGCCGGCGATCCACCGAGCGCCGGTTCCCTGAGCGATCAGCGGATACATCGAGTACGTCGGAGCGAAGCCGAACGCCGTGCGCCCCGGACCGCCGAACGCCTGCAGGATGTGCTGGAGCACCTCGTTCGAGCCGTTGCCCGCCCAGATCTGATCGGCGGTGAGACCGTGGCCGAGGTAGTCGGCGAATCCCTCGCGCAACGTCGTGAACTCGCGATCGGGATACCGATTCACATCGCGAAGCGCCACGGCGATGTCGTCGAGGATGTCGCTCGCCACGGCATCCGGCACGGGATGCGTGTTCTCATTCACGTTCAGCGCGATGGGCAGCGGCGCCTGCGGGGCACCGTAGGGCGTGAGCCCGCGCAGGTCATCGCGGAGCGGGAGGGCGTCGAGTGAAGAAGTCACCCTTCCATGCTAGGCCGCGTGCCCGCCTCGTGACTTCAGTCCGCGTACTGCGCCGGGATCGCGAGCTCCTGGCCGATCTGGAGCTCTCCGCCGCGGAGCATGTTGAGACGGCTGATCTCGCCGATGACCTCGCGCGGGTCGGCCGTCGGCGCGACAGTGCTGGCGATCGACCACAGCGTGTCACCGGGCATGACGGTGACCGTCTCGAAGACCGCGGTCGTCGCGGCCTCGTCGGCACTCGACGCGAGGGCGCTGCCTCCGCTGATCGCGGCGAACGCGATGCCGAACGCCAGCGGCACGGAGGCGAGGGCCAGCAGCACAGCCCGACCACGAGCGGTCAGTCGCAGCCGTGACTGCGTCGCCGGGGGTGCCGGGATGACCGTTGCGGTGCTGAAGCTGATGCTACTCATGTCGGGCTCCTTACCCTGTCCCGTCGGCCGGAGCCGGCGGTGAAGTTGGCGTAGCGTTCGCATTCGCGTCTCGGCCGGGAGCCGTGAATGCGAAGCTACGTTCCGAAGATATCTTCGAGTTCGAACATCTGTCAACTGTTCTTCGAAATCGGATCCGCGAATCTGCCGACACGCTCGAACAGATCTTCCAGATCGGGCCGTTTCTCGGATACGGTTTCGATACGAACACCCCACCACGGACCTCCGACATTCGAAGAGGAACGCCGGATCGCGTACTGAAGGAGCACCATGAGCGAGAACTCAGCCCCGGAGCAGGAGGCCCCTCGGACGCGCCGTCGGAAGAGCCTCAGCCCGAAGCAGATGGCGATCCTCGAGGTCATCCAGACCTCCATCGCGCACCACGGCTACCCGCCGAGCATGCGCGAGATCGGCGACGCGGTGGGGCTCAAATCCCTGTCCAGCGTGACCCACCAGCTCGGTCAGCTCGAGCTCAGCGGCTACCTGCGCCGCGATCCCGGCAAGACCCGCGCCATGGAGGTGCTGATCGACCTCCCCGGCACGAGCGCGGAGAATCCGGCAGACGTGGCCACGCCCGTCGGCGACGCGGCACTCGTGCCCCTGGTCGGGCGGATCGCGGCGGGAGTCCCGATCACCGCCGAGCAGCAGGTCGAGGAGATCTTCCCCCTCCCCCGCCAGCTCGTCGGCAAGGGCGATCTGTTCATGCTCAAGGTCCAGGGCGAATCGATGATCGACGCCGCGATCTGCGACGGTGACTGGGTCGTCATCCGCTCGCAGAACAGCGCGGAGAACGGCGAGATCGTCGCGGCGATGCTCGACGACGAGGCGACCGTGAAGACCTTCCGCCGCCGCGACGGGCACACGTGGCTCCTCCCCCGCAACTCGGCGTTCGAACCGATCCTCGGCGACGAGGCCACGGTGCTCGGCAAAGTCGTGGCGGTGCTCCGCGCCGTCTGACCGCGCCGCACCGGCATCCGCCGTCCGCTCTCCCGCCTAGGCTCGGATCATGTCGTCCTCGTACGGTTCCTGGCCCTCCCCCTTCTCGGCCGCGTCCGTCGCGGCATCCGCCCCGCGCATCGACGGCGCCCGGTTCGTCGGCCAGGAGGTCTGGTGGGGCGAGTCCGTGCCGGCCGAGGGCGGCCGCGTGACGGTGCGCAGTTCGAGCGGTGCGGAGATCCTGCCCGGGCCGTGGAGTGCACGGTCGCGCGTGCACGAGTACGGCGGCGGAGCCTGGACAGCGGATGCCGAGGGCACGCTGTTCTTCGTCGACGCCGGCGACCAGCGCGTGTACCGCCTCGCCCCCGACGCCCGTCCCGTGCCGCTGACTCCGGCCGGCCCGTCGCACGGAGGGCTTCGGCTGCAGCACGGACGGCTGCTGGCGGTGCGGGAGGATCTCGCCGCCACGCCGTCGAGCCGCGCGATCGTCGAGATCCCCGTCGACGGCTCCGGCGCCGACGACCCTGCGGCCGTCCGCGTCTTCGTGCAGGGCAGCGCGTTCTTCGCGCACCCGGCTCTCTCCCCGGACGGCGCCCACCTCGCCTGGGTCGAATGGAGCGGCGCGCGGATGCCGTGGGAGACCGCCCACCTGTCGATCCTCGCGCTCGACGACCAGACCTTCACGCCTGTCTCGACTGCGGCCGCCCTGCAGCCCGAATGGGTCAGCGAGACGGAGCTGCTGTACGCCGACGATCCCCGTGGCAGATGGCAGCTCCAGCGCTTCCGTCTGGATGCCACGACGGCGCGAAGCGACGCGGCGGAGATCACGTCGACGGATGCCGACACCGGGTACGGCCTGTGGGTGCTCGGCAACCGCTGGTATCAGCCGCTCGCGGACGGCCGGATCATCGCCGTGCGGACCAACGGTCGCGATGAGGTCGTCGAGATCGCCGCCGACGGGACCACCCGCACGCTCGACATCCCCGGCGACGGGCATGTCAGCGTCGACGACGTGTCGGGCTCGCGTGTGCTGCTGTCAGGGAACAGCTCGACGGCCACGCCCGGCGTCTGGACCGTCGAGCTCGACTCGGGCGAGACCGTGACCGTGACGGGCGGCCGGCCCGTCGACGCCGAGTGGATGCCTCCTGCAGCGCCGATCCTGGTCGAGGGGGCCCATGGCGCGGTCCACGCCTTCGCGTATGCGCCCGCGAACCCCGAGGTCGATGCACCCGCCGATGAGCTGCCGCCGTATGTGGTGTTCGTGCACGGCGGCCCCACCGCGCACGTCACGGGCGCCGCGTCCGCGGCGATCGCCTTCTACACGAGCCGCGGCATCGGCGTGCTGGACGTGAACTACGGCGGCTCGACCGGGTACGGCCGCGCCTACCGCGATCGCCTGCACGGTCAGTGGGGTGTCGTCGACGTCGACGACGTCATCGCCGCCGCCCGTGGTCTTGCGGAGGCCGGACTCGCCGACCCCCGGCGCATCGCGATCCGCGGCAGTTCCGCGGGCGGCTGGACCGTCTTGTCAGCCCTGGTCCGCGGTGGCACGTTCGCCGCGGGCATCAGCCGCTACGGCGTCGCGGATCTCCGGATGCTGGCGGAGCACTCGCATGGCTTCGAAGAGCACTACATCACCGGACTCGTGGGTCCGCTTCCCGAGGCCGAGGCCCTCTACATCGAGCGATCGCCCCTGTCGCATGCCGACCGCATCGATGTGCCGGTGCTGCTGATGCAGGGTACCGACGATCGCGTCGTGCCGCCGTCGCAGTCGGAGGCGATCCGCGACGCGCTCGCGGCGAACGGCGTCGACCACGAATACGTCGTCTACCCCGGCGAGGGGCACGGCTTCCGCAGCGGGACGACGATCGTGAACGCGCTGGAACGCGAACTGGCGTTCCTCGGGAGGGTGTTCGACTTCACGCCGAGCCCCTGATCGCGGGACTACTCCCCGACGCGGTTGCGCAGCCGCATGGCACGGTCGGCCTCGCGCGTGTCCTGACGCTCGCGCAGCGTCTGGCGCTTGTCGTACTCGCGCTTGCCCTTCGCGAGGGCGATCTCGACCTTGGCACGGCCGTCGGAGAAGTAGAGCTTGAGCGGGATGAGGGTGTATCCACCGGCAGAGACGGCATGGGCGATCTTCTCGATCTCCGCACGGTGCAGCAGCAGCTTGCGGATGCGCTTCGCCGAATGGTTCGTCCAGTGGCCCTGGGAATACTCCGGGATGTGCACGGAGTCGAGGAACACCTCGTTGCCCTTGACGAACGCGTAGCCGTCGCTGAGATTCGCACGCCCCTGGCGCAACGACTTGACCTCGGTGCCGGTGAGCACCATTCCCGCCTCGTACGACTTCTCGATGTTGTAGTCGTGACGGGCGCGACGATTGGTCGCGACGACCTTCTCCCCGCGTTCCCTGGGCATGATGCTCCTGCTCTCTGTTGTGGCCAGCCCACCAGCCTACATCAGCGGCGGGCCGGCCTCAGGTGCGCAGCCAGCGTCGGATCGCGAAGCCCGCCGAGAGCGCCGCGAGAATCACCCCGATGCCGATCAGGACCGGCACGACGAGCGCGGCATCCCCCATGGTGATCCATGTGGTGATGAAGGGGACTCGTCCCCGCAGATAGCCGTTCACGCCGAAATGCACGCCGGCCACGACGGCCGCGCTGGCCAACGCCGAACCCAGGAAGGCGGCGAAAACGCCCTCGAGCACGAACGGGGTCTGGATGAAGCGGTTCGAGGCGCCGACGAGACGCATGATGCCGATCTCCTTGCGCCGAGCGTATGCCGACAGGCGGATGGTCGTGCCGATCAGCAGCGTCGCCGCGATGAGCATCAGGACCGCGATGCCGACGGCGATGTAGGTCGCGACGGTCAGTGCCGAGAACAGCGGTTCGAGGTACTGGAGCTGATCCTGGACCTGTTCCACCCCCGCCTGCCCGCTGAAGGCCTCGGCGAGCACCTGGGATTGTCCCGGATCCTTCATCGTGACGAAGAAGACCTCGAAGGCCTGGTCGGGCGTCAGCACGCTCGCCTGCTCCGCGCCGAGCTGCTCGACGAGCTTCTGGTAGGTCTCCTCTTTGGTGTCGAACGTCATCGAGCTGATCAGCGGCGACAGCGCCTCGCCCTCGAGCTGGGCGCGGACTGCTTCGACCTGCTCTTCGCTGGCCGCGCCGTCGACGCACGTCTCCGCCTCGGAGACCTCCGAGCACATGTACACCGCGACCTGGGCGCGCTCCGCCCAATAGCCGCGCATGACGCCGATCTGCGACTGCATCAGGATCGCCGCACCCACGAAGGTCAGCGACACGAACGTGACGAGCACGACGGAGATCACCATCGAGATGTTGCGCCGGAGGCCACCCAGGGCCTCGGTCAGGATCAGGCCGATTCTCATGAGGTCGGGCCCACTTCCTCGGCGTCGTCGTCGGACAGGCCGAGTCGGTCGGCGACCCCGAGCTCTGCGACGTCGACCTGCGGAAGCACGATGGGGTGCGTACGCGGACCGACCGCGGCCGGTGTCTCCTCGGTAGCCTCGGCCGTCGTCGGCTCCGGATCCGGCTCGGGGGCGGAGACGGGCACGGGAGCGGGTGCCGGAGCGGATGCCGCGGCCTTGCGCTGGGCGCTGAGCTCCTCGGCGAGAGCGGCGCGGACCACGGAGAGATCGGCGGTCTGACGCTGCACCTCCTGCACGGCGGTCAGCGCGGCGGCCGCCGCGGCCCCGCGCACCTCCTCGGGCACGAGGCGCGGGATGTTCGAGGTGTCGCCGTAGCCGCCGTGCACCTCGTCGCGCACCATCTCGCCGTCGCTGAGCTCGATCACGCGGCGCTGCATCGCGTCGACGAAGCCGGCCTCGTGCGTGGCCATCAGCACCGTGGTGCCTCCGGCGTTGATGCGCGCGAGCAGCTGCATGATGTCGACCGAGGTCGCGGGATCGAGGTTTCCGGTCGGCTCATCCGCCAGCAGCACCTGCGGGCGGTTCACGAGTGCGCGGGCGATCGCGACGCGCTGCTGCTCGCCTCCGGACAACTCGTGCGGCATGCGCTTCTGCTTGCCGTCGAGGCCCACGAGGGCCAGCGCCTCGGGAACGGCCTGCTGGATGAACCCGCGCGAGGACCCGGTGACCTGCAGCGTGAACGCCACGTTCTGGTACACGGTCTTCGACGGCAGCAACCGGAAGTCCTGGAACACCGAGCCGATGTGACGCCGGAAATACGGCACCTTCCGGTTGGCGAGCGAGCGCAGGTCGCGTCCGAGCACAGCCACGCGACCCGATGTGGGCACGTCCTCGCGCAGGATCAACCTCAGACAGGAGGACTTGCCGGAACCCGAGGCGCCGACGAGGAAGACGAACTCTCCGCGCTGCACCTCGAAGTCGACACCGGACAGGGCGGGCTTCGACGTCCCGCGGTAACGTTTCGTGACGTTCTCGAACCGAATCATGGCGCTACGAGCCTAAGCGCGGCCTCTCGCCTGGCCGCGAGCGACACCCCGCACGGCCGATGGCACAATGGGCATTCCTCCCCACGGAATCGGCCCGATCGACGTCGTCTCCCACTGCTATACATGGAGTGGCGGTTCACGCGATTCCGCGCGCGCCGAGGACTTCGAGGGGGACACCATGACGACACCTGCCGGTTGGTACGACGACGGATCCGGACGCCAGCGCTGGTGGGACGGCCAGCAGTGGACCGAGCACTTCGCACCCGAGGCGCCCGCCGCACCCGAGACGGCCGCGGCTGCCGAGGCCGACGTTCCTGACGTTCCCGCCGAGCCGCAGCTTCCCGAGACGCCCGTCGAGCAGGCTCCGGCCGCGGAAGAGACCCCGACCGCTGCAGAGGCTCCCGCCGAAGCACCGATCGAGGACACGGTCATCGCTCCTGAGGCCCCGCGGGACTGGGCGGCTCCTGCCGCCGACGACGCGTCGCAGGCGTCGGCGTTCGCCGCCTCGGGCGCCACTGCCCCCACGACGCCCCTCGACGGCTCGCTGTACCCGGGTGCCGCTGCCGCCGCTCCGCCGGTGCCGCCGCTCCCGCCCGTGGCCCCGAGCGGCGCCCCCGCATACCCCGGAGCGGCTGCGCAGACCTACCCGTCCAGTCCCGGCGCCTACCCGCCCGCGAGCGGCGCCTATTCCGCTCCCAGCGGCTACGCGACACCGGGCGCGTACGCGGCCGGCGGATACCCGGCATCCGCACCGTATGAGGCGGCGGCACCGACCGGACCGAAGAAGATCTCCATCCTCGGACTCGTCGGGCTCGGCCTCGCAGCGCTCGGCCTGATCCTCGCGTTCATCCCGTTCACTCTGCCGTTCGCGTGGGTCCTGCTCGCCGCCGGCTTCATCGTGTCGCTCATCTCGCTCTTCCTGAAGGGCAAGAAGTGGCCGGGCATCACCGGCCTCGGCGTCTCCGTGCTCGGCGCGATCGTCGCCGTCATCATGGGATTCGTCTTCCTCTTCGCTCTCGCGAACCAGATCGAGGACTCGATCCCCGATCCGCTGCCGACCTCTGACACCGGCACCGACGACGGCACGGATGAGGGCACCGACGACGGCACCGCACCGACCGATGTCGTCGAGGGTTCGATGGGCGAGCCCGTCACCGTGACACAGCTCTCCGGCACAGGCGAGGTCACCGTCAATTCGGCCTCGTGGAGTGCGACGAACGACTCCGGCTTCGACCCGACCAACGGCGGCTTCCTGCTGATCGACCTGACGTGGGAGACCCTCGACGGCACCACCTACGTCAACCCGCTCTACTTCTCGGTCGAGACGGCAGAGGGCACCGCCGGCGATTACGACATCTTCGGCGATGCGACCCTCGAGTCGAGCGAACTCCCGGCAGGTCAGTCGACCCAGGGCACGGTCTCGTTCGACGTCGCGCAGAGCGGCTCGTATGTCATCATCATCACGGACGAGCTCCTCCAGGAAGTCGCCCGAGTGACGGTGGAGCCTTCGGCCGGCTGATCGCCGACAGAAGCACGGACAACAGGAAAGATCGATGACGACACCTGCCGGCTGGTACGACGACGGATCCGGGAACCTGCGGTGGTGGGACGGGCAGCAGTGGACGGCGCACGTGCGCGCCGCACCGCATCCCGCCCCGGAGGGCCAGACGGAGACGGCCGCGCAGCCGGAAGTCGAGCCTGCCGCACCGGTGCCGTCGGAGACCTCGGCCCCCGCCGCCGATCCCGAACCGTTCGCACCGCCCTACTCCCTGCAGCCCCAGGCCGCGGCGTATCCCGGCGCAGCGACCACCCCGTCGTATCCGGTGGTGGCGGGTTATCCGGGTGCCGCTCCTGGTTATGGCGCTGCACCGGGGGTGCCGACGCAGACGCCCCCGCGCAAGATCTCGGTGCTGGGACTCATCGGGCTCGGCGCCGCCGTGGTCGGCGTCGTGCTCGCCTGCGTCCCTCCGATCGCGATCATCGGCTGGGTCGTGCTCGGGGTCGCCTTCGTCATCTCCCTCGTCTCGCTGTTCCTCCGCGGTACCAAATGGCCCGGGATCACGGGCATGGGCGTCACCGTGTTCGGCACGGTCCTCGCCCTCGCCGTGTCGCTCATCTCGCTCGGGCTCGGCTCGACCGTCGAGGCCGACCAGGCCGCCTCGCCGAGCGCACGGCCGTCGGCCGACTCGAGCCAGGAAGCGCAGGATCCTTCGGAGATCGAAGGCGCCGAGATGGTGTCCTTCGATGAGCTCGCCGTCGGCGACTGCATCCCCCTGGTGGAATACGACGAGGAGGAGACCGAGGTCTTCGAGGTGCCGGTGGTGCCGTGCGATCTGCCGCATACCGACGAGGTCTTCTACAAGTACGACCTTCCGGAAGGCGATTACCCCGGCGACGACGAGATCTACGAGCTCGCCTGGGAAGGCTGCCGCGCGCAGTTCGAGGGATTCGTGGGCCTGTCGTACGCCGAGTCAGAGCTCGACATCTACCCCTACTCTCCGACCCAGGCGTCGTGGAACAGATGGAACGACCGCACCGTCCACTGCATCGTGTTCAGCTATGACGAGGTCACCGGCTCCCTGCAGGGCGCCGCACGCTGACCCGCCGCACGACGAACGAAAGAAGGCCCCGGAGTCATCCGGGGCCTTCTTCGTAGACTCAGTCCTCGTCTTTGCGCTTGCGCCAGCGGATGCCGGCAGAGATGAACCCATCGAGGTCACCGTCGAAGACGGCCGCGGGGTTCCCGGACTCGTGCCCGGTGCGCAGGTCCTTGACGAGCTGCTGGCCGTAGAGGAAGTACGAGCGCATCTGGTCGCCCCAGCTCGCGGTGATGTTGCCCGCAAGCTCCTTCTTCTTCGCCGCTTCCTGCTCCTTCTGCAGCAGGAGGAGACGGGTCTGCAGCACGCGCATCGCTGCGGCGCGGTTCTGGATCTGCGACTTCTCGTTCTGCATCGACACGACGATGCCGGTCGGGAGGTGGGTCAGGCGCACCGCCGAGTCGGTCGTGTTGACGGACTGGCCGCCGGGCCCGGACGAGCGGAACACGTCGACGCGGATGTCGCTTTCGGGGATGTCGACCTCGGTTGCCTCCTCCATCAGCGGGATGACCTCGACCGCGGCGAACGACGTCTGCCGCTTGTCGGCCGAGCCGAATGGGCTGATGCGTGCGAGACGGTGGGTGCCGGCCTCGACCGACACGGTGCCGAAGGCGTAGGGCGCGTCGACCTCGAAGGTCGCGGACTTGATGCCCGCGCCTTCGGCGTAGGACGTGTCCATGACCTTCACGGGGTACTTGTGGCGCTCGGCCCAGCGCAGGTACATGCGCATGAGCATCTCGGCGAAGTCGGTGGCGTCGTCGCCGCCGGCGCCGGAGCGGATCGTGATGATCGCGGAGCGCTCGTCGTATTCGCCGTCGAGGAGGGTCTGCACCTCGAGCTGGTTGATGACGTCGGTCAGCGCCGCCAGCTCGGTGCGAGCCTCCTGCGCGGATTCCTCGTCGCCCATCTCGTTCGCGAGACCGATGAGCACCTCGAGGTCGTCGAGTCGCGAGGCGATGCCGGTGATGCGGGCGAGCTCCGACTGCCGGTGGCTGAGGGCGCTGGTCACCTTCTGCGCGCGCTCGGTGTCGTCCCAGAGGTCGGGAGCGCCGGCTTCCTCGCTGAGCCTCGCGATCTCGTCGCGGAGGTGGGAGACATCGACGACCTCGCTGATGTCGCCGAAGGTGTGCCTGAGCGCCTGGATTTCGGCGGAGAGATCTAATTCGAGCATGACACCTCAGCCTAACGTGCCGCCTGCTCGCGCGGGGACTCGCATGTCTCGACCACGACGACGACCGGAGTAGCGTGAGTGCGTGAGCAGTGCATCCTCGGTCCTCCGTCAGTTCGGACCGATGGTGTACCTGCCGACGATCCTCTTCGCTCTGGGTGAGGGCGCGGTCATCCCGCTCATCCCGGTGATCGCTTCGTCCATGGGCGCCGATGTGGCGTTCGCCGCACTCGTCACGTCGGGACTCGTCGTCGGGCAGCTGTGCGGAAACCTTCCTGCGGGATGGGCGGTCGGGCGCATCGGCGAGCGCTACACGATGGTGATCGCCGGCGTGGTCGCGATCCTCGCCGCGGTCGGGATGGTGCTCGCGCCCTCGCTCGCCGTGCTCGCGGCATCCGTCTTCCTGCTCGGCATGTGCGCGGCGGCCTTCGGTCTCGCCCGGCACGCATTCATGACGACGCGCGTGCCTCTCGAGTTCCGGGCTCGTTCGCTGTCGCTGCTGGGCGGCAGCTTCCGGCTCGGCATCTTCATCGGCCCCTTCGTCGCCGCGGGACTGCTGCAGCTCTTCGGTTCCGAGGCGGCGGCGATCTGGTTCTTCCTCGTCTGTCTGGTCGTGATGGTCGCGCTCGTGCTCTTCGGTCCTGACCCGGAGAAGACGATCCCGGCGATCACGCACGTGCGGTACGCCGAGGACTCCGGCGAACCGGTGAGCGGATCGATCCCGACCATCGAGCGTTCCGGCATCTTCCGGACGATGTGGCAGCAGCGCGCGGTGCTCGGCCGTCTCGGCCTGGCCGCCGCTTCGCTCTCGGCGGTGCGCTCGGCGCGGCAGGTCATCCTGCCGCTGTGGGGTCTGTCACTGGGGCTGGACGCGTCGACGATCGCTCTCGTGGTCGGTGTCTCGGGGGCGATCGACTTCGCCCTCTTCTACGCGAGCGGGCAGGTGATGGACCGGTTCGGCCGGCTGTGGGCGGCGATGCCGGCCATGGTGCTGATGGGCGCGGGATTCCTCGCGATGTCGTTCACCCACGACCTCGATGCGGCGGTGCTCTGGTTCGGCATGTTCGCGGCGGTGCTGGGAGTCGGGAACGGCCTGTCGAGCGGCATCCTGCTGACGCTGGGCGCCGACGTCGCGCCGAAGCGGGAGCCGGCGGCGTTCCTCGGGTCATGGCGAACCCTGACGGATGCCGGTGGCGCGATCGCCCCGCTGCTCGTCGCGGCGATCACCGCTGTCGCCGCGCTCCCGTTCGCGGCGGCGGCGATGGGCGTGATCAGTCTGCTGGGTGCCGCCGGTTTCGTCCGGTGGATCCCGAGATTCGTTCCGCGCACGCGGCCGGAACCGGACGACGAAGCGGAAGACGAATGAGCCGGATGCTGTCCGCCGATGTCCATCGTCTCGTCGCCGGCCTCGTGCCGAGATCGGAGCGGGAGCGTGCGGCGCAGGCCGACTTCGCCTCCTTCTTCTCGGATGACTCCGGGCCCGTGTCGCGGGACTCCGGACCTGACCACGCCACGGCCTCCTGCGTCGTGTTCGACGAGACGCTCACCCAGACCCTGCTCGTCTTCCACGGCAAGGGACGGTTCTGGGTGCAGCCCGGTGGTCACGCGGAGGAGGGCGACGACTCGATCGTCGATGCGGCGCTGCGCGAGCTGCGTGAGGAGACCGGCATCGTGTCCGCAGCCCCGACCACTCCCCTCGTCTACGACCTGGACCATCACGGCCTGTCGTCCCGCTTCGGTCGCTGCGCGTCGCACCTCGACATCGGTATCGCCGTGATCGTCGACCCGGCGATCGCGTTGACGGTGAGCGACGAATCCGAAGACGTCCGCTGGTGGCCGGTGGACGCGCTGCCTGCGGAGGTGCCGCCACAGCTCGAGCCGCGGCTGGTGGGACTGCGGGAGCGGTTGCGCTCGCAGCGCTAGTCCGCACTCCTCATTGCAGCGCGGTACGGCTCGTCGCGGTGGACTCCAGCGGGACGCCCTCGGGCACGAAGGGCGAGAACAGCGGCGGATGCCACGTCGATGCGACCGTCACCCGGGCAGAGACCCCGTCCGGCGTCGCGGCGTCGACGAGTTCGGCGTCGCCGGGCAGCGCCTCCACCAGTGCCGACGCCTGCTCCTCGACGCCGGCATCGGTCAGTTCCGCCCTCACCGCGTCACCCTCGACCTGCAGCGTGAAGCCGTCGGCTCCGGCGAGCGCGGCCGAATCCGCCAGGGCATCGAGCCGCTTCTGCGCGATGTACAGATCGGTCGCGCAGACGCAGACGAAGACGACGGCGATCGCCAGCAGCACGTAGCCGAGCGTCAGGAGCAGGACGCTCCCCTCCTCCCCCGCGCGCAGGTCGTCGTTCACTCCACGCCCCAGAACCGGGAGACCTTCTGCGCGGCTTCCGCCTGCACGGCGATGGATGTCGCGCGATCGAGACCGAACACCGGCGGCACCAGGGGAAGGTGCACCCGAGCCGAGACGGTGACGATGAGCGTGGCTCCGGCGGACGGGCAGTCGACCCCGGCCGGCGAACAGGTCAGCGACACGTCGACCGCAGCAGGATCGAGACCGTATTCCTCGATGATCCCGGCGAGCACTGCGTCTCCGTCGGCGGTGGCTGCGGCCGCGTCCGGCGCCATCGCGATCGCCCGGGCCGTGTGTCGGGCGGCGGCCTCGGCTCCGAGGGTCTGCTCCTGGATAGCTCCGAGGGCGATCACCAGGTAGACGAGCGGGACCAGCAGAATGACCCCGACCGTGATGAACTCCAGCGCGGCAGATCCGTCGTCATTCGTCGCCCAGGCTCTCGACCGGTGCATGCGCTTCCACCTCCAGTGCGAAGGGGATGCCGATGAGCCCGATCACGGGGAGCGACGTGCGGATCCGCAGGTCGACCGTCTCATGTCGGAAGGCCTCCGACGTGCCGATCGCGATGTCGCCGGCATAGGCGGGGCCGATCGCCTGGGTGATCACCGTACGTGCGCGGTCCGCCCCCTCCTCCAGTGTCGTGTCGGCGAGGGCCGCGTGATACGCCCCTTCCACGGCCGCGTCGTGCACGACGTTCCGCACGTACACGGCGAGCGCGAGCTGCAGCACCGCCAGGGTGAGAACGGTGAGGAGGGTGCCGACCAGGACGAACTCGACGGGGCTCGACCCCCGCTCCTCGCGCAGCATGGCAGGGAGCCGCATCTCAGAGACCGGATACTCGCTGGATCGCCTGTTCGAACAACGCCGTGAGCGCCGGACCGGCGACGGCCCAGATCAGGACCACGAGCCCCGCCGTCATCAGCGTCACGAGAACCCAGCCCGGCACGTCTCCGCGCTCATCCGCTGCCAGCGCTCGAGCCCAGGCCCGTGCGTCACGCCACGCGTGTGACCGTTGGTGGTCTGGGAAGTTCTGCGGGTGCGCCGTCATGGTCGCCCTTTCCTGGTTGGTCAGCCGATGCCGAGTCGAAGGATGAAGAGTCCGGGGTAGATCGCGAACACCACAGACAAAGGGAGGATCAGGAACACGAGCGGCAGGAGCATCAGGATCTCCTTTCGCCCGGCCTGCTCGATGAGCGTGCGCTTCGCGTCCTCGCGAGCGTCACCCGCCTGTGCATGAAGCACGCCGGCAAGCGGTGCTCCGTGTTCGAGGGCGGCGATGACCTGGTCGACGGCGCGCGAGAGTCCGGGCAGCTGCAGCCGTCCGGACATCTCGCCCAGAGCATCCGCCAGCGGAGATCCCGTCCCGGCGGCGAGCACCACCTGGCGCAGCTCGGCAGTGAGCTCTCCTGATCCGACCGCGGCCACGCGTCGCAGCGAGTCGAGGAAGCCTTCCCCCGCCGACAGGCACAGAGCCAGGAACTCGAGAGTCGTCGGAAGCTCGTCCGTGAGTCGTGCGCGACGTGACTTCGCCCGCGCGGAGAGCTGCATGTCGTAGCCGATCGCGGCCAGGGCTCCGCTGAGGATGGGGATGATCGAGACGGGCACCGACATCCTGCCCGCAAGAGCCAAGGCGATCACGGCGAGCGAACCGGCACCGATTCCCCCGAGCATCCAGCCGAGCTGACGTCCTCGGAAGGCGACGGGATCCGTCCGCACCCCTGCTTGAGCGAGGCGCTGCCGCAGGACTTCGCCTCCGCCCAGCATCCGCTCGAATCCGTGCTGCGCACGCAGCCAGAGACTCCGACCGCCCGCAGGCAGCATCCCTGTCGCCGGCAGGAGGCCGCGCGGCATGTCCTCGTCGGCGACCACGTCGCGCACGTAGGGGGCGATGCGCACGGTCAGTGAAGCGGCCCGCCACCGCGGAAGCGCCGCGAGGATGCAGAGCATTCCGGCGGCGAGAGTACCGCCGACGAGCACCGCGCTCGCGAGAACCGAGAACCCGTTCATCCGAACCACCGCCGAGGCTCGGGCAGCCTGCCGATGCGGACCATGATGCGGAAGGCGGTCACCGAGACCGCGGCGCCGACGCAGATCACGACCACGCCCTCGGGTGTGCCGTACGCCGACGCGCCCTCCGGCCTCATCACCAGCAGACCGAGCACGACCCACGGCGCGATCGCCCCGAGCACCGCCGCACCGCGGATCCACGACTGACGTGCCTCCACTTCGCCACGTAGGGCGGCGTCGGCCCGCACGGACGATGACAGAGCCCGCAGTACGGAGATCAGCTCGGTGCCGCCCACTTGCCGCGCCATGCGCAGGGTCTCCACGATCCGGTCCCCGATCGGGTCGGCCAGTGACGACTTCAGCCGGTCGAGACTTGTCTCGAACCGGCCTGTCGCGCGCAGGTCGCGCGCGAACACGAGGAATGCCGGACGCAGCATAGCCGGGGACGACTCGGCGAGGCTCGCCACCGCGTCGGGCAGCGAGAGGCCTACGCGGATCGCGGCGATCAGCAGGTCGCAGACGTCGGGCCACAGCTGGCGACGAAGTCGGCGGAGTCTCAGCCGACGTCCGCGCAGCCACATCACCGGGGCGACCGCGGCGGTGACACCGGCAAGCACCGACAGCACGGGGATGACGGTCAGCAGCCACACGGCGGACGCGACGATCAGCGCCGCCGCCAGCATCACGGCGATCACAGCCCGCGGCATGATCGCGTCCATGCCGGCCTCGTCGAGGAGACGCGCCAACCGCCCGCGATGCACCGGCGGTGCCTTCGCCTCGGCCCGCGGCCACATCCACGGCGCGAGGCACAGCAGCAGGCCTGCGGCCAGCAGTGCTCCGACCAGGACGGTCATGACGCGACTCCGCTGCGACGGAACGTCTCCCGCAGCGGCTCCGCCTCGCGGCTCATCGGCCTCTCCGCCTGATACACCGCCCGGGTGAGGATCCGCCCGTCCACCACGTCTCCGCTCGGCGCGATGATCTCCTGCACCCGCCGCGCGCCCGACGCGTCCCGCGCACAGTGCACGACGAGGTCGACCGCGGCGGCGAGCGCAGGGGCGATGAACGCCCGATCGATGTTCCGTCCCGCGAGCAGCGGAAGGATCGTCAGCTTGTCCAGTGCCTCGGTCGCCGAGTTCGCATGCACGGTTCCTGCTCCGGGGACGCCCGTGTTCAGGGCGAGCACGAGGTCGAGGGCTTCGGCGTCGCGCACCTCGCCGACGACCAGCCGGTCAGGCCGCATCCGCAGCGCCTCTTTCACCAACCGCCTGAGGGTGATCTCACCCGTGCCCTCGAGCCCGGCCTGCCGTCCCTGCAGGGCGACCAGGTCAGACCCCTCGATGGCGAGCTCGAAGGTCTCCTCGACGGTGATGATCCGCTGCGAGTCCGCGCACGACGAGAGCAAGGCTCCGAGCAACGTGGTCTTCCCGGCGTGCGTCGCGCCCGACACGATCACGCTCCGCCCGCCCCGCATCGCGTCGCGGAGCAGTCGGGCGACCTCCACGGGCATCGCGCCCTGGCCGGCCAGCGCCTCGAGCGTGCGATATCGCGGCAGGAACTTGCGGATGTTGACCGCCCACGAGCCGCGCACCACGTCCGCGATGGCGACGTGGAGTCGCGAGCCGTCGGGCAGGGATGCATCCACGAAGGGCTGACTGATGTCGACCCGGCGACCGGTGGGCTGCAGCATCCGTTCGACGAGGTCGCGCACCGTCGACTCGCTCAGGCGCAGACCGGTCCGCTCGCCGACTCCGCCGCGAGCGACGTGCACGCGTCCGTCGCCGTTCACCCAGATCTCCTCGATCTCGGCGTCGTCCAGGAACGGCTGCAGAGCACCGAGCCCGCTGACGGCAGCGAGCACGTCGCGCACGCACGCGGCCTCGTCATCGATGAGCGCTTCGCCACGCGCCAATGCCCGATCGTCGTGACGCCGCACCTCGGACTGCGCGACGCGGCGCGCCGCCTCCGGATCGAGCGACGGGTCGATCCCCTCGGACCTCAGGCGCGAACGGACGCGTTCGGCGACGAGGGCGGACGGGTGACTCACCTCGGCATCCTCGCAAGAATCGCGACCGACCCGCGAAAGTTATCCACAGGAATGCCGCCGGCTCGATACCGGAGCGGATTCTCCTATGTCAACCCGATCGCCGGTGTCGGAACGACCGCCTACTCTGCGAGAACACCCGCAAGGAGGTCCTGTGCGACGCCCCACAGCATCCGGTCCGTCACCGACCGTCTCGGTCGTGATCCCTGTGAAGGACGACGCGGAGCACCTTCGGCAGTGCCTCGACGCCCTGCATCGGCAGGCCCGTCGCCCCGACGAGATCATCGTCGTCGACAACGATTCCACAGACGCGTCGGCCGCGGTCGCCGCATCGCTCGGCGCCACGGTGGTGCACTGCGGCGAACCTGGCGTCCCCGCGGCGAGCGCGCGCGGATACGACACGGCGCGCGGCGACCTGATCCTGCGATTGGACGCCGACAGCCTGCCCTCCGTCCTGTGGGTCGAATCGGTCGTCGAGGCGTTCGCGCAGCATCCGGAGGTCTCGGTCTTCACTGGCGGAGCCCACTTCATCGACGGCCCTCCGGTGCTGCGCACTCCGCTCGCGGCCGCCTATCTGCTCTCCTACGCGGCCGTGTGCACCGCGTCTCTGGGCCACCTCCCGTTGTTCGGGTCGAATCTGGCGTTCCGACGCGCGGCGTGGGTCGATGTGCGCGCCGACGTGCGGCGAGACGATCCGGAGCGGCATGACGACCTGGACCTCGCCTTCCACTTCGGCGAACGCCACCGCATCCGATTCCTGGCGGGCGCGGAGATGGGCATCTCGATGCGCCCGTTCGGAAGCGTCCGCTCCTTCGCCCGTCGTGTCGCTCGCGGATTCCGCACGGTGATCGCGCACTGGCCCGAGGACTTCCCACCCGTCCGCTGGAACCGTCTCGCGCTCCGACGCGTTCTGCACCGGATGGGTGTTCCCACACCGACGTCGGCGGCACGATGAACGGTCCGCTCCTGGGGCCGGCGGCGCCGCCGTACCTGCATGTGATGACGTTCAACGTGCGGCGGCCGATGAACGGCATCACGTGGCCTCCCGCGGACCGGTGGGCCTCGCGACGCCCGCGGATGCAGACGCTGCTCGATGAGGAGCGGCCGACGATCCTCGGTGCGCAGGAGGTGCTTCCCGCGCAGGCGCGGGTGATCCGCGACGCGCTCGGATCCGGCTACCGCTTCGTCGGGCACGGACGGATGCCGGGGCCTCGGGGCGAGGCCTGCCCGATCTTCTACGACACGCAGCGGCTGGAGCTCATGTCGTGGAGGCAGCGCGGTCTCTCCGATCGGCCGGACGAACCTGGCTCGACCTCCTGGGGGAACGTGATCCCGCGCGTCTTCGTGCATGCGAGCTTCCGCGATCGGATGACGTCGAGGGAGTTCACCGTGATCAACACCCATCTCGACGTCTTCTCGGCACGAGCTCGTCAGCGCGGTGCGGAGGAGCTGCACGAGATCGTGGCCGATCAGCCCCTCCCGGCGATACTGCTCGGCGACCTCAACGCCGGCCCGACCTCGCCCCCATGGACGACGCTGCTCTCTCACGGGATACTCACGGACGCCTGGTTCGCCGCCGAAGCCCGCCTCTCCCCCGAGTGGGGCACGTTCGCCGGGTATCGTCGGCCGCGTCGCGGCAGACGCATCGATGCGATCCTGGTCACGCCGGAAGTGCAGGTGCGGCGCACCGGGATCAACGGGCGCCGCTTCGACGGCGGATGGCCGTCCGATCATCTGCCGGTGCAGGCCGCACTGATCGTCCCTGCTCGGAAGGGAGCGGCGTGAAGGAGAACTTCCTGCGTGCGCCTCATGGCGCCGCCGAGTATCTCGCGGATGCTCTCCGCGTCGTCGGGGTGCTCGGCGTCGTCGTCGCCGCCATATGGTCGACACCGACAGATGCCGGCATCCTCGCACTCGCGCTGCCGGCATTGATGGTTCCCCGAGTGCTGGGCATGCGCGCCTGGGCGGACATCCTCCTCGGTGTCACCGTGCTCGTCGCGGCGGGCAGCAACGTCTTCGACCTCTATCGCACGGTCGTCGGGTGGGACCTCGTGGTGCACTTCGTGTGCACCGGCGTCATCGCCGCGACGGGCTATCTCGTGCTCGCGCGCTGTCTCGTGGTGCCCGGTCAGGGCGCTGCGGACTTCCGCAAGCGCACCGCGATCGTCGTATGCACCGCCCTCGGTCTCGCGGTCAGCGCGATCTGGGAGATGATCGAGTGGGCCGGGCGCACCTTCATCACGGCGGAGATCTTCGTCACCTACCAGGACACCATCGGCGACATGGCCGTGGGCGGGCTCGGCGCTTTCGCTGCGGGCATCGGCGTCGCGTTCCTCCGTCTGGAACGCCCCGATGCCGCATGAGCGGATGGCCACGACCCGGCACATTCCCCTGCGAAGCGCAAGGGTGCTGACCATCGGGGAACGGGGTGGTGGACTGACGGCACGTGAGCATCACTCAGTGAAAGGACACTCATGACCGACTCTTCTCCCATCCCCGGCCCGCCCGTCCCCTCCACTCCGGGCGAACAGCCCACCGGACCCGAGCCGACGGATCCCGGACAGACCCCTCCCGGACCCGCCGTGCCGTCTCCGTCGCAGCCGTCGCCCGCCTTCCCCGACGAGCCGTCCCCGACGCACCCGAACGAGCCGCTGGCGCCGACCCCGCAGGAACCGCTGGCGCCCAACCCGGAAGAGCCGCTTGCTCCGAACCCGGAGGAGCCGCTCATCCCGGGTTCCGGTCCACTCGCCTGAGCCGCGACTCAAGACCGCCTTCCGCGCTCCGCGGGAGGCGGTCTTTTCGCGCCAGGGCTTCGGGATATCCCCCGCGGAACTGCGGGCTGATCCCCAGATTCTGTGTTTCTCCGATCAGTAGACTGATTCCACCGCGCGGGAGTGGTGAAATTGGCAGACACGCAGGATTTAGGTTCCTGTGCCCTAGGGCGTGTGGGTTCAAGTCCCACCTTCCGCACGACGGCTGCTTCGGCATCCTCACCGTTACACCGCCGACCAATAACGACCGACGGGAATCCCCAGTGCTCGAAACCATGCTGCACGCACCCACCGCTCTCATCCCCTGGCTCGACCCCGCGACGATCATCGGCACGGCCGGACCCTGGGCGCTGCTGGTCGTGTGCTTCATCGTCTTCGCCGAGACGGGTCTGCTGGTGGGCTTCCTGCTGCCCGGTGACACACTGCTGGTGATCTCGGGCCTGCTCTCGCATCCGCTCGCGGGTTCGGAGCACGGCGTGTTCGGCATCAACGTGTGGTTCGTCGCGCTGCTGATCGGCCTCTCGGCCTTCGTCGGCGGTGAGGTCGGGTACGTCATCGGGCACAAGGGCGGACCGGCGATCTTCGAGCGCAAGGAATCCGGGCTCTTCAGCAAGAAGAACGTCGAGCGCACGAACGCCTTCTTCGAACGGTTCGGCGGCATCACCGTGATCCTCGCCCGCTTCGTCCCCATCGTGCGCACGTTCGCACCGGTCGCCGCGGGTGTGGGTCATATGCCGTGGCGCAAGTACACGCTCTACAACCTGATCGGTGCGATCCTCTGGGGCTTCGGTCTGACGATGTTCGGCTACCTCATCGGCTTCATCCCGCCGGTCGCCGAGTTCGTGGAGAGCTACATCGACCTGATCCTGCTGGCCGCGGTCGGCGGCACGGCGCTCGTCACGATCTACCACTACTTCTCCGAGCGCCACAAGGCCAAGAAGGCCGCCGCTGCCGGCGAAGACGTCACGACGGATGCCGTGGAGGCCGAGGAGCTCGCCCTCGATCCCCAGGTGTTCGACCGCGCTCCCGACCTCGACGGCGACGGCAAGCACTGAGTCGGCCCCCGGCGGACGGGTCCGCCGGGAGAGCGTTCAGCCGGTCTTCTTCGCCGGCTTCTTGGCCTTCGTGGGCTTCTCGCTCGCCCGCTTCTCCTTCGACCGCGCGACGCTCTCGCGGAGCGCCTCCATGAGGTCGATGACCTCTCCGCCCTTGCCCTCGGCTTCCGCTTCGCCGAAGGTGTCGGCGATCTCGAAGCTCTCGCCCGCCTCGATCTTCGCGTCGATGAGGGTGCGGAGTTCCTTCTGGTACTCGTCGACGAACGCTTCGGGATCGAAGTCGGCCGAATAGCTGTCGACCAGGGCGGCCGACATCTCGAGCTCCTTCTTCGAGATGCGCACGTCTTCGTCGAGTGCCGGGAACTCGGCCTCGCGGACCTCGTCGGCCCAGAGCAGCGTCTGCAGCACGAGCACCTTGCCGCGCACGCGGAGGGCCGCGAGCCGCGTCTTCTGGCGCAGCGTGAACCGCACGATCGCGGTGCGGTCGGTCTGCTCGAGCGTCTTGCGCAGCAGCACGTACGCCTTCGCCGACTTCGAGTCCGGCTCCAGGTAGTACGGCTTGTCGAGCGTCAGGAGATCGACCTGGTCGGAGGGCACGAACTCGACGACGTCGATCTCGCGGCTCTTCTCCGCCGGCAGAGCGGCGAGATCGTCCTTGGTGAGCACGACCGTCTGCCCCTCCTCGACGTAGGCCTTGTCGATGTCGGCGTAGGCGACCGTCTCGCCGCACACCTCGCAGGTGCGCTGATAGCGGATGCGTCCGCCGTCCTTCTCATGCACCTGATGCAGCGGCACGTCGTGGTCCTCGGTCGCCGAATACACCTTGACCGGCACGTTCACGAGCCCGAACGTCAGCGCGCCCTTCCAGATCGTCCTCATTCCCCCAGTGAACACCAGCCACACCCGTCACGGCCAGCCCTTGACGGCGACGGCTGACTACGCTTGCTCCATGGTCGGAGATGCGCAGGTCGTGCAGGTCGACGGCCGCCGTCTGCGGATCACCAACCTCGACAAGGTCGTCTACCCCGAGACGGGCACCACCAAGGGCGAGGTCATCGCGTACTACTCGGCGATCGCTCCCCTCCTGCTCCCCCTCCTCGACGGCCGCCCCGTCACTCGCAAGCGGTGGGTGGAGGGCGTCGGAACCGCGGATGCTCCGGCTGACGCGTTCTTCACGAAGCAGCTCGAACCCGGAGCGCCGGACTGGATTCCGCGCCAGGCGATCCACCACTCGGACGGTCCGAAGGAATACCCGCTCGTCGAGGACGTGCCGACCCTGGTCTGGCTCGCCCAGGTCGCTGCGATCGAGCTGCACGTGCCGCAATGGCGCTTCGCACCCGACGGTCTGCCCGGCCGTCCGGACCGGCTGGTGCTCGACCTCGACCCGGGGCCCGGCGTGGGTCTCGCGCAGTGCGCCGAGGTCGCGCGCATCGCCCGCCGCATCCTCTCCGACATGGGCCTCGATCCCCTGCCGGTCACCAGCGGCAGCAAGGGCATCCACCTGTACGCGGCGCTTCCGGGCGAGCAGACCAGCCAGGAGATCTCCGCGGTGGTGAAAGAGCTCGCCCGGCTCATCGAGAACGACCACCCCGATCTCGCGACGAGCGTCATGTCGAAGGCGGTGCGCGGCGGCAAGGTGTTCCTCGACTGGAGTCAGAACAACGGCAAGAAGACGACGATCTCGCCGTATTCGCTGCGCGGCCGCGCGCAGCCGTGGGTCGCCGCACCGCGCACCTGGGACGAGCTCGACGACCCCGACCTGGCCCAGCTCGACATCGACGAGGTGCTCGCACGCGCGGCCGAGGGCGTCGATCCCCTGGCGTCGCTGCGCCCGGATTCAGCGGCATCCGCAGCTCCCGCCGCGGCCGTACCCGCGGCGCCCGAACCTTCTGCCCGGCGCTCCTCGCGGTACCCCCGGAACGCCGCGGCGCCGGCGTCCGGAGCGACGGCCCCCACGCTCGCGCCCATGCTCGCCGAGAACGGCACGCTCGCTCGCGCGCTCAGCGATCCCTCGTGGGTCGAGGTCAAGTGGGACGGCATCCGCGCCATGGGAACGTGGGCGGAGGGACGGATGCTGCTGCACGCACGCCGCGGAACCGACATCACCGCCCGCTACCCCGAGCTCACCGCCGACGGCGCTCCGTTCCTCCCCGCAGCGGATGCCGTGGTCGACGGCGAGATCGTCGCCTTCGACGCCCACGGCCGACCGAGCTTCTCGCTGCTGCAGAACCGGATGCACCTGACCCGGCAACGGGAGATCGAACGCGAGGTGGTGCGCACCCCGATCGTGTACATGCTGTTCGACCTGCTGCGCCTCGACGGGCACGACCTCACCGCGATGCCGCTGCACCAGCGGAGGACACGCCTGGACGACCTCGTCGCCGATCTCGACGCCCCGGTGCAGGTCCCGCCCGTGTTCGACGATCTCGACGCGGCCCTCGCCGCCAGCGAGCGGTTCGGCCTCGAGGGCGTGGTCGCGAAGGACCCCGGCTCCCGGTACCGGCCAGGACTGCGGTCGCCCGCCTGGTTGAAGCTCAAGCACACGCGCATGCAGGAGGCCGTGATCGTCGGCATCCATCCGGGCAAGGGCGACCGGGAGAGCACGCTCGGCTCGCTGCTGCTCGCCGTGCCGTCGGAGGGGGCCGCTCGCGAGCTGCGCTATGTCGGGCGCGTGGGCACGGGCTTCACCGACCGGATCCTGCGCGACCTGCTCACGCGCCTCGAGCCGCTCCGAGTGAAGACGGCTCCCCTGGACGGCGTTCCCGCCCTCGACGCGTCGGACGCCCTGTGGGTGCGCCCGGAGCTGGTCGGAGAGGTGGAGTTCGCGAACTGGACGCCGGACGGCGTGCTGCGACATGCGCGCTGGCGCGGGCTCCGCCCCGACAAGACGCCCGACGAGATCGTCGTCGAACCCTGACGATCAGGCGTGGTGCGGTTCGCAGTCGGACTGCTCGGCCGGTTCGATCTGGAACGTCGAGTGCTCGACGTCGAAATGATCCGCGAGGCACGCCTGCATCTCGGAGAGCAGCGCCGATGAGCGTCCGTCGGCGAGCAGCGCCGGATCGACGCTGACATGCGCCGTGAAGACGGGCGCGCCGCGGGTGAGCTGCCAGACGTGCACGTCGTGCACACCCGTGACGCCGTCGTAGGCGAGCAGGTGGCTGCGGATCTCACTCACCGCCGTGCCCTTCGGCGCGGACTCGGCGAGCACCGAGAACACCTCGCGCAGCAGGGAGATCGCCCGCGGGATGATCATCGCCGCGATCAGCAGCGAGGCGACGGCATCCGCGGGCATCCATCCGGTTGTCAGGATGATCACGGCCGCCACGATGACCGCGGCGGAGCCGATCAGGTCGCCCATCACCTCGAGGTACGCGCCGCGTACGTTGATGCTCGTCCGCTGAGCACGGCTCAGCAGCCACATCGAGATCGCGTTCGCCACGAGCCCCACGACGGCGACGACGAGCATGAGTCCGCCCGCGACCTCGACATCGCCCGGATTCAGCAGACGCCCGATGCCCTCGACCGCGACCCACGCTGCCAGAGCGATCAGGATCACGGCGTTGATCAGCGCACCGAAGACCTCGGCCCGCTGGTACCCGAACGTCCGCCGGTCGTCGGCCGGACGGGCCGCGACGGATGCCGCGATGAGCGCGATCACCAAAGCCGAGGCGTCGGTGAACATGTGCGCCGCATCGGCGAGCAGCGCGAGCGAGCCGGTGAGGATCGCGCCCACCACCTGCACGATCATCACCGTCGCCGTCAGCGACAGCGAGATCGCCAGAAGGCGTCTGCTGCTCGCAGAGCGGATGCCGCCGGCGGCGGGCGCGTGATCGTGCATGCCCCCAGGCTAGACCGCGTGACAGGGCACCGAGGGCGGTTTCGCCTAGTCGGGAAGGGTAACGAGAACCAGTCTCAGCAGTGCGTGCGCACCGCTCAGAGCTGCGCGAGCAGCGGCACCAGCTCGGCGAACGCCCGCGCGCGATGCGACTGCGACTGCTTCTCCGCCGCCGTGAAGTCGCCCACGGTGCGCTCCTCCCCCGCGCTCTGCCCGTCCGGGATGAAGATCGGGTCGTAGCCGAATCCTCCGCCGCCGGATGCCGCGTGGGCGAGGCGTCCCGGCCAGAGTCCCTCGACGACCTCCTCACGACCGTCGGGCATCACCAGTGCGATCGTCGACGTGAAGTGCGCGGAGCGATGCGGATCGGCGACGTCGCGCAGCTGGTCCAGGAGCAGTTCCAGGTTCGCCGCGGCATCCTTCTTCTGGCCCGCCCAGTACGCCGAGAAGACGCCCGGTGAGCCGCCCAGCACGTCGACGCAGATTCCGGAGTCGTCGGCCAGTGCGGCGAGACCCGTGTGGGCCGCCGCGGCGCGCGCCTTGATGAGGGCGTTCTCGGCGAAGGTCACACCGTCCTCGACCGGCTCCGGACCGTCGTAGGCGACGATCTCGAGATCAGGCCGCGTCTCGGCGACGATCTGCTGGAACTCCGCCACCTTGTGCGGGTTGTGCGTCGCGAGGACGACCCTCATCGTCACGCGCCAGCCGCAGCGGCCAGCGCCGACAGCTGGTGATCCTTCAGGTCCGCGCAGCCGGCGAGGCCGAGTTCGAGCAGCGCGTCGAGTTCGCGCTTGTCGAAGGGCGCTCCCTCCGCGGTGCCCTGCACCTCGACGAACAGACCGCGGCCGGTGACGACCACGTTCATGTCGGTCTCCGCCCGGACATCCTCGACGTATGCCAGGTCGAGCATGGGCTCGCCGTCGATGATGCCGACGGACACGGCGGCGACGGAATCGAGCAGCGGCGTCGAGTTCTTTCCGATGAACTTCTTGTCGCGGCCCCACTCGATCGCGTCCGCCAGGGCGACGTAGGCGCCGGTGATCGCGGCCGTGCGGGTGCCACCGTCGGCCTGCAGCACGTCGCAGTCGATGACGATCGTGTTCTCGCCGAGGGCCTTGGTGTCGACGACCGCGCGCAGAGCGCGACCGATGAGGCGCGAGATCTCGTGCGTGCGTCCGCCGATGCGGCCCTTCACGCTCTCGCGGTCGTTGCGGCTGTTCGTGGCCCGCGGCAGCATCGAGTACTCGGCCGTGACCCATCCCTTGCCCTTGCCGGTGAGCCAGCGCGGGACGCCGTTGGTGAAGGACGCCGTGCACAGCACCTTCGTGCCGCCGAAGCTGATCAGCGCGGATCCTTCGGCGTGCGCACTCCAGCCGCGCTCGATCGTGATCTCGCGCAGCTGGTCGGTGGAGCGGCCGTCGGCCCGGACGATGTCGGTCATGTGCTTCTTTCGGGTGGGGGTGGTCGAATCGGCTCAGTGCGACTCGGAGACGGATGCGGGAAGGGTGATCACGCCGGTCTGCACCAGCTGCACGTCGCGGACCTCGCGGCCCATCAGCCGGTTCGCCAGCGCGGTGAAGTCATCGGCCGACGCGCCCGTCGCCTCGTAGACGTACGTCGAGGCCGCGTCGGGCGAGGCCAACAGGTCGCCGCGGACCAGCTGGCGGTAGACATCGCCGGCGGTCTCGTCGTCACTGGAGACGAGCGTGACGCCCTCGCCCATCACGTAGCTGATCGCTCCACGCAGGAACGGGTAGTGGGTGCAGCCGAGCACGAGGGTGTCGACGTCGGCATCGCGGAGCGGCGCGAGATACTCCTCGGCGACGGCGAGCACCTCCGGTGTGCCCGTGATCCCCGCCTCGACGAACTCGACGAAACGCGGGCAGGCCGCCGTGAACACCTGCAGGCGCTCGTTCACCTCGAGCATGTCCTGGTAGGCGCGGGAGCCGATGGTGCCGACCGTGCCGATCACCCCGACGCGGCCGTTGCGCGTCGTCGACACGGCGCGACGCACGGCCGGGCCGATCACCTCGACCACGGGGATGTCGTAGCGCTCACGCGCGTCACGGAGCATGGCGGCGGATGCCGTGTTGCAGGCGATCACGAGCATCTTCACGCCCTGATCGACGAGGGTGTCGAGCACTTCGAGTGCGTAGCGGCGCACGTCCGCGATGGGCTTCGGGCCGTACGGCGAGTGTGCCGTGTCGCCGATGTACACGAACGATTCACGGGGCAGCTGGGCCCGGATGGCCCTGGCCACCGTGAGCCCGCCGACACCGGAGTCGAAGATCCCGATCGGCGCGTCGTTCATGACTCCCCAGCCTACCGGGCCTCACTAAGCTGAGCGCATGACCACGTCGACGGCGCTGCTCACCGATCGCTATGAGCTCACGATGCTCGCGGCTTCGCTCCGAGACGGGACGGCTTTCCGTCCGAGCGTCTTCGAGCTGTTCTCCCGGCGCCTGTCGGGCGGCCGCCGGTTCGGCGTGGTGGCCGGCACCGGACGCCTGCTCGGACTGCTCCGCGAGTTCCGCTTCGGAGATGAGGAGCTGCGCTTCCTGCGAGACGGCGACGTCGTGGATGCCGCGTCTCTGAAGTACCTCGAGGACTACCGCTTCACCGGGTCGATCAGCGGATATCGCGAAGGCGAGCTCTACTTCCCCGGGTCGCCGATCCTCACGGTGGAGGGCACCTTCGCCGACGCCGTGATCCTCGAGACGCTCGCCCTCAGCGTCCTCAACCACGACTCCGCTGTGGCGACGGCCGCCGCGCGGATGAGCATCGCCGCCGGTGAGCGTCCCCTGGCCGAGATGGGCTCACGTCGCGCCGCCGAGCGCTCCGCCGTCGCCGCGGCACGCGCGGCGTACATCGCAGGCTTCGGCGCGACCAGCAACCTGGAGGCCGGGCGCAGCTGGGGCATTCCGACGATGGGGACGGCCGCGCACTCCTGGACGCTGCTGCACGATTCCGAGGAGGATGCCTTCCGCGCGCAGGTGGAGAGCATGGGCACCGGAACGACCCTCCTCGTCGACACCTACGACATCCGCACGGGCGTCGAGACCGCGGTCCGCATCGCCGGCACCGGGCTGGGCGGAGTGCGCATCGACTCGGGCGACCTGCCCATCGTGGCCGGCGAGGTGCGCGCGCAGCTCGACGAGCTCGGCGCGACCGGTACGCGCATCACCGTCACCAGCGACCTCGACGAATATGCGATCGCCGCCCTCGCCGCCTCGCCTGTCGACGCGTACGGCGTTGGAACCTCGGTGGTGACGGGCTCGGGCTATCCGACCGCGAGCATGGTCTACAAGCTCGTGGCCCGACAGGATGACGCCGGAGCCTGGATCGGGGTCGCGAAGGCGTCCGCCGACAAGGCGTCGTACGGTGGCCGCAAGGCGGCGTTCCGCACGCTCACCGACGGCGTGGCCTCGGCCGAGACGGTCGTCGTCTCCGACGGCTTCGAAGAGCTCGACACACCCTCAGAGCACCCGGACGGGCGACCGCTGCAGGTGACCTTCGTCGAAGCCGGAGACATCGACACCGCGCACGAGGGTGTCGAGGGAACGGCCTCCGCACGCGCTCATCACCTGCGCGTGCGCGAGGAGCTCCCGGTGCGGGCGCTCGCACTGAGCAAGTCCGACCCGGCGATCCCGACGGTCTACGTCGAAGCGAGCTGAGCTCGGTCAGCCGACCATCGACTCGTAGATCTCCTTGCACGTCGGGCAGATGGGGAACTTCTCCGGGTCGCGACCCGGCGTCCACTTCTTGCCGCACAGAGCGCGCACCGGCTTGCCGGTGATCGCCGACTCGAGGATCTTGTCCTTCTTCACATAATGCGAGAAGCGCTCATGGTCGCCCGGTTCGAGATTCTCCTCGCGGAGGAGCTCTTCCAGTTCGCGATCAAGCGTTGTCACGCCGCCCTGATCGGGGCTGTCCAGCGGAGTACTCATCCCGTGAGTCTAGCCTCGTCGGCGAGCCCGCGGGCGGTCGTCACGCGGTCTCGACGAACTCCATCAGCCGCTCTCCGCTGCGCTCGAAGATGCGTCCTCCGATGACGGCTCCGAGCCAGAACACCACGATCCCCGAAAGCAGCCCGACCCAGAAGGCGGCAGGCGCGTAGGACGGTCCGCCGACGATCGTCGCGGCGAAGAGCCAACCGGCAGGCAGGCTCAGCACGATCGCACCGAGAAGGGCGGCCGCCGGACCGTAGGTGCCTCGCGACGTCGGGCGCTGCGGCTGCTGGAACGGGCTGTCCCCCGGGCGCGACACCGCGTAGGGAGCGACGACCGAGACGATGCTGGAGATGCCGAGTGCCGAGAAGAGCAGGCTCGCGGCCAGACCCGTCAGCGGCAGCAGCAATCGCCAGTCGCCGATCAGCAGGAGCGTGAGCGGAACCGCGATGGCCAGCACGGGGATCGCCACGAGAAGCACCGGCACGAGTCGGCCGAGACGATCGGGAAGACCGCGGATGCCGCTCGCCACATGCGTCCACAGCGCCGTCGAGTCGTAGGCGACGTCGTTGTGCGGCAGCCAGCCGAAGAACAGCGCCATGACCGGGACGGGAACGAGCGCGGCGATCTCGAGCGGCACGCCGGCGACGATGAGCGGCAGCACCGTCAGCACACCGGCGATGGGCACCACGATGATGTTCATGATGTACCGGCGGTCGCGCAACCAGTACACGAGGCTCCGCGAGGCGATGGCTCCGAAGGCGTTCGAGGGCAGCAGTCCGAACCAGCCGAGGCCGGTCCGCTCCCTGGCCGCGACGGGGCGCTCCGTGGTCGTCAGCAGACGGCGCACGAGCCAGGACCACAGTGCAGCCAGCAACGCGACCGTGACGACCGCGACGATCCCGCTGGTCCAGGCCATCGTGGTCTCATCCGCGGCGCTCGCGAAGAGGAATGCCGGTGCCGCGGCAAGCGGCGTGAAGCCGAACGTCGTGGTCAGTGACGCCAGTGACGCGGGGACATGGCCGTCCCAGCGCAGGGAGGCGAAGAACACCGCCACAGGGAAGGCGATCACGAGGATGGCGAGCGCGAACAGGGCGGTCAGCTCGCGCGAACGGCGCTCCGGCAGCACGAGTGCGTTGACGGCCATGCCGACGCGCGCCATGAGCGCGGTCGTCACCACGCCGATGATCGTCATGAGCACGGCCAGCGGCCAGGGGGCGCCCAGCTGGATGGCGACGATGCAGACGCTGATGTAGACGGCGAGCAGGGCCAGGCTCGGCACGCTGACGAACGCGGCGAGGATGAGCACCCAGGGCATCTGCCGCTCGTCGACGCCGAACACCGCGAATCGTCGAGGATCGAGCTGGTCGACCGCGCCGACGAGGATCGGCCCGACGAGGAATCCGAGGAGCAGCGCGGCGCCGCCGAGGACGGTGACGGCGCGGGCGACCGGCACCGGAGCGCCGGCGAGGCTGAAGACGGCGAGGCAGACGACGACGGTGACGGCGACGACGGCCAGGAACGTGACGACCGACCGCACCCGACGTTCGCCGCGCAGCGAGCCGATCAGCAGCGCGAGCCTCAGTCGGAGAACGTGTGCAGCCACTCGAGCCCCTCCACCTCACCGCTGGATCCTGCGAGCTCGACGAATCGCGCCTCGAGGGTCTGGCCGGCGCGCACGTCGTCGATCGTGCCCTCGGCGAGCACCTCACCGCCGACGATGATCGCGACCCGCGAGCAGACCCGCTCGACGAGGTCCATGCCATGGCTCGAGAGGATTACGGTGCCGCCGTGCGAGACGTACGCGCGGAGGATGTCGAGGATCACAGCCGACGACACCGGGTCGACGGACTCGAACGGCTCGTCCAGCACGAGGACCCGCGGCGAGTGGATCATCGCTCCCGCGAGCATGATCTTCTTCGTCATGCCGGCGGAGTAGTCCGAGACGACGCGGCTCAGGGCGTCGCCCAGGTCGAACGCGCGCGCCAGGTCGGCAGCGCGCTTCTCGATCACGTCGGCGGCCAGCCCACGCAGCAGACCGTAGTAGTAGAGGAGCTGTCGTCCGGTGAGCCGGTCGAAGGTGCGCAGCCGGTCGGGCAGAACTCCCATCACGCGCTTCGCCGCGAGGGGCTGCTTCGCCTGATCGATGCCGCAGATCACCACGCTGCCCTCATCGGGACGCAGGAGTCCGGCGACGATCGACAGGGTCGTGGTCTTGCCGGCGCCGTTCGGGCCGACGATCCCGTAGAACGAGCCGGCGGGCACGGTGAGGTTGATCCGGTCGACGGCCCGGTTGTCGCCGAACTGCTTGACCAGACCGCGGATGCTGATGGCCTCGGTCGCGGCGACGCCGCCGACCTCGGGAGCGGGCGCGGATGCTGCGCCGTCAGACGCCGAATCCGGCTCTGTCGAGACGACGGCGGTCGGCTCGACGTCCGCCTCATCCTGCACCGCCTCCTCGGGAGCGGATTCCTCGACGGGGGCGTCCTCCACCACGGGCTCCTCGACGACAGGCTCCTGCACGACAGGCTCCTGCACGACCGGCTCCTCGACCAACGGCTCTTCGACCACGGGCTCCTGCACCGGCTCCTCGGCCTTCGGCTCTTCGACCGCGGTCTCGGGGACGGGGGGCGCCGAGATGATCGGCTCCTGGACGACGGCGTGCTCGTCTGCCGTCGGCGGAGAGATCTCGTTCTCCTGCAGAGCGGCGGCCTCCGCGGCCGCCTTCTCTTCCGCAGCCTTCTCGGCGGCCGCGGCCTTCGCCGCAGCCGTCTTCGCCGCGGCAGCGCGCGCTGCGGCGGCCTTCGCGGAGGTCGAGCGCGCCGATGCCGTGCGCGCGGTGGTCTTCGCCGCCGCGGACTTCGCCGCGGCGGTCTTCGCTGCGGCCGTCTTGGCGGCGGTGGTCTTCCCGGCGACGGGCTTCGCGGTCGTGGTCTTCGCCGCCGTGCTCTTCGCGGAAGCCGCCCGTGCCGCTGCCGTCGCCGGCTTCGTCGACTTGGCCGCCGCCGCGCGGGAGGCGGCATTCTTCGCCGCGGCGGTCCGCGCTGCAGCCGTCGTCCTGGCGGGAGAGCCTGAGGTGCTCGGTGCGTCGATCACCATCTTCACGGCCGGCTCGATGACGACCTCTCCGGTCGGAGCCGCCGTATCGGCGGCAGCCTTCGAGGGCGTGCGCGTCGTGGTCTTCTTCGCTGCCGGGGCGCGCTTCGCCGGCGCCTTCTTGGCCGCGGGGCGCGCGGTGGAGCCCTGCTTCGTCGTCGGCGTGCGCGGAGATGTCGCCTTCCGGGGAGGGGTCTGGGAATCGTCCACCTGGTCGGTGCGGTCGTCAGGGGAAGGAGTCACCGTCCTACGGTATCAATGGGTTGCCCTCCGCCAAGGGCGTGGCGAAACAATCTGCGCGCGGATCTCGAAGATTCCGCGCACATCCCACCCGGTCCTCTACCCTGTGTATTGAGTGTGTAGTCGGTCACGAAATGACAACGGGGCCATCGATCCCCGGGCCTTCCCAGGCGGAATCGATACCATGAACGCGGCACGATGAGGTGTCTGGCTGGTGAACCAGCCGTGAACACAACTTCCCCTTAGGAGCACTCGTGACTCTTCAAACCGTCATTCTCGCAGCAGGCATGGGCTCACGCCTGGGCCGCGCGCTGCCGAAGCCGCTGACCGAGCTGAGCGACGGCCGCACGATCATGCGCCAGCAGCACGACAACATCCGGGCCGCCTTCGGCTCCGACGCGCGCATCACCACGGTGGTGGGCTACCGCGCCGAGACGATCATCGAGGCGTTTCCGACCGTCAACTACGTCCACAACGAGCGCTACGACGAGACCAACACCTCGAAGAGCCTGCTCCGCGCCCTCGCCGCCACCGGCAAGAGCGGCGTGCTGTGGATGAACGGCGACGTGGTCTTCGACCCGATGATCCTCGGCCGCGCGGCCGCCTACATCGAGCGCGACCAGTCCTTCGTCACCGTCAACACCTCCAAGGTGAGCGACGAAGAGGTGAAGTACACGGTCACGGCCGAGGGCTTCATCGACGAGCTCTCCAAGACCGTCAAGGGCGGCCTCGGCGAGGCTGTCGGCATCAACTACATCTCGTCGGCGAACAAGAAGGCGTTCATGCGTCAGCTGCAGCGCGTCGAAGACCAGGACTACTTCGAGCGCGGCCTCGAGCTCGCGATCGCCGAAGACGGCCTGCTGCTCGAGCCGATGGACGTCTCCGACCTCTACGCGGTCGAGATCGACTTCGCAGAAGACCTCGAGCGGGCGAACCTGTTCGTCTGATCCTCTGTCACGAAAGCCCGGGCCCGTCAAGGGTGCCGGGCTTTCGGCGTTTTTGCGGACGGAGTTCGTAGGATCAGGCCATGGCCCCCAAGGTGCACAAGATCCACTCGCTCCCGGACGACTCCCCCTGGGACAAGGGCGTCCCCCCGACGGGATCGCCGGAGCATCCGATGATGGTGCGCGGTCTCGACCGCGTGCTCTCCATCCAGCGACCGCTCGTGCTCGCCCACATCCGCAGCATCCGACTCCGCAACCCGCACGCGACTCCCGCGGAGATCATCCGGATCCTCGAGCGGCGCTACCTCGCAGCTGTGACGACGGGCGGCGCGGCAGTCGGCGCGACCGCCGTGGTGCCCGGTATCGGCACGGGCGTCACTCTCGCCCTCTCGGGTGTCGAGACCGTCGGCTTCGTGGAATCGACGGCGCTGTTCGCGCAGTCCGTCGCCGAGGTCCACGGCATCGCGATCGCCAACCCCGATCGTGCACGGGCCCTGGTGATGACCCTAATGCTGGGCAAGGAAGGCGTCGACCTGGTCGGGCAGCTCGCGGGACAGGTCGCCGGCCGCGGTGGAAGCCGATCGTCGTACTGGGGCGAGCTGGTGACCAAGTCGCTCCCCCGTGCCGCCGTGGGGCCGCTGGTCGACCGCCTGAAGAGCATGTTCGTCAAGCAGTTCGCCGCCAAGGGCGGGGCATCGGTCATCGGCAAGGCGCTCCCGTTCGGGATCGGCGCGGCGGTGGGCGGCGCCGGCAACCACATCCTCGGCCGGCGTGTGCTGACGACCTCGCACAAGGCCTTCGGGGCCGCTCCCGTGAACCTGCCCCTCGAACTCGAGCCCGTCGAGGGCGCGGAGAAGCTGGAGCTGCGGATGATGCGCGGCGCGCGCTTCGCCGGGAGCGCCGTCGCGGGAGCTGCCGGCACGGCCGCCCGCGGCGTCGGCTGGGCCGGGCGGAAGGTCGGCGAGGTCACCACGCGACGCGGCAACCGCGCCGACCCGGAACTCACCGAGGGCGAGGGCACGGACCACCTGCAGGGCGGCCACGACCTCTCCGGCATCGCTCCGGCCTCCGACGCGCCGAAGAACTGACCTCGGCACCGCGACACTCAGGAGAGCGCCAAAGGATCAGTCGACCCGTTGTGGCGAGCATCCAACGGACAGCGACCGGCCGACGCTAGGGTGGAATCCGTGACGGACAAGCCCGACCTCTTTACCACCGCCGGCAAGATCGCGGATCTGCGCGCTCGCTACACCGAGGCCGTCGTCGACGCCGAGGTCAAGGCGAAGGAGAAGCAGCACGCCAAGGGCAAGATGACCGCCCGCGAGCGCATCGAACTCCTCGTCGACCCTGGGAGCTTCGTCGAGTTCGACGAATACGTGCGCCACCGCACGACCGCCTTCGGCATGGACCGCTCGCGCCCCTACGGCGACTCGGTCGTCACGGGCGTCGGCACCATCCACGGCCGCACGGTCGCCGTCTACTCTCAGGACTTCTCCACGTTCGGCGGCTCGCTCGGAGAGGTCGCGGGCGAGAAGATCATCAAGGTCATGGAGTTCGCCCTCGCCGGCGGCATGCCGTGCATCGGCATCCTCGACTCGGGTGGCGCCCGGATCCAGGAGGGCGTCGTCGCTCTCGGCAAGTACGGCGAGATCTTCCGCCTGAACACGCGGGCTTCCGGCGTGATCCCGCAGATCTCGATCATCATGGGCCCGGCGGCCGGCGGCGCGGTCTACTCGCCCGCGCTCACCGACTTCGTCATCATGGTCGACAAGACCAGCCAGATGTTCGTCACCGGCCCCGACGTGATCAAGACCGTCACCGGCGAAGACGTCGGCATGGAGGAGCTCGGCGGGGCGTACACCCACAACACCCGCTCCGGTGTGGCGCACTACCTGGCCGAGGACGAGGACGACGCGATCGATTACGCCCGCACCCTGCTCGGTTTCCTGCCCGACAACAACATGGCGGAGCAGCCGACCTACGAGAGCGCCTTCGAGTTCGAGACGACGGATGCCGATCGCTCGCTGAACACGATCGTCCCGGACTCCGCGAACCAGCCCTACGACATTAAGACGGTGATCGAGCACATCGTCGACCAGGGCGACTTCCTCGAGGTCCAGCCGCTGTTCGCTCCGAACATCGTCATCGGGTTCGGCCGGATCGAGGGCCGCTCGGTCGGCATCATCGCGAACCAGCCGTCTCAGATGGCCGGCACCCTGAACATCCAGGCCGGCGAGAAGGCGAGCCGGTTCGTGCGCTTCTGCGACGCCTTCTCGATCCCGATCGTCACCCTCGTCGACGTGCCCGGCTATCTGCCCGGAACCGATCAGGAGTGGGAAGGCGTCATCCGCCGTGGAGCCAAACTGCTCTACGCCTACGCCGAGGCGACCGTTCCGCTCGTCACCGTCATCCTCCGCAAGGCCTACGGCGGTGCCTACATCGTCATGGGATCGAAGCAGCTCGGCGCCGACATCAACCTCGCCTGGCCCACCGCCGAGATCGCCGTGATGGGTGGCCAGGGCGCGGTCAACATCCTCTACCGGGGCGAGATCAAGAAGGCGGAGGAGGCCGGCGAAGACGTCGCGGCCGTCCGCACCCGCCTGGCCAACGAGTACACCTACGATGTGGCCTCGCCGTTCCTCGCGGCAGAACGCGGCGAACTCGACGGGATCATCGAGCCGGCGAACACCCGCGTCTCGATCGCCAAGGCGCTGCGATCCCTGCGGGGCAAGCGGGCGGAACTGCCTCCGAAGAAGCACGGGAACATCCCGCTGTGACCGACCGGACCTCCTTTCCCGAGACGCCGGACGATCTGCCGCCGACGATCGAGATCACGCGCGGCACGGCGAACGAAGAAGAGCTGGCCGCCCTCATCGCCGTGATCACGGATGCGTACGCCTCGGAGTCGGCGGATGCCGTGGCCGATGAGCCGGTCGTGTCGGCGTGGCAGCGGACGCAGCGTCCGCTGCGCAGGCCGCTCCGTCGGGACATCCCCTGGGGACGCTTCTCCGGTTGAGCGGGAAGCGCTCGGTGCACCCCTAGCCTGCGGCGGGGAGCGACGCGGGATTGCGGAAGCGGAGCGTGACGAGCTGGAAGGCTCGGAGCTCGAGTTCGACGGTGCGGCCCTCGACGGCCCGGACGGCGCATGCATCGATCTCCCGCTCGAGCAGATCGGTCTCGACGACCGCGTCGACGTCGAAGACGGTCGAGAGCTGCGCCTTCGCCCGCCCGCCGTGCGCCTCGTACAGACGCACGATCACGTCTCCGCTGCGATCCTCGGCCAGCTTGACCGCCTCGACGACCACGGCGTCGGAGGACACGGCGAGCAGCGGCTCCACGGGCCCCGAGCCCGAGACCGGGCGCACCGGCAGATTCAGCCGGTAGCCCTCGCGGACGGCATCCGCGATGGTCGCATCCGGCCGGACGCTCACCGTGAACGTGTGCTCGCCCTGGTCCGCTTCGGGATCGGGGAACAGCGGCGCGCGCAGTAGCGAGAGCCGCACGGTGGTCGCCGTACCGCCGGCAGCACTCGGCGACCTCGTGATGTCGTGGCCGTAGGTCGCGTCGTTCGCGATGGCGACGCCGAAGCCGGGTTCTCCCACATGCACCCATCGATGTGCCACGGTCTCGAATCGTGCCGCGTCCCACGAGGTGTTCACGTGCGTCGGACGGTGCACATGACCGAACTGGATCTCCGACGTCGCACGATCGGTGTGCACGTCGAGGGGGAAGGCGAGCTTCAGGAGCTTCTGCCGCTCGTGCCAGTCGACCGTCGTCTCGATGTCGAGCGCCCGCCCGTCGGACGCGAGACGAAGAGCCTGCGTGATCCGTGAGCCCCCCAGCGCACGGACCACGCAGACGATTGCCGCCGACGGATGCGGGACGATGTCGATCGACACCACGTCCGTCACGTCGATGACGTGACGGCGGTAGTGCTCGTCGATGTCCCAGGCATCCCATCGGCTGGGCGTATCACGATGCAGCTGGAGGAGGTTCCCCCGCTCCCCCGCCGCAATCGCATCCCTCCCGGTCGCACGGGTGACGAGTGACGTCACCAGGCCTGCATCGTCGATCGACACCGTGAGGTGCTCGTTCTCCAACACGAAACCGCTCGCCGTCCGCGCGACCGACGCAGGGGTCCCCGGACCCTGCACGGCGGAGATCCCCATCGCCGCCGTTCCCTCTCGGGCGTAGGGCCCGGCGTCGGCGACCAGCTCGGTGTCTCCCGAACCGGCCACGACGGCCAGCGCCCCCGCGATGATCTGCTCCGTCGAGGCCAGCACCTCGGCGTAGCGTCTCTCTGCCTCCCGGTGCACCCATCCGATGGAGGTTCCGGGGAGGATGTCGTGGAACTGCTGCAGCAGCACGGTCTCCCATGCGGCGTCGAGCTCTGCGTAGGGGTAGGGCGCTCCGCGCAGGGCAGCGGCCGTCGCCCAGAACTCCGCTTCGCGCAGGGCGTGCTCGCTGCGCCGGTTCCCCCGCTTCGTGCGGGATTGCGACGTGTAGGTCCCCCGGTGGAACTCGAGGTACATCTCGCCCGTCCACACCGGCGGAGCCGGATACTCCGCCTCGGCCGCTTCGAAGAAGATCTTCGGCGTCGACAGCCTCACCGTGGGCGACCCCTCGAGCGAGCGCAATCGCACCGCGGCGGCGATCATCTCCCTGGTGGGCCCGCCGCCGCCGTCGCCGTAGCCGAACGGCACCAGCGAGGTGTTCGCGGCACCCTTCTCGGCGTACTGCCGCTCCGCTCGGGCCAGCTCCTCACCCGAGAGCTGCGCGTTGTATGTGTCGACCGGGGGAAAGTGCGTGAAGATCCGCGAGCCGTCTATGCCTTCCCAGAGGAAGGTGTGGTGGGGCATGACGTTCGTCTCGTTCCACGACATCTTCTGCGTCAGCATCCACCGCGATCCCGCCGCGCGCGCGATCTGCGGCAGCGCGGCGGAGTATCCGAAGGAATCAGGCAGCCAGACGTCCAGGGGCTCCACGCCGAACTCTTCGAGGAAGAACCGCTTGCCTCGCACGAACTGCCGCGCCAGTGCCTCACCGCCCGGCATGTTGGTGTCGGATTCGACCCACATCCCTCCGGCCGGCACGAAGCGCCCCTCCGCGATGGCCGCGCGCATCCGCTCGAACAGCTCCGGCTGGAACAGCTTCATCCACGCGTACTGCTGCGCCGAGGATGCGGCGAACGAGAATTCAGGGTCTTCCTGCTGCAGGGCCAGCACGTTCGAGAACGTCCTCGCGACCTTGCGCTGCGTCTCACGGACGGGCCACAGCCACGCCGAGTCGATGTGCGCGTGTCCGACCGCGTGGAGGGCATGAGCGGAGGCGGATGCCGGCCGCGACAGCACCCCGGCGAGCGCGGCTCTGGCATCGGCGGCGGTGCCGGAGACGTCGTCCGGGTCGGTCGCATCGATCATCCGCTCGAGGGCGCGGAGGATCTCCGCGCGGCGTGGCGAATCGGTGGAGAGCGCCCCCATCAGTCCGCGCAGCACCGACACGTCCTGCAACAGCTCCCAGACGGTGACGTCGAGGACGCCGACATCCGCCTGACGGAGCACATACCGCGGTTCGTCACCTGCGGAGTCCCACTCGCCGAGCGGCGTCGGAGCGAAGGTCCAGCCCTCCGCGACATCCGGATTCGCTGCCGCCTCCAGATAGAGATCGATCGGATCCCCGGCGGCGCCGTCCAGCGGAACGTAGGCGTTCCTCGGCTCCACAGCCTTCACGATCGACCCGTCCGGCCGGTAGACCGTGCCCTCGGCCTGGAAGCCCGGCTCGGCCGTGTTGAACCCGAGATCGAACACCAGCTCGGCGCGCTGACCTGCATCGACCTCCGGGACGACCCCGGTCACATGCAGCCACATCGTGCCCCACGCGCGCCCCCAGGCCGTGCCGACCTCGAACGGAGCGAAGGATTGCTCCACGGCCTCGTCGAAGGCGACGGGCTCGCCGGGCGCGGTCCACGAGCGGAGCGTCAATCGCTCGGTACGCGCGTAGACGGCGGGGAGGAGGCGCTCCTGCACGAAGCGCCGGAGTCGCGCTTCGACGAGGGACGAGTTGTCGTGCATCGGTGATCCGATCGCTGGGGGCTCCCAGATAGTACATCGATTGGAGTTATCCCTCAAGCTGCCGGTCAGTCCTCCAGGAGCAGATCCGTCGTGCGAGGTGTCAGCACCGAGTCCAGCACGACGCAGGCGGCGCCCACCGCACCGACGTCCACTCCGACGACGGTGCCGGCGACGGGGAGCGTCCTCACCGCTCGGGTGGCGCTCAGCCGCTCCAGGCGACCGGGGATCTCGTTCAGGTACGCGGGCGCGAGACGCGACCAGAACGGCCCGCCGAGCACGACGCGATCCACATCGAGCATGTTCGTCAGCACGGCGGTGAGCACGGCGAGGTGGCCGGCCGACGCCCGCAGGACCCGCGCGGCCGGGGCATCCCCCGCGGCGGCGCGTTCGCACAGCCGCGTCAACCGCGCCTCGACGGCCTCGACATCGTTGACCTCGCGATCGTCCGGGAAGACCCCCGCATGCTCGGCCTGTTCGACGATCGCCTGCGGGGTGCACATCACCTCGACGCAGCCGCGGGACCCGCACAGGCACGCAGGACCGTCGGGATCGACCACGATGTGCCCGACCTCACCGAGGTTCTGCGTGCTGCCGCGCACGACGTCGCCGTCCCTCGCGAGGGCGGCGCCGATCCCGGTGCCGAGATACACGAACACGAATGAATCGTCGGAGGAGCCGGGACGGGTCCAGAGCTCGCCCACGGCGGCCGCCGTCGTGTCCTTCTCCAGGGTGACGGGGAAGCCGGTCGCCTCCGCGAGCACGGCGCGAAGGGGAACGCGATGCCACCCGAGCAGCTTCGGCGGATCGATCACGGTGCCCTTGTCCGCATCGAGCGGTCCCGGGGCGGCCACTCCGACGCCGGCGATGAGCGAGCGGTCGACGCCGGCCGCCGAGATGAGCGTCTCGATCGTGGTCGCCATCGCGTCGACGATCTGCCGCGGATCCATCTTCGGCGTGCGCACGCCCATGCGTCGCACGACCGTGCCCGAGAGGTCGAGGAGCACGAAGGTCATGACCGCCGGGTCGAGATGGACGCCGACCGAGAAGCGGCTCTCCGAGATGAGGCGCAGCGTCACGCGGGGTTTGCCCGGACCGTTGATGGTCCGCCCCGCCTCCCGGATGAATCCGTCATCGAGCAGTCGGCGCGTGATGTTCGTGACGGTCTGGGCGGAGAGCCCCGTCGCCTCGACGAGCTCGATCCTGCTCAGCCCCTCACCGGACCGCCGGATGGCCTCCAGTATCACCGACTGGTTGAAGTCGCCCATCCGCGGGAGATTGGTGCCGCGACGCGTTCCCATCGTCCAATGATCCCCCATCGACGGAAAATCCGTGTCCCCCAAAATACCTACAGACAAGCTCTTGACGACCCATCAGACTGTAGGAGACGCTTCGCGTTCGGCTGGTCTCTCTGTCCCAGGGTAGACAGACGCTGATCGGCCACTCGCGGACGGTTTTCGGGTAACTGTCCGCATGGCGAGGGGCAGGCGGCATCGCCGCCGCCCCTCGCCCACTCTTTCAGGGGGCCGTCGCCTCGCGCAGGATCTCGTGCCAGATCTCGACGGAATCGTCGTCGCCCGACGAGCGTGTGCCGGCGCGCCCGACCACGGTCACCGCCACGCGCGGATCCTTCGCCGAACGGATGATGATCCGCCGTGCGTCGGCGTTCGCCAGGGTCACCGCGAGCTCGTCCCGGATCTCCGCGCGACGGTGCTCGTCCACTCCGTCGAGACCGCCCTCGTCGAACACGGTGACCACACCGCCGCGACGCCGAGCGGCCTCGATCGCGTCGCGCACGGCGTCGTTGAGCAGGTCGGCCCCGCGCAGCTCGTCGCGCAGCCGACCTTCGGCCAGTCTCGCCTCGAGCTGCTCCTGCTCGTCGAGCGCTCCGCGCGACGCGACCACGCGACTCAGCACGGGTCCGGCGACGGCGAGCGCGAACTGCGTGCGCAGGCGTCGCTCGCGCTGGCGCACCAGCTGCGTGGCATGCCAGGCGGAGACCGCCTGCTGGATCTCGGCCAGTCGCTCGGTGTCGCGCACGGCCCGATCCCAGAACATCACCAGCAGCTGAGCGATGAGCACCCAGGTGGTCGATCCGACGAGTCCGAGGTTCAGGGCGACCGGCAGTCCCAGGTAGGCCCACGATGTCGCGATGAGGAGCACCAGGACGAGCCATCCGATCAACGACCGGCGGCGCACGACGCAGACGACGGCGAGCAGACCCAGTCCGCCGATGTACGAGGTGGCGAAAGGCTCGGTACGATCCGACGCATCGAGCGACGACGTGACCAGCACGGGGACCAGCGCGCTCGTCACCGCGGCGAGCACGGCCGACCACATCGGCATCTGCACCGAAGTCGGGGCTCCGAGGATGGCGATGCTCACCACGACGAGGTAGAGCCCGATCGCCAGCACCATGAGCAGAGGAGCCGTCGGCTGCTCGATCCACCAGACCCCTCGCGCCACGAAGTACAGGGCGAAGCCCACGGCGAGGGAGGTGGCGACGCTGCGCACGGTGCGGTTCACGCGCGCTCCCATCCGAGGGTGACGATCGTGCCGTGCTCTCCGGAGTGGATATCGGCTGTTCCGGCGACCCCGGCCATCCGGGCGAAGATCGAGGCGCGGATGCCGAGACGGTCGGCACCGATCTCGTCGAGGTCGAACCCGGGGCCCGTGTCGGCGACGGTCACTCGGATGGCCTCGTCGCCGTGACCATCGACGATGATGTGCAGCCCGCGGCCGTTGGCGTGCGCGACGGCGTTGCCGATCGCCTGCCGGGCGGCCAGCACGAGCGCTCGGGCGGCACGGCCCGGGACGACACCCAGCCCACCCCGCTCCTCGACGATCGCGTCCGCGCCGAGCTCCGAGAGCGCCCGTCGCAACTCGACCACGATCTGCGCGGTCCCGACCGGCTCGTCGCTCCCCTCTTGGGCGACGGCGCCTTCCGTGTTGGCGAGACGGGTGAGCGCCTCCCGCGCCATCGTGACGGCGAGTTCGCGAGCACGTTCGCCGTCGGCACGCTCGCCGGCGATCAGAGCGGCGAGCACGCTGTCGTGCATCAGGGCGGACATCGCCACCCGCTCCTCCTCGGCCGCCGCCGCCGCGGCCGCGGCGGCGTACGAGGCCACCGCCTGCCCTCTGGCTTCATCCACACCCGCGGCGACCGAGCGGAACATCCAGCCGAGAGAGATGAGGATCACACCGAAGATGAGGGTGAACGACACGTCGAAGGCCGTCGTCACCCAGAATTCGCGCGAGAACTCGCCCTGCACGAGCCGCACGTACCCGTAGACGAACGGCACGCCCAATGCCCAGGCGAACTGGACCCGAAGAGGGAACGCGAGCATGGCGGCGGCGACGACCACGTTCACGAGGAAGAAGATCCACGGCTGATCGCGCGCGACCTTGTCGAAGGGGTCGACGACGAGCGGCCATGCTGCGAGGGCGAGGACGTAGGCGATGGCGAACACGCCGGACGCGAGGCGCACGGCGCGGCCGATCACACAGGCCACCAGCGTGGCGGCGAGCGGCACGAAGACCAGGACGAGCGTCGCGACGTGCGGGACATCGGCGAAGGACATCGCACCCACGGCGGCGATCAGCGCCTGAGCCCCTACCGCTGCGGAGCCGATCGCGACGACGATCGCGAGGATCCGCTCCATGCGCTTGCCCGTGAAGCGCTCGAACTCGGTCTCCGCCGCGCCCGGAGAAGGGATCTTGCTCCAGGCGTCGCGGATGCTGAGCGGATCAACGGGCACTCGCGGCCCCGTCGGCGGCGACGATGCCGTCCTCCATGGCCCGGCGGAGGAGGTCCACCTTCGTCGGGGCGGGGCGGCCCACCTCGACGTACTTCACCCGGATCCGGGTGATGTTCTCCTTCGCGGTCGAGTACGCGACCCCGAGGCGCTCGGCGACGGCCTTGAGCGGCAGACCCGTCGCGTACAGGCGGAGCACTTCGCGTTCCCGCGACGACAGCTGCGCATCGGCGAAGGCCCGGTCTCCGTCGACGGCGCTCGCCCACTCGACGTTGTTCAGCGCCTCGCCCTGTGCGACGGTGCGGATCGCGTCGAGCACGTCGTCGAGGGCCGAGGACTTGCTGACCACACCCGCCGCGCCGGCGGCGAGCGCCTCGCGTACGGCGGCGGGCCGGTCGGCGACACTGTGGATCACGACGCTCGCGCCGTCGCCCACCAGCGAGCGCACGTTCTCGGTCACCGTCGTTCCGTCACCCAGGGTGAGGTCGAGCACCACGACATCGGCCGGGGCCGCGCCGGTCGCGCATCTCCACTCGAGATACGAGTTGACGGTGCTTCCGGAGAACACCACCGTCTGCCCGTCGCGCGCGCAGGCGGCCTCGAGACCGAGGCGAACGGACTCGTGATCGTCGATGAGTGCGACCGTGCTCATCCGCCCAGCCTAGTGAGTCCGCGAGGCGCACCCGCCAGCGGGGTCACCGGGTGAGCAGCGCGACGACCTCGAAGTGGTGCGAATGCGGGAACAGATCGAAGCCGCGGAGGCGGTCGACGTTCCAGCCGAGCGTCCGGAAGGTCCCGAGGTCACGGGCGAGCGCGACCGGATCGCAGGCGACGTAGGCGATCGCCTCGGGCGAGAGGGCGTGCACGGCGTCGACCACCTGTCGCCCCGCTCCCGCGCGCGGCGGATCGAGGATGACGGCTCCGGTGCGGCCGGCGCTCTTGCGCGACGAGAGGAAGGCGTCGACGCGAGCGGTCACCGCGGTGACGTCGAGCGGGGCGAGGTTCACGGCCGCGTGGGCGGTGGCCCGAGCGCTCGACTCGACAGTGACGATGTCGGTGCCGCCGAGGTCGGCGAGGGTCGCGGCGAACAGTCCGACGCCGCCGTACAGGTCGTAGTGGGTCCTCTCGTCGTCGACGTGGCCGTCGAGGATGCCGTACACCGCGGCGTCGAGCACGGATGCCGCCCGCGGGTGGACCTGCCAGAATCCCGTGGAGTCGACCTGGAAGCGCCGATCGCCGACGACCTCCTCGATCACCTCGGGAGTCGGACGACGCCGGAAGCCGCGTGCGACGCGGGCGGGGCGCTCCGTCTCCTCCCGCCGGATGACGCGCACCTGCCCGTCGGCCGGCTCGACGAGCTCGATGCGGCCGGGAGCCTCGCCGTGCAGCGCGAGGGCGGCCTCGGCGATGGCCGGACGCGAGAGCGGGTACGAGCTGACGGGGATGACGCGGTGGCTCCGCGCGGCGAACGGTCCCACCTGGCCGGCGTCGTCGACGTGCAGGGTGACGCGGGTGCGCCATCCGGTGCCGTCTCCGGACTCCACAGCCTCGATCTCGGGGGCGACGAGTCCTGTGCCGGCGAAACGGTCCAGGGCTTCGGTCAGCACCTGGCGCTTCAGCGTGCGCTGGTGCGACAGGTCGATGTGACCGAGATCGGCGCCGCCCGGACGGTCCGCCGGATCGCGAGACACGTCGGCCTCGGCCCAGATGTGCGGTCGGCGATGCTCAGAGGCGTCGAGGACCTCGATCGTCTCAGCGCGCCAGAAGCTGCGCGTCGAAGCATCCGCGCCCTCCTGTGGGGCGATGAGCCGCGCACGCACGCGTTCCCCGGGGATCGCGTCCGACACGAACACCACCCGCCCTTCGTGGCGGGCGATGAACGTGCCACCGTGCGCGATCCCGGTGATGTCGAGTTCGAGCACGTCGGCTGGGGAGGAAGTCATCCTTCGAGGATACGGTGGTCGACATGCGCGTCTGCCTCGCCTCCACCTCTCCCGCCCGACTGATGCTGCTGCGACAGGCGGGCATCGAGCCCCTCACTCTCTCCCCCGACGTCGATGAAGACGCCGTCGCGGCCGCGGCCGCCGACGAACGAGGGGCGGAACTCCTGCCCGACGAGCTCGTGCTGCTGCTCGCGCGGGCCAAGGCGGCCGATGTGGCGCGAAGGCTGGCCGATGACGGCGAGTTCGACGGCCTGGTCATCGGCGGGGACTCGATGTTCGCCCTCGGCGGCCGTGTGTACGGCAAGCCCTACACGCCCGAGGAGGCGACCCGTCGCTGGCACGAGATGCGCGGCGCCACCGGCATCCTGCACTCCGGGCACTCCGTCTTCCGCGTCGCCCCCGGCGTCGCTCCGCTCGAGGCCACCGCCGTCGCGGCGGCATCCGTGACGTTCGCCGACGACATCGCCGACGAGGAGATCGCCGCCTACGTGGCCTCCGGGGAACCGCTCCACGTGGCCGGCGCCTTCACGGTCGACAGCCTCGGCGGCGCGTTCATCACGCGGGTGGACGGCGATCCGTCGACGGTCGTCGGCATGTCGCTGTCGACGATCCGGCGTCTGGCCGGAGAGCTCGGCGTCCGCTGGACGGATCTGTGGTCGTAGACTCCCGTCGACGTTTTCGCCACTTTCTTGTGGAGGGTCGTCAAATGGATCGAGGGGCTACTCGCTAGGCTGGCAACCATGCCTGCTATCGCCAAGGTGCTCATCGCCAACCGCGGCGAGATCGCCGTACGCATCATCCGCGCCGCCCGTGACTCCGGAATCGCCTCGGTCGCCGTCTACGCCGACCAAGACCGAGACGCTCTGCACACGCGACTCGCCGACGAGGCCTACGCCCTCGGAGGTGCGACCAGCGCCGAGACATACCTCCAGATCGAGAAGATCCTCTCCGTGGCCCGTCGTGCCGGGGCGGACGCCGTGCACCCGGGCTACGGCTTCCTCGCCGAGAACGCCGAGTTCGCGCGCGCCGTCATCGATGCGGGAATGATCTGGATCGGCCCGTCGCCTGCGGCGATCGAAGCCCTCGGCGATAAGGTCACCGCCCGCCACGTCGCCGAGAAGGTCGGCGCACCGCTGGCCCCGGGCACGCCTGGGCCGGTCGAGACGGCCGACGAGGTCGTCGCGTTCGCGAAGGAGTTCGGCCTGCCGATCGCCATCAAGGCGGCATACGGCGGCGGCGGGCGCGGCCTCAAGGTCGCCCGCGAGCTCGACGAGGTCGCCGAGCTGTTCGAGTCGGCCACCCGCGAGGCGGTCGCCGCCTTCGGGCGCGGCGAGTGCTTCGTCGAGAAGTACCTCGACAAGCCCCGCCACGTCGAGACCCAGTGCCTGGCGGATGCCGAGGGCAACGTCGTCGTCATCTCGACGCGCGACTGCTCGCTGCAGCGCCGCCACCAGAAGCTCGTCGAGGAGGCGCCCGCGCCGTACCTCACGGCGGAGCAGAACGACCTGCTCTACTCGGCGTCCAAGGCCATCCTGAAAGAGGTCGGCTATGTGGGTGCCGGCACCTGCGAGTTCCTGATCGGCGCCGACGGCACCGTGTCGTTCCTCGAGGTCAACACCCGCCTGCAGGTCGAGCACCCGGTGTCGGAAGAGGTCACCGGCATCGACCTGGTGCGCGAGCAGTTCCGCATCGCCGCCGGCGGGACCATCGACTACGACGACCCAACGCCGCAGGGGCACTCGATCGAGTTCCGCATCAACGGCGAGGACCCGGGTCGCGGGTTCCTCCCCCAGCCCGGGCCGATCCACGTCTTCAAGACGTTCGGCGGCCCCGGCATCCGCCTCGACTCGGGCGTCACGGCCGGTGACTCGGTCTCCGGCGCGTTCGACTCGCTGCTGGCGAAGATCATCGTGACCGGCAAGGACCGCGCCGAGGCGCTGGAGCGCTCGCGTCGCGCCCTCGACGAATTCGAGGTCGCCGGCATGCCGACCGTGCTCCCCTTCCACCGCAAGGTCGTGCGCGACCCCGCCTTCACTGCGGAGAACGGCGAGTTCGGGATCTTCACCCGCTGGATCGAGACCGAGTTCGTGAACGACATCCCCGCGTGGGACGGCGAGCTCGAGTCCCCCGAGTCCGGCACGTCGCGGCACACGGTCGTCGTCGAGGTCGCGGGCAAGCGCCTCGAGGTGAGCCTGCCCGATCGGGTCGCGGTCGCCCCGGGCACGGCCGGTCGCCCTGTGGCGGTGCCGCCGTCACGGCGCAGTCACGCCACCGTCGCGAACGCCGGAGCCTCGGGCGACGCGGTGAAGTCGCCCATGCAGGCGACGATCGTCAAGATCGCGGTCGAAGACGGCCAGCAGGTCGTCAAGGGCGACCTCGTCGTCGTCCTGGAGGCGATGAAGATGGAGCAGCCGCTGCAGGCCCACAAGGACGGAGTCGTGGGCAACATCAACGCGGATGCCGGGGCGACGGTCTCCGCCGGCCACCAGCTGCTCACCATCAGCTGACGAACGGACACGAGAAAGGGCGCCCCACCGAAGTGGGGCGCCCTTTCTGTCGGCGTCAGGAGATATAGCCGAGGTGCATCGCGCGGCTGGCGTCGGTGATGCTGCTCGACAGCGACGGGTAGGCGGCGAAGACGCGCGACACCTGGTCCACCGTGAGGCGCCGTTCGACGGCCACAGCGATCGGGTAGATGAGCTCGGAGGCCTTCGGCGCCACGATCACGCCGCCGATCACGGTGCCGGAGCCCTTGCGGGCGATGATCTTCACGAAGCCGTCCTTGATCCCCATCATCTTCGCGCGGGGGTTCGCGGCGAGCGGCAGCTTGTAGACGAGGCCGTCGGCGACGCCGTCCTCCACATCCTTCTCCGAGTAGCCGACCGTCGCGATCTCAGGGGCCGTGAAGATGTTCGAGGTGATCTTGATCAGCTCGAGCGGGATCACGATGTCGCCGAGTGCGTGGAACACGGCGGTGCGTCCCTGCATGGAGGCGACGGAGGCGAGGGGGAAGAAGTTCGTGCAGTCGCCGACCGCGTAGATGTTCGGCACCGAGGTGCGCGCGACCTTGTTCACCCGCACATGCCCCGACTCGTTGAGCTCGATGCCCGCCTCCTCGAGTCCGATGCCCGCGGTGTTCGGGATCGAGCCGACCGCCATCAGGCAGTGGCTCCCCTCGACCGTGCGCCCGTCGGAGAGCGTGACCGTCACGCCGTCCTTCGTGGCCTCGACCTTGTCGGCGCGGGACTTCGAGAGCACGGTCATCCCGCCGCGCTTGAAGACCTTCTCGAGGACGCTCGCCGCATCCTTGTCCTCACCGGGGAGCACCTGCTCACGGCTCGAGATCAGCGTGACCTTCGCGCCGAGGTTCATGTAGGCCGAGGCGAACTCCGCGCCCGTGACACCGGATCCGACCACGATCAGGTGCTCGGGGAGCGCCTTCATGTCGTACAGCTGCGTCCAGGTCAGGATGCGCTTGCCGTCGGGCTTCGCGGAATCGAGCTCCCGAGGTGCGGCGCCGACGGCCACGATGATCGTGTCGGCCTCGACCCGGTCGAAGTCGGTGCCGCCCTGACCGGTCGAGACGATGATCGCGTTCGCGCCCTCGAGGCGGCCGTGCCCGGAGAGCATGCGCACGCCCGCCTCCAGGAGGGTGGAGCGCATGTCCTCCGACTGCTGACCGGCGAGCGCGAGGAGCCGCTTGTTCACCGCGGCGAGGTTGATCGCGATCTCGGGCTTGAGCGGCTTGCCGTGGTCGCCCTTGACGTAGAAGTTCACGCCGAGGTCGCTCGCCTCGGAGATCGCGACGGCGGCATCGGCCGTGGCGATCAGGCTCTTGGAGGGCACGACATCCGTCAGGACGGCGGCCCCGCCGACGCCCACGCGCTCGATCAGCGTCACCTCGGCTCCGAGCTGAGCGGCCGCGAGGGCCGCCTCGTATCCGCCGGGACCGCCGCCGAGCACGGCGACGCGCTGAGTGCGCTCGAAAGGGGTGGAAGTCATGGAATCCATTCTTCCGCAATCCTGGCCCCCGGCCCTCCACCTTCCTAGAGTGGATCCATGCCCGAAATCCACAGCAATCCCCTCGACGACCCGACCGCGAACCCGTTCGAGGTCGCCTCTCAGGCTGCCGCAGACATCGCGCGCCTGACCGGAGTCGAGCAGCACGACATCGCTCTCACCCTCGGCAGCGGCTGGGGCAAGGCCGCCGACATCATCGGCGAGACGGTCGCCACGATCCCCGCCACCGAGGTCACCGGATTCTCGAAGCCCGCCCTGGAGGGGCACGTCGGCACACTCCGCAGCATCCGCACCCCCGGCGGCAAGAACGTGCTCGTGATCGGCGCGCGCACCCATTACTACGAGGACCACGGCGTGCGCAGGGTCGTGCACAGCGTCCGCACCGCCGCCGCCACGGGGGCGAAGATCATGGTGCTCACCAACGGCGCCGGCGGCATCCGCGAGACCTGGAAGCCCGGGCAGCCGGTGCTGATCAGCGACCACATCAACCTCACGGCGGACTCGCCGCTCGAAGGCGCGACGTTCATCGACCTCACCGACCTGTACGCGAAGCGTCTGCGCGACATCGCGCGCACGATCGACCCGAGCCTCGACGAGGGCGTGTACACGCAGTTCCGCGGCCCGCACTACGAGACGCCGGCCGAGGTGCAGATGGCGAAGACCATCGGGGGCCACATCGTCGGCATGTCGACCGCTCTCGAGGCGATCGCCGCCCGGGAGGCCGGCATGGAGATCCTCGGCTTCTCGCTCATCACGAATCTCGCTGCCGGTATCCAGCAGACGCCGCTCAGCCACGCCGAGGTCATCGAGGCGGGCCGCGAGGCCGAGCCCGTGATCTCCGCTCTCCTCGCCCGGGTGGTCGAGGCACTGTGAGCGACGAGCGTGTGAGCGACGAGCTGCTCGCCACGGCCCGCGCCTGGCTGCGACAGGACCCCGATCACGAGACCCGCGATGAGCTCGCCGCGCTGATCACCCGCGCCGGCGGCGGTGACGAGGCCGCCCTGGCCGACCTGGACGACCGCTTCGGCGCCCGTCTCGCGTTCGGAACCGCGGGTCTCCGCGGTGAACTCGGCGCCGGCAGCAACAGGATGAACCGCGTGCTCGTGGCGCAGGCCGCCGCCGGGTTCGCCGCCTATCTCATCGAGAAGGCGCACGGGGCGACGCCGACCGTGGTGATCGGCTACGACGGTCGCCGTAACTCCCGCGTGTTCGCGTCCGACTCGGCCGAGCTGTTCGCCGGTGCCGGGCTGCGCGCGATCCTGCTCCCCCGGCTGCTGCCCACGCCGGTGCTCGCCTTCGCGGTGCGGCACCTCGGCGCGGACGCAGGGGTCATGGTGACCGCCAGCCACAACCCGCCGAATGACAACGGCTACAAGGTGTACCTCGGCGGCGCCGATCAGGGCTCGCAGATCGTCGCCCCGGCGGATGCCGAGATCGCCGCGCACATCCAGCGCGTCGCGGATGCCGGAGACGCGGCGGCCCTGCCCCGTTCGACGGCGTACGAGACCGCGGGCGAAGACATCGTCGAGGCCTACATCGCGGCCACCGCGGCCGTGGCTCCCGCACCGGAAGGTGCCTCCGAGCTGCGCTGGGTCTACACCGCGATGCACGGGGTGGGATGGGAGACGCTGTCGCGCATCCTGACCTCCGCCGGCTACCCGCAGCCGGTCGTCGTCGACGAGCAGCTCACGCCCGACGCCACGTTCCGCACGGTGTCGTTCCCCAACCCCGAAGAGCCGGGGGCGATGGATCTCTCCTTCGCCACGGCGCGCCGGGCGAAGGCCGACTTCATCCTGGCGAACGATCCGGATGCCGATCGCCTCGCCCTCGCGATCCCCGACGAGTCGGTGCCCGGCGGCTGGCGACGTCTGACCGGCAACGAGGTCGGGCTGCTGCTCGGGGCTCGCGCGGCGCGCGCGGCCGCAGGCACTCCGGGCGCCTCGCTCGCCTGCTCCCTCGTCTCGTCACCGGGGCTCGCCGCCGTCGCCGCGCACCACGGCCTGGACTTCCACGAGACGCTCACGGGATTCAAGTGGATCTCCCGTGCCCCCGGGATCGTCTTCGGCTTCGAGGAGGCGCTCGGCTACCTCGTGAATCCGGAGACCGTCCGCGACAAGGACGGCATCTCCGCGGCGATCGCGATCCTCGGACTGGCCGCCGAGGCGCATGGCCGCGGGGCGACCCTCGCCGACCTGCTCCGAGAGCTGGGCGAGACGTACGGGCATTTCGCCAGCGGACAGGTGTCGGTGCGCGTCGAGGACGTCTCGGTCATCGGGAACGTGATGCTGGCTCTGCGCACCCTGCCGCCGACGCAGATCGCCGGTCGCTCCATCGCCTCGGCGGAGGATCTGCTGCAGGGACGCCCGGGCCAGCCGTCCGGCGACGTGCTGCGGTACCGCCTCACCGACGGCTCGCGCGTGATCGTGCGCCCGAGCGGCACCGAGCCCAAGCTCAAGGTCTACATCGACGCCCGCGCGGACTCCGCCGAGGGTGCGCTGGCGGCCGTGGCCGACCTCGAGGCGGGCGTCCGGGCCCTGCTCGACGAGCGCTCCTGATCATGCCGTCCCGACGGGTCATCGTCAGTGCGCACAACGGCGTGCATGCGCGCCCTGTCGCCGAGCTCGTGCGTCTCGCGCAGTCGCACGACTCGGCGATCACGCTGCGCACCGCCGACGGGTCGACCGTGGACCTCAGCAGCGTCCTCGCCGTGATGGATCTCGCGATCGGCCCCGGCGATGCGGTCGTGCTGGAGACCGCGGATTCGGCATCGTCCGACGCCGTGCTCGAACAGCTCGCCGAGGTGCTCGACCCGACGGCGTGACGACGGTGCTCAGCCGTCGATGACGGCGACGAGCTCGTCGAGGAAGGCTTCGAAGGTCGTTCCCCGGCGGACGATCCGCTGCACGCTCTCGCGTTCGCTGAACACCTCGACGAGCTGCTCGAACACGGTCTGGAAAGCCGCACGGTCGCTCTCGCTGAAGGCCGCGAGCGCGACGACCTGCACGCGCCCGTCGCCCCACGCCGCCGAGCCGTCGGTGACCCCGATCGCGATCGCGGTGCGCGCGGCGGTCATCTGCAGTGCATGCGGCACGGCCAGGGCGTCGGTGAACGCGGTGGACGACATCCGCTCGCGCACGATCGTGTTCTCGACGTAGTCCTCGCCGATCAGTCCGACATCGATGAGCAGCCCGCCCAGGCGGCGGATGATCGCCTCCTCGCCCTCGTCCGGCAGCGGGAAGACGTACGCCTCCGGGTGGAAGTACCGGGCGAGCTCGCCGCGCAGTCTCGTGAGCCGGCGACCGCGGCGGACGCGCGCCGCGGCCTGCTGGATGCGGTCGACGTCGGCGTCGGTCAGGAAGGGCTGGATGCGCACGAAGCGGTCGCCCGAGGACCCGGGCTCGATCGTGCTGAGAACCAGATCGGTGTCGAACGACGCCCAGTCGGGGTCGACGTTGGTGACGACGCTCGTCACCTCGATCGCCGACCCCAGCGAACGGTCGACGCTGGAGCGCAGCAGCTCGTGCAGCTCGTAGTAGCCGGGGCACACGATCGTCGCGGTCAGGATGGACTCGGCCTTCCGGCTGCGCTCGAGGCGCCCGCCGACGTGCATCGCGATGTACGCGATCTCGTCGTCGTGGATCGGCGTGCCGACACGGTCGTGCAGTCCGCTCGCGATCGAGACGGCGACCTCGAAGATCATCGGGTAGGTCGTCTTGAGGGAGCGGGTGAGCGGATTGCGCGTCAGGGCGCTCTCCTCCGCACGGCGCAGCAGGTTCTGCACGTGAAGCGCGAGGCGGAGCACGAAGGTCTCGTCGACGAGATCGACCTGATAGTCGTCGGCCGCCCGTGCGATCTCGGCGCGCACGGCCGCCTCGACCTCGGGATCCACGCCGCTGCGCGCGACATCGCGGGTGGCGTCCTCGCCGGGAGCGACGATGCGCGTGAGCACCAGGGAGGCGAGATGGCTGCTGTCGCCCTCGCCGAGCACGACATCGAAATTCTCCGCCGCCAGCCGCGCGATGACGGCGCCCACTCGAGGGATCTCCTCCCGGGCGCCGGCCGGCGAGGAGTCGAGCGCGTGACCGGCGGCGACCCGCTCCGCCGCGATCGCGATGTGCAGCAGCACGTCGGCGATCGCGAGCTCGTTGACGTAGTAGCCCAGCTCGCCGAGCTCGCGCACCAGTGCGGTCTTGAACGGCCCGACGGCGTGCGCCGCGACGGCGCTGCCCGAGAGGGCACGGCGGAACGTCTCGGGATGGAACGACGCGTCGTCCATCTCGTCGTGCGCCAGCCGGCTGAGCAGCCGCCGCTGGGCGGTCTCGTTCCCCCGCAGCCGCACGGTCTCGCGATCCCGCTCCAGGGTGAGGTCGGTGCCGTCGAGCAGGCCGCGCACGCGCACCAGATCGGCTTCCAGGGTCGCCTCGCTGACGTGCAGCTCATCGGCGGTGTCGAACACGTCGATCCCCGCCGGCAGGTCGAGCAGAGTGCGCACGAGCGCATGCAGGCGATCGCGGGGCGCGGACTCCCCCGTCTGCCTCATGCGGATCGCTCCGCGTGCACCGGGTCCGGCGCGATACCCCGCGGGTCCCGACTCGATCACCCCGGCGCCCGGAGTCCGGGCGTTCAGCGCGGCGACGTAGGAGCGGATGCTGCGCGGCGTGACCCCGAGGACGTCGGCGAGGGTCGCGGCCGTCGCCCAGCCCTCCTGCCTGAGCAGGGTGGAGAGGAGCTGGTCCTGACGCTGTCGCGACATGATCCCTCCGACTTCCCCACGTGCTGACTGCACTGTCCTGGCGTGACCTCCATGATGTCAGCTACCGGGGTGCCCGCGCGCGGAAGCCGCTGTTCCGCGGGGGCGGAAAGGAACCTGTTGGCGCAGCCGGCCGATGGTTCACAGACTGTTCTCAGGAAGGTGGAATCGATGAGGATCCTCGTGGTGTGCGGCGCCGGTGCGTCGAGCACGTTCGTCGCCCAGCGACTCCGGCGGGCAGCGTCCCATGCCGGGCTCGACTGGGAGGCATCGGCCGGTATGGAGCACTCCGTCTCGGGGAGCGACCACGACCTGATCCTTGTCGGTCCCCATCTCGCAGACCGCCTGGACACGATCCGCGAGCACGCGCACTCTCCCGTCGCCGTGCTCCCGGACGATGTGTTCGCGGACCGCGACGGGGCTCTCACGCTCGAGTTCGCACGATCCTTCCTCGCCGACCTCAGGAACACCCCGAAAGGAACATCATGACCGCCACACGCACCGTTCGGATCGGCTCCTCCCACGGATTGCACGCGCGTCCGGCCAAGCTCTTCGCACAGGCCGCGAAGGAGTCGGGCCTCACCGTCACGATCGCGAAGGACTCGGGCAAGCCGGTCAACGCCGCCAGCATCCTCGGGGTCATCTCGCTCGCCGTCGAATACGGCGACTACGTCACCCTGACCGCGGACGGCGACGGCGCCGAAGGCGTGCTGGACACGCTCACCGAACTGCTCACGACCGACCACGACCAGGACGCCGCCGGATGAGCGAGCTGCGCGGTGTGGGCATCGGCCTGGGCGTCGCCCAGGGCCCGGTCATCCGTATGACGGAGCCCGTGCCCGCGCCCGACGACTCCCCGAGCACCATCGGCGCCGAGGCGGAGCGTGCCAGGGTGCGCGAGGCCATCTCGGTCGTCGCGCAGGAGCTGAACGCGCGCGGCGAGACCGCCGGCGGTTCGGCGCAGGAGGTGCTCGAGGCGCAGGCGATGATCGCGGAGGACCCGACGCTGCAGGACGAGGTCGACGGCCGGATCGACGCAGGTGCGACGGCCGAGTGGGCCGTGCACGACGCCTTCGCCGGGTTCCGTGCGACCCTCGAGGCCGTCGGCGGCTACCTCGGCGAGCGCGCCGCCGATCTCGACGACATCGCTCAGCGGGTGCTCGCCCGCCTGCGCGGCGTCGATGCACCCGGAGTCCCCGACCCGGGGCATCCGTTCGTGCTGGTGGCGCGCGACCTCGCCCCCGCCGACACGGCCCTGCTCGACCTCGACCAGGTGCTGGGGCTGATCACGGTCGACGGCGGTCCGACCTCTCACACGGCGATCCTCGCGCGAGAGAAGGGCATCGTCGCGATCGTCGGCGTCGCCGACGGTTTCACGCTCGAGAACGGCGAGACGGTCATCGTCGACGCGGCCGCGGGCGTCGTGACGACCGACCCGACGACGGAGGAGAAGGACCGCGCCGCACAGCGCGCGGCCGCTCGCATGTCGGCCGATGCTGCACCACTGACTCCCGGCGCCCTCGCCGACGGCACGCCGATCGCGCTGCTGGCGAACCTGGGGAAACCCGCGGACGCGGCCGATGCGGTCGAACGGGGGGCCGAGGGCGTCGGGCTCTTCCGCACCGAGTTCCTGTTCCTGTCATCCGCGCAGGCTCCGACGGTCAGCCAGCAGCGGGAGGCGTACCGGGAGCTCCTGGCCGCGTTCCCCGGCAAGAAGGTCGTCGTGCGGGTCCTGGACGCCGGTGCCGACAAGCCGCTCGCGTTCCTCAACGACGCGCACGAGGAGAATCCCGCTCTCGGTCTGCGTGGGATCCGCGCGCTGCGTGCCAGCGAAGACATCCTGCGCGAGCAGCTCACCGCTCTCGCGGAAGCGGATGCCACGACCGAGGCCGACCTCTGGGTCATGGCCCCGATGGTGGCGACCGTCGAGGAGACCGTCTACTTCACGGCCCTGGCCCGTGAATACGGTCTGAAGACCGCCGGCGTGATGGTCGAGGTCCCGTCGAGCGCCCTGCTCGCGGATCGCGTGCTCGCGCATGCCGACTTCGCGTCGATCGGGACGAACGACCTGACCCAGTACACGATGGCCGCCGACCGCCTGCTCGGCTCGGTGGCCGGGTTCCAGGACCCGTGGCATCCGGCGGTCCTCCGCCTGGTACGCGAGGTCGGCGCGGCGGGTGCCCGTCTGGGCAAGCCGGTGGGTATCTGCGGCGAGGCAGCCGCCGATCCGCTGCTGGCCGTCGTGCTCGTCGGGCTCGGCGCCACCAGCCTGTCGATGGCGCCGTCCGCCCTCGCCGACGTACGGCTCACCCTCTCCGCACGCACCCTCGACGAAGCCCGCAGCCTCGCCGAGGCGGCCCTCGCCGCCGATGACGCGGCATCTGCCCGAAAGGCCGTGGCGACGCTCGCCGCGGAACTCCCCCCTCACAAGAAAGAGACGACATCATGACGACGACGTCACCTGCCGCCACGAAATCCGGCGGCCTCCGAACGGGCGTGCAGCGCTTCGGCACGTTCCTGTCCGGAATGATCATGCCCAACATCCCCGCGCTCATCGCGTGGGGCATCATCACCGCGTTCTTCATCCCGGTCGGCTGGACGCCGAATGAGCAGCTCGCGACCCTCGTCGGCCCGATCATCCACTATCTACTGCCGATCATCATCGCCTACACCGGCGGCACGATCGTCTACAAGACCCGAGGCGGCGTCGTCGCGGCGATCGCCGTCATGGGCGCCATCGCCGGGTCGGACTACCTGATCGCCCAGGTGAACGCGACCCTCCCGGCCGACAACCAGCTCGGACAGATCCACATGTTCATCGGCGCGATGATCATGGCGCCGCTCGCCGCCTATTCGATGAAGTGGCTCGACTCACTGTGGGACGGCAAGATCAGGGCGGGCTTCGAGATGCTCGTCAACATGTTCTCGGCCGGCATCTGGGGTTTCGTCCTGGTCGTCATCGGGTTCTACCCGGTCGCGTGGCTCGTCAACGGTCTGATGAACGTGCTGTCGACGGCGGTCAACTGGCTCGTCGAGACGAACCTCCTGCCCCTGACGAGCATCCTGATCGAGCCGGCCAAGGTGTTCTTCCTGAACAACGCGATCAACCACGGTGTTCTCACCCCGCTCGGCACGCAGCAGGCGGCCGAGAGCGGCAAGTCGATCCTCTTCCTCCTCGAGGCCAACCCCGGCCCCGGGCTGGGTCTGCTGCTCGCCTTCACGATCTTCGGCATCGGAGCCGCCCGTGCATCCGCTCCCGGTGCCGCTGTGATCCAGTTCGTCGGCGGTATCCACGAGGTCTACTTCCCGTTCGCCCTCATGAAGCCCGTGCTCATCCTCGCCTTGATCGCGGGTGGCATGACCGGCGTGACGACGAACATGCTCCTGGGCACGGGGCTGATCGCACCGGCCGCCCCAGGCAGCATCATCGCGGTTCTCGGGCAGACGTTCCGCACCGACTACCTGGGAGTCATCCTCTCGGTCATCCTGTCGGCCGCTGTCACGTTCATCATCTCGATGATCATCCTGCGCGCGAGCCGCAAGAAGGACCTCGCCAAGGAGGATGCCTTCGCTGCGGCGGTCGCCCAGACCACGGCCAACAAGGGCAAGTCCTCCGACGCGCTGAGCGGTCTGGCAGCGAGTGCCGCAGCTGTCGGCGGCGTGGCGACGGATCGGAAGATCGAGAACGTCGTCTTCGCCTGCGACGCCGGCATGGGCTCGTCGGCGATGGGCGCCAGCGTCCTGCGCAACAAGTTCAAGAAGGCGGGCGTGGAGGGCGTGACGGTCACCAACCAGGCGATCGCCAACCTCGATGGCACGGCCGATCTCGTGATCACGCAGCAGCAGCTGACCGATCGCGCGAAGGACAAGTCGCCGAACTCGATCCACGTGTCCGTGGACAACTTCATGAACGCGCCGCAGTACGAAGAGGTCGTCGAGATGGTGCGTGAGCAGCGAAAGGAAACCCCATGAGCGTTCTGACCCTCGGTCAGGTCCGCATCCACTCCGGCAGCAGCACCCAGGAGGCCGCCCTCCAGGAGGCCACCGACATCCTCGTCTCGGCGGGCGCCGTCACGCCCGCGTACGTCGACGCGATGCGTCAGCGCGAGGAGACGGTCTCGACCTACATGGGCAACGGTCTCGCGATCCCGCACGGCACGAACGAGACGAAGGACGCGATCCTCGGCTCCGCCCTGTCGGTGGTCCGCTACGACGGCGGCGTCGACTGGGCGGGCGAGCCCGCGACGTTCGTGATCGGCATCGCCGGTCGCGGCGACGAGCATCTCGAGATCCTCTCGCAGATCGCGATCCTCTTCTCCGACGACGACGACGTCGCGAAGTTGAACGCCGCCCAGACGCCGGACGAGCTGTTCGCCCTGCTCTCCGCCGTCAACGACTGATGAGCGGTGACGGAGGAATGAAGGCGGTCCACTTCGGGGCCGGCAACATCGGCCGCGGGTTCGTGGGTCTTCTGCTGCACGAGGGCGGCTACGAGGTCGTGTTCTCCGACGTCGCCGACGCCCTCGTGGACGCCATCAACGCGGTCGACGAGTACACCGTGCACGAGGCGGGTCCCGGCGGCGTGGACCACGTCGTGACCGGGTTCCGTGCGGTCAACAGCCGCACGGACCCGGACGCTCTCACGCGGGAGATCGCGACGGCCGACGTGGTGACGACGGCGGTCGGCCCGACGGTGCTGCGCTTCGTCGCCCCGGCGATCGTCGCGGGTCTCGCCCGGCGCTCCCCGGATGCCGCACCGCTGCAGGTGATGGCCTGCGAGAACGCGATCGGTGCGACCGACCTGCTGCGCACGGAGATCCAGGCCGCGGCCGGAGCGGATGCCGGAGACCTGCTGTCGCGCGCCGTGTTCGCGAACACCGCCGTCGACCGCATCGTGCCCGCGCAGCCCACCGACGGCGGTGTCGACGTCACGGTCGAGCCCTACTTCGAGTGGGCCATCGAATCGGGGCCGTTCGGAGGGTCGCTCCCCCGCATCCCCGGTGCGCACTTCGTGGGCGACCTCGCCCCGTTCATCGAGCGCAAGCTCTTCACGGTGAACACGGGGCACGCCGCGACGGCGTACTTCGGGGCACGCGCGGGCGTCGAGCGCATCTCGGAGGCCCTGGCCGACCCCGACATCGCCGCTCGCGTGTCGGCCGCTCTGGAGGAGACCTCGGCGGTCCTCGTCGCCGAGCACGGGCTGGATCCCGATGATCTCGCCGCGTACCGGGCGAAGATCCTCGACAGATTCCGCAACCCCGCGCTGATCGACACGGTGCAGCGTGTCGGTCGTCAGCCGCTGCGGAAGATCTCGCGGAACGAGCGGTTCATCGGCCCCGCCGCCATGGCCGCCGAACGAGGATTGTCGACGGACGCCCTGGTCGCGGCCGTCGCCGCCGCGCTCGAGTTCGACGACGCCGACGATGAGCAGTCCGTCGAGCTGCAACGGCTGCTGGGTTCGGAGGAGGCCAGGGCCTTCACCGAGGTCACCACCGGGCTCGACCCCGAGCATCCGCTCTTCTCCGCGGTGCGCGACGCCGTCGAGACGCGCCAGCGAGCGCTCCGCGACGCCTGATCCCGCGTCGAGCCTAGACGCCCCCGCCCACCCGTTACGATCGGGGGGCGGGGGCGTTTTCTCGAGCACAGAGACGTGCAAGGACGTGCAGGGAGCAGCATGAGCAGATACGCCGTGATCGGCGCCGGACCGTCCGGACTGGCCGCGGCGCGCGCGCTGCAGAAGCGCGGCATCGTGGTCGACGGGTACGAGGCCTCGCACGGGGTCGGCGGCCTCTGGGACATCACCAACCCGCGCAGCACGATGTACGAGTCGGCGCACCTGATCTCCTCCCGCACGACGACCGAGTTCACCGAGTTCCCGATGCGCTCCCGGACCGACTACCCGGGCCACCGCGTGCTCCGGGAGTACTTCCACGATTACGCCGAGCACTTCGGCCTCGCCGAGCTGTTCCGCTTCGACACGAATGTCGCCCGTCTCGAGCCGCGTGACGGCGGCTGGGATCTCACCAGCACCGGCCCCGACGGCGAGCAGACGCGGTGGTACGCGGGAGTGGTGCTCGCGAACGGCACGCTCGCCGAGCCGAACATCCCGACGTTCCCCGGCGAATTCTCCGGCGAGCTGCTGCACACCAGTGCCTACAAATCGCCCGAGCAGCTGACGGGCAAGCGGGTGCTGCTGATCGGCGCGGGCAATTCGGGCTGCGACATCGCCGTGGATGCCGTGCACCACGCGGCATCCGTCGACATGAGCGTGCGGCGCGGGTACTACTTCGTGCCCCGCTACCTGTTCGGCCGCCCCAGCGACACCCTCAATCAGGGCCGTCCCCTGCCCGCGCGGATCAAGCAGGCCGTCGACAGCCGCGTGCTGCGGGCGTTCACCGGCGACCCGGTGCGCTTCGGGTTCCCGAAGCCCGACTACCGCATCTACGAGTCCCATCCGATCGTGAACACGATGGTGCTGAACCACCTCGGCCAGGGCGATCTGCGGATCCGCCCCGACGTCGAGCGCTTCGACGAACACACCGTGCGCTTCCGCGACGGCAGCGCCGACGACTACGACCTCGTGCTGCTCGCCACGGGCTACACGCTCGACTACCCGTTCGTGGACCGGGAGCACCTGCACTGGCGCGGCGCCTCGCCGCGCCTGTTCCTCAACCTCTTCCCCTCGTCGTTCAACGGCCTGTATGTCATGGGCATGATCGAGGCATCGGGCATCGGCTGGCAGGGACGGTATGAACAGGCCGACCTGCTCGCGACGTACCTCGAGGCGGTCGAGCACGATCCGGCACGCGCTGCGCGGTTCCGCGACCGGGTGACCGGCGCGCCCTGGCCCGACCTGACGGGCGGATACCACTACCTCGGGCTCGACCGGATGGCGTACTACGTCAATAAGGACGCCTACCGCGGCGCCGTCCGCCGCGAGAAGGCCGCACTGGAGGCGACGGCGTGAACGTCGACGACGTCGTCCTCTCGTTCACCCCGGGCACGCTCACCATCCTGAACGTCGTGCTCGGACTGATCATGTTCGGCATCGCGCTCGACACCTCGCCCCGTGACTTCCGTGTCGTGGCGAAGCATCCGAAGCCCTTCGTGATCGCGATCCTCGCCCAGCTGCTCCTGCTGCCGATCGCCACGTTCCTGCTGACGCTGGTGCTGCCGGTCGCGCCGTCGATGGCGCTCGGCATGCTGCTGGTGGCCTGCTGCCCGCCGGGCAACATCTCGCAGGTGCTCACCCATCGCGCCGGCGGCAATGTCGCGCTGTCGGTCTCCCTGACCGCGGTCGGCAACCTGGTCTACATCGTCGCGATGCCGCTCAGCATCACGTTCTGGGGGTCGCTGCATCCGACCGCTCGCACGCTGCTGCGCGAAGTGGCCCTCGATCCCTGGCGGATGCTGCTCGAGATCCTGCTCATCGTCGGGCTCCCCTTCGCACTCGGGCTGCTCCTGCGAGCGAAGGCTCCCGGATTCTCGGAGCGCGTGCAGCCCTTCGTGAAGTGGTTCAGCCTCATCGCGCTGCTCGGCTTCATCGTCGCCGCGCTGGTCGGCAACTGGTCGGTGTTCGTGCAGGTGCTCGGCGTGATCCTCCTGGTGGTGACGGTGCACGACGCCGTCGCCCTCGCGCTCGGCTACGGCACAGCAGTCGTCGGCGGACTCGGCACGCGGGAACGCAAGGCGATGACCTTCGAGGTCGGCATCCGCAATGCGGGTCTCGGTCTCGGTCTGGTGTTCCTCTTCTTCGACGGGCTGGGCGGCATGGCGATCGTCGCGGGGTGGTGGGGCATCTGGGACATCATCGCCGGTCTGATCGTCGCCGGCCTGTGGGCGAGGCACACGAAGCGGCGCACGGGATCCGCGACAGGAGACGCGAGCGGACGCAGCATGAGCGAGGCCGCCCCATGACGCGCGTGCTGATCACGGGCGGCGGGGGCTTCCTCGGATCCCACGTCGCCCGCGCTCTGGCGGCCAGAGACGATGTCGAACTCGTCGTGTCGGCCGATGTGCGAACCGGCAGCGCGCGTGCGGGCATCGTCGACGCCGTTCTGGACGTCACGGACTCCGCCGCCGTCGCTCCCCTGCTGCTCGAACATCGCATCGACACCGTTGTGCATCTCGCCGCGATCGTCGATCCCGGTCGAGACGTCGACCTCGAGTACCGCGTGGATGTCACGGGCTCGGCGAACGTGCTGGCGGCGTGCGTCACCGCCGGTGTGCGCCGGATCGTGGTGTCCAGCTCCGGCGCGGCGTACGGGTACCACGCCGACAACCCGGACTGGATCGATGAGGATCAACCGCTCCGCGGGAACGACGCCTTCCCCTACGCGCGCCACAAACGGCTGGTGGAGGAGATGCTCGCCGAGCACCGCACGACGCATCCGGATCTCGAACAGGTCGTGTTCCGCATCGGCACGATCCTCGGCCCGACCGTGCGCAACCAGATCACTGCTCTCTGGGACGGCCGTCGGGTCCTCCGCATCGCCGGCTCCGAATCACCCTTCGTATTCGTCTGGGTCGACGACGTCGCCGCCGCCATGGCGAGAGCCGCGACCGACGGCCCGACAGGCGTCTTCAACGTCGCCGGCGACGGACGGCTGACGGTCCGGGACATCGCGGCACGTCTGGGCAAGGGCCAGCTCGTGCTCCCGGCCTGGGCGCTGGCCGCGGCGCTGCGGCTCGGGCGGATGCTGCGCCTCACCGAGCACGGCCCCGAGAAGGTCCCCTTCCTCCGCTATCGTCCGGTGCTGGCCAACACCAGGCTGAAGGAGGAGTTCGGCTACGTCCCGACGCGAACGACGCGCGAGGCGTTCGAGGAGTATCTGACGACCCATCCCGGCGTCGCCGCTTCGTCCGGTATCGCTCGCGCCGCGGAGTAGCGTGGGAGTCGTGCAGAAGAAGCGGGATCGTCGCGTCCTGAAAGGGATCCTCTGGAGTCTCGGGATCGTGGTCCTGCTGGGCATCGGCGGCGTCATCGCGTGGAGCCAGATCGGCGTCATGGGTGCGGAGCCCGAGCCCCTCGCCGATGTGCGGGCGAACAGCGCCATCGTCGTGGAGGACGCCGAGCAGGGGATCGTGCTCTCCCCCGCCGACGGCGAGTCCGGCCGCGGCCTGGTCTTCATCCCCGGCGCGAAGGTCGACCCCCGGGCCTACGCCGCCATCCTGCAGGGCCTCGCCGAAGACGGGGTCACCGTCGTGATCACCCGCCCGTGGCTGAACCTCGCCTTCTTCGATCCGCGCGGACTGGACTCGTTCACATCCGCCGCTCCAGACGTCGACGTCTGGAGCGTGGGCGGACACTCGCTCGGCGGCGTCCGCGCCTGCCAGCTCGCCGCCGACGCCGATGCCCTCGTGCTGTTCGGCTCGTACTGCGCGACCGACCTCTCCGCGACGGATCTTCCCGTCCTGAGCCTCGCAGGGAGCGAGGACGGACTGTCCACGCCGGAGAAGATCGACGCCGCGCGCGATCAGCTCCCTGGCGACGCGGAGATGGTCGAGATCGACGGCGCCTTCCATGCCTCCTTCGGCGACTACGGGCCGCAGGCGGGCGACGGCACGCCGACGATCTCGATGGAGGCGATGCACGCCGATGTCACCGAGCTCGTCGGGACCTTCCTCGACAGCCTCCCTCGCTGACCCGTCAGCCGATGCGCGTGACCAGCGCGTCCAGCCCCATCCCGTAGTCGATGCGCACGACGGGGAGCGCCAGCTTGTCGGTGCCGATCCCGACGTAGCCCGGCTCGATCGTGCGCGCCATCTCGTAGCCCGCCTGCAGGACGCCCTGCTTCGCGGTGTCGTTGTAGTGACCGAACGGATAGGCGATGACCTCGCGCACGCCGAGGAGGTCGCCCGACATGTTGAGATCGGCGGCGATCTCATCGACCGTCCAGTTGACGATGCGCCCCTGTCCGTTGGCCCCGGCCTGATGCATGTCATGGGTGTGCGAGCGGCGGAGGACGTAGATCGACGGCGGCGGATCGGTGCGGTAGGCCGTGATCATGAACGAGGTCGTGAGCAGCTGGTACTTCTCCACCACCGGCGCGGCGAGATCGAACCAGCTCTGGTCGGCGTCATCGTCGGTGATGATCACCGAGCGCGCCGGGAGGTACAGCCGGCCGTCGATGAAGGCGCTCAGCTCATCCCACGTGGGCAGGTAGAAGCCGGTCGTGGCGATGTGGTTCATCTGCGCATCGAAGTCGCCGATGTACGCGTAGTTCCCGCGCAGCCACCCTGACTCGCCCTCGGGGTTGGTGGTGAACTGGTGGTACATCAGGATCGGCACCTGTGTGTTCTCGGCGACGTTCTCCTCCGGCGTCTTCCAGGCGCCGTGGAGTTCGATCTGCTGGTCCGTGCAGCTCACGGGGTCGGCGCCGTTGATGCGCGCGGTCGACGTGAACGCCGCGGCATCCGCGGATGAGGGATACCAGCCCGCGAACACGAGGCCGTCCTGCGCGGGGATCGGAAGTCCGGCGTAGAGCCCGTTCTGCCACTGCAGCATCGGCTCCAGAGCGATCCCGTCGCCGACGAAGGACACCGCGCAGGCCAGCGGGTCGTCGGCGCCCTCGAGGAGCTGCTCCACCGGAGTGAGCGGCGTGGGTGTCGGCGTCGGCGACGCCGACGGAGACGGAGACGGCGCGGCCTGGGGCCCCTGCCCGGCGGATGCGCCGTTGAGCCAGACGAAGACGGCGACCGCCGCACCGCCCAGCACGACGACGGCAGCGCTCACGATGAGGGCGACCCTGCTCGCCCGACGTCGGTTCCCCCCGGACACCGGCGTCAGATGTCGAAGCCGTCGGCGATCATCTCGACGAGCTCTTCCCGCTCCTCGACCGGGAGGAAGGCGGCCGCAGCCGCATTGAACTGGAACGTCTCGAGGTCGTCGAGGTCGTACTCGAAGGCCTCGACGAGGAGCGCGAGCTCACGGGTGAGCGAGGTGGCGCTCATCGTCCGGTTGTCGACGTTGACCGTCACCGCGAAGCCGAGCTGGTACAGCAGATCGAACGGGTGGTCGGCGAGGGTGGTGCCCCACGCCGCGATCGCTCCCGTCTGCAGGTTCGACGACGGCGACAGCTCGAGCGGGATCTCGCGGTCGCGCACCCAGCGGGCCAGCTCACCGAACTGCACCTGCACCTCGTCGCCCTCCTGGGTGACGACCTGGAGGTCCTCGGCGATGCGCACGCCGTGCCCGAGGCGCAGCGCGCGACCATCGAGCAGCGCCGAGCGGATCGACGCGGGTCCCGCCGCCTCACCGGCATGCACGGTCACGGGGAAGAAGTTCTCTGCGAGGAAGTCGAACGCCTTGCGGTGATTCGAGGGTGGGAAGCCGTCCTCGGGGCCGGCGATGTCGAAGCCCACGGCCCCGCGACCCCGGAAGTCGACGGCGAGCTCTGCGATCTCCAGCGACCGGTCGGTGTGCCGCATCGCCGTGATCAGCTGACCGACGCGGATGCTGCGCCCATCCCGGTCTGCGGCGTCCTCGCCCTCCTCGATGCCCTGCTGCACGGCCTCGACGGTCTGCTCCAGCGTGAGACCGCGAGAAAGGTGCTGCTCGGGCGCCCAGCGCACCTCGCCGTAGATCACGCCGTCCGCGGCGAGGTCCTGCACGAACTCGCGCGCGACACGCGTGAGCCCCTCTTTGGTCTGCATCACCGCGGTGGTCAGATCGAACGTCTTCAGATACTCGACCAGCGAGCCGGAATCGCTCTTCTTGGCGAACCACGTGCCGAGAGCCTTCGGGTTCGACTCGGGCACGTCGAGGCCGATGGCATCCGCCAGCTCGATGATCGTGGCGGGTCGCAGCGCGCCGTCGAGGTGGTCGTGCAGCGACACCTTCGGCAGGCTGCGGAGGGAGATCCCCTGGATGGTGACGTCGCCGTTCGCATCGATCGACATGGTGATCCTCTCGGTCGCGGAAGTGCTCAGTTCAGGCTAGCGGTCGCGCGTCAAGCCGTGATGCGCTCTCGCACGATCGGCCCCGCCTCCGGGGCGTGATCTCCGATCGCCCAGGAGCCCTCGAGCGCCTCGAGTGCGCGCGGGAATCGGGCCTCGTCGGCGGCGGACAGCGTGAACAGCGGCTGCCCGGCATCCACGCGATCCCCGGGCTTGGCGTGCAGGTCGATGCCCGCCTCGAAGATCACCGGGTCCTCGGCGCGAGCGCGACCGGCGCCGAGGCGCCAGGCGGCGATGCCGAACGGCAGGGCGTCCATGCGGGTGACGACGCCGTCGGTCGGCGCCGTGACGACATGCGTCTCGCGGGCGGTGGGCAGCGGGGCGTCCGGGTCGCCGTCCTGCGCGCGGATCATCGCCTTCCAGGTGTCCATCGCGCGACCGTCGTCGAGCGCGGCCTCCACGTCGGCATCCGGCTTCCCCGCCAGGGCGAGCATCTCCTGGGCGAGAGCGATGGTCAGCGCCCGCACATCGGCGGGTCCGCCGCCGGCGAGGACCTCCACCGATTCGCGCACTTCGTTGGCATTGCCGATCGCGAACCCGAGAGGCACGTTCATGTCGGTGAGCAGCGCCGTCGTCGCCACGCCCGAGTCCGTGCCGAGGGCGACCATCGTGCGGGCCAGCTCCCGGGCGCGGTCGATGTCCTGCATGAAGGCGCCGGAGCCGAACTTCACATCGAGCACGAGGGCGTCCGTGCCCTCGGCGATCTTCTTCGACATGATGCTCGACGCGATCAGCGGGATCGCCTCGACGGTACCCGTCACGTCGCGGAGGGCGTACAGCTTCTTGTCGGCGGGAGCGAGCCCGGAGCCTGCGGCGCAGATGACCGCGCCGACGTCGCCCTGCATCTGCGCGAACATCTCCTCGTTGCTGAGCGCCGCGCGCCAGCCGGGGATCGACTCGAGCTTGTCGAGTGTGCCGCCGGTGTGCCCGAGACCTCGACCGCTCAGCTGCGGAACGGCGACCCCGAACGAGGCGACGAGCGGAGCGAGCGGGAGGGTGATCTTGTCGCCGACGCCGCCCGTGGAGTGCTTGTCGACCGTCTTCTTGCCGAGGGCGGCGAAGCTCATCCGCTCCCCCGAGGCGATCATCGCATCGGTCAGCACACGGATCTCGTCGCGCTCCATGCCGCGCTGGAAGATCGCCATCGCGAACGACGCCATCTGCGCATCGGAGACGTAGCCGCGGGTGTAGGCGTCGACCATCCACCGCAGCGCCTTCTCGGGAACGGCGCCGCCGTCGCGCTTGGCGCGGATGACATCGACCGCGTCGTAGGGCTCGACGGTCATCGTGCATCCTCCAGATCGCGGGGTCCGAACGCGTCGGGCAGCACCTCGTCGATCGTGCGGATGCCGGAGACCGTCTCCAGCAGCATCCCGGGCATCGCGTGCTCGAAGAGCAGCTGGCGGCAGCGGCCGCACGGCATGATCGTCTGCCCGTCGTTGTTGACGCACACGAAGGCGACGAGCTGGCCGCCGCCTGACATGTGCAGGTCGCCGACGAGAGCGCACTCCGCGCACAGCGTCACGCCGTAGGAGGCGTTCTCGACGTTGCAGCCGGCGACGATGCGACCGTCGCCGACGAGAGCCGCCGCTCCCACGCGATAACGCGAATACGGCGCGTACGCCTTGGTCATGGCGTCGGTGGCGACCTGACGGAGCTCGTCCCAGTCGATGTCTGTCATGGCGATGATTCCTTTTCTCGACAGGCCTAGGACTTGATGTAGGGCTTGCCGTCTGCGGCAGGCGCCTTGATCTGCCCGGCGAACCCGGCGACCGCCAGCAGCGTCACCACGTAGGGCAGCATCAGCATGAACTCGCCCGGGATGGGCGTCTTCAGGATCGACAGCAGGTTCTGCAGGTTCGTCGCGAAGCCGAACAGGAGCGCCGCCAGCGTCGCGCGAATCGGGTCCCAGCGGCCGAAGATCACGGCGGCGAGGGCGATGAAGCCGAGGCCTGCCGTCATATCCTTGCCGAACTGGGGCACGGAGACCAGCGTGAAGTAGGCGCCGCCCATGCCGGCGATCGCACCGGCGAGCAGCACATTCCAGAACCGGGTCGGGTTGACCTTGATGCCGACGGTGTCCGCGGCCTGCGGGTGCTCTCCCACGGCGCGAAGGCGCAGACCCCAACGGGTGCGGTACAGCCCCCACGCGACGACCGCGACGGTGATGAACATCAGATACCCGATGAACGTCTGGTTGAAGAGCACGGGGCCGATGATCGGGATCTCACTCAGCAGGGGGATCTTGACGCGCGGGAACCGCGCAGCCGTGTTCAGGGCGGCCTCGTTCGGCGCGAGCAGTGCACCGTAGAGGAACCCGGTCAGACCGGCGACCAGCACGTTGAGCACGACACCGACGATGACCTGCTCGACGAGGTACTTGATCGCGAAGGCGGCGAGCACGCTCGCGACGAGGACCCCGCCGATCATCGCGCCGACCAGGCCGACGAACGGGTTACCGGTGATGCTGGACAGCAGCGCCGCCGAGAAGGCGCCGAGGAGCAGCTGGCCCTCGATCGCGACGTTCACGACGCCGGCACGCTCGCCGATGACGCCGCCCAGGGCGCCGAACACGAGGGGCACCGACAGCGACACCGCCCCGAAGAGCAGGCTGGTCACCGGGACGAGACCGCCGGCCGAGGCCCAGACGAGGAACCCGAAGACGGCCAGCACGCTGTAGGCGACCACGAGCCAGAGCGAAGGCTTTCGATACGTCCAGGCACGGAGGAAGGCGCCGACCGTCAGCACGACGAGGAACCCGAACACGACCCAGAAGGTCGACACCGTCGGCAAGGCCACATCGGGCAGGGCGAGCGCGGAGGACTGGTCCGAGAGACGGAACGTGCTCGTACCCTCGCGCGGCACCAGCAGGAACAGCAACGCGAGGAGCACGGTGGCGGCTGCCAGAGTGATCGGCGCCTTGAGATGCCGCTGCTTCACGGTCGCGAGCTGCACGGTGCCGTCTGCGGCTTCGGTTTGCACGAGCGACGTCATGCCGTCACCGCCTTCTTCGCGGCCTTGGCTCGCAGCCGGGCCGCCTTCTCGATGTCGGTCTTGGGGAGGAAGAACACCGTGCGCAGCAGCGGCGGTGCGGCGATGAAGAGCACGACCAGGGACTGCACGACGAGGACGATGTCGACCGGGATGTCCTGCGCCTGCATGGAGAAGGAGCCGGCCTTGAGCGCGCCGAACAGGATGCCGGCGGCGAACGTTCCCCACGCGCGGCTGCGGCCGAGGAGAGCGACAGTGATCGCGTCGAATCCGATGCCGGCATCGATCGTCTCGGTGACTCCGGTGGTGACCGCTCCCTGCAGCTGATTCATACCCGCGAGTCCCGCGAGGGCCCCGGCGAAGAGCATCGCGTACACGTAGATGCGCTGCACGCTGATGCCGGCGGCGCGCGCAGCGTGCGGATTCTCGCCCACCGCGCGCATGCGCATGCCGAGGGACGATCGTTCGATCAGCCACCACACGAACAGGGTCGCCACGATGACGAGGACGAATCCGAAGTCCAGCAGGGGGAACTGCGGCCCCAGCAGCTCGGGGAACTGCGCCGATTCGGGTGTCGCAGACCCGAGGGCCTGGTTGGTTCCGGGCTTCTGCAGCAGGGCCGGCGTGCGGATCATCCACAGCAGCAGGTAGTAGGCGATGTAGTTGAGCATGATCGTGAGGATCACTTCATGCGCACCGGTCCGCGCCTTGATGAGCCCGACGATGGCGCCCCACAGCGCACCTCCCGCGATGCCGGCCACCAGGGTGACCGGGATGTGGAGCCACATCGGAAGGTCGAGCGAGAACGTGAGAAGCGCGGCGACCGCGACGCCGATGAGCATCTGGCCGCGCGCACCGATGTTGAACAGCCCGACGCGGAATGCCAGGGCAACGCCGAGACCCGCGGCGATCAGCGGCGCCGCGAATCCGAGGGTGTTCGTCAACGGTCGGATCTGCGCCGCGAAGTCCGCGCCGCGGGCATTGAAGATCGCGCCGCGAACCAGTGCCTCGTAGCCGTTGTACACCGCGTTCCAGACGGCAGCGAAGGTATCACCGGGCTGGGCGAAGAAGTAGACGGACGCCGCCTGCACGTCTTCGTTGGTGAGGGCGATGAGGATACCGCCGACGATCAGCGCGAGCACGATCGCGAGCACGGTGGTGACCGCGCTTCCGCGAAGGATCTCCTTGAGGATGACATTGCCGCGCGGGGGCGGCGGCACATCGGACGCGTCCCGGGGCACTGTGCCGGTGGGTGTGCCGAGTTGTTCCGGCGGGATGCCCTTGGTCACGTCTCCCGCGCCGGGCGTCGATCCGCTCACGCCGCCACCTCTCCTTCGGCCGCTCCGGCCATCATGAGTCCGAGTGTCTCTCTGGGCGTGTCGCCGGGCACGATGCCGACGATCGCTCCGCGGTACATGACCGCGATCCGGTCGGCGAGGGCGGCGACCTCGTCGAGCTCGGTGGAGACGACGATCACGGGGACGCCGGAGTCGCGTGTCTCGATGATCCTCTTGTGGATGAATTCGATCGAGCCGACGTCGACGCCGCGCGTCGGCTGCGCGGCGACCAGCAGTCGCAGCTCGCGACTCATCTCGCGCGCGATGACCACCTTCTGCTGGTTGCCGCCGGACAGCGTGCCCGCCGGCGTATCCGGCCCCTGCGTGCGGATGTCGTACTCGCGGATGCGCTCCTTCGCGAACGTGTCGAGCACAGCGCGCAGGATCGTTCCGCCGCGGCTGAACGTACGGTCGGCGGTGCGGTCGAGGATCAGGTTCTCGGCGACGGAGAAGCCGGCGACCAGCCCGTCCTCGGTGCGGTCCTCGGGGACGAAGCCGACGCCGGCGTCCAGGATCGCTCGCACGCTCTTGCCGACGAGTTCCTTCCCGTCGAGGGTGATGCTCCCCTCCACGCGGGCGGCGAGGCCGACGATGGCTTCCACGAGCTCCGTCTGGCCGTTGCCCTGCACTCCCGCGATGGCGAGGACCTCACCGGGTCGCACCACGAAGTCGATCCCGTCGACGACGATCGCACCGGCGGGTGTGAGCACCCGCAGGCCGGTCACCTCGAGTCCGCCGTCGCCGATACGGGGCGCGTCCTTGTGCACCGTGAGCTCGACCGCGCGTCCGACCATGAGCGATGCCAGCTCGGCATTCGTCGCCGTGGGCGATGCCTCACCCACCACACGACCGAGACGGACGATGGTGATCTTGTCGGCGACCTCGCGCACCTCGCGCAGCTTGTGCGTGATGAAGACGATCGCCGTTCCCTCGTCGCGGAGCTGGCGCATGATGCCCATGAGCTCGTCGGTCTCCTGCGGGGTGAGCACGGCCGTCGGCTCGTCGAACACCAGCACCTTGGCGTCTCGGGACAGCGCCTTGATGATCTCGACGCGCTGCTGCACGCCGACGGGGAGGTCGCCGACGAGCGCATCGGGGTCGATGTCGAACCCGAACCGGGCGGCGACAGATCGCACGTGCTCTCGCGCCTTCGCGATGTCGAGCGTGCCGAGGGCCTTGGTCTGCTCGTGGCCGAGCATCACGTTCTCGGCCACGGTGAAGACCGGGACGAGCATGAAGTGCTGATGGACCATGCCGATGCCGGCCGCCATCGCGTCACCGGGGCCGCGGAAGCGCTGCACCACGTCGTCGAGGAGGATCTCGCCCTCGTCGGCCTGGTACAGGCCGTAGAGGACGTTCATCAGGGTGGACTTCCCTGCACCGTTCTCACCGAGCAGCGCGTGGATCTGTCCCGGTTCGACCACGAGATCGATGTGGTCGTTGGCCACGAGAGAACCGAATCGCTTGGTGATGCCGCGAAGTTCGAGCTTCATATCTGCACCTTATCCAGAAGAGTCGTCGAGAAGGACCTTCGTCCGATCACAGTGCGGGGCGAGTGGCATCCTGCTCACCACTCGCCCCGCACTTGGACCGGCTGCGACTTACGGGGAGTTCTGCGACTCCACCTTGATGTCGCCGGAGATGATCTGCTCCTGCAGCGCCGCGATCTCATCCAGCAGGCCGTCCGGGAGCTTTCCCTCGAAGTCGCCGAAGCCGGAGAGCTTCACGCCCTCGTTCTCGAGGGTTCCGACGTACGGTGCCGGATCGAAGTCGCCCGTCGAGGCGGCGATGGCGGTGTCGTGCACGGCGACGTTGATCGCCTTCATGATCGAGAACATGGTGATGTCGGCCACGCTCGGGTCGGCCACGGCGAGGTCGCTGTCGACTCCGATCATGAAGACATCGTCCTTGCCACTGTCCGCGATCTGTGCGGCGGCGCTCTGATAGATCGGACCGCCGACGGGGAGGATCACGTCGACGCCCTGGTCGAGCACGCTCTTCGCGGTCGACTTGGCCTTGTCGTTCGCATCGAAGCCACCGGTGAAGGAGCCCTCCTGCGTGTTGATGTCCCAGCCGAACAGCTCGACCGCTGCGGACTTGTCCTCGTTGTACTTCTCGATACCGAGCTGGAAACCGTCCATGAACACCGCGACGGAGGGGATCTGCCCGCCGCCGAAGGTGCCGACCTTGTTCACACCGCTCTGCGCGGACCATCCGGCCGCGGCGTATCCACCGAGGTAGGCGGCCTGTGCCGTGTCGAAGACAAGGGGCTTGATGTTCGGGGCGTCGGTCGTGCCGTCGAACTCGAGGTCCGCGTAGTCGTCGATGATCGCGTAGTCGAGCTCCGGGTTCGCGAGCGCGGACTCGACCGTCGCGGCGGCCAGCTTGAAGCCGACCGCGACGATGAGCGAGCAGCCTTCGGAGACGGCGGTCTCGAGGTTCGGCGCGTAGTCGTTGTCGGTCGTCGACTCGAACTCGAGCGGCTTGACGCCCAGCTCGTCGGCGGCACTGTCCATGCCCTCCTTGGCGGACTGGTTGAACGACTTGTCGTTCCAGCCGCCCGCGTCAGAGACGAGGCAGGGGAGGAAGTCGGAATCAGCAGGCGCCCCGGAGCCCTCGGGCTCGGCGGCCGGTGCCTGGCCGCAGCCGGCGAGTGCGAAGACGACGCCAGCAGCGATGGTCGCGCCCAGCAGCTTCTTGGTGGTGGAGATGGTCAACGGATGCCTCCCTCAACGAACCGCGGCCCTCGCGGATCGCTCAAAGTTACCTACTGTTTCAGCTTTTGTGCATGCTCGCGCCGCACGTGCTGGCGAATGGTTACAAAGCTGAAATCAACACAGCCGATGAGCATCGGCCCATGCTCATCAGAGCACGTCGCCCTGCCCGTTGAGCTTGAGCGATTCGACGACGCCCTTCACGCGCTGCGCATGCTGCACCGTGGTGACCAGCAGCGCGTCGGGGGTGTCGACGACGACGATGTCCTGCACGCCCACCAGGCTGATCACGCGCGACGTCTGGCTGACCAGGATGCCGCTCGCCGCATCCGACAGCACACGGGCGTTCGGGCCGAGCACGGCGAGATCGTTCTTGCGTCCGTTGAGGATGAGCTTCGTCAGCGAGGCGAAGTCGCCGACGTCGTCCCAGTCGAAGTGGCCGGGCACGACGGCGAGACGGCCGCGCCGCGCGGCGGGCTCCGCGACCGCGTAATCGATGGCGATCTTCTTCAGGCGCGGCCAGATGCGGTCGACGGCTGGACCGCGGAGCTCGCGATCGTCCCAGGCCTCGGCGAGCTCGAGGAGCCCGGCGTGGAGCTCCGGCTCGTTCGCGGCGAGCTCTTCCAGCAGCACGCTCGCCTTCGCGATGAACATGCCCGCGTTCCAGAGGTAGCCGCGATCGGCGAGGTACGCCTGCGCGGTCTCGAGGTCGGGCTTCTCGACGAAGCTCTCCACCAGTGCCGCCTCACGGGCCCGCTCGACCACGAGCTCGGGCCCCTTCTTGATGTACCCGAAGCCGATCGCGGGCTCGGTGGGGGCGATCCCGATCGTGCAGATGTACCCCTCGCGGGCGACCTCCACGGCGTCGCGGACGGCGAACTCGAACACACGGGTGCCGCGGATCACGTGATCGGCGCTGAACGAGCCGATGATCACATCGGGTTCCCGGCGCTGCAGGATCGCGGCGGCGAGCCCGATGGCCGCGGCGGACTCGCGCGGCTCCGACTCCAGGAAGACATTGAGGTCGTGGATGCCCGGAAGCTCCGCCTCGACGGCGGCTCGGTGAGCCCGTCCGGTGACGACGGCGATCCGATCGGGGCCGGTGAGAGGCTCCAGCCGATCCCAGGTGTCGCGCAGCAGCGAGTGGCCCGAGCCGGTGAGGTCGTGCAGGAACTTGGGGGCGTCCGCGCGCGAGAGCGGCCACAGCCGACTGCCGATGCCGCCGGCGGGGATCACCGCGTAGAAGTCCTTGATGGGCGAGGTCATCGTGCCAGCGTATCGGGGCGTCCTCTCGCGGTCGCCGGGGCCTCTGCCGATATGCTGCGCGGCACCCTGTGCTGCCGCTATGGTGACGCCATGCGCCGGTCCCCCAGAAACCTGCTCGTCCGCACTGTCCGCACCGTCGCCGCAGCGCTCGCTGTGACGCTCGGAGCTGCGGTCCTCGCCCCGTCCGCCGCGTCCGCCGCCGGTGGCCCTGCGGGCGAAGTGTTCACACTGACGAACGCCCAGCGGGCGCAGGCAGGACTCCCCGCTCTCGTATCCGATCCCGCTCTCGACGCGGCCGCGGCCGAATGGGCGCAGCAGCTGGCGTCGTCCTGCACGTTCGAGCACAGCACGTCGGCGTGGCGGAGCTCGCGCGTCGCCGCATTCGGGTGGGTGGCGACCGGTGAGAACATCGCCGCCGGGCAGCCGGATGCCGCCTCCGTGGTGAGCGGGTGGATGAACTCCAGCGGCCATCGTGCCAACATCCTCGACACGCGCTACACCGGCCTCGGCGTCGGCTACGCGACCGGCACGTGCTACCGCACGTACTGGGTGCAGATCTTCGGGATCGGCTCCCCCATCAAGCGCCCCGCAGGGGGCGCCGGCGACCTCACCGGCGATCGGGCCGCCGACATCCTCGCCCGGACGTCGACGGGCGACCTCTACATCTACCCGGGCAACGGCGCCGGCGGATTCCAAGGCGCCGTCGCCGCCGCCCCGGGATGGGGAGCACGACCTTTCACGACGCTCGGCGACTTCTCCGGCGACGGGATTCCCGACATCGCGCGCACCGAGGCCGACGGCCGGCTCATGCTGCTCGCCGGCAACGGGAAGGGCGGCTTCCTCCCGCCCACGCAGATCGGCAACGGATGGACGATGTTCTCGCAGCTCATCGGCGGCATCGACTTCTCCGGCGACGCGATACCGGACGTGATCGGTCGCACACCGGGAGGCGATCTCCTCCTGTACCCGGGCAACGGAAAGGGCGGCTGGCTGTCCAGCGGCGGGACGAAGATCGGCAACGGGTGGCAGACCCTGGACGTGGTCTTCAATGCCGGCGACTTCAACGGCGATGCGCGGGGCGACATCGTCGGTCGGCGCCTCGACGGCACCCTCTGGATCTATCCCACCGCGGCGCGAGGCGGATGGGGCGTCCCCGCGCAGATCGGCTACGGATGGTCATCCCTCACGGCGATCTTCGGCGCCGGCGACTTCGATGGAAACGGCACGCAGGACATCGTCGCCCGCGCCGGAGCAGGGACGCTGCATCTCTTCGGAGGCAACGGCCGCGGCGGATTCCTCGCAACCCGCACCATCGGCACCGGGTGGAACGGCATGGCCCAGATCGGCTGACCCGGTCGTCAGATCTCTCGACGTCGAGATGACTTAGGCTCCCCTTCGTCGCTCCCCCGCTGCCGACGGGAATAGGATGGACAGCGATCGGGCGTGCCTGACACTTGCGCAGCACGCGACCGAGTCACATCGATCCAGGGAGGACGACCGTGTCCACAAGCGCTCGCTTGACACCGTCGATTTCGGAAACCACTTCCAAGACCCCCCGCGGCACCCTCTACCGGGGTCGCGAAGGCATGTGGTCGTGGGTGCTTCACCGCATCACCGGAGTCGCCATCTTCTTCTTCCTGTTGGTGCACGTGCTCGACACGGCGCTGATCAGGGTGTCGCCGGAGGCGTACAACGCCGTCATCGGCACGTACAAGAACCCGATCATGGCGCTCGGCGAAGTCGTGCTGGTCGCGGGCATCGTGTTCCACGCGATGAACGGCCTGCGCATCATCGCGGTCGATGTGTGGTCGAAGGGTGCGCGCTACCAGCGTCAGCTCTTCTGGGGCGTCATCGCCGTGTGGGTCATCATCATGGCGGGCTTCGTGCCCCGCCACCTCATGCTCGCGTTCGCCGGATTCGGAGGAGGGCACTGATGTCCGCGCAGACCCTCGAGGCTCCGGTCCGCCGGCAGCGCCGCTTCAACATCGAGAAGTGGGGCTGGGTGTTCATGCGCGCGTCGGGCGTCGTGCTCGTCGTGCTCATCTTCGGCCACCTCTTCATCAACCTCATGGTCGGCGAGGGCATCCACGCCCTCGACTTCGCCTTCATCGCCGGCAAGTTCGCCACGCCGTTCTGGCAGTGGTGGGACGTGCTGATGCTCTGGCTGGCGCTGATCCACGGCGCCAACGGCATGCGGACGATCGTCAACGACTACGTCACGAACAACACCGCACGCAAGGCGCTGATCTGGGCGCTCGGCCTCGCCGCCGGCCTCCTCATCATCCTCGGCACGCTCGTCGTGTTCACGTTCGACCCGTGCCTGGGCGTCACCGAATCGAGCACGCTGTGGGAACAGTGCCAGACGCTGGGCAAGTAGAAGAGAAGGCAAACGAGAAGTGACTACCGAGACCCAGGATTCCGTCGTGCGCGACGGGGTGCACTACCACCAGTTCGACATCGTGATCGTGGGTGCCGGCGGCGCCGGTATGCGCGCCGCGATCGAGGCCGGCCCCGGCGCGAAGACGGCCGTGATCTCCAAGCTGTACCCGACCCGCTCGCACACGGGTGCGGCGCAGGGCGGCATGGCGGCGGCGCTCGCCAACGTCGAGGAGGACTCCTGGGAGTGGCACACCTTCGACACCGTCAAGGGCGGCGACTACCTCGTCGACCAGGACGCGGCGGAGATCCTCGCCAAAGAGGCGATCGACGCGGTCATCGACCTCGAGAACATGGGTCTGCCGTTCAACCGCACCCCCGAGGGCAAGATCGACCAGCGTCGCTTCGGCGGCCACACCGCCGAGCACGGCAAGACGCCGGTGCGTCGCGCCTGCTACGCCGCCGACCGCACGGGTCACATGATCCTGCAGACGCTGTTCCAGAACTGCGTCAAGCTCGGCATCAACTTCTTCAACGAGTACTACGTGCTCGACCTGCTCACGGTGAAGGATGCCGACGGCAAGACGCAGGTCTCCGGTGTCGTCGCATACGACCTCGCCACCGGTGAGCTCCACGTCTTCCAGGCCAAGGCCGTGATCTTCGCGACCGGCGGCTTCGGGAAGATCTTCAAGACCACGTCGAACGCGCACACCCTCACCGGTGACGGCGTCGGCATCGTCTGGCGGAAGGGCCTCCCCCTCGAGGACCTCGAGTTCTTCCAGTTCCACCCCACCGGACTCGCCGGTCTCGGCATCCTGCTCACGGAGGGCGCCCGCGGTGAGGGCGCGATCCTGCGCAACGCGTCGGGTGAGCGCTTCATGGAGCGCTACGCCCCCACCATCAAGGACCTCGCTCCGCGTGACATCGTCGCCCGCTGCATGGTGCAGGAGGTCCTCGACGGCCGCGGCGCCGGGCCGCACAAGGACTACGTGCTGCTCGACTGCACGCACCTGGGTGCCGAAGTGCTCGAGACCAAGCTCCCCGACATCACGGAGTTCGCCCGCACCTACCTGGGCGTCGACCCGGTCGTCGAGCCGGTGCCGGTCATGCCGACCGCGCACTACGCGATGGGCGGCATCCCCACGAACAACGACGCCGAGGTCCTGGCCGACAACGACACCGTCGTTCCCGGTCTCTACGCCGCCGGCGAGTGCGCGTGCGTCTCGGTGCACGGCGCCAACCGCCTCGGCACCAACTCGCTGCTCGACATCAACGTCTTCGGAAAGCGCGCCGGCCGCGCGGCCGTCGAGTACGTGAAGACGGCGGAGTTCGTGCCGCTGCCCGAGAACCCGGCGGACTTCGTCTCCGGCATGCTCGAGGACCTCCGCAACAACCAGGGCACGGAGCGCATCGCCGTGCTCCGCAAGACGCTGCAGGACGAGATGGACAAGGGCGCGCAGGTGTTCCGCACGCACGAGTCCCTCGAGCACGTGCTCGGCGTCATCAAGGAGCTGCGCGACCGCTACAAGAACGTGCACGTCGACGACAAGGGCAAGCGGTTCAACACCGATCTGCTCGAGGCGGTCGAGCTGGGCTTCCTCCTCGACATCGCCGAGGTCGTCGTCTACGCCGCGCAGAACCGCGAGGAGAGCCGGGGCGGCCACATGCGCGACGACTTCCCGAAGCGGAACGACGAGAAGTACATGCAGCACACGATGGCGTACCTGACCGGCGACCCGCACTCGTCGACGCCGAGCGATCACATCAAGCTCGACTGGAAGCCCGTCGTGTTCACGAAGAACGAGCAGGGCGAGTTCAACTACCCGCCGATGGAGAGGAAGTACTGAGCATGTCGACTGCCATCGCAGAAGCACCTGCCGACACGACCGAAGAGACCGGCGTCCAGTCCTTCATCGTCACCTTCAACATCCGCCGATTCGACCCCGAGGTCGACGCCGAGCCGCACTGGGTCGATTACGACGTGGAGCTCTACTCCACCGACCGCGTGCTCGACGCGCTGCACAAGATCAAGTGGGAGGTCGACGGCTCGCTCACGTTCCGCCGGTCGTGCGCCCACGGCATCTGCGGCTCCGACGCCATGCGCATCAACGGGCGCAACCGGCTCGCCTGCAAGACGCTGATCAAGGACCTCGACATCTCGAAGCCGATCTACGTCGAGGCCATCAAGGGCCTGCCGCTCGAGAAGGATCTCGTCGTCGACATGGAGCCGTTCTTCGCATCGTACCGCGAGGTCCAGCCCTTCCTCGTCGCCAGCTCCGTCCCGGAGAAGGGCAAGGAGCGCGTCCAGTCCATCGCCGACCGCGAGATCTTCGACGACACGACCAAGTGCATCCTGTGTGCCGCGTGCACCTCGTCGTGCCCCGTCTTCTGGACCGACGGCCAGTACTTCGGCCCGGCGGCGATCGTCAACGCGCACCGCTTCATCTTCGACTCGCGCGACGACAACGCGGCTGTCCGCCTCGACATCCTCAACGACAAGGAAGGCGTCTGGCGCTGCCGCACGACCTTCAACTGCTCCGAGGCCTGCCCGCGTGGCATCGAGGTCACCAAGGCCATCGCCGAGGTCAAGCAGGCGGTCCTGCGCGGCCGTCCCTGAGACGTCGCACGCATGCGTGAACGGGCGGGATCCTCAGCGGATCCCGCCCGTTCTCGCGTGTGGATAGGGTGAGAACGTGCCTGATCCCGCTGGCTCGCCCCCCGAGCCCCGCCGCCTCGATGCAGCGGTGGAACGTGCGACCGCGCTGACGCATCGGACCCTCGCCCTGTTCCCCGTGCGCGTCTGGCGACATTTCCTGCAGCACAACGGATTCCTCCTCGCCGCGGGAGTGAGCTACCAGGCGCTCTTCGCCATCTTCGCCGCGATCTACCTCGCCTTCGCCATCGCCGGCCTGTGGCTCGGCGGAAGCTCGATAGCCGTCGACCGCGTGATCGACTTCATCAACCTCTACATCCCCAATCTGATCCAGGAGCACGGGGGCGTGTTCACGCCGGCGCAGGTGCAGGAGATCGCCGCGAACACCACCGGCGTGCTGAGCGTCACGGGTCTGATCGCGCTCGGCACCGTGATCTGGACCGCCATCGGCTGGGTGACGTTCTCGCGCCGGGCCACCAGAGACATCTTCGGGCTGCCGCCCGATCTGCGCAGCTACGTGCTCCTGAAGGCGCGAGACCTGCTGGCGGCGCTGATCTTCGGCGTCGCGCTCATCGCCGGCTCGATACTCAGTTCGGCGAGCGCCGCGGCGCTGAGCTGGATACTGAGTCTGCTGGGATGGGATTCCGGATCGGACGGGCTGAACCTCAGCATCCGCATCGGCACCGTCCTGGTCTCGTTCGTGCTGCTCTCCGCCGCTCTCGCGGCGATGGTGCGTTTCCTCACCGGCACCTCGCTGCACTGGCGCACCATCTGGCCGGGCGCGCTGCTCGGGGGCGGTGCGATGACCGTCCTCCAGTTCGGAGCCGGCTTCCTGCTGAGCTACACCCCGACCAATCCCCTGCTCGCGACGTTCGCGATCTTCGTCGGTCTCCTGCTGTGGTTCCGCGTCAACGGCGTCGTGATGCTGGTGGCATCCTCCTGGATCGCGGTCGCCGCGCAGGATCGTGATCTCCCACTGGTCGCGCAGACCGAGGCGGAGCGGCGTCTCATCGAGCATGAGACGCTGGTCGCGGCCGCGCGCATCCGCCTCCGCGAGGCGGAAGGCGCCCGCGACACCGAGCCCTGGTATCGACGGTGGCAGGCGGGGAGAGCGGTCCGGGATGCCGAGGCGGAACTCGCGTACCTCGAGGCGACGGCGCCCCCGTCGCCCGTGCCGACGCCACTGACTCAGCGGCTCCTGGCGGAGCTCCAGCGTCCGTCCCGGGATGTCGGCGGCCCTCGATAGGCTGGGAATCATGCCACATCTGCGTATCGCCACGGTCAATGTCAACGGAATCCGGGCGGCTGCTCGCAACGGCATGAGCACCTGGCTCGACGCCGCCGACATCGACATCCTCACCCTGCAAGAGGTCCGCGGGCAGGATGAGCATCTCGAGGCGGCACTGCCCGGCTGGTCCTTCGTGCACGACGAGGCCACGGCCAAGGGCCGCGCCGGCGTCGCGATCGCCAGCCGCACTCCGGCACTGGCGTCGCGCACCGACCTCGGTCCCGAAGACTTCGACTCGAAGGGGCGCTGGATCGAGGCCGACTTCGTGATCGGCGACAGACCGATCACCGTCGTGAGCGCGTACGTGCACTCGGGTGAGGCCGACACCCCGAAGCAGGACGAGAAGTGGAAGTTCCTCGACGCGTTCGGCACCCGCCTTGCCGAGCTGGGTGCCGACGATGCATTGGCGCTCGTCACCGGCGACCTCAACGTCGGCCACCGCGAGCTCGACATCAAGAACTGGCGCGGCAACCGCAAGAAGGCGGGCTTCCTCCCGCGCGAACGCGCCTACTTCGACCGTTTCCTCGGAGAAGCGGGCGCGCAGATCACCGGCGTCGACGGCTCGGTGGGCACCGGACTCGGCTGGGTCGACGTCGGCCGCCGCTTCCACGGCGAGGTCGACGGCCCGTACACCTGGTGGTCGATGCGAGGACAGGCCTTCGACAACGACTCTGGCTGGCGCATCGACTACCATCTCGCGACTCCCGCACTCGCCGACCGCGTGCACACCTACCACGTCGCTCGCGCCGCGGCGTATGACCAGCGCTGGAGCGATCACGCTCCTGTGGTCGTCGACTACACGTACTGAATCGTCGAGGCTCAGGCGGTGAGCAGCGCGGCGACCAGCGCCACCGCGATGACCACATAGACGATGAGGCTGACGGAGTAGGCACGTGCCCGGAGGCCCGAGCGGAAGATCAGCGGGACGACGAGCGCGAGTGCGATCCCCGCGACCAGGGCGAGGAACGTGCCGAAGATGAGCGCGTATCCGTGCGGATCGCCTGCACCCGAGCCGAATCGGCTGCTCAACGCCATCCAGGCGAAGAGCACGAACGGAATGCCGATGACGGCTGTCAGGACGATGCCGGCGATTCGCACACCACGTGCGACAGCGGTGCTCGGTGAGTCACGCATGGGGGCAGTCTACGGCGACGCCACCGTCCCGTGGTCGTCGATATAGCGGTACCAGCCGCGGTACTCGAGGATCGTTCCGAGAAGCGGGTTCGTGGCGCGCATCTCGATGGTGCGACGCTGATGGATCTCGTCCCAGCCGTCCTCGAGATCGACGGCGATGCCGAGGAAACCGCGCAGCGCGAAGCGTCTTCCCCACAGCCGGAGGGCGATGCGGCGCGTGCGCATCCGCAACGCCCCCGCGGCGGTCACACTGCATTCCTCGATGAGCTCCACGCGTCCGCGGGTTCCCAGCAGGTTCCGCACGAGCCCGGGGACGACGCTCTCGGTGACCCTGTCCACGACGAACTGCGTGCCACCCGGGAAACGGAACTCCCGCGCGCTGTCGAGCGTCGCCCGACCGCTCGAGGTCCGGCCGGATCGCGTCCGCAGACCGAACGGCACGTCGCGCCCGAGACGGGTGAGCATCATCCGCGGTCCGACCACCGGCACCGCGACGAGGCCCAGCCGCCCGAAGCGGCTGCCAGCGACCGCGAACACGCCCTCTGCCCTGTCGCTCGGCACGCGCGCCCGCATCTGCGCCAGGATCTCGGGGTGGAGGCGCTCGGCATCCTCCCCCAGAGCCGCCAGGAACACCTCGCCGCGTCGGACTATCGTCATGTCCTCAGCGTAGAACGCCCCACCGGCCGAACCGGCAGCGGCATCCCCATAGGATTGATGACGTGACGAAACCTCGCCTGTACTCCGGAATGCAGCCCTCCGCCGACTCCCTCCAGATCGGCAACTACATCGGGGCGCTCCTGCAGTGGCGGGATCTTCAGACGTCGTACGACGCGTACTTCTCCGTCGTCGACCTGCATGCCCTGACACAGCCGAACAACCCGGAAGAACTGCGCGAGAAGACGCGGCGCACGGCAGCCCAGTACATCGCTGCGGGCATCGAGCCCTCCAAGTCGACGCTCTACGTGCAGTCGCACGTGCGGGCGCATGCCGAGCTCGCCTGGATCCTCAGCACCATCACCGGTTTCGGCGAAGCGAACCGCATGACCCAGTTCAAGGACAAGTCGGCGCGCTACGGGCAGGATGCGACGAGCGTCGGCCTCTTCACTTACCCGGTGCTCATGGCCGCCGACATCCTGCTCTATCAGACCGACGTCGTGCCGGTCGGCGACGACCAGAAGCAGCACGTCGAGCTCACCCGCACCTTGGCGGAGCGCTTCAACTCGCGCTTCGGGACGACGTTCACGGTGCCGATGCCGGTCATCCAGAAGGAGACCGCCCGCATCTACGACCTGCAGAACCCGACGTCGAAGATGTCGAAGTCGGCGGAGAGCGATGCCGGCGTCCTCTGGATGCTCGACGAGCCGGCGAAGTCGGCGAAGAAGATCATGCGCGCGGTGACCGACAACGAGGGATCGGTGCGCTTCGATCGGGAGAACAAGCCCGGCGTCTCGAACCTCCTGACGATCTACGCGGCCCTGTCGGGTCGTCAGGTCGCGGCGATCGAGGACGAGTACGCGGGTCGCGGCTACGGCGACTTCAAGAAGGGGCTCGCCGAGGTCGTGGTCGAGGAGTTCACACCGGTGCGCGCACGCGCGCTGGAGCTTCTCGACGACCCGGCAGAGCTCGATCGCATCCTCGCCGAGAACGCGGGACGAGCGGATGCCGTCGCCGACGCGACCCTGTCCGATGTCTACGACCGCGTGGGTCTGCTCCGCCGCGTGTGAGGGCGACGGCCCCTAGGATGGGGGCGTGACCGATCCGCAGCTGCCCCCTCCGTCCGGCGCCGTTCCTCCTGCTCCGCCCGCGCCCTTCGGAGCGGCTCCTCCGGTGTTTCCGCCTGCGCCTCCGGCCGCGGCGCCTCAGCCCGCGGCGGCTCCCCCCGCGTATCAGGCGCCTCAGGCGCCTCCGGCCCCGCCGACGTACCAGGGGGCTCCCGCGTACCCCGCCGTGCCGGCATCGCAGGCCGCGCCTCCCGGCGCCTACCAGGTTCCCGTCGGCGGTTACGCCGTTCCCGTCGGCTCCTACGCGGTACCGGAGGCTGCTCCGCGCGCGTCGGGCTTCCTCGGGATCCTCGCGCTGATCTTCGCGATCGTCGCGGCCGTCGTCACACCGATCGTCGTCGGCGTCGCGGGCTTCGAGATCGGCCGACGCCTCCCGGAGGGCATCTCGACCACGAGCGACGACATCCTCAGCGTCCTCTCCCCCGCGCGTGATCAGGTGCTGTGGGCGGAGCTGTCGTTCTGGACCGGTACGATCCTCGGCGTCGCGGCGATCGTCATCGGCATCATCGCCATCCGGAAGAAGCAGGGTCGCGGCCCGGGAATCGCTGCGCTGGTCGTCGCGGTGATCGCGCCGATGATCTTCTTCGTGGTGCTGACCGTCGCCTTCTCCACCGGTGGTGCGGCCGGCTTCGTGGACTTCGCGAGCTGACGCCCTGACGTCGGCGGCGCGTGCCGGTCAGCGCGGCGCGTGGTGCTTCTGCTGAGCCGCCAGGAGCCCCTCGGCGACGAGCAGTTCGACGGCGTCGGCCGCGTCCGAGACGAGGATGGGCAGGTTCGGCCGCTCCTCCTTGCCGAACGGCGAGAGCACCCAGTCGGCGGGATCCTGACGTCCGGTCGGACGGCCGATGCCCACTCGCACGCGCGGGAACTCGGGGGTGCCCAGGGCGCGCGCGATGTCGCGTACGCCGTTGTGCCCTCCGTGCCCGCCGCCGATCTTCAACTTGACCGTGTCGAAGGGGATATCGAGCTCGTCGTGCACGACGATGACCTGCTCCGCCGGCACCGAGTAGAACCGCACGAGCGCGGCCACCGGGGTGCCCGACACGTTCATGAAGGTGTTGGGCTTCGCGAGGACGAGCTTGTCCGCACCGGGTCGCAGCCAGGTCTCGACGACCCGCGCTACGCCCTTGTGCTCTCGGAAGCTCTCGCCGCGTCGCGTCGCCAGCTCGTCGACGACCATCTGGCCGACGTTGTGCCGGGTGCTCTCGTAGCGCGGGCCGGGGTTGCCCAGCCCCACCACCAGCCAGGTGGATGACATGTCCTCGTCCTCTCGTGCCGCGTCCTGCGACGGACCCGGTCAGGATACGACAGAGGGGACGCGATCCGATCGCGTCCCCTCTGCCATGAAACTGTCGGAGATCACTCCGCAGCGGCCTCCTCGGCTGCTGCTTCGCCCTCGGCGCCTTCAGCGGCCTCGGCACCCTCGGCGGCCTCGTCCTCGTCACCGAGGTCGACCTCGGCCGGCACGGAGATCGCGACGATGAGCACCTCGGGGTCGGCCAGCAGGGTCGAGCCCTTGGGCAGCGTGACGTCGGCGGCGGTGATGTGCGCACCCTCTTCGAGTCCCTCGACGGAGACCTCGAGGTTCTGCGGGATGTGCGTCGCCTCGGCCTCGATCGACAGGGTGTTCGCGTCCTGGTTGACGATGGTGCCGGGAGCCGGCTCGCCGGTGACGATGACGGGAACGTCGATCGTGACCTTCTCGCCCTTGCGCACGACCAGCAGGTCGATGTGCTCGATGATCTGGTGCACGGGGTCCTTCTGGACATCCTTGACCAGGGCGAGCTGCTCCTTGCCCTCGATGTCGAGCTCCAGCAGCGCGTTGGCGCGGCGGATGATGAGCGCGACCTGGTGGCCCGGCAGCGCGACGTGCACCGGCTCGGTGCCGTGGCCGTAGATGACGGCGGGGATCTTGCCGGCGGCGCGGAGGCGGCGGGCGAAGCCCTTGCCGAAGCTCTCGCGGAGCTCGGCGTGGACCTTGGTGTCTTCAGACATGAGGTTCTCCTTCAGGACACGCAGCGAAGGCGCCGCGCGGTGGTCTTGGAATTGTGAGCTCGAACGCAGACGCGTGAGGAAAGCCACCGGGCTTGCTTCGCCGCGTCGATAACGGATGTCCGCGCACGCGCAGAAGCATCCCTCGCCGAGGTACAAGCTCAATGGTACCGGATGAGCCGTTAGGCTGAGTACACCGGTCCTTTTCTGCAGATCACGGAGAACCTCATGCTCGACGGCGCCTTCCTCTCGCACGCACTCCTCTGGCTCATCGGAGCGATGACAGTGTGCGCCGTCGTGGGCAGCTTCGCGGCACTGTTCTCCATGGGCCGTTCCGGCTACCGCAAGGACTGAGCCTCGCGGCGTCGCCGACCCGGCGCCGCATCAGTAGAACTCGACCGTATCCACGACGGCGCGAAGCTCCGCGCCGTCGAGCAGACGCGTGGCGTTCTCGGCGAACCGCCGAGCGATGCGCTCCTCCTCGTTGGAGTTGAGTGCCGCGGTATGCGGGCTGACCAGCACGTTCGGGTGGTCCCACAGCGGGGATCCCGCGTCCAGGGGCTCACGTTCGAAGACGTCGAGACCGGCGAACGCGATGCGTCCGTCATCGAGCGCCGCGAGCAGGGCAGTCTCATCGACGACCGTGCCCCGCCCGACGTTCGTCAGGATCATCCCGGGCTTCACCGCCGCGAGCACCTCCTCGCCGATGAGGTGATGGGTCTGCGCGGTGCCGGGAAGCGTGACCACGATGGCATCGACCTCGCCCACCGCATCGACGAGCCGGTCGAGCGGCACGAGACGATCCACGCCCTCCACCGGTTCCCCGGACCGGGTCGTACCCCACACCTGGGCGCCCAGGGCGTGGAAGCGCCGCGCGCATTCCGCGCCGATGCCGCCGAGTCCGACGATCAGCACCGTCATCTCATCGAGCTGCCGCATCTGCCAGCGGTCGGGCCAGGTCCGGTTCCGCTGATCCGCCAGCAGGCGCGGGAGCCCCTTGGCGCCGGCCAGGACCGCGAAGACCGAGAACTCCGCGAGCGTGCCGCCGTGCACACCGGCACTCGTCGTGATGACGACGCGATCGAGTTCCTCGCGGGAGAGCTCGGCCGCCCGCACGGTGCTCCCGCCACCCGCGGCCGTCGTCATGACCCAGCGCAGACGCGGGTTGGCCCTCACGGTGCGCGCCAAGGCTGCCGCGTCGACGTCGGGGATGCCGAACAGCGCGTCGGCGGAGTCGACAAGCGCGTCGAACGCCGCCTGCTGCTCCGATGTGCGTTCGAAATCAGGATCGCCAGTCCAGTCGGCAGGGCCGCGCATCGGCGGCAGCAGATCCTGATCGCGGACGACCTCCACGCGCGGCTCGAGCGTCTCGATGAGGTGGCAGAGCTCCTCCGGCAGCGGTACCGCCACGACGGCGCGCAACCTGTTGTCCGAACCGACCATGCTGATCCTTCCTTCGACGACCGGGTCCAGCGTATGACCTCCGGATGGGACTGCCCGCCGCCGACGCCGGGCTTCCGTCGCAATCGGTGACACGGGGCGCACGTGGCTCCTGCACAGCGATACGCTGAAAGCACCCCTTCTTCACGATCGAGGAGCCTTTCTGTGCCCGAAGCATCAGCGAACATCGGAGTCGTCGGACTCGCCGTCATGGGTTCGAACCTCGCCCGCAACCTCGCCAGCCGCGAGGGCAACACGGTGGCGATCTTCAACCGCAGCTACGAGAAGACCGAGACGCTCGTCTCGGAGCACCCCGAAGCCGGGTTCATCCCGGCGAAGACCTACCAGGAGTTCGCCGACTCGCTGCAGAAGCCGCGCACCGCGATCATCATGGTGAAGGCCGGCGGCCCGACGGATGCTGTGATCGACTCGCTCGTCGAGGTCTTCGAGCCCGGCGACATCATCGTCGACGGCGGCAACGCCTACTTCCCCGACACGATCCGCCGCGAGAAGGCGGTCCGCGAGACGGGCATCAACTTCGTCGGCGCCGGGATCTCCGGCGGCGAGGAGGGCGCTCTCACCGGCCCCTCGATCATGCCCGGCGGCTCGGACGAGTCGTGGATCACGCTCGGCCCGATCCTCAAGTCGATCGCCGCGGTCGCCGAGGGCGAGCCCTGCGTCACGCACGTCGGCCATGACGGCGCCGGCCACTTCGTGAAGATGGTGCACAACGGCATCGAGTACGCCGACATGCAGCTGATCGCCGAGGCATACGACCTCATCCGCCGCGGCACGGGCAAGTCGCCCGCCGAGATCGCCGACATCTTCGCCGAGTGGAACCGCGGTGAACTGGAGTCGTACCTGATCGAGATCACCGCCGAGGTGCTCCGTCAGGTGGATGCCGAGACCGGCAAGCCCCTCGTCGACGTCATCCTCGACCAGGCCGGAGCCAAGGGCACCGGAGCATGGACCGTGCAGACCGCTCTGTCGCTCGGAGTGCCCGTCTCCGGCATCGCCGAGGCGACCTTCGCCCGCTCGCTGTCGTCGCACCCGGAGCAGCGCGCCGTCGCCACGACGCTTCCGGGGCCGGACGAGACCTTCGCCGTGGACGACGAGGCCGCTTTCATCGAGGACGTGCGCCTCGCGCTGTACGCCTCGAAGATCGTCGCCTACTCCCAGGGGTTCGACGAGATCCGCGCGGGTGCCGCCGAGTACGGCTGGAACATCGACCTCGGCGCGATCTCGAAGATCTGGCGAGGCGGCTGCATCATCCGCGCCCAGTTCCTCAACCGCATCGCCGACGCGTACCAGGCCCAGCCCGAGCTGCCGGTGCTGCTCACCGCGCCGTACTTCACCGAGGCGATCACTCGCGCCCAGGCCTCCTGGCGTCGCGTCGTGATCGCAGCAGCCCAGGCCGGCATCCCGGCTCCTGCCTTCTCGTCGTCGCTGTCGTACTACGACGGCATCCGCGCCGACCGCCTCCCGGCCGCTCTCGTGCAGGGCCAGCGCGACTTCTTCGGCGCACACACCTACAAGCGCATCGACAAGCCGGGAACGTTCCACACGCAGTGGTCGGGCGACCGCACCGAGATCGAGGCGGAAGACACGCACTGAGCGCGTCGTCGCGGAGCCGCCGGTGAGCCAGCATCGTCGCGAGGAGTGGACGGAGTATCCGCTCAGCGCGCTGATGACGCCGCCGGCGCTCCCGCCCGAGCCCGGGGATCTCGAAGAGTTCTGGCGAGGCACCTTCGACGAGTTCGGTGCGGCGCAGTTCGCCTGGCAGCTCACGAAGGACCTCGGATCGACCGCGACGCATCGGATCACGGAGATCGCGTTCGACTCCTCCGCCGGCGAGCAGGCGGTGGCCTACGCGATGGTGCCGCGTGCGGAGGCGAGCGTGCGACGCGGCCTCGTCGTCGGGCACGGCTACGGCGGGCGCGACGCTCCGGATGTCGACATCGTGGCGGCCGACACCGCCGCGATCTTCCCCTGTGCTCCCGGGCTGTCTCCCGGCGCAGCAAGCCGCTTCCCGGCGGATGCCTCCGCACATGTCCTCGCCGGCATCGCGAACCGTGACACCTACTCGCACCGATTCGCCGCCGCCGACATCTGGCGTGCCGCGACGGTCCTGCTCGACATGGCCCCCGCGGCAGCTGCGGCCCTCGACTACAGCGGCGGCAGCTTCGGAGGCGGCATCGGGGCGATGGCTCTCCCCTGGGACGCCCGCTTCCGCCGCGCCTTCCTCGACGTGCCGAGCTTCGGGAATCACGCCGTGCGTCTGACGCGGCGGTGCACGGGAAGCGGTGAGGCCGTGCGCCGACATCTGCGCCGGCACCCCGATGATCGCGCGGTGCTCGACTACTTCGACGCGGCGTTCGCGGCGCGGCGGCTCCGCCTTCCCGTGCTCGTGAGCGCTGCGGTGCTCGATCCTGCGGTCGACCCGCGCGGACAGTTCGCGGTCTATCACGCGCTGAGCGGACCGAGGAGGCTGAGCGTGCGGGCGAACGGTCACCTCGACGGTCCGGCAGGCGAGCAGGCCGACCGGATGGCGCTTCAGGCGGGCATCGACTTCCTGGCACTCCCGGACGACCGCCTCGCCTGAGCATCCGCCACAGCGCGGCCTCCGTCAGACGAGGATGTTGTGGTTGCGGCGGAACACGTTCTGCGGGTCCCACGTCGCCTTGACCTCGCGCAGTCGCGCGAACGCGGCTTCGGTGAACATGCCCGGAACCGCCTCCGGCCGCTCGGTGTCGGCGAAGTTGCCGTATTCGGCGAGACGACCTGCCTCGATCGCCGCCCAGTCCGAGCGGATCGATGCTCGTGCGGCGTCGTCGATCAGCCCGGGGATGTCGAACCCTCCGGCCATCACGAACCAGGTCGCAGACCGCGCCGGAAACGCCGTGTGCCCTTGAGGAACTTCGCCGAACGCACCGCCGAGCGAGCGCAGGAAGACGACGGATGCCGGATGGGCGAGGCGGAAGGCGACGAGCCGGTCGATCAGCTCGTCGTCGAGTTCGGCGTACAGACCGTTGCCGCCGATGAATCCAGGAGGGGCGGCCTGCTCGTCCCCCTCGGGCTCCGGCATCTCGAGCAGAACCTCGCGGTAGGCCGGTGACGTCACCTCCGTCTGCACGCCGTCGAGCGCCGAGACGGGTTCCAGCACTGCGCGCAGACGGTCCGGCTCCGGCGCCGCCCAGACGGCGCTGAGTCGTGCACCCGCCGGCGCACTCGGATCCATCGCCGGAACGTCCATGAACGTCACGGTGAGGTCACGCGGTGCATCGCGCAGCAGGTCGCGCGCGGCGCGCAGCACCGGGGCGGCGTCGCCGTCTATGACGTTCTCCGCGAAGGCGATGCCCGGGAGCGGGTGCGCCGAGAAGTCGAACCGGGTGACCACGCCGAAATTGCCTCCCCCACCACGCAGCGCCCAGAAGAGGTCGGGGTACGCGTCGACCGAGGCCTCGACGATCTCACCGGAGGCCGTCACGACCTGCGCGCCGACGAGCTGATCGACGGCGAGCCCCCAGGAGCGGACCATCCACCCGATCCCGCCGCCGAGGGTGAGTCCGCCGACCCCGACCGATGCCGTGTCGCCGGAGCTGATGGCGAGCCCGTGCGCAGCCAGGGCTGTCGCGACATCGCCCCAGACAGCGCCGCCGCCGACGTGCACGGTGGTGCCGTCGACCTCGACGGAGGCCAGGGCTCCGAGGTCGATGCGGATGCCGTCGGAGAGCGCGTGCGACCAGGGCCCGTGCCCGCCGGAGACGACCGTCAGCGGGACGGCCTCCTTCGCCGCCTCGACGACGATGGCGGCGACCTCTTCCGGGGTGGAGGGACGACGGACCGAGGATGAATGAGCGCGGGTGCTGTCAGCCATGTCGACATGGTAGCCACGCCGTCGGACATCTCACAGCGGAACCATAACGAACTCCATAGAAATCACATAGGAGATTCCGCAGAATGGGGTCATGACAAGTGACCTGCCCGACCTCCGCCGTCCGGACGGCTCTCCCCTGCGCATCCTCGCCGTCGACGACGAGCAGATGCTCACCGACCTGCTCGCGATGGCGCTGCGCATGGAGGGATGGGAGGTGCGCACGGCGTCGTCGGGCATGGAGGCCCTGCAGGTCGCACGTGAGTTCGAGCCCGACGCCCTCGTGCTCGACATCATGATGCCCGACCTCGACGGGATGGCCGTGCTGCGGCGCCTCCGCGAATCCGGGAGTCTCGTGCCCGTGCTGTTCCTCACCGCGAAGGATGCCGTGGGTGACCGCGTCGCGGGACTCACCGCGGGCGGAGACGACTACGTGACCAAGCCGTTCAGCCTGGAGGAGGTCATCGCCCGGCTGCGCGCGATCATCCGCCGCACCGGACACGCCACAGCAGACGACGGCCAGTCGATCCTGCGCGTCGCCGACCTGACACTCAACGAGGACAGCCACGAGGTCGCGCGCGACGGCGTCGAGATCGACCTCACCGCCACCGAGTTCGAGCTGCTCCGCTACCTCATGCGCAACGAACGGCGTGTTCTCTCGAAGGCCCAGATCCTCGACCGCGTGTGGAGCTACGACTTCGGCGGAAAGTCGTCGGTGGTCGAGCTGTACATCTCGTACCTGCGCAAGAAGATCGATGCCGGACGCACGCCTCTGCTGCACACCGTCCGCGGCGTCGGCTACATGATCAAGGCGCCCCAGTGACCCCAGCGGCGATGACAGCGCGACCCATGAGCCTGCAGACACGGCTGATGACCGCCGTGATCGGGTTCGTGTCGTTGATCCTCGTCATCGTCGCGATCATCACCAGCGCGACGCTGGGCCGGACCATGGAGGACCAGCTCGACCAGAAGCTGAGCAACTACGCCCACCAGCTGGTGCGCGTGTCCCAGGCCTTCACCCCGTCGACCGCCACGGCGCAGAACATCTTGACGGGAACTTCCTCACCGCCGATGGGGATGCTGTTCGCCGTCTCGAGCCCTGTCACGGGGTACAGCGGGGTCACCGTCTCCAACGAATCGGATGACGGGCTCGCCGGCTCCCTGAGCACGCTCACCAGCACCCAGATGACGGAGGTCGCAGCGGCATTGAAGGAAGCCTCGGTCGCGACCGTCACGCTCACCGATCTCGGCTCCTACCGCGTCATGGCGCTGCCCACGAGCAATAACCTGATCGTCGTCACGGGCCTCCCCCGCGACGACATCCAGAACCAGCTCACGCAGCTGCTCACCGTCATCGCCCTCGCGACCATCGGCGGCCTGATCCTGCTCGCCCTGACGACGGCGATCACCATCCGGGTGAGCCTTCGTCCTCTTCGCGCCGTCGCGAGAACCGCGACGCGGGTCGCCAACCAGCAGCTGGATCGCGGTGAGGTGATCATCACCGAGCGCGTCCCGGCCTACGAGGCGGATCCCCGCACCGAGACAGGTCTCGTGGGTGCCTCGTTGAACAAGCTCCTCGACCACGTCAACACCTCGCTCGCGGCCCGGCAGAAGAACGAGGAGCAGATGCGCCGGTTCGTGGCCGACGCCAGCCACGAGCTCCGCACGCCTCTCGCGTCGATCCGGGGCTACTCCGAGCTGTCGCTGCGCGCGCTGCGGCAGAATCCGGCAGGCACGGAGGGGAATCAGGCCGTCGAGAGCACGACCTCGTCGCTGGAGCGCATCCAGGCGCAGTCCCTGCGCATGACCCGACTCGTCGAGGATCTGCTCCTGCTCGCACGTCTCGACGAGGGGCGCGAGCTCGTCTACGGGACCGTCGACCTCACCCAGCTCGCCCTCGAGGGCCTCTCCGACGCCCGTCCGACAGCCGCCGATCACCACTGGACCATCGACGTCCCCGATGAGCCCGTCACCATCGTGGGCGACGCCGGCCGCATGCATCAGGTCGTCGCGAACCTCCTCGCGAACGCCCGCACGCACACGCCCGCCGGCACGACGATCACGCTCAGCGTCGGCCGCGACGGCGATCATGCAGTCCTGCGCGTTCACGACGACGGACCCGGCATCGATCCCGCGCTCCGCGACGAGCTCTTCGACCGGTTCGCACGTGGGGACACCTCTCGCGCACGGCAGACCGGAGGCACCGGGCTCGGGCTCGCGATCGTGAAGGCGATCGTCGACGGCCACGGCGGCTCGATCACCGCGACGAGTGAACCGGGCGACACGACCTTCACGGTGCGCCTCCCGATCACTCCGGCGAATCCGACGGCCGCCCTGCCCGAGGACTGAAACCGCGCGTCCAACCCGGGTACATCTGTCGGGAGTTTGCCCGGATGCCGGGAGATGCCGGCGATCTGACCCGGCATCCGTGCAATCCCCCGACATCTGTACCGGACGCCGCGCGGCTGAGCCAATCAGTCTCTTTCCCGGAGCCTCACGACCGCGGCGATGACGGCCGCCTCGACCGACGGCCACGCATGGACGATCTGCGCATAGTCGAACCTCAGGGTCTCGTAGCCGAGAGCGGAGGCAGCCGCGTCGCGCACCCGGTCCCTGTGCCTGTTGCTCTCGCCGTGATGATTCTCCCTGCCGTCGGCTTCCAGGATCAGGCGATCTCCGATCACGAAGTCCACCCTTCCCACCGTGGGGATCTCGACCTGGCATTCCAGATGGATGCCGCACAGATGGAGACGCAGCCGCAGCAGGGATTCGAGCCCGCTGGCGGCATCCGACCGGGCGAGGTCGACCAGCCACTGCGCATGATGCGGCAGCCGCCGGCGGATACGCTCACGCGCCGCTCGATTGATCTTGCGCTGCGCGAGCGCGGACTCGAGCGCCGCGAAGAACAGTTCGTCGCCAGCGCAGCGGTGGACATGCACCAGAGCATCTTCGAGCGCGACGACTCCCCGGGCGGCGCGGCCCGCAACGAAATGACTCACGCACGTGCACTCGCGGTGATGTACTCGGCCGTTGCCGCCGAGCCAGACGTGGATGGCGGGCGGATGCTGCAGCACCCAGATTCCGTGCGATCTCAGTGCGTACGTGCACGTGAGCATGCCTCCGTGCTCGGCCGCGACGACGACATGCTGAGCAGCGATCCTCTCGCCACCCCTCCGTGATGGGTGATGACGTGCGCGGCAGAGACCATCCGTCGATCGTGGAGCGTCTGCGCTCCTCCTCTGCTCGAACGGGAGAGATGTGGACGGGATGACAGCTGCTCCACTTCTGTCCCGCGCGCGGCTCGCGGCGGGCGGTCGACCGCGCTCAGTACCCGGCGAACGCGTCGGTCGTGAGGTTGCGCGCCTTCTGCAGCGCCGGAGCGAGATCGGCGATCAGACGCGGAGGGCCGGAGATGAAGGCGTGCCGCGACGCGATGTCGCCCACGGCCCGTTCGAGGGTCTCGGCGTCGAGCCGGGCCCCGTGCGCCCACGTCCAGTGCGTGGGCAGGTCGGCCGGCTCGTCCTTGGTGAAGACGACGGTGCGCACTCCGGTCGCGGCGAGCTCATCGCGGAACGCGAGTTCGCGCGCGTCGGACGCCACGTATACGAGCACGACGTCGCGCTGCTGCCCCATGGCCTGCAGCTGCCGCAGCTGCGACACGAAGGGCGTGACGCCGATGCCGGCGGCCACCATGAGGACGGGCGTCTCGCCGCGCGGCAGGATGAAGTCGCCCCAGGTGCCGGTCACGGCGAGCGTCGTTCCGGGGGCAGCCTCGGCGAGCGCGCGCTTGTAGCTCGACGGATGCTTCTGGTCGCCGTTCTTGTAGGCGATGCGCAGCGTCGGCAGGTCGGCCGGCGCCGACACGATGCTGAACTCGCGGCGCGTGCCGCGGGCATCCGGCCGATGATGCGGCACATCGAGCTCGAGATACTGCCCGGGGAGGAACTTCACCTTGCCCTTGGCGCGGAACGTCAGCTCCTGGGCGGTCGGCGTGACGAACTCGCGCCGCTCGAGAACGAGGCGCACCGACCCGCGCAGGGCGAACGCGAAGGCCAGCAGGTTCCCGATCAGCAGAGCGCGCTCCTGGCCGAGTGTGAAGAGCCCTGCAACCGAGATCGGCCAGCCGGCGAGCAGCCCGACGAGCGCGGCCACGGCCAGCTGCTGACGGCGGCGCGGCGGCAGCGTCAGCGGCTCCGAGACCATGAACGCGCCGAGGAACAGGAACGGCGATTGCAGCACGGCGAACTGCAGCGCCGTGAGCAGGTCGAACGACATGTCGAACTCCTGCGCCTGGACGAGCTGCCGCACGATCGACACGGCGACCGCGACGACCAGGAACACCAGCACGACCCGCACCTTCTCGGTGCGCCAGAGGACCGCGAGCCCGAGAACGGCGACCGGGATCGCCATCGACGGTGTGCCGACCCACCACCACGACGACGTGCCGAGCCATTCGAACGCGCCGAAGGCGCCGAGGATGGAGACGACGGCAGCGCCGAAGGCGGCGGGATTGAGGATGTGGCGGCCGCGCCACGCGATCAGGTACTTCGACAGACTGGCCAGCGCGCCTGCGAGCGCGAGACCGAGCAGCGACGAGAGCTCCAGCCCGGGGCGCAGCACGAAGAGCAGGATCAGCGCCGTGACGAGCGACGATTCGATGCGCCAGGGCAGATGAAGGATCCGCTGCGCCGCCGCGTCGACGACGGAGATGACGACCGCGAGCACCAGGAACGAGGCGACCAGCTCGAGCGGCGCCGGCGAGACGATCACGCCGAGCAGCGACAGGACGAAGGCGATGACCGCGAGTGCGACGAGCGCGAACAGCACGAGACGGTACATCGACAGCGATCCGAGAACAGCCAGGACTCGCTGGCGGACGGCGGCGAGAGACGTGATCACGTGTTCCACTCTTCCCTAGTTCGGTGCGGCGGGGCGCGCTCCGCGCCCGCTCTCGGCGATGAACAGCTCCGCGGTGCACCCCGGCGACCGCTGGACGCGGCCGTCGGTCGTCATCCGCACCCATTCGACGCCCCAGCTCTCGGCGAGCGCGGGTCCGCCGTCGAAGAAGAGCGCGGTGGCGACGGCATCCGCTCTCATCGCCTCCGGTGCGAGCGCCCAGGTTGCGGCCCAGGTGCGCACGGGGATGCCGGTGCGGGCGTCGAGCACGTGATGCAGGCCGTTTCCCCACGCCCGCCGATTGACCGCAGAGGCGCACAGCGCGCCGTCCTGCACGCTCACGACGCCGATGGCCTTGGTGGGATCGTACGGATGCTCCAGCCCCACACGGATACCCGCCCCTCGCACCCGCAGGTCTCCCCCGGCATCGACCACGAGGTCGCCGGGTGTCTCCGCGAGCACACCCATGATCAGGTCGACGAGTCGCCCCTTGCCGAGCGCCCCGACGTCGACGAGGGACGGAGCGGATGCCGTGACGGCGACGTCCGTCCACGACAGGCGGTCGCCCCAGGACGCAGGAGCACGCACCGGCTCCCCCGCGACGAGCGAGTAGTCCGCGTCGTAGCCGAGAGCGGTGAGGCTGTCGGCCACCAGCGGGTTCACGGCGCCGTCGGTCGCCGCGGAGAGATCGCGGTACGCGTCGAGCATTGCTCCCGCGTCGGGTGAGGCGAGAGTACCGCCGTCGCGACCGAGCCGGGTCACGTCCGAGTCCGCACGGAATCGCGACCATTCGTGATCGAAGCGCTCGATCTCGGCGGCGACGGCGGCTCGGTCGCCCTCGCTCAGGTCTGCCTGCGACTCGATCTCCCAGCGGGTGCCGATCGCATCGAATCGCCAGCTCGCCATGACGAGGTCTCCGGCGCCTAGGCGGCCGCCTGCTCCTTGATCGACTCGACGGCGTCGTTGAACCCGGCGCTGGTGAGCGACGATCCCGCGACGCGGCTGACATTCAGATCGTCGATCGACTTGCCTTCGACCTCGTCGGCGATGCCGTCGATGAACTGCCCCTGGTAGTTCTCGGTCTCGGGGGCCTGCGGATCGCCGGTGACCTCGACGTCGGTCACGACACCGTCGGCGAGGGTCAGCGTGACGGAGATCTTCTCGACGGTCTCGGGCGTCTGGTACTGCCCGTCGGCGGTGTAGGTGCCGTCGGTGTAGGCGCCCGCGGAGTCGCCGCCGCTGGACTCGGAGTTCGAGCCGCCGTCGGTGCTCGTGTCGGCGCCGTTCGTCGGCTCTGCGGTGTCGGGGGTGGTGGAGCAGCCGGCGAGGACGAGGAGTCCTGCGACGCCGACGAGGGCGGCTCCCTTGTGGACAGAGGTCGGTACGGTCGTGCGGATCATGATGGTCCTCCCGGCTCGGTGTCTGGCGACTGTATGCCGCTGAATCGACCGTAGGGAACCCTGCTATGCGCGGGCTGTGCCGATCCGATGGGTTACGCGTCGCCGCCGAACATGCTCGTGACCGAGCCGTCCTCGAAGACCTCGTGCACGGCACGGGCCAGGAGCGGAGCGATGGGGAGGATGGTCAGACGGTCCCAGCGGCGCGACTCGGTGAGCGGGATCGTGTCGGTCACGACGACCTCGTCGATCGACGCGTCCTGCAGACGCTCGTTGGCCGGGTCGCTGAAGATGGCGTGCGTGGCCGCGACGATGACCCGGTGGGCGCCCGCCGCCTTCAGAGCCTGCGCCGCTTTCACGATCGTGCCGCCGGTGTCGATCATGTCGTCGACCAGCAGGCAGGTGCGGCCGTCGACGGTTCCGACGATCTCGTGCACGGAGACCTGGTTGGCGACCTTCGGGTCGCGGCGCTTGTGGATGATGGCCAGGGGCGCGCCGAGGCTGTCGGACCACGTGTCGGCGACGCGGACGCGGCCCATGTCGGGCGACACGACCGTGAGGATCTCGCGGTCCGCGGGGCTGAGGGTGCGCTGGAAGTGCTCGAGGAGCACGGGCTTCGCGAACAGGTGGTCGACGGGACCGTCGAAGAAGCCCTGGATCTGCGCGGCGTGCAGGTCGACGCTCATGACGCGGTCCGCACCGGCGGTCTTGAGCAGGTCGGCGACGAGACGGGCGCTGATCGGCTCGCGACCGCGGCCCTTCTTGTCCTGACGTGAATACGGATAGTAGGGCGCGACGACGGTGATGCGCTTGGCCGACGCCCGCTTGGCGGCGTCGATCATGATGAGCGTCTCCATGAGCCACTCGTTCACCGGCTCGCCGAACGTCTGGAACAGGAATAGATCGCAGCCGCGGATCGACACCTCGAACCGGGCGTAGATCTCGCCGGACGCGAATGTGCGGTGCTCGGTCGGCGCGATCTCGGTGCCGAGTGCCTCCGCGACCGCCGCGGTCAGCGCAGGGTGCGAGCGCCCTCCCGCGATGACCAGGCGCTTCTTCGTCTTGGCGACGAGGCCGGGCGCAATGCCGTTGTCGCGATCCAGATCGACGATCTTCTTCTTACGCGCCATGTCCGCCTATTCCGCCGAATTCTCGCGGGATGCAGCATCCGCCGCTCCCGTGCCTGCTCTGTTCTTCTCGACCCACCCCTCGATGTTGCGCTGAGGGGCGACGCTCATGGCCAGCGCTCCGGCGGGGACATCCTTGCGGACGACGGCGCCTGCACCGGTCTTCGCACCTGCTCCCAGCCTAACGGGCGCGACGAGCACGGTGTGCGATCCGGTGTGCACCTCGTCGCCGATCTCGGTGCGGTGCTTGTTCACGTCGTCGTAGTTCGCGGTGATGGTGCTCGCGCCGAGGTTCACGCCCCGGCCGATCGTCGCGTCGCCGACGTAGGAGAGGTGCGGCACCTTGCTGCCCTCGCCGATCTCGGCGTTCTTGGTCTCGACGTAGGCGCCGATCTTGCCCTTGGCGCCGAGCACCGTGCCGGGACGCAGGAACGAGAAGGGTCCGACCGTGGCTTCGGCGCCGATCACGGCGAGCGTGGCATCGGTGCGGCGGACGGTCGCGTCCTCCCCGACCTCGCAGTCGACGAGCGTGGTGTCGGGGCCGATGGTGGCGCCGGCGGCGATCGAGGTCGCCCGCAGGATCTGGGTGTTCGGGAGGATCGTGACGTCGGGCGCGAGCGTCGCGTCGTCGTCGATCCAGGTGGTGGCCGGGTCGATCACCGTGACGCCCTCGAGCTGCCAGCGACGGACGATGCGCTGGTTCAGCAGGCGACCGACCAGGGCCAGCTGGGCGCGATCGTTCACGCCATACGTCACCGTGACGTCGGAGACGATGGATGCCGCGACACGGTCGCCGTCGCGGCGCAGCAGGCCGGGCACGTCGGTGAGGTACATCTCGCCCTGCGCGTTCTCCACGCCGACCTGGGGCAGGTAGGTGCGCAGGGTCGCGGCGCGGAACACGTACATCCCGGCGTTGATCTCGCGGACCGCGGCCTCGTCGTCGGTCGCGTCCTTCTGCTCGACGATGCGGTCGACGCCGCCGTCGGCGTCGCGGATGACGCGCCCGTAACCGCGGGGATCGTCCACGACGGCGGTCATCAGAGTGGCCGGCGCACCGGATGCCCGATGCTCGCCGAGGAAGGCCGAGAGGGTGTCGACGTCGGCGAGCGGGCAGTCGCCCGAGAGCACGAGCACGTCACCGTCGAAATCGGCGGGGAGGGCCTCCACGGCGACCTGCACCGCACGGCCCGTGCCGGGGACGTCGTCCTGGTCGATGAACACGGCATCGGGGTAGTCGGCGGTGAGCGCTGCGACGACCTGGTCGCGCTCGTGGCGCACGACGACCTCGATGTGCTGCGCCTCCAGCCGCGTGGCCGTGGTCAGCACGTGTCCGACCAGCGGGCGTCCGCCGATCGGGTGGAGCACCTTGGGAAGGCGCGACTTCATGCGCGTGCCCTGGCCTGCGGCGAGGATGATGATCGCGAGGTTACCTGTCATGCTCCGCCGCCAGGACTCGAACCTAGACCTCACAGCTCCAAAGGCTGTCGTGCTGCCATTACACCACGGCGGACCGCGGCGTCCTTGAGGACACCGCCCGTCAAGTCTGCCATGTCCGCGTGCCTGCTCTGCTGACGTGCGCCGCGTCATCCCACGGAAACACGTGTTTGGGATGCTGAGGAGATGAGCATCGTGATCGAACGCGTGGAGCACGCGACCCCGGCTCTCGCCGCCTTCCTCGACGCGCACCACGCCGACATGGAGGACACCGCACCGGCCGAGAGCCGTCATGCGCTGCCGTTCGACCGTCTTCTCGTGCCGGGTGTGCGCCTGTTCGCCGGGTTCGCGGACGGCCTCCCGGTCGCCACGGGAGCCCTGGCCGCGGTGGAGGACGGGCATGAGGAGCTCAAGTCGATGCGGACGGATCCGGGGATGCGCGGCCGGGGACTGGGCCGGGCCATGCTCGACTTCCTGCTGGCGGATGCTGCCGCGCGCGGCATCCGTCGGGTCTCGCTCGAGACCGGGAGCATGGACTTCTTCATCCCGGCCCGGGCGCTCTATGCGCGCGCGGGGTTCGTCGAGTGCGGGCCCTTCGGCGGCTATCGCCCGGACCCGCTCAGCACGTTCATGACGCTCGCGCTGCCCGCAGCGTCCGTCGCATCGGCGGTCGGCACGGGATAATGAGCGGATGAGTGAAGAGGATGAGGTCGACCGCATCGTCGGCGCGTGGAACACGCAGCGCCCCGACCTCGACTTCTCCCCGCTCGAGGTGCTGTCCCGGATGGATCGCCTCTCCCGGCATCTCGATCGCGCCCGTCGCGACGTGTTCCGCCGCAGCGACCTCGAGCCCTGGGAGTGGGACGTGCTCTCCGCCCTGCGCCGCGCGGGCGCCCCGTTCCAGCTCTCGCCCAAGCAGCTCCTCCAGCAGACGCTGGTGTCGAGCGGCACCATGACGAACCGCATCGACCGGCTCGTGGCGCGCCGGCTGGTGCGCCGAGAAGCGGATCCGGGCGACGGCAGGAGCGTGCTCGTCACGCTGACGGAAGACGGCCGCACGCGGGTGGATGCCGCGATCACCCGCCTCGTCGATGTCGAGGCCGATCTGCTCCGTGCCCTCTCCCGTGGCGACCGCGAACGCCTGGCCGGACTCCTGCGCAAGCTGAGTCTCAGCTTCGACTCCTGATGGGCATGCTCTCTCCCCTGCCGATGCGCGACGGCGTGGGCGCGACGCGGCTGCATGTGCCGATGAGCGGGCCGTGGCCCACGGTCGCGGCCTACATGGTCGAGCGCTTCTTCCACCTCGACCCGGAGCAGCTGCTGCAGCGATTCGACCGGGGCGAGATCGTGACGGGCGACGGGTCGGCGGTCGCCCGAGATGCCGCTCTCGGCACCGTCGAGTTCGTCTGGTACTACCGCGAACCGCCCGCGGAGCAGACGATTCCGTTCACCGAGGAGATCCTGTACGAGGACGATCACCTCGTCGTCGTCGACAAGCCGCACTTCCTCCCGACGACGCCGGGAGGCAAGTTCCTGCAGAACTCCGCGCTGGTGCGACTGCGCAACCGTCTGGGCAACCCCGACCTCGCGCCGATCCACCGCCTCGATCGCGCGACCGCCGGACTGCTGATGTTCGCGGTGCGCCCCGCGACCCGCGGCGCCTACCAGCTCCTCTTCGAGAACCGGCAGGTGCAGAAGGTGTACGAGGCCGTCTCCGCTCGCCCGGATGACTGGGACGACTCCCGCTTCCCTCTCGTCTACCGCAACCACATCGAGAAGCTCCGCGCTCAGGTGCGCGTCGAGGTCGACGACCAGCGCGAACCGAACGCCGAGACGCTCATCGAGGTGATCGACGCCGACGAGCGGGTGGTGCACACCCTGCTGCGCCCGCACAGCGGCAAGATGCATCAGCTGCGCGTGCATCTCGCCGCCATCGGCCTCGGCATCCTCAACGACCGCTTCTACCCGACGCTGCAGGAGGACGGGCCGGACGACTACTCCCGTCCGCTGCAGCTGCTCGCGCGCGAGCTGCGGTTCGTCGATCCGCTGAGCGGCGAGGATCGCGTGTTCACCACGCGGAGGGTGCTGGCCGAGGCGCCCGTCAGCGGCGCATGATCTTTCGGGCGAGCTTCGTGCCGAGCAGCTGCACGAAATGCACGAACACGACGATCAGGACGATCGCGGCCCACATCACGACCGGCTCGAACTGCCGGAAGCCGTAGATCTGCGCGAAGGCACCGAGGCCGCCGCCGCCGATGAGTCCGGCCATCGCTGTCATGTCGATGAGGGCGACGACGATGAACGTGTACCCGAGGATGAGCGGCCCGAGCGATTCCGGGATGGCGACCGTGAAGAGGATCCGCCAGGGGCCGGCGCCCATCGACCGTGCGGCCTCGATGACACCCGGCGAGACCGACACCAGGTGCTGCTCGACGATGCGTCCGATCGCGAACGCCGCAGCGAGACCGATGATGAAGGCACCCGCCGTCGTGCCGATGCCGACGCCGACCACCGCACGGGCGAACGGCTGCGCCACGGCCATGAAGATCACGAACGGGATCGGACGGAAGAAGTTGACGGCGAGGTTCGCGATCGTCGAGACGAACGCGTTCTGCACCAGACCTCCCGGCCGGGTGACGTACAGGATGATGCCGATCACGAGGCCGAGCACGCCGCCGAGGACCAGCGCGAACGAGGTCATGTAGAGGGTCTCGAGGGCTGCTTGCCAGAACTCCGGTCCGAGTTCGATCAGACGGTCCATCAGCGGGCCTCCTCTCCGGCGATCTCGGTGACTTCGACGCGGTCGCCGATCGCCGCGAGTGCGCTGTCGATCGCCGCGTCCTCCCCGCGGATGGCGAGCGTGAGGTGCCCGAAGGCGCGCCCGCGGATGTCGTTGATGCCGCCGAACACGAGTTCGAAGTCGAGGCCCGCGCTCGCGAGGTCGAGGAACACCTGCGCCTGGGAGGAGTCGCCGTCGCGGAACGAGAACGTGACGATGCGGCCCTGATGACGCTCGCGCAGCACGGCCAGTTCCGCCGGCGACGGGATGCCCTTGACGACGGTGCCGACGAAGCGCTGCGACGCCGGGTTCTGCGGGGCCGAGAACACGTCGAACACGTCGCCCTGCTCGATGACCCGGCCGCGCTCCATCACAGCGACCTTCGTGGCGATGGTCTGGATGACGTCCATCTCGTGCGTGATGACGACGATCGTCACGCCCTGCTCCTGGTTCACGCGCTTGAGAAGGTCGAGCACCTCGTGGGTCGTCTGCGGGTCGAGGGCGCTGGTCGCCTCATCGGCGAGCAGGATGGCGGGGCCTGTGGCGAGGGCGCGGGCGATGCCGACGCGCTGCTTCTGGCCTCCGGAGAGCTGCTCGGGATACGCCTTCGCCTTGTCGGAGAGTCCGACGAACGACAGCAGTTCGGTGACCCTGGCCTCGATGTCGGCCTTCTTCCATCCGGCGAGCGTGAGCGGGTAGGCGATGTTGGCCTTGACGCTCCGAGAGGAGAAGAGGTTGAACTGCTGGAAGATCATGCCGATCCCCCCGCGGATGCGGCGGAGCTCGCTCTCCTTGAGGGAGGTGATGTCGACGCCGTCGACGAGGATGCTGCCGGAGGTCGCCGGCTCCAGAGCGTTGATCAGGCGCACGAGCGTCGACTTGCCGGCACCGGAGTATCCGATGATGCCGAAGACGTCGCCCTTCTCGATCTCCAGCGTCACGTCGTCGACCGCGACGATCTCGCCGTCTCCGGGATTCCGTGAAGGGTAGACCTTCGACACGTTCGTCAAGCTCACGATCGGCATGTGCTTCTCCGGTCTGGTTCTCTCGGGGAATGAGAATCGGGTGACGCACACGCGTCACCCGATTCTCGCGCATCAGGCGGGATGGCTCCCGCCTGCGCTCACTTGTTCTCTTCAGCGTCCTTCTGGACCGTCTTCAGCGACTCGACGAGGTCCTTCACCGGGGTCTGCAGCGAGAGCGCGGTGCCGCCGGACGACTCGGCGAGGCCCGCCTGCACGGCCTCGTCGGTCTGGAAGATCTCGACGAGCTTGAGGTACGTCTCGTTGTCGGCGTCTTCGGCGCGCGCGGCGAACACGTTCACGTAGGGCAGCGACTTCGGGTCTTCGACATCGTCGGTGGCCAGCGCATCCTCGAACGTGAGACCGGCGTCCTTCACGAAGTCGTTGTTGATGATCGCGGCGGCGACGTCGGGGAGGGAGGTCGGGGTGAGGGCGGCTTCGAGGGCCTTGACCTGCACCTTGGACTTCTCGGTGTCGATGTCCGCGAGGTCGGAGTAGGGGGTGCCGCCGCTCTTGAGCTCGACGAGACCGGCCTGCTGCAGCACGTTCAGCGCACGGGCCTGGTTCGACGCGTCATCGGGGACGGCGACGGTCTCGCCCTTCTCGATGTCCTTCACGTCGTCGTACTTCGTGGAGTACAGACCCAGCGGGTAGATGGCGGTCGAGCCGATCGGCGTGAGGTCCTCACCGGAGTTCACGTTGTACTCCGCGAGGTACACGATGTGCTGGAACTGGTTGAGGTCGACCTCGCCCTCGGTGAGCGCGGGGTTGGGCTGCTCGTAGGAGCCGAAGTCGACCAGCTCGACCGTGATGCCCTCTTCCGCTGCGGCCTCGACGAAGGGCTCCCACTGCGCGTCGCCCTTGCCGACGATGCCGATCTTGACGACCTTGTTCTCGGGGGATTCACCGCCGTCGGGGTCGGATCCTGCGGAGGCGGTGGCGCATCCGGCGAGGGCGACGAAGAGCGGGATCGCGGCGAGCGCAGCGATGACGGAGGTGGTGCGACGTGACATGGGAGTGCTTTCTCTCTTGGGGGACTCGAATACGTTAGGCATGCTCGTGGGCGCGCGCGGAATCGTCCGTCACACGACGTCACAGCCTCGGAGGGTGCGGGTCAGTCGAACTCTTCGATGCCCTGCAGACGCACCTGTTCGAGGTCGAGCCGTGCAGAGATCCGACGCACGACGACGTCGTCGACCGTGCCCGCCGAGCGGAGCCCGAGCAGCACTTCGCGCTTGCGGTCGATGAGGGCGAGCTTGAGGCGCGTGTGCTCCTCGTGCCGGATCAGCGGCGAGCGCTGCGCGAGATCGACGTCGGCCGACGTCGCGATGATCTGCAGGACCGAGCCGTCGACGGCATCCGCTCCCCCGCCCGAGCTCGGCATGACGGGAGGAGCGGTGTCGACACCGCCGATGCCGAGGGGATCCGGCTCGTCGAGAAGGTCGTCGAGAGCGTCGGCCTCGGCGTCGATGAGCGCCTGTTCCCGCGCGAGCGAGCGGGCGTTCTCGAACTCCAGCATCTGGTAGCCCTCGGCGCGCACCCGGTCGCGGACCTCCTGACCCACGCCGTGCTCGGCCGCGAGGTCGTCGAGGGCGGCGAGTGCCGCGCCCGAGATCGCGCGCTCGGCGAGCTCGTACTCCTCGTCCTCGGCATGGTCGACGGGGAAACGCGCCCAGCGCACGATCATCGGCAGCAGCGGCGCCTGCACGAGCAGGCTGAGCATGATCACGCCCGCCGTGACGAAGACGATCTCGTCGCGCCCCGAGACGTCGCCGCCCCCGCTGATCGATGCGGGCACGGAGAGGGCGATCGCGAGCGACACGGCGCCGCGCATGCCGGCGACGGTCGACACGACACGCGCGCGTGATCTCACGCCCCGCGGCAGCGGTGACGCCGGACGCCCCTGGAACGGCACGTTCAGCAGCTGGAAGAGGTAGCGCACCACCAGCAGGGTCGCCCACACCGAGAGCGTGATGAGCACCAGCCGTCCGATCGCCGCAGCCGAGATCTCGTGAGCGACGTACTGGACCTCGAGGCCGATGAGCACGAAGAGGGCGCCGTTCAGGAGGAAGACGCCGAAGGGCCACGCGGCATCCGCCTGGCGCCGGGACGACGCGGTCGTCACCCGCGGCGAGATGTACGCGACGACGAGGCCCGCCACCACGACGGCGAGCACTCCCGATGCGTGCACGATCTCCGCCGCGAGGAACGCCGAGAACGGGATCAGCAGCAGTGCGACATTGATGACGATGGTCGACCCGGTGCGACTCAGCAGCAGGTAGCCGAGGGCCGCGACGGCGGCTCCGGCCGCGACGCCGCCGATGTACGACACCAGCACATCCCAGGTGACCGAGAGCGGGGTGATCTGACCGCCGAGCGCGACCGATACGGCGATGGCGTACAGCACGAGGGCCGTGCCGTCGTTCGTGAGACTCTCGGCCTTCAACTTCATGAAGGAGCGGCGCGGCAGCAGCCGACCGAGAGCGGCGACGGCAGTGGCGTCGGGCGGTGCGACAGCCGCCCCGAGGATCAGTGCGATCTCCCACGGCATCCCGAAGAGCACCGCGATACCCGCGACGGCGAAGGCGGATGCCACGACCAGCACCGTGCTCATCGGCAGGATGTACCGGAAGTCGCGGCGGATCGAGCGCAGAGAGGTCGTCAGGCTCTCCCAGAACAGGATCACCGGCAGGAACAGCAGCAGCACGGTCTCCGGCGGCAGCTGCACCTCGCGCAGCTGCGGCACGAAGCCGAGCAGCAGCCCGAAGATGACGAGGACGAGGGGCAGCGCGAGGCGCACGCGCGGGGCGATCAGGGTTCCGACAAGAATCGTGAGTCCGAGCAGGACAGTTACTTCGAGGCCTTCCATCTCTACCTCCCAACAGCTGTGGGAGAAGGATATTCCTCATCGCCTCTCGGCGGTCAGGTTCTCTCGATCTTCGTCGACGAAGCTGGGGTCGAACACCGCAGGCGATCGAGGGGGAATCGGATGACGACGGCGAGCGCACCGGGCCCGGATCTCCCGCGCCGGCAAGGCGGAAGCCAAGGCGGAAGGCGAGGCGGACGGCGGGGATTCGTGCTCACGGCCGTCGTCGGCGCCCCGATCGCCCTGCTGCTCTCGTGGCCGCAGGCGCTGTCGGCCGAAGGCCTCCCGGGCATCGCGCAGGTGATCTCGTTCCGCGCGGGGCTGGCGATCGCGCTGCTGGTCGCAGGGCTCGTCTTCGCGGTCATCGCGCGGGCGCGGCGGCGCTGGTCGGTCGCCGCAGCTCTGGCCGTGCTGCTCATCGCGGCCTCGGCGGCGAACGCCGGTGTCGCCTTCGCGCGCGGCGGCGGCGGGATGCCTGCAGCGAAGGCCGGTGCCGGCGAACTGACGGTCGTCGCCTGGAACACCCTCGGCGGGGCGGCGTCACCGCCGTCGATCGCCCGGCTGGTGATCGAGACGGATGCCGACATCGTGAGCCTCCCCGAGACGGATGAGGCAGCGGCGGCCGAGGTCGCCCGGCTCGTCGCGCTCCAGGGAACGAGGATGACCGCCCACACGACGCGTGGCCCTGAGGGCGACTCGGACATCCCCACCTCGCTGCTGATCGCAGACGAGCTGGGCGACTACCGGATCGACGAGGGTGCGGGTTCCACTCCGAACCTCCCGAGCGCCGTGTGGGAGCCCGTCGACGGCTCCGGTCCGCGCATCGTGGCCGCGCATCCGCTTCCGCCGCTGCCCGGCATGTTCGACGACTGGCGCGGCGGGCTCGAGTGGGTCGCCGATCGCTGCGCCGACCCTGACGTCGTGATCGTCGGCGACCTCAACGCCACGGTCGATCACCTCGGCACGTCACTCGACGGATGCCGGGATGCCGCGCTCGAGACAGGTGCGGCCGCCGAAGGCACCTGGCCGGCAGCCGCTCCTCCCTGGCTCGGTGCGCCCATCGATCACGTCCTGGTCGGATCGGCCTGGGAGGTGCGCGGGATGTCGGTGATGACCGACGCCGCCGGCAGCGATCACCGTCCGATCGTCGTCGTGATCAGTCCAGTTCCTCGGTGAGCTCGAACCAGCGCAGCTCCAGTTCCTCGATCTCGGCCTGCGTGTCGGCGATCGCCTTCATCTTGTCGGCGATGCCCTCGTAGTCGGACTGGTCGTGCTCTGCGAGCGCGTTCTTCGCCTTGTTGATCTGCTGCGTGAGCTTCTCGATCCGACGCTCGAGCGCGGAGATCTCCTTCTGAGCCGTGCGCAGAGCCGCCCCGTCGAGACCCGCGGACTTCTTCGTCGTGTTCGTCGCGGTCTGCGACTTCGTCGGAGCGGCATCCTGCAGGTGCCGCAGTCGCAGGTACTCGTCCACGCCGCCGGGAAGGTGGCGGAGGTGGCCGTCGAGGACCGCGTACTGCTGGTCGGTGACCCGCTCCAGGAAGTACCGGTCATGGCTGACGACGAGCAGCGTGCCCGACCAGGAGTCCAGGAGGTCCTCGATCGCGGCGAGCATGTCGGTGTCGAGGTCGTTGGTGGGCTCGTCGAGGATCAGCACGTTCGGCTGGTCGAGCAGCACGAGCAGCAGCTGCAGGCGGCGCTGCTGACCTCCGGAGAGGTCCTTCACCGGAGTCGAGAGCTGAGCGGAGTCGAAGCCGAGACGCTCGAGCAGCTGGCCGGGCGTGAGGTCCTGCGCCTTCGATCCCGAGCCGAGCGTGTACGAGGTGCGCAGGCGCGAGATCACGACGCGGACCGGCTCCCGACGCACATCCTCCAGTTCGTCCAGGCGCTGCGTGAGCGTCTTGACGATCACGGTCTTGCCGCGCTTGACCGTGCCGACCGTCGGTTCGACGGTGCCGGCGATCAGGCCGAGAAGCGTCGACTTCCCCGCGCCGTTCACACCGAGGATGCCGGTGCGCTCGCCCGGCGCGATGCGCCACTCGATGTCGCGCAGCACCTCGCGGGTGCCGCCGTCGGTGCGGGGGTATGTCACGCCGACGTCGAGCAGGTCGACGACGTCCTTTCCGAGTCGCGACACGGCCAGCGACTGCAGCGACACCTTGTCGCGGATCTCGGGCACGTCGGCGATGAGCTCGTTCGCGGCATCGATGCGGAACTTCGGCTTGGCGGTGCGGGCGGGCGCGCCGCGACGCAGCCAGGCCAGCTCTTTGCGGGCGAGGTTCTGACGCTTCGCCTCGATCGTCGCGTTCATCCGGTCGCGCTCGACGCGCTGCAGGATGTACGCGGCGTATCCGCCTTCGAAGGGCTCGACGAGGCGGTCGTGCACCTCCCAGGTCTCGGTGCAGATCTCGTCGAGGAACCATCGGTCGTGGGTCACGACCATGAGCGCCCCGGAGTTCGCGCTCCACCGACGCTTGAGGTGCCCGGCGAGCCAGGTGATCGCCTCCACGTCGAGGTGGTTCGTGGGCTCGTCGAGCGCGATGACGTCCCAGTCCCCCGCGAGCAGCTTCGCGAGCGAGACCCGGCGGCGCTGACCGCCGCTGAGCGAGCCGATCTCGGCATCCCACGGCAGGTCCTTCAGGAGCCCCTCGATCACGTCGCGGACGCGGGCGTCGCCGGCCCACTCGTACTCGGGCATGTCTCCGACGACGGCCTGACTGATCGTGACGTCGTCGGCGAGCGTGTCGGCCTGGTCGAGCACGCCGATCCGGATGCCGCCGCGCACGGTGACGCGTCCGGCATTCGGCTGCTTGGTGCCTGCGAGCATGCCGAGGAGGCTGGACTTGCCGTCGCCATTGCGTCCGACGATGCCGATGCGGTCGCCCTCCTCGATGCCGAGGGTGACGGAGTCGAAGACGACCCTGGTCGGATATTCGAGGTGGAGGCCTTCGGCCCCGAGAAGATGTGCCATGTCCCTACCAACTGCCTTCGTCTGTCTGATTTTCTAGAAAGTCGAAGACTCCCACAGCGGGTTCCAGCGTACCGAGTTGGCACGGAGTTGGCACGCGAGGCGGTTCCCGTCGTTTGATTCTGTCTCCCGATACGCTATGCCCGTGTTCTTCTTCATCGCAGTGTGGAGCATCGTAGCTCTGTGTCTCGGGGCCATCTTCGCGTTTAAGCCAGAGATACCGACGGATCGATACATCGCTCAGATGGAGCGCCACGAGATCACGAACACGCTCCGGAAGCGTCTAATCCCTCGCCCTCTGGCGCTCATCTGGTTCCGACTCGGTGGCATCTTCTTCTTGGTCATGAGCATGGTGCTTCCCGTGCTTGCGATGATGGGTGCTCTAGATGGCGGTAGGGACTAGACGCATTACGGCAGAACAGGTTCACGGGTACTACTTGCTCGGCGTGAGCGATGGCTCTTGGCTCGCCGGTGGCAGAGCCTGACTAGTCGTCGGCCAGCTGAATGGCGTTACCCCACACCCACGCGCGGAACGTCTCGTCAAGTCCGTGAAACTCGATACCGGCGGCTGACGGAGTGGACCAAACCACCTTGGCATCTACCCCGATGGCCTCACCGCCGAATCTGACCCACGCCCTGACTCGACGTTGAGCCGCGAAGGGATACACGGTGACCGACGTCTCTCTGAGATTCAACTCCCGATCAGTCAGCGACTGTAGAGGGCCACGTTTTTAAATGGCAGATACGGAAGCTCGCGCAGACCGTACATCGTTGGACGTGTTTAGCCTGTCGCCCGCTCCCACCCCCGCCCTCCTCTCGGGGCCTCAGATCGAAGGCAGCAAGATTCGAACATCCGTTCTAGCCGCCTTGAAGCTGTCGCGGGTTACCCGCCCTGCAAGCCTTTAGGCGCAAGACTTTTGAGGTTTCAGGCTGGGAGTTACCTGTGAACCTGCGTCGGAGCGCTGTACGGGAATCTTTACAAAATGTCGCACTTACCTATCGACCTTCATATGAGCGGAAGCGCGTTGTACGGCGAGAGCGCCGCGCCCCTGAAACGCACCATCGCTCAGAAGCTATCCTCACTGCCGTCTTTTGTGCGGGTGGTTCACACCAACCCGCAGCTTCCTTATCTCCGCGTGTCAATCGAAGACACGAAGGTAATTGCGGGGCTGCGCGGCGACGCGATGCAGCAAATCACTTGGGGCCTCCACGGTCCGAGGGACTACGGGGCACTCGCATCTGATGTGATAGCTGCCTTAGCGCTTTCCCTCGCCAACGTCGGTGCCGAAGACTTGTGCGTCCGGCTCCTGAAGATCGCCGCGCCTGAGACGCACACTCTGTTCGAAGCAAACGGGTTTGGCTATGCCATGGCTCTCCTGACACGCCATGACGCAAGCGAAGCGGTCCTCACGTTGATCCGCCGCACAGCTAGTCGTGAAGATCATCCGGCTCGCGACATCGCCCTAGCTGCAGTTTCGTCATCAGACGCGACCCCCGATCTGAGACGGGCCGTGGCGCACGAGATTGCCCGTGCCGCTCGAACATGGTCCCGACCAGCCTCAGGTCTATATAACGCGGCGAACCTCTTGGGTGAGGAGGATGCCGAGGACGCGCTTCGCCTCTATGAGGAGGCGGCGCAAGCGGACGCGCGGTATCGCGAGCGCGGGTACTGGTGGAGAGAACAAGGCACGGTGCATTGGTCGCTGAAACAGATCGAGAAGGCGGAAGAGTTTTATCGCAAGGCGATTGAGTACGGCGATACGAGGGCTGCCCCCCTCCTGGCGGACGTGCTGATGAGAACCGGTAGGTACCGAGAGGCGCGACAAGCATTCGAGGATGCCGACATCTGGTCTTCTCCTGATGCGGGCGCTCAGTGGCGTCTCTCGCGCGAAGCGATGGAGTTCGTCGTGGAAGACCTGAAGATTGATTCTCAGGTCAGACCGACCCTCGCCATACCGGAGTTCTTCCCGCCAGATGCCGAGGACATGACCGTTCTGAAAGACGCTGCGCTGGCGGCGATCAACGAGGACGCGCTCAATGGCTGGGCGCACTCGGCGCTCGCGAATGTGTATGAGGAACAACGCGAACAGTCGATCTTCGCGTCCATTGCAGCCGCTGTCACGATCAACGTCGATCCGCACCTATGGTTAGAGCTACTGCGTCAGTCGCTCGCGGACAGATCGCTCGAACAGGAGGCGCGTGCGGCAATCGGACAGGATGCCATGCTGTGCGCCTGGAAGTATTTCGGGCCTTCATTCGCAGACGTGATCTTGGACGAGCAACTGATCCGCGACGATGGACTTAGGGCGGGAGTACTCGACTTGTTCGAGACGGTACGGCCGACTTCGCCGCCTTTCGAAATGCGGCAGCACTCGGAAGACGGTTCAGGCTACGAATCGTTCTTCATCCCCACGGACCCGCGCCGCTGAGCGAGATAGTTCCACTCGTCATGAATCATCAAGTTTCTTGACGGGACCGAAGATCATGCTCCGAGTTGGCACGCACTTGGCGGGGCTAGGGTGCCATGTCCTCTCCAGGTAACCACGTGCGGTCTCCGACCGGTCTCGCTGGATCTAAGATCGACGGGTGCCAAGGAATCGCCGGGTGTTCTCACTCTCGCTCGACAATCGCCAGGCGAAGCTGATGGAGTCGAAGAGGCGACCCGGTCGCTACGAGCTCAGCGTCGACGGGATTCCGCAGTCCGTCGTCTCGATGACCGACCCCACGGAACTCGAATACGCCTACATCCAGCACATCGCCCGAGCGATGGATGCCGCGGCCGAGCCCGGTGAGCCGTTGTTCACCGTGCATCTGGGTGCCGGAGCGCTCACTCTGGCACGCTACGTCGAGGCCACCCGTGCCGGGTCGCCCCAACTGGTGGTCGAGTTCGAGCCCGCTCTCTTCGCCGCAGTGATCGCCGCGCTGCCCCTTCCCACCGGCGCCGATCTGCGCGTCATCTTCGGCGATGCGAGAGCGGTCGCGGACGCCGAGCTTGCCGGCGAGGAGCGAACCCCCTCCCCCGCGCTCGGCGCCGCGACGACGGGCGCTACCGCGGTCGACACCGATTGGATGGATGCGCGCTTCACCGTCGTCGATCTCTGGGACGCCGCCGTCATCCGCCACCGTGTGGCCAGTCAGGAGTTCTACACCCGGGTCGCCGCACGCTCCGCAGCCGACGGAGTCGTGGCAGTCAACCTGCTCGACGGGTATCCCTTCGAGTATTCACGGCGGCAGGCAGCCACTCTGAGCACCGTGTTCGCGCACGTCGCCGTCGTCCTCGACGCCGACCCCGCAGACGACGAGGGACCGCTCAGCAACGTCGTCGTGTTCGCGAGCGATGAGCCGCTGGATATCGTGACGACCCCCGATCTTCTCGGCTCGCCGCGACCGCACATGCTCCACGACAACCGGCTGACGTCGTGGATCGCCGAGGCGCGCATCATGACCGACGCGGATGGTACGGACTCGCCCGACCCCGACGACCCGATCTGGGACTAGCGGTATCGCGCATCGCTCTCATCGCTCTCATCGCTCTCATCGCTCGATGCGAACATATCTTCGAATGTCGGTGGTCGGTGATGTACTGAAGCCATGGAAGCGATGGTCGATGCGACGGACTCCCAGATGGCGATGCTCGCCGATCTGGTCGAGTCTCTCGCCGCGGCCGAGGCGACGCTGAGCAGCATGCAAGCGGCGCGCGATGGGCTTCTCGCACTCGCCGGCCGACTCGCCGTCGACATCGCCCAGGAGGGTCGCCACCCCGACGGCGGCGACATGACGATCCGCTCGGTCGCTGCCGAGATCGGCACGATCCAGCGCGTGAGCGACCGCACGGTCGAGAGGCGGATGTCCGATGCCTCGTGGCTGGTGGACCGGTTCCCGTTGGTCTGGCATGCGCAAGGTGCTGGCCGCATCAGTGCCGCGCATTCGCGCGTGATCGTTGACGCCGGTGCTCATCTCGACGATGCCGCCGATCGCGAGGCCTACGCGGCGGAGGTGCTGGAAGTGGCCGCCGTCGAGTCGCCGAACCGGCTGCGCCGTATCGCCCGGCGCATCGCCGAGAAGTACCAGAAGCGCACCGTGACGGAGCGGCATCGCGACGCACGCGAGAAGCGTCGTGTGTGGATGAAGGATGGCGAAGACGGCATGGCCGAGCTCGGCATGCATGGTCCCGCGGCACTCGTTCATGGCATGTTCGATCGGCTCTCGCAGATGGCGCACACTCACAAAGAGCAGAACGCCAAGGCGGCCAAGCAGACCGACAGCGTTCGTGACGAACGTACGATCGATCAGCTGCGCGCCGACCTGCTCGCGGACCTTGTCCTCACCGGCACCCCGGCCGGACACGACACCGAAGACGGGCTGCTCGGCCAGATCCACGCCCGGGTCGAGGTGACCGTGCCCGCGTCGTCTCTGATGACCGGCGAGACGACCTCAGCCGCAGGTCACTGCTCTCCCCCGGCGGAACTGGATGGCTCGATTCCCATCGATGCCTGGACCGCCCGCTTCTTCGCCGGCATCGTCACCGGATGGGATCGTGTCTTCACACATCCGAGCAGCGGCGCCACGCTCGCGGTCGACCGCTACAGACCCAGCGAGCAGCTCCGGCGACACCTCAGAGCTCGGGACCAACGATGTCGGTTCCCCACCTGCGGCCTGGTCGCACGAAAATGCGATGTCGATCACAACGTCGCCGCCGCGACAGGTGGCGCCACGTCTCACGAGAACCTTGCAGCATTCTGCCGACGGCATCACATGCTGAAGCATCACTCGCCCTGGCACGTCCGGCAGAGCCCGGGCGGAGTTCTCGAATGGACGAGCCCGACGGGTCGCATGTACATCGACGAACCGCCGGCGCAGAACACGGTCAGGTTCGCGGAGACCACGGGATTCGGCGGCCATGCGATGACATCCGCGCCGTTCTGACCCGCCCGTCGTGCCCGACTGAGGCGAAGACGAGTCCTTCCACCCACGGGAGCACGGACACGTCGCCGTCGCCGTCGCCGTCGCCGCGGAGAATGCCCGCAGCAAGCCGAACGCGGACGAGCCGCCCGACCCGCCTCTCGAAAGAGGGGACCGGACGGCTCGCTTGCGTCCTCGAGGAGGACAGGTGCTTACTGGTACGACTTGACGATCTCGAGGAGGCTCGGGACGTTGGCGTAAGCCTCGGCCGCGTTCTCCTTCGTGACGATCACCGGGTCGAGCAGGTACGCCGGGACGACCTTGGCGCCGTTGTCGTAGGACTCGGTGTCGTTGACCTCGACCTCCTCGCCCTTCTGCAGCTGCTGGACCATCTTGATGGCCTGTGCGACGAGGAGCGAGGTGTCCTTGTTGATCGTGGAGTACTGGACGCCCTCCATGATCGACTTGACCGACTCGACCTCGGAGTCCTGACCCGTGACGACCGGAACCGGCTTGCCGGCCTGCTGCACCGAGGTGATGATGGCGCGGGCGAGGGTGTCGTTCGGGGAGAGGACGCCGTCGAGGACGGTGTCACCGCTGTACGAACCGGTCAGGATGGTGTCCATGCGGTTCTGCGCGTTCTCGGCGAGCCAGCCCTCGGTCGCCGTCTGGGCGATCTCGGTCTGACCCGAGACGACCTTCAGCGTGCCGTCGTCGATCTTCGGCTGCAGGACCTCCATGGCACCGTCGAAGAAGACCGCCGAGTTGGCGTCATCCGGCGAGCCCGAGAACAGCTCGATGTTGTACGGAGCCTCGTGGCCCGCGCGCTCGGCGAGACCGTCGAGCAGAGCCTGACCCTGAAGGTTTCCGACCTTGAAGTTGTCGAAGGCGGCGTAGTAGTCGACGGCCTCGGTGTTCTCGATCAGACGGTCGTAGGCGATGACGGTGGCGCCGGCATCCTTTGCCGCCTGCACCTGGGTCGCCAGCTGCTTGCCGTCCTTGGCACCGATGATGATGACCTTGGCGCCGTTGGTGACCATGGCCTGGATCTGGTTCTGCTGCTCGGCGACCGTGTTCGACGCGGGAGCGTACTGGACGTCGGCCTTGAAGCCGGCCTCGGCGAGACCGTCCTCGAACAGCTTGCCGGCGAGGACCCAGTTCTCCGAGGTCTTGTCCGGGAGTGCGACACCGATCGTGGCGTCTGCAGCGAAGCCCTTCGCGGTCTCCTCCCCCGAGCCTCCGGTGTCTCCGCCGCGCTCCGATGAGCAGCCGGTGAGGGCGAACGCGCCCACGGCGACGATCGCTGTCGCCGTCAGAAGCATCTTCTTCATGTGATCTCTTTCTCTGGTGTGTGAAGGTCGTCTCACGCGTGCGAACGCGATCCGACCCCTACTGTCCGCTCGTCTTGTCGACGGGTGGGGCTTGGTAGGTCTTGTTGGGCTCGAAGGTCTGCAGCGCCGGGTCCTCCTTGCGGCCGAAGCGGCGCGTCATGAAGCCGATCAACGACGGGCGACCCTGCTGCTTGTTCCAGACGTCGATGCCGACCGCGATCAGGAGCACGAGGCCCTTGATCATCGAGACGACGTCGGAGCCCTGTCCGAGCAGCGCCAGACCGTTGTTGAGGAACGCCATCACCAGACCACCGATGATCGACCCGATCACGGTTCCGATACCACCGGCGACAGCTGCGCCACCGATGAAGACCGAGGCGATGGCGTCGAGCTCCCAGCCGGTTCCGTCGTTCGGACCGGATGCCTGCGAGCGGGCGACGAAGATCATGCCGGCGAGGGCCGCGAGCACGGACATGTTCATCATCACGAAGAAGTCGACCCAGCGGTCCTTGACACCCGACAGACGCGCGGCCTGACGGTTGCCGCCGACGGCGTAGATGTGCCGGCCGAAGACGGTGTTGCTCGTGATGAAGGTGTAGACGATGACGAGGGCCAGCAGGATCAGGCCCGGAACCGGGAAGCTCGTGCCCGGGCGACCCGTCGCGAACATCCACGCCGCGGCGAGCACGACGACCGAGATCAGCACGACCTTGGTCACGCTCACCCAGAGAGGTGCCCGATCGGAGCCCATCTTGCGCTGCACACGACGGGTGCGGATCTCCCAGAAGACCAGCCAGGCCACCGCGACGAGAGCGAGGAGCATGGTCGGGATGTTGAACGGCAGCGGCAGGCCGATCTCGGGCAGGTAACCCGTGCCGATCACCTGGAAGCCCTTCGGGACCGGGATGGTCTGCGCGTCTCCGATCCACTGCTGTGCGCCGCGGAAGAAGAGCATGCCGGCCAGCGTCACGATGAACGCCGGAACACCCACGTACGCGACCCAGAATCCCTGCCAGGCGCCGACGGCGGCTCCCACGGCGAGACCGAGGAGGATCGCGAGCGGCCAGGGGAGGTTCCACTCCGTCATCGACTTCGCGACGATGATGCCGGTGAACGCCGCCACCGACCCGACCGAGAGGTCGATGTGCCCCATGATGATGACCATCACCATGCCGATCGCGAGGATCAGGATGAAGGAGTACTGGTTGATGACGTTGATCAGGTTTCCCGAGGTCAGCGTCGCGCCGTTGGGCCCGTTGCGGATCAGCGTCAGGATCTCGAACAGCACGATGATGACGATCAGGCTGCCGAGGATGCCGAACTGACGCAGGGTCGAGGTTCCGCCGCCGCCGAACATCTTGGTGATGTCCTTGAAGTGGAACCCGGTCTTGGCGGGAGTGGATTCGGTGGTCATGCGGATGCTTTCTGGGTCGCGGAGGTCATGCTGCGCATGAGAGCCTCGGGTGTCGCCTGATCGGCCGGGATGTTGTCGGTGACCCGACCTTCGAAGACGGTGTAGATGCGGTCGGAGATGCCCAGCAGCTCGGGGAGCTCGCTCGAGATGACGATGACACCCTTGCCCTGGGCGGCGAGCTGGTTGATGATCGCGTAGATCTCGTACTTCGCGCCGACGTCGATGCCACGGGTCGGCTCATCGAGGATCAGCAGGTCGGGATCGGTGAACATCCACTTCGCCAGCACGACCTTCTGCTGGTTGCCGCCCGACAGCTTTCCGACGCCCTCTTCGACCGACGGCGTCTTGATGCGCAGCGCCTTGCGGTACTGGTCGGCGATCTCGAACTCCTCGCGCGCGTCGACGACGCCGTTGTGCGCGATCTTCGACAGCTTGGCGGCCACGACCGAGCGCTTGATGGTGTCGAGCAGGTTGAGCCCCAGCACCTTGCGGTCCTCGCTCACGTAGGCGAGACCGTGCTTGATCGCGGAGGCGACGTCGGGAAGCACGATCTCCTGACCGTCCTTGATCATCGTGCCGGAGAGGAAGGTGCCGTAGGAGCGCCCGAAGATGCTCATCGCGAGCTCGGTGCGTCCGGCGCCCATGAGGCCGGCGATGCCGACGACCTCGCCGCGACGGACGTTCAGACTCGACCCCTTGACGACCATGCGCTCGGAGACGGTCGGATGCTGCACCCACCAGTCCTTGACCTCGAAGAACACCTCGCCGATGTCCGGCGTGCGGTCCGGGTAGCGGCTCTCGAGCGAGCGGCCGACCATCCCGCGGATGATGCGGTCCTCGTTGATCTCGCCGCGCGAGATGTCGAGGGTCTCGACGGTGCGGCCGTCGCGGATGATGGTGATCTCGTCGGCGATCTGCTCGATCTCGTTGAGCTTGTGGCTGATCATGATCGACGCGATGCCCTTGGCCTTCAGGCCCAGGATCAGGTCGAGCAGGTGCTGTGAGTCGGACTCGTTGAGCGCCGCCGTCGGCTCATCGAGGATGAGGAGCTTGACGTCCTTGTTGAGCGCCTTGGCGATCTCGATGAGCTGCTGCTTGCCGACGCCGAGGGTCTTGATCTGCACGTCGGGGTCTTCGCGCAGGCCGACGCGCGCCAGCAGTTCCACCGCGCGCTGCTTCTGCGCCTGCCAGTCGATCCGGCCGAAGCGCTTGATCTCGTTGCCGAGGAAGATGTTCTCGGTGATCGACAGCTCAGGGATGAGAGCCAGCTCCTGGTGGATGATCGCGATGCCGGCCTGCTCGCTCGCCACGATGTCCTTGAAGCGCTGCTCCTCGCCGTAGAGCAGGATCTCGCCCTCGTAGGTGCCGTACGGGTACACACCCGAGAGGACCTTCATCAGGGTGGACTTTCCGGCACCGTTCTCACCGCAGATCGCGTGGATCTCGGCTGCTCGGACGGTGATGGAGACGTCGGCGAGAGCCTTGACGCCCGGGAACTCCTTCGTGATGCTGCGCATCTCCAGGATGGGGCCTGACACTGTCGGCAACGTTGCTGTGGTGCTCACGTATCTTCCTTGCGACGTGCGGTCACCTCCGATGTGACCGTTCACATTGATATATCGTCCTCGCCGAACCCGGGACTGTCAAGTCGGGGTCCGGATTTCGTGTCGCTACCGTGATGCAGCGGACTCACGCGCACGGAGGAGCGTCTTCAACGGCCCGAAGTCCGGCACCTGATCGCCGCGGATCTGCGCGAGGAGGATCCGCACCGCACGACGACCGAGCTCGGGGAAGTCCTGGTGCACCGTGCTCAGCGTGGGCGCGACGTGCGCCGCGACCGGGATGTCATCGAATCCGATCACGCTGACGTCATGCGGCACGCGCACCCCGGCGTCGCGGAAACCGTGCATCAGACCGATCGCCATGAGGTCGTTCGCCGCGAAGACAGCGGTGAAGTCACGCCGGCGGGACAGCTCCTGCCCCGCGAAGTAACCGAAGTCCGCTGTCCAGTCCCCGCGGATCGGCGGGAAGGTGGGCAGATCCGCCTCGCGCAGTCCGTCGAGGTAGCCGCGCATGCGGGACTCCGCCTCGATCCAGTCCTGCGGCCCGGCGAGATGGAGGATGTCGCTGTGACCGAGCGAGATCAGATGCTCCGTCGCCGCTCGTGCGCCCGCGACCTGATCGGCCGAGAGGCTGACGCCGTCGGAGCCCGACGCGGTCTGCAGGTTCACGAACGGGATGTCCAGAGACATGCCGCGCAGCACATGGAAGACACGCACCTGCGGCGCCAGCACCACGATCCCGTCGACCTGCTCCCGCGCCAGTTGGCGCACGGCGTTCCCGATGGCCTCGGGCGTCGTATCGGCGAGGTTCAGGGTCGAGACCGAGTAGCCCTCCTCCCTCGCGGCGTCCTCGATGCTGGCGATCGACGACGTCGGACCGAACTCGCCGATGGTCGCCGAGAGCACGCCCAGCATGTTCGACTTGCTGGTCACGAGTGCGCGGGCAGCGAGGTTCGGGCGGTAATCGAGCACCGAGATCGCGTCGAGGACCTTCGCCTTCGTCTCCGGGCGGATGCTGGGGTGATCGTTCAGCACGCGGGAGACGGTCTGGTGCGACACCCCCGCGAGGCGCGCGACATCGCGGATGCTCGGCATCCGGGCGCGCTCGGAGGCGGTGGACATCGCAGGCCTCCTCGCATGTGCACGGTCACATCGTCACTTCATTATGACTTGCAACGGCGGCGCGTGCATCCTGCGATGCGGTCAGATGATCCGGGCGCCCGGCACAGGGCCGTGCACGTGCAGCGGATCGAAGCCCGCGTCCCGCAGCGTCGTCTGCACGTCCTGCGCGGTCTCCGGGTCGGGGCACAGCAGCGCCACCGTCGGGCCGGACCCCGAGACGATCCCCTGCAGCGCACCGGCTTCGACGCCCTGGCGGATCACCTCGGCGAGATCGGGCCGCTCGTACACGGCGGCCGCCTGGAGGTCGTTGAACAGCCCTTCCGCCAGCTGGACGGCATCGCCAGAGCGGAGTGCCTGCAGCACCGGGATCGGCACATCGAGCGACATCGGCGGATCGTCGGCGAGAGCGCCCTCCTCCCCACGGAGCAGGTCGAGCCGCTCGTAGACGACCGGGGTGGACAGACCCTGATCGCTCGTGACCAGGATCCAGTCGAACCTGCCTCGTGCGAGCGCGGGGTTGAGCTGATCGCCGCGGCCCGTGCCGACCGCGGTGCCGCCGTGCAGCGCGAACGGCACGTCGGCGCCCAGGCGTGCGGCGAGATCGTGCAGACGCGCCGGCGAGAGACCGGTGCCCCACAGCGCGTCGCACGCGACCAGTGCCGCCGCGGCATCCGCCGATCCGCCGCCCATGCCGCCGGCGACCGGGACGCTCTTCCTGATCTCCAGTGCCACGCCGCCGGTGTACTCCGTCGCCGCGGCGAGCAGCTTCGCCGCGCGCATCGCGAGATTCCGATCGTCGAGCGGAACCGAGTCCACGTCCTCGACGCCGGTGACCGTGAGGGAGAAGTCGTCGGCGTGCCGCGCGATCACGTCTTCGTACAGCGACACCGCCTGGAACACGGTGGCGAGCGCGTGGTAGCCGTCGTCATGCCGTCCGCCGACACCCAGGTAGACGTTGATCTTGCCCGGCGCGCGCACATGCACGGATCCGGCGGACGCGGCGACGCTCATGATGCGGTCACAGCTCCGAGGACTTCGCCCACAGGTTCACGTCGATGGCACCGGCGAGCTCGTCGATCCGAGCGAGTTCCCCATCGGTGAGCGCGGGACCGTTCACGGCCGCGATGTTCTCGTCGAGCTGCTCCGGACGGGAGGCGCCGATCAGCGCCGAGGCGACCACGGGGTTGCGCAGTGTCCACTGCAGAGCCAGCTGGGCGAGCGACTGGCCGCGCCCCTTGGCGACCTCGTTCAGCGACCGGAGCGTCTGCACGGCCTCGTCGTCCAGCGGGGCGTCGGGGAGCGAGTCGCGCTTCTGCGCCCGCTGCGCCGTGCCGTCACCGAGGTATTTGTCGGTGAGGAGCCCCTGCGCGAGAGGCGTGAAGGCGATCGCGCCGAGGCCGTTCTTCTCCAGCGTCTCGGTCAGCCCGTCCTCGACCCAGCGGTTGAGGATCGAGTACGCCGGCTGATGGATGACCAGGGGCGTGCCGAGCTCCTTCGCGACCGCGACGGCCTCGGCGGTGCGCTCGGCACTGTACGACGAGATGCCGACGTAGAGAGCCTTGCCCTGGCGCACCAGCGTGTCGAGCGCGGCGACGGTCTCGGCGACCGGAGTGACCGGGTCGGCGCGGTGCGAGTAGAAGATGTCGACGTGGTCGAGGCCCATGCGGGTCAGGGACTGCTCGGCACTCGCGAGGATGTACTTGCGGCTCGCGAAGTCGCCGTACGGGCCGGGCCACATGTCCCAGCCGGCCTTCGACGAGATGATCAGCTCGTCGCGGTACGGACGGAAGTCCTCGGCGAAGATGCGACCGAAGTTCTTCTCCGCCGACCCGTACGGCGGGCCGTAGTTGTTGGCCAGGTCGAAGTGCGTGATGCCGTTGTCGAATGCGTGGCGCAGCAGCGCGCGCTGGTTGTCGAGCGGGATGTTGTCGCCGAAGTTCCACCACAGGCCGAGCGAGATCGGCGGCAGGTACAGACCCGACGTGCCGACCTGGCGATACGCGAACTGCTGGTAGCGGCTCTCGTCGGCGGTGTACGGGCGGTGCAGCTCAGGGACGTCGGGGTTGAAGCGCGGAGACTCGGTCACCGGTTCAGGTTACTGGAGCATGCTGCGCGATGCGCTGATAGTCGTCGACCGTGAGGTCCTCGCCGCGGGCGGTCGGCGCCACCCCGGCGGCGATGAGGATCTCGGATGCCGCTGCCGAGCTGCCGAGCAGCCCGGACAGCGCCTGCCGGAGCATCTTGCGGCGCTGGTTGAAGGCGGCATCCACGATCTGGAAGGTGCGGCGACGCTCGTCCTCGCTGCCGCGCTCACCTTCTGAGCGGTCGAACCCGACGAGCAGGCTGTCGACGTTGGGGACCGGCCAGAACACCTGACGCGACACGGTTCCGGAGAGCTTCCACTCGCCGTACCACGCCGCCTTCACGCTCGGTGAGCCGTAGATCTTCGATCCGGGCTTGGCGGCCAGTCGCTCGGCCACCTCGGCCTGCACCATGACGACGCCGCGCTTCAGGTACTCGAAGTGCTCGAGGAAGTGCAGCAGCACGGGGACCGAGACGTTGTACGGCAGGTTGGCGACGAGCACGGTGGGCTCACCGTGCAGTTCGGTGATGCGCAGCGCATCGGCGTCGACCACGGTGAGGCGATCGGGCTCGACGCCGTGCTCGGCCGCCGTCTGCGCCAGGCGCGCGGCGAGGCGGTGATCGATCTCGACGGCGGTGACCGATGCTCCGGTCTCGAGGATCGCGAGGGTGAGCGACCCGAGACCCGGGCCCACCTCCACGACCCGCTCCCCCGGCTGCACGCGGGCCGCCTGCACGATCTTGCGCACCGTGTTGGCGTCGACGACGAAGTTCTGTCCGAGCTTCTTGGTCGGGGTCACGTCGAGCTCGGCGGCGAGGCGGCGGATCTCGGTGGCGCCGAGCAGCGTGATGGTCATCCGTCCATTGTCCCTCACCGTCAGTAGTCTTTCGGGATGCCCTCCCTCGGTGAACTCGTCGCGCCCCGCCGCATGGGGCGCGATTTCCGTTGGCTGCTCGCCTCGTCCTGGACGAGCAACGTCGGCGACGGCGTAGCTCTCGCGGCGGCGCCGTTGCTGATCGCCTCGATGACCTCTTCGCCGATCCTCGTCGCGGCCGGCGCGATCCTGCAGTTCCTGCCGTGGCTGCTCTTCGGTCTGCACGCGGGGGCCATCGCCGACCGGTTCGACCGGCGGCGACTGGTGATGTTCGCCAACGCCGCGCGCGCCGTCGTGCTCGCGGGTCTCTGCGTGTTCCTCGTGACCGGCACCGCGAACATCTGGATCGTCCTCGCCGTCGCGTTCCTCTACGGCACCGCCGAGGTGTTCGTCGACACCGCGGGAAGCACCCTGCTGCCGATGCTCGTGAAGCCGGACGAGCTCGGCATCGGCAACGCGCGGCTGCAGGCCGGCTACCTCGTGGCGAATCAGTTCGCAGGTCCTCCGCTGGGCGCCTTCCTGTTCGCCGCGGGGACCGCATGGCCGTTCCTGCTCGAGATCGTGTGCGTGACCCTCGCCGTGGTGCTGATCTCGCGCATGGCGAGAACGCCGGTGCCTCCGCGCCAGGCCGACGTGCATCCCCCCGTCCACACCGACATCGCCGAGGGGCTGCGCTGGCTCTGGCGCAACCCGCCGGTGCGCATGCTCGTGCTGATCATCCTGCTGTTCAACGTCACCTGGGCAGCGCCCTGGGGCGTGCTGGTGCTGTACGCGACCGATTACCTGCACATGGGAGCCGTGGGCTTCGGCGCCCTCACGACAGCGTCCGCCGTCGGCGGTCTCCTCGCGACGGTCAGCTTCGGCTGGCTGGAGCGGCACGTGTCGTTCGCGACGCTGATGCGCGTCGTCCTGTCGCTCGAGGTGCTCATGCACCTCTCGTTCGCCCTGACGACCGTCGGCTGGGTCGCGCTCGTGATCATGTTCGTGTTCGGCGCCTACGCGTTCGTCTGGGGCACGATCTCGACGACCGTGCGCCAGCGGCTCGTGCCCGCCGAGCTGCAGGGTCGGGTCGCCTCCGTGAACATGGTCGGCGTCTTCGGCGGCATGGTGATCGGCCAGGCGCTCGGCGGAGTCATCGCCCAGGTCTGGGGCCTCACGGCACCCTGGTGGTTCGCGTTCGCGGGTGCGGCGCTCACCCTGCTGTTCGTCTGGAAGCCGATCTCGCAGATCGTCTCGGCGACTCAGTCGAAAGAGCCGTAGACGCGGAGGGTGTTGGCGGCGAGCTGCGTGGAGAGCTCGTCGACCTCGAGTCCGAGCTCTGCCGCCATGAAGCGCACGGTGATCGGCACGAGGTACGGCGCGTTGGGCCGACCGCGCAGCGGCACCGGGGTCAGGAAGGGCGCATCCGTCTCGACGAGGATGCGATCGAGCGGCGTGACCTTCAGGGCATCGCGCAGGTTCTGAGCGTTCTTGAAGGTCACATTGCCGGCGAACGACAGGTGATACCCGGCATCCGCGCAGATCCGCGCCGTGGCGTCGTCGCCGGAGAAGCAGTGGAAGACCGTCCGCTCCGGGGCGCCGACCCGGCGCAGCGTCTCGAGCACCGCGTCGTGGGCGTCACGGTCGTGGATCTGCATCGCGATGCCGTGCTTCTTCGCGAGCGCGATGTGCGCCTCGAACGATTCGTGCTGCGGCGCCTGCCGCTCGGGCTCGGTGCGGAAGAAGTCGAGACCGGTCTCGCCGATCGCGCGCGTGCGCGGGTGCGCGGCGAGCTCGTCGATCACGGCGATCGCCTCGGCGAGACGGCCTTCGTCGGCATACGTCGGCGCGTCATTCGGGTGGATGGCGACGGCCGCCAGCACGCGAGGATCGGATGCCGCCGCCTCGACCGCCCATCGCGACGACTCGATGTCGCCCGACGCCTGCACGACGCCGGCGATGCCGACCGCCTGCGCACGATCGAGCTGCTCCGTCAGCGAGAGCGGCTCGTCGCCGTCGAGGATCTCGAGGTGCGCGTGGTTGTCGTAGACGGGTACCGCTAGCGGCTCGGGAGCGGCCGGATACTTCAGATCCTTGCGCCCGTCCCCCGAGCGCTCGCGCACATAGGTCTCGGCCATGACTCAGGCGGTCGACTCCACCCGCGGGAAGAGCGGTGCGAGTCCGTTGACACTCGAACCGGGCTGCAGGGCACCCCAGGCGCCGGCCTCGCGGATCGGCTGGTCCCGCAGGCGCCCCAGGGATTCTCCGGCGCCCAGCGCGTGCCAGAGCTTCTCGGTCGACTGCGGCATCACCGGCGACAGCAGCACGGCGAGAGCGCGCAGACCCTCGGCGCAGGTGTACAGCACCGTGCCGAGGCGGCCGCGCTGCTCCTCATCTCGTGCGAGCGCCCACGGCTCGTTCTCGGTGATGTAGCCGTTCAGGGCGTCGACGATCTTCCAGATCGACGAGATCGCCTCGTCGATGCGGAACTGGTCGATGGCGGCATCCGCCTGGGACGCGGCATCCGCGACGATCTTCTGGATCGCGAGATCCTGCTCGGTGTACTCGGCCGGCGGCGGCACGATGCCCTCGAAGTACTTCTCGATCATCGCCGTCGTGCGCGAGGCGAGGTTGCCGAAGCCGTTGGCCAGCTCGGACTGGTACCGCGCCGACAGGTCCTCCCACGAGAAGGAGCCGTCCTGCCCGAAGGCGATCGCGGAGAGGAAGTAGTAGCGGTACGCGTCGGAGCCGAAGACGTCGGTGATCTCGGTCGGCGCGATGCCGGTGAGCTTCGACTTCGACATCTTCTCGCCGCCGACCAGCAGCCAGCCGTGCGCGAACACGCCCTTCGGGACCTCGAGTCCCGCAGCCATCAGCAGCGCGGGCCAGATCACGGCGTGGAAGCGCAGGATGTCCTTGCCCACCACGTGGTACGCCGGCCAGCGGCGCGCGAAGGTCTCCTCGTCGGAGCCGTAGCCGACCGCGGTGGCGTAGTTGAGCAGGGCGTCGACCCACACGTAGATGACGTGCGACTCGTCCCACGGCAGCGGGATGCCCCAATCGAAGGTGGAGCGCGAGATCGAGAGATCCTTCAGCCCCTGGCTCACGAACGAGACGACCTCGTTGCGCGCCGAATCCGGGCGCACGAAGTCGGGCTGGGTGCGGTACAGCTCGAGCAGACGTCCCTGGAACTCGCTGAGCTTGAAGAAGTAGTTCTTCTCCTGCAGCAGCTCGAGAGGCTTGGAGTGGATCGCGCAGACCTTCAGGCCCTCGAAGGGTCCGGTGCCGTCGACGATCTCGGACTCGGGCTTGAACTCCTCGCAGCCCACGCAGTACAGCGCCTCGTACTCGCCCGCATAGATGTAGCCGCGGTCGTACAGGCGCTGGAAGAACGTCTGCACGTTGGTCTCGTGGCGCTCCTGCGTGGTGCGGATGAAGTCGTCATTGGCGACGTCGAGCGTCTCCAGCAGCGGGAACCAGCTCTCGCTGACGAGCTTGTCGACCCACTCCTGCGGCGTGACGTTGTTCGCCGCCGCGGCGCGCAGCATCTTCTGGCCGTGCTCGTCGGTGCCCGTCAGCATCCAGGTGCCGTCCCCCGCCTGGCGGTGCCACCGCGCGAGGGTGTCGACCGCCACCGACGTGTACCCGTGACCGATGTGAGGCACGTCGGAGGGGTAGTAGATGGGCGTGGTGATGTAGAACGATTCGCCTGCGGGCATGGGGACAATTCTAGGTGCCGCAGCGCGAGTGGTTACGCGAGAGAGGTGGGATACTGACCGCATGACGTCACCGTCACCTGCTCGTGTCGCGCGACTCATGATCGCGCTCGCCCTGCTCGGAGTCCTGTCCGGTTCGGCCGGATGTGCCGCTCTTCTGCCGCCACCTCCGACGCGGGACGAGGTTCTCGGGCGCTGGGAAGCACACGAAGACGGCCATACGGCCACGATCGACCTGCACGGGGACGGCACGATCGAGATCGACAACGTCCCGCGTGCGGTGATCCAGCGCGACACCGCTGATGAGCTGGATTGGAGCAACACGCTGGATGTCGGCGGCGAGTGGTCTTTCAGTGAAGCAGAAGACAAGGCTTTCAGCGAAGCGCTCATCTCAGCACTTCTCGACGAGCCTTCGGGCGGCCAGTGGCTCACCCTCTACCCACGCTCGGGCGGACTGCACCTGTATTACGGCGACGTAGAACTCAGCGACCATCTGTTCTTCGAACTTGTGGACCGACACTCGACGCCGGCGCCCGAGACGATATCACGCGCGGATCTGACGGGCGACTGGCGATCCAGCGCGAGCGGAGTCCTCCGGCTGAACGAAGACGGCACGTTCCAGATCGACGCGGCTCCGGCCGCCTTCGTCACCTACACCGACGATGTCGGCGACCAGACACCGATAACGCCCGCCGGGCAGTGGTACTTCGCTGAAGAGACTGTCCCGCTCGACCCGGAATCGGCTTACGTATCGCTTTCGTTCGATGGGATGTACGGGCCGGCCAGCACCGGCGTCACGAAGTTCATACAACTTCAGGAGACGGAAACCGGCTGTCCCTGACTTTCCACGACGAGGCTCGTTGGGAGAAGGACTAAGCGTAATCAGCTCACCGTGACGTCGATGCGGTGCCAGCCCTGAGCGCCGTTCGGAGCCGGGGCCGCCGGCTGGTCCGTCTGGGTCTCCCCGTCGGCGCTGATCGCGCGGCACTCGATCGTGTGCCGACCGCTCTGCGCCGTCCATGGCAGGCTCCACTGCACCCAGGTGTCGGCAGAGATCGCCTCGGCGAGCTCCGCACGCTGCCACTCGCCGTCGTCGACACGGACCTCGACGCCCTCGACGCCGACGTGCTGCTGCCAGGCCATCCCGGCGATCACCGTCTCCCCCGCCTCGACGGAACCGCCGCGCGGCACGTCGATGCGGGACTGGAGCTTGATCGGGCCGTGGTCCGACCAGCCGCGCGGCGTCCAGTAGCCCATGGCCTTGTCGAAGCGGGTGACCTCGAGCTGCGTGACCCACTTCGTCGCGGAGACGTAGCCGTAGAGGCCCGGGACGACCATCCGCGCCGGGAATCCGTGTTCCATCGGCAGCGGTTCGCCGTTCATCCCGATCGCCAGCAGGGCGTCGCGGTCGTCGGTGAGCGCCTCGAGAGGAGTGGATGCCGTGAAGCCGTCCGATGAGGTCGAGAGCACCATGTCGGCGTCCGCGGACACGCCCGCGCGCGCGAGCAGCTCGCGCACCGGATGGCCGAGCCAGCGCGCATTGCCGATCAGCGATCCGCCGACCTCGTTCGACACGCAGGCCAGGGTCACGTCGGCCTCCTGCATCGGCAGCGCCAGCAGCTCATCCCAGGAGACGACGACCTCGCGATCGACCATCCCGTGGATGCGCAGCGACCAGTCGGCCGGGTCGATCCGGGGCACGATCAGCGCGGTGTCGATGCGGTAGAAGTCGACATTCGGGGTCACGACGGGTGCGAGTCCGGGGATGTCCAGCTCGGCCCCCGCCGGGACGGCCGGGGCGGTGCGGACCGCCTTCGGCAGCTGCAGCGCCGAGCGGACGGCGTCGACCGAGCGGGTCGCTCCGCGCGCGATGTTCCCCGCGATGATCGTCACGATGCCGACAGCGGCCGTGCCCGCGGTCCAGATCAGGAATCGCCGTCGATCCTCGCCGCCGGGAGCGAAACCGTCGATCGGTCGCAGTCGGCGGATGAGAAGTCGTACGGCGATCACCGCCACGACGCCTGCGACGATGCCCGGCAGCCAGGCGAAGGGTCCCGCGCCGGGACGGATCATCGCCGCCACGACGGCGAGTGCACCGAGCCCACCCAGGACCGTCGCGCCGATGCCCGACCGACGCAGCTCCAGGATCCCGGCGCCGGCGGCGACGAGCGCGAGCACCAGCGCGATGCCGGTGATCAGCGCGATCTTGTCGCCGGTGCCGAACAACGCGATGGCGGTGTCCTTCGCCCAGGCGGGAGCGAGATCGATCAGCCCGCCCCCGATCACGGCGAAGGGACTCGCCGCCGGTTCGACGATCGCCGCGACGAGTTCCGCGAAGCCGACGCCGACGACCGCGGCACTGAGTCCCGCGGCCGCCGATCGCAGCCGATCAGTCCGCTTGTCCACGATCGCGTGCGTCATGTGCAGAGCGTAACCCCGCAGGACCGCCCTGCGGCTGTGAGCTCAGAGTCCGTTGCGGCGCGCCACCTCGCCCAGCCAGGCCAGGGAGGGCTTCGGGTGCCGCTCGAAGGTCTGGTGATCGAAGCCGATCAGCCCGAACGTGGGCCGGAACCCGCTCGCCCACTCGTAGTTGTCGAGGGCGCTCCAGTGCTGGTAAGCCCGCACGTCGATCCCGTCGGAGATCGCGCGGTGCAGACCCTCCAGCGCACCCTGGGTGTAGGCGATGCGGCGGGTGTCGTCGGCGGTGGCGATGCCGTTCTCGGTGACCAGGACCGGCACGCCGCCGCTGCGCTCCCAGGCGCTGCGCACACCGAGCTCGAGGGCTTCGGGGAAGAACTCCCAGCCGGTGAGCGTGGTCTCCACGTCGTCCGCGACCGGCAGGGGCCCCTCCGGGCCGATGAAGGTGCGGGTGTATGCCTGCACGCCGACGAAGTCATCGCCGGCGGACTGGTCGAGGTACCAGTGGTCACGCGGGTCGCCGTAGGCGGAGAGCATCTCGTCGGCTCCGGGCTCCCCGGTGGAGTGGAAGGCCTGGGTCGCTATGGTCCATCCGGCCTGCGCGCCGGACACCGAGTGCACGATCTCGGACGCCCGGTGGTGGGCGTCGAGCAGGGTGTCCGCGACGGCGAGGTCGGGGTTCGGGAGACCGTAGGCGACGAGGTTCGCGGCATCCTCTCCCCCGGCGAGCATCGCGGCGATGTTCGGCTCGTTGATCGTGCAGACGTAGGTGACCCCCTCGAGGATCGGCAGCACGGTCTCGACGTAGCGCGCGAACAGATCGACGGCGTCGTCCGCCCGCCAGAACCCGTCCTTCTGGAACCACTGCGGCACGGTGAAGTGCATGAGGGTGACCGTCGGATCCAGTCCGTGCTCGCGCGCGGTGTCGATCATGCGGCGGTAGTGGTCGAGCATCGCCCGCGAGACGAAGCCTCGCTCCGGCTCGATCCGCGCCCACTCCACCGAGAAGCGGTAGGAGTTCAGTCCGGCATCCGCGAGCAGACGCATGTCCTCCGGGTACCGGTGGAAGTGATCGGCCGCGTCGCCCGACGGCTCGACCATCGGCGAGCCGGGCGCATGCTCCATGGCCCACCAGTTGCTGGTCGTGTTGTTCCCCTCCACCTGATGGGCTGCGGTCGCAGCTCCCCAGAGAAAGCCGTCAGGGAATGTGAGCACGAGTGCTCCTTTCGTGGTGTGGTCTATCGGATTCGGGCGGGATTCGGCACGGCATCCAGCAGCTGGACCGTGTACGGATCCTCCGGGTGCTGCAGCACCTCGCTCGTCTCGCCGCGCTCGACGACGCGCCCGCTGTTCAGCACCAGGATGTTCTCGGTCACGAGGCGCGCGCTCAGCAGGTCGTGCGTGATGTAGAGCATGCTGATGCCCCAGCGCTCGCGGAGATCCTCCAGCAGGGCGAGCACGCCGGCGCGGAGCGAGACATCGAGCATCGACACCGGCTCGTCGGCGATCAGCACCTGCGGGTCGCTGGCCAGCGCCCGGGCGATCACGACGCGCTGGCGCTGACCACCGGAGAGCTGATGCGGCAGCTTCGCCGCGAACTGCTCCACCGGCGTGAGGCCGACCGTCTCGAGCAGTTCGAGGACGCGATCCCTGGCCTCCTGCCCGCGCAGCTTCGTGTAGTTCATGACCGGTCGGGTCAGGGCGTACTCCACCGTGTGCAGCGGGTTCAGCGCCGCATACGGATCCTGGAACACCATCTGCACGTCCTTGCGGAGGTCGCGGAGGCCGCGCCGCTTCAGCGAGGCGACGTCGGTGTCGCCGAAGCGCACCGTGCCGGAGGTCGGCTTCTCGACGCCGGTGATCAGCTTCGCGATCGTCGACTTGCCCGATCCGGATGCTCCGACCAGGGCGAGCGCCTCGCCGGGTTCGAGCCGGAACGACACGTCGTCCACAGCGGTGACGGCCTCCTGGCCGCGGCGCGGCGCCGGATAGAGCTTCGACACGCCCTCGACCACGATCGCGGCATCCGCACGGCGCGAGTCGCGCTCCGAGACGGTCGGCACGGTCTCGGTGACGTCGGTGCGCGAGCGGCCCTCGCGGCGCCGGGTTCCGAGGTCGACGAACCCGGGGATCGAGATCGTCTTCGCCCGCGGATCGGCGTAGTGGCTCAGCAGCATCCGCGTGTACTCGTCGCTCGGGTCGTCGAGGATCTTGCGGCTCGGTGCGTCCTCGACGATGCGCCCCTCGTGCATCACCATCACCCGATCGGTGGCCTCGAGCACGATGCCGAGATCGTGGCTGATGAGGACGGCGGTGAAGTGCTCCGCGTGCTGGAGTTCCTTGATCGTGTCCATCACCGCGTGCTGCACGAGCACATCGAGCGCGGTGGTCGGCTCGTCGAACACCATGAGCTGAGGTTCCAGCGACAGGGCGAGCGCGATCGACGCGCGCTGCCGCATGCCCCCGGAGAGCTCACCCGGGTAGCGCTTCAGCACCTCGGGATCGAGACCGACTTTGCCGATGAGCTCACGGGCGCGAGCGTCGCGGGACTCGCGCGGCACATGTCCGTGGGCCGCGAAGATGTCAGCGAAATGGCTGCCGACGGTGCGCACCGGGTTGAGGGCGTTCATGCCGGACTGCAGCACCATGGCGAATCCGCCCTGACGCTGCCGGCGCAGCTCTTCGGTGCCGAGCTCGCGGATATCGCGCCCGCCGAAGAGGATGCGTCCGCCGCTGATCCGCGCCGGCGGCTTCTGCAACCGCGTGAGCGCGAAGCCCAGCGTCGACTTGCCCGAGCCGGACTCGCCGACGAGGCCGACGAACTCGCCGCGGCGGAGGGTGAACGACACGTCGTGCACCGCCGCCACCGGCGTCGTGCCGGGCGAGGCGTACTCGACCGAGAGGTTCTGCACGTCGAGCAGGACATCGTTCTGCTCGGGGGTGTTCTGTTCGGAGACGGTCATCGTCCCTTCCCCTCTCGCAGGCGCGGGTTGGATATGCCGTCCACGCCGAAGTTGATGAGTGTGAGGCTCAGCGCCAGCAGGGCGATGCAGAGACCGGGGGCGAACAGCAGCAGCCACTGCCCGGTGAGCAGCGAGTTGGAGTTCTGCGCCCAGTAGAGCATCGTGCCCCAGCTGACGATGCTGGAGTCGCCGAGTCCGAGGAACTCGAGGCCCGCCTCGGCGAGGATCGCCGCGGTGGCCGCCCCGAAGAGCGTGCCGGCGATGATCGACGTCATGTTGGGGAGGATCTCGCGGAACACGATCCGCGCCCTGCTGTCGCCGGAGAACTGCGCCGAGGTGACGAAGTCGTTCCCGCGCAGGGACTGCGTCTGGCTGCGGAGCACACGTGCGCCCCACGCCCAGCCGGTCACCACGATCACGGCGATGATCATCAGGATGCCGCCGTTCTGCAGGTACGCGGCGATCACGATCATGAGCGGCAGGCCCGGGATCACGAGGAACAGGTTCACGATGAACCCGATCACGTCGCCGGCGAATCCGCGCATGTAACCCCAGCTCAGTCCGATGAGGACGGCCACGATCGTGGACAGGATGCCGGCGGCGAAGCCGACGAGGATGCTGATCTGCGAGCCGTAGATGAGCTGGCTGAGCACGTCCTCCCCCGCTGCCGTCGTGCCGAGCCAGTGCGCGGCCGACGCGTCGGCGTTGCGCTCGAAGTCGTTGTCCTTGGGTCCGTACGGCGCCAGCAGCGGGGCGAAGATCGCGACGAGCACGAATACGCCGAGGATGCAGAGCCCGAGGCGCGCCTTGCCGTTGGACCAGAGGGTGCCCACCATCCGCCCGAACGCCCGCCAGGGGCTGGGAGCGGCGATGCGGTCGGCCGGGATCTTGACGTTCATCGTGGAGGTCATCGGCGGGTCCTCGGGTCGAGTACCCCGTAGAGGATGTCTACGAGGAAGTTGGCGATGAGCACGCTCACGGTGATCATCAGGAAGAGCGCCTGCATGAGCGGGTAGTCCTGCCCGATCACGGCGTTGAAGAGCAGGTATCCGATGCCGGGATAGCCGAAGACCTGCTCGACGAGGATCGATCCGCCGACGACGCCGCCGAGCGTGAGCCCGAACCCGGTGAGGTTGGGGAGGATCGCGTTGCGGGCCGCATAGCGGGCGGCGATCGTGCGACCGCGGAGTCCGTTCGCCTCGGCGAAGGTGATGTAGTCCTCGCCGAGCGTGTTGATCATGGCGTTGCGCATGCCGATGATCCAGCCGCCGAGCGACGTCAGGAGGATGGTCAACGCGGGGAGCACGGCGTGCTGGGCGAGATCGCCGATGAACTCCCAGGTGAAGCCCGGCGTGGTCGTCGCCGCATAGGCTCCGGTCGTCGGGAACCAGTGCAGCACGTAGCCGAGGAAGAACAGCAGCAGCAGCGCCGTCCAGAAGTACGGGAAGGTGCTGAGGAACGAACCGGTGAGCGTCGGCAGGCTGTCGAGCCAGGTTCCGCGGCGCCAGGCCGCAGCGACGCCGATGAGCGTGCCGATGACGAACGCCAGGATCGTGACGATGCCGACGAGCCCGATCGTGTAGGGAAGGGCGGTCGAGACCATGCTCGAGACCGACTGCGGATAGAACGTGTACGAGACGCCGAAGTCGAGGCGCGCGACCTGACCGAGGTAGGTCACGTACTGGTCCCACATCGATCCGGTCGGCACACCGAGCTGGGCTTCGATCGCCGCCCGTGTCGCGTCGGACACCGGGCCGTTCTGCGAGAGCTTCGCGATCGCGGCATCGGCGGGAGACCCGGGCATGAGCCGCGGGAGGAAGAAGTTCAGGGTGATCGCCGCCCACAGGGTGAGCAGGAACAGCCCCAGTTTCTGGAGGACGTACTTCACTGGTCGTCTCCGTTCACGAGCTTCAGGTGCGGGAAGATCCCGAGGGGCGCGGAGTCGTAGTTCTGCGGGATCATGTACGGGTCATCCTCCGTGGGCCAGCCGGTGAACTTCGCATCGCTGAACAGGCCCCAGATGCCGCCGTAGTACATGCCGATCACGGGCATCTGGTCGTAGACGATGCCCTGCAGCTCCTGCACGATCTCGGTCTGACGGGCGGGGTCGACGGTGCCGCGGTACTCCGCCAGAAGCGCATCCGCCTCTTCGGACTGGAAGCGCTCGAAGTTGTTCGCGGTCGCCTCGCCGGACGGCACGTAGAACTCGCTCGAGAGGAGGTTGTTGTAGGCCTGGTAGACGTCTCCGCCGCCCATGCCGCCGATCGCCATCTCGAAGTCGCCGTTGCTGATCGCGCTCTGGTAGCCGGCGGGCTGCGGGAGCTTCAGCGTCACCTTGACTCCGACGTCGGCGAGCTGACGCTGCACGGTCTGCGCCGCCCTCGTCCAGTCGGAATAGCCGTTCGCCGTGGTGATCGCGAACTCCAGCTGCTCGCCGTCGGGGCCGAGGAGACGGTCGCCGTCGAGCGTGTAACCCGCCTCTCCGAACGCCGCGAGCGCGGCATCCTTGTCCTGCGTGATCATGCCCTGGTCGGGGATCTCGGGGTCGAGGTACTCCTCCTGGTTGGGCAGGATGAGTCCGGTCTGGCCCGCGGGTTCCATGTACCCCTCGGATGCCGTCTCGGCGATCTCCTCGCGGTCGAGCGAGAGCGCGATGCCGCGACGCACGTTCACGTCGTCGAAGGGCTCCACCTCGAGGTTCGGCAGCAGCGCGATCACGCCGCCCGGCGGGAACCACCATTTGTTGTCGGGACTCGCGGCGCCCCACGTGCCCTCGACGTCGGAGATGAACGAGTACGACCAGTCGTAGCCGCGGCTGACGGTGTCGAGCTGCGAGTTCGTCGCGGGCAGGATGATGTGCTCGATCTCGATCTCGTCGGCCTGCCAGTAGTCGGGGTTCTTGTCCATCGAGTACTGCTGGTCGTTGTAGTTGCCGAGCACGAACGGTCCGGTGCCGACCGGGTCTTCGTTGCGATAGGTGCCCGGGTCCTTCACGTCTTTCCAGAGGTGCTCCGGGACGATCATCGTCTGACCGAGGATCGTCAGCGCGGGGGCGTCGTCGCCCTGCAGGTTGAGGATGACGGTGTCGCCGTCTGTCTCGACGCTCTCGAGGTGCTGCCACGCGCCCTTGATGTCGAGAGACGGGTTGTCCTTGAGCATCTGGAAGGTGAAGGCCACGTCGTCGACGGTGAACTCCTCGCCGTCGCTCCAGGTGACGCCGTCGCGGAGGGTCATCACGATGGTGCGGGCGTCGGGCTGCTCCCACTCGCTGGCGAGCCACGGGGTCAGCGATCCGTCGAGGTTGTTCATCAGGATCAGCGGCTCGTACATCCACCGCGAGGCGGTGCGCGTGTTCGTCAGGTAGGGGTTGAAGTTCTGCGTGAAGAACGGATTCCCCTTGTCGGCGTTGATCAGCATCGTGTCGGCGCCGATCGAGGGATCGGGTTGCGAGGTGATCTGGATGCTGCATCCGCTCAGGACGACCGCTGCGCCGGCGAGCGCGACGACAGCCGCTCTCCGCCAGCGTCGGAACGACAACTTTGTCTTCATGATGCGATTGTAAGCGCATACATTTACGCTCGGCAACCCCTTGACACCATCAGCGGCGCTGCGTCCGCTCGGGAGGGAGGCGGTCAGGAGGTGCGCTGCGAACTCTCCCGGACGACGATCTCGAGAGGCAGACGCACCGCGACGGGATCGGTCGAGGGGTGCTCCAGACGACGCGCCAGAACCTGCACGGCCGCCCGTCCGAGCTCGATCATCGGCTGGCGCACCGTGGTCAGTCGCGGTCGCGACAGGGCCGCAGCCTCGATGCCGTCGAAACCCGTCACGATCAGGTCTTCCGGTACGCGCACCCCGGCCGAGCGGAAGGCATCGAGTGCGCCGAGCGCCATCTGGTCGTTGGCCGACATGAGGGCGGACGGCAGACCGTCGGCGATCAGCGTCTCGGCTGCCCGGCGACCGGACGCGCGAGTGAAATCGCCCCGCAGCAGGGTCACGTCATCGACCCGGATGCCTGCCGCCGAGATCGCACGCGAGAATCCCTCCCAGCGCTCCGCGCCGTCCGGGGAATCCTCGGGGCCCGCGAGGAAGGCGGGCGGCGTGTCGCCCGTCTGGGCCAGCACCCGTCGCGTCAGTTCCGCCATCGCCTCGGCATTGCTGACGGTCACGTGATCGTAGCTGTCACCGCGCGCGGGACCCGAGAGCACGACGACCGGAATGCGCAGGGCGAGCCGGGCGAGCACGTCGTCGGGCACGCTCTCCGCCAGCACCACGAGCCCGTCCACGCGGCCGGCCATGTCGCGCACGGTCGATCGGTCCGGGTCATGCCGCCCGACGCCGACCATGAGGACGAACCCCTGCTTCCAGGCCTCCAGCTCGGCACCGCGGAGCACCTCGTCGAGGAAGAGCATCGACGGGTGCTCGGTCTCGGCATCCTCCGCATCCCGCACGATCGTGAACGGAGGGATCACGCCCGCCGCGTCGGAGAGCACGTCGAAGGCGGGAGCCTCTTCCGCGGCGTCGAACCCCGGGAAATACAGTCCGAGCACACCGGTGCGCCGCTCGGCCAGCCCACGGGCGCTGCCGCTCGGGACATAGCCGAGCGCCGACACTGCGTCGAGCACGCGCTCGCGGGTCGCCGGCCGTACGGCATCCGGCGATCGAAGCACCCGCGAGACCGTGGCGATCGAGACGCCGGCGCGGTCCGCGACGTCGTACACCGTCGCCGCCTTGCTCACGATCGCGCCCCTCTTTCCCGTCATCGTGCCCAGGGTACCCGGCGCGCGATCAGAGCTCCGTGGGGGCGCACGCTCATCTCACCGGGTCGGCGCTCGCGCTGCTCGGTGAAGGTCACCTCGAACCCGGCATCCGTCAGCAGTGCGGTGAGCTCCTGCGCCGACCAGAGATAGGCGGTGGTCACGGCGTGAGCGAACGGCTCGCGCGGCTCTCCGACGAAGAAGCCGAGGAGCAGACCGCCGCCGGGCGCGAGCACGCGGGCGAACTCGGCGAGCACGGCAGGCACCGCGGACGGCTGGGTGTGGATCAGGGAATACCAGGCGAGGATGCCCCCGACAGACCTGTCCTCCACGGGAAGCGCGCTGAACGACGCGTGCTCGAAGCGAAGCTCGGGGTGGTCCCGTCGCGCGAAGCGCAGGAACTCGGCCGAGATGTCGACGCCGACGACCTCGCGGCCGCCCTCGCCGAGGAACCGCGTCCAGTGGCCGGGTCCGCACCCCGCATCCAGGAGCAGTCCCGGGGTCTCGTCGCGCCAGCGCGCGATCAGGCCGCAATCGCGCGGATCCATCAGCTCGATGCTTCCGCCCAGCCGGATGTAGTCGACGGCTCTCCTGTCGTACGCGATCGCGACGGCGGCATCCGCGTCTTCCGGACGCTTCGCGAGGACATGTGCGTCAGCCGAGGATGAATTCGGGCGGTACGTCCTCGGCGGGCGCTTTCGTCCTTCGGACGTGCTCCCGATTTCGGGGCTCATGACGAGCGGGCGGCCAGAGCGGCCTGATACAGATCCCGGGAGGAGAGTCCGGTGAGCGCGGCGACCTCGGACGCGGCGTCTTTGAGTCGGATGCCGTCGGCGACGAGCTTCTGCACCTGGGCGAGAGCATCTTCGGGAGAGGCGTCCCGCCGCGTGGCGCCTTCGACGACCACGACGATCTCACCCTTCACACCGTTCTCCGCCCAGGCGACGAGTTCGGATGCCGTGCCCCGGCGCACTTCCTCGTAGAACTTCGTCAGCTCGCGGCACACGGCGATCCGGCGGGCATCGCCGAAGGCGGCGCCCATGTCGGCGAGAGCACTCGCGAGGCGGGCCGGCGACTCGAAGAACACCATGGTGCGCGCCTCTCCCGCCAGGCCGCGCAGGACGGAGCGGCGCTCCCCCGGTTTGCGCGGGAGGAACCCCTCGAACGTGAACCGGTCGGTCGGGAGACCCGAGATCGCGAGAGCCATCAGCACGGCACTCGGTCCGGGGATCGCCGTCACGGTCACACCCTGCGCGACGGCCTCGGCCACCAGACCGTAGCCGGGATCGCTCACGGTCGGCATGCCCGCGTCGCTCATCACGACGACGTCGGACTCGGCGGCGAGCGCCGCGATCTCCGCCGCCTTCTGCTTCTCGTTGTGATCGTGCAGCGCGATGAGCCTCGGGCGGTTGTCGATCTGCAGCGCCTTCAGGAGCTTCTGCGTGGTGCGGGTGTCTTCGGCGACGATCGTCTCCGCGTTCTCGAGCACCTCCACCAGGCGACGGGATACGTCGCCGAGATTTCCGATCGGCGTGGCAGCGAGGATGATCACCCGCTCAGCATAGGCGCGTTGTCTAGGCTGGACCGGTGACCGCGCCCGTGCCTCTGCTGCCTGCTCCCGAGGATCGGTCGACGCGCTACGGACAGCTGCGCGATCGCCTGCTGCAGAGCCCGGACTGGGGTCGCGCCATCCACTGGCTCGCCCCGCTGATCGTCACGGCCGTCGCCGCCGTGCTGCGCCTGGTGAACCTCGGCCACCCGCACCAGCTCGCCTTCGACGAGACCTACTACGTCAAGGACGCCTGGTCTCTGTGGACGCTCGGCTACGAGGGCGTCTGGGGCGAGAACGCCAACGAGGCCTTCATCACCCTGCAGGAGCTGCCGCTCTCCGACAAGGGCGCGTTCGTCGTGCATCCGCCGCTCGGCAAGTGGCTCATCGCTCTCGGGATGGCCATCGGCGGGCCCGACAACAGCGCGGGCTGGCGGCTGGCGACCGCGGTCCTCGGCACGGCATCCGTCCTGCTCGTGTACCTGATCGCCCGTCGACTGAGCGGGTCCGTCGTCGTGGCGACCGTGGCCGGCTCGCTGCTCGCGATCGACGGCCTGAGCATCGTGCTGAGCCGGATCGCCCTGCTCGACGGCATCCTCACGTTCTTCATCCTGCTCGGGGTGCTGTTCGTGCTGATCGACCGGCAGCGGACGATCCCGCTGCTCGAACGACGCGACCCCGAAGCGCCCGATCCGTTCTGGGGCCCGGTGCTGTGGCGCCGGCCGTGGCTCATCGCCGCCGGGGCCGCGCTGGGCGCGGCATCCGCGGTGAAGTGGTCGGGACTGTACGCTCTGGCCGCCTTCGGGCTCTACGTCGTCGTGACGGATGCTCTCGCTCGCCGTCGTGCCGGCGTGGTCCTCTGGCCCACCGCCGCCGCGTTCCGGCAAGGCCCGGTGTCATTCGTGATGATGGTGTTCCCCGCGCTCGCGGTGTACCTCGTGAGCTGGTCCGGATGGCTCGTCACGGCCGGCGGCTACGACCGGCAGACCGACGCGAACCCCCTCGTGGCGCTGTGGAAGTACCACCAGTCGATCCTCGGATTCCACGTCGGGCTGACCAATGGCCATCCCTACGCGAGCCCCGCCTGGGAGTGGCCGTTCCTGCTGCGTCCGACGGCGGTGTGGGTCGGTTCGGACCCCGGCCCCTGCGGAACCGACCACTGCATCGCGGTGATCTCGTCGATCCCGAACCCGCTGATCTGGTACGGCGGCGTCGCGGCGGCGGTGTATCTGCTCTTCCTGCTGGTGCGCGGCTGGATCATCCGCCGGCCGGTCGGGGCCGAGGTCGGACTGCCGCTCGTCGGCCTCGCGGCGACCTACCTGCCGTGGTTGATGTTCCCCGAGCGCACGATCTTCCAGTTCTACACGGTCGTGATGATGCCGTTCCTCGTGATCGCGCTCGCTCTGACGCTGCGGATCATCGCCGGCCGACGAGAGGATCCCCTGTACCGGCGGCAGTCGGGCGAGCGCACGGTGATGATCTGCCTGGCCGTCATCGTGCTGGTATCGGCGTTCTTCTACCCCGTCTGGACCGGCATGAGCGTGCCGTACCAGTTCTGGCTCCTGCACAACTGGCTGCCGGGCTGGGTGTGAGGCGCTGAGGGTCAGCGCGCGGCGGAGAGTGCGGCGGGGTCGCTCACCGGCAGCCGGCACACGAATGCGTGGCAGTCGTACGCACGCTCGGCGAAGGCGGCCTTTCCCTCGAAGAGCTCGAACCCGGCTCTGGCGAAGGCCTCGGCCTGTGCCGGGGTGACCACGGCGATCACGTCGGCGTCGGTGCGCCGCGCCGCGCCGGCGAGTGCACCGGCGGGGTCTGCCGTGACGGTCACGACCTGACGCGGAGCGGACGCCAGACCCGCCGCGACCCGCAGCAGACTGCCGTGCGCGAAGGGCTGCTCGAGGGAGCGGACGGCGAGGGCGCGCACCGTGGCGGCCGCGGCCTCGCGGTACCGGTCCCCCGCTCCCAGCCTCCAGGCGGTGAGGGATGCCGCTGCGACGGCGGAGGCATCCGAGGGGAGATCACCGTCGGTCTCGTCGGGTGAGGTCGCGATGCCGTTGGCCGTCAGCAGCGGATCGCCGCCGACGCCTTCGAGCGCATCGTCGAGGAGACCGCGAGCCGTCATCGCCCAGGAGGGCTCGCCCGTCGCCGTGGCGAGGGCGAACAACCCGTCGGCCAGGAGTCCCAGGTCGGCGGCCGTCGCGACCGCAGCCGAGGGGACGCCGTCGAGGGATGCCCGCACGAGCGCGCCGCTGGCATCGCGATTGACGTGCAGCACGTGCACCGCGGCCGCGGCGGCCGCATCGATCCACGAGGGCTCGTCGAGAACGACGCCGGCGCGGGCAAGGGCCTTGATCGCGAGCCCGTTCCAGCCCGTGATGACCTTGCCGTCGACCGCCGGCGGCTGCAGCTCGGCGCGCTCCGACACGGGGCGCAGGTAGTAGCCGCCCTCGCTGCGGGCACCGTCGATCCAGGACTCGGAGTCCTGAGCGGAGCCGAAGCCGCCGCCGTCGCGCTGCAGCGTCGCCAGGAGGAAGGTCGCGATGCCGCGCGCGGTCCCGTGGTCTCCGGCATCGAGAGCGACCTCGAGAAGCTGCGCGTTGTCGGTCAGCATCCGCTCGTAGTGCGGCACGGTCCAGTCGCGCTGGGTCGCGTACCGGAAGAAACCGCCGTCCTCGTCCCGCAGGGCGGATCCGGCCATCGCGGTGAGCGCGCGCTGGGCCGATGCCGCGGCATCCGGAGCGTGCTGCCGAATCAGCGGGTCCTGCAGGAACCGCAGCGTCGTGGCGACCGGGAACTTCGGGGCGCTGCCATATCCGCCGAAGGCTCGATCCTCCCGGGCGGCGATCGTCTCGGCCGCGGCGGCGATGGCGGCAGGGTCCGGCAGGTCTGATGGGACGGATTCGGCCGCACGCGCGAGCGCGTCGGTCACGGCATCCGCCGACTCCTCGGCCTGTGCGCGACGCAGCGTCCACGCCTCCTGGACGGCCGCGAGCACGTCCCGGAACGCCGGCATCGGCGGGCGAGCCTCCGGCGGCCAGTACGTGCCGGCGTAGAACGCCCGTCCACGAGGGGTGGCGAACACGGTGAGCGGCCAGCCCAGATTCTGCGTGAAGGCGGATGCCGCGGCCATGAACGCGCCGTCGACCTCCGGGTGCTCCTCGCGGTCGACCTTCACGGCCACGAAGCCGTCGTTCATCAGAGCAGCCGTCGCCGGATCGGCGAACGACTCCCTCGCCATCACGTGGCACCAGTGACACGTCGAGTAGCCGATCGAGATCAGCAGCGGCACATCGCGCCGCTGCGCCTCGGCGAACGCCTCCTCGCCCCAGGGGTACCACTCCACGGGGTTGTCGGCGTGCGCTCGCAGGTACGGGCTGAGGGTGTCGGCGAGCCGGTTGGTCATGCTCTCACGCTACGCCGCCCGCCGGCGCAGCGTCACGAGACGAGCAGCTCCACCGGCCGCGACGCCGCGTAGCCCACGAGCGGCAGGGCGCGCTCGGCGGCGAGGGAGATCCGCGACTGCAGGATCTCGGAGGCGATCTCGTAGCCGTCGAAGTCGGTGTCGCTCGCATAGACGCCGAGTGGCAGCGTGAGCGCCTGGAAGAAGCCGAACAGCGGGCGCAGCTGATGCTCGATGATCAGCGCATGCCGCTCGCCACCGCCGGTCGCCGCCAGCAGCACCGGCTTGCCGACCAGGTCGTACTGTCCGACGAAGTCGAAGAGGTGCTTGAAGAGGCCGGTGAACGAGGCCCGGTAGACGGGGCTCCCGACGATCAGCAGATCGGCGGTCTCGATCGCGCGCAGCTTCTCCTCGACCTCGGGCGGAAGCTGATCGCGACGCAGCGCCCCGGCGAGACCGGGCCCGATCTCCGTGAGTTCGATCAGCTGTGCCTCGATCGGGGCTCGCTCGCCGATGGCGGCCGTGATCGCGCGGACGAGGGCGGTCGTCTTGCTCGGCTCGTGCAGGGAACCCGACACGGCGACGACGCGGAACGGAGCTGTCATGACCTCGACGGTACCCACGACGACGCCCCGTGTCGCGGGCGGCGACACGGGGCGTCATGTGAGCAGTGCGGGTCAGTTCACCTCGTCGGGATGCGAGCCGACGCGACCCGAGCCGTCGAGCGGGTCGAGGGCATCGATCGCCGCGATCTCGGCGTCGGTGAGCGTGAAGCCGAACACGTCGAGGTTCTCGCGCAGGCGCTCGGCGCGCACCGACTTCGGGAAGACGATGATGCCCTTCTGCAGGTGCCAGCGGAGGACCGCCTGCGCGGGCGTCACGCCATGCGCTGCCGCCGCATCGGCGACGGCCGGGGTGCCGAACAGGTCGTACTTGCCCTGGCCGAGCGGTCCCCACGCCTCGGTGCGGATGCCGTGCTCGTCGGACCAGGCGACCACGTCGCGCTGCTGGTAGGCGGGGTGAAGCTCGATCTGGTTCACGGCCGGCACGACGCCGGTCTCGTCCACCACGCGCTCCAGGTGCGGCACCAGGAAGTTCGAGACGCCGATGCTGCGGGTCAGTCCCGCCTCGCGCAGCTCGATGAGCTTCGCGAACGCGTGCACGTAGTCGTCCTTGGCGGGCGTCGGCCAGTGCACGAGGTACAGGTCGACCTTGTCGAGTCCGAGCTTCTCGAGGCTCTCGGCGATCGCCGCTTTCGGCTCCTCGTCGTGGTGGCGGTCGTTCCAGAGCTTGGTCGTGATGAACAGCTCGTCGCGAGCGATGCCGGATGCCGCGATGGCCGCACCGACGCCCTCCTCGTTGCCGTAGATCGCGGCGGTGTCGATGTGCCGGTAACCGATCTCGAGGGCTTCGCTCACCGCACGCTCGGTCTCTGCCGGCGGCACCTTGAAGACGCCGTAGCCGAGCTGCGGGATGGAGTTGCCGTCGTTGAGTTCGAGTGCAGGAATGGTCATGGATCCAGCCTAGGACCTGTGATGACAGGCCAGGTGAGAATCCCCGCCATCGCCGACGCCCCTCGACCCACCAGGCGCTCGAGCGGACCGCGTCCGAGGAACATCGACCACAGAGTCGCGCCGAGCATCAGACCGATCGCCGTCACACCCCAGAACGCGTTGCTGGTGAAAAACCCGCCCGGACCGACGAGCAGCACGATCGACACCACGTGCACGCTGTATGCCGTCAGCGGCATGGACCCGAGGGCGCCCAGCGGCAGCAGCGGCCAGCGCAGGGGGCGGCTCAGCAGCAGGCACAGGGCGATCACCGCCACCGCGAAGCCGCCCGAGCCGAGGACCTCGGCCGTCCCGCCGCTGTGCGGATCGACGGTGAACACGGCGACGATCGTGGCCTGGAGCGGATCGCTCTGCGCGAGCGCCTCGGGATAACCGGCCCAGCCGCTCGGCGCCGACCAGGACTCCCCCGCGCGCGGCTCGGAGGGGACGGCGCCGAGCGCCGCCCCGGCCGCACCCAGCCCATAGCCGACGACGGCGAGCAGGATGCCGACGCCGAGGGCGATGACCGCGGTGCGGATCCGCTCGACGTGCAGGCGCCCGAGCGCCATGCCGCCCAGGACGAGAGCCATCCAGACGGTGATCGGGTACGACCCGTAGAGCACGAATCCGATGCCCGCACCGAACGGATGCAGAGCCACAGCGGCGAGGAACGCCAGCAGCGCCGGGCCGACCAGGGCGAGCACGGCGGCGGCGGTCAGCAGCTGCCAGGGCCGCCAGCGCAGGAACGGGATCACCGCGACGTAGATCAGCCCGTACAGCGTGAGGATCACGGCGATCGGGGTGTTCAGCATCTCGAGGGCGAGGCCGATGACGAAGATGACGGCGCCTCGCCCGACCAGGCTGAGGCGCAGGTAGGGAAGGCGCTCGCGTTCCGGCAGCGAGGAGCGCCCCGTCATCAGGGCGATCGACACTCCGGCGAGCACGGCGAACAGGATCGAGGAGCGGCCGTTCACGAGGTCGGTCCAGGAGTCAGGGTCGCCCCAGTCGAAGGTGCGGGTGTCGCCGATGTGGGCTCCGGCCATGCCGAGGATCGCGAGACCGCGCGCGACGTCGAGCCCGAGGATGCGCGGCGGGCGCCCGAATCCGCGCAGCCAGCTCACGGGTGTCATGACGTTGCTCACGTCATGATCGTATGGGGCGATTCCCGGCATACGATGGAGGGCTATGTCTGCGACCCTCCCCGTGATCGTCTACCCGCCGGAACTGCCCGTCAGTGCCGCCCGGGAGGAGATCGCCGACGCCATCCGCGACAACCAGGTCGTGATCGTCGCCGGCGCGACCGGTTCGGGGAAGACGACCCAGCTTCCGAAGATCGCGCTCGAGCTCGGTCGGGAGCGCATCGCGCACACGCAGCCGCGCCGTCTGGCCGCCCGCACGATCGCGGAGCGCGTGGCGGAAGAGCTGCAGGTCGAGCTCGGCACCCTGGTCGGCTACAAGGTGCGGTTCACCGACAAGGTGTCCGACGAGACGCGCGTCGCGCTGATGACCGACGGCATCCTCCTCAACGAGATCCATCGAGACCGGCTGCTCACCCGCTACGACACGATCATCATCGATGAGGCGCACGAGCGCTCGCTCAACGTCGACTTCCTGATCGGCTACCTCGTGCGCATCCTGCCGGAGCGTCCCGACCTCAAGGTGATCATCACCTCGGCGACGATCGATCCGGAGAGCTTCGCGAAGCACTTCGCCCCGGCGAATGGCGACCCCGCCCCGATCATCGAGGTGTCGGGCCGTACGTACCCCGTGGAGATCCGCTACCGCGAACAGACCGAGGAGACCGAGGAAGAGGACGAGGTGTCGGCGATCGTGGCCGCGCTGCGCGAACTCGACCGCGAGGAACCCGGCGACGTGCTCGTCTTCCTGCCCGGCGAGGCCGAGATCCGGGATGCGGCGGACGCCGTGCGCGGCGCCTACGCGAAGGATCGCTCCCCCACGGAGGTGCTCCCTCTGTATGGGCGGCTGTCGGCGGCCGAGCAGCATCGGGTCTTCGAACGCAGCCGCGTAGCGGGCGTGCGCCGTCGGGTCGTCCTCGCCACGAACGTCGCGGAGACGAGCCTCACGGTTCCCGGCATCCGCTATGTGATCGACACGGGCACGGCCCGCATCTCCCGCTACAGCAATCGGTCGAAGGTGCAGCAGCTGCCGATCGAGGCGATCTCGCAGGCCTCGGCGAATCAGCGCGCCGGCCGGGCCGGACGAACGAGCGACGGCATCGCGATCCGGTTGTACTCCGAGGAGGACTTCGACAGGCGTCCGGAGTTCACCGAGCCGGAGATCCTGCGCACCTCTCTTGCCTCGGTGATCCTGCAGATGCTGTCGCTCGGCTTCGGCGACATCACGGCCTTCCCCTTCCTCACGCCGCCCGATTCGCGCGGCGTGAAAGCGGCCTTCGACCTGCTCACCGAGCTCGGCGCCGTCCGGTCCCTGAGCGAGCGAAGCGAGACGAAGGGTCGGCAGGCTCAGGGACCGAATCAAGGCTCCCCGCACCTCACCCGCGTCGGCCGCGACATCTCGCGGATGCCCATCGATCCGCGGTTCGCCCGCATGCTGATCGAGGCCGGCCGCCACGGGGTCACGGACGACGTGCTGCCGATCGTGTCGGGCCTGACGATCCAGGATGTCCGCGAGCGACCCGAGGAGCGCCGCGAGGCCGCCGACCGGCTGCATGCCCGCTTCGTCGACCCGACGAGCGACTTCCTCACCCTGCTGAACCTCTGGAACCACCTGCGCGAGCAGCAGCGCGAGCTCGGATCGAGCGCCTTCCGCCGACTCTGCCGCTCGGAGCATCTGAACTACGTGCGGGTGCGCGAGTGGTTCGACGTGCACCGTCAGCTGCGCACCCTGGTGAAGACGACGGGCCCTTCGTCAGGCTCAGGGACGAAGACGGGCGATCCCGACGCGATCCACCGCGCCCTGCTGTCGGGGCTGTTGTCGCAGATCGGCATCCTCGACGAGCGCACCGCGCCGGCGGGCAAGGCGCATTCCCCCGCCAAGGAGGCGAAGGGCCGCCGCATCGCGGAGTACCGCGGAGCCCGCGGCATCCGCTTCTCGATCTTCCCCGGCTCGGGCCTCCGCAAGAAGAGCCCGCAGGCGGTGATGGCGGCCGAGATCGTCGAGACCTCGCGCACGTTCGCCCGCACGGTCGCCGCGATCGATCCCGCCTGGGCCGAGCCCCTCGCCGGAGACCTCGCCAAGCGGCAGGTCACCGAGCCGCATTGGTCGAAGGATGCCGGTGCCGCCGTCGCGTTCGAGAAGGTGACGCTCTTCGGCGTGGAGATCATCCCCCGCCGCCGCGTGCAGTTCGCCCGCATCGACCGGGCCGCGTCGCGCGAGCTGTTCGTGCGGCACGCGCTCGTCGAAGGCGAGTGGGATCCATCGCGGATCGACAAGCGGGTCAGCGCGTTCTGGCGCAGCAACGGCGAGCTCCGCAAGCGCTTGGAGAAGCTCGAGGAGCGCGAGCGGCGCCGCGACATCCTCGCCGGCGACGAGGCCGTGTTCCGGTTCTACGACGAGCGGATCCCCGCCGAGGTGTTCGACGTGCGCTCCTTCGAGGCGTGGTGGCGCGAAGCCCTGCAGAAGACTCCGAAGCTGCTGGTCATGCGCGAGGGCGACCTGCTCGACGACGAGGCCCGGGCCGATCAGAGCGAGTTCCCGACGCGGTGGACGCAGGGCGATCAGGTGCTCGGCCTCGCGTATCGGTTCGAGCCCGGCGCCGACGACGACGGTGTGAGCGTGGTCGTGCCGCTGCCGCTGCTCGCCCAGATCGAGGACCGCGGGTTCGACTGGCAGGTGCCGGGTCTGCGGGCGGAACTCGTGACCGGACTCCTGCGCGCACTCCCGAAGGCCATCCGCCGCCACGTCGTCCCAGCCGCCGACTGGGCCGAGAAGTTCGGCGCCGAGCTCGCGGACCAGGGCCCGGAGAATCACGGCGGCCTGCCGCCGCGATCGCTCAAGGAGGCGCTCGCACGACTGATCCAGCCGCTGGCGAACCAGCTCGTCGCAGCGAGCGACTTCGAAGACGACCGCGTGCCGGCGCACCTGCGGATGAACTTCCGGGCCGTCGACGAGCGGGGCCGGGTCGCCGGATCGAACCGCGACCTGCGCACCCTGCAGACGCAGCTCTCCGACCGCGCGCGCAGCAGCGTGGCACGGTCGATCGCCGCCCCGCCGCGCGGTCCGCGCGGCGCACGGGATGCCGCCTCCGCGGTGGCCGCCGCGACGAGCACCGGATCGATCGAGAAGGCGGGCCTGACGTCGTGGTCGTTCGGCGAGCTCCCCGAGGTGCTCGACACCCGAGTCGCGGGCGGCGTCGTGCGCGGCTATCCCGCGATCGTCGATCAGGGCAAGACGGTCTCCGTGCGGGTCGAGTCGACAGCGGATGCCGCCGCCGCGGCGACCCGTGCCGGAGTGCTGCGGCTCGTCCTGCTGGGGGTTCCGACCCCGTCGTCGTACGTGCAAGAGCACCTCACCAGTCAGGAGAAGCTCGCCCTCGCCGCGTCTCCCTATCAATCCGCGGCGGCACTGATCGAGGACTGCCGCGCCGCGGTCGCACGACGCGTGATCGATGCGTCGACAGGCGGAACGGGGATCGTGCGCAGCGAGGCGGAGTTCACCCGGGTGCGCGATGCCGTCTCGTCCTCCCTCGTCGACGACCTGTTCGCGTGCGTCTCGCTCGTCGCCCGCATCCTGACCAAGTCGCGAGAGGTCGAGCGCGGGATCAAGGCGCAGAACTCGCTCGCCCTGCTCGGCCCGCTGAACGACATCCGCACGCAGCTATCGGGTCTGCTGCATCCGGGCTTCGTCTCGGCCGCGGGCGTCGAGCGGCTCGCGCACTTCCCCCGGTATCTCGAGGGGATGATCGACCGCCTCAAGACCCTGACGACCGAGCCGGGCAAGGACCGCGCCCGCATGACGGAGTTCGAGCGCATGGCCACGGCCTTCGAAGACGCGGGCGGAACGATCCCGCTCCCCGCCGACGCCCCTCCGCCCCTGGTTGAGGTGCGCTGGCTGCTCGAGGAGTACCGGATCAGCGTGTTCTCGCAGCGTCTCGGCACCGCGCAGCCCGTCTCGCCGCAGCGGATCATGAAAGCCCTCGCCGGCCGCTGATCACCGCACGCGGGTAGCCTGGATCGCATGGCACGCGCGATCGTCTACACCGAGTTCGGATCCCCCGCAGTCCTGCACGAGATCGAGATCCCCGACCCCGTCGCCGCGCGCGGCGAGGCCGTGGTGCGGATCGAAGCCGCGGGCGTGAACCCCATTGACGCGAAGCTGCGCGCGCGCAAGCGCCCGTCACCCGACATCACCGAGCCGCGGCCGATCGGATTCGACGGCGCGGGCGTGGTCGAATCCCTCGGTGACGGCGTGGACGACCTCGCGGTCGGCGACCGGGTCGCCATCCGCGACGCCCGCGGGACCTACGCCTCAGCGCTGGCCGTCGAGGCGGAGAAGCTGGTGAAGCTGCCGGATGCCGTCACGGCCGCCGAGGGCGCGGCGATCGGCATCCCGGCGGGCACCGCCTACCAGGCGCTGCGGTCGCTCGGCGTGACCGAGGGCGACGTGCTGCTGATCCACGCCGGATCCGGCTCGGTGGGGCAGTTCGCCGTACAGTTCGCCGTGGCGTGGGGGGCGACCGTGATCGCCACCGCGAGCCCGGCCCGCCACGAGCTCCTGCGCGAGCTCGGGGCGATTCCCATCTCCTACGATGAAGGACTCCTGGAGCGCGTGAAGGATGCCGCGCCCGCCCCCGTCACCGTCGTGCTGGACGGCGCCGGCACCGACGAGGCGATCGAGACGTCGCTCGCCCTCGTCGAGGACCGCGACCGCATCGCGACCATCGTGCGCGGCCCGGACGCCGCGTCGTTCGGCATCCGCGCCTTCTCTGGCGGTTCGCCCGTGCCGCTCACCGAAGAGGAGCTCGCCTGGCGCGCTGAGGCGCTGCCGAAAACCGTCGAGCTCCTCGCATCGGGCGACTTCACGATCGAGCTCGGTCCTCAGCTGCCGCTCGCCGAAGCGGCGCAGGCCCATGAGCTCATGGAATCCGGCGCCGCCTCGGGGAAGATCATCCTCGTCCCGTAGTCACACCCGCCCAGCCCTCGCGGCGGCGCTGATGCCCGCGACGATCGCCTCCGAGACCGCGTCGGCATCGAGTCCGGTCACGATCCTCGTGCGGCCGTCACCGGCGTGGAATCGGCTGATGCCCTCCTCGTCGCCGTCGCGGGCGATCTCGACATGGCCCTCCGGCGAGTAGGTGAAGGATTCCGGCTGCGTCAGGGTGAGCACCGTGACGGGGTCGTGCGGAACATTCCACTCGGTGCCCCAGAACTCCCACCACTGCGTGATCTCGGCCTCGATCACTCGACCGAGCTCGCCGGCAGCACTCATGCGCGTCAGCGCGTCGCGGCGCATGGTGATGAGGCGGGTGACGTCCAGCCCCGACACCGTCGTCGGGATGCCGGCGCCGAAGACGATCGCGGCCGCCTCGGCGTCGCTGCGGAGGTTGTGCTCGGGCTCCTCGTCGGCGAACGAGCCGCCCATGATCCACAGGTGGCGGACGGCGGCAGCGAATCGCGGATCGCGGGCGATCGCCGCGGCGATGTTCGTCAACGGCCCGATGGCCATCACGTCGACCGTGCCCGGCGCCGCGCAGACCGTCTCGACGAGATGACTCACGGCGTCCGTGCCATCGAGCGCGTGACCATCGAGCCCGTCGTACAGCTTCCCTTCGTGACCCGCCCACCAGACATCGCGCCCGGACAGCGTCGTCGACTCCCCGGAGTGCACCGGGATCGTCGTGCCGGCGATCTCGGCGATGCGCTTGGTCATACGTCCGCGCAGAGCGGTGTCTCCGTAGACGGTGGTGACGCCGAGGAGTTCGATGCTCGGCGAACCGAGGATCAGTGCCAGGGCCATCAGGTCGTCGACATCGGTACCGATGTCGGTGTCGAGGATGACGCGGTGGACTGCAGACATCTGGGGTGTGCCTTTCATGAGGTTCGGTGCTACTTCAGCCCGGTCGTGCTGACGGACTGGATGAAGAACCGCTGGAACGCGAGGATGATCGCCAGCGGGATGAGGACGAGGATCATGGAGGCCGCGAACAGCACTCCGTAGTCCACCTGGAACTGCCCCTGCATGTTCGACAGGGCGACCGGGCCGAGGATGTGCTCCTCGTCGGTACCCATCAGCAGCGGCCAGACGTACGCCTGCCACTGGAACAGGAACAGCATGAGACCGGCGCCGATCAGGGCGGGCCGCGACAGCGGCAGATAGATGCGCGTGAAGATCCCCCACCAGCCCAGACCGTCCAATCGACCCGCTTCGACCAACTCCTCGGGGATGGCGAGGAAGAAGGTCCGCAGCAGGAAGATCGCCATCCCGTTGCCGATCCCCGGGAGGATGAGGCCGAGGAACGTGTTCTGCAGCTGCCAGTCCCGGAACATCGACGCGAGAGGGATCGCGATCGCGTCGAACGGGATCAGGAACGAGAGGATCACGACCGAGAAGAGCGCCGCCTGCCCGCGGAACCGGAAGGCCGAGAGCCCGAACGCCGCCGTCGCGCAGACGATCAGGCCGACGATCACCGTCACGACGCTCACGAAGAGGGAGTTGAGGATGGCGCGGCCGAGGTCGCTGTCGAGCAGCGCGGCGTAGTTGTCGAGCGTCGGCGTGGTGGTGAAGAACGTCTGCCACTGCAGCGGGTTGAGGTAGCTGAACGTCTCCGCGCCCGGTCGGAGCGAATTGACGAACGTCCACCAGAGCGGCACGAGGAAGGCGATGCCGACCGTGACGGCCAGCAGCGTCGACCAGATCAGCAGGACGGTGCTGCGCGAGAAACGGCGTCGGTTCGGGGTGCTCGTGGTCACGGCTGGTCCTCCGTCCTCAGCAGACGGAACTGCAGCGCGACGATCACCACGGTGATGAGCACGAGGATGACGACCTCGGCCTGCGCCTTGTTGATGTCGCCGAACGTGTATGCGCGGGTGTAGAGATCATGCATCAGCAGGTTGGTGGATCCGTTCGGTCCGCCCTTGGTCAGGATCTGCACCGGGGCGAAGACGAGGAAGTTCGACACCGTGTCCGCCACCAGCACGAAGGCCAGCGGCCGGCGCAGCAGCGGGAGCGTGATCGACCAGGTCTGCCGCCACCACGACGCCCCGTCGAGGGAGGCCGCTTCGTAATACGACGTCGGGATGTCGTTGAGGCCGGCGATGAGGAACATCATCCAGTAGCCGACGCCGATCCACGACAGCAGGATCATGATCGACAGCAGCGCCTGATACGGCGAGGTCAGGAAGGGCTGCGGAGGGATGCCGATGATCGCGAGGAACCCGTTCGCGAGTCCGTCCGGCCGGTAGATGACGCTCCAGACGACCGCCGAGACCGCGGGCGGCACGGCGATGGGGAGGATCACCATCGAGCGCCAGAACTTCGATCCGACCGCCCGCCGGGTGAAGAGCACCGCGAGGAGGAAGGCGGCCACAATCTGCAGCGGATTGATGACGACCGCGAAGAGCAGCGTGACGGCGAGCGAGTTCTGGAAGTCGGCGTTGGTGAACAGCTCGATGTAGTTGCCGAGGCCGACGAAGGACGTGCCTCCGAGCAGGGTCGAGCGGGACAGGCTGTCGACGAGCGCGACAGCGGCCGGAGCGAGGCGCAGGAGCAGCAGGGCGACCAGAGCCGGGAGCAGGAACAGGAGCGCGATCCCTGCGACGCTTCTGTTCCTGCTCCGTCCGAGCGTCCCGCGGACGCGGGTGCTCATTGCAGCTGGCTCCAGGCGTCTTCGATCTGCGACTGGGCCTGCTCGAGGCGTTCGGCGGGGTCGGCACCGTTGCGGATGTCCGCGAACGCCTTGTTGATGAGCGACTCGAACTGGACGTACCCCACCGACACCGGTCGGGCGACGGCCGTGTCGTCGATCTCGGACGTGATGAGGTCCGCCACTCCAGCGCCGTGCTCGCCCGCCAGCTCCTCGAGGCCGGGCAGGTATTCCGCTGCGGCCTCCGTGTTCGCGGGGATGATCGTCGTCGCCTCGGTGGTGGCGAGGTTCCCCGCGGGGTCCAGCGCGGCGAACTCCAGGAACTCCTGCGCGGCCGCCTTGTTCTTCGACGCGGTGTTGATGCCCCACGACCAGGAGCCCGTCGGCGTCACCTCTGCTCCGCCCTCGAAGTACGGCTGCGGCGCGACGCCCCAGTCAAACGTCGCGTTCGCCGCGAACCCGCCGACGTCCCACGGTCCGCCCACGAAGAACGCGACCTTCTGATCGGTGAAGACGGCACTCGTCTGGAAACCGCCGACGCCGCGGGGCGACAGGCCGGATTCGAAGGAGTCCGCGTACCAGGACAGCGCCTTCTCCCAGCCCTTGTCTGTGACGTCGACATCGAGCATGTCCGGACCGGAGATGCCGGAGCCGCCGCCGGCGGACTCGATCAGAGGTTGCAGCTGGTAGTACGCCTCGACCTGCTCGAGAAGGAGCCCCGACTCGGCACCGGCGGCTTGTGCGGCACGCCCCGCCTCAGCCGTCTGCTCCCAGGTCCAGCGCTCCGCCGGATCGACGGAGGGGGCCTCGACGCCGGCCGCCGCCAGCAGGTCCTTGTTGTAGAACAGCATCTGCGTCGAGTTCCAGATCGAGAGCGCGTACATCTTCCCGTCGTAGATGTTGATCTCGTACTGCGCCACCGAGGTGGCGTCCTTCGCTTCGTCCTGCAGAGCGCTCAAGTCTTCGAGGAATCCCTGCGCGGCGATCTGAGCGAGGTTCGGCTGATCGACGGCGAACACGTCGATCGTGTCGTCTTCAGCGGACAGTCGCTGCTGGAGCGTGGTGGCGTACTGGTCGAAAGGTACCTGCGAGTACTCCACGGTGATGTCGGGGTGGCCCTCTTCGAAGGCCGCGATGACCGGGGCGAAGACCTCGGGGTCCTCGGGGCCCAGCAGTCGCACGGTTCCGGAGGCGTCCTCGGAGTCCGTCGGGCCTGCGTCGGAGGTGGCGCAGCTCGACAGCGCCAGAGCGGCGACGGCCAGCCCGACGATCGCGGCGACGTGTCGCTTCATCTTCTTCTCCCTTGAATGTGCGTCTGATCTATGCGGTTAGACGATGCGGTTAGATGGACTATAGCCCGCGAAATCATCCAAATCAAGAGATGAAGACGAGACCCCGGTGCTACGCTGACCGAACTTATCTAACCGCTTAGTGGGGAGCACCCGATGGCCACCGCGAAGGACGTCGCCGACAGGGCGGGCACATCGACGGCCGTCGTCAGCTACGTGTTCAACAACGGACCGCGCGGCGTCGCACCCTCCACCCGCGAGAAGGTCCTCCTGGCGGCCACCGAGCTCAACTACCGCCCGAATGCGCTGGCGCGAGCGCTGAGCTTCGGGAAGACGCTGTCGGTCGGCCTGATCGTGCCCGACATCGCCAACAGGTTCTTCGGCGAACTGGCACGGGCGCTGGAGGAGGCCGCCGCCGCACGGGGGAACCTCCTGCTGATCGGCGACTCCGGACTCAACGTGGAGCGCGAGCGGTCGCACGTGGCGGCCTTCGTCGAGCGCCGCGTCGACTCGGTGGTCATGGTGTCGCTCTCCGACACCCCCGACCTGCGCCCCTTCACCGACGCCGGCATCCCGATCGCGGTCCTGCACCCGGTCGATCCCGGGCAGCAGGCGTCATCGATCTCGATCGACTACCGGGCCGCCGCGCAGGCGGCCACCGCCCACCTGATCGAGCACGGGTACCGCTCCATCGCGCTCCTGAACGGCCCCGACGACTCCGCGGGCTCGCGGCAGCATCGCGAGGGCTTCTTCCGCGCGATCCAGGCGCATGATCTGCAGATCGACACCGTGGAGCTGCAGACCGAGATCTCCCGCGCCCACGCCGCTCAGGTCGCCCTCGACGTGCTCGCCCGTCCCTCCCGGCCCCGCGCCTTCTACTGCTCGACGGATGAGCAGGCGCACGGCGTGATGTTCGCCTGCCACCGCCTCGGACTGACCATCCCCGACGATGTCGCCGTCACCGGGTTCGACGGCACCGAGCACTCCGCGTACACCTATCCTCCGCTCACGACCGTCCGTCAGCCGGTGATGGAGATGGCGGAGCGAGTGATCTCACTCCTCACCGGGCACGTCGAACTCCCGGTTCACGAGATCGCACCGTTCGAGCTCGTGCTCCGGGAGTCATGCGGTCCGCACGGTGGACCGGACCGCTGAGGCGGACGCCTCTCAGGCCGGCGCGACCGGCCGTCCGATCGACAGCATCAGGCGGTTCGCCCAGTTGAAGAACGCCGCTCCGTGGATGACGTCGGCGATCTCCAGATCGTCGAGGCCTGCCGCGCGGAGCCGGGTGATCTCGCCCTCCCCGAACGCGCTGGGCGTGTCGGTCAGGGCGACGGATGCCGCGACGACCGCGTTCCACCGCTCGCCGAGATCGGCCTCCACGCCCTCGTCGAGCAGCCGGTCGACGTCGTCGACGCGCTTGCCGTGGTGGGCTGCGAAGCGGGAGTGCACCGAGGCGCAGAACACGCAGCCGTTGCGGCGGGATGCCGCCGTCGCCGCGAGTTCGCGCTCGGCCCGCGGGAGGCCCTCGGCGACGTTGTAGAAGATGTCCTTATCGACGAGGGTGCGCGCCTTCAGGATCTCCGAGTCACGTGCGAGCAGGCGGAAGTAGTCGTTCTTCGCCCGCGCCGCGTCGACGAGGCCGTCGTAGTGGCGCTCGGTGAGCTCCTCTTCCGGCAGCGGCGCGAGATGCGGCAGCCAGCCGACCTCGCCGCGCGTGAAGGCGTACGGGTGCGGGGCGTCGTGCGCGAGCACGGTCTCGGCGGTCATGCGGCCTCCTCCTCGGGGGCGACGGCGGCGGTCGTGGCGAATCCGGCGGCGGCGAGGGTTCGCAGGCCGGTGATGACCCGCTGCTGGAAGGCCAGGAACGACACCAGCTGCGACAGGGTGATGATGCCGTCGGCGGACCATCCGGCCTCGAGGAGGCGGCTGATATCGCTGCCCGACGCCTCGCGCGGACGGAACACCAGCAGATGCGTGTGGGCGAGGGCGGCGGCGAGGCGGTCGCCGAGGGCCCGGGCGGCGGCACCCGACGGCGTGTAGCGCTCGCCGTCGGTGTTCTCCTGCTGCAGCCCGCTCTCCGCGTAGGCGCCGAACGGGCCTTCGACCGCGGCGTCGGACGCCTCCGCCAGTACCACTGCGGCGCGCTCTGCATCCGCGGCGAGCGCACGGTCGGCGTAGAACGTGCCGGTCGCATCGGAGCTGCCGGCGAGGCGCGTGGCGAACGCGGCGATCAGCTCGCGCTCCGCCTGCGACACGTGCTCGTCCGAGATCGGGTGGAACAGCGCGTCGAAGCTCGCCTGCAGCTGCTCCCTGGTCACCGGGCGACGACGCCGCAGCGCATCGAGTGCGGGCGTCACCCCCACGATCTGATCGACGATGTCGTGTGTCATGCCTTCTCCTTGATGATGTCGGTGGTGTCGGCGAGCGCGTACCCGAGGGCCGGCGCGACCTGTTCGGCGAAGAGCTCGATCGAACGCAGCACGTGCTCGTGCGGAGCGTCGACCGATTGCACCTGGAAGGCGACCTCGGTCGCACGGGCCAGCGTGGCGTCGGCGGCCAGCGACTCGGCCACCTGCTCCGGCGTGCCCAGGTGCGTGTCGAGAGCGGCGATCAGCTCGTCGAGGTCGTCTCCCGGGATGGTCTGACCCTGCCGGCGGAACCCCTCGGCCGCACGGTGCAGGCCGACCTCGGCGAAACGGAGCGCCTCGGCGCGGTCGTCCGCGACGAACACCGTGCGCGACGCGGTGATCCGCGGCGTCGCTTCGGCGGGCAGCGCGTCGAGATACGCATCGATGATGGGGTCCTGCAGGGCCGACAGCGGCGCATGCAGCGCATCCTCCCTCCGCGGCTGCGTGCGCGAGAGCAGCAGACCGTGGCCGTGGATGCCGGCGCGATGACCGCCCGGTGCCGAGAAGGTCGCCTGCCAGATGCGGTCGGCGAGGCCGGCGGCATCCGGGTAGAGGGTGTTGCCGGCGCCGATGTCACGGCCGCCCAGGGCGTCGAGCAGTACCGCGAGCTTGCGGTCGTACGTCGGCGCCTTGTCGCGCACATCCTCGCCGAACGGCACGAACGACGACGGGGTGCCGCCGCTGCCGAGACCGAGGTCGAGGCGACCATCCGACAGCAGGTCGGCGACCACGGCATCCTCCGCGACGCGCACGGGGTCTTCCAGCGGCAGCGTGATCACACCGGTGCCGAGGCGGATGCGCGTCGTGCGCGCCGCGATGCTCGCCAGGAACACCAGCGGGGACGGCAGTCCGCCCTCTGCGGCACGGAAGTGATGCTGCGCTACCCACGCCCGCCCGATGCCGACGCTCTCTGCGCGCTGGATCTGCTCGGCGGCGAGCGCGTAGCGCTCCCCGGGCGCCGCATCATCGAGCAGGCGCGTGAAGAAGGCGACGGTGGGAGCGGTCATGCGGGGATCTCCGTTCGACCGGGCACCGCGGCGAGCAGCTCCCGGGTGTAATCGTGCTGCGGATCGCGGAACAGCTCCTCGGTCGGCCCTTCTTCGACGACACGGCCGCGACGCATCACCGAGACCGTGTGGCTGATCCGTCGCACGACGGCGAGGTCGTGCGAGATGAAAAGGTACGTGAGGCCGAGCTCGGCCTGCAGCGAGGTGAGCAGTTCGAGGATGCGCGCCTGCACGGTGACGTCGAGCGCCGAGACCGCCTCGTCGAGCACGACGATCTCAGGATCGATCGCCAGGGCTCGAGCGATCGCGACGCGCTGCCGCTGCCCGCCGGACAACTCCTGCGGCGTGCGCCGCGCGACGTCCGCCGGAAGCGAGACGCGATCGAGGAGGGCCAGGGCGCGCTCCCGGCGTTCCGCGCGCGACCCGGGCCGGAAGTTCTGCAGCGGCTCGGCGACGATGTCGACGATCTGCTGACGGGGATCGAGCGAGGCGAACGGGTTCTGGTACACGAGCTGGATGCGACGGCGCAGCGCCCGCAGCTGCTCGCGCGAGGCGCGGGTGACGTATTCGCCCGCGACCTCGACGGTGCCGGCATCCGGCTGCTGGAATCGCGTGATGAGACGCGCGGTCGTGGTCTTGCCGGAACCGGACTCCCCCACCAGCGCGTGCGTCGTGCCCTTGCGCACCCGGAACGACACGTCGTCCACGGCGCGGAAGCGCTCGCGCCCGCCGACCCGGAACTCCTTCACGAGTCCGTCGGCGACGATGGCGTACGGGTTCTCCGCCGCGACCGCGGCCGCATCGCGCAGGAACGGCGGAGCATCGGGGCGCCGGAAGCCGGTCGTGAACGCCGGGGCATCGGCGAGCAGCTGCTTCGTGTACGCGTCGGTCGGCGCGGCGAGCACGTCCGCGCTCGCGCCCTGCTCGACGATCCGGCCGTCCTTCAGCACGACCAGCCGTTCGGCGCGGTCGGCGGCGACGCCCAGGTCGTGGGTGACGAGCAGGATGCTCGTGCCCTCCTCGCGCCGGAGCTCGTCGAGCAGATCGAGCACCTTCCGCTGCACCGTGGCGTCGAGCGCACTCGTGGGCTCGTCGGCGATGAGCAGGCGGGGTCCGAGCGCGATCGCGGTGGCGATCAGCACGCGCTGCCGCATGCCGCCCGAGAGCTCGTGCGGATACTGGCGGGCACGCAGGTCGGGATCGTCGATACCGACACGGTCGAGCAGTTCGAGGACCCTGGCCCGACGCGAGCGGCGGTCCCGGTGCCCGTGCAGCCGCAGGATCTCCTCGACCTGCGCGCCGATCGGGCGCACCGGGTCGAGCGACGTGGTCGGGTCCTGCGGCACGAGGCCGATCGCCGGCCCGCGGATGCCGCGCAGCGCACGGTCCGACCAGCCGGAGATGTCGAGATCGCCGAGCCGCACGCTTCCGCCGTCGACACGTCCGCCGGCGGGCAGCAGCCCGAGCAGAGCATGCGCGGTGGTGGACTTTCCCGATCCGGACTCGCCGACGAGCGCGAGGGTCTCCCCTTCGGCGATCTCGAACGAGATGCCGTGCACGACCTCGCGCCCGCCGTAGGAGATGCGCAGATCGGTCGCTGCGAGAACGCTCATCGCGTGTTCCTTCCCAGGCGGTGGCTGATGCGGTTGGCGCTGAGCACCACCACGACCACGACGAGACCCGGCAGGGCCGTGAGCCACCAGGCGGTGCCGATGTAGTTGCGTCCCTCGGCGATCAGGAGACCCCACTCCGGCGTGGGCGGCGGTGCACCGTAGCCGAGGAAGCCGAGCGTCGAGATCGCGAGGATCGCCGTGCCGAACTGCAGGGCGGCGAGCGCCACGATCGGGGTGAGCGAGTTGGGCAGCACGTGCCGCCGGAGCACCGCGAAGAACGTGGCGCCGCTGCCGTACGCGGCCTCGACGTACTCGGTGCGCCGCACCCGGGCGACCTCGGCGCGCATCAGGCGCGCGAAGGCGGCGATGCTGCCGAGGCCGACGGCGATGGCGGCGTTCACCGTGCCGAACCCGAGCAGGATGATCACCGACAGCGACAGCAGCAGACCGGGGATCGCGAGCAGCACATCGACCACCCGCATCAGCACGTCATCGAGCACGCCGCCGACCGCTCCGGCGATCGCGCCGATCAGCGTGCCCACGCCGAGTCCCACCGTGACGGCGATCAGTGCCCCGGAGAGCGAATGCACCGCACCGTGCACGACGCGGCCGAACAGGTCGCGACCGAGCGTGTCGGTGCCGAACCAGTGCGCTGCGCTCGGCGGCAGGAGCTTGTCGGCGGGTTCGCCGGTCAGCGGGTCGCCCGGCGCGAACGCCCCGGGGATCACCGCCCACAGGATCGCCAGCACGACGACGGCGATCGCCAGGTACAGCCCCCAGGGGCGCGAAGGACGCCGCACGCGAGGCCGGATGGAGGCCTGGCCTGCGGCGTCCGCCTCCTGCTCCGGGATCACCGGAGTCGGAAGGGTGGTGAGAACAGGGACGGTCATGCCGGCACCTCCTGCAGCGTGCGAGGGGTCGTCGCCCTCGCCGCGTTCCGCTGGCGAGGATCGATGAGCGGGGTGACGAGGTCGACGGCGAAGCTGATCAGCACGAACCCGAGGGCCGAGAGCAGCACGACGCCCTGCAGCACCGGGATGTCCTGGTTCGCCACAGCCTGTTCGGTGAGGCGGCCGACACCGGTGCGGCCGAACACGGTCTCGGTGACCACGGCGCCGCCGACGAGTTCGCCGAACAGGACGCCCGCGATCGTGAGGCTCGGCACGGCCGCGTTGCGGGCGACCGAGCGGGTGAGCACCCAGAGGGGCGGAGCGCCCTTGGCGCGCACGACCGTGATGAACGGCTGGGCCTGCACCTGGTCGATGCTCCGCACCAGCACCTGCGCCAGCGGCGCCGAGATCGGCACGGCCAGCGTGAGCACCGGCAGGATGAGCCCCGACACCGGATCGGCGCCGACGATCGGCACCCAGCCGAGCCCGAACGAGAACACCTGGATGAGCAGGATCCCGAGCCAGAACACCGGCACCGCCACGAACAGCCCGGGGATCTGGCGCAACCCGTCGCGCAGCCAGGCGAATCGGGCGAGGGACGAGAGACCCGCGACCAGCACCGCGATGACCAGCGCCACGACCAGCCCGAGGAAGGCGAGCAGCAGTGTCGACGGCAGCGCCTCGCCCAGCATCGTGAGCACCGGAGTGCCGAACTGCGTCGAGTACCCGAAGTCCCCGGCGAGGAAGCCGAGTCCCGCGTGCAGGTACTGCTGCCACCACGGCAGGTCGGCGCCGTACGTCGCCCGGATGTTGTCGAGCTGATCCGGCGAGAGCCCGAGGCTGGGGTCGGCGAACTTGATCAGGATCGCATCGCCCGGCAGCAGCTGCAGCAGGAAGAAGGTGGCCGTGAAGGCCGCGATCAGAACGATCGCGGCCTGCCCGGCTCGTCGGAGGACGAAGCTCATCGGTGCACCGTGCTCATCGGTCCGTGCTCATCAGTGCTCGGCGAGCCAGACGCCGGAGAAGGTCGGACGACCCACCGACTCGAAGGCCACGCCCTGCACGTAGGTCGCCGCACCGTAGACCTGCGGCTCCTCGAACAGCGGGATCACGTACGCCTGCTCGGCGATGTAGTCCTGCACGGCCTGAGAGGCGGCGACGCGCTTGTCGGCGTCGGGTTCGGATGCCACGGCGAGCAGCAGAGCGTCGAGCTCGGCGTCGTTCGAGATGAGCGTGTCGCGGTTCTTCGTGAAGTACTGGCTCTTGATCACGTCGAGGTCCGCGCGACCGACCATGGAGTGGTAGAAGCCGGTTTTGAGCGGATCGCGGTTGTCCTGGGCGGCGCTGCCGGCATCTCCGGGCTTGACCGTGAGCTCGACCCCGACCTTCGCCAGCTGCTGCGCGACGAGCTCGAGCGTCTGCTTGGACAGCGGCTGGGGCTTCGCCTCGTAGACGGTGAACGCGAGCCGCTCGCCGTCCTTCTCGCGGATGCCGTCGGCTCCGGGCTCCCATCCGGCCTCGTCGAGCAGCTCCTCGGCCTTGTCGGGGTCGAAGGCGTAGTGCTCCGACTCGTCCTTGAAGCCCAGCGCCTGGGAGGAGAGGACCGACTTCGCGACCGGGTAGTTCTCGGTGAAGAGCGTGTCGACGACCTCCTGTGCGTCGACCGCGGCCACGAGGGCCTGGCGGACGCGGATGTCGGTGAGAAGCGGGTTGCTGGGACGCAGGCTGATCGCGTTGTTCACACCGCGGGTCTGCGGGGCGTAGAGCGTGAAGCCCGCGCTCTCGACGCGGTCCTCGTCGAAGGCCTGCACGTAGCGGACGTAGTCGGCCTGACCGGCGAGCAGCGAGCCGATGCGCACCGAATCCTCGGGGGTGACGAGCACGTGCACCGCGTCCACGTAGGGGCGGCCCTGGTTCTCGGCGCTCTCCGGCGCCCAGGCGTAGTCGTCGCGGGCCGTGAGCGTGTACTCGGTGCCGAGCTTCTCGTCGGTCACGGTGAACGGACCGGAGCCGATGATCTTCTCGGCATTGCCGGCGCCGAAGTCCTCGATCGTGCCGTCGAGGGTCTCGGGCGAGAGGAGACCGGAGTTGATCGTCGACGTCGCCTGGAGGAAGCCCGGAGCCGGGGCGGAGAAGCGGAACGTGACGGTGTCCGCATCGACGACCTCGCTGCTGGCGTAGTTGTTGATGGCCTCGGAGACCGTGAGCCCGCGCTCGGCGTTGCCGAGACCGTAGGTGTCGAAGTTCTTCGCGACGGCGGCCGCGTCGAGCGGAGTGCCGTCGGAGAAGGTGACGTCGGACTTCAGGTCGAACGTGTACTCGGTGGCGTCGTCGTTCACGGTCCAGTCCGTGGCGATCCACGGCTCGATCTCGAGGGACTCCGGATTCTGCCAGGTCAGGCGGGCGGTGATGTTGTTCACGACGCCGCCGTTCGGGTAGAAGCCGGCCTGCGGCGGGTACAGGTTCGTGTAGGTCTGGTGCTCGAGGTAGGTGAGCGTGCCTCCGGTGACGGGGTCGCTCCCCGCCGCCGGCGCGTTCGCCGGTGCCGGTGAGGAGGCGCAGGCGGCGAGCCCCGCCGCGAGGACGAGAGGAAGCGCGATGGCTGCTGCGCGGACGAGACGGCGGTTCATGGGGAGAGGCCTCCTGGGCTTCGGGTGCGAGGGTGTCGCGGAGGTTCGAGGTGGCTTCACACTAGGGAACGCGGATGCCGCGCCGCGACGCGACCGACACCGACAGTCGCGAAGCGAAACCTCTCGTCATGCGTCGACACGGGAGGAAATGCGCAGCCGGTCGCGCAGGGTCGCACCGTCGCGGTCCGTGTCGCTCGCGAGCAGTCCACGACGACGCAGCTCGGGCGCTGCGAGGCGCGTGAACGCCTCGAACTGCGCCGGCTGGAAGGCGGACAGCACATTGAAGCCGTCCGCCGCTCCGGCATCGCGCCAGCTCTCGAAATGATCCGCGATGAGGTGCGCATCGCCCACCACGAACGCGGCGGGCACGGCGTGCGCGGCGACGAGGTGCCGCCAGGTCAGCGGCCGCCTGCCCGAGACGGCCAGACCGGCGATGCGGGACACCCGCTCGATCAGCGCGGCGCCGCCCTCCCCCAGGCGTGCCGCATCGTCCGGGGCGACCTGATCGTCGAAGGCGACCGCGCGCAGCGGGTCGTCGGCTGCGACGCCGAGCGCGTCCGCGAGGGCGTCGACCGTCCGGTTCGGCGGGAACGCGGTGCGCGCCGGCTGGTGCCCCTCGGCGAGCGGCACGAGCGCGAGCAGTCGTTCCACGATGCGGTGCGCCTCGGCATCCGTCTCCGCGACCACCGGCAGCACCGGGGCGATCACCTTCAGCGACGCGGGCGACCGGCCGGCATCCGCCGCGATCGTGCGGAGCTGTGCACGGGTGGCGATCGCATCGGCGATGTTCGGCGCTGCGATGAGGGCGAGGTCGGCCTCGGTGGCCGCGAGCGCCCGCGATCGCGGCGACGTGCCGGCATGCACGATCGGGATCCGCCCCTGCGGCGGGCGGGCGACGTTCAGCGGGCCGGTGACCCGTACCTGCGCACCATGCAGATCGGCGCTGCGGAGACCGGCGGGATCGATGAGCACGCCGCGTTCGGCATCCGCGATCCAGGCATCCTCGTCCCAGGAGTCCCAGAGCCGGCGCAGGGCGGTGACGAACTCCTCGGCGCGGTCGTAGCGCGTCTCGTTGTCGGCGTGCGCGTCGCGGCCGTGGTTGCCTGCGGCGCGCGGCTCGGCGCCGGTGACGAGATTGATCCCGGCGCGCCCTCCGGTGAGCACGTCGAGCGAGGCCAGCGACCGCGCGGTCGTGTAGGGGTCGCCGTAGGTGGTGTTGACCGTGGCGATCAGCCCGATGCGCGACGTCACGCCGGCGAGGAACAGCACGGCGCTGACGGGATCGATACGCGCGAGGAGGTACGGATCGCGGAACTCGAGGTCGGGTCCGGTCGCCAGCCAGTCCCCGAAGAAGAGATAGTCGAGTCCGGCCTCCTCGCCTTCTCTGGCGATGTGGCGGAGGATGTCGGCGTCGGTCGCCGGGTCGCGATGCGCGCCGGGGTGTCGCCAGCCCGACGGGTAGGCGCCGAGCGTGCGCACCATGGCGCCGATGATGAGAGGTTCGGTCATGGCTGCGGATCGGGTCAGGCGACCCGCTCCTCGCTCTCCGCCGCGCGCGCCTCGTCACGCAGACGCGCCCCCTCGCGCAGGGCGGGGACGAGCTCGCGACCCCAGTCCCGCACGTCGCCGAGCGGATCGAACCCGCGGATCAGGAAGCGTGTCACGCCGAGGTCGTAGTACTTCAGCAGGGCCTCGGCCACCTGTTCGGGCGTGCCGACAGGGGCCGTCGAGTTGCCGGAGGGCCCGGTGAGGCGCGTGATGCCCAGCCACAGCCGCTCGTCGTGCACGTCTCCCCGCTGCGCATGCTGCTGCAGGCGGTCCGCCGACACGGCGCTCTTCTCGCGCTGCAGCGGGCGGGCGAAGCTGAGGGTGTTGTCCGAGGAGCGGCTGTTGATGACCGCCTCGGTCTCGGCGTAGATCCGGTCCGCCTTCGCCCACGCCTCCTCCTCGGTGTCGGCGATGATCGGCCGCGTCGAGAGACTGAACTCCACGGTGCGTCCGGCTTTCGCCGCCGCGGCGCGGATCGTGCGGATGTGCTCCGCGACGTCGGCGAGGGGTTCGCCGAACAGCATGTAGACGTCGGCGCCGTTCGCGCCGACCTCGACCGCACCCTCGGAGAGTCCGCCGAAGAAGATCGGGATGCCGGCATCTGTCGCCGGCTTCACGGCCGAGAACGCGCCCTCGAACCGGTAGAAGTCGCCGTCGTAGTCGAACGGCTCGTCCGATGAGAGCGTGCGCCGCAGCACCTCGATGAACTCCCCCGTGCGCCGATACCGGTCGGACTTCTCGCTGAAGTCGCCGTCACGACGCTGATCGGCCTCGCTGCCGCCGCTGATGTGGTGGATCGCGATGCGTCCGCCGCCGGTGAGATGGTCGAGCGTGGCGAGCTTGCGGGCGACGACCGTCGGAGCGACGAAGCCGGGGCGGTGCGCGATGAGCACCTTGAGGCGCTCGGTCGCGTGCAGCGCGGCGGCGGCGACCGCGAACCCGTCCGGCGAGCTCGCGCTGTAGCCGATGAGCACGCGGTCGAAGCCGGCCTCCTCGTGCGCGCGGGAGAAGTCCCGCACGTAGGCGGGATCGACGACAGGACCGGTCACGGCCTTCGATTCCGACCCTGCGGTCGTCGCGATCATTCCGAGCAGTTCGATGGGCATGGCTGTCAGCTCCTGACTGGTGCGCGCGAGGGACGGTTCGCGCGAGGGGTGTGGATGAGGGGGACGGAATCGATGAGGAGGCGGGTGTACGGATGCTCCGGGCGCGAGATCACGCGTCGGGTCGGGCCGTCTTCGGCGATGCGTCCGCGGTCGAGCACGACCAGGCGGTCGCTCATGGCGGCGAGCGATCCGATGTCGTGCGAGATGACGAGCATCGCCAGGTCGCTGCCGCGTGCGTCGCGCAGGGCGATCAGCGCCTGCACGACGCGATCACGGCTCGCGGCGTCGAGGGCGCTGACCGGCTCGTCGAGGAGGAGCAGTCGCGGTTCGACCACGAGCGCGCGGGCGATCGCGGCGCGCTGGCGCTGGCCGCCGGAGAGTCCGCCCGGAAGTCGGGTGATGAGCTCTTCGTCGAGGCCGACCGCATCGAGAGCGGCCGCCCGTTGACGGCTCGCCTCCGCGGCCGGGACCCGGCCGATGCGCAGTCCCTCGACGATCGACTCGGCCGTGCTCACGGCCGGATCCAGTGAGCGCAGCGGATCCTGGAAGACGTACTGCACGGCTCCCGCACGTCGCCACGCGCGCAGTCCGCTCCCGCGGAGCCGGGTGACGTCACGACCGTCGACGAGGATGCGCGACCCCGCGCCGGCATCGACGGCCCGCAGCACCGCCTTCGCCAGGGTCGTCTTTCCGGACCCGGACTCGCCGACCACGCCGACCACCTCACCGGGGCGCACGCTCAGCGAGACGCGGTCGAGCACGCGCACGCGGCCGTAGTCGACCGAGAGCTCGTCGAGTTCGAGGATCGCCGGAGCGCTCATGGGAGGAACCTCTCGAGTCCGTAGGCGGCATGCGCGCTGAGCAGCTCCCGCGTATAGGGGTGCGCGGGGGCACGCAGCACACGCGACGTCGGCCCGGCCTCCACGACGCGACCGTCGCGGAACACTTGCACGCGCTCGCAGACCTGCGCGACCACGGCGAGGTCGTGCGAGACGAGCACCAGGGCGAGATCACGCTCCACGCGGAGCCGGCGCAGCAGGTCGAGCAGCTCCGCCTGCACGGTCACGTCGAGCGCCGTGGTGGCCTCGTCGGCGATGAGCACGGCGGGATCGGCGGCGAGCGCCATCGCGATCAGCACCCGCTGCAGCATGCCGCCGGAGAGCTGCGCCACACGCTGCCGGAGGACGAGGTCCACGCGACGGATGCCGAGGTCGTCGAGCAGCTCGCGGGCGCGCTCCCTCGCCTGTCGTCGGGGCAGACCTGCCGTGATGCGCAGCGTCTCCTCCAGCTGCGCGCCGACCGGGATCGCCGGGTTGAGGTACGACGCCGGGTCCTGGAAGACCGCCGCGATGTGCGTGCCGCGCACGCGGCGCCAGTCTCGTTCGCCGGCGCGCGTGAGGTCGACGCCGTCGACGTGCACGCTCCCTGCGGTGACGGCGAGGCCCGCGGGGAGGATGCCGAGGAGCGCCCGGCAGGTGAGGGTCTTGCCGCTCCCCGACTCGCCCACGATGCCCAGCGCCTCACCGGGACGCACCGACAGCGAAACCCCGTGCACGAGCTCGGTGCCGTCGGCGGCGGCGATCACGAGGTCGGTGACCTCGGCGGTGGCCGGCCGCGCGAGGGAGGCCTCGTCGAACGACGGCCGGAGCGTCGTGAAGCCGTGCGCGACGGGTCCGCTGCGGACCTCGGCCCGGTCCTTCAGGACGGGAGGCGTCTCAGACATGTGCGGCAGCCTTCCGTCGGATCGGCGCGTCCGCGCCGAGCACGTCCCGTGCCGCGTCGGCGACGAGGTTCAGCGCGCCCACCGTCAGGATGATCGCGAGGGCGGGGGCGAGCGGTCCCCACGGCCGCTGGCTGAGGTATCCGAGATCGCTGGAGAGCATGCCGCCCCAGGTCGGAGCCGGCGGCTGCACGCCGATGCCGAGGAACGTGAGCGAGGCGACGGCGAGCAGGGCGCCCCCGAGCGCCGAGACGGAGGCGACCACGAGGTTGGGCGCGACCTGACGCCATACGTGCCGCCGGAGCACCCACCAGGCCGAGGCGCCGAGGTACCCGGCCGCCTCGATGTACTGCGAGTCGCGCACGCGGAGGGTCGCCGCCCGCGCGATGCGGAAGAAGCCGGGCGCGATGAGGATGCCGATCGCGAGGGTGGCCTGCACGAGCCCGTTGCCGAGCAGCGCGGCGAAGACGATGGCGAACAGGATGAACGGCAGGGCGAGCAGCGCGTCGACGACCCGCAGCGAGAGCCAGTCCGCGACCCTCGGCACGAAGGCGCTCAGCGCACCGGGCACGGCGCCGAGGACCAGTCCGATCAGGGCGGCGGCGCCGGCGCTCAACAGCGACGCTGGCGCACCGGCGAACAGTCGCGACAGCACATCACGGCCGACGTAGTCGGTGCCGAGGAGGTGGCCGAGGCTGGGTTCCTGCAGTGCGGCGGCCGCGTCCTGCGCGAGCGGGTCCTGCGGGGCGAGCGCGGGGCCGGCGACTGCGAGCAGGGCGACGCCGAGGATCAGCAGCAGCGCGAGGCGCACGCTCCAGCCGGCATGCCAGAGCCGCACGATCGCGGGGGGCGTGTTCGCCGTCATGCGGCACTCCGTTCGGTTCCGCCGGTGCGGGAGATCACGAGGTTGAGGACGGCGCCGACGATCACGATCATCGCGATCGTGACGAGCAGCACACCCTGCACGACGGGGACGTCGCCCTGCAGGGCCGCCCGATTGGCGAGCTGCCCGAGTCCCGGCATCCCGAAGATGACCTCGGTGATCACCGCGCCGCCGACGAGACGCGGAGCGTGCACACCGAGCACCGAGAGCGCGGGGGCGGCGGCGATCGGCAGAGCGTGCCGGAAGACGATGCGCCCCGGACCGAGCCCGTGCACCCGGGCGCCGATGATGAAGTTCTCCCCCAGGGTGCCCACGAGCGAGGTGCGCAGCTGGCGCGCCACGTCGGCCCCCGCATCGAGGCTGAGCGCGACCGACGGGAGCACGAGGCACACGAGCCAGGCGCCGACGTCCTTCTCCGGCGGCGTGTATCCCGCCACGGGGAAGAGCGGGATCGCGTAGGAGAAGAGCAGGATGAGGCCGATCGCGGCGACGAACGCGGGCACGGTCGCGGCGACCGTGCTGAGCAGCGTCACCACGCGGTCGATGATCCCGCCGCGGTTCACGGCGGCGAGCGTGCCGCCGATGAACCCGAACACGAGCGCGAGGATGATCGCGCCCGTGGCGATCGACAGGCTCACCGGGAACGCCTGCGCGATGCTGTCGGCCACCGGGATCGTCGTGAACCAGGAGTTGCCGAGATCGCCGGTGACGGCACCGGCGATCCAGTCGACGTAGCGGACCAGGAACGGACGGTCGAGGCCGAACTGGTGGTTCAGCCGGTCGACGTCGGCCTGCGTCGCCACCTCGCCGAGCGCCACGGCCGCGGGATTGGATCCGCTGGCGGCGCCGAGGGCGAACGTCGCGAAGGTCGCGATGAGGAAGACCGTGACCGCCGTGACGATCGTGGCGAGCACGGTGCGCAGCACGGGCCACGCCCGCAGGAGGCCGGGAACGACCTCGACCTCCTGCACGTCTCTCGCCTCGGCGATCACGGTCGTCATCAGCGGGTCACCCTTCGACCTTCACGTCTTCCCAGCGCTGCACGTCGAGCCAGTGCCGGATGCCGGTGACGTTGTCGGGGTGGATGAGGATGCGGGGCCAGCTGAACAGGAAGGTGTTCGGCTGCAGCTTCACGCCGACCTCGACCGCGTCCTGGATCTTCTCGGCATAGTCATCGGCATCCGTGGGCGTCGCCCGGGCCTCGTTGATCGCGGCCGTGAGCTCCTCGGGCGTCTGCCGACCGAGATTCATCAGCCCCTCGGCGCCGTAGAGCACCTCGAGCCCCTGCAGCGGCGACTGACGGCCGGAGTAGCTGTCCAGCACGAACGGCAGGGTGCGCTGCACGTAGTTCTGCGAGACCGCGGCGGCCGGCAGCACGTTGAGCGTGACGTCGATGCCCGCCTTCGCCCACTGCGCCTGCAGCACCTCGGCGAGCGCGGTGTCGTCCTCCGTGAGCGACAGGGTGAGTTCGACCCCGTCCGGGTAGCCGGCCTCCGCGAGGAGGTCCTTCGCAGCATCCACGTCGTAGGCGTAGAGGTCGTCCAGCTCGGGGCTGTGCGCGACGTAGCCCTCGGGGAACGGCTGCCAGTTCGGTGTGCCATGGCCGAAGTAGGTCGCGTCGATGAGCGCCTGACGGTCGGTGGCGTGGCTGATCGCCTGCAGCACGCGCTGATCGTCGAAGGGCGCCACCGTGGCGTTCACGTCGAGCGCGCGCACGGTGAGCGCCTTGATCGTCTCGACCTCGAGGTTCGCGGCCTCGGCCCCGTCGACCTGCGCCGGCGGGATCTGCGCGACGTCCCACTGCCCGGAGTTCACGCCGGCGACGACGGTCGCCGGGTCGGTCACGGGGACGATCGAGAAGTCGTCGATGAAGATGTGGTCCGCGTTCCAGTAGTCCTCGTTCTTCTCGAGGTCCGCGTGGGCGTTCGGCACGTACTCGGTGAGGGCGAACGGTCCGGATCCCTCCGGCTGCGTGGCGAGGGCCGCGACGTCGGCGAACGCCGCAGGGTTCACGATGAAGCCCGTCTTGCCGGCGAAGAGGTACGGCACCTGGTAGTCGGCCTGGTCGAGGTGCACGGTGACCGTCTGCTCGTCCACGACGTCGACGCCCACGACGATGCGCAGCTGACCGGCGAGCGTGGAGTTCTCCTGATCGCGTCCGCGCTCGAGGTTCTGCTTCACGGCGTCGGCCGTCACCGGCGTGCCGTCGGTGAACTCGGCATCCTTCCGGAGGTGGAAGGTGATCGCCGTGCCCTCGTCGTTGTACTCCCAGCTCTCGGCGAGACCGGGGACGACCTCGCCCTCCGTGTCGAGCTGCGTGAGCCCGTCGTACACGAGCGCGAGCGCATGCGTGTCCCACCCCGCGGTGGAGGTCACGGGATCCCAGCTGGTGGGCAGCGCCCACCCCCAGGTGAGCGAGGTGGTCGAGGCGGAGTCGGACGGTGCGGGAGCGGATGCTGCGCAGCCGGCGAGGGCGAGCACTGCGACCGTTGCCGCAGCGAACGGGACGAGACGAGGTCGGGAGGTCATGGAAGCGAAAGTATGAGCGGGCCCGCGGCGCCACAATCGCGTCGAAGCGAAGCGACACCGGGCGCAACAAATCGACTCATGTCTGCGCGAGCGTCGGCGCCGACCGGAGGATGAACGCATGACCACGACCTCATCCCCCGCCGTCTGGACGCCGCCCGCCCGGGTGCGCGGCACGCTCGCCGTCGTCACCGGACGCGGAGAACGCGCCGCTGTGTACGAGCGGTTCGGCCGCCGTCTGAGCACCGACGGCTACACGGTCGGGGTCTTCGAGGAGGACGTGGACGCCGCGACCGGATGGCTCGCCGAGTCGACGGACGGCCCGCGTGTGCTCGTCGGATCGGATGCCGGCGCATCCGCCGTCCTGCGAGAGCTCACGCAGGGGGCCGCCGTCGACGCGGCGATCGTCGCCGGCCTCGTCGTGGATGCCGAGGGCTCACTGCCCGCCGACGAGGAGCGGACGGCGTGCCCGTTGCACCTCGGGGTGCTGGCGTCCGACGCGTCGGGCTCCCCGCGACGGCCGGCGGAACCGCTCCCGGCAGCCGCCGACCTCGCCGCGATCGCTGTTCCGGTCCTCGCCGTCCACGGCGGCGACGATCCGGTCTCGCCCTTCGTGGAAGCGGCGGCCGTGCTGCGCGCCCTCCCCGATCTCGAGCTCGTCGAGACGGTCGCCGGCCTCCACGACGCGCTCAACGACCAGTCGCACCGCAGCGTGGCCGCGACCATCGTGCTGTGGCTGGAGAGGCTGCGCGGCGCCGATGTGCACGCGCCAGTGGTGCGGTCCGTCGACCCCGTCGCAGCGACGGCGTCATGACCTCGTTCGCCACCCGCCAGATCCAGGCCGGCTACGTCCCCGGCACCCCGCAGAACAGCGCCGTCCCGCCGATCTACCAGACCGCCGCCTACGAGTTCGCCTCGCTCGCCGAGGCCGCAGACCTGTTCGCCCTCCGTTCGGCGGGCAACCTCTACAGCCGCAACGCGAGCCCGACGCAGCAGATCCTGGAGGAGCGGATCGCCGCCCTCGAAGGCGGCGCCTCCGCCGTCGCCGTCGCGTCGGGCCAGGCGGCCGTCGCCGTGACCCTGCTCGCGCTCGTCGGCCGCGGCGGACACGTCGTCGCGGCGAGCCAGCTCTACGGCGGCACGGTCGACCTGCTCGAAGACACCTTCGCCGACTTCGGCATCCCGGTCACATTCGTCGACCAGGACGACCTCGAGGCCTGGCGCGCCGCCATCCGCCCCGAGACCCGCGTGCTGTTCGCCGAATCCGTCGCGAATCCGATCGCGCAGGTGCTCGACATCCGCGCGGTGGCCGACGTCGCGCACGACGCCGGGATTCCGCTCGTGATCGACAACACGGTCGGCACGCCGTTCCTGGTGCGGCCCGGCGAGCACGGCGCCGACTTCGTCGTGCACTCCGCCACGAAGTTCCTCAGCGGCCACGGCACCTCGCTCGGCGGAGTCGTCGTCGACCAGGGCACGTTCGACTTCGGGCGGGAGCCCGACCGCTGGCCGCAGTTCACCGCACCCTATGCGCGCGTCCGAGACCTCGTCCTGTGGGAGCGGTTCGGCCTCGGTCAGGCGTTCGCGGCGCTCGTGAAGTCGAAGTACGTGCACGACCTCGGCCCGTCGCTCTCGCCGTTCAACGCGTGGCAGATCCTGCAGGGCGTCGAGACGCTCGACCTGCGCGTCTCCCGGCAGAGCACCACGGCCCTGGCCCTCGCGCGGCACCTGCAGCAGCATCCGGCGGTCGCGGCCGTGCATCACCCCGGCCTGGAGGGCAATCCGTGGCGTGCGCTGGCAGCGCGCTACCTGCCGAACGGCGTGCCGTCGGTGTTCTCCTTCGATCTGGCCGTCCCCGAGGACGCCGAGACGCAGGGCCGCGTCGCCCGCGTCATCGATGCGCTGGAGGTGATCCGGCTCGTCGCGAACATCGGCGACGCCCGCAGCCTCGTCGCCCATCCCGCCTCTATGACCCACTCCCACCTGTCCGCGGCCCAGCGGGCTGCCGCCGGCATCTCCCTCACGACCATCCGGCTCTCCGCGGGTCTCGAGGATCCCGCCGACCTCATCGCCGACCTCGACCGCGCACTCGCGCTGGTCTGATCTCAGGAGCACCATGCCCATCGATCTCGGATACTGGACGCCCGTCTACGGAGGGTTCCTCCGCAACGTCACCGACGAGGGGCGGATGGCCGCCACGTGGGAGTACATCCGCGAGGTGTCGGTGACGGCGGATCGCCTCGGATTCCACACGACGCTCGTCCCCGAGCTGTACCTCAACGACCGCAAGGGGGTCGACGCCCCGAGCCTGGAGGCGTGGTCGCTGTCCGCCGCGATCCTCGCCGTCACGGAGCGGCTGCGGGTGATGACCGCCGTGCGGCCCGGCTTCCATCTGCCCGCCGTGCTCGCGAAGACCGTCGGCACGCTCGACCGGATCGCGCCGGGGCGCGTGTCGCTGAACGTCGTGGCGGCCTGGTGGGCCGAGGAGGCGCGGCAGTTCGGCGGTCGGTTCACCACCCACGACGAGCGCTACGTGCAGGCGCAGGAGTTCGTCACCGTGCTGAACGGACTGTGGGAGCAGACCCCGTTCTCGTTCGACGGCGCCCACTACTCCCTCGACGGCACGATCGTCGAGCCGAAGCCGTCGAGCCACCCGGTGATCTTCGCGGGCGGCGAGAGCGAAGCGGGCCGCGAGTCGATCGCGGAGTTCGCGGACGCCTACGTGATGCACGGCGGCACGCTCGAGGAGGTGCGGGCCAACGTCACCGACATGAACGCCCGTTCTCAGCGGCTGCACGGTCGTCCGATCGCCGAGTTCGGCATGCCGGCATACGTGATCGTCCGCGACACCGAGGCCGAGGCGCAGCGCGAGCTCGACCGCATCACGACCGTCGACCCCGACTCGCCCGGATACGCCTCCTTCGAGGAGTTCCAGCGCAACTCGAAGCTGTCGCTCGAGCTCACCCGCCGGGAGTACTCGGTCGGCACGCGCGGGCTGCGCCCCAACCTCGTGGGCACGGCCGAGCAGGTCGCCGAGCGCATCCACGAATACGCGGATGCCGGCATCACGCTGCTGCTCATCCAGGCGTCGCCGTTGGACGAAGAGCTCGAGCGCATCGCGGAACAGGTGTTCCCGCTCGTGCCGCAGCGGGCTGCACCCTCTACGCTGAAGGCATGACTGGTCTTCGTTGGGGAATCCTCGCGACCGGCGGCATCGCCGCCTCGTTCGCATCCGATCTGCGCACCGCAGGGCTCGATCTCGTGGCGGTCGGCTCGCGCTCGCAGGAGTCCGCCGACGCCTTCGCCGCACGTTTCGACATCGCCCGCGCGCATGCCTCGTACGAGGCTCTCGCCTCGGACCCGGATGTCGACATCGTCTACGTCTCGACTCCGCATCCGATGCACCACGAGAACGCGCGCCTGCTGCTCGAGCACGGCAAGCACGTCATCGCCGAGAAGGCGTTCACGCTGAACCGCGCCGAGGCCGAGGACCTGCAGCGGCTCGCCGCCGAGAAGGGCCTGCTCGTCACCGAGGCGATGTGGACGCGCTACCTGCCGCACATGATCCGCATCCGCGAGATCATCGCCGAGGGCACGCTCGGCGAGATCCGCGCCGTGACGGCCGACCACACCCAGCTGCTGCCCTCCGACCCCGCACACCGGCTCAATGCGCTCGAGCTGGGCGGCGGCGCCCTGCTCGACCTGGGCATCTACCCGATCTCGTTCGTCCACGACATCCTCGGGGCTCCCACGAGCATCCGCGCCGTCGGACGTCTGATCGAGACCGGGGCGGATGCCGAGGTCGCCACGGTCATGACGCACGAGGGCGGCGCGATCTCGACCACCCTGTCGTCGTCCCGCGCCGCCGGCCCGAATGCCGCCAGCATCATCGGCACCGCTGCGCGCATCGACATCGACCGCGTCTGGTACTCCCCCACGTCGTTCCGTGTCGTGCTGCCGGACGGCACCGTCCACGAGGAGTACGCGTCCGACATCGAGGGCCGGGGCATGCAGTTCGAGGCTCTCGCGGCCGAACGCCTCGTCGCCGAGGGCAACCTCGAGGGCGACCTGCTCCCGATCGCCGAGAGCGTCGCGATCATGGGAGTGCTCGACGAGATCCGATCCCAGATCGGCGTGCGCTACCCGCACGAGGAGTCCGACCGTGGCTGAGCCGACGAACGCTCGTGTCGCGGTCTACCTCGACTTCGACAACATCGTCATCTCCTGGTACGACCGCGTCCACGGCCGCAACGCCTACGGCAAGGACCGCCAGCGGATCACCGAGAACCCGAACGATCCCGAGGTCGCCGAACGGCTGAGCCGCGCGATGATCGAGGTCGGCGCGATCATCGACTACGCCGCCTCCTTCGGCACGCTCGTGCTGACGCGGGCGTACGCGGACTGGTCGTCGCCGGTCAACGCCGAGTACCGCTCCCAGCTCGTGGCGCGCGCGGTCGACCTCGTGCAGCTGTTCCCGGCCGCGGCGTACGCCAAGAACGGCGCCGACATCCGCCTCGCCGTGGATGCCGTCGAGGACATGTTCCGCCTCCCCGACCTCACGCACGTCGTGATCGTGGCCGGCGACAGCGACTACGTGCCGCTGGCGCAGCGCTGCAAGCGTCTCGGGCGCTATGTGATCGGCGTCGGCGTCGCCGGCTCGACCGCCAAGTCCCTGGCGGCAGCCTGCGACGAGTTCGAGGCGTACGACTCCCTGCCGGGCGTCGTGCGTCCGACGAAGCCCGCACCGGCGGTCGCCGCGCCGGTCGCGGAAGCCGTCGAGCCCGTCGCCGAAGCCCCGGCAGACGCGCCCAAGGCGAAGGCGCCGCGCAGGGCCAAGTCCAAGGCGGCGGCGGCCAAGGTCGAGGAGCCCAAGGTCGACGAGCAGGGCGAGGCGACGCAGCTGCTCGAGCGCGCGCTGCGCCTCGGGCACGACAAGACCGACGCCGACGAGTGGCTGCACAGCTCGGCGGTCAAGACGCACATGCGCCGGATGGATCCGTCGTTCAGCGAGAAGGCTCTCGGCTACCGGTCGTTCTCGGACTTCCTCAAGTCCCGCGACGACATCGCGGAACTCGAGGAGACCGGACACGAGCGCCTGGTGAAGCTCCGCGAGCAGTAGGAGCCCTCCGCCGCCGTGCTCAGAGCGTGGCGGCGAAGGGGTCGAAAGCGGCGTCGAGCGCGCCGATCTGATCGAGCGTGCTCTCGACGGCGACGAACGTGCGGGACTCCGCGGCCTCCTCGATCGACAGGAGCGTGTCGAGCACGTGGTAGCCGAACTCGCCCGTCGCGACGTGTGCGCGACCGGCCGCGATCGAGCGCGCCATGTCGAGGAGCCCGACTCCGCGGCCCGCGAGCACCCCTTCCTGGACGACGTCGACGATCTCCTGATCGACGAGCTCCTGCCCGAGCCGGAGCGGCCGGGTGATCGAGATCGCGCCGCCGAAGGTGTTCGGGTCGGGGATCACGATCGTGCCCTCGGTGCCGGTGATCTCGACGATCCCCGTGCGCAGCAGCGGCGAATCGGTGCTGTAGATGCTCTGCGCCTGTCCGCCCTGCTCGAAGTCGATCAGCACGCTCAGCGTCGACGGGATCTCGACCGGGAACTCCTGCCCGGCGAGCTCGCCGACCTGCACGCGACGGGTGGACGTGCCCTGCAGACCGAGCGCGGCGACGGCCGCGACCGGACCGAACACGTGCACGAGGGTGGAGACGTAGTACGGCCCCATGTCGAGCAGAGGTCCTCCGCCCTTGGCGTAGAGGAACGCCGGGTTCGGGTGGAAGATCTCCGGGCCCTGCCACTGGAAGGTGGTCTGCGCGAACAGCGGACGGCCGATGTCGCCGCGCGCGATCGCGCGCTTCGCGGTCTGCACCCCCGGGCCGAGCACGGTGTCGGGCGCGACGCCGACGCGGAGGCCCGCGGCATCCGCCTTCTCCAGCAGACCGCGGGACTCCTCGCGGCTCACACCGATCGGCTTCTCGGTCCAGACGTGCTTGCCCGCGGCGATGATCGCCTCGGAGACCTCGACGTGCACCGCCGGGATCGTCAGGTTCACGACGATGTCGATCTCGGGGTCGTTCAGGACGGCGTCGACGCCGCCCGAGCGAGGAACCCCGTACTTCTCCGCCTGCGCCTTCGCGCGCTCCGCGATCACATCGGCGATCGCGAGCACCCGGACGTCCGGGAAGGTGGTGAGGTTCGACAGGTACTGGTCGCTGATGTTCCCCGCGCCGATGATCCCGACGCCGACGGGGCCGTTGCCCACCGCCATCAGCCGGCCACCTTCTCGTCGAGGTAGACCCGGCTGCGCTCGATGGCGTCGAACAGGTCTCCGTCGTAGTGGTCGAACTCGACGATCGCGAGCTCGAGGGCGGATGCCGCGGCGATGGCCTCGACCAGGGGAACAGTCCCCTCGCCCGCGGCCACCTGATCGGCCGGCGGATAGGTGTTCGCGAGGGCGGGATCGAGCGTGCCGTCCTTGGCGTGCACGGCGATCACACGGCTGCCCAGACGCTCGAGCAGCGCGACGGGGTCGACGCCGCCGCGGGCGACCCAGTACAGATCGACCTCGAGCACGACGCGATCGTCGAGCAGGCCCGCGAGCACCTCGAGGCCCGTGACGCCGTCGAACACGGCCTCCAGCTCGTGCGCGTGGTTGTGGTAGCCGACGCGCACGCCGACCGTGGCGCCGACGGCTGCGGCCTCGTTGAGCAGACGGGCGGTCTCCTCGATCTGCGCGACCGACTCCCAGCGTGCCGGCTCCGTGTAGGGGTCGATGACCGTGGTCATGCCGAGCACCTTCGCCGCCGCGAACACCTCGGCGGGCGAGGGCACGGGCACCGTCGTGCCGCTGCCGTCGGGGTTCACGAAGGACTGCGAGGCGAGGAACGCGTGACCGGACGGGGCGGTGAGCCCGGCCGCCGTGAGCGCGTCCGCGAGCGGTGCGGCGCGACGGACGAAGTCGTACGGCTCGACCGCCGTGAACCCGCGCGCGGCGACCGCGGCGAGCGATCCCTCGAGGTCGGCGTCCAGCTGCTCCTTGATGGTGAACAGCTGGAGGGAGGTCTGAATCGTCATCGGTCTTGCTCCTTCGGTCGTCGGTGACGTGCGGGTGCGTGACCCGATGTCAGCACGCTATCACCAAATACCTCCACGCGGAAGTTTTCATTCGCTAGACTCCGGACATGCCCGACGATGACGAGCGCCCACGCCAGCGCGGCGCCTATGCCAAGGGGATAGCGCGCCGGCAGGAGATCCTCGACCGTGCGATCGAGGTGTTCGCCGAACGGGGCGCCGACCGCACGAGCCTCCGCGCGATCGCCCGCGAGGTCGGGGTGACGCACGCCGCCCTGACCCACTACTTCGGCTCGCTCGAGGAACTCCTCGTCGCCGTCTACCAGGAGAGCAACTCGCCGGCGCACCGGCACGAGGTCGTCCCCGAGGACGCCACGCCCGTCGAGCGGATGATCGAATCGGCGCGCACCAACCGCGAGGTGCCGGGGCTCGTGCAGCTCTATTCGACCCTGGTCGCCTCGGCGCTGGAGAACGGCCATCCGGTGGCGCGCGACTTCGCCACCGCCAGGTTCGCCGAGCTCCGCACCCGCCTCGCCGACGAGATCCGTCAGCAGCAGGAACGGGGGCGCCTGCGTCGCGATGCCGATCCGGATGCCGTCGCCGCACTCGTCGTGGCCGCCTCCGACGGCCTGCAGACGCAGTGGCTCCTCGACGAGACGGCCCCGCAGCACGAAGCGCTGACGCTCCTGGATCGGCTGCTCCGGCCTGCGGGCTAGGCTCGGAGCGTGACACCCGAGCCGCGATCCCCGTACGCGAGAGCACTCGGCGAGCGGCTCGATGATCTGCACCCGCGGCTGCGCACGTACTTCCAGGCGATCCCCGACGGCTCGGTCGGCGTCGGCGACGGAGTCTTCGACCGCGTCGGCACCCCGCGGCGCTGGCTGTGGCCGATCCTGCGGATGCTCGAGCGCCGCGGCGTCGTCGCGGCGTGTTGGGAGCGGGACGTGCCGTTCCGCGTCGAGAATCGCACCATCGCGTCCCGCGCGATCGGCGAGCGCACCTTCCACCTGAGGCGCGGCCCGTGGGTCATGCGCGACGCGGTGACCCTCACCCGACACGGCCGGGTGGTCGACGAGCTCGGCGAGCCGGGCGTGGTCGCGGCCTGTTTCGACCTCGCGACGCGCGACGGGGCGCTGGAGCTCACGAGTCGCGCTGTCGGGTTCCGCCTCGGGCGCGTGCGTGTGCGGGTTCCGCGGCTCCTCTCCCCCGTCGTCCGCCTCACCGAGAGCTTCGACGACGCCGTCGACCGCCAGCGGGTGAGCGTGACCATCGACGCGCCGATCATCGGTCGCGTCTACGAGTACCGCGGCAGCTTCCGCTACCGCATCGAGAGCAGCGCACGCGAGGAGTCCACCGTATGAGCGCAGGCAAGGTCGTCATCGGCGGTTCCACCGGATTCATGGGCAGCTTCCTGATCCCGCGTCTGAAGGCCGACGGCCGCGAGGTCGTCACCGTCTCGCGCTCGGGCGCCGACGTGGGTTGGGGCGATCAGGCCGCGATCGACCGTGCGGTCGACGGCGCCACCCTGGTGATCGGTCTCGCCGGCAAGAGCGTCAACTGCCGGTACACGCCCGAGAACCGTGCCGAGATCTTCCGCTCGCGCCTCGACACCACGGCCTCGTTGAGCACCGCGATCGCGAGAGCGGACGACCCTCCCGCCCTGTGGGTCAACTCGTCGACGGCGACGATCTACCGGCACGCGGAGGATCGGCCGATGACCGAGTCGACCGGCGAGATCGGCTCGGGCTTCTCCGTCGAGGTCGCGAAGGCATGGGAGCAGGCGCTGTTCGCCGACGATCTGCCCGGCACCCGCCGTGTGGCGCTGCGCAGCGCGATCGTGCTCGGTCACGGCGGCGTGCTCGATCCCCTGAAGAATCTCGCCCGCCTCGGGCTCGGTGGCGCCCAGCACGACGGACGCTGGCCGGTGGGCAGGGCGCGTCGTGCCGCCGGCACCGGGCACTTCCCCGGCGCCCGCCGAGGCCGCCAGCGCTTCAGCTGGGTGCATGTCGAGGACGTCGCGCGCATCATCGACTTCCTCGAGCGGACACCGGAGCTCGAGGGACCGGTCAACGCCGCGGCCCCGAACCCGGTCGACAACGCCGCATTCATGGCGACCGTGCGCCGCGTGCTCGGCGCACGTGTCGGTCTGCCGATGCCGCGGTGGATGCTGGAGATCGGTGCGATCGGCATGCGCACGGAGACGGAGCTGATCCTCAAGAGCCGGTGGGTGCTTCCCGAGAAGCTCACCGCAGCGGGCTTCGAATTCCGCTACCCGACGCTGGAGGCGGCCGTCCGCGAGGCGTTCGACCGCGAGATCGCGGGTTAGGCGGCCGGCCCGGCAGCAGCGTCGCCGCCGTCCCGTCGCCGCCGCTCGATCTCGTCGCGGAGCCGCCATTCCTCGATCTCCCGGTCGAGGTCGGCGATCTGCTGCTCGGTCGTCCGAACATCCACCGGAGGCGCCGGACGCACGTCGACCGGTCCCCGGGGCCGCTCCGCACGCCGCATCCGCGGCATCGAGATGCCGGACTCGCCGTACTCGCGGCCGATCGCGAACCAGAGCCCGCTGCCGATCAGCGGGAGCAGGATCACGATGATGATCCACACCATCTTCGGCAGGTGCTTCACCTGGGAGTCGTCACGCGTGATGATGTCGATCAGCGCGCCGATCATCAGGGCGATGACGAGGATCGAGAACAGGAACGGCATGAGTTCAGGGTAGACGACGGCGGAATCCGCCGCTCGGGTTAGGGGAGCAGGTGACCGGCGGCACGGAACAACTCGTACCACTCGGCGCGGGTGAGTTCGACGTCTGCCCCCGCGGCCGCATCCCGCACGCGCTGCGGTGTCGTCGTGCCGAGCACGACCTGCATGTGGGCGGGGTGCCGCGTGATCCAGGCGGTCGCGATCGCGATCGGCGTGACGCCGTACGATGCGGCCAGCCGGTCGATGACGACGTTGAGCTCGGCGTACTCGGGATTGCCGAGGAACACACCGGTGAAGAATCCGCCCTGGAACGGCGACCAGGCCTGGATGGTGATGCCGTTGATGCGGCAGTACTCGACGATGCCGCCGCCGTCGCGGACGACGCTCTGCTCCTCACCGGCCATGTTCATCGCCACGGGCTGCGCGAGGATCGGCGCGTGCGTGATCGACAGCTGCAGCTGATTCGCGATCAGCGGCTGACTCACGGCCGTGCGCAGCAGGTCGATCTGCCGAGGCGTGTGGTTCGACACCCCGAACGCGCGCACCTTGCCTGCGGCCTCGAGCTCGTCGAAGGCGCGCGCCACTTCTTCCGGCTCCACAAGGGCGTCGGGGCGGTGCAGCAGGAGAACGTCGATGCGGTCGGTGCGCAGGGCGGAGAGCGAGCCGTCGACCTGGGCGACGATGTGCTCGTAGGAGAAGTCGAACATCCCCTCCTTCGGCACGATGCCGCACTTGGTCTGCAGCACGATCTCGTCGCGCTCGGCGGCGCTCAGCTGCAGCGCGTCCGCGAAGCGGGATTCGCAGTGATGCATGCTGCCGCCGTAGATGTCGGCGTGATCGAAGAAGTCGATGCCGGAGTCGCGCGCGGCGGCGTAGAGATCGCGGATGTGGGCGTCGTCCTTGTCGTCGATGCGCATCATTCCGGCGACGATGGCGGGGGCGGTGGCGGATCCGAACGGCACTGTCTTCATGCCGACCACGCTACCGCGCCTCAGCGGCCGGTCGGCCTGGCGCTCGGCGTCAGCGCACTGACGGGAACGCCCAGGGCCGCAGCGATGTTGGCCAGATCGACCATCGTGAAGTCGTCGCGCTCCTCGAGCTTCGAGACGAGGTCATCGCAGTCGAGACCCGACCGGAAAGACACCCACCGCACCGAGCGATCGGACCGCCGGATCTCGGTCACGATCGCGGACGCCACCAAATGACGCTCATTCGTCCCCATCCGTCGACAGTAGCTCCTTGCATGCGGTCGATCAAGCGCCGAATGAGCCAATATGACGGCATACTGGCTTCACACCGGTGCTATGGTGAGCCAGATGGAGACACCTGCCGACCACTTCAACGCGGCTGTCGGCCGCCAGCTGCGCGCGGAGATCGCCGCATCCCGGAGCAGCATCGCTGCGATGGCGCGGACCATCGGCATCGCCCGCAGCGCCCTCGACAACTACGTCACCGGCAAACGGGCCATCCCCGTTCCCGTCGTCTATTCGGTCTGCGCGGCTCTGGATCTCGAGCCTCACGTGCTGCTCTCCCGCGCCGAGGAGCGACTCCGCGATGACGACGGGACGCCTGTCGCCCGCATCAGCATGCTCCGTCGAACCCCCGATGTCGCAGGGCAACGCGAAGATATCCCCGAGGTCGCGTTCGAATCGCGCCTCCGGCACGACGCCGACACGGACGACCTCTACGAATAGGGGAATCATGCACATGCTCCTCCGCCTCGCCGAGGAGCACGACGTGCGCATCGTCGAGCGCCCCGGACGCACGCGCGGGGGCTTCGAACCGTCTTCGCGCACCATACGCCTCGCGCCCGGCATGAGCGCGCGCACGACCCGCAGCGTCCTCGCGCACGAACTGGGTCACGTCATCCTCGGGCACGTCCCCTCCCCGGTGCCGGCAGTCCGTCGTCAGCAGGAGCGCCAGGCCGACGAATGGGCGGCGTGCCGGCTGATCACGGCCTCGGCCTACGCGCAGGCCGAAGACGCGCGCGGGCCGCACCTGGCGAGCCTCGCCTTCGAGCTCGACGTGACGATCGAGCTCATCCTCGCCTACCAGCGTCGGCTCCGGCGGATCGGTGAGAACGACCTGCGGTTCACGGCGGCGTGACGACATCGTCCGCTGATTGAATGGCTGCATGGCCTTTCTCGTCTCACCCGCGCCCGTCACCCTGACGGGCGAGCTCGTCGAACTCCGCCCGCTCGACCGCTCTCACGTCGACGGTCTGGTCGATGCCGTGGAGGAGGGCGATCTGTGGAAGACGGCGTGGTACACCTCGGTCCCGGCGCCCGACGGCGTCGCCGCAGAGGTCGGCCGACGCCTCTCGCTGATCGACAAGGGCGAGATGCTGCCGTTCACCGCTTTCGACGCCTCGGGGCGCATCCTCGGGCTGACCTCGTACTACGACATCGTCGCCGACGTGCCGCGGCTGCACATCGGATACACCTGGAACCGCCCGTCCGCGCACGGCACGGGCACGAACGCGGAGTCGAAGCTGCTGCTGCTGCGACACGCCTTCGAGACTCTCGGGGTGTTCCGCGTGGGTTTGACGACGCAGTGGGTGAACTTCCAGTCGCGGGCGGCGATCGAGCGTCTCGGCGCCAAGCAGGACGGCGTGATGCGCGCCATGAGCCGCTACCGCAACGGCGCGCTGCGCGACAGCGTGGAGTTCTCGATCATCGAGCCGGAGTGGCCCGCGGTGAAGGCCAATCTCGAGGCGCGGCTCGCTCGGCGGCGTTGACGCCGCCGGCGATCACTCGGTCGGGCTGCCCGACCAGTTGTCCTTACGACGGGTGGCCGAGCCGCGCTGGCGCATCATGAAGGCCAGCGAGAGGCTGGTGAGGAGAAGGCCGGCGATGAAGACGATCGCCTGGAAGTCCTCGAGCGACTGCGCGAGAGCCATCACCCAGATGCCTCCGAGGAAGAGGATCAGGAAGAAGATGAAGCTGAGGATCACGGGATCTCCTGTCGTTGCGGCCGTCTTCTACAGTACCGGTGCCGGCTGCGACTAGCGCACAGCGCGAGCGGAGGAAACCCCCTGGGCCGGGCCCGTCGCCGCGTGGTTCTCTCTCTGCATGAACGCTCCACTCACGGCTCTCGCCATCTCCTGCACCCTCAAGCCCTCCCCCGCGGAGTCGAGCTCCGATCTGCTCGCATCGCAGATCCTCGCTGCTCTCGCCGACCACGGCGTCACGGGCGACGTGGTCCGCGCCGTCGACCACGTGATCAGTCCCGGGGTGGAGAAGGACATGGGCGACGGCGACGAGTGGCCAGCGCTGCGACGGCGGGTCCTGGACGCCGACATCCTCGTGTTCGTGACGCCCACCTGGATGGGCCAGCAGTCGAGCGTGGCCCAGCGTGTGCTCGAGCGCCTCGACGCCGAGCTCAGCGAGACGGATGCCCGCGGACGGCTCACCCTGCTGGACAAGGTCGCGATCGCGGGCATCGTCGGCAACGAGGACGGCGCGCACCACATCGCCGCGATCCTCTTCCAGTCCCTCAACGACGTCGGCTACACCATCCCCTCGCAGTCGTCGGTCTACTGGAATGGCGAGGCCATGCACACGACGGACTACAAGGACCTCGAGGAGACGCCGGAGAAGGTCGCGTCGGCCACGGCGACCGCCGCGCGAAACGCTGCGCATCTGGCACGCGCGCTGCGGGAGCGCGAGTACCCCGCGAGCTAAAATACTGGTTTCTGTCCAAGAATCCTCTCAGAGGGTTGACGTCGTTCACAGCGGTCAATAGGTTCGGTGGCGAACCGCTCCGGCGGATTCGACCTCAACAGCCAGCCGGTGTCTCCGCGCTCCCCACGCGGCTCCGCTTCTGAACGAGTCCGCCCCCAGAGCGGGCCCGGTCGTCGACCCCTGCGGTCGGCGGCAGACGTCCCCACGGCGTCTTCCCACCGATGAGAGGAAACCCCTTGTTCACCGACACCCCGAAGCGCAGTGCAGCGCCGCGAGGACCGGCCGCTGCGGCGGCGGCCCTCACCTGTCTCGCCCTCACCCTGACGCCGTCGTTCGCCGGTGCGACCACCGACTCGCCCGATGCGCCGGAGATCGTCGGCGCCGATTCGGCGTCGGCCGTCGAGGGCGAGTACCTGGTCGTGCTCAAGCCGCAGGCGGCGCTCGGCGCCGCCGAGGACATCGCGTCCGCGTTGACCGACGCGGTCGGCGGCGAGATCCGCGACGTCTTCAACACCGTGATCGACGGATATTCGGCCACGCTCAGCGAAGACGAGGCGCTGGCGATCGCCGCCGACGAGCGGGTCGATCACGTGGAGCAGGTTCAGATGCTCCACGCGATCGGCGAGCAGGTGAACCCGCCCAGCTGGGGAACCGACCGCGTCGATCAGCGCGACCTTCCCCTCGACGGTCGGTACACGTACCCTGACGCGGCGGGGGCCGGGGTCAATCTCTACGTCGTCGACACCGGCATCCGCCCGACGCACGCGGAGTTCGCGGGTCGGATCCGCCCCGGATTCGACGCGGCGACCGCGGGCGGGAACGCGTCCGACTGCAACGGTCACGGCACCCATGTGGCCGGCACGGCCGCCGGTACGAGCTACGGCATCGCCAAGAAGGCGACGGTCTATCCGGTCCGGGTTCTCGATTGCAAGGGCGACGGCCTGAGCACGACGATTCTGGCGGGCATCGAGTGGGTCGCGGAGAACGCGGTCAAGCCGGCCGTCGTCAACTACAGCGTCGGATGCCGCACCGCGTGCTCCCTCCCGTCGATCGACGCCGCCGTCAAGCGCGTCGTCGCCTCCGGGATCACCTGGGTGTCGGCAGCCGGCAACAGCAACGACGATGCCTGCCGGTACAGCCCTCAACTCGTGCCGGAGACGATCGTGGTGGGCAACACGACCCGCGTCGACGGCAAGGCGCTCACGAGCAGCTACGGAAGCTGCCTCGATCTCTGGGCGCCGGGAACCGACATCCTCTCCTCCTGGTACACGGGCGACACCGCGGCGGCGACCGCGACCGGCACATCGATGGCCTCCCCGCAGGTCGCAGGGACCGCGGTTCTCTACGTGAGCGCCAACCCCACCGCGACGCCTGCCCAGGTGCAGGCCGCGATCGTCGACAACGCGACGCCCGGCAAGGTGACCGGACTGGATGCCGCGTCGCCGAACCGCCTGCTCTACACGGGGTTCCTGAACGGCACCACGACGCCGACTCCCACCGCCGTGGATCTGGCCGCGATCGCCGACGCGACCGGCACCGTCGGCCAGCCGGTCTCGGTCAGCGCGAGCGCGACCGGCGGAACCGCGCCGTACACGTTCTCGGCAGCCGGGCTGCCTTCCGGTCTCACGATCAACGCCTCCACGGGTGCGATCACGGGCACGCCGGCGGCGGCGGCGACATCGACGATCACGGTGACGGTGCGCGACGCCGGCTCACCGGCGACGACGGACTCCGCGACGTTCCGGCTCACCGTCGCCGGCGGCGGCACGGGAACGACCCCGAGCACCTGCTCCGGCACCGCGCTGAGCGCGGGCACGCTCGCCGCCGGGCAGCAGGTCGCGTCGTCGACGTTCACCCGTGCCGCCGGCGCGGTCGAGGTCTGCCTCGACGGGCCGACGGGCGCGGACTTCGACGTGTACCTCCAGCGGAACTACTCGTTCTTCGGGTGGATGACGGTGGCACAGGGCACCTCGAACAGCCCGGATGAGAAGTTCACGTACAACGCGAGCGCCGGAAGCTACCGGCTCATCGTGAAGTCCGACTCCGGCTCGGGAGCGTACACCGCGACCGTGAAGTAGTCCGACATCGAACGGCGGATGCCGCGGGGGCCAGACCCGCGGCATCCGCTCTCCCCGACGCGGTCACCGCGGAGGAAGCTCGGCGAGGCGTCGCTGCCAGTAGTCGAGTTCGTCCTGCCACCGCTGGCGCCCTGTGCCCGCACCGATCGCGCCTGCGGCGTCGAGCCACCAGGCGGCAGAGACCCGGTCGCCGGCGGCACAGGCGAGCGCACCCAAGGCGAGCTCGGGCGGGAACGGCTTGCGTTGGAGCCGAGGTCCGGTGAAGCGGGTCACGATCGCCGTGTCGTCGTCGGCCGGGACGCCCGTGCCGTTGATCAGCGCCTCGGCGAGGAACCCGCGATCGCCGCAGCTGCGCAGGAACGGGTCGATCTCGTACCTCAGCCGTTGCGCCATCCGGTCGAGGAACCACGCAGAACCGTGCCCTCCGAAATCGATCACGAGCAGATCGAGCCGGAAGGCCGTCACGCCCTTCGCTCCGACGCGCTCGGCGGGACCGTCCTTCGGGTGAAGGGCCGGGTAGAGCACGCCGTATCGCGGAGCCACCCAGCCGTCGCCGTTCGAGTAGAAGTCCACGACGTCGACCCGCGATTCGGCGAAGCGTCTCCACACCCGGCCGGAGTTCACGAATCCGAGCTCCCGCAATGTGTCGTTGACGTGGGCCTCGAGCAACCTGTCGACTTCGGCGTCGACCACGATGCGCGTCTCTATTCCTTTGCGCCGCACCGCGATGGCCTTGTCGCGTTTGATCTCCGCATCGCGGATCGCGGCGCGCGCTGCACCGTCGGGGCCCAGGGCAGCCCCGATCTTCTTGACGAGGTCGCGTCGGCTGAGGTCCTCCAGCAGAAGTCCGAGTTCGGCCGTATCGGACGAGGTCGCGCGGAACGCGAGCGTGTCGATCGCTGCGGTGGAAACCCTGTGAGCGAGGGAATCCGTGCTCGGCGGCCGGGTCGCCGCTCCGCGCCTCGCCAGCGCACCCAGCAACTCGGCGGAGACTTCGTCCGTGCGCAGCCATCTCGCCGCGATCACCGCCGCTCGCACGAGATCATCGTTCGAGGGGGCCAGCAGGTGGACGAACGGCGCGACAGCGCCGTCGAACTCCTGTGCAGCCGCCGCCGATCGCAGCCACTCCGCGACCAGAACCCTCGCCGAATCCGGCCCCAGCAGCGCCACGATCTTCTTCTGCCACGACTGCGGCGGAGACCGGTGCCCGAGTTCGGCGAGCGTGCGCACGAGCGGCTCGACCTCATCGGGATCGTGCTGCCGCGCGGCGAGCCGTGCCGGCTCGCCCCAGTTGTCACCGTCGCGGATCGCCGACAGATCGAGCAGCCCAGGAGGCAGGAGTTTCGAGAGCAGACGACGGGCGTGGCGTCGGTCCTGGTCCGCACCCCAGATATCGCCGATCTCGCCGAGCTGCTCAGCGCACCTCGACAGAACGGCGTGCAGGGCGGGGTCGGTGGACCCGGCGTCGATCACCTTCTCCGCGCCCCGCAGCGCAGGGCCGGTCAGGTAGTGCATGCATCCGTTCGCGATCGCGGCCTCGAGCGCGAACACCGCGGTGTCCGAGTCCCACGGAAGGCTTCGGCGGGGAAGAGTCCGGACGATCACGTCTTCGTCGGAACCGTACGGCCATCCGTTGACGCGCGCCGGGCTCACCTGCATCACGAGCAGAAGCGCCGCCAGCCGTTCGCGCGCGGTCAGTCGAGGATCAGTGACCGCGGAAGGCCACCCGGCCCAGCCCACGCCGATGCGCTCGAAGGCTGCCTCCATCTCGTGGACGAGGTCGTCGCGGGAAAGCGCCATCGATTCAGCAGTTCGGCTTCTTGCCGACAGGAGCCGGGACGTGCGAGATCAGGACCAGGAGCATCTCGGAGAGTCTACGTGCGGCGGACCGCGCGGTCAGGTCGTCGCGCCGGCGAGTTCGTCGCGGAGGAGCGAGGCACCCGCGGCGAGCGCGTGCAGCTTGCCGCGCGAGACCTCTCGCGACAGCGGCGCGAGGCCGCAGTTCGTGCTGGGGACGAGCTTGTCGGCGTCGACGAAACGGAGCGCGTTCCGAAGAGTGTCCGCGACCTCTTCCGGGGTCTCGATGGTGTCGCTCGCGACGTCTATGGCTCCGAGCATCACCCTCTTGCCTCGGATGAGCTCGATCAGGTCCAGCGGGACGTGGGAGTGGTGACTCTCCAGCGAGATCGTGTCGATGCTCGAGCTCTGCAGCAGCGGGAACGAGGTCTCGTACTGGCGCCACTCCGCCCCGAGCGTCGCCTTCCAGTCGGTGTTCGCCTTGATGCCGTAGCCGTAGCAGATGTGCACCACGGTCTCCGCGCGCAGCCCTTCGGCCGCTTTCTCGAGCACCGCCACGCCCCAGTCCTGCACATCGTCGAAGAAGACGTTGAAGGCAGGTTCGTCGAACTGGATGATGTCGACGCCCGCCGCCTCGAGCTCCCTGGCCTCCTGGTTGAGGATCGTCGCGAACTCCCACGCGAGCTTCTCGCGGCTCTTGTAGTGGCGATCGTAGAGAGTGTCGATCATGGTCATCGGGCCGGGTAGAGCCCATTTGATCGGCTGATCGGTCTGCTGGCGGAGGAACTTCGCGTCCTCGACGAACACGGGCTTCTCGCGGCTCACGGCTCCGACGATGGTCGGCACGCTGGCGTCGTATCGATCACGGATCCGGACCGTCTCCCGCTGGTCGAAATCGACTCCGGAGAGGTGCTCGATGAACGTCGTGACGAAGTGCTGGCGCGTCTGCTCGCCGTCGCTGACGATGTCGATCCCCGCGAGGCGCTGCTCTTGGACGGCGAGACGAAGCGCATCCTGTGTGCCCTCGACCAGGGCATCACCCTCCAGTCTCCAGGGAGACCAGAGCGTCTCGGGTTCGGCCAGCCACGAGGGCTTCGGCAGGCTGCCGACGATGGATGTGGGAAGAAGCGTGTTCATGACCGGTGATTCTCCGTTGGTCATCCGACAGGCACGAGGGAGTCGGCGGCCCACCGTTCGAGGAGGTCGCCGTGCGGCTTCATGAGGTGTTCGTGCGCATACTTCCCCTGCTCGGTCGCGAGACGGCTGCGCTCGTCGCGGTCGTAGGCGATCTTCGTCAGCGAGTAGTCCTGCTGCTCGAGAGTCGGCCGATACACGCTCGCCGCCGCCGAGTTCGCGTTGTAGATCTCCGGTCGGTAGATCTTCTGGAACGTCTCCATCGTGCTGATCGTGCCGATGAGCTGGAGGTTCGAGTAGTCGCCCAGGAGATCGCCGCGGAAGTAGAAGGCCAGCGGCGCGACGCTGCCGCGCGGCATGAAGTAGCGGACCGCGAGCCCCATCTTCCCGAAGTACTCGTCGGTCAGCGAGGGATCCTTCTGCTCGAACTCGACCCCCAGGATCGGGTGGCGATTCTCGGTACGACGGTAGGTCTTGCTCGTCGAGACGCTGATGCAGATCACGGGCGACACCGCGAAGCGCTCCCGGTAGGTCACGGATTCGAGGAAGTGCTGGAAGAGCTTGCCGTGCAGGTCGCCGAAGTCCGCGGGAACGGTGAACCTGCCAGCGGCCTCCGTGGCCGCCGGCAGCCGCACGCTGAAGTCGAAGTCGCGGACATAGGACGAGAAGTTGTTCCCGACGATCCCCCGGCTGCGCTTTCCGGTGAGACGATCGAGGATCGTGATGTCCAGAACCTCGAGCAGAGGGAACTCCTGGTCCTCCCCCTCGGCGGCGAACTGCACCGCGACCGAGATGATCTCGAGTTCGACGCGGTAGCGGTCTCGATCCGGGTTGTCCCAATCCGCCAGATCGTTGAACCGCCGGTCGATCATCGTCAGCGCGTTGCGGAGGTTCTCCTGACGATGCTCACCTCGCGCCAGGTTGGCGAAGTTCGTGGTGATGCGGGAGCTGTCGGAGGGCGAATAGTCCTCGTCGAACGGAGTCGTCGTGATGCGGAACGTGAAGTCGTGCGCCATGTCTCCATGGTGCGCTCTCGGACCCCCTATCGAGTAATGCGCTGCCGCTATGCCTGGGCATAGTCTGAAGCTATGGCAAAGCGTTCGAGTGGCATCACCCTCCAGCAGCTCACCTACTACATCGAGGTCGCCGCGGAGGGTTCGATCAGCGCTGCCGCCGACCTGCTCTATGTCGCCCAGCCCACGATGTCCGCGGCGATGAAAGACCTCGAGAGCCGGGTGGGGCGCGTCCTCCTCCTGCGCTCCGCGCGAGGGGTGACCCTCACGACCGACGGTGCGGAGTTCCTCGGATACGCGCGACAGGTCGTCGAGCAGGTGGCGCTGCTCGAACAGCGCTACCTCGATCGGCCGCCGTCACGACGCCTGCTCGGGGTATCGACGCAGCACTACTCGTTCGCGGTCGACGCGCTGGTGCGCATGGTCAAGGCGACCGAGGCCGCCGAGTACGAGTTCTCACTGCGGGAGACGCGCACGTGGGACATCATCGAAGACGTGCGCACCCTCCGCAGCGAGCTGGGCATCCTCTACCGGAACGACTTCAACCGGAACGTCATCGACAAGCTGCTCCGGGACTCCGGGCTCGCGTTCCATCCGCTCTTCGTCGCCGAGCCCCACATCTTCATCTCCCGAAAGAACCCGCTCGCCTCACGCGATCGCGTGACCCTCGACGATCTCGCCGGCGTGCCGCGGCTCACCTTCGACCAGGGCGCGAACAACTCCTTCTACTTCGCCGAGGAGATCCTCTCCACCCTCTCCAGCGCGCAGGAGATCCGGGTCTCCGACCGTGCGACGATCTTCAACCTCATGATCGGGCTCGACGGATACACCATCTCGACCGGCATCATCAGCGACGACCTCGACCCCGAGATCGTCGCCATCCCGCTCGACGTCGACGAACGCATCGAGATCGGCTGGATCGGCCACTCCGCGATCCCGCTCACCGAGCAGGCGCAGCGCTATCTGGCGGAGCTGAGGACGGTGGTGTCGGAGTTCGGGGTCGCGCTGCTCGGGTGAGAGCCGCTCAGAAGTCCCAGTCGTCGTCTTCCGTGGCCTCCGCCTTGCCGATGACATACGACGATCCCGAACCGCTGAAGAAGTCGTGGTTCTCGTCGGCGTTGGGCGAGAGCGCCGACAGGATCGCCGGGTTCACGTTGGTCACGCTCGACGGGAACATCGCCTCGTAGCCGAGGTTCATCAGCGCCTTGTTGGCGTTGTAGTGCAGGAACTTCTTGACGTCTTCGGTGAGACCGACGCCGTCGTAGAGGTCCTGCGTGTACTGCACCTCGTTGTCGTACAGCTCGTACAGCAGCGAGAAGGTGTAGTCCTTCAGCTCGTCGCGCTTGGCCTGATCGACGGTCTCGAGGCCCTTCTGGAACTTGTAGCCGATGTAGTACCCGTGCACGGCCTCGTCACGGATGATGAGGCGGATGAGGTCGGCGGTGTTGGTGAGCTTCGCCCGGCTCGACCAGTGCATCGGCAGGTAGAACCCCGAATAGAAGAGGAAGCTCTCCAGCAGGGTCGAGGCGATCTTGCGCTTGAGGGGATCGTCGCCGCGGTAGTACTCGGTGACGATCTGCGCCTTCTTCTGCAGGTTCGGGTTCTCGACCGACCAGCGGAACGCCTCATCGATCTCCTTGGTCGACGCGAGCGTCGAGAAGATCGAAGAGTAGCTCTTGGCGTGCACCGACTCCATGAACGCGATGTTCGTGTAGACGGCCTCCTCGTGCGGGGTGATCGCGTCGGGGATCAGCGAGACGGCGCCGACCGTGGCCTGAACCGTGTCGAGCAGGGTGAGCCCGGTGAACACGCGCATCGTGAGCAGCTGCTCGTCAGCGGTCAGGGTGTTCCACGACTGGATGTCGTTCGACAGCGGGATCTTCTCGGGCAACCAGAAGTTGTTGACGAGGCGGTTCCACACCTCGACGTCCTTATCGTCCTGGATGCGGTTCCAGTTGATCGCCTGGACGTGGTCGACCAGCTTGAGCGGAGAGGGAGTCATGATTTTCCTAGAGTCGGTCGTTGAGCGAGCGAAGCGAGACGAAACGCAGAGCCGGTCAGAGCATGCACGAGACGCACTCGGCCATGTCGGTGCCCTCGAGCGCCAGCTGACGCAGACGGATGTAGTAGATCGTCTTGATGCCCTTGCGCCATGCGTAGATCTGCGCCTTGTTGATGTCGCGCGTGGTGGCGGTGTCCTTGAAGAACAGCGTCAGCGACAGGCCCTGGTCGACGTGCTGAGTGGCAGCCGCGTAGGTGTCGATGACCTTCTCGTAGCCGATCTCGTACGCGTCCTGGTAGTACTCCAGGTTGTCGTTCGTCATGAACGCGGCCGGGTAGTAGACGCGGCCGAGCTTGCCTTCCTTGCGGATCTCGATCTTCGACGCGATCGGGTGGATCGACGACGTCGAGTTGTTGATGTACGAGATCGAGCCGGTCGGCGGCACCGCCTGCAGGTTCTGGTTGTAGATGCCGTGCTCCTGGATCGACGCCTTCAGCGCGGTCCAGTCCTCCTGCGTCGGGATGTGCTTGCCGGCGAAGAGCTCCTTGACCTTGTCGGTCTCGGGCACCCAGGCGCGCTCGATGTACTTGTCGAAGAACGCACCGCTCGCGTAGGTCGAGTCCTCGAAGCCGTCGAACGTCGTGCCCCGCTCGATCGCGAGGTTGTTCGATGCGCGCAGCGCGTGGAACAGCACCGTGTAGAAGTAGATGTTCGTGAAGTCGATGCCCTCTGCGGAGCCGTAGTAGACGTGCTCGCGAGCGAGGTAGCCGTGCAGGTTCATCTGACCGAGGCCGATGGCGTGCGAGCGGTCGTTGCCGTCCTCGATCGAGCGCACCGAGCCGATGTGGCTCTGGTCGCTGACCGCGGTGAGGGCGCGGATGGCCGTCTCGACCGTCTGGCCGAGGTCATCGGCATCCATCGACAGCGCGATGTTCATCGAGCCGAGGTTGCACGAGATGTCCTTGCCGATGTTGTCGTACGACAGGTCGTCGTTGTACGTCGTCGGCGTGTTCACCTGCAGGATCTCGCTGCAGAGGTTCGACATGTTGATGCGGCCCTTGATCGGGTTGGCCTTGTTCACCGTGTCTTCGAACATGACGTACGGGTAGCCCGACTCGAACTGGATCTCGGCGACGGTCTGGAAGAACTCGCGCGCGTTGATCTTCGTCTTCTTGATGCGCGGGTCGTCGACCATCTCGCGGTACTTCTCGGTGACCGAGATGTCGCCGAACGGCACGCCGTAGACCTTCTCGACGTCGTACGGCGAGAACAGGTACATGTCCTCGTCGTTCTTGGCGAGCTCGAACGTGATGTCGGGCACGACGACGCCGAGCGACAGCGTCTTGATGCGGATCTTCTCGTCGGCGTTCTCGCGCTTCGTGTCGAGGAAGCGCATGATGTCGGGGTGGTGCGCGTTCAGGTACACCGCGCCCGCGCCCTGACGGGCGCCCAGCTGGTTCGCGTAGCTGAAGCTGTCTTCGAGCAGCTTCATCACGGGGATGATGCCCGACGACTGGTTCTCGATCTGCTTGATCGGTGCACCCGCCTCGCGGATGTTCGACAGCAGCAGCGCCACGCCGCCGCCGCGCTTGGAGAGCTGCAGCGCGGAGTTGATGCCACGGGCGATCGACTCCATGTTGTCTTCGATGCGCAGCAGGAAGCAGCTGACGAGCTCGCCGCGCTGCGCCTTGCCGGCGTTGAGGAAGGTCGGGGTCGCGGGCTGGAAGCGACCGGAGATGATCTCCTCGACCAGGGCGACCGCGAGCTTCTCGTCACCGTCGGCGAGACCGAGCGCGGTCATCACGACGCGGTCCTCGAAGCGCTCGAGGTAGCGCTTGCCGTCGAAGGTCTTCAGCGTGTAGCTCGTGTAGTACTTGAACGCGCCGAGGAAGGTCTCGAAGCGGAACTTCTTGCCGTAGGCGAGGTCGTTGAGCTTCTGGATGAACTCCATCGAGTACTTGTCGATGACGGCGCCCTCGTAGTACTCCTTCTCGACGAGGTAGTCCAGGCGCTCCTTGAGCGAGTGGAAGAACACCGTGTTCTGGTTCACGTGCTGCAGGAAGTACTCCCGCGCGGCGCGCTTGTCGGCGTCGAACTGGATCTTGCCGTTCGCGTCGTACAGGTTCAGCATCGCGTTCAGGGCGTGATAGTCGAGCCCCTCGTACCCGGGGTTGATCTTGAACGCCACCTGCTCGGTCATGGCCTGCTCTTCAACTGCGCTACCCACCGTCGCTCCAATCCGTCGCTCACGCGATCCACATCGTCTTGTGTGCCGAAGATTTCGAGCCGATACAAGTGGGGCACCTGACACTTGCGGCTGATGATGTCACCGGCGAGACAGAAGGAGTCGCCGAAATTCGTGTTTCCTGCGGAGATCACTCCACGGATGTGACGCCGGTTGCCCTCGTCGTTGAGGAACCGGATCACCTGCTTGGGCACGGCCCCGCGTTCGACGCCGCGCCCCTCGCCCCCGCCGTAGGTGGGGGTGACCAGCACGAAGGGCTCGTCGATGACGAGATCTTCTTCCTGCCGGTGGAGCGGGATGCGTCGAGCGGGGAGCCCGAGCTTCTCTACGAAGCGCGCCGTATTGCCCGACGCGCTGGAGAAGTAGACCAGGAGCGGCGCAGTGGTTGCGACGGCGGCGCTCATGGTTGCCTCCTCAGGAGCGGTCGGTCAGGCCAGGCGGGTCGCGAGCTCGGCGATCTTGTCGGGACGGAAGCCCGACCAGTGGTCCTCGTCGGTGACGACGACCGGCGCCTGCATGTAGCCGAGCGCCTTGACCTGCTCGAGCGCCGTCGGGTCCTCCGAAAGGTCGTGGATCTCGTACTCGATGCCCTTGGCATCCAGCGCACGGTAGGTCGCATTGCACTGAACGCAAGACGGCTTGGTGTAGACCGTGATCGACATTGTCATCCCTTCAAATCCTGTTTTCCCGGGCAGGCCCCCCGCCGGGAGTTCAATACTACATATGGGTGCCGACATTAGGGGCGACCACAAGGGGTAGTAGTTACATCCGTGTAGTTTTCCACCGCTCTCCCCTGTTACAACACAGGTTCTCCACCGTTTCTTCCACAGGTCGACGCCCGCTCGAGGCGACCTCGAAGCCCGAGAATCCGCGGCTGGGAGACACCTGTGAGCGATCTATCCACAGGTGGGACGATACGGGGGGCATCCGACATCCGATCGCCTGTGGAATTCACCCTTCGGCGTGTCGTCGGCGTGTCGCGTCCGCCGCCGCTTCGACGTCCACGGTCCGGGCCCGCTACCGTGGTCAGGTGGCGGGATATCAGGATCTACTTCGCACGCCGGGAGTGGCGCGCATGATCGCCGCACAGCTGACCGCGCGCTTCCCCAACGGCATGTCCTCGCTGGCGATCCTGCTGCACCTCGAGCAGCAGACCGGCTCCTACGGCGCCGCGGGCCTCGTCCTCGCCGCCACCAGCGTGGGCCAGGCGATCGCGGGCCCCATCACGAGCCGCTGGATGGGCGTGTGGGGGATGCGCCGGGTCATCACTCTGACGCTCGGCGTCTGCGTGGTCGCCGTGCTCGGACTGGCGTTCCTGCCGCTGAACGTGCCGGGCTACATGGTCCTCGGAATGATCGCCGGCCTCTCCACGCCCCCGATCCAGGCCGCGGTGCGCACCATCTATCCGAAGCTCGTGAACTCCTCGCAGCTCACGCCGCTGTTCTCCCTCGACGCATCGCTGCAGGAGATCATCTGGATCCTCGCGCCCGTGCTCATCACCCTCGTCTCGACGCAGATCGGCACGGTGGAGGGACTCGTCCTGGTGGCGATCATCCTCGTCGGGGGCGGCGCATGGTTCATCCTCTCCCCCGAGGTCGGGCGCGTGCGCATCCCGCGCAGCCGCAACGCCCTCGGCAAGGTCGTGCTCAAGCCGCCGGTGCTGCTCGCGACCGTGATCGGCTTCCTCCTGATCGGCGCCTGCGCCGCGGTCGAGGTCGGCGTCGTCGCGAGCTTCGAGCACGGCAGCCTGACCGCCGGAGTGGTTCTCGCCGTCTTCGCGCTCGGCAGCCTGGCGGGCGGGCTCGCGTTCGGCCACATCCCGATCGGGCCCTGGGCGATGGCGCGCCGGCTCCTGATCGTCACGGTGGGACTCGCTCTCACGATGGTCATGCTGAACGTGTTCTGGCTCGGCGGCACCCTCGTGCTGGCGGGGATCGGCATCGCTCCGGCCCTCGCCGTGCTCTTCGCGATCACCTCCGCGAGCGTGAAGTTCTCCGAGACCGCCGAGGCGTTCGGCTGGGCCGGCACCGGCCAGCTCATCGGCGCCGCCGCCGGTTCCGCCGTCGCGGGCTTCCTGGTGGATCTCGGCGACTGGCGTGGCGCCTACTTCGCTGCGACGCTGTTCGCCGCCGTCGGCCTGATCGTCGCCGTGGTGTTCGTGCGCTCGTTCCCTGATCTGCGTCACCGCGACGCGAGTCCCTCTCCCGATACCGAACCCGTGGCGGTCACCCCTTCATGAGCTCCCCTCGCCCGCAGGATTCCCCCGCTCCCGAGGTCGTCTGCGTCGGCGAGTCGATGGTGCTGATCACCCCGATCGACTCCCGGCTCGCCGACGCGGAGACTGCTGTGCTGAGCCATGCCGGCGCGGAGGCCAATGTCGCGGCGGGGCTGGTGGCCGCCGGTCACCGCGCCGCGTGGGCATCGCGTCTCGGCGATGATCCGCTCGGCGACCGTCTTCGTGCGGAGCTCGAACGCCGACGCGTGCACCTCTGGGTCGAACGCGACGCGGATGCTCCGACCGGCGTGATGTTCAAGGACCCCGGCATCGAATCCTCCGACGTCTACTACTACCGGCGCAGCTCGGCCGCGTCGGCGATGGCTCCGGGCTTCCTCTCGGCGGAGCACCTCGCGGGCGTCCGCATCGTGCACACCACCGGCATCACCCCGGCCCTCTCGCCGACCTGCCTCGACATGGTCGACCAGCTGTTCGCCGACGCGCGCATGGCGGGAGCCGCGGTGTCGTTCGACGTGAACGACCGGCGTCCGCTCTGGTCTCGCGATCTCGCCGCCGCGACCCTCGCCCGCCTCGCCGACGCCGCGGACATCACCTTCGTCGGCCGCGACGAGGCCGAGCGCATCTGGGGTACCGCGACGCCGGACGAGATCCGCGCCTTCCTGCCGAACTGCGCACTCCTCGTGGTGAAGGACGGCGATGTCGGGGCGACCGCGTTCGTGCACGGCGCCGATGCGGTCTTCGTGCCCGCACCGCACGTCGAGGTCGTCGAGCCCGTCGGCGCGGGCGACGCCTTCGCCTCCGGATTCCTCGCCGCGACCCTCGAGGAGCGCGCGATCGACGAGCGCCTCGCGGCCGGACACGCCGCGGCAGCCCGCGTGCTCGTCACCCATGCGGACATGCCTCCGATCGACTGACCGACGCTGCCCGTCGCCGACGGTTCTAGGCTGGAGACATGCCCGCGCCGCTCACCCTTCCCCGCATCGCCTGGGGCGATCCGTCGGCCTCGCGCCGCGCACTCCTCGTGCACGGTCTCGGCTCGTCCGGCGCCCTCATGTGGCGGCTCGGCGACGCCCTCGCCGAGGCCGGGTGGCAGGCCACCGCGGTCGATCTGCGCGGTCACGGCGACGCCCCGCGTTCTCTCGACTACACGGTCGCGGCGTTCGGATCCGACCTCGTCGTGACGCGACCCGACGGCGGCGGCGCGTGGGATGCGGTCGTCGGCCACTCGCTGGGCGGCGCCGCCAGCACGGTCGCCGCGGCATCCGACCCGGAGTGGACCCGCCGGCTCGTGCTCATCGACCCGGCGATCCACGTCAGCGGGCGCGACGCCTCGATCGTCCGCAGGAGCCAGGAGCGCGCGTTCGCCGACACCCGGATCGAGGTCGTGCAGGAGGAGCATCCGCACTGGCACCCGCAGGACCACGAGCTGAAGGTCGACGCCGTGCTGCGGGCGAGTGCGTGGGCCGTCGAGCAGACCAGCGTGCAGAACCAGCCGTGGGACGTGCGCGCGCACGCCGCGCGTCTGGCCGTCCCGACGCACGTGGTCGCCGCCGACCCCGAGGTCTACAGCATCTTCACCGGGGACCTCGCCGCGGAGGTGCTGGCCGCAAACCCGCGGATCACGATGTCGGTCGTCGCGGGCGCGGGCCACTCCCTGCATCGCGACAAGCCCGAGGAATCCATCCGCCAGCTGCTGGAGGCCCTGAAGTGACCGGATTCGACCCGACCGCCTACCTCCCCGATGATCTGCTCGAGCGGATCCGCGAGCGGGCGCCGATCCACGATCGCGACAACACGTTCCCGCACCAGGACCTCGACGAGCTCCGCGCCGCCGGATATCTGTCGATCCTCGTGCCGACCGAACGCGGGGGCGCCGGGCTGTCGCTCGCCGAGGCCGCGGTCCTGCAGCAGCGTCTCGCCGGCGCCGCGCCGGCGACCGCACTCGCGATCAACATGCACCTGGTCTGGACCGGCGTCGCCAAGGTCTTCTCCGACCGCGGTGTTCCGGGGCTGGAGTTCGTGCAGGACGGCGCCGTCGCCGGCGAGGTCTTCGCGTTCGGCATCAGCGAGGGCGGCAACGACCTGGTGCTCTTCGGCAGCGACACCGAGGCCGTGCCCGATGCGGACGGCGGCTATGCCTTCACCGGCACCAAGATCTTCACCTCGCTCGCGCCGGTCTGGACGCGGCTCGGTCTGCACGGCCTCGACACGACCAGCGCGGATGCTCCGAAGCTCGTGTTCGCGTTCGTGGAACGGACGGATGCCGTCACGACGGGCGACGACTGGGACACGCTCGGCATGCGCGCGACGCAGAGCCGGACGACCCGACTGAACGGCGCGGCGGCGGATGCGTCGCACGTGGTGCGCCGCATCGATCCCGGCCCCAACCCGGATCCGATCGTCTTCGGCATCTTCTCGGTGTTCGAGATCCTGCTGGCATCGGTGTACACGGGCATCGCGCGGCGCGCCCTCGAGCTGGCCGTGCTCTCCGCCGGTAAGCGCCGGTCCAAGAAGACCGGTGCGGCGTACAGCCAGGACCCTGACATCCGCTGGCGGATCGCCGACATGGCGCTCGCCTACGACGCCCTGCCGCCGCAGATCGCGGCGCTCGCCCGCGACGTCGACGACCGCGCCGACAACGGCGCCCGCTGGTTCTCGCTTCTCTCGGGGGTGAAGCACCGGGCGATCACGATGGCCAAGCAGGTGGTCGACGAGGCCATGCTCGTCGGAGGCGGCGGCTCCTACTTCTCCGCCAACGAGCTGTCGCGCCTGTACCGCGACGTCCTGGCCGGCGCCTTCCACCCGTCCGACCCCGAATCCGCCCACGCGACCGCCGCGAGCTTCTGGTTGGGGCCGGTCGCGGACTGATCGCAGATCCTGCGTATATCGTGCGCCGCGTTCGATATCGACGGCGGAATCGGTTGCCGACCGAGCCCCTGAGTGCGAAGATCGCACCATGAGTTCGGTGAAGAAAGGCTCTTCGCTCGATGCGGTCTCCAGGACGATCATCGAGTTGCTCCAGGAGGATGGCCGCCGCTCGTACTCCGACATCGGCCGCGTCGTCGGCCTGAGCGAGGCCGCCGTGCGTCAGCGCGTGCAGAGGCTCACCGAATCCGGCGTGATGCAGATCGTCGCGGTGACCGATCCCCTGCAGCTCGGCTTCCACCGTCAGGCCATGATCGGGATCCGCGTGTCCGGCGACACGCGGATCGTCGCCGAGGCGATCGCGAAGGTCGAGGCCATCGACTACGTGGTGATCACGGTCGGCGCGTTCGACGTGCTCGCCGAGGTCGTCTGCGAGGACGACGATCAGCTGCTCGCGCTCATCAACGACGTCATCCGCCCCATCTCGGGCGTGGTCTCCACCGAGACGTTCATCTACGCCAAGCTGCAGAAGCAGCTCTACAACTGGGGGACCAGATGAGCACGCCGCGCACGATCCCGTCGGAGACGGAACTGCAGAGAATGGCGAAGGACCATCTCTGGATGCACTTCACGCGGCAGTCCACGATGGCCGATTCCGGCGTGCCGATCATCGTCAAGGGCGACGGCCACCGTATCTGGGACTCGTCCGGCAAAGAGTACTTCGACGGTTTGTCCGGGCTCTTCGTCGTGAACGCCGGGCACGGCAGACGCCGGCTCGCCGAGGCCGCAGCCGCCCAGGCCTCCGAGCTCGCCTTCTTCCCGCTGTGGTCGTACGCCCATCCGGCGGCGATCGAGTTGGCCGACAAGCTCGCCGACGAGGCGCCGGGCGATCTCAACCGGGTCTTCTTCTCCACCGGCGGCGGCGAGGCCGTCGAGACGGCGCTGAAGCTGGCGAAACACTATTGGAAGCTCCAGGGCAAGCCCACCAAGCACAAGGTCATCTCGCGGGCGGTGGCGTATCACGGCACCCCGCACGGAGCCCTCGCGATCACCGGCATCCCGGCGATGAAGGCGATGTTCGAGCCGGTCGCACCCGGCGGGTTCCGCGTGCCGAACACGAACTTCTACCGTGCCGCCGAGATGGGCGCGCCCTCCGACGACCTCGAGGCGTTCGGACGCTGGGCGGCCGATCGCATCGAGGAGATGATCCTCTTCGAAGGGGCCGACACCGTCGCGGCCGTGTTCCTGGAGCCGGTGCAGAACTCGGGCGGATGCTTCCCGCCCCCTCCCGGCTACTTCGCCCGCGTGCGGGAGATCTGCGACCGCCATGACGTGCTGCTCGTCTCGGACGAGGTCATCTGCGCCTTCGGCCGACTCGGCCACACCTTCGCCTGCACGGGACTCGGCTACGTGCCCGACATGATCACGTGCGCGAAGGGGATGACGAGCGGCTACTCGCCGATCGGTGCCACGATCATCAGCGACCGCATCTACGAGCCCTTCTCCCACGGCGACCTCTCCTTCCCGCACGGATACACGTTCGGCGGACACCCCGTGTCGGCGGCCGTGGCTCTGGAGAACCTCGCGATCTTCGACGAGGAGGGCCTCAATGAGAGGGTGCGAGAGAACTCTCCGCTGTTCCGCGCCGAGCTCGAGAAGCTGCTCGATCTCCCCCTGGTCGGGGATGTCCGCGGCGACGGGTACTTCTTCGGCATCGAGCTCGTCAAGGACAAGAGCACCAAGGAGACCTTCGACGACGCCGAGTCCGAACGGCTGCTGCGCGGGTTCCTGTCTCCTGCGCTCTTCGCCGCCGGGCTCTACTGCCGCGCCGATGACCGCGGCGACCCCGTCATCCAGCTCGCTCCCCCGCTCACCGTGGGGCCCGCCGAATTCCGCGAGATCGAACAGATCCTGCGCGACGTCCTGACCCGCGCGCAGTCCGTGCTCTGACCGCCGCCGAAGGGCGAGCCAGCATATCGGTTCGCGCCATCGGGACCCCCGTTTCCGGCGTTATGGTGTCGCCCGGGAGACATCATGCTCGACACGGGGAACGCACGGCCGACGGCATTCGCGCACGCCTTCTCGGCCGCCGTCACGGCACGTCGGGTCTCGCTCTCCTGGCTGCATCGCCGGCTCCGCGATCGTGCGAACCCCATCTCCGTCGCGACGCTCAGCTACTGGCGGTCGGGCGAGCGGCATCCGGAAGGGCTCCGGTCGCTGACCGCGCTGGAGGACATCGAGCAGCTGCTCGGCCTCGACCCGGGCGCGCTCCTCGATCTCGTGGGCACGCGCACGCGACTCGGCGCGCTCGCGCCCGCACAGAACCCGTTCACCGAGACCCAGGTCGCCCAGGCCGCGGAAGAGACCCTGCGCCTCCTCGACGCGCCGCCGATCGAGCGCACCCGATCACTCAGCGCACACATCGTGTCGACGGTCGACGAGAACGGGATGCTGAGCAGCCGCACCGCGCAGGTGCTCATCCAGGCCGTCGCACCGGTCGTGCAGGAGATCACCTACGCGATGATGTCGGCCGACAACAGCATGCGTCGCCCCCGGTGCACGCTCCGCGGCGCGACTCTGCTGCGGGAGCATCTCCACGAGAGCGAGCACGTCTACGCGTGCGTCCTGCGCCTGGACCGACCGCTGCCGATGGGCGCCACGACGATGTTGGAGATCAGCATGGAGGTCCCTCCGCCGAGAGCCGGCGCGCCCCTCGTCGAAGACGAGACCGCGGCGTTCGTGATGCGGCCGATCCGCAACCTGGTGCTGTGGACCCGATTCCATCCGGATGCCGTCCCCGACTGGATCCAGGAGTTCGAGCGGTCCCCCGCGACCGACGGCCTCGTGTCGACATCCCTGAACCCGCTCGATTCGATCCATCTCTCGCGGCGGGACTTCGGCCCCGGTATCCTCGGGATCCACTGGGGCTTCGACCTCTGACGGTCGTGGTTCCGGGTGAGGAGGGTGACATGACGACGCCGGAGCGCGACGACGGCGGGTCCTTCAGCCAGGTCTTCGCGGCCGCGCTGCGCGCGAGCGGGGTATCCCTGTCGTGGCTGCGTCGCCGACTGGTCGATCGCGGGAACCCCGTCTCGATGGCGACGCTGAGCTACTGGCGGTCCGGGCTGCGCGCACCGGAGGGGGCGGCCTCGCTGGCAGCCGTCGAGGATATCGAGCGGCTGCTCGACCTGCCGACCGGTGCACTGCTCGCCCAGGTGACGGAAAGGGTGCGGCTGGGTGCGCTCCACGACCCGCACATCCCGTTCACCGAAGAGCAGATCACGGAGGCGCTGAACGAGACCCTCCACATCCTCGAGGCGCCACCCCTCGACATCACGCGGGAGATCTCGACGCATGTCGTGGGAGACGTCGACGCCGACGGCTACCTCCGCCGCCGCACGGCCCGGACGCTCCTCCAGTCCGTGTCGCCCAGCACCGTCGAGTTCGTGACCTACACGCTGCTGTCGGCGGAGGATCCCCTCATCCGCCCCGATATGACGGTGCACGGTGCACGGATGGTGCGCGATCACATGCACGCGAGCGAGCGCGTGTACGCGTACGTCCTCCAGCTGGATCAGCCGCTCTCGCTCGGTGTGACGACGATGATCGAGGTCACGATGGAGGGGCATGGCGATGACACGTCGCAGCCCGAGACCGGGGCATTCGTCGTGCGTCCGATCCGCGACCTCGTGCTGTGGACCCGTTTCCACGAGGACGCGATCCCCGACTGGCTCGACGAGCTCGAGCGCACGGAGGACATGGACGAGATGGTGTACCGCCCGCTGCGACCGCAGGCCTCGGTGCATCAGACGCGTCGCGATTTCGGACCCGGCGCCCTCGGCATCCGCTGGGGATACGACCCCTGACCCCGCGGGGCGATCCGCAGGACGGGGTCACATCAGGAAGCCGCGCAGCAGCGCCTCGGAACCGGCGAGGTGATCCCGCATCGCCGCTTCGGCCGCATCCGGGCGCCCGGCGAGGATCGCCGAGACGATGCTCTCGTGCTGCTCCCCCGAGTGCTGGATGTTCCGCGGCATCAGCGGGAACGTGTCGAGCCACGCGTTGACGTCGGCGCGATTCTCGGCCACGAGGGCGACGAGCGAGGGGATGCCGGCGGCCTCGGCGATGGCCAGGTGCAGCAGCGTGTCGAGACGTCGGTATTCGTCGGGCCCCGCGGGAAGCGCGGCCTCGTGCCGCGCCCACAGGTCGGCGCGGGTCGCGGCATCCAGGGATCGGCTCGCCGCCGCGCGGGCGGAACCGGACTCCAGCACGCGGCGGAGGCCCAGCACATCGTCGATCTTCTCCGCCGTCACGGCGCCGGGAACCGACGGATGCGGCAGCGGATCGGCCACGAACGTGCCCCCGTACCGACCTCGTCGAGGAAGCAGGTAGCCGGTGTCGGCCAGCTCGCGGATGGCCTCACGCACGGTGTCGCGGCTCACGCCGAACGACGCGGCGAGCTCGCGCTCCGGGGGGAGCGACTCCCCCGGGGCGACCACCCCGAGGCGGATGGTCTGAACGAGACGGGCGACGGCGTCCTCGAGGGCGTTCCCGCGCCGCAGCGGCCGGTAGACCGCCTTCCGCACCTCGATGAGGTCGCCGTCGTGATCGTTCACAGCGGGGTGACGTAGGCGTTGGTGATTCCGCCGTCGACGACGAAGGCACTCGCCGTGATGAAGGACGAGTCGTCGGAGGCGAGGAAGGCCACGGCGGCCGCCAGTTCCTCCGGTTCCGCGAAGCGCCCCATCGGCACGTGCACGAGGCGTCGCTGCGCGCGCTCCGGATCCTTGGCGAAGAGCTCCTGCAGCAGCGGGGTGTTCACCGGTCCCGGGCACAAGGCGTTCACCCGCACTCCCTGACGCGCGAACTGCACGCCCAACTCGCGCGACATCGCCAGCACGCCGCCCTTCGACGCCGTGTAGCTGATCTGCGAGGTCGCCGAGCCCAGCAGCGCGACGAACGACGCGGTGTTGATGATGGAGCCGCGTCCCGCCGGGACCATGTGACGCAGTGCTGCGCGGCTGCACAGGTACACGCTCTTGAGGTTCACGTCCTGCACCCGGTCCCAGGCCGGCAGTTCGGTGGTCTCGATCGAGTCGTCGTCGGCCGGTGAGATGCCCGCGTTGTTGAAGGCGATGTCGATGCGACCGAACTCCTCGGCGACGCCGTCGAAGAGCGCATCGACCTTCGCCTGGTCGGCCACGTCCACCGGACGGAACGCGCCGCCCACCTCCTCCGCCGCCGCCTCTCCTGTCGTGGGGTCGACGTCGGCGATCACGACGAACGCTCCCTCGGCCGCGAAGCGCTTGGCCGTGGCGAACCCGATGCCGCTCGCGCCGCCGGTGATGATGGCGACGCGGTCCTTCAGTCGCTGGGTCAGATCGATGCTCATAGGGGTTCTCCGTTCCGGATGGGATGGGGTGCGACGTGCTCAGAGGTCATCGGTCGCGAAGAAGACGTTCTTGGTCTCGGTGAAGTGCTCGGCGGCGTCCGGGCCGAGTTCGCGCCCGAGGCCCGAGGCCTTCATGCCGCCGAACGGCGTCGCGTAGCGCACCGAGGAGTGCGAGTTCACCGACAGCACTCCGCTGCGCACGCCTCGGGCCACGCGCACCCCGCGTCCCAGGTTCTCGGTCCACACGGAACCGGCGAGACCGTAGACCGTGTCGTTGGCGAGGCGGATCGCATCGGCCTCGTCGTCGAACGGCATCACGGCGACGACCGGTCCGAACACCTCCTGCTGCGCGATGCGATCGGCCGGGTCGGCGAGCACGACGGCGGGAGCGAACCAGAATCCGTCCCCCTCGGGTGCGGTGCCGCGGAAGGCGATGTCGGCGCCGTCGAGGAACGAGGCGACGGTGTCGCGGTGCCCGGCCGAGATCAGCGGCCCCATGTCGGTGTCGTCGCGCGCCGGATCGCCCACCCGCCAGGCCGACACCGCCGGTTCGAGCAGTTCGAGGAAGCGGTCGTACACCGAACGCTGCACGAGCAGGCGGCTGCGCGCGCAGCAGTCCTGACCGGCGTTGTCGAACACCGAGCCGGGGACGGCCGCCGCCGCCCGCTCGAGGTCGGCGTCGGCGAAGACGATGTTCGCGCTCTTGCCGCCGAGTTCGAGGGTGACCGGCTTGAGCGCGCGGGCGCACCCGGCCGCGACCTCGATGCCGACCTCGGTCGAGCCGGTGAAGACGACCTTGCGCACGTCCGGATGCTCGACCAGACGCTGACCGACGACCGAACCGGAGCCCGTGACGACCTCGAACAGCCCCTCGGGGAGCCCGACTTCGCGCGCGAGCTCGCCGAGTCGGATCGCCGTCAGCGGGGTCAGCTCGGCGGGCTTGAGCACCACGGCGTTGCCTGCGGCGAGCGCCGGCGCGAACGCCCACGAGGCGATGGTCATGGGGAAGTTCCACGGCACGATGATCCCGACCACGCCGTACGGGTCGTGGAAGGTCACGTCGAGCCCGCCGGCCACCGGGATCTGCCGCCCGGACAGGCGCTCCGGGTCGGCGGAGTAGTAGTTGAGCACCTGGGCGACGTGCGCGGCCTCCCAGCGCGCAGAGCCGATCGGATGCCCGGAGTTCCGCACCTCCAGCTGCGCGAGCTCCTCGGCGGCGCCCTCGACCGCGCGGGCGAACGCGCGGAGCGCGTCGGCCCGTGCGACCGGCGCGAGTGCCGCCCACCGCCGCTGGGCGGTGACGGCGCGGGCGATCGCGGCATCCGTCTCTCCGACGTCGGCGCGGACGACGTCGCGGATCGGGGCACCGGTCGACGGGTTGATGACTGTGAACGCGCTCATCGGGCGTCCTCCTTCCGCCGCGCGGCGAACGCACGGGCCTGTGAGACGAGATCGTGGAAGAGGCGCCGGTCGTCGGCGTTCTCCTCCGGATGCCACTGGATGCCGACGACGTGCCCGGCCGAGGTGTCGACGAACGCCTGCACGAGTCCGTCGTCGGAACGCGCGGCCGCGACCAGTCCCTCCCCGAGCCGGTCGATGCCCTGGTGGTGGTAGCTGTGCACCCGCGCACCGCCCGCACCGAGCACGTCGGCGAGCGCCGTGCCGTCCGACACCTCGATCTCGTTCTCGGCGAAGACGCCGCCGCCGAGACGGTAGCGCTCGGTGCCGAGCGACTCGGGCAGGTGCTGCTGCAGGGTGCCGCCGCGCGCCACGTTGACGAGCTGCAGGCCTCGGCAGATCGCGAGCACCGGCATGCGCCGCCGCTCCGCGGCGCGGAACAGCGCGAGCTCCCATGCGTCGCGATCGACGCGGGCGGGATCGGTGAGCGGATGCCGCTCCTCGCCGTAGAGCTCGGGCGCGACATCGGCGCCTCCGGAGAGGATCAGGCCGTCCATGCCGGCGATCGCCGCGTCCGCCGACTCAGGATCCTGCGGCGGCAGCAGCAGCGCGATGCCGCCCGACGCGGTCACCCCGGTCAGGTACTGCTCGGGCAGGAACGCCGCCCGCACATCCCACACCCCCTGCTGCGCCCGCTCCAGGTACGTCGTGACACCGATCAGCGGTGCCGGGTCAGAGCCGCTCGAAACCACGGATGCGCTCCCAGTCGGTGACGGCGGCGTCGTAGGCCTCGAGCTCGATGCGCGCCTGATTCAGGTAGTGGTCGACGACATCGTCGCCGAACGCGGATCTGGCGATCGTCGATTCGCTGAACAGCTGCGCGGCCTCGCGGAGCGTGGTCGGGAGGTGATCGACGCCCGCCTCGTAGGCATTGCCTTCGAACCTCTCCGGCAGCGGCAGCTCGTTCTCGATGCCGTAGAGGCCGCCGGCGATGATCGCGGAGATGCCGAGATACGGGTTCACGTCACCGCCGGGCACCCGGTTCTCGACGCGCAGCCCCGATCCGCTGCCGATCACGCGCAGCGCGCACGTGCGGTTGTCGATGCCCCAGGCGACCCCGGTCGGTGCGAAGCTGCCCTTCGCGAAGCGCTTGTAGGAATTGATGTTGGGCGCGTAGAGCAGCGTGAACTCGCGGAGTGTGGCGAGGATGCCGGCGATCCAGTGCTCCATGACCGGGCTGAATCCGTGCTCGCCATCGCCGGCCATCACGGGCGTGCCGTCGTCCGCACGCAGGGAGAGGTGGATGTGGCAGCTGTTGCCCTCGCGCTCGTTGAACTTCGCCATGAAGGTGAGCGCCTGCCCGTGCTGGGCGGCGATCTCCTTCGCGCCGTTCTTGTAGATCGCGTGCTGGTCGGCGGTCTCGCGCACCTCGGCGTAGCGGAACGCGATCTCCTGCTGGCCGAGGTTGCACTCGCCCTTCACGCCCTCGCAGTACATGCCGGCGCCGTCCATCCCGTTGCGGATGTCGCGCAGCAGCGGCTCCATGCGGGTCGAGGCCTGCAGGTTGTAGTCGACGTTGTAGTCGGTCGCCGGCGTGAGTCCCTCGTACTTGCGCGCCCAGGCGTCGCGGTACGTGTTCTCGAACACGATGAACTCGAGTTCGGTGCCCGAGAACGCGGTCCATCCCCGCTCGGCGAGGCGATCGCGCTGCCGGTCCAGGATCGCACGGGGCGAGGGCCCGACGGGCTCGCCGTTCTGCCACACCAGATCGGCCATGATGAGGGCGGTGCCCTCGAGCCACGGCATCCGACGGAGCGTGACGGCATCGGGGCGCAGCACCATGTCGCCGTAGCCGCGGTTCCAGCCCGACATGGCGTAGCCGTCGACCGTGTTCATGTCGACATCGACCGACAGCAGGTAGTCGCAGGCCTCGGCGCCGTGATGCAGGATGTCCTCCTGGAACAGCCGCGCGGAGACCCGCTTGCCGACAAGTCGTCCTTGCGCGTCGGCGAAGGCGACGATCACCGTGTCGATCTCGCCGGCGGCGATGCCGGCATCCAGCTGCTCGATGCTCAGGTTTCCCGACATCTTCTCGCTCCCGTCGTTGTGGTACGTCTAAAGGTAGACGAAACCACCATTGACTGCCACAATCGTCCGCAAGGTGCACCCGGCGCCGATATGCATGCGAACGGAGAGCGGATGTCTGAGCAGAGCAGTGGGTCCCGCAAGGTCGCTGGGGCGACCTATACACGTGCCGGGAACGAGTACTTCGAGAAACGCACCCTGAAGAGATCGGCCGGCGTCTGGGGCCTGTGGGGCCTCGCGGTGGCCGCCGTGATCTCCGGCGACTTCTCGGGCTGGAACTTCGGCATCGACTTCGCCGGCTTCGGCGGAATGCTGATCGCCTTCGTGATCCTCGTGCTCATGTACTACGGCATGATCTTCGCGATCGGCGAGATGGCCGCGATGATGCCGCACACGGGTGGTGCCTACTCGTTCGCCCGATCGGCGATGGGCCCGTGGGGCGGCCTGGTCACCGGCGCGGCGGAGACGATCGAATATGTCGCGACGACGGCGGTGATCGTCTACTTCTCGGCGTCCTATGCGAACGGCATCACGAGCGAGCTGCTGGGACTCGAGCTGCCGGGATGGCTCTGGTACCTGATCCTCTATGTCGTGTTCATCGCCCTGAACTCCGCGGGAGCGGCGATCTCCTTCCGCTTCGCCATCGTCGTCTCGATCATCTCGATCGGCATCATCCTGGTGTTCTCGGTGATGGCGCTCTTCTCCGGCGCCTTCAGCTGGGACGCCCTGTGGGACATCGTCCCCGACGAGGGTCAGACGACGTTCCTGCCGCACGGCGTGCTGCCGATCCTGTTCGCCCTCCCGTTCGCGATGTGGTTCTTCCTCGGCATCGAGGAGCTGCCGCTCGCCGCCGAGGAGTCGCACAACCCGACCCGCGACATCCCGAAGGCCGGATTCTGGGCCCGCGGCACGCTCATCGTGACCGGGCTCCTGGTGCTCTTCCTGAACACCGGAGTGATCGGCGCCGAGGCCACGGGCACCGCCGGCGAGCCGCTGCTCGACGGCTTCCGCGCGATCGTCGGCGACCAGCTCGCCGCGGTGCTCGCCCTGTTCGCCCTGATCGGTCTGCTCGCCTCGCTGCAGGGAATCATGTTCGCGTACGGCCGCAACATGTACTCGCTCTCCCGCGCCGGCTACTACCCGCGGTTCCTGTCCCTCACCGGCAAGCGGCAGACGCCCTGGGTGGCGCTGGTCGTCGGCGCAGCCGTCGGCTTCGTCGCCCTCATCGTCCTCGACGTGCTCGCCGCCGTCGACGCCGAAGGCGCCGGCTCCGTGGCCGGTGCGATCGTGCTCAACATCGCGGTCTGGGGCGCGGTTCTCGCCTACGGACTCCAGCTCGTCTCGTTCATGATCCTGCGCAGGAAGTACCCGGACGTCGCGCGCCCGTACCGCAGCCCGTGGGGCATCCCCGGCGCCGCGGTCGCGCTCGTCATCGCGGCACTCATCTTCGTCGGCTTCCTGCTCAACCCGACCTTCGGCCCGGCGATCATCGCGATCGCGATCGTGTACGTCGTGATCCTGCTCGGTTTCGGTCTGTTCTTCCGTCACCGCCTGGTGCTCTCCCCGGAGGAGGAGTACGCGCTGTCCGGCGGATCGCACGGCGACCCGCAGTCCGAGGGATACGACGCCATGGAAGGCGAGGTCTTCGACGGCAACAGGTGAGTCGCAGCGAAGCGCCCCGACGGCTTCGTCGGGGCGCTTCGTCGTCTCTACTTGCGGTCGAAGTCGAAGGCCTTCAGCAGTTCGACCACAGCCTTGTCGCGCTCCTCGCCACCCGCCTCGAACATGTCGGTCACGTGGGTGCGCAGATGATTCTCGAGCAGCAGCCGGTTGAGGGACTCCAGGGAGCGCTGGATCGCGCGGGACTGCGTGATGATGTCCATGCAGTACTCCTCGTTCTCGATCATCCGCGCGACACCGCGCATCTGCCCCTCGAGGATGCTGGTGCGGTGCAGAGCACGCTTCTTGATGTCTTCGATCACGTCTCGAGGGTACTCTCCGCGTGAAAGGATGACCTCATGCCGCGAACACCGATGGCGCAGCTCTCGCCCGCCGACCAGGAGCGTCTGCGCGCCCTCCGCCGCATGAAGGCCGTGGCCCTCGGGGCGCTGGTGTTCATGGCTGTCGCCTTCGTCTTCGCGTTCGCCTTCCAGGAGCGACTGCCCTGGCTCTCCTACGTCCGCGCCGCGGCCGAGGGCGGGATGGTCGGCGCATTGGCGGATTGGTTCGCCGTCACCGCGCTGTTCCGGCGTCCGCTGGGGCTGCCGATCCCGCACACCGCGATCATCCCGAGCCGCAAGGACGAGATCGGCCGCACGCTCGGCGAGTTCGTCGAGACCAACTTCCTCGCGGCCGACGTCGTGCGCACCAAGCTCTCGAGCACCGCGATCGCGCTGCGCGCCGGCGAATGGCTGCGCGAGAAGGGGCACGCCGAACGCGTCGGCGCCGAGGGGGCCACGATCGCGACGGCCGTGCTCAACGCGCTCAGCGACGACGACGTCCGCGATCTCCTCACCGACCTCGCCCGCGAGCACCTCGTCGAACCGGAGTGGGGTCCGCCGGCGGGCATCTGGCTGGAGAAGATCGTCGCCGCCGACGCGCATCACGGCGCGGTCGACCTCGCGGTGGAGAACATCGGTCGGTGGCTCGAAGCCAACGCGGAGTCGTTCTCCGGGCTCGTCTCGCGCCGCCTGCCCGGCTGGGTACCCAAGCTCGCCCACCGTTTCGTCGACGACACGGTCTACAACGAGGCCATCAAGTTCGTGCACGCCGTGCAGGCCGATCCGCAGCATCCGGCTCGAATCGCGATCGACGGCTACCTCTCGCGGCTGGCCGACAACCTGCAGAACGATCCCGACACCCGCGCGAAGCTCGAGAACGCCAAGGCGTCGCTGTTCGACAGCCCGCGGGTCGGTGCTCTCGCCGCCGAGGCCTGGAACACCGCGAAGAACGGACTGCTCACCTCTCTGGCCGATCCCGAGAGCGGGCTGCGTCGTCGCGCCGTTCAGGCTCTCCAGGAGGTCGGCGAGCGCCTCACGACGGATGCCGCGCTGCAGCACCGCGTCGACACCTGGATCTCGGACGCCGCGGTCTTCCTCGTCGACCGCTACCGTCACGACATCGCCTCGATCATCACCGACACGGTCGAGCGCTGGGACCCTGCCGAGACCACCGAGAAGATCGAGCTCATGGTCGGCCGCGACCTGCAGTACATCCGCCTGAACGGCACCTTCGTCGGAGCCCTCGCGGGCCTCGCGATCTTCACCATCGCCCACGCCCTGATCCCCGGAGTCTGACATGACCCTGTCGCACGACCCTCTCTGGCCGCGCGCCGGCGCCTGGCCGACCTTCGACGGCTCGGCCGATGCCGTGCTCCTCGGTGTGCCGACCTGGCGTACCTCGCTGTCGCCGACCGGAGCACATGCGACGCCGGCGGCGATCCGTGATGCCCTCCCCCGCTACGGGACGACGCTGATGGGCCCGCCGATCCGCGACCTGAACGACCTGCTGCGGATCGCGGATGCCGGGGATATCGAGGAACCCGACGGCGACGCCGGAGAGGCGGAGGTGATCGCGCGCGTGCGCGAACTGGCGGGTGCGGCAGACCTCGTGGTCGCCCTCGGCGGAGACAACTCCCTCACCTACCCGGTGGCGCTCGGCGCCGCGGCAACCGGACTCATCACGTTCGACGCGCACTTCGACCTGCGCGACGGCGTCTCCAACGGCACCCCGGTGCGCCGACTCGTCGAAGACGCACCCGCGGCCTCGACGCTCGAGACGGCGCGGGTCGACCCCGCCCGCATCGTGCAGATCGGCATCGCCGACTTCGCGAACTCGGCGGCCTACGCGCAGCGGGCGGCGGACTGGGGCATCCGGGTGATCACCCTCGATGAGCTCCGCCGACGCGGTGTCGACGACGTGGTGGCCGAGGCCCTCGGGATTGCCGGCGCCGGCGAGGGGTCGCGCGTGCATCTCGACATCGATGTCGACGTCTGCGACCGATCCGTGGCGCCGGGGTGCCCGGCGAGCGTGCCCGGCGGACTCCAGGCCTGGGAGCTGCGCGCCCTGACGCGCGCCGTCGCCTCGGACGGCCGCGTCGTGAGCGCGGATCTCGCCGAAGTCGACGCGACGGCCGACACGGACGATGCCCGCACGATCCGGCTCGCGGCGCTGTGCGTGCTCGAGCTGCTGACGGGGCTGGCGTCCCGCGGCGACCGCATCAGCGGACGACCAGCTCCGGAGTGATCAGGGCGTGCGCCGTGCCGGCCTCCAGGCGGCGCGGCGCGACGATCTCCCCCGTCGGCCCCATGAGGAGTTCGAGGATCGCCGTCGCGACGTCTTCCGGGCGCTGCTCGACGCTGGAGAATCCGAGGGCCTCCGCGGTCGGGGTGTTGTCGAACCCGATCACCGGCAGCCGCCGACCCGCGGCATTGACGGCGAGCAGTGCGCCGACGGCGAGGGAGTCGCTGGCGCAGACGACGGCATCCGGCGGCGTCGCACTCGCCAGGGCCGAAGCGACGGCCGCTTGCGCGAGAGGGACATCGTCTTCGGCGGTGAGCCTCGTCCCGAGCGCGCCGACCGCGTCCATCGCCTCACGCCAGCCGCGTTCGCGGTCGTCACCGGTTCCCGAGCCGGCCGGCCAGCCGAGGAAGGCGACGTTGCGCCCGTAGGTCAGCGCATGCGCGGTCGCGGCGCTCGTGCCGGCCGCTCCGTCCACATCGACCCAGAGGTGGCGGGGGTCGGCGATGTCGTCCTCGCCCCACGGTCGGCCGAAGGAGATGAACGGCACGCCGGCGTCGTCGAGGCTGCGCACACGCGGGTCGTCCCGGCTGGTGCTGGTGAGGATGGCCGCGTCGATCTCCGACCCCTCCCAGAGCTCCGAGAGCCGGGCGATCTCCTCCTCGGGTGTGCGGGCCGCGTAGACGAGCATCCGCATCCCGCGTTCGCTGGCGCGCTCGGTGATCGCGTGGACGAACCGGTCGAGCACGACACCGGAGACCCCGCCGAGATACGGATCCAGGCGGATGCCGATCGTCGAGCTACGGCGCAGGCGCAGTTGGCGCGCCGCCGCATGCCGCCGGTAGCCGAGCTCGCGGATCGCGGTGAGCACGCGCTCCTTGGTCGCCGGTCGCACGATGTCGGGGGCGTTGAGCACGTTCGAGACGGTCTGTCGGGAGACGCCAGCGCGCTCGGCGACATCCTCGACAGTGGGAGCCTTTGCCACGACACCTCCTCGCACTCGTTCATCTTCGGCGGGCTTGACACATCCGCACCGTCCCACCTAGCCTATTCCACGCAGAGTTTGATCGTTCAAATTTGCACTGCACCCAGGCTCATCAAGGGAGAGAGACCATGACACGGCACACCACTCGAGCAGTCCTCGGCACAGGCGCCGTACTGCTGGCCAGCACGCTCGTCCTCGCCGGCTGCGGCTCCGGCTTCGCCGGCGACGACGCCGCCTCGACCGATTCCGAAGGCCTCACCTCGTCCGACGACGCGCTCACCGTGCTCATCGGCTCGTCCGGTGACGCCGAGACCGAGGCCGTGCAGGCCGCTCTGGACGCGTGGTCCGAGGAATCCGGTACCGAGGTCTCGCTTCAGGTCGCGAGCGACCTCGGGCAGGAGCTCTCGCAGGGCTTCGCGGCCGGCGAGCCCGCCGACCTGTTCTACCTCTCCACCGACCAGATCGCCGGATTCGCCTCCAACGGCTCCCTGCAGGCGTACGGCGACCAGCTGTCGAACAAGGACGACTTCTACCCGTCGCTCGTCGAGAACTTCACGATCGACGACACGTTCTACTGCGCCCCGAAGGACTTCTCCACGCTCGCGCTCATCATCAACACCCAGATGTGGACCGATGCCGGATTGACCGATGCCGACATCCCGAAGACCTGGGACGACCTCGCCGCCGTCGCCAAGACGCTCACGACCGCCGATCACGTCGGCCTCGCCTTCGGCGCGGAGTATCAGCGCATCGGCACGTTCATGGCGCAGGCCGGTGGAGGCCTGGTCTCCGATGGCACCGCCATCGCGGACGACGACGCGAACGTGGAAGCACTCGCCTATGTGAAGTCGCACCTCGAGGACGGCACCTTCGCCTTCGCGAAGGACGTCGGCGCCGGCTGGGGCGGCGAAGCCTTCGGCAAGGGCGCCGCCGCCATGGTGATCGAGGGCAACTGGATCACCGGTGCGATGTCGAACGACTACAGCTCGGTCGGATACACCGTCGCGGAGCTTCCCGAAGGCCCCGGCGGCAAGGGCACCCTGCAGTTCACCAACTGCTGGGGCATGGCCGCCGACAGCCCCAACCAGCAGGCAGCACTCGAGCTCGTCGAGTACCTGACCAGCGCCGACAGCCAGCTCGCCTTCTCCACGGCCTTCGGACCGATGCCGTCGATCCAGTCGGCCGCCGACGCGTGGACGAGCGACAACCCGGACCTCGCTCCCTTCCTCGCGGGCGCCGAGTACGCCCAGTTCCCGCCGAACCAGGACGGTGCGACCGACGTGATCGCCGACTTCAACGCTCAGATCGAGACGCTGAAGAGCGGCGACCCTGCCGCCATCCTCGGCTCGGTGCAGACCAACCTCGAAGCGATCGTCGAGTAGTCATGGCCCAGCGGTCGAAGCCTCGTCGCGGAGGCGCCTCCGGGCTGCGCCGCGGCGAGGCCGCCGCCGGGTGGCTGTTCACCGCCCCGGTGATCGCCATCCTCGGCGTCTTCCTCCTGGTCCCGGTGCTCATGGCGCTGTGGGTCAGCATGTCGGACTGGGCCGGTCGAGGCAGCCCGCTGTCCGGGTCGGTATCGTTCGTCGGCGGCGACAACTACTCGGCCGTGCTCGCCGACGGTGGTCTCGCCACCAAGGACTTCGGCACCGCACTGCGCAACAACGCCTGGTACGTGCTGCTCGTCGTGCCCCTGCAGACGGCACTGGCCCTGTTCCTGGCGGTGCTGGTCAATCGGGCGATGCTGCGAGGTCGCGGCTTCTTCCGCACGGCGTACTACTTCCCCTCGGTCACCAGCTCCGTCGCGATCACCGTGCTGTGGCTGTTCCTCTTCTCCGCGAGCGGGGCCGTCAACGACGTGCTCTCCTGGTTCGGGATCAACGGTCCGAACTGGTTCAACGACCCGCGCGGGATCCTGCAGCTGCTCCTCGGCGTGTTCGGCGTCGACGGCGGTCCCGCCGCTCTCACGCAGTCGGGTGCGCTGGGCATCACCTGGTGGGACTGGATCGCCGGACCGTCGGTCGCGATGACCGCGTTCATCTTCATGGCGGTCTTCACGACCTCGGGCACGTTCATGCTCATCTTCCTCGCGGGTCTGCAGAACCTCGGCGGTGACGTCGACGAGGCGGCGATGATGGACGGCGCGAACGGATGGCAGCGGTTCTGGCGCATCACCCTTCCGCAGTTGCGGCCGACCCTGTTCACCGTGCTCACGCTCGGACTGATCGGGTGCTGGCAGGTCTTCGATCAGATCTACACCGGCACGCAGGGAGCGCCGAGCAAGACGACCCTGACGCCGGCCTTCCTGTCGTACCAGACCGCCTTCCGGAACCAGGAGTGGGGTCAGGGTGCGGCGATCGCCTTCATCCTGTTCGTCATCATCGTCGTCTTCACGCTCCTGCAGCGGTGGGTGCTGCGCGACAGGCCCGTCTCGCGTCGCCGCATCCGCGCCTACGAGATCGTCGGGGAGGGGAAGGCATCATGAGGCTCTCCCCCAAGCAGCTCACGTGGCAGATCGTGCTCTACGCGGTGCTGATCGCCCTCGCCGTGATCTACATCTATCCCTTCCTCGTGCAGGTGGCTACGAGCTTCAAGACCGATGAGGAGGCGGCGAGCTCGGGGATCTCCTTGATCCCCGAGGTGTGGAGCTTCGCGGCCTACGAACGGCTCTTCGCCCGCTCGGACTTCCCCTCGTGGTTCGTCAACAGCGCGATCGTGACCGTCTTCGTCACGATCGGCCGGGTGTTCTTCAACTCGCTCGCCGGGTACGCCCTCGCCCGGCTCCGCTTCCGCGGGCGCGGTGTCGTCTTCGCGGCACTCGTCGCGGTCATGTCGGTTCCGACGGTCGTGCTGCTCATCCCGAAGTTCCTCGTGATCAACCAGCTCGGCATGTTCAACTCCTACGCGGGGATGATCCTCCCCCTGCTCGTCGACGCCGCCGGAGTCTTCATCATGAAGAACTTCTTCGAGTCGATCCCGGAATCGGTCGAGGAGCAGGCGCGGATCGATGGAGCCGGGACGTTCCGCATCTTCTGGTCGGTGGTCCTGCCGATGGCCACGCCCGCACTGGTGACGATCGTCATCCTGTCCTTCCAGGGCTCGTGGAACGAGCTGAGCCACTTCATCGTGTCGACGAACGACCCGGCACTGACGACGCTCACGAAGGGCGTCGCCTCCCTCGCCAGTGGGCAGCTGAGCCAGGGCACGCAGTACCCGCTCAAGCTGGCCGCCGCACTCATCATGACCATCCCCGTCGCGGTGATGTTCTTCATCTTCCAGCGCCGCATCATGAATTCCACCGAAGGAGCCGTCAAGGAATGACCCCCACCGCACCCCTCCAGCCGCTGTTGGATGCTGCCGTGATCGTGCTCGAAGCACCGACCCAGGTGTGGTCGGACGACGCCGGGTCGATGGGATCCGCACCCATCCACGGCATCTACCACGGCGACGTCCGTCAGGTCAGGGCGCTGGAGACGACCGTCGACGCGACGACGCTCGAATCCATCGGCTGGTCGTCGCCGACTCCGCAGCGAGTTCTCTTCACGGACGTGCTGCGGGGTCTCGACGACGAGTCGGCTGATCCGAAAGTGCGTCTGGATCGCGACCGCGTGGTGACGGCCGGCTCGTTCACGGAGCGGATCCGGATCTCCAGCCACCTTCACGCGACGACCGCCGTCGGGATCACGGTACAGCTGACGCCGGACTTCGCTCCGATGCAGCTCGTGAAGGCCGGAATGGGCACGGACGCGGAATGGACATGGGACGGACGAACCTGCCGGGCCGGTGACGCCTCCTTCACGCTGGTCGCCCCCGGAGCCGCCGTCACCTCGGACGGCGAGCGGCTGACGTTGCGGTGGGACCTCGGTCTCTCCCCGCGAGGGACGCAGACGGTCGAGTGGTCGCTCGACCTCGCCGACACGACGCTCGTCGTCACCGCCCCCGCGCGGCCTGCAGCCGCGCAGCTCCCCGAGGCCGCCGACCCGCGGGCCGCGCGGTGGCTCGAACAGGCATCGGCTGACCTCGCCGCGCTGCGCCTGGCGACGCCGGATCATCCGGATGACGCGTTCTATGCCGCGGGTGCGCCCTGGTTCTTCACCCTGTTCGGCCGGGACTCGATCTGGGCGGCCCGGCTCGGCCTCGCAGCCGACCCTTCCATCGCCGCGTCGACTCTTCGGGTGCTCGGGCGCATGCAGGGCACGGCGCATGACGCATCGACGGCCGAGGCCCCGGGCAAGATCCCCCATGAGCTCCGCAGCGGCGCGCTGATCCTTCCGGGCGAGGGCGTCCATCTCCCGCCGCTCTACTACGGCACGGTCGATGCGACGCCGCTGTGGGTCTGCCTGCTCGCCGACGTGCATGACGCCGGGATGCCCGACGACGAGCTGCGCGGTTTCCTCCCCACCCTGCGCGGAGCCCTCGACTGGATGATCGAACACGGCGACGCATCCGGAAGCGGCTTCATCGACTACGCGGACGAATCGGGACACGGTCTCGCGAACCAGGGCTGGAAGGACTCGGGCGATTCGATCCAGTGGCGCGACGGTCGGCTGGCTGAAGGGCCGATCGCCTTGAGTGAGGTGCAGGCGTACGCCTACGAGGCCGCCGTGCGCGGGGCTGTGCTGCTCGAGATGCTCGGCGAACCCGGGGCCGACGAGCTGCACGCCTGGGCGGCCGAGCTGCGCACGCGCTTCCGGGACGCCTTCTGGGTGACGACCGAGGAGGGCCGCTACCCCGCGATCGCGCTCGATGCGCACGGCGCCGCGGTCGACACCCTCACCAGCAACATCGGCCATCTCTTCGGCACCGGCATCCTCGATCCCGACGAGGAGCGCGTGTGCGCCGACCTGCTCGCCGGTGACAGCATGTCGAGCGGCTACGGCATCCGCACGATGTCGACGGGCGCCGCCGGCTACTGGCCGCTCAGCTACCACGGCGGCAGCGTCTGGACGCACGACAGCGCGATCGCCGTGCACGGCATGCTCCGCTCGGGGCTCGACGACGACGCGCGGGCGATCGCTCGGCAGCTGCTCGACGTGGCCGAGGGGTTCGACTACCGGGTACCCGAGCTCCACTCCGGTGACGCGCGCGTTCCCGGCGGTCGGCCGGTCCCCTACCCCGCCGCGTGCCGCCCACAGGCCTGGTCGGCGGCGGCCGCCGTCGTCTGCGCGCAGGCACTGGCGTGACGGCCGTCGGTCTTCAGAGGACGGCGGCGCCGTCCTTCCACACGCGGCGGACGAGCGGGACCCCCGGGCGGTAGGCGAGGTGGATGCGGGTGGGCGCATCCAGCAGCACGAGGTCGGCGCGTGCGCCCGGCGCGATGATGCCGACATCGTCGCGTCGGAGCGCAGCGGCACCGCCGGCCGTCGCCGCCCAGACGGCCTCGGCCGGCGTCATCCCCATGTCGCGCACGGCGATCGCGATGCAGAACGGCATCGACGAGGTGAAGCTCGATCCCGGGTTCGTGTCGCAGGCGAGAGCGACCGTCACGCCGGCGTCGATCAGCCGGCGGGCGTCCGGGTAGGGCTGCCGGGTCGAGAACTCGACGCCGGGCAGCAGCGTGAGCACGGTGTCTGATGCCGCGAGCGCGGCGATGTCGTCGTCGGTGAGGTAGGTGCCGTGGTCAACGGATGCCGCTCCGAGTTCGACCGCCAGGCGCACCCCCTCCCCCGGCCCGAGCTGGCTCGCGTGCACGCGCGGTGCGAGACCTCGGGCGATGCCGGCTTCGAGCACCCGGCGTGACTGCGGCACCGTGAAGGCACCGGTCTCGCAGAACACGTCGATCCACTTCGCGTGCGGAGCGCAGGCGTCGAGCATGGGGCCGACCACGAGATCGACATAGTCGTCGGCGCGGTCGGCGTACTCGGCCGGAACGACATGTGCACCGAGGAACGTCACCTCGGGGGTCACCTCGGCGGCCAGGCGCACGAGTCGATCCTCGTCGGCGACACTCAGTCCGTAGCCGCTCTTGATCTCGACGGTCGTGGTGCCCTGCGCGAGCATCTCGTCGAGGAATCCGCGCAGCCGCACCCGCAGCGCGTCGTCGCTCGCAGCACGGGTGGCGGCGACGGTGGCGCGGATGCCGCCCGCGGCATACTTCTGGCCGGCCATGCGCGCCTCGAACTCCTCGGCACGATCGCCGCCGAACACGAGGTGGCTGTGGCTGTCGACGAAGCCCGGGATCACCGCGCGTCGCCCCGCGTCGACCACCTCTTCGGCGTCAGGAGCGTCGCCCACCGCGCCGACCCACGCGACGCGCCCGCCGTCGATCAGCACGGCCGCGTCGTGCAGGGTGCCCGTCGGGTCGCCGGTGTGCGACGGATCGTTGGTCGTCAGTTCGGCGATGTTCGTGAGGAGCGTCGTCATGGCAGCAGTGTCTCAGAGCATCGGGATGTTCAGACCGCGATCGCGGGCCACATCACGCGCGTGCTCGTAGCCGGCATCCACGTGACGCATCACGCCGGTGCCGGGGTCGTTGGTGAGCACCCGCTCCAGCTTCTGCGCCGCGAGCTCGCTGCCGTCGGCGACGGAGACCTGTCCGGCGTGGATGGATCGGCCGATGCCGACGCCCCCGCCGTGGTGCAGCGACACCCAGGAGGCACCGGAGGCGGTGTTCAGCAGCGCGTTGAGCAGCGGCCAGTCCGCGATCGCGTCGGAGCCGTCCTTCATGGCCTCGGTCTCGCGGTACGGCGACGCCACGGAACCGGAATCGAGGTGGTCACGACCGATCACGATCGGGGCGGACAGCTCGCCGGATGCCACCATCTCGTTGAACTTCAAGCCGGCGAGGTGGCGCTCCTTGTAGCCGAGCCAGCAGATGCGCGCGGGCAGCCCCTCGAAGTGCACCTTCTCGGCCGCCTTCTGCAGCCAGCGGTGCAGCGCGGCATCCTCGGGGAACAGTTCGGCGATGGCCCGATCGGTCTTGTAGATGTCCTCGGGGTCGCCGGAGAGCGCCGCCCAGCGGAACGGGCCGCGGCCCTCCTCGAACTGCGGGCGGATGTAGGCGGGAACGAAGCCGGGGAACTCGAACGCCCGCTCGAAGCCGCCGAGCTCCGCCTCGCGCCGGATCGAGTTGCCGTAGTCGAAGACGGCGGCACCGGCATCCTGGAAAGCCACCATCGCAGCGACGTGCGCGGCCATGGACGCGCGGGCGCGGCGGGTGAAGTCCTCCGGGTCGCGCTCGGCTGCGGCCTTCCACTCCGCGACGTCGGTGCCGAGCGGGAGGTAGGCCAGCGGATCGTGCGCGCTGGTCTGATCGGTCACGATGTCGATCGGCACTCCGCGGCGCAGCAGTTCGGGGAAGACCTCCGCCGCGTTGCCGACCACACCGACCGAGAGCGCCTCGCCGGCATCCTTCGCGGCGACCACGCGTGCGACTGCCGCATCGAGGTCGGTCGTGTACTCGTCGAGGTAGCCGTGGTCCACCCGGCGCGCGAGCCGGGACTCGTCGACGTCGACGATCAGCACGACGCCGTCGTTCATGGTGACGGCGAGCGGCTGCGCGCCGCCCATCCCTCCCGCCCCACCGGTGAGGGTGAGGGTGCCGCGCAGCGAGTCCCGTCCGAGCGAGCGGGCGACGGCGGCGAAGGTCTCGTACGTGCCCTGCAGGATCCCCTGCGTGCCGATGTAGATCCACGACCCGGCGGTCATCTGGCCGTACATGATCAGCCCGAGCTCCTCGAGCTTGCGGAACTCCGGCCAGGTCGCCCAGTCCCCGACGAGGTTCGAGTTGGCGATGAGCACCCGCGGCGCCCACTCATGGGTGCGGAACACTCCGACCGGCTTGCCGGACTGCACGAGCAGCGTCTCATCGGGCTCGAGCTCGTCGAGGGTGCGCACGATCGCGTCGTACGCCGCCCAGCTCCGCGCCGCCTTTCCGGTGCCGCCGTAGACGACGAGATCTTCGGGGTGCTCGGCGACCTCGGGATCGAGGTTGTTCATCAGCATCCGCTTGGCCGCTTCTGCGCCCCAGCTCTTCGCGGTGCGCTGGTTGCCGCGCGCGGCGCGGACGACGCGGGGGCCTGATGCGGTGTTCTCAACCATGGGTGTGCTCCTTCGCGATGCGGGCGACGTCGCCCGACTGGACGAGTGCGGTGACGGCTTCCATCTCCGGTGAGAGGAACCGATCCGGTCCGGGACCGGCGGCGACGGTGCGGACGAGGTCGCGCACGGCGCCCGTGGCGGGTCCGGCCTGCAGCGGGGCGCGCAGATCGAGTGCGCGCGCGGCGGTGAGGATCTCGATGGCCAGCACGCGGCCGAGTCCGTCGATCGCACGGCGCAGCTTGCGCGCCGCGGCCCAGCCCATCGAGACGTGATCCTCCTGCATCGCGGACGACGGGATCGAGTCGACGGATGCCGGAACGGCGAGGCGCTTGAGCTCGGAGACGATTCCGGCCGCCGCATACTGCGCGATCATCAGCCCGGAGTCGACGCCGACCTCGTCCGCCAGGAACGGCGGCAGGCCGTGGCTGCGAGCCGGGTCGAGGGCGCGGTCGGTCCGACGCTCGGAGACCGAGGCGACGTCGGCGACCGAGATGGCGAGGAAGTCGAGCACGGCGGCGACCGGCGCTCCGTGGAAGTTGCCATTGGACTCGATGCGTCCGTCGATCGTGATCACCGGGTTGTCGATCACGCTGGCGAGCTCCCGTCCGGCGATCATGCCCGCGTGCGCCATGGTGTCCCGTGCGGCGCCGTGCACCTGCGGCGAGCAGCGCAGCGAGTACGCATCCTGCACGCGACCGTCATCCGGCCCCTTGTGGCTGGCGACCATCGGCGAGCCGGACAGGAAGGCGCGAAGGTTCGCGGCGGATTCGCTCTGCCCGGTCTGCGGGCGCAGCGCCATCAGGTCGGCAGCGAACACGGCATCCGTTCCCAGCTGCGACTCGACCGACATGGCCGCGGCGACGTCCGCGGTGAGGAGCAGCGTCTCCAGGTCGTGGAGTGCCAGGACGAGCATCCCGAGCATGCCGTCGGTGCCGTTGATCAGGGCGAGCCCCTCCTTCTCGACGAGCGTGAGAGGCTCGATCCCCGCAGCAGCGAGTGCCACTGCCGCAGGACGAAGAGCGCCCTCGGCGTCGCGGACCTCTCCCTCGCCCATCGCCGCGAGGGCGATGTGCGCAAGCGGCGCGAGGTCGCCGGAGCATCCGAGTGAACCGTACTCGCGCACGGCAGGTGTGATGTCGTTGTTGAGCATCGCCGTGTAGGTCTCGACGACGATCGGGCGCACACCGGTACGTCCGGATGCCAGGGTCTGCAGGCGCAGGAGCTGGAGCCCGCGCGTGACCTCGCGCTCGACCTCGGCGCCCGTGCCGGCGGCGTGCGAGCGGATCAGGCTGGCCTGCAGCTGCAGACGCCGATCGGGAGCGATGAACGTGGTCGCCAGGGCGCCGAAGCCGGTGGACACCCCGTAGTGCGGGTGCGGATCGGCGGCGAGACCGTCGATGACCTGTCGGGTCGCGGCGACGCGGGCGAGCGCTTCCGGCTCGATGACGACCGGAGCACCGTGCCGGGAGACGGCGACGACCGCCTCGGGAGTCAGCGGCGACGCGCCGACGAGAACAGGAGTGAGATCGACCATGTTCCGATTCCACACCCACGGAGTCGCCGCGGACATCGGATCGTGACAGGCTGTGTCTGTGATCCCAGACAAGCACGAGACCGGAGGCCGCGCCGACCCGCAGGTGCCTGCGGCGGAGAACACGCTGCGCATCCTGAGCTACCTCGCCGGGAGACCAGCGCCGGTCGCCGCCTCGGCGATCGCTCGCGAGCTCGAGCTCCCCCGGTCGACGGTCTATCACCTGCTGACGACGCTCTCGGCACACGGGTTCGTGCTCCATCTCCGTGAGGAGCAGCGCTGGGGACTCGGAACCTCCGCCTTCGAACTCGCCGGCGGCTACGCCCGGCAGCAGCCGCTCGCCCGACTCGGACGCCCTCTCGTCGCCGCGCTGTCCGACCGGCTCGGGGAGAGCGCACACCTCGCGGTGATGAGCGGGGGCGATGTGCTGTACATCGTCGAGGAACGCGCGCCGCGGCGACAGGCGCTGATCACCGATGTCGGGGTGCGGCTCCCGGCGCACCTCACGGCGAGCGGACGGGCCATGCTCGCGGCGCTCCCCCGGGAGCAGGTGCGCGCGCTGTATCCCGACGCCTCTGCCTTCCCCCACCGCACGGGGCGCGGGCCGCGCCGCCCGTCCGAACTGCGAGAGCTGCTCCGCGAGGTGCGATCGCGCGGGTACGCCACGGAGGACAGCGAGGTCGCCGACGGGCTCCGATCGGTCGGATCGGTCGTGAAGGACCACGCCGGGTGGCCGGTCGCCGCGGTCGCGGTGACCTGGGCGGGTGACGACGTCCAGGAGCGAGAACTCGCGGATGCCGTGATCGACACGGCAGCAGTCCTGGAGTCCCGGTTGAAGCGGTGACCGACCTCGTGAGCTCGCGGTCTCCGCGTTAACGCAAGAAAGCCACCCAGCATTGGGTGGCTTTCTTGTCTAAAAGAAGTCCGGCGGTGTCCTACTCTCCCACAGGGTCCCCCCTGCAGTACCATCGGCGCTGTGAGGCTTAGCTTCCGGGTTCGGAATGTAACCGGGCGTTTCCCTCACGCTATGGCCGCCGAAAC
>JAESGH010000111.1_pt1 | contig 259051 bp, 236 predicted proteins | sample 9269641 | NCBI WGS metagenome assembly JAESGH01 (sample SAMN14515345, study PRJNA621665) | algae metagenome | isolation source: Phormidium tanganyikae FI6-MK23 and co-occurring heterotrophs from granitic... | place: USA: Fort Irwin, California | collected 1998-05-24
TGGCGGTTCATTCCTTGAACATACGCCATAACAAAGCATTTAGACCTGCAAAGCTATATTCTCTTTGAAGTCTCACATCTGCTAAATACTTTTATCCGGCAAAACCCTTTTTGCACATTCTGCCGTTGGCAGCAATGATTCCTTAATGCTCAACACTTCATTTTAGAATTTAATGCGACCAATCCTTCTTTGCTTGGCATTGTTAATCTCTCTACTTGCTTTTTCTCAAAAGGAAAAAGGCAGAAGTGTGGAATTATCGCTATTAGGACGATATGAACTGCATGGCGACTTTATAACCCGATATGGAGACCGCTCTTATGTAAACGAAACAAAAATAGCAGGATTAAGCCTTGGCCTCAATGCTGCCGTCAGGCAACCGCTTACGCGGCATCTCTCCACAAAATTAGCATTGGGCTATTACCGACTGGGCATCAACGAAGTCAGGCAATCCACTCCGTTTGGCATTGTAGTAAAGGGGCGCAACTTTGAAGACGTGAGAGATTCTGTTGCCATACTTTACGGCTCAACTAAATACCACTACAACACCCTTGCTTTGAGCGCTGGACTACAGGTGGCATTACCTATCAAGAGAAGCAGTCTTACAATGGGAGCAGATGTAGTCTATTATTTCACCTATTCACAGCGATACCATCGGGGGAATAGACCTGCTTATAAGACAAAGAATGCCCGTACACTTGGTTGGGGAGTCAACGCACAGGCTGGGTGGCTGAAGCAACTGGACGACTTTTATATTCATCCACAAGTGCTGCTGCCCGTTTATCAGGTATTAAGAGGTGACCCTGTGTTCAAAGAAGATGAAAGCCTCAAAATACCCAAGTGGTTCAACGGTGTAGGTGCGATAATAACCGTGGGTAAACACCTCTAACTGTATAACTGCTTACAACATCTGCTTTCCACAACAGCGGCTGTAGTGCTACTATGAACCAATAGAACAAATTGTTTACTTTACAACATCAATCAACAAATGAACTGCCAATGCCGCTGCAGCGGAAAGCAGTCGGACGTTGTGCGAAATCCTTTACCTACTGGTTTGAAAAACCCTTTTGCAGAAATTACCAAAAATTGGTAATTTTGTTTAAAACATGATGACGATGGGAAAAAATACTTCTGTCTCCTTGGGGGACTATTTTGAAGATTTTGTTGAAAACAGAATTGCAGAAGGCCGGTATAAAAATGCAAGCGAAGTCCTTCGTGCCGGATTGCGGCTTTTAGAAGAGGAAGAAAACAAGATTTCCGCTTTGAAAAGTGCCATTCAAGAGGGAATAAATAGCGGCGTGGCGAAAAACTTCAATCCTAAAAAGCATCTTGAAAGTTTAAAAGCCAGTAAAAAGCGAAATGGCTAAGTATTTTCTCACCAACAAGGCGGTAGAAGACCTTTCAAAGATTTGGGAGTACACTTATGAAGTTTGGTCAGAAAGTCAGGCTGACAAATATTATGACCTTTTGACCAGCTCTTTTCAGGATATTGTTCAAAACCCCGAGCTCGGCAAGAACTATGATGAAATCGATAAATTCATTTTCGGTCTTCGTGTAGGTAAACACATCGTGTTTTATCGGATGGCCCAAGCAGGTGACATTGAAATCTTGAGAATTTTACACCAGCAAATGGACTTGAAAAACAAAATGGACGAATAGGACTTCGCACAACAGGGTATTGCTAAAAGCAGGGCAGACGCAGTTCTATCAAGCTGACGAACGAATTGTAAACGACATAACTTTATTCAACGTCAGGAATGCCAAGCCCCTGCCATCGGCAATACCTGAGACGTAAGCAGCCATGCTTAGACTGTCCTTCAATCAAGCATTTCTTCGTAAATTTGGTCTCGTTTATTGATTATGTCGCTGATTGACCAATATACAAGAGACATTCAGAAACTTTGTGAACAGTACAGGGTGCGGCGACTTTATGTCTTTGGCTCTGTACTGACAGACAGTTTCAAGCAGGACAGCGATGTTGATTTGATTATTGATTTCGAGCCCTTGGATGTTCGTCAGTATGCAGACAACTACTTCAACCTCAAATTTGCCTAAGAGGATACGCTGCACCGTCCAATAGATCTTCTGGAGGAAAAAAGCATTCGCAATCCTTATTTTAGACAAGCATTTGAAAACCAGCGGCAACTAATCTATGGACATTGAACTGAAGGTTTGGCTCTATGATATTTTCAATGCCATTCATGAAATTGAGACTTTCCTTGAAGACGCTACAGAGTTTGCTGTTTATCAAAATGATTTAAAAACCAAAAGGGCTGAGGAACGGAACCTGGAAATTATTGGTGAAGCCATGAGCCGTATATTGCATAAAGAGACTTCCATTCAGCTTTCTAATGCCAGAAAAATCGTTGATATTCGAAACCGAATCATTCATGGTTATGACACTGTTTCTGACGAAGTACTCTGGGGAATTATTACAAACCATTTACCAGTTCTTAAACAAGAGGTTGAGCAGCTTTTGGGTGAATAGCACGGCAGGTAACATGGTATTTATGCAATGGTGGCTTACGTGCATGTTACCGGCTTTAGTTTACAAATCAGCTACATATCTTTAATCAAAACTGACGGAACAGGAAATATCACGACTGCATAAATACCCGTTCCGTCGTTCGTAATTGAAAACAGGAACGTTGATTTCAGTAAGAATGGTTTTATATAAAAATCTTTATAAATAAGATTAAAGAATGGAAAGCACAGGAATTAAGCTTTTGCAAGGCATTGATACAGTAATTGTAAGGGTGAGCAATATTGCGACCTCTAAAGAATGGTACGTAAAGAAATTAGGATTGGGTTTACTATTTGAAGATGACAAGATGAAACTTGTTGTTTTAGACACTAAAGGTCCAACGAGTTTAACACTTTGGCAAACAGACAAAACAGTGTCTGTGAATAAAGACACGGCAAGTTATCCCATATTTAAAACGCCAGATGCAGATGCCCTGAAGCAAGAGTTATCAAACAGAGGAGTACAGGTTGGAGAAATAACTCAAGATGCCTATGTCAAATATTTCTTCTTCTATGACCCTGATGGTAATATACTGGAAGCTTGTCAGGTCCATGATTAAACAACGAACGCACAACAGCGTTTTGCTGCAATGGCGGCTGAAGAACATGTTTTGAACAATAGTAATTCTATTCTACATTAGTGCAAACGTGAAGCTGTGGTGCAGTGAATGCCACCACTGACAGCAACACGTTCTACGTTAGGCGCCAATCTTCATGAGCAGTGTGTCACTTTAACAAAAGGTAAAAGCTTTTCGTTTTAGTATTTTGGTTCTAAACCAAAACCCATGCATAAGCTTTTATCCTACTCATTTACTCTCTTTTTGCTATGGACATTTTCTGCCTGTCAAAAAGAAAAAGACCAAAACCAGGACAATTGATTACTGAAGAGAACTTCATCCAAAAGTGGAGATTCTCTCAATCATACGTATTATGCTTATGACGCCCATAACCGACTTACCTCTATTTCCGCTCCTATTTCCTCCCCTATAAACAACGGACAGGGAGAGCGGTATAGGTTAGATTTTGTCTACGACGCACAAGGAAGAATGGCAAGTGCTACCGAGACTTATAACGGCACCTATACTTTTCAATATGACAATCAGAACAGGATCATTTAAAAGCTTCACATGAAGCCAACACCTGCTCCATACCCAGGTAGAAGCACTTATGCTTACGACAGCGAGGGGCGACTCATTGCCGACACCTTGCATAGTGTTTGGACAAAGGAGATATTTGAATACACGACCTACACATATGACCAAAATGACAATGTTGCGGAGGTGCAGGTTTTTCGCAATAATACAGGTACTTACCATGTAGAAAGAACATATCAGGTTCAATATGACAACAAGCATAACCCGTACAAGCCATTTGGGATTGTGCTGTATTATTTATTTAGTGATGCCAATGGTAAGGAACACCTTTTATCCAAAAACAACTGCCTAAGGAAAATCTTTCCGAATGGTGACATTGTATCATTTAGTTATACATACGAAGGCGATCTGCCCAAAAGCGTTACTATCGCTGACAGTTCCGATCCAGGTTTGACATTTTATAGAGAATTTCATTACTGATTGGTGAGGGGGCTTGTATGTGGATGCGCCTAACATGGCAACCTATGTAAAGAGATAGCTGGGTGTATTCTAACGTTACGTTCATTTTCAGCGGGTTCAAAATTTTTGTACACCACGGCGGCAGATGTTGTTTTCTGATGGACGCACAAGGGTGTTACTGCAGTTGCAAAACACATCTGCTGACGTGGTGGCCTGCCTTTTTTCTTTATTACCTTTTTCTCAGCATCCTATCAGCAGCCGGCATTTAGTGCCGCTGCAAGCATCTTTGAGGCGAAAAGGAAGTGGCGCTGTATGCTTTGCAAAAGCAGCCTACGAAAGGTAGCTGCATGCGATGTTTTACAGCCGCCACTAACTGCATTGATCCTCCTATGCACGTTCATCTGAGAACAGATCAGGTACCAGAGAATTTATCTTTTATACGATCACAGTCTCTTTTAATTTGAACGGCTCGCCTCGTTTGATGACGCTGCACATCCGGCTCAGCGTCTTGGAAGCCATTTTGATGATCAGCTTTTTGTGATCACTTCCTCTGCGTTCCTCGTAGTACTGCATCAACTCCGGATCTTTCTTTGCTGCTATCCAGGCACCTTTAATCAGGTAGCTACGGAGCAGGTGCTTACTTCTTACAGTAATGCCTTTGGTGTATGATTTTGTTCCCGTGCTATGAAGGGAAGGCACCAGGCCAATGTAGCTGCTCAACCGTTCAATACCTTTGAAGTGACGCAGATCACCTACTTCTGCCAGTATAGCAATGGCAATGAATGGACCCACACCCGGAACACTGCGTAGCAGGTAATAATCTTTTTTATAGCTGCTTCTGGCATAACTCCGCAGCTCATTGCAGCCATGTAAATATTCTTTGTGCAAAAAAGCATACTCATGCAGGCGGCTCTTCAGGGCCTCACCCGCCGGTGCAAAGGTCCATTTCACTTTCGACAGCCACACCACAAAGGCTTTGCTCCAGTTGATGTTGTCATAATGCCCAGGAATGACAACGCCGTAGTAGAGCAGCATGCCCTTGATGTGACACTTCATGCGGCGCAGGTTTTTCACCAGGTCATTGCGCCGGCGGAAAAGGCTTCTGAATTGTTCCTGCTTTTCGTCGGGTACATAAATGCCTTTGAGTTGTCCAGCTGCGAGTTGCTGACACAGATAGCGGCTATCAATTTTATCTGTTTTGGTGCTGGCCTGTTTGCCCGTGCGGGGTATGTCGCCTGGATTCACCACCAGTACCTTCCAGCCAGCAGCAGATAACCTGCGGTAGATGTGGTAGCCCACGCAGCAGCTTTCATAGCAGCATTCCACCGTGTAGGAAGGGTAGTGTTTGTGAACATAGTGCACCAGGGCGTCAGCATCTGCCTCCCTGGAGAAGCGCATCAGCACCACTTGGCCTTCCTGAAGGGTCACAGACCAGGATTTCTTGTGAACGTCAAGTCCAATAAAGAGATGCTTTATAACTTACCTCCTTGATTTTAGTTCAGGTAAGCTACTCTTTTACATGGATGCTTGGCAAAAGCATGGCTGAAGTACTATCTTTCAGCTTTATCTTCAAATCGGCATTTGAAAGTAAGTTGGGCTGACGAATCACAGAGCCCCGCCTTCGCAAATGCCCGAACGTTAGCCGCAACAAACCCAAACGTTGGGAGCTCCTAACACGTAGCTAAAATTTCACTTCACCTTTCCTTACTTATGCGATTTTGTACAGAATTGCGTACATTTACAAGTACAAACTTGAACTATGCAGGCAATTACTGTGACGCAACTCCGCTCCAACATAAAGAAGTATTTTGATGACGTTACAAATTCGCAAGACGTCATTGTTGTACCCCGCACAACTGAAGACGACGCCGTTGTCATCATGTCCATAAAGGAGTATAACTCTCTTTACGAAACAGCACATCTGCTCTCCTCTTCCAAGAACAGGGCGCGACTAACAGAAGCTATCTCCCAGGCGGAACTGGGACAAACCACCGCTTACAAATTGGATCAACCTGCCAAAAAGAAAGGTTCTAAATGAACTTTGAGTTTACCGCAAACGGCTGGGAGGACTTCGAGTACTGGATCGACAACGACCCGGATATTTCAGAAAAGATCAGGGCACTGCTAAAGGATATCAGCCGTAACCTTTTCCAGGGACTTGGCAAGCCGGAGCCATTGAGGTTTGACCTGAAAGGCTACTGGTCCAGACGCATCAGCGGGGAACACCGTCTGGTGTATAAAATTGAGGGAAGCAAGGGCAAGGATCAGAAGTGCATTATTCTACAGTGCAGATTTCACTACGACTGATGCTCACAGCAACGCATTGCCAGAAGTGGGGCAGACGAACAAGGGCCATACAGTAGTTTTTCAATTTAGCATTTGTACATTAGTGGGCTGACACAGCGCTATTGCCCCACTTTCAGCAATACGTAGAACGTTGTTCTCCAACCGAACTGCTTAACGTTTAAAGAGCGCATCCATTATAAAGATTTTCGATTGCGCATTCATTTCGCCGGAGATGCTTTACGGAAACAAAAGGAATGTTGCCTTCTTTACATCATCTGCATTCCCTTCTCCCTACTGGCCAACATTCACCACTACTTTCCCAACTGTTTCACCTCGCTGGAACAGGCGGATGGCTTCCTGCAGGTTTTCAAACGAAAACCGGTGACCTATGTGTTGCGGTTCCAGGTTCAGTGCCTGCAGTTCACGCAGCATCTGGTGCATCATGTCGGTTTGTTCGTACAGGTAGATGAGGTTAAAACCCAGCAAGGATTTGTTTTGCGTAGGCAACCGCAGGGGATCAATCTTTGGACGTTTGACATAGCGCCACAGCATTTTTGCGTAATTCGGTTTTGCGCCATGCGTGGCAAAACTGGCGCTTCCGTACACTACCATCCGGCCCATCGGCGCCATGGCTTTCCATCCGTCCATTAAAATTCTGCCGCCGATACATTCCATCACCAGGTTCAGCGGCCGGTTGCCCAGGGCCATCTTTAATTTTTGATAAAAATCCCTGTCGCGAACGATCACCTCATCATATGCTTCCTTGCTGCGCAAGAAGTCTACTTTCCCGGATGAACCTACCGTTCCGATGGTGTAGGCATCAAAGGTTTTGCAAATGCGGTTGGCCAGAATGCCCACGCCTCCGGCTGCGCTGTGGATGAGCACTGTTGAACCTTTTTGCAGGTTGCCCAGTTCTTTGAGCGCATACCATGCTGTAAGCCCCTGTACCAAAAAGCCTGCCCCCTCTTCAAACGACCAAGCTTCGGGCAAGGGCAGCACATACCGGTGGTGGCTATTTATATGTGATACATAACCGCCAAATTTTGTTGCCCCCATAACCCTATCGCCCACCTGCCATTCCTTTACGTTATTGCCTACAGCACTGATTTCGCCTGCGAATTCGAGCCCCGGTATAAAATCTGTTTTTGGTGCCGCTTTGTACAAACCCTGCATGGCAAACACATCGGCAAAATTGAGCCCGATAGCCTTAACGGAAACCGTCACTTCATCGGGAGCAGGAGGCGGCAGTGTTCCCCTTTCGCGTTTCAGATCCCTGATCGATCCTGTTTTGGCCATGCGGTAAACCTTTCTTTCAAGCATTGCTGATGTATATTGTTTTTTGTAAGGGGATTCATCGTGCTGTGTGATTCTCCGTTCCGTGAGTGGTGCATAAATGCAGTTCACTCATTACAGACAAAACCCGAAGGATCAACCAGAAGAGAAACCATAAAATCCTGGTTCCAAAACTATGTATTTGACCGGAGGTAGGCAATGGACCAATGTTATCGCATGAAGGAATAACTACCCTTTTTTATTTATGCCGCAACTATTCATCACCGAAACTGCACTTTGTTTCTCACGCAACTTGCCCCCTCTCCGACCTACCTTTGCATCTTAAATCTTTTTTGCATGGAACTAGGCGTAGGCATGTTTGGCGATCTTTCTATTAACAGCAAAGGCGAAGTACAAAGCACCCAGCAGCGGTTGCAGGAATTGATAGAAGAAATTAAACTAATGGATGAAGTTGGGCTGGATTTCTTTGGAATCGGCGAGCATCACCGTCCTGATTATGCTGTGTCCACCCCGGAGATTATCCTGGCAGCAGCAGCAACGGTAACCAAAAACATTAAACTGGGGAGCGCTGTTTCCGTGCTTAGTTCATCGGACCCGGTACGGCTGTACCAAAGTTTTGCCACCATGGACCTGATTTCGGGAGGCCGGGCTGAATTGGTTGTTGGCCGCGGCAGTTTTACCGAATCTTTCCCATTGTATGGCTACGACCTGGCACATTATGATGAATTGTTTGAAGAAAAACTGGACCTGCTTCTTCAAATCAACAAGAACAAACGCATTACCTGGAAAGGACAGTTCCGTCCGGAGCTGGTGAACCAGGAAGTGCTGCCGCGGGCCATGAATGATAACCTCAATATTTGGGTAGCCGTAGGCGGTACACCAGAATCTGTATTGCGGGCCGGTCGCTATGGTCTGCCGGTGATCTTTGCCATCATCGGCGGTAACCCCGCACATTTTCAACCTCTTTTTGATTATTACCGGAAAGCCTATACGCATTTTGAACACAACCCGCAAAACCTGCAAACAGGTGTGCACATGCATTCATTTTTTGGCGAAAACAGCCGGCAAACGGCAGATGACTATTATCCGCTTTATGCCGCACAGATGAACCGCATTGGCCGGCAGCGTGGCTGGCCCCCCTATCAGAAACAACAGTTTGAATCCGGAAGAAGCCCGCAGGGCCACCTGCTGATTGGCGATGCATCAGAGGCGATAGACAAGATCCTGTACATGCAGGAACTGTTTGGACTTACCCGGTTTTCTGCACACATGGATGTTGGTGCACCTCCGCATGCTGCAATGATGAAATCCATCGAAATTTTCGGAACAGTGATCGCCCCCAAAGTAAGGGAAGCATTGCGCAAATAGGTGCTGCACTTGTTTGGTGAGTGGTCAGTGGTGAGTTTGGTTCGTCTTTTACTTAACATTCACTACGTACATATCAGGGCCTTTTTGTATTTACCCAACTTTATAGATAATTCGCAGCATAAACGAAGAGAATTGCCTCAGGATCCTTCTACCGGGAAGTTGTGCTGGTAAGCGGTTGAACCTTCCGCGGCAAGACGATCATGGGAACACTGGATTTATACACCAATTCATTCACCAGTCCTTTTTTGAAGATAAAATCGTGGGTAGCTTCATCGCCTGCCTGTACCACCAGGAAACTGTCTTTTTTGTCGTTCATGTAACGTTCGATCTCTTTTACTTCATCACCGCTGTTGAAGACAATGGTGGCGGTATTGTAACCATCGAGGCTTGTAGCAAGGTGTAACAAGGCGGTTTGCAATTCAGCTCCGGCTTTTTCATCCGGCGTGATGGACAGTAAGGTAATGTTGCTGATGTCGCCGGGCAACTGCGAGAGCACAGTTCTGAGTTGTGAAATCTCAAAGGATGCGTCCGGATCTACGGCCACAACCAATTCCTTTGGATAACATATTTCCCCCGAAAGCGGGATGGCAACGGAAACAAAGTCCGTCTCGCCAAGCACATCTGCGGCCTTGCTGCCCAGGAACACCTGCTCAATAAAGGAGGTACCCTTGAGCCCGATAAACAACCAGTCGAAGTAAGAAGGGCTACCCAGGTTGCGCAGTGTATCAGTTATATCTTTTTCGCTGGCCACCATGGCAGGCAGCGTTTCAAACAGGGGACCTGCCAGCTCTACGAGTCGCTCATATGTATCTTCCCGTTCATTCTTGTAAAACTGCTCCCTTACATTGGCGCTGGCACGGGCCGGCACAACACCCGGGAACTGGTGGATCAACACCACTTCGGCCTGCAGGTAGGTACTAAAACTGCGTGTGAACCGTAGAATGGTCTCAGAATATTCGGAAAAATCAATCAAAGAAAGAATCCTGTTTTTTCGTTGCATGTCTACTGTGGTTTTGTAAGACTGTAAAGCGTACAGTCCGATTGAACTGATGCATCAAAAGAAAGGTCAAGATACAATGATTTCCCTTTACCCTGAACTACTTCATTCCTGTCAAAGAAGCGACAAAGCATATTCCAAATATCATTGCATAAAAAAAGAGCCTGCCAAAGGCAAGCTCTTTCTACTGCTAAGAATGACTTTATTGCTGCGCTTCTTTATTGTCTTTTTTCTTGCCAAGTCCATACCCGGCAGCACCACCCAAAACACCACCGATCACGGCACCGGCTGCACGGTTCTTTTTGTTGATAACGGCACCAATGACGGCTCCACCGGCTGCACCAATCACAGCACCTTTCTTGGAATTGCTCCAACCACCTTCTTTGGCGGCTTCCTGCGGTTGCGAAGCCTCACCAGCCGATCCGGAACCTGAATTGGATGCTACATCGCCACTGCCTGCAGAAGGCGTTGCTTCCGGCTGCGGTTGCGGCACGGGTTCAGGACGCTGTTGTGCAGGTGCTGGTGGTTGCTGCTTTACTGTTTTACGTACCACCGGTGCAGGTTGCTGTACACGAACCTCGCGAATAACGGTAACGGTTTTTACCTGCTCTTCGGGTTGCTGCGCCTCCTGAACCGGAGTGGCAGCGGCCAGTTCATTTTGTGCTTTCCATGCCTGGAACTGGGCCAGTCCTGTAGTATCAATGGATGCTGCATTCTGCTGTGCAGACTGCAGGGTCTGGGTTTGCTTTTCTCCGGGGCTGCTGGTACAGGCGGTGATCAAAAAAGCCAGGGGTAAAATGGGTAAAAATCTTTTCATATTGATGTGTTTTGTTTTTTCCGTTTGCGGATTTGCACTCTAAGAAGAAAAAAAAGCACCAAAGTTTTATAGGAGGTTGTTAAAACCAAAACCCAAAAGCAACAAAAAAGCCTGCCGTTTCCGGCAGGCCATTGAAAACCCTCAACCTATGAAAAAACAAGCTTAGCGGCCCCCGGTGCTGGACGATACCGTTTTTTCCAGCATTGCTTTATACTTCTTCGCATCCGCATCTTCCGGGTTTAGCTCTAATACTTTATCGAAATAATTGATAGCTGCATCGTAGTTCTTGGTGGTATTGGTTTCGTAAGCTGCCATATAGTTGTAAGCTTCCAACAACCACTTTTTGTTGTTTTCATTTGGCTCTTCACTTTGCAGCACATCTACCAGTTTCTGGTAATGCGGAATAGCCAATCCTTCCTTCATACCGGTATCACGAACAGCATTGACACGAGCCCTCCAGTAATAGCCAAAGCTTTGTTCAGGATACTTCGCCACATACATACCAAAGACAGTATCGGCTGCCGGATATTCCTCTGCGCGGAAATGTGCCAGCGCCCAGTTGAAAAGGTCAACATTGGTTGCTTTTGGATTCCCGGTATAGAACTTACCTGCCCATTTGGCCTCATTGGAAAAGTCTTTTTCTTCCTTGTACATATCCACAAGGTTTTTGTAGTAAGGGTACACTTCGGAAGAATCCTGCACCAGCGTTACTGCTTTTGAAAAGGCATAGGCGGCAGAATCAGTCTGATCCTTGGCAGCATAGAGGCTTGCCAACATTTCATAATCTTTGGCAATTACGTTACTGTCGCTTTCTGCTTTGAAATAGCGATGCATGCTCTGCAAGGCGCTTGCAGAATCGCTTAATGCGGCCTGGCTATAACCAATCAGTTTGTACAGGCGGGGCTTTGTTTTTTCGCCCTGTTGCGCAATAATGCTGTTGGCTTTTTCAATAGCAGCTTTATAGTCTTTGTTCAGGTAATTCAGGTCAGCGATGTCATAGTCATTCTGCAAACCTTTATCGGCATTGGCCATGTACTGCTGGTAATACTCCATTGCTTTTTCAGGGTTGTAACTGAAATTGTACAGGTACAGGCGATACAAAGCCGGAGCATAGGCAGGATCGGCTTTTACAGCACGATCAAAATAGTTCAGGTACATTTCCCGGTTCTTCTGCGACAGGAAAATATCACCGATGTTGTATAAAGCCGGAGCATAGTTGCCATTCAGGTTCAGGGCATCACGGTAAGCCTTGTAACCCTCCGAGCTGTTGTTCTGTTTGCGGTAGGCATCTCCCAGGGCTACGTAAAGTGCCGGGTCTTCGCTCTTTCTTTCAATGGCTTTTTTCATGAGGTCCACTGCGAAAGCAGCATTTCCATTTTTGGCGTCGTTATGGGCATCGGCAATTGCCAGCATTACCTGTACATCTTTGCGCTTTGATTCATCCAGCGCTTTTTCAAAAAAAGGTGCGGCTTCCTGCGGTTTGTTTTCCGCCAGCAGCAACTCACCTTTAGCTACATAATAATAAGGTTCATCCTGCACGGCTTCCGGTGCTGTTTGCAAAGCCTCTTTTGCTTTTTGCAATTCATCTACCGATACATAGGCTTTTACCAATCCGTACCAGGCCTCATCGTTTTTGGGATCGTCATTTACTATTGTTTGAAAACTGTTGACAGCGCTGTAATAGCGTTGGTAATAAATGTGTTTTTGGGCATCCTCTACCGATTGCGCCAACAGTGCAGAAAAGGGAAAAACAAGGGTTGTTAAAAAGAGAAATTTCTTCATAGATTTTTTTTGTTTTTTGGGTTTCCTGAAAAACTTTTGCTGAACAACAGACTTCTTTTTCCTGCACTGGTCAGGGAAAGAAAAAGCCAAAATCCAAAACGTGATTAAGAAGAAGTATCGTTAGCGTTTGTTTTGTATCCTGGCTTTTTTCTTACACTGAACCAGACATCTGGTGATACTGCATACGTTTTTCAATGATCTCAAAACTAGGACACCCAAATTAGGCTTCTCTTAATCTGGAATTAGAATCGCATTAAAAGAGAATACCTTTACATTGCTTCGATAAAAAAATGCTGTCTTTGCAGCGAAACTTTTGGTTGAACGATGGAAGAACGTAAACTGTTACTGGTAGAAGATGAGCAAAAGATTGCCGACACCTTAAAACTTGGCCTTACTGAAAACGGTTACCAGGTAGATGTGGCCTATGATGGTGCTATCGGCTGGAGACTGTTTCAGCAGCAGCAGTACAACCTGGTTATCCTGGACCTGAACCTGCCGGGCATGAACGGGTATGAACTCTGCAAGCATATCCGTGCAAAAGATGCCGCTGTTCCCATCATCATGCTTACGGCCCTGAATTCGCTGGAAAATAAAATTGAAGGCTACGATGCCGGCGCCGATGATTATATCATCAAACCCTTTGCGTTTAAAGAACTGCTGATGAAAATCCGTGTGCTGCTGAAACGCACCATGAACCAGCACATTCCTGTAGGCACCCTGCTGAAGGCTGCCGACCTGGAAATGAACCTTGACAGCAAGGAAGTAAGCCGTGGCGGTAAAAACATCAACCTTACGGCGAAAGAATTCCAGTTACTGGAATACCTCCTGCGCAACAAAAACCGTGTTGTTTCCCGTGCCGATATTGCCATCAACGTATGGGATATTGATTTTGATACCAACACCAATGTCATCGATGTTTATATCAATTATCTTCGGAACAAAGTAGACAAGCCATTCGACCAGAAACTGATTCAAACGCAGGTTGGTATGGGCTATATTTTAAAGGAGCGGTAACAAACAGCAGGATAATGTGTATCCGGTAAAAAAGCCTTCATCGTTGGCAGATGCTATCCTGTTTGTGTTGCCAAATTGATCTGACAAAGTAATACCATATGCCGGTCCGGTTACGCATTACATTGCTGTTTTCGCTGTTGGTGTTTGTTATCTTCAGTATTGTTTGCTTAAGCATTTATTTTATTGCGGTCCGGTCACGGCAGCAAACCATTCAATCGCGATTGGTGAACCGTGCCCTTACCACCGCCAGATTGTTAAGCCAGGAGGAAATCTTTGACCTGGAACGGATCCGGCAGATCGATTCGTTTACCACTATCACCCTTAAGAATAAGATTGTTCAGGCTTACGATTACCAGAACGCCAGGTTTTATAGCTATAAGGATAATGCCTCCGAAGAATTTAATGTGTCGAACGAGATCCTGAATGAAGCCCGCATCAATGGCCGGTTTTTCTTTGAGCAAAACGGAAAAGAAGCTATCGCCTATCACTATGCAGATGACAATTCCCGCATGGTGGTGGTTTCGGCAGCAGAAGATGTAGACGGACATGCTAACCTTGAAAAACTAAGAAGCAATCTTTTGCTCAGCTTTTTATCCGGCAACCTGATTGTGCTGGCGGCAGGCTATGTGTTTGCCGGCAGGCTGATTCGCCCGGTGCAAAAGATCACGCAGGACGTAGCAGATATTTCTGCACACAATCTTGTTCGCAGGCTGCAAACGGGTAAAACCAAAGATGAGTGGCACCGCCTGGCTGAAACCCTCAATGAACTGCTGAACCGCCTGCAGGAAAGTTTCGACATGCAGCGTCGGTTTATCTCCAATGCCTCTCACGAACTTTCCACGCCGTTAACGTCCATCTCCAGCCAGCTGGAAGTAGCCCTGCAACGGGAACGTACCGCCGAAGAATACCGCAAGGTGATTCAATCGACTTACCAGGATGTAAAGCATATGAGCAACCTGACGCTGACATTGCTCGATTTTGCAAAAGCCTCCGGCAATGCCGGCGGATTGGAACTGAGTACCATCAGGGTAGATGAGATTGTGCTGGAACTGCCGGCACAGGTGGTTCGTATGAACCCGGCTTATGCAGCTACCATTACCTTCGATGACCTGCCCGAAGAAGAAGAGGCCCTGCTGGTTTACGGTAACAGGCCTTTGCTGGAAACGGCTCTTAAAAACATCCTGGTAAATGCCTGTAAATACACGCCGGGGCACCAGGCGACGGTCCGGTTAAAAACCGGTAATAATAAAGTTATCATAGAGGTGGAAGACAAAGGCATCGGCATTCCACAGGAGAAAATAAAAGACATCTTTCAACCCTTTTACCGCGTGGAGGGAAGCAATACTGCCGGTGCCGGCGGCTTTGGGTTAGGGCTTTCGCTTTCGAACCGCATCATTAAACTTCATAATGGCAACATTGAGGTAGAATCCAGGGAAAACGAAGGTTCAACATTCCGCGTCGAACTGCCGGTTGCCGGCCATTCATAAATTCTAACAAGTTTCTAATTCACCCTTAATCCCTTCTTAAACAACTGTCCTCAACTTACAGTTAAAATGAGGGTATTTATTTTTAAATACAGTGTTCCCCTGGTTTACGCATTAGCCACCACCGTTCTGGTACTGACCTTTGCGACCGCATTGCTGTACCAGCAAAAAAATAAAACACAAAGTGCCAACCGTGTGCTGATTCTTCAGAATGATTCGATCCTGTCGGAAAACATCGAACTAAAGAATTCCATCATACAACAGGAGGTAAAAGCACCGGGGAAAAAGGACGGGCTTTCTGTAAACTATCCCTGAGAAAGGGCCCCGTTTCTTACCGGCTAAAAGTCATACTCCGGCATAAAATCATTGAAAGAACAAACCATCCGTTTCTCTTTTTTGCTTGCCTAAAAAAGTCCCGTTTTTGCGGGACTTTTGTTTCGGACCGTTACTTAGTGTACAGAGGCCAGTTGCAGATGATTGAGACTCTCGAGCAGAGAGATGACCATCTGTGGCGTCTGCAGGTTAAAACGGGCAAAAGAGGCTTCGGTTCCAACTTTGATGGAAAAGCAGTTTTGTTTCGATGACAGTACTTTGAACATGTCTTCATCGGTTCTGTCGTCGCCGGCAGCAAAAATGAAGTCGTAGGTCTTTTGTGCGAGGATCTTTTTAATGGCCGTACCCTTATCAATACCGCTGTTTCGCACTTCCACAATCTTGTTTCCAGCCATCACCTGCAGGCGGCGTGTATGAATAAAATCATTCAGTTCACCCATCAGTTCCAGGGCCCTTAGCTTGCCCTGTTCAGGGTTTGCATTGCGGTAGTGCCACACAATAGAGAATTCTTTTTCCTCAATGCTCGATCCGGGACAACGACGCACATACATTTCCATAACCTGGGTAATGGATTCCTTCCATTCGCTATGGGTTTGTACGGCCGTGGTCCATTCACCCTCCTTCTCTTTGGTACGGGCTCCGTGTTCTGCCACAAGGCTAACCGGCAGGTGACCGAAATAGGTTTGCAGCCAGGCACTGCTACGACCACTGATCACATACACATCATTGGCAGCGTTGGCGGAAAGCGATTCAATCAACTGTACCAATCCTCGTCCCGGCAATGCCTGTTGCGGCTGCGGGGCAAATGGCACCAGGGTACCGTCATAATCCAGCAATAGCAGGCGCTTTTTTGCCTTCCGGTATGCGTCCAGCAGGTTTCGCTTGGAATGCACATCGAGGAAGAATATCTGGAAACTTTCCTGCTTTTGTTTGATCTGCTGCATCTCTCCAATAAAATCCTGCGCCCATGTTTGCACGTCGTAATGCGCTACCCTGCGCTGCATGGCATCCATTCTTTTTTGCTGTTCATCCAGGGGCATTTCTAGTGCATCTTTGATAGCACCGGAAAGTTCAATGATATCATTGGGATTAATACAAATCGCATCGGTCAGTTCACGGGCAGCACCGGCCATTTCGCTTAGCACCAGCACACCTTTTTTATCCTGCCGGCTCGCAACAAATTCTTTCGACACCAGGTTCATACCATCCCGCAGTGGTGTGATGAGTGCCAGGTTACAGGCCGAATACAATGCGACCATTTCATCAAACGACAACGTGTTATACCGGTAAATGATCGGTTGCCAGTGCACACCGCCTACCCTGCCGTTGATACCACTCACCAGTTCATCAATGATGCGTTTTCGTTCAGCATATTTTGTTATTGTATCGCGGGAGGGAACAATTACCATAATAAAGACAACCTTTCCGCGGTATTCGGGATTTTCATCCAGGAAAAGCTCGTAAGCACGCAGACGGTTTTGCACGCCCTTGGTATAATCCAGCCGGTCAACCGAGAAGATGATCTTTTGTCCCAGCAATTTGTTTTGCAGGGAATCGCGAAGGGAAACGACCCCATCTTGCTGATAGGCTGTATTGAATTTCTGGTAGTCAATGCTGATGGGAAACACATCGACCTTTACCAACCTGTTGTCGTAGCGGATGATGTGCCTGTCGTTATCCAGACCCAGTACAAGTTGTACACTTTGCAGGAAGTGAGCGGCGTAATCCATGGTATGAAAACCTACCAGGTCGGCGCCCAGCAATCCCTGTAAGATTCCTTCCTGCCACTTGCGCGGAAGCATCCGGAAAATCTCGTAAGACGGAAAGGGGATGTGCAGGAAAAAACCGATGGTAATATCGGGGATACGGTTGCGTAATAACCTGGCCAGCGGCATCAGGTGATAATCGTGTATCCAAACAGTGTCACCTGGCCTTGCATACCGGAGAATTACCTCCAGGAAATGCTCGTTGGCCAGGAGGTAATGTTCATAATACTCCGGTCTATATTCGGCAAACGAGGGAAAGTAGTGAAACAGTGGCCATACGACAGAATTGGAGAAACCGTTATAATAATTTTCATACTGCTCCTTGTACAGCAATACCGGCAAGTAGGTGTAAAGCGATGCATCTAATTTGCGGGAAGCTTCTTCCCAGGCAGAAGGATTGCAGCCGGGAACACCCACCCAATAGGTTTCGGAATAGCCGCTGTTATCTGCCTGCAGGAAGCTGTCCATGGCCGTTATAAGGCCGCCGGAGGACGTTTTAATTTCTACGTCGCCACTTTGTCCCTGGCGAACGGTAACAGGCAACCGGTTGGATACAATAAAAAGGCGGCTATTTTTCTTCATACTGCGTAGTTTAAGATAAGCTAGAGAGAAGCAAGGTAGCAGGTCGGTTATAGAGGGGCATTAAACCTTCATTAGATTTTGATTAAATCCATCATGCAGGCTGTTTTTACACAGCAAAAGAATGAATTACACCATCTTGTATGAATTAAAAAGCTGTTAGAAATGAATTGATAAGAGCTGAATAACAGCTTTGCTTTAATTTTAATGACACCTTTACGACTTATTGTCACGAACAACAAACCAAGAGGAATGAAGTATTGTATATACGTGCTGGTTTTTTTCTCCCTGCTTTTCCAGGGCTGCGATCTTCGGAAACGGGAAGAAGTCATCGCACAAAAAGAAGCACGGTTAAATGAAAAAGAACAGGAGCTCCTGCTAAAAGAAAAAACGCTGCAGATAAAAGAAGAAGAACTGGTAAAGCGGGAACAACGGCTTGACAGCACCCGGTTGTTTGACTCTACTGCCATGTATAATGCCGCATTGCCCGGTACATGGGATGTAAAGATGACCTGCACCGAAACCTCGTGTCCCGGGTCTGCGGTGGGTGACACAAAAACGGAAGTCTGGGATATCTCCTATGTTGACAACAATGTTATTGCCAAGGCCATGGTGAATAATGAACTGGTAAGAGTGTACAGCGGATTGTTTACCGGCAATACCCTGGAGTTGGTGGATAACCGGGAAAACATCCCGAATCAACCGCCCACCCGGATTGTTGTGCGGCTGCGGCTGGCGAACAATACCCTGCTTGAAGGCACACGTGAAATTGAACGGATCAATGAATGCAAGATTCTTTATTCCATGACGCTTACCAAACGAACTCCTCAACCTTAACCACCCGGGCTTTATGATCATTTTACTCAGCGACGTTGACTTTTCATTGCCCCTAAAGAACCCGGTCATTATTTTCGCCCTGGTTCTATTTATCATTCTTTTTGCCCCTATCCTTTTCAACCGGATCAAGGTTCCGCATATTATCGGGTTGATCCTGGCAGGTGTTATCATTGGCCCCTATGGCCTGAACCTGCTGCTTCGCGACAGCAGCATTGTGCTGTTTGGCACTGTGGGCCTGCAATACATCATGTTTTCGGCCGGACTTGAAATTGATCTGGAAGAATTCCGCAAAAGCCGGCTTGCCAGTTTTGTTTTTGGCCTGTTCACTTTTTTATTTCCCATGGTGTTGGGAACCATTACAGCTTATTACCTGCTCCGGTTCAGTTTTGAATCCTCGCTACTGATGGGAAGTATGTTTGCTTCGCATACGCTGCTGGCTTATCCTATTGCCAGTAAATATGGAGTTGCCCGTATCAAGTCGGTAACCCTGAGCATTGGCGGCACCATCATCACCGATATTCTTTCGCTGTTGGTACTGGCCACGGTGGCAGGTGTTACAAGGGGTGATATCGGACCCACCTTCTGGCTGCGACTGGGCATCGGCACCCTGCTCTTCGGCGTCATTGTGTTTACGTTATTCCCACTGATTGCACGCTGGTTTTTTAAAAACTTCGAGGACAATATCTCGCAATACATTTTTGTGCTGGCGATGGTTTTTCTCGGCGCTTTTCTTGCCGAGGTGGCGGGACTGGAGGCAATTATCGGCGCTTTCCTTGCCGGTTTAACCTTAAACCGTTTTATCCCTCATTCCTCTGCACTGATGAACCGGATAGAGTTTGTGGGGAACGCTATTTTTATCCCGTTCTTCCTGATTGGTGTTGGTATGCTGGTAGACATCAGCGTGTTATTTACCAGCTGGAATTCGCTCCTGATTGCCGTAGTGATGACCATTGTTGCCATTGGTTCAAAATTTATCCCGGCCTGGCTGACACAAAAATCCTTTAAGCTTTCTGCGTCTGAACGGCGAATGATCTTTGGCCTGAGCACGGCTCGTGTGGGTGCTACGCTGGCCGTAGTGCTGGTAGGTTATAACATTATTGTTGGTGAAACCGCCAGCGGCGAACCCATCCGCCTCCTGAACGAAAGCGTACTGAATGGCACCATCGTAATGATCCTGGTTACCTGTACCATCAGTTCTTTTATTGTTGAAAAAGCATCGCAGCAACTGGCGCTGCAGAATGAAAACCAGGCCGCGGTGGTGGATGAATCAGAAAAGATCCTGATCTCGCTTGCTTATCCTGAAACGGTATCGGACCTGGTAGACCTGGGGCTGATGCTGAAACCGAAAAAAAGCGCCACCCCGATATATGCCCTGCACATCATCAGTGATGAACACGATGCGGATGGCGTGCAAACTACCGGCAAAAAAATGATGGACAAGGCCGTGACACAGGCTTCGGCTACAGAGCAAACCATACTTCCGCTGACACGACACGATGCCAGCATTGCCAACGGTATTATTTACACCATTCGGGAACAAGGCATAACCGATTTGCTGATTGGCATGCATCACAATGCCGGCCAACGTGATTTTTTTGGGGTGATTGCCGAAAAAATATTGCGGCGGGTATATGAAACGGTGTATATCTATAAGCCCGTACAGCCTTTGAACACATTGAAACGCATGGTGGTAGTAGTACCTCCCAAAGCCGAACTTGAACCAGGCTTCAGTCACTGGTTTTTTAAAGTGGGAAACATTGCCAAGGAAACCGGTATTTCACTGGCTTTTTATGCCACTGCGCCGGTAATCAAAGAATTAAAAGAGCTGCAGGCGATTACCAAGCTTTCGGTAAAAATAAGTTTTCATGAGTTTCCAAACTGGGATGACTTCCTGGTGCTTTCCAGGGAAGTAAAACAAAACGATCTTTTTGTGATCGTTGCTTCCCGCAAGGGTCATTTTTCTTATCATGCCATACAGGAACGCTTGCCGTATTACCTTTCGAATTACTTTACGGATAACAGCTTTATTATTCTTTATCCCAAACAACTGGAACTTGGTTTGCAGCGCAATGACATTCTGCATGCCGATGCGGCCCTTGCAGAAAAATTTGTGGAAGGTGTAAGCAATGTGAACAAAGTAGGCGATTTTTTCAAAGGCATTTTCAACAAAAAGAAAAAGGACTAGCAGCCTTCGCACAAGTGCTCTTGTGAGTGGTCAGTGGTGAGACAGGACTACTGCTTACTCAGCATTCACCACTCACAGGTAGTGAAGCCATTTTTGAGACCACTTATTAGCAGATGAATAAGACTACCGGCAGCAATGGATTGCTGCCAGTAGTTTATTTTCCCGGACTATTTAAACAACCTTTCGGCTAATGCTTTGTCGTGACCGTAGATATCATTCCTGAAATTCACCTGTCCCTGGTCATCCACCCATGATGTAAAGTAGGTAATCGCTACCGGAACCGGTTCAGATAGATTCACCCATTTTTCGGTGCCGGCATACATTGCACTGGTAATGCGGCTATCATTCCATCCCTCCTTGTCCTGCAGCAAATATTCCGCAAGGCGTTTCGGCTCAGCCAATCTTATACAACCATGACTAAACGCTCTTTTGTTTTCATCGAACAAGTGCTTTGCCGGCGTATCATGAAAATAGATGGCGTAGCTATTAGGGAAAAGAAACTTCACCCTTCCCAATGCATTGTTTGCCCCGGGCTTTTGCCGGATTACCGGCAGGCCATTCCGGGTGCCGGTTTGTTCCATGTTATTTGCCTGCAGATAAGAGGGATTTCTTTTCATTGCCGGCAAAATTTCATTGCGTACAATACTGGCCGGTACATTCCAATACGGGCTGAATACAACGTGCTTCAACTGGTCGTTGAATACAACTGTTTTATGCGCCGCTTTCCCCACTACAATCCGCATGTCAAAAACTTCTTTGGCCCCTTCATACACATGCAATTTATACTCGGGTATATTGGCCACAAGCCGCCTGCCTTCGCCATGTGCCGGCATCCAGCGCATGCGCTCCATATTCACCAGCATTTGTTCAATGCGTTCTGACACAGGCTTGTTCAGGGCCCGCAGTGTAGCAGGCCCCACGACGCCATCCTGCACCAGTCCAAATCGCTTTTGCGCCGCTTGCACAGCGGCTTCTAACTCGCTGGTAAAAAGGGCTGATTGGTCCTGTGATGTAAAATCACCGGTCAGCAGTAACCGTGATTTTATCCGTTGCACTGCAGCCGCAGAATCACCCTGTTTATACACTTTTTGATCTCCTTTGATTTCCTGCCAACCACCCTGCTTTTCTATCTTATAATACCGCATCAACGCTGTACGCATCTGTTTGTACTGCTGGTTTACAGGCTCCCATTCGTCGAGATTTTCTCCATTAGTGGCAATAAGGGAATCCAGTAAGGCAACAGCATTCAGCCTTTTACGGGGTATATACCATTTCAGTTTTTTGGGATCCACGCTGCCGGTAAAGGCATACCTGGCGTAATCAAAAAAGTGTTCTGTCAGCGACAGTTCCATGTCTCTTAATTCATTTGTTTTGAACGACGCTTCCGTTTCATCATTCACCAGCAGTTCCATTTGCCGGTGCAACTGTTTGTCAAAAAGGGAGCTATCCTGTGCGTAATTCAGGAAGTTGTTGTGCAGGTTCCAGAATGCACGTCCATGTTCATCCAGCCCGTCCTGTGTAAACCAGGCATACTGATAATCCCGGCTCTGGTAGAAATCGCGTAAATAATCCGCCTTGCTTTTTTCAATGTTGTGTGAAGAAATGAATTTCTCAATTGCCAAACTATCGAGTACCAAATCCGAATACGCATCTTCAACAGACACGCCATTCGTATTTGTCTTCGCCTCATGGCTGCTGCTGTTTTCCAACTGGTTGCCCGCATTGGCACAAGCCATTACAAACAATGATAAAATCACCAAACACACCATATAACTTAATCTTCCTTTCATCATTTTTCTAATGTTATTTTAATTTATTGGGGTCATGATCATATTTACCCTATTTTCCTAAAGGGTACAAATACTATGCACTTCGCACAATTCTTGTAAAACAGTATCTTAAAACCATTGTGCAAAACAGTTTTTTTCAGTGGCTGATCAACCGGTCAAAACGGCTATTCAACAGCATTGCATTTTATCCTGCAGTGATTGCCTTTCTTTTCCTGGGACTTTCCATATTGATGATCTACATTGATTATTCCCAATTTGGGAAAAAAATCAAGGCCACATGGGACCTACTCAAACTGCGGGATGCCAGCACAGCACGCAGTATCATCTCCGCTATTGCTGCCGGTATCATATCTCTAACGGTTTTCAGTTTTTCGATGGTGATGATCGTATTGAACCAGGCTGCCTCGCAGATGAGCAACCGCATTCTGGACAAGTTGATCGGCAATCGCTTCCAACAGTATGTGCTTGGATTTTATATCGGCACCATCGTTTATTCGCTCTTTCTTCTCAGTACTATCCGTGATATTGATGAAGGGATTTATGTACCCTCCCTGAGTACGTATCTACTGATCCTGTTAACAGTGGCTGATATTTTCCTTTTTATTTACTTCCTGCACTACATCACACAATCTGTGAAGTATGAGATCATCATCAGCCGCATTCACCATCAAACGAAAAAAGCACTGCGTCATACCTGCCGCCTCAAACAGGTTGCAGAGCAGGTGGAAACCCTGGAGGGAATCAGAATCAAAACGCCGCGATCGGGAATTTTTTCGGGCTATAACCGCGAAGGGTTGCTTTCTGTTCTGAATAAGCACAAGGCACAACTTTCGTTTCTGCACCCGCTTGGCAGGCACCTGATAGAGGGTGTGACCATCTGTACCATTACACCTGAAAAAGCAACAGATGAAGAAGACCTGTCAAAAGATCTTCTCCTGCATATTTTCATTACCGATGAAGAATTTATCGATGACAACTTCACCTATGGCATGCGGCAACTAACCGAAGTGGCGCTGCGGGCACTGAGCCCTGGTGTTAATGACCCGGGAACAGCAATTAACAGCCTACATGCACTGGCAGACCTGCTCTCCTATCGTTTGTCGCACCACCCTTCCAACATTGTTTGCGATGATGACGGACATCCGCGCATCAGGACACAGGAGCCATCCATTGAAGATGTTATCGGGCATGTTTTACTGCCTATATGGGATTATGGCAAAAAAGACCGGCTCCTTCAGCTTGAAATGCAACAAGTATTGCTGCAGTTACAGCAGGTATCGCCCCATCCGGTTATCAGCAAATTGCTGGTAAGTGTACACAAGCAGCTGGCCGAAAACGAAATGTAAACCATCTCACCGGAAGACAAAAATTAGTACATGAAACCGCAAATCCGCTCAGAACGAAAAAAGCTTTTACATACACTGGAAAACATACTGGAAGGGCCGATGATCTTTCTCGGTTTTGTGTGGCTGGCACTGCTGGTGGTAGAACTGGTGTGGGGACTGCCGCCCCTGTTGCAAACGATCAGTCTTGCCATATGGGGACTTTTTATTATTGATTTCCTGCTCAAGTTTATGCTTGCGCCGGATAAACTGGCGTTCATCAAAAAAAACATCCTCACGGCCATTTCGCTGCTGATCCCGGCCCTGCGTGTTTTCCGGGTACTTCGGTTTTTCAGGCTGTTTCGGGGCATCCGCCTTATACGTGTTGTGTCTTCGCTGAACCGCACCATGAAAAGTCTTGGTGCTACGATGAAAAGAAGAGGTTTTGGATACGTGGTACTGCTTTCGCTGGTGGTAACATTTGGGGGCGCTGCGGGTATGTATGCTGCCGAAAAAGGAAACCCGGGTTTTGAAAGCTACAGCCTTTCGCTTTACTGGACAGCCATGCGGGTGATCACCGCCGGCAGCGAAGCATGGCCGATCACATCCGAAGGACGTACCCTGGCTTTCTTTATCGCAGTTTTTGGTTATGCCATCTTTGGCTACGTTACCGCAACACTGGCAACGTTTTTTATTGGCCGTGATGCAGAAGATAAAGAAGCACCGATGGCAAGCGCAAAGGACGTAGCGGAAATAAAACAAATGATTCTCAACTTAACCCAATCCCTGGATGAATTGAAGAAGAATGAAAAATAGCCAGTGACAATTATTAAACATCACTAAAACAAGAGCAATGCGACCATTGATTGTACAGGTACCGGAAGGAAATGGAGAGCAGGTAGTATTAGCAGCGCAGGCTGTTGAAGCAAAAAACATGTGTATGTGGACAAGCACCGCCGGTGATAAAAAGCTGGATGTGATCCTGGCCTTTGTTTCGAACAGAAGAGTGGAAGCATTTGTAGATGACATTAATAAAATTGATGCTGTACAGGTAACCATCTTCCCGCAAGGTGTAATGGCTTTGTATCCTCCGGCAAACCAGGCACCTGACCAGGTAACCAATGTGCAGGTACGTAGCCCGCTGGAAATCTTTCTTTCGGGTCTTCAAAGTATAGGTTCATGGAAAGGCTTTTTAAGTTATGCTGCCATCGGTGCCATCGTTGTGTGGATCGGGTTATTCACCAATACCGTTTTCCTGCTGGTAGGTGCCATGCTGATTGCCCCTTTTGCCGGTCCTGCCATGAACACAGCCATTGCAACAGCCCGCGGTGATATAAATCTGCTGGGGCATTCCTTGCTTCGTTATTGTGTTTCCCTGTTCCTGACAATTGCAGTAGCCTTGTTACTGAGCCTGTTGATGCAACAGGAAGCGGCCACGACGCTTATGGTAGACAGAAGCCAGGTGTCGTCAACAGCTATTTTGCTGGCACTGGCTGCAGGTTGTGCCGGTGCCATCAGCCTGGTGCAGTCAGAACGTTCCAGCCTTGTATCCGGAGCTGCCGCAGGCATGCTGGTAGCCGCATCCCTGGCCCCACCTGCGGGTATCATCGGGATGGCGATCACCATTGGCGAATGGCAGATGGCGAAAAGTGCCTTCTTTCTTTTGTTGCTTCAATTGGTGGGTATCAATCTTTCCGGCAGCCTAGTTTTCCGTGCCTATGGACTGGTTGCCAAAGGACCGCGATACGAAAGAGGCAAACAAAAGATTGTGGTTATAAGCCTGGTGGTAACGACGATTTTCCTCGGCTTACTTTCCTGGTGGCAATTTAATTCGGAACCCACCCTGCAGCGCAGTTCCATCTCCAAAAGGGCGGAGGAAGAAATACAAAAGACGGTAAACCAATATGCGAGCGCCGGATTGGTGGAAGGCAGTGCCCGATTTACCCGCGGGAACATCCCACAGCAAAACACCCTTCTTTGTGAAGTATATGTACAGGCAGAACCCAACAAGGATCACAGCCTGATCAAAAAAGAGCTAAGCACCAGGATACATGATGCGATTAAAACAAGGCTGCAAAACGTTACGCCGGTGATCAACCTTGTTGTTATGGATAAATTGAATACAGGGGAGCCAGTACCCTAAAAGGAAAGGAATGTCTTTTCAAGCATTTTCTCTTTTTTCCATCGTTGCCAGTTCCTTTTCAAGAAAAAAGTTCAGCACCGTACGAATAGCCGCTATGGCTGCCAGTTTACCAATGTCTTCCCAGGTAGGTGCCACTGCCGTGCGGAGAATATCAGCCGCCAGTAAGAGTTCAAGTGATAAGGTTAGTGTGCTGCCAAACTTAACCCGTAGGGTTGCCGTATTGATGTGATGATTTTTTGTGAACAGCGTAGGAACAAACCGCAGGAACAGCTGTATCAAACCAAAACCAATGACAATGGCGGCAAGTGCTTCTACTACCAGGCTAAGATGCAGGGCAAATGATCGAACAATTTCTTCCATACTCGGAGTATTGCAAAATTGCTGCCCTGCCGGAACCGATTCCGGAAAAACGCTGTATAGGAGACAAACTACAGGCGGTGGTTTGATTTTTGTTCCCGAAAGCGGTGTGGTGAATGTACCATCACCAGCCAAATAAAGGAAAACAATCGAATGGACATAATTGAATCCAAAGCAGAAAAGAAGCCGGCCGGCCCGGCAGATTATCTTGCCAACGAGCGGACGTTTCTGGCCTGGATTCGCACCAGTATTGCCCTGATGGGTTTTGGGTTTGTTATTGTGAAATTTGCGGTATTTCTGCGGCAGGCAGCGTTTATGACCAACCGGCAGCTTCCCCTGCCGGAAAACCAATCATCAGCCGTTACGGGCATTGTTATGGTTATACTGGGTGCCCTGGTGGCATCACTTGCCTATATACGTTACCGTAATATTGAAAAGCAGCTCCAGCGGAATGACTATTTTCCGTCGAAATGGTTATCCGTGTTGGTTACAGCTGCCATCGTAATCGGCAGTATACTGCTCGTTCTTTATTTATTACCCGGTCTTTCCTGAAACTGAATTATTTTTTAAAATGCGTTGAACCCATATGAATTTAAAAATGTTTGTAAAGACGACACGGATGAAGCAGGCAACAGATAATTTCCCTTCTCTGCTGTGGATATCCGAAGCATACTAGCGCAAAAACTCCTGACGAAACCTTGCAGTAACCATGGATGCAGCCTTCCGGAAACATGCACGAACTATCTCCATCAAACTCATACTATCGGTTTTGTTCTTCTGGCTATCGCTTTTCGTTTTTGTAGTGGCTGTGGAATCTATTTTCGTGGATGAAAAAGATAAGTTTGACAAAGAGGCTTTTCGCTTTTTCAACAAACTGGCATCCGATGAATTTTACAACATCACACGGTTCATTACATTCTTTGGAACCACCGAGTTTTTATTACCTTCCTTCCTGGCCTTGCTGCTCTACTTCATCTTTACAAAACAAAAAAAATATGCGATTGAGCTGGGTATCTTAGGCGCTTCCAGCACAGGTCTGCTTTTTGGACTAAAGGCCCTGTTCAAAAGAGAACGTCCCCAGTTTCCCGTATTTGAACATGTAGGCGCTTATAGTTTTCCCAGCGGGCACGCCCTGCTCAGCTTTGTATTTTGCAGCTTTATCATTTACTGGATCTGGAGCCGGAAGACAAGCCCGGTACCCAAATACCTGCTTACCATCTTCCTGCTGGTTTTTGCTCTGAGCCTGGGCATTAGCCGCATTATTTTACGGGTGCACTATGCCACCGATGTTATTGCCGGATTTTGTATTGGCCTAACATGGCTGATCCTGAATTTTTGGGTGCAGAAATATGCAGAACGGAAAAAAGCGCTAAAGGCAAAAGCATAATACAATTCCCCAAAGGCAGGAAATCTACAGCTGTTCCTTTTTCTTTTCGGTAAAAAGAACTGCTCCGACCAGCCACTTCATTCACTGGTTTAGTTTTTGTGAACCCTAGTTCAGAAAGATTGTTTATCAAAAAAGAAGATTATGACAGCACAATTACCAGCATGGTTTCGCTTTTTCAACGGAAGACTTGTATTGTTAAGTTTTGTAACGGCAGTTTTGATGGCCTCCTGTGCTACCCGTGAAAGGTTTGCCACGTCTACCGTAGTGCCTGCCGCCACAGGTGAGGTGAAGGTGAAAAAAGACGATAATAACAACTACAGTGTAAAAGTTTCAGTAGAAAACCTGGCAGACCCTAAACGGCTGCCGCAACCCAGGTCGGTGTATGTGGTATGGGCCCAAACGGGTGGTGGCAATCCACAAAACCTTGGGCAACTGCGCTCTTCCAGCGGACTGTTTGGCAGCAAGCTGAAAGCTGAACTAGAAACCGTAACGGCTTACAAACCTTCACGGGTTTTTATTACGGCTGAAGAAGTTCCCACTGTACAATATCCCAGTTCTTACGTGATTTTGAACACCAATACATTTTAGTATTGTCGCAGAAAGAACCGAAAAGACAAGGAAAACGTATGCTATAAGTGAAAGCCCCTGTATATGCAGGGGCTTATTTTCTCATTAAAAACAAAGAATTATGCGGTGTAAAAATATTCAGAATCCGGGGCGGAAACAGCAGGTAAGACAGATTCTAATGGAAATCTAATTAGAATAAAAAGCCAACTCTTCGATAAAAGCAGCCTGGATTGATTGGGCTGCTTTTGTTTTTGGTATTATTCATTTTTGCTGCCGGTTATACCGGGATAAGGTCTTTGTGCGCTTCCCGCTCCCAATTCCGGTGCTGCAGCATTTCCTTCAGAAACCTACCGATAACGTCTTTGACCCCTTTTTCATTTCTTGCCGTTACTACGCCTTTGTCAGCGCCGGCATCATCAAACAGGGAAAGCTCCGGAAGGCTGCAGGCTTCAATCAGTTCCACCCCCTTGCCGGTGGCAGCAATGGGTTTGCCGTGCTTATAGGCTTCCCTGATAAAATGAATGGCGGCACCCATCATTTTCAGCTTGTTTACCGATTCTTCGCCCCCCGGTACAAACACGGCGTCGTACATCAACGAAGCAGTGGTTACATGGTTTTTGTCTGTCTTTACATCGCTGCCTTTAGAGGCTTTGCGGGTACCATGGTTTTTCGATACGATCTCGCAGGTGGCACCTTCTTTTTCCAGTGCCTTTTTAAGGTCAGCAACAACACTGCCATCCACACCATCTTCGGCAAGAACAGCCACCTTCCTGCCTTTCAAAATAACGGGATTTTTATCATAGCCAATGGTTCGCAGCACCGGAGAAACGTCCACTCTTTTTTTATCCTTGTTGCCGGCCAGCGGTTCGGCCAGCTGAACACCGGAAGGTGCTTTCACACCAATACCTGCTGCTACTTTTTCTGCCAGTTCACTATCAATCCTTGCCAGGTGATCTACCATCCGTTCGCGAATGTGCATGTGATCTACCTTTCCCAACTCAAAATGAAAACCTTCAATGATGTGCTGTTTTTCCGTATCGGACATACTCCGGTAAAACAATTGCGCCTGCGTGTAGTGGTCACCGAAGCTTTCGCTTCGTTGTTTAATTTTATGCCCATCGATTCTTTCGGCATAATGCACAAACGCTCCCAAATCGGCACCTGCTGCAAAGGGGCATCCGCCACCAAGCGAATTGGGCGAATAATTGATGCGGCCTTTCATATTCTCCTGCCGCATATAACCATCCTGCTGGTTGTTTACTACAGGTACATGTGGCCGGTTGATGGGTATCTGCACGAAATTAGGCCCGCCCAGGCGGATCAGTTGTGTATCCAGGTAAGAAAACAGTCTTCCCTGCAGCAGGGGATCGTTTGTGAAATCAATACCGGGTACCAGGTTGCCGGGATGAAACGCAACCTGTTCGGTCTCCAGGAAAAAGTTATCGGGATTACGGTTCAGTGTTAATTTACCCACACGCATCACCGGTACCAGTTCTTCGGGCCACAGTTTTGTTGCATCCAGAATATCAAAGTCAAAATCAAATTCCTCTTCTTCCCGGATGACCTGGAAACCTAATTCAAATTCGGGAAAGGCACCTTTCTCAATGGCTTCCCACAAATCGCGGCGGTTAAAGTCTGCATCCATGCCGGCCAGTTTGACCGCTTCTTCAAAAACAAGCGAATGCACACCGGCCAACGGTTTCCAGTGAAGCTTGCAAAAATGACTTTCTCCTTTTTCATTAATGAGCCGGAAGGTGTGCACCCCGAAACCTTCCATGGTGGCATAACTGCGGGGAAAGGACCTGTCGGACAGGACCCACATGATCATGTGCATGCTTTCCGGCATCAATGAAATAAAATCCCAGAAATTATCATGCGCAGCGGAGGCCTGTGGCATTTCATGATGCGGCTCCGGCTTGATGGCATGAACAAGATCGGGGAACTTGATAGCATCCTGTATAAAAAAGGGCGGCATGTTATTGGCCACCAGGTCGTAGTTACCTTCCACCGTGTAAAACTTTGTAGCAAAACCCCGCACATCTCTCACGGTATCGGCAGAGCCGCGGAAACCTACCACCGTAGAAAAACGTGTAAACGTTGGCGTTACCAAGCCAGGATCGGTGAGAAACTTTGCACGGGTGTACTGTTTCATGCTGTCGTCGTAAACCCTGAATTCGCCGTGTGCTGCCGATCCCCTTGCGTGTACAACCCGTTCCGGTATGCGCTCATGATCGAAATGGGTCATCTTCTCGCGGAAATGGAAATCCTCCATAAGGGTTCCGCCCCGTACCGATGCTTTCAGCGAATTGTCGTTGTCACTGATTTTTACTCCCTGATCTGTGGTAATGTGTTGTGTGTTCTGCTGGTTGTTTTTTTCTTTTTTGCCCATAACAATTGTATTTGTATTTACCTGTTCATATGGCCGGAGAAAGTGGAGCTAACTGGCAGCAGTGCTGCAGAACATTGGTGGCTTTACGGATAAATAAAACGGAATAACTAATGTAAAGAATGGCCAACAAGCCAATTATTAGAAAACCATTAATATCATCAACAGTAGGTGCAAGCAAAAACAGGACCGCGACCCCTGCATCAAACACATCAAAACACAAGGCATAGTTTCTGTGACACATGCCACAGTATAAAAATCTGTGAATGAAAAGCTTTGCCGACTTTATCCGCAACTGGTTTTTAAAACTAAAAGAATGGATGCAGCCCAATGCAGCAGATCCGCTGCTGCTGCAGCTGCTCAAATTCATAGGGAAATGTATTGCATTGCTGGTACTGATTGCCCTGTCGCCAATTATTCTTGTGGTATTGTTGTTTGTTTTTATGGCAGCTTTTTAAAACAGATTAACACTTCCTCTTTTTGTTTGATTGTACACAGCGTTTTCATCATATGCATTACACAAAATGAATTTCAAACATGCAACAGCGTATAGTAATTCAGCAAGCCATTTCTTCACCTCTTTTTATAGTGTGTAGTTTCCTGTTCCTGGTGCACCAGTTGCTGCAGCTAGGATTGGGTATACAGCTACCATTTGCAGATGCTTACCTTGATAACTTCCTGGCAATGCCTGTTATTCTTTCCCTGCTGAAGGCGGAACATAGCCTTCTTTTTCAAAAAGGGCCCGGTTATCGGCTTCCGCTCCTGACATGCGTGATTGCAACTATTTATATCAGCGTCATTTCAGAATTGGTTTTTCCGCAGGTATCTTCCCGCTTTACGTTTGACCCGCTTGATTTTGTTTTTTTCTTTTTGGGTACCGGCCTGTTTGTGATGGTAAACCGTTCCTGGTTAGGGTAAAACAAATCCAGGTTTGTACAGGAAAGCTTTGGAGACTTATTTCTTTTCAGCCTCTTTTTTTGTTTCCTTGCTTTTTTCTACTTCCTCTGCATCGAAATGCACCAGGTAAAGTTCCCTCACCAGCACCATCAGCACCACCATTACCGGTGTTGCCAGCACAAGCCCCCAGCCACCGGTTAACACCCCCATGATCAATTGCGCAATAATGATCAGGGCCGGCGGGATACTGAGCATGCGTTTCTGGATCTGTGGCGTAACGAAGTTGCTTTCCAATGTCTGCACCAGGATGTACAAACCGGCAATGATGAGAGCCGTGGTGGGACCTTGCAGAAATCCTATCAGCACGGCGGGGATCATTGCGATCAGCGGACCGAAGTTGGGGATGAAGTTAAGAAGGCCTGCGATCAACGAAAGAACCAGCCACATGGGTACCCCAATGATCAGGAGCCCAATAGCGGTTAAAATAAACACCACGAACATGGCAAAGATCTGTCCCTTCAGCCAGCGACTAAGGGATTCGCCGAGTTTGGTGACGACATCGTTTGCTTTTTGTTTACCCGAAGGCGGCACCAGCTTTACAATGCCGTTGATATAGCTTCTGGGCGAAACCGTGAAAAAGATACCGAGAAAAAGAACAATGTAAACATCACCCAGCACACCAAACGTGCTTTTGAAGAAGGTTTGCAATACAGAAGTTGCCTGACCCGACACATCATCCGAGGTAGCGGTCTCCAGCACCCGGCGCCCCAGGCTGCTTTGGGCCAGTTTTGTTTTTACATTTTCAACTGCGGAGGGCAAGGTTTGTTTCAGATCGCTTATTTGTTGCGAAATGGAATTGCCGGTGAGCCAGAAAAATCCAAAAAGCAGTAGCAGGGAACCTATGATTGAAATGGTGAGGGAAAGGCCTTCTTTCAACCCAAATTGACGATGAATAATGCCGGCCAGTCCTACAAAGAAGATGGCAATAAGGGAGCCTGCAAACAAAAGGAGCAAAACATTAAAAATGACTTTAATGATCCAGAGAAGTATAACCACCAGGGCAACAATCCCTGTTGCGGTCCAGACTTTTTTCCGGAAGTCTTTTGCTTCGGTTTTATTCATACCCCTGTACTCCCTGCATCTTTAATGCCACGCCACTTACAGATTGCCGGTCCGGGTCAGCGGACAGCGTTAACGCCAACATCAAACCGGTATAACAATGTAACCGTATTGGTGGGGCCGTTTTGCAGCAGGCTTGGTTTTAAATGACAAATGCCATCAGGGTGATGGCATGAAAAAGAGGGAACCGAGAACCCCGGACGCCCGGGACCAGCATTATTTTGGCTCTTTCGAACGGTGGCAAATTACCTCAACCGAAAAGCTGAAAGCCAGGGCAAAGGCAACGCCTTGCCAGAAGGACTGCTCTTTAACAAATGCAATGATCATCATTACAAAGCAAAAGATGCTTACCATTACCGTTAGGGCATTTTTTTCAGTCAAATATTGTTTCATATGTGTGAAAAGTTAAAGTGGATCTTACACGAAGCGCCGAGGAAGCAAATGTAGGCCGCAGAAGGATTTGGCAAATTATATAGTCGTTAAAAACCGAAAAAGCTTCGGTCAATCCAGAATCGCCATGCACTGCCTGCAAGGCAGCGCATGCAAGAGAAAATACAGGATGCTGGTCAACAGCAGAATTACGAAAATATACCTGTCATATATTGGTCTTCAACGAAAACTTAGACCCTTTTACCCCCCTGTTTTCTATATTTACATTTCATCTAAAAGATTAGGTACATGAGACCAAACGATTTTCTTTTCTCCAATGCACCCGAACCACACCGTATCCGTACCAAACAAATCCTGAAACAGCATCCCCAGATCCGCAATCTGATCGGAAAGAACGTTTACAGCATTTTTGCCATCCTTTTTCTCGTTAGCATACAGGTATTCCTGGCCTGGTTTGTTGCCGATAAAAGCTGGTGGTGGATTGTTGGGGCCGCTTACCTAGCCGGCGCCTTTGCCGATCATGCCCTTTTTGTCATGATTCATGAGGCGACCCATAAACTGATTTTCAAAGGGACAGTTGCCAACCGGCTGGCCGGTATTTTGGCCAACCTGCCGCAGGTATTTCCAAGCGCTATTGCGTTTGAACGTTATCACATCAAGCACCACTCTTTCCAGGGCATACATGAGCTGGATGCTGACCTGCCGAACCGCTGGGAAGCCAAACTCATCAATAATTACTTTATCGGAAAAGCAATCTGGTTTCTTTTTTACCCACTTTTCCAAGCTTTTCGTGTAGCCCGCCTGAAAGAGATCAAACCTTTTGATGGGTGGATTGCGTTTAACTGGATCGCCAACATTGCCTTTGTAGCTGCCATCTGGTACCTTTTGGGCCCCAAGGCGGTTGCCTTCCTGACACTGAGCTTTTTCTTCTCCGTAGGACTACACCCCCTGGGTGGCCGCTGGATCCAGGAGCACTACCTGGTGCATGGCGAGCAGGAAACGTATAGCTATTATGGTCCTCTGAACAAGGTTGCCTTTAATGTGGGATACCATAACGAGCACCATGACTTCCCGTCCATTCCCTGGAACAAGTTGCCGCAAGTTCGCAAGCAGGCCTCGGAGCACTACGATACGCTGTATTACCACACCTCGTGGACCAAGCTCTTTTTCCGCTTCCTGTTCGACAGAGAGCTTTCGCTCTGGTCGAGGATTGTACGGAAAAACCGTGGCAAGGTGAAACTGACGGATGAATCGAAGCCGGATGTTGAATTAGTGGTCGTGGAAAACAAGAGTAAAAGCGATGAAATGGTAAACACGATTTAACCCTATTGTATCTCCCTATCCTGCTGAAGACCAAGAGATAACATCTAACATGGAAACACCAAATGCACATAAACTTGATATGAAGGGCCGACACATCCTGTGGGCTGATGACGACACGGACGACCTGATGCTGATGCGCCAGGTGCTACAGGAGTTGGGCGACAATTATAATATTAAGGAAGTACACAACGGAAAGGAAGCGCTGGACTACTTACAAAAGGGGAAAAGCATAAGAAACCTTCCCTGTCTCATTATCCTGGATATGAACATGCCGGTGATGGATGGCAAAGAAACCCTGGCCCGCATCAAAAAGGATAACGAGCTTAATGAAATCCCGGTTGTATTTTTTACCACCTCCAACAGCCAGATGGATAAGCTTTACTGTAAGCACCAAGGGGTAGAAATGATCACCAAACCGCCCCAGTACGCCAACTTAAAGGATGCCGTGCAAAAGCTGCTCAAATATTGTACTCGATAAAGGCCACTTCGGTGGCCTTTTCTTTGCATACTGCCTTTTAAAATGACACCCATGAAAAAGGCAATTTTCTCTTCACTGGCCCTACTCCTCTCCTCTATTGTCTTTTCACAAACACAGATCGGCATCAAAGGGGGACTTAACATCAATGATATAGATGATAACCGGTACGGGAATAATACCGCTACCCGCATCGGCTATCATGGCGGTTTGTTGTTCCACATCCATGTGCAACGCAAACTGGCGGTACAGCCCGAATTGGTTTTTTCATCACAGGGAGCCAAGTACACTCATCCGGATTTTAATGGTGACCTGGTAACGAATTACCTGAACATCCCGGTTCTGCTGCAATACATGGGTAGTCGCGGTATTCGCCTCGAAACAGGTCCACAAGTCGGTTTCCTGCTCGATGCAGAACTGAAACGCAATGGAAATACTGTGGCCGATCTCAAACGCAGCATGAATGAAGCAGATTTTTCCTGGGCCTTTGGATTGGGCTTTTTATCCCGCAGCGGCCTGGGTGCCGATGCCCGGTTTAACCTTGGCCTCACCGATATTTTTGAGCAAGGCGGCCGGCAGTCGAAACACCGTGTCTGGCAGATTGGACTTTTTTACCAGTTCAGACCGTGAGTGGTGAGTGGTGAGTTAAGATTCTGAAAGATTTTTTGACGCTGATTGTTTGCAAAAAGCCGTAAATAGAAAAATGTCTCTTTTGGGAGACATTTTTTATTTTTCAGCATTGATAATAACCCATGACGTTTTCATTTACAAAAGAAATTATCCTGGAAAACAGCCGTGTCCTGCTGCGGCCACTGCAACCCGGCGATGTTGAGAACCTGCTTCCTGTTGCCACAGCACAGAGCGATCTTGTACAATACTCACCTTACGAGATTCATACTCCGGACCTGCTGGCGGCCTATATCAACCATTCGCTGGCCGAAAGGGCTGCCTGCTCCCGCTTCCCTTTTATTGTTTTTGATAAAAGAGCAGCATCTTACGCTGGCAGCACCTCGATTGCCAATGTTTCCAATAAAGACCAAAGGCTCGAGATTGGCTGGACATGGATCGGCAGGAACTTCCAGATGACAGGCCTGAACCGTGCCTGTAAATTCCTGCTTCTCTCCTATGCATTTGAGGAGCTGGAATTTGAACGGGTTGAATTTAAGACCGATGCCCGCAACCAGGCCTCCCGAACGGCCATTGAAAAAATTGGGGGGCAATACGAAGGCACCCTGCGCAGCCATACCGTGATGCTGGATGGATTCAGAAGGGATACGGTTTACTACAGCATTTTAAAGCCGGAGTGGCCGGGCCTGAAACAAACTGTCTTTAAAGAATGGATCGACAGCAGCGTAACAACAGGTATGGACAAGTGAAATAGATTTTTACAAGTTCCGGCCTGCAGCTATCCGGTTTCCCATACAATACCTAACAACGCTCATAGGGCAGCACCCTACCCTGAACTAGCTTTGCTGCATGGTCTTACAGATTTATGCCCTTCTTATGCTGGTGTTGTGGGCAGGCATGTGCATTTACCTGCTCATAAGCTCCCGGCGCATTGCCTATCTTAAATCGATCCCTCCGCTTAGCGGCTCCACCCTCCCTTCCGTTTCCGTAATTATTGCGGTGAAAGATGAAGAGGCCGAAGTGGAAGAAGCCCTTCGCAGTGTCTGCAACCTGCACTATCCGGATTTAAAAATTGTTGTGATCAATGACCGGTCCACTGATAACACACCCGTGATCCTGGAGCGGATGGCACAGAATAACCCTTTAATTGAGGTCATCACCATAGAGAACCTGCCTGCCGGCTGGCTGGGGAAAAACCATGCGTTGTACCAGGGTTACCTTGCCTCCTCATCGGAGTGGCTCCTGTTTGCCGATGCGGATGTTTTGTTTGCGCCGGATGCGTTGCGCAAGGCAATGCGGTATGTACAACAGCACAACCTGGATCACCTGACGGCACTACCGGAAGTAACCTCCCGGTCTTCTCTTTTCAAAAGCGTGATGAACACGTTTGCCCTGATGCTGAATGTAAAACTCCGGCCCTGGGATATTGCCAATCCGTCTTCCAAAGCATCCATGGGTGTGGGTGCTTTCAACCTCGTTAAACGATCGGCCTACGAAGGTGCCGGTACGCACCAGGTCATCTCGCTGCGTCCCGACGATGACCTAAAACTGGGCGAACGCATCAAAGCGGCAGGTTTCCGGCAGAACATTGTTTTTGGCGACAACGAAATCTCGCTTCAATGGTATACGAGCCTGGGAGAGTTTGTAAACGGACTGATGAAAAATACGTTTTCGGTTGCCAACTACAACATTTTTATGGCGCTGGGTATGGCGTTATCCACTTTGCTCCTGGTGGTGTTGCCCTGGCCTTTGCTGCTGGTTTTTGGTTTCCCGTATTCCATCATTGCGGCAGCTATTTTTCTTTCGCAATTGGTGATCATGTTAGGGGTAAAAGGCGTCCGGGCGAAGTGGTGGCATGCCTTGATGATACCATTTTCAGGGCTGGTGATGGTGTATATCATCCTGGTTTCTGCCTTCCGCACTTTACAACAAGGCGGCATTTACTGGCGAAACAGTTTTTACCCGCTGGCCGAATTAAAAAAACAAGGATAGCTGGCTGTAACAAACAGGTGCCGTTCGTCGTCATATGCATGTTCCGGCAATAAAAATAACCATATGACCACCCTGTCGTTTGCCCTTCCTGACCAGTCGTTTCTTTTCCATACACTGCAACGTTGTCATTATATTGACCGTTGTCAGAAGATGTTTGCTGATGTGCAGGATGATATCCAACTTACTGATGCTGTGCAGGCATTTTTTTCAACAGAGCCTTACTGGGTAAAGGTTTTGCTGGCCTTCCGAAACAAGGTGGGCAGCTTTCTTGGGTTAAAGCCTTTCCTTTCCGGATTTACAGAAGAAAGAAACTGGTGGTATGATACTAAGTCAGAAGGACTTATCTCCTTCCCTTTGCAACTGTTCAGTCATTCCGAAAACGAAATTGTTCTGGGCGCAGACGACAGGCACCTGAACTTCCGCATTTCATTTTTCCTGGAAAATGGCCATCTGCCCGGCACAAAACGACTGACCGTTACCACCATGGTACAGTTCAACAATAGCTGGGGACGAGTGTATTTTCTGCCCGTACAGCCTATGCACAGGCTGGTGATGCCATCGCTCTTACGAAATGCTGTTCGCACCCTAGAAAAGAAGCGTTCACGCTGGCTGTAGAAGATCAGGTTTCATTCAGTACCAACGCATCCAGGTTTTTGAGGCCAATGCTTTTTTTGGAGAGAAAACCTTCTGCATACTTCACCCCGATCCGTTTGCCCAAAAGGCGGGCCCTGGCGGTAAGCGCTTCCATAAAATCCGGCGAAGAAATATAGGTTTGCGGATCGCTGCTGGCATCGGGCAAGAACTGGGTGCGGTAGGCTTTAATAGCTTCTGTGCGCTGCTCCCATACATCGGTAACATCCAAGATGATATCCGGTTCAAAAAAACGGTCCTGGATATAGTGCAGCAACATTTTAGGCCGCCATTTTTCCTGTTCCTCACCGTCATCACCAACGGTTTTAATCTGGCGAAGCCCGGCAAAAAAACAGGCATCATATATCAGCCAGCCTGCCCGTCCATGATCGGGATGACGGTCTTCGAGAATATTGCCGATGACAATCTCCGGCCGGTATTTACGAATGACTTGTATGAGTTGTTTTTGGTGTTCTTCGTCGTTGCGGAAAAAACCATCACGCATTTTCAGGTTTTCCCGTACGGCAAGTCCCATCACATTGGCAGCGTCGGCCGCTTCCTGGTAACGGGTTTCAATTGTTCCCCGTGTACCCAGTTCACCCTGGGTGAGATCTACAATGCCTACCTTTTTTCCTCTCCGGGCCTCACTGATGAGTGTACCGGAGCAGCCTAATTCCACATCATCGGGATGCGAACCGATGGCGAGTATGTCTAATTTCATGGCGGAAAGATATGAAGGAGTCAGGAGTCAGAATGCAGGAGCCAGGAGATTGGAAGTCTTGTCGAAGGAAATTAATTTAAAGGAATGGAAAAAAGCAAATCCTTCCAGGACCTTGTTGTTTGGCAAAAGGCCCACGCTTTTGTACTGCTGGTTTACACCTGTACAGAGTCTTTTCCAAAGCACGATATTTATGGACTTACGTCTCAATTTAGAAGGGCCGCAGTATCACTAGCTGCTAACATTGCGGAGGGTTATAAAAAGAAAGATTACAAAAACAAGCTACAGTTTTTGAACATTGCTCATTCATCCCTTGAGGAATGCACGTATTATATCATTCTTTCCAGAGACCTGAATTATCAAAACGATGAAAAACTTGCTGGACAAATAGAAGAAGTCAGCAGGCTATTAACCGCATACGCAAAAGCCATACAACAGAACCACTCAGATGCGAGACAGCCCACCTCCTGATTCCTGCATTCTGACTCCTGACTCCTACTTGTGCACTTCCGACGTAAAATGAAACTCGATATCCGGATTGTTGGTGCGTTCGGTATTCAGGAACCATTCACTTTGCGCCAGGTATACCAGGTGGCCGTCTTTGTCTTCGGCAATGTTGCCGCTTTTAAAACGGGTGAATTCTTCCAGCTTTTTGGGGTCTTTGCTGGTGATCCAGCAGGCTTTGTAAAACGGCAGGGAATTAAAGACCACCGAGGCGCCATATTCGTGCAGCAGGCGGTATTGAATCACCTCAAACTGCAGTTCGCCCACACAGCCAATGATTTTTTTATTGCCTCCATACTGGGTAAACAACTGCGCCACTCCTTCATCGGTCAATTGCAACAAACCTTTCTCCAGCTGTTTTGTCTTCATCGGGTCTTTGTTGACCACTTCTTTAAAGATTTCCGGTGAAAAGGTAGGAATGCCGGTAAAGAAAAACTCTTCGCCTTCAGTAAGGGTGTCACCAATCTTAAAGTTTCCGGTATCGAAAAGGCCTACCACATCACCGGGATAAGCATCATCTACAATGCTTTTTTCCCGGGCCAGGAAAGAATATGGGTTGCTGAAGCGAACATCTTTATCCAGCCTTACATGGTGAAAATACTTGTTGCGCTCAAACTTTCCTGAACACACCCGCAGGAAGGCAATCCGGTCGCGGTGCTTGGGATCGAGGTTGGCGTGAATCTTAAAAATAAAGCCGCTGAACTTGTCTTCATTTACGGCCACTTTGCGGGTGTTGGTTTCCCGGTCTTTGGGTGCCGGCGCAATGCGGATAAACGTATCCAGCAATTCCTGTACACCAAAGTTGTTGATGGCACTGCCAAAAAACAGTGGTGCCACATCACCCTTAAGATAAGTATCCACATCCAGGTCGCCATAAACACCGCTGATCAGTTCCACGTCTTCCCGCAGGGTATCAGCATCCCGCTCCCCGATTTTTTCATCCAGCTCTTTAGATGAAAGGTCTGCGATAGAGATTGTTTCTTCATCTCCGGCTTTGGTATTGGCTGTAAACAGGCGCAGGTTTTTATTGTGCAGGTTATACACACCTTTAAAATCCTTTCCCTGGTTGATGGGCCAGGTCATCGGGTGCAGCGAAATGGATAATTCTTTTTCGATTTCTTCCAGCAGGTCAAACCGGTTCTTTCCGTCCCGGTCCATTTTATTGATAAAGACAATCACCGGCGTTTTGCGCATGGCAATTACCTGCATCAGCCGGCGGGTTTGCTCTTCTACCCCATTTACACTGTCCACCACCAGGATCACGCTATCAACTGCAGTCAGCGTACGAAAAGTGTCTTCCGCAAAGTCTTTGTGGCCCGGCGTATCCAATAAGTTAATCAGGGTGCCGTCGTATTCAAAGCTCATGACCGATGTGGCCACGGAGATTCCGCGTTGCCGCTCAATTTCCATAAAGTCGGAGGTAGCCGCTTTTTTGATCTTGTTGCTTTTTACGGCACCGGCTACCTGGATGGCGCCACCGAAAAGGAGCAGCTTTTCCGTCAGGGTCGTTTTCCCCGCATCGGGGTGAGAGATAATGGCAAACGTTCTGCGTTTATGTATTTCGTTCTGATATTTCATTTGTCTAATATGCTAATGTGACAATTTGATAATGAAACAATGTCTGGCCTTGATGCTGATGAATGCCGAAAGCATTGCTTCCATGAATTATTGTAAAACAAAACAATGCATGATTACATTGGCTCATTATCAAAGAATCGCATTGGTTTTCGCGGCGCAAAGGTACAGCCCATAACGTTAAAGAAGAATTGAAATCAGCATATGGGGTGTATCCAAGCAAATTCTGGCATATGCGATAAGTTTCTACAGTTTTTGTTAATGAAAATCTAACCAGCAGTGTTCCCACGGATTACTGTGGAATTTCTACCTCTGGAAAAGGCGAAATATTACTGAACATGTGCTATATTCTGTTGATTTAAAGCTTATTGGAATTTTTGGTACTATTTTTTAAGGAAGAGTAGTGTATCAATTGAAGTGCTATGTCACAGGAGTCAAGGAATAAACCAGGTGGTGATAGGGACACAATGCGTACCGCTAACCAATCGGGTGATCGAAAGAATTATGAAGGGTTCGAAGGGATGAATTACGAACAGCCCCGACAACCATTCAATCCTAAATATTTAAGCAGGAATCGCTCTAAAGACGAACGTAAAGATGGAAAAAGACCGGATGAAGGGTAATCCTTACTCTCCAATTTTAAAAAAGTCTCCTTTGCAGGAGACTTTTTTTATTTCTTTAAAGAAGCACCCTCAGGCGCTAATAAAAGGCTGAAACGGATACCTACCGCATAATCTTCAGGTGCCGGTCCAGCTTTTCCAGCAGCACGTCGGTATTAAATGGCTTGGTAACAAAATCGTCGGCGCCGTAAACTTCAAACTGGAGAGCCGCTCCCGGGTGCCCCGAGAACATAATAACGGGAATGTGGCTGGTGGCCAAAGAAGCTTTTAATTCGCGGCAAAGTTCCCTGCCATCATCGCCGGAGAGCAGTACATCCAGCAGGATGATTGAAGGCAGTTTTTCCTCCAGCTTTTCCAATGCTTCTTCCCGCCTGGATGCCGTTTCAACATGATAACCCTGCTTCTGCAACAACCGGCTCATCGCTGTCCTAACATCCGGGTCGTCATCAATTAATAAAATCGTGGTCATATAGCCTGAATCGTTTGGTGTTTTCTATTGGTATTTACATGATTATAAAAACAATGATAATAAAAGTTCAGCACATTAAACTCAGCTTTCCTCTTGTTTCTGTTACATTTGTTCCATGCGCCGCTTTTTTGAGATCGCCGGAAGCAGTTTCAGGCTTGCCATGCTGGAGTTGTGGAAAAACAAGCTGCGCACCTTTCTTTCTCTCTTTGGTATTACCATTGGAATCTTCTGCATCATTGGTGTGCTGGCCACTGTCAATAGCCTCGAACGGAACCTGCAAGCGGAGATCCGGTCACTGGGCACCAATACGATCTACGTTGATAAATGGCAGTACAGCGCAGGCCCCGATTTTCCCTACTGGAAATTTGCCCGGCGCCCGGTACCGCAATTCAACGAACTTTCTGAGATCATGCGCAGAACGGCAACGGCCAAATACGCTGCTTTTAAGATCAATGCAAACAGCAACGTGGAAGCAGGCAGCAGCGTAGCAGGAAACATTCGTATCTATGGCATCAGCGAAGATTTCGTCAATATCCAGCCACTGGAAATCCAGGCAGGCCGTTTTTTGACCGATGCGGAATTTTACCGGGGTGCCAACACGGTGGTAGTAGGATTCACCCTCGCTGAAAATCTGTTTGGTAGTCCCGAAGCCGCGCTGCAAAAAACGGTCACCATTCGCGGTCAGCAAAACAAAATTGTTGGTGTAATCAAAAAGCAGGGAACACAGCTTATCGGCGGCTGGGGTTTTGATGCTTCTGTTATCATGCCTTACAAATTTGCCCGAACCATCATGGATGAAAAAAAGGCCGAGCCACTGATTCTGGTTCAGGGCAAGGATGGCATCAGCAGTAAGGTACTTCAGGATGAATTGAAGGGAACGATGCGGGCTGTCCGGAAGCTGCGGCCTGCTGAGGAAGATAATTTCACCCTGAACGATGTAGCTGAATTTAGCGAAGTAATGAGCAAAGCCTTTGTCAGCGTCAACATTGGCGGCTGGATCATTGGTGCGCTTTCTTTTATTGTAGGAATTTTTGGCGTGGCCAACATCATGTTCGTCACCGTTAAGGAACGAACGCCGCAGATCGGGCTGAAAAAAGCCCTAGGCGCCAGGAAAAAAGTGATCCTTACCGAATTCCTGCTGGAGTCTGCCTTCCTGTGTATCCTTGGTGGCCTGGTTGGACTATTACTTATTTTCATCCTCACCAAAATCGCCACGGCTTTGCTGGGTTTTCCTATCTTTCTTTCTGCCGGTGTTATATCCATTGCCATTGCCATCTGCATAGCCGCTGGCATTGCTGCCGGTATTGTACCGGCCTACAGGGCCGCTACACTTGACCCGGTTGTGGCGATCCGCAGTTAAGATGAATGGCTTACGGGTTGATTCGTTGCTTAGTTTTGCGGCTGTTTACGTAATACCTTTCAACTTGTCAGTAACTATTTTAGCGATAGAGTCTTCTTGTGATGAAACATCGGCTTCGGTTTGCCGGGACGGTAAAATCCTCTCAAACTATATTGCCAACCAGAAAGTGCATGAACAATATGGTGGCGTTGTGCCTGAACTGGCCAGCCGGGCACATATGCAGAACATTGTCCCGGTAGTGGATGTAGCCCTGAAGCAGGCGGGCACCAGGATGGATGAGATTGATGCCATAGCATTTACGCAGGCACCCGGGCTGATCGGTTCACTGCTTGTCGGCAGCCAGTTTGCCAAATCACTTTCGCTGGCTCTTGCCAAACCGCTCATTGCTGTACACCATATGCAGGCACATGTACTCGCCAACCTGATTCCCGAACGAAAACCCTCCTTTCCTTTCCTGTGCCTGACGGTAAGCGGCGGGCATACGCAAATTGTAGTTGCCAACAGTTCTTCGGACTTGAAAGTAATTGGCGAAACGCTGGACGATGCCGCCGGCGAAGCGTTTGACAAATCTGCCAAGCTGCTGGGGCTCCCTTACCCCGGTGGACCCCTGATTGACAAATACGCAAAAGAGGGTGATCCTAAGAAGTTCAGTTTCGCCGAACCGCAGATACCGGAGCTGGATTTCAGCTTCAGCGGGCTGAAGACGTCCATTCTTTATTTCCTGCAAAAAGAAACAAAAGCGAATCCTGACTTTATCAAAGAGAACCTGGCAGACCTCTGTGCGTCTATACAGGAAAGGATCATTACCATCCTGCTGAAAAAGTTCAAAAAAGCTGCCTTGCAAACCGGCATAACTGACCTCTGTATAGCCGGCGGTGTATCGGCCAACAGCGGTTTGCGCAAAGCATTTGAACAGATGTGCGCGGACAATGGCTGGAAAAGTTTTGTCCCTCCGTTTGAATATTGCACTGATAATGCCGCTATGATCGCCATTACCGCTTATTATAAATACCTGGACGGGCAATCTACTCTCCTTTCCGTTAGCGCTTCGGCCAGGGCAAGTTGGGAGTGAAAAGATTAAAGAGAGATTGTTTTTTCTTGTTGTATGCCAAACCCATTTTTCCGGTTTAAACAATTTACGGTTTATCATGACCGTTGCGCCATGAAGGTCACAACGGATGCCTGCCTGTTTGGTGCGTGGACGGCGGAGATAATTGGCAAAAAACAACCGGCAATAAGCAATGAGCGGTTTTTAGACGTTGGCGCAGGAACGGGACTGCTTTCGCTGATGGTGGCACAACAAATCAAGTGTCAGATTGATGCCGTAGAAATTGAGGCAGGTGCGGCTGAACAGGCAAAGGAAAACATAGCAGCATCGCCGTGGAAAGGGTCCATTCATGTGATCAATGAAGATGTGTTGCAATGGAAACCGAATATGAAATACGGCATCATCTTCTCCAACCCGCCTTTTTATGAAAACGAAATCCGGTCGGAAAAAAGGGAAAAGAACATGGCACACCACGATAGTGGTTTAAAGCTTGAAGCACTGCTCTGTTTTATCAAGGAAAATCTGGAAGCAGACGGTATTTTTTTCCTTCTGTTACCGGCCAAGCGGAAGACAGAGCTTGCCTTGTTGCTGGAAAAACATGATTTATTCCCCGAAAGGATAGTTCAGGTTCAACAAACTGTAAAGCACCAGCCCTTTCGGCTGATGCTGCAGGGCTGTTTAAAAAATAGCGAAGAAACAAATGAAGGTTTGCTGGCTATCAAAGATAGCGGCGATGCGTACACACCTTCTTTTATCCGTTTACTCCACCCTTATTATCTCTACCTGTAAGCAGCTAGTAAAATAGAAAGGGATTCCTGCTTTACTCATGTACAGCAATGGAAAATTTCCCAGGCCGATTTAAATCTCGCCTTCCGTTCTGAATTGCGTGATCTCTGCCGTCAGGCTGTTCACCAGGTCATGGTAGTTCTCCAGGTCAGAGATCCAGATCTTTCCTTTTCGGCGAATGACTACCTTTTCCGGAACATAACCATCGCCGCTGTTGTCTTTGTGCCCGTAGAGCCTTAACTGGTAAATATCATCTTCCTGTCTTGTTACATCGTATACAAGCGGCGCATCCTTGTAGAGTACCATTATTTTTAATGCCATCTTCTTTGTTTTTAATGAGCATGCACCGGGGAACTTACCCCGGTGAATGTTCTTGAATTAATGTCAAAGACATCAGAGTGTGTCATCATGTGCACTACAAGATTGGCCACCGAAATGGGCATCCCGTTCCTGATATCCGCAATATTGTTATGATTGATGCTGGTACCATCAATCACCACCACGCTACTTGAACCAATGGCGCTCACCTTGGTACCTTTTTCTATCACTACCCCTGTATCTTCATCCAACCCAATGCCGACAGCGCCGGGTTGTGCGGCAATAGCCTGTACAAGCCGTCCAAAGCGGCCTCTTGCATCAAAATGGGTATCGATGATTACTTCCCGCAAAAAACCAAACCCGATACTCAGCTCTACTTTTCCCTTGAGATAGGCTTTGGTCTCATCGCCACCGCAGATCATGGTATTGCTCATGGCGGCAGCACCTGCACTGGTACCGGCAATCACAAAATGTTCTGTCTCGTACCGTTCGTGTAGAATGTCCATAAACTCCGTTCCTCCTAGAACGGAGCACAGGCGCAACTGGTCGCCGCCGGAGAAAAGAATGCCGTTGCATTTTTCGAGGCGCTCCAATATTTTCTTGGAATCGGCCTCTTCGCGTTTGGTTATTTTCAGGTGTCCAATATCAATGCATCCTAACTTTTTGAAGGCTTTCTTATACACATGGGCCACTTCATCGGGAATCGATGATGCGGTGGTCACCACTTCTATCTTCGGTTCAGTTTTTTTTCCACAGAAGCCAACAATCTCGTTCAGGATACCTTGCTTGAAAAAATCCAGGCTATTCTGCCGCTCTTTTTCTTCTTCCGATCCTTTGTCTTCTGCCCCGCCAACGGCTATTAAAACTCCTTTGGGTAGTTGCATGTAATCAATCAATGAAAAAACATGCCATTATCATAAAAATGCCTGGAAGTAAGGGTATAAATGAATACTGCGATGGTTACGCATGAAAGACTGAAAGTCAGAATTATAAGGGTACTGTGAGTAAGCCCATGCATTAAACCTGGACCGTAAAAAATTGTTTAAGCGGACCTGACTTTTGGCCCAAAATTTTTCATATTAGTAGTTACGCAAAAAAACGTTTGCATGCTAGTAAAAGATATAAAAGTGCTGAGGGGACCAAATTACTGGTCAGTTAAACGGCAAAAGATCATTCAGTTTACATTAGACTTACAGGAACTTGAACAAAAACCTACCGATACCATCCCCGGTTTTCTGGAACGGATTCAACAATTGTTGCCTTCTCTCCACGAACATCGCTGCAGTGTTGGTGAACCAGGCGGTTTTTTTGAGAGAGTACGGCGGGGCACATGGATGGGCCACGTGATAGAACACATAGCGATTGAGTTGCAGATTCTCGCAGGAATTGATGTCAGCTTCGGGCAAACAAGAGGAACCGGTGTGGATGGTGTTTACCATGTTGCCTTTGAATATGGCGAAGAAGCCGAAGGACGCTATACGGTAACTGCAGCCGTTGCTATTGCCGAAGCGCTGATAAAAGGCGAAACCTACGATGTGCAAAAAGACATTGCGGAGATCCGCAATCTTTGGTTCAGGGAAAAACTGGGACCGAGTACAGGATCGATAGTAGACGAGGCAAAAAAAAGGGGAATTCCTGCTATGCGTCTGGATGACGGTTCTTTGGTGCAACTGGGCTATGGCTGTAATCAAAAACGCATTGAAGCCACCATCACTTCTCACACCAGTTCACTGGCGGTGGATGTGGCTGGCGACAAGCACAAAACCAAACAACTCCTGCAGGATGCAAATCTGCCGGTTCCGTTTGGCGAGGTTATCACAAGTATTGAAAGCCTTAAGGAAACCGTGCAGGCAATTGGTTACCCGATTGTAATCAAACCCCTGAAAGGCAATCACGGGAAAGGCGCCACCATCGATATCCAGGATTGGGAGCATGCCGAATGTGCATTTTACAGGGCCCAGAAATACGGATCCGAGGTGATTGTAGAAAAGTTCATCCAGGGTAGTGACTTCAGGATACTGGTGATCAACTACAAATTTGTAGCTGCCGCCCTGCGTACACCGGCCACCGTTATCGGTGATGGTCGTCATACCATTCTCGAATTGATTGAGATTGCGAACAAGGATCCCCGCAGGGGAAATGGCCACGACAATATACTGACCGAGATCAAAGTGGATGATATCTGCCTGGAGCTCCTGAAAAAGAAAGGGTATACGTTGGAATCTGTTCTTCAGCAAGGCGAAGTATTGGCCTTAAAACCTACCGCTAATCTTAGCACGGGCGGTACGGCTACTGATGTAACCGATGAAGTTCATCCGCAGAACCAATCGATCTTTGAACGGATTGCCCGTAATATAGGACTTGACGTTTGCGGTATTGATGTAATGGCGCCCAATCTTTCCCAACCGCTGAAAGAAACCGGTGGCGCTGTACTGGAAGTAAATGCCGCACCGGGATTTCGTATGCACCTGGAACCTACGCATGGGCGGCCCCGAAATGTGGCTAAACCAGTTGTGGATATGTTGTTTCCCAACAAGAGCAATGGACGGATACCCATTATCGCCATCACAGGTACCAATGGTAAAACCACCACTACCCGCCTGATGGCGCACATTGTAAAAACAGCTGGCTTTGTAACCGGGTTTACATCTACCGATGGCATTTATATCAACAATGAACTGGTACTGAAAGCGGACTGTTCGGGTCCTTCCTCAGCGGAAGTGATTCTTCGTGACAGTGCCGTTGAATTTGCCGTGCTGGAAACGGCCCGGGGTGGCCTTCTGCGTTCCGGACTTGCCTTTGACCAATGCGACTGTGCCATCGTAACCAATGTGGCCGAAGATCACCTGGGGATTGGCGGCATTGATACGCTGGAGAAGCTGGCAAGGGTAAAATCGGTAGTACCTGAAACGGTGCATGCCAATGGGTTTGTCGTACTGAATGCCGATGATGACCTGGTATATGCCATGCGGGAGAATGTAAAAGGCAAGGTGGCCCTGTTCTCACTGGACGAATCCAGCACCCGTATAGAGGAACACTGCGCTGCAGGCGGACTGGCTGCAGTATATGAAAACGGATATCTCCTGCTCCGCATCGGCAACCACTATATTCCCATTGAAGAAGCAGCCAATATTCCCATCACGTTTGGCGGAAAGGCAACCTTCAATATAGCCAATGCACTTGCTGCCGCACTGGCGGCTTATGCTTCACGCATCAAGCTGGGAATTATCCGCGAAGCGTTGCGCAGCTTTGTTCCATCCAGCGAGAATACGCCGGGACGTATGAATATTTTCGAGTTCAATGATTTTACGGTTATCCTGGATTATGCCCATAACCCGCATGGTGTTAAAGCGCTTGGACAGTTTGTAAAAACGATTGATGCCCATTCCCGTATCGGTATCATTACCGGTGTCGGGGATCGAAGAGATGAAGATATTATTGCTATGGGCGAGGAAGCCGCAAAGGTCTTTGATGAGATCATCATACGCCATGATGAGGACATGCGGGGCAGGACCCACGAAGAACTGGATGCCCTGCTTACAAAAGGAATACAACGGGTGAACAAGGACATCCCGATTGCTTACTATGGTAATGAATGCGAGGCTGTAGAAAAAGCAATGCAGCAACGCAGGCCGAAGACATTACTGGTTGTGTTAACGGAAAACATCCAGGCTGTTACCGAGTGTGTGCAGAAATTTAAACGGGAGGAAGAAGCAGTATTGATGAAGATGAAAACAGCAGTTTAAGCCTTTCAGTGTGGAAGAGTTTCTCCATTCGGGCAGCTGTTTTTAAACAAAAACACATGTTAAAAAAGAAAGGGTAAATATCTGGTTAAACAGATGGCGTTGGACACGGATTGTTAATAATGGAGGTGTTGCCACTGTTTATCGCGATGAAATAGTAAACGGTCATAAAAAAACATCCTGATGAACAGGATGTTTTTTTATGGGTAACCCACATGCTTCATTAATTTCTGGGGATAATGACCAATAGGCATAATAACTGCAATATTCCCCATAAAGAGAAACAACATGGAACAGAATAAATATAATCCCGATAATATTCATGAGACTGATAACAGGACCGGGAACTACGATAAGGCGAATGACCGTATGACGTTTATGACCGATCTGGAAAAGGTCCAGGCGAATCTCGAAAAATATGGTTATAACGAACAATTCAGAGTGGAGAAAGGGCACCTTGTAGGTATGGAAAGCAAGAAAAAATACAAGCCTGCCGATGTAAAAGCCGTGAATTTTTACCGATTTGAAGGTATCTCCGACCCCGACGATATGAGTATTCTTTATGCCATTGAAACCGCTGATGGCTGTAAAGGAACACTTACCGATGCCTATGGCCGTTATTCGGACGAAGAAACCGGCGATTTTATGAAGCAGGTAGAAGTGGCCAAGAAACCTGAAGGTATGGACCAGTAACAGAACTGACTTGAAGCATTACTTCGGATTACGGAGTAATGCTTTTTCCTCCATCAAACAAAAAAAAGCCTGTTGTAGAAACAACAGGCAAAAGATTGACTGCTTACATGAGAAAGTAGTTCAATTTAAACTTTTCTATGGAATATCTCCGCTTTTTTTGTACATCGATTCCAACGGTGTAAATGTCAATGATTTAATCCTGAATTGATCTTTTGAATTGAAGTGAATGCGGGACAGCAGACTGTCGGGAAAGAAGATCTCTGTCATTACAGTAAGTCCGTTATCGGCAAAAAGCTCCAGGGAAGCATTATCCAAAACCAATTCAAGATCCATTGCTTTGGCGTTAGCAATTCTTGGTGCGGTATGCCTCTTTGCAAAACCCTTTTCAAATGAAGTATTGCCTGAAGCAGAGCGATCGATAAAATAAAGGTTTGTTTTTGTTTCATATCCAACCATTACTTTTTGTCCGGCTTTATTTAAAAAAGTAATCGTGAAGTCCTTTATCGAATCTGCCTGTAAATAGATTCTTGAAGGAACAGCTGATAAGCCTTCCTGTTGAGTGAAATCATAATCCGTTGCATCAATATTTTGCAGTGTTACTGGCTTGCCTGCCAGTTGCTCCAATTCGTGAACCGGTGTTGATCGTACAAAATATTTTTCTCCTAACCTCTCAAGACTTAGTTCCCTGGGCAATGTCATAGCACTACGCCAGCTTTTCGTTGGTACCACATTCGCATATTGCCAGTTGCTCATCCACCCCATAAATATCTTTCTCTTACCAGTATTCGACCAGGTTACACCTGCATAGTTGTCTGGTCCGTGATCTATCCAGCGTATATCTGTATGGAACGGTGTAAACCTACGCCCATCAAATTTGCCGGTGAAGTATTGCGTTGCAGAACCACCATTCGGACCACCAGGGTTGATACTGACCAGCAGTATCCATACACGTTCTCCATTCAGCTCCAACGGAAACAAATCGGGACACTCCCAAACGCCTCCGTGTGCACCTACATCTTTCCCAAACTCACTTTCTTTTGTCCACTCCTTTAAATCGGAGGAAGAATAAAAGGTAATGCGGTCAAGCGTTGCCAATGTCATGATCCATTTACTTGTTTCTTCATGCCAGCTCACTTTTGGATCACGAAAGTCCCTGATGCCGGGATTCTTTAACACAGGGTTGCCGCTGTACTTTGTCCATGTTTTGCCCTCATCAAGGCTGTAAGCAATGCTCTGGTTTTGGAAGGTGGAACTCCCGGCTTCAGCACCGGCAGGATCATGATGTGTAAAGATGGCTACCATTGGTGGCTTACCGCCTGTGCCGAATCCCGAAGTATTCTTAACATCTATAACGGCGCTACCGGAGAAGATATAACCCAAACTGTCGGGGTAAAATGCAATCGGTTGATGGCTCCAATGCACCAGGTTTTTAGAGGTTGCATGCCCCCAGTGCATGGGGCCCCATATAGTGCTGTCGGGATAGTACTGATACATCAAGTGGTAAGTACCATTGGAAAATACCATCCCATTCGGATCGTTCATCCACTTTGCTTTGGGGGTAAAATGTACCTGCGGCCGGTGTTTTTCGGTGGCATATGCCGGCACAGCAGCCTGTTTCTTTATACTGCTACAGGACACGATGAATATACCAGCAAGGAGAAGAACTTTTGGATGCATACTTTTCTGGAGAAGCATGACGCGAAGTGTTTAGATGACACCAATCATTTTACCAGCTTTTTTTCAAGATCCTCAAGCGAAACGCCTTTGGTCTCTGGCATTTTCGTCAGTACCCATACCAGTTGCAGCACCATCATAAAAGCGAAAAAGGCAAAGATGGGCCAGGGATTGTCTCTGAAGACACCATTTTGTGCATCCAGAAAGACCGGTGTGATCAGGGTAATCAGTGCCGCAAAAACCCAGTGTACAGATGCGCCGAACGACTGTCCGAGAGCCCTGATGTTGTTGGGAAAAATTTCCGCTATAAACACCCATATAACCGCTCCCTGTCCAATGGCATGTGCTGCGATAAACAAAAGCAGAAATGAAAGCAGCAGTCCCGGGCCGGCACCGGCGTAAAAGCACCAGGCCACTGCTGCCAGGCTGAGAATGTATCCAAATGACCCGATAACAAGTAACGTTTTCCGCCCGATGCGATCGATCAGGTAGAGGCCCACAAAAGTGAAAATAAGATTAGTGCCACCAATGGCAATGGAATTAAACAGGGATTCTTTTGCAGCTAATCCGGCCCGTTCCAGAATCTCTGGCGCATAATAAAGAATAAAGTTGATGCCGGAAACCTGGTTGAAAAAAGCTACCATAAAAGCCAGCCATAAAACGGTTTTGTATTTTGGGCTGAAAAGCCTGGTGCTTTCACCAGTCTTTCGCTCATGCCGGTTACTTTCCTGGATGGAAGCCGTTTCTGCATCCACGTCCTGTACCCCCAGTTTTGCCAGTACTTTTTTTGCTCCGGCAGCATCACCCCTTTTGGCAAGCAGCCAACGAGGACTTTCGGGCACCCCCAATACCAGGACAGAGTATAAAACGGAAGGAACTGCCATCACACCCAACATGTACCGCCAATCGTTTTCACCTCCCACACCTTCCAGGAAATAATTAGAAAGAAATGCGATAAGGATTCCAAAAACGATATTGAACTGGTAAAGTGCCACCAGGCGGCCACGGGTAGCCGGCGTGGAGATCTCCGATACATAAGTGGGTGCTGCTACTGAAGAAACACCAATGCCCAATCCACCAATAAAGCGCATCAGCGAAAAGCTATAAGGCTCCGGCGCCAGTGCCGTACCTAATGCGGAAACGGTGAACAGGATCCCAATCCAGAAGAGGACTTTCTTACGTCCGTATTTTTCTGTGGGGATGCCGCCAAAAATGGCCCCGATCACGGTTCCCCACAATGCCATGGACATAATAAAAAAACCATGGAATAAGGGGGAGGTTTGCCAAAGCTCTTTAATCGGCAGGTTGGCACCGGAAATAACAACAGTGTCGAACCCGAATATAAAACCGGCCAGTGCTGCCGTTAGCGAAATACGCATAACATACCGGGCTGTTTCTGCAGGCATTTGGGCAGGAATCGCTTCCGCCGTTTTGTTGGTTTCAACAAACATGTTTATGATTTAAGTTAGACATCGGGAAGAATCAGCAAGATCCCATGATTGGTTTTGCTTTCTTGCTTCAAGATAAAGAATAGTTGGTATGGATGAAAACGTTCACCCCCTTGCAGCTAGATTCCTACTATACAAATCGATCATCCTGCGAAAAGCAAAATCGCAAATAGGTATGCATCCAGCGAACGAGAAAAGAAAAGTCAATCTGCTACTAAAAGCAGCAAACATGTGTTTTACTTAGCAACGGCTGAATCGATATATCCTTTTTTCAACTGCTCATAAAAAGAGCGTTTATCCACCAGCAAGGCTGCAATATTGGATATCATGGCTGCCAGCAAAAGATGAAAGATCACGCTGTGCCGGTCGGTCATTTCCAGCACCAGGATCGCGGAGGTAAATGGTGTACGGGTAACACCGGTCAGGAACCCCACCATACCGCCAAGGATCAGGATATTGGCATTGGCACCGGTAAAATCAAACACACCTGCCAGGTAAGAACCAATAGAAGCACCACCGGCCAGAGAGGGAGCAAACACACCACCCGCGGCCCCGACATTAAAACTCAGAATAGGGCCAGCAATGCGCATAACCACGGTATACCAGGAGCTTTCTTTATCAGTGGTGAACAAAACGGTACTCATTAATTCGTGTCCTGAACCCAATATGTGTTCATCAACAAAAAAAGCGGTAGCTGCCAGCACCCCGCCTGCCACCAGGATAAAAGCGATGTTCTGTGCCGCATTAAAATTCTTTTTCCAGCGCATAACGGCCAGGATAATCTTACACATCAAGGCACCGGCAATGCCCGCCAGGAGCGCAGTTGCCGCCACGCTGAAAAAGATACTGAACTTAAGATTGCGCACATCCGGGTAACCAATGTACAGGTAAGGTCCTAATAGCCCCTGTGCAGTAAGACCTGCAATGATCACTGCTGAAAAAAGCGCCGTGCGAAAAAAACGAATATGAATACGGGCCAGTTCTTCCATGGCAAAGACCAGTCCTCCCAAAGGTGTATTGAAAGCTGCCGCCAATCCGGCTGCCGCACCGGTGAGGATAAAGCTTTGATTGGAAAGCTTAGGCCAGGATTTGGGAATGCGCCTGTGAATGGCATAAAATACCGACCCTGCAATTTGGATTGTTGGCCCTTCGCGGCCAATGGCACCGCCACCCAGTACCATCAGGAAGCTTGAAACCATTTTGACCACAAGAATGCGGATGCTTAACAAGGTACCAAGCTTTTGTTCATGCCGCGGTGTTGCCAGTTCAATGGCCGCCATCACCTGCGGAATACCACTGCCTTTTGCATTGGGTGCCAGCAAGCGAACGCAAAGCCAGGCCAGCAGAAAACAAACGGGAGCCAGTGCAAAGATGGCCCAGTGATTCCACGCCAGGATTTTTGTAAGCAGGGTTTCGGCATAACCAAAAATTTTTGTGTAGGATACAGCGATCAATCCGGTCAGCAGCGATGCGATCCAGAAAGGTATCGCCTGCAGCATACTGGTGCGAAGCTGCTGCGAAAACAGGAGATCCACCACGAACCTGATTTTTGACCAGAAAGCCTGCACCCATGAACCTTTCATAGATGCAATGTAATTAAGTTAAATATATATGAACTGACTACCGAACACGCTTGCCTGTATTTTAATACGGTACTAATGTGAAAGCAATTACAATCTTAAAACATTGCGACAGGTTTTTCCGTTTGTCCGATTGGCCTTTACTTCGCAACTATTATATTTATTCCATGTCGAAGAAGTTCCTTGTTTTTGCTTGTATTTTTCTCCTGGTGCAGTCTGCCATTGCGCAAAAGCTCGATTCGCTTTTCGAGATCCAGTGGAAAGCCGATCCGCAGGAAAAGGTTTCTGTGCATTTTGATAAATCGCATTATAATCCCGGTGAGACTATCTGGTTTAAAGCTTACCTGTTTACCGGTAATCAACCATCTGTAGACAGCAAAAACTTTTATGCCGAATTGGTGGATGAACAAGGCAATGTACTGCAACAGAAAACCGCACCCATTGCTTTTGCCAGTGCCAACAGCCACTTTGATATTGATTCCAACTTTACGAAAACGGCCGTCTTCTTCAGGGGTTACACGGTGTCGATGCTGAACAGCGATACGAGTTTTATGTATACAAAACCAATCCGTATCATTCAGTCGAAAATGGCGGTGGGGAAAACTCCGGCAGCGCAGGCGCCACCTACCCTCCGGTTTTTACCCGAAGGGGGAAACTGGATTGTGAATCTTCCGTCTAACCTGGCGTTTATTGCTACCGATGACCAGGAACTTCCTGTTGACATTACCGGTACCATCAACGATAATACCGGTGCCAAAGTAGCCAGTTTCAGCTCCATTCACAATGGTATGGGTACCATTGAACTCACTCCGCAGGAAGGGCGAACCTATACGGCAACCTGGAAAACGGAGAACGGCAAGTCCTACACAACAGCACTGCCGGTTGCCCTGAAGGAAGGCATCAGCCTGAAGATCCAGAACCAGGGTACGAATAAGCGGTTCTTTATTCACCGCAGTGCAAATATTGGCGAAGCCGCTCACCAGGTGCATATTGTTGCTTACATGAACCAGCAGCTGATGTTTAAAGCCGATGCTGACATGTCAACGAAAACATCCATAACGGGTGTTTTTCCCACGCAGGTACTGCCCTCCGGCATTTTACAGATCACTGTTTTTGATCAGAACTACAAACCACTGGCAGAACGTATCAGCTTTGTGAACAACCGGAGCTTTGAATTTGACGGTGATGCTTTCTTCTCGCAAAAGAACTTTGAACGCCGCGGGTTAAACCGGGTAGAGGTAATCATTTCCGACACTGTGCCGGCCAATCTTTCACTGGCAATTGTAGATGCCGACCTGAATGAAAGACCCTTTATGTCGGATAACATTGTAAGCCGCTTTTTGCTCACCGGCGATCTGCGGGGAAAGATCGTAAGACCTTACTATTATTTCTACAGCAACAACGACAGCGCAGCCATACATCTCGACCTGGTAATGCTGACACATGGCTGGCGACGCTATAACTGGGAGGCTTTTTTTGCAGGCAAAACAACACCGCCCCGCTGGAAGGAAAGTAATTATTTAAGCATCGAGGGAAAAATTGCAGGCCTACCTCCCGGAAGTTACCGCCAGGGGCTGGAGCTGACCGGAGTACTGCAGGCAGCAGACTCCTCCCGGATGATCCTGAGCCTGCCGGTAGACCGCAACGGCAATGTATCCACCGATGGCCTGATCTTCTTTGACCAGGCAAAGCTGTTTTTCAACTTCAATACAAAAAGTCTTGCGTTTGATAAAAGCATGTTGCTGGTGAACAATGGGCTGTATAAAAGCTACCGCAACGTGCGCCTTGATTCACTGCTCCGGAAAAGCCTTCCGCCGGTACCCGAAGAGATGGTAGCAGGGAACAACAGTGTCCGTAGCAAATTGCTGGCAGCAAGCCGGCAGATGGCCAGCAAAGGCGTTCTGGAAAACATTACTATTACCGCCCGTACTAAAACAGCTAAAGAAAAAATGGAAGAAAAATATGTTTCAGGATTATTTAGCGGCGACGGGTACAGCTTTGACCTGGTGAATGATCCGCTTTCCACCACCTATCAATCCATTTTTCAATACCTGCAGGGACGTGTGGCCGGTCTGCAGATCACGGGTGGCGGGGCGACTCCTTCATTAATGTGGCGTGGCGGCACCCCGGTGCTCTACCTGAACGAAATGCGGGCCGATCCTTCGCTCATTGCTTCCACTCCTGTCAGTGATATCGCTTACATCAAAATACTGCGCCCGGGTTCCAGCATTGTATCCGGCGGTGGCGGTGGCGTTATTTCTATTTATACCCGCAAAGGCGGCGATTCCCAGCCCGACCCCAATACAAAAGGATTGAGTTTTGTACAGATGACCGGTTACTCACCCGTGAAAGAATTTTATTCCCCGGATTATGCCACCTACTCGCCCAGAGATGCCTATGATGATGTGCGCAGCACGCTGTACTGGAATCCTTCCATTTACCTGGACAAAAACCGTCGCCGGATGCGCCTGCAGTTTTACAACAATGACATTACAAAGCGTTTTCTGCTGGTGATGGAAGGCATCAATGCCGAAGGGAAAGTGATTCATGTAGAGAAGGAGATCAGTAACTGGTAATGAATTGTCAGTATACAATACAAACCGTGGAAGTATAATGTAGCTGGAAAATTCTGCATTCTATAAAACTGGTACGTGGCTGGTACTGTTGCCAGTACAGTTTTACCGGCAATTATGATTTTATCACTGCACCAAATGAGATGCAGTGTTGTACTGTTATCTTCATCTGCTCCCCTAAGAAGGGCTTTTCTGTACTGAAGGATTTATATCATTTTTTGAATGATTTGTTATAGGTGTGCGGCCCTTCATCTTTTTATCTTTCAGGTACAAACCAGATGTTATGAGAACAAATCACCCAATGTCTCTTACAAATGGTTTGAATGCTATTGACTAGCTATGCCACACTAGCAGTAGAGGCAACTGCAAACAATTTTTCCTTCACCAAAAACAAATGGTTATGAAAACCTATCTGATTGAACGAGAAATTCCCGAAGCCGGAAAGCTGACACCTGAACAGCTAAAATTGATCTCAAAAAAGTCCTGTTCTGTACTGGAAGAAATGGGGTCGCAGATACAATGGCTACATAGTTATGTAACGGGCAATGCCATATTCTGTATTTATAACGCACATAATGAAGACCTGATACGGGAACATGCTAAAAGGGGAGGTTTCCCCGCAAACAACATTATTGAAATCGCATCTGTTATCAGTCCCGCCACTGCCAGCTAGTTTTTAAAACAGCACTATCAAATTAGCCGCAACAAAAAGTTCACCTGCTTTCTATTTTTTAAATCAAAACCAATAAAATGAAACATTTATCAAACAGCGCTTTGCGCTGCCAGGGGAGATCATTTCTTGTACCAAAAGGCAGGTACAATAATTTCCGCAACACAATTTCATACTTTGGCAAGTTAACATTGCTTGTTCTCCTGCTTGCCAGTTGTCAAAAAGATACCATGCGGAAAGATGCTGATGACATTGGAAGCAGCAAAGCCCCTGCTGCAGTTCCTGATGCACAGGTTCTTAACGACTACACCGGTCATTCAGGACAAACAATGTGGGAATTACAGCAGGCACGTGCCGCAACTGCCCGGTATCGAAATATCCAGAATGCAATCAAAGACGGCTATGAAGACATCAAAGTTATTGTGCCTTTGATGGGACACCACTATATGAAGTCAGACCTTGTGAATGCAACATTTGACATCAGGAATCCCGAAATACTGGTATACAACAAAAATGCAAAGGGGCTCTTTGAATTGGTGGCTGTAGAATACGCCATACCTATAGACCAATCGCCCGACGTTGCACCGGAAGGTTTCACAGGTACACAGGATGTATGGGACCGGAACACCGGATTTGGTTTATGGCTGCTCCATGCCTGGGTATGGTCTTACAACCCCGATGGTGTTTTCAATCCTACCAATCCGCTAATACACATGCATTGAAAAATAAACATTGAACACCGGCAATTTTCGCAAAGCGAATGACAACAAATCGGAGCTATCGAAAAAGGGTGATGTAGTAAAAGCAAGTAGAAAAAGTGCCGAGGCAAGTTTGGTATCTATGTAGTGAAAGATATAATTGAGCAGCATATGATTGCTATCCACTCAGCTCTGTAAAGTATAATTTGAAGTCAATAGCCTCGATTGCAGGGAATGTTATATCGATGTGCAGCAATAAAAATGCCCCTCAAAAGAGGGGCATTGTGCCCAGGACTGGATTCGAACCAGCACGTCCTTTCGAACACCACCACCTCAAAGTGGCTTGTCTACCAGTTTCAACACCTGGGCGAAGAAAGTTTACAAGTTTGTAATTACAATGGAGTAAAAAGTCCACTTGTATACTATCAAAGAGCGGCAAATATAATAGCTATTTTTTCAAAACAATGCGAAAAGTTGTGCCTTTTCCTACTTCGGAATGCTTCACCGTTAAAGACCCTTTGTGGTACTGATCAATGATGCGTTTGGAGAGGCTCAATCCCAAACCCCAGCCCCGCTTTTTCGTGGTAAAACCAGGCTTGAAAACCTTATCCAGGTTCTGCCGGCTGATACCCTTGCCGGTATCCGTTACATCAATCACCACTTCTGTTTCATTGCCGGAAATATCAACTGTGATCCGCCCCTTTCCTTCCATAGCATCCAGTGCATTCTTCAGCAGGTTTTCGATCACCCAATCGAACAGCGGCGGCGACACCCGTGCAAGGATGTTTTGTTGATGCGCATTGATAGCAAAGGTCACCTTCCCTCCTGCCCGCTTTTGCACATAGTCTACCATGTTTTCAACCTGCAGCACCACATTCTTTTCTTCCAGTTGCGGCGAGGAACCGATCTTGCCAAACCGGTCCGACACCAGTCGCAAACGCGACACATCTTTTTCGATCTCGTATACAAAATCTTCCTTTCCGTGTGTTTCCTTCAGGATCTCTACCCAGCCCTCCAGTGAGGAAACGGGTGTACCCAACTGGTGGGCTGTTTCCTTGGCCATTCCCGCCCAAACACCGTTTTGCGTGGAGCGGAACGACGACCGTATGGCCTGTATGGTAATAAAGATGAAAAGGCCAACAATCAGCAACTGCACAAGGGGGTAATACCTTACTTCTTTAAGCAGTTGCGATTCGCCGTAATAATAACGATTGCGCTGTGTTGTATCCAAAGGATTTACCCATTCCACTGACAATTTACTGGACCGGAAGTCATCCAGCTTTTCACGGAGAAAAGCATTGTTATTCGGATCGCGAACAGTATCCTCCTTTGCCCATCCTTCTTCCACTTTTGCCGAATCAAGATTCACCCATTCCAGGATGCTGTCTTTTTCCGTTGTGGCAATAATCGGAATATCATTCTGTCGGGTAATCAGCAGCGGTAGGGTCACATCGCTGTTGTTGGCATTTAAAAACGATTTGCCGGCTTCGTACCACAACTCCACTTTGCGACGTTCGTCTTTTGCAATCTTATTGGCCAGGTAAGAAGAGTAAGCGATGGTACCGCTTACAATAAGGATGGCAATAAGTGCCAGTAACGTTCGCCAGTTGAGGAGTTGCCGGAACATAGCTCCGAAAATAAAGAGGATAGGCCCGCATCTGCTATATTTGGAAAAAATATTTTCTTGCCGACTGCCGAACCATCAGTAGCCATTGTGATCTTAAACTGGAACGGGAAACACCACCTTGCACAATTTCTTCCTTCTGTTTTCACCACCACCTACTCCAATGTAAAACTGGTGGTAGCCGACAATGCTTCTACGGATGATTCGATGAAATTCCTGAAGGAAAGCTATCCGCAGATCTCTATTTTACAGCTTACCGAAAATCACGGTTTTGCCAAAGGTTATAATGAGGCTCTGAAGCAGGTGGAAGCTGATTATTATATGCTCCTGAATTCAGACGTGGCAGTAACACCCGATTGGCTGCAACCGATGATTGGGCTGCTGGAAAAAGACAAGACTCATGCGGCCTGTCAGCCCAAGATCAGGGCTTACAAAAACAAAGCACTGTTTGAATATGCCGGTGCCGGCGGCGGCTGGCTTGATGCTTATGGTTATCCTTTTGCCAGGGGACGCATCTTTGATGTGTGCGAAGAAGATCATCAGCAATACCAAAGCTGTGAAGAAGTGTTTTGGGCAACCGGTGCGGCCATGTTGATACGTAGCAGCGTGTTTCACCAGTTGAAGGGATTTGATGAATATTTTTTTGCCCACCAGGAAGAGATAGACCTGTGCTGGCGCATTCAACTTGCCGGGTATAAAGTCTTTTGTTGCCCCGAATCGGTGGTGTTTCATGTTGGTGGCGGTACATTGCCCCGCGGCAACACCAAAAAAACCTATCTCAATTTTCGCAACAACCAGATTATGCTGGCCAAAAACCTGCCCTGGAATGAAAAATGGTGGAAAGTACCGTACCGCCTCATGCTCGATCATGTGTCGGCATTAAAAGGTTTATTGGCGGGAGAAGGCGGTTACTATATTGCCATTGTGGAAGCGCATTTTGCTTTTTTGTACTGGATCTTTTTCGGCAACAAAACGTGGGTGCCAAAAAAACGAAAAAAGCTATGTACCCTTCGTGGTGTGTTCTGCGGCAACCTGGTATGGGAGCATTTCGTGCAGCGAAAAAATACATTTTCCGCTATCGTCACCAAGAAAAAAAGTTAAGGCCACTTGTTTTCTCCACTCCTTAACCCTTATTTTTGCACCACAAAATCAGAACATGGATTATCGCCAGGCAGAATATCAGGAAGAACTGCAAAAAGTACAGGATCGTGACTTTACGCACAACTGGGTAACCTCCTCTGCTTTCATCTTTTATTTGTCTATTGCTTGTTTGATTGCTTTTGCATTTGGCACTTGCTATTCGCTTTACACCAAGCGTTTTGAAAAGGCTATTCCGCAGCAGGAAATTGTAGTGCCACCCAGCACAAAATATGCACCTGAATACAAATAATTTTTGAAGATTTTTTTTGTTGCAATCATATCGACTCTTATTTTTGCAACCCGTTCTTAGAAACAACAAATGCGGAAGTAGCTCAGCTGGTAGAGCACAACCTTGCCAAGGTTGGGGTCGCGGGTTCGAATCTCGTCTTCCGCTCTGAAAAAATCCTCCCACTGCGGAGGATTTTTTTTACGAACAAGTGATGGATGAGACTAACTTCGGTATTCCTCTTTATCTTGTTCAACAGTTCTTCCGTTCTATTGCCCTGGTGGTGAAATTGGTAGACACGCAGGACTTAAAATCCTGTGGCCAGCAATGGCCGTATCGGTTCAAGTCCGATCCGGGGCACAGGTATTCAACAACTTAAAAAAAGGCTCATTAATATGAGCCTTTTTTACTATTTGCAAACAATCGCCCTTCTGAACTCATAAAATTGCCACCGATTACCTGCCGATATACCATTTAAACCTAGAAATAATAGACCCAAAGTAGTCCCTCTCGACTTTGACCTATGCCGAAGATCCAAGAAGAAGCACCGAAGGTGCATTGAATGTGTGAGTTTGCCAGAATACCAGAAATTGAATGTCAAGGGTAAACTTCGTGGTTTTCCTAAGCTATTTTCGAGACCTAAGTATGGGAATAAAACCTGCGATACACCGTAAGCATAAATGATCGATTTTGCCCCTTGTACAGCAGATCAAAGTATTAAGCTAAAGGGAAATTTAAGATCGTTATCGAACAATAAGCCCTACGAAATGAAAGGACCGAACAGTCATTGAACACCACATTGGAAGGACTCATTATTCTCTCATCGTTAAAAGTCTTATCTGTTTACGTTAGTTGCACAAAAAAACGGAGGGCGTGCATTTGCAAGCAAAACTAGAAATTAATTTGACTTTTCTCCCACCCCCTAGCCATCCTGTGATTCTTTCCAAAGCACTTTCATTAGAAACAGCAAAACTACGCATTGTGTATTCTTTGTGATTTGTGACATGCCTTATAACAGAAAAATGCGTACCTTCATTTAGTTATTTTGAGCCTCGCATCAGTATCGTTAATTATTCTGCTCCAACTGCATCATAGTTACTCTTTTACTTCTTGCCTTCTCAAGCATTTTTTATTTTATATTTATTTGTTTATGAACATTTATGTTTCCAATTTAAGCTTCAACGTACAGGATGAAGACTTAAGAGAATTTTTTACACCTTATGGTGAAGTAACCTCTGCCAAAGTAATCAACGACAGGGAAACCGGTCGCTCCCGTGGCTTTGGTTTTGTTGAAATGAGCAATGACACTGCGTCCAGAAAAGCCATTGCAGAATTGAACGAAGCCAGCGTAGATGGTAGAACCATCAAAGTAATGGAGGCCAAACCCAAAGAAGATAAGCCGTCCCGCAACTTCAATAATGGAAATAGCTATAACAAAAACAGGTATTAACCTGGTTTCGTTTTAGAACAGCCTCGGTCCGCCGGGGCTTTTTATTGTACTTCCTTTTTAAAAAACAAGACAATGGACCGATTCACAAAAGAGATCATCGTAGGAAATGAAACAAGGCTGTTTGAATTTACGCGGATGGAAAACGTAAATGGCGTTAAATTTTTTATCACATCGAAAGATGAGAGAAAGAAGGCCATTTCTTTTAGTTTGGTTCGTGCAAAGGATAATCACTGGAAACTCCTGCCTGGCTCGCTGCGGTGGTTGTATGCCATAGAAGCGGAATTAGCAGATGCAATCCGTGATACCCAGTTGAATTAAGAACAGTACTGCAAAAAGAAGTACAAGTCGTTACAATACAGCATACATGAAAGGCTGCAAAAGTGGCCTGCTGGTTCACTGCAGGTCCAATTGCTGCATATCTATAAACTTGAGGTGGTATGTTGTTTCCCAAAAGCGGTTATGCTATTTCTGGCTTCCTGCTGAACAGTATCGGCAGAATCTAGAAAGCGCAACTTTCATGAGTTACATTTTGTGTCGTTGATACTACCAACAGACTGCCAAAACATCAATAGAACAACGTTGGTAAGCGCAAGGCTCTCCCTTAGTTGATTTCAGAAAAGGTCAATTAGCTGCGGTGCCGCTAATCGTGCGTTCACCAATCAGTGACATACCGGCACGCTTCGCAAATTTCCTGTAATTGGCCCTGGCGGACCGGCGATGAAAATGTCGGCGCTACCATTGTATCAATAAACCTTGTTTAATTAATCGCACGGCCTCTTCCATGTTTTCTTTGAGTGCCCCGGATGCTTCATTCAACAGCACATCTTTTCTTTTTATAGAAGCCTTGTTCTCTTTTGACTTTTTGAGGGTTGTCTGAATGGGACCGAGCGATTCAATAGAACAGGCTGCCTGTTCTTCATACTGCACATTATTCTCCATTGTTTTTAGTACATCTTCATACACATCCATGATGCCGTATATCTCCTTAACATTGTCTGCCCCATATCGGCCCGGAATACGATGAGAAACGCTCTCTACTGATCTCCAGCATTCCTTTGTGATAATATCCTGACAATGTAATCATACCATTAATGCAGCCACAGAAGAGGCACCTTTTCCACCCTGTCATCAGGTCATTTGCAGACGGCAAATTTATCCGTCCTTATGCAATGTGTAAGGAAGTGAAATGGGTTCCTGTTCCGTAAGAAAAAAGCTTATGACACATACCCTATGTGGAACAGAAAAAGTAAAGTCCTTTCTATCAGAAGGATTCCCTCTATTGTAGAAAACCGGAAGTAAATTGCAATGCAATGGAAATGAAACACGAAGAATTAAAGATCGAGCTACGAACCCTTACAAAAGATGATTACCTGGGGTTGAAATCCTCCATGATGGATGCGTATTCAGATTGGGAAGGCGCTTCTTTTTGGGGTGAGGCACATATCAAAAAACTGGTTGAAATATTTCCCGAGGGACAGATTTGCCTCTTGGTGAATGGCGCCATAGCAGGATGCGCACTGTCGCTTATCATAGATTATGACAAGTTTGGGGATAATCACACGTATGCCCAAATTACCGGTAACTATACTTTTTCGACACACAACCCCAAAGGAGATGTGCTGTACGGTATCGACTTTTTTGTGTCTCCCGAATACCGCGGCATGCGGATCGGCAGAAGACTGTACGATGCCCGAAAGGAAATATGCGAAAGGCTTAACCTGAGAGCCATCATTGCAGGAGGTCGCATCCCGCAGTATAAAATGCATGCAGACAAGCTTACCCCCAAAGAATACCTCGACAAGGTAAAAGGAAAAGAAATCCACGATCCGACCCTGTCATTTCAGCTCGCCAATGATTTTCATGTAAAAAAAATTTTAAAGGGATACCTGCCAGGAGATACGGAATCTCTTGAATATGCATCTCTATTGGAATGGAACAATATCTATTACAACGAGGAGGTGGCACACATCAACTCAAAGAAATCGGTTGTAAGACTGGGGTTGGTACAATGGCAGATGCGGCCTTTTCCCAACCTGGACTCCTTGTGTGAGCAGATTGAATTTTTCGTTGATGTTGTAAGCGATTACCAAAGTGATTTTATCTTGTTTCCGGAGTTATTCAATGCTCCCCTGATGACCGAGTATAATCACTTAAGCGGCGCAGAAGCCATGCGGGAAATCGCCAAGAACACCATCCCGCTGCGGGATAAGTTTATGGAGTATGCCATCAGCTACAACATCAATATTATTACCGGAAGCATGCCGTATCTGAATGGTGGCACATTGCACAATGTGGGTTTCCTGTGCCGCAGGGACGGCTCCTACGAAATGTATGAGAAAATTCATCTCACCCCTGCGGAGAAAAGTGCCTGGGGTATGGTAGGCGGCGATTCAATCACCACGTATGATACGGATTGCGGCAAGATTGGAATTTTGATTTGCTATGATGTGGAATTTCCAGAACTGCCGCGACTATTGGCTGAGCAAGGAATGCAGATCCTGTTTGTACCCTTTATGACCGATACGCAAAACGGATATACCCGGGTTCGCAGTTGTGCCCAGGCAAGGGCTATCGAAAACGAATGCTATGTTGCCATAGCCGGCAGTGTAGGCAACCTGCCCAAGGTGCACAACATGGATATTCAATATGCCCAATCAGCGGTTTTAACACCTTCTGACTTTTCTTTTCCCAGCAACGGAATCAAAGCGGAGGCCACACCCAACACCGAAACGACGTTGATCGCGGATGTGGATGTAGATCTCTTAAAAGAACTTCACAGTTTCGGCGCAGTTAGGAACCTTAAAGACAGAAGAACCGATATCTATAAAATTTTAAACAACAGTAAACGATAAGGTCCCCGGGCTTTGTAGTCGTTGTGCGGCAAGGTTTTCGTACGGTTTTGAGTTCAGGCTTTTTAATGCATGCCTTTAATTGGTAATGCTGTATGCAAAGAATCGTCACATTTGGCAATTTTGACCAGCGTACAATATTCAGTGGAAATACCCTGGAAAATGACCACCGCACTGCCGCACTATTATTATTCGTCATTCTGGTTATGTAGCACTCCTCCTTTTTCCCTTCACTAATTTTTCCTTCTTTGTAAATAATCAATGCTTTCATTTATTATTTCTACAATTTTGCGGCATTATTCATGAATGCGCAAACACCCACTCAACCTGCAAAAAAGATGAATTCTGACGATAGTGTACAACTCTATCATCACACCCAGGCGTTTGCCCTGGAAAGCGGCGGAGAACTTCCGGAAATTACGATCGCTTATCAGAGCTGGGGCTCGTTGAACGAACGAGCAGACAATGTCATCTGGATCTGCCATGCGCTTACGGCCAACGCCAATGCAAAAGAGTGGTGGCCCAATCTGATTGGCGACGGGTTGGCGTTTGACACAACCAAGTATTTTGTCGTATGCGCCAACATACTTGGCTCCTGTTACGGCAGTACAGGACCGTCGAGTACCAACCCGCAATCCGGAAAACCCTATTTGCATACTTTTCCCTTTATAACGATTCGCGATATGGTGAAGGCGCATATCCTGTTGCGTCAACACCTGCGTATTTCCAGCATTCACCTGCTTGCGGGGGGCAGCATGGGTGGTTACCAGGTTTTGGAATGGGCCGTGATGGAACCCGCTACAATTCAACACCTGTTTGTTATCACAACATCAGCCAAAGAAAGTCCGTGGGGTGTTGCCATTCACACGGCACAGCGCATGGCCATTGAAACGGATAGCACCTGGCAGAACGGCGATTTGACGGATGGCAGGAATGGGCTGAAGGTAGCAAGGGCCATTGGCATGCTGACCTATCGCAGCTATGAATCGTTTGTAAAAACACAGGCTGATAACAACAACGAAAAGGTTGACGACTTCCTGGCATCTTCTTATATAAAATACCAGGGCGAAAAACTGGCAAACCGGTTTACAGCACTGAGTTACTGGACGCTCAGCAAAGCCATGGATTCGCATAACCTGGCGAGGGGTCGTGGCAGCCTTGCCGATGTACTGAAAGCAATACGAGCAAAAACGCTGGTGATAGGCATTACATCAGATATATTATGCCCCTTACAGGAATTGCAGTTTTTAGCCAACCATATACCCGGCGCTACGTACGCTGCCATTGATTCGCTGTATGGTCATGATGGATTTTTAGTGGAAACAGCAGCCATCTCCGAACACCTGCAGCATTGGTTATCGTAAAGATTTAGATTTGAACCATGGAACAACACCGCATTACAAAAGCGATCCGCACCCAGGTAGAACGCACCAATGAAATGGAGCACTCCTCCCCCCTTTTTCTTACCAGTTCTTTTTGTTTTGACAATGCAGAAGACATGCGGGTTGCTTTTGCCGATGAATCGGATGACAATATTTACAGCCGCTTTTCCAATCCCAACGTGCAGGAATTTATCGACCGGGTTTGCATTATGGAAGGCGCTGAGGCGGGATTTGCCACCGCATCGGGAATGAGTGCCATCTTTGCCTCTTTCATGGCACTGTTGAAACAAGGCGATCACCTGCTTTCCTGCAATGCCATCTTTGGCAGTACGCATACGGTTATTACCAAATACCTTCCCAAATATGGCATTGAAACCAGTTATTTCGAAGCCGGCAAGCCGGAAGAATGGGAAGCACTGATCCGGCCCAATACCCGAATGATCTACGTGGAAACGCCAACAAACCCCGGACTGGATATTATTGACCTGGAGGCACTTTCCGCATTGGCAAAAAAACACAACATCCTGCTGAACGTTGACAACTGTTTTGCTACACCGGTTTCGCAGCAGCCAATCCGGTTTGGTGCCGACCTCGTGGTACATTCGGCCACCAAGTGGCTCGACGGTCAAGGTCGAGTATTGGGTGGCGTAGTGGTGGGCAGGAAAGAACTGATCAAAGAAATCTACCTGTTCTGCCGCAGTACCGGACCAGCCATGTCGCCATTCAATGCATGGGTATTGAGCAAAAGCATGGAAACCCTGGAAGTGAGGATGAACCGCCATGCTTTCAATGCGCTGCACCTGGCGCAGGCGCTGCAGAATCACCCCCAACTGACATGGGTTAAATATCCGTTTCTTCCTTCCCATCCGCAGCATGCCATTGCCAAAAAGCAAATGAGCGATGGAGGCGGTATTGTTTGTTTTGAATTGAAAGGAGGAATTGAAGCCGGAAGAAAGTTTCTCAACAATTTAAAGATGCTCTCGCTAACAGCAAACCTGGGAGATACGCGGAGCATTGCTTCCCACCCCGCCAGCACTACCCACGCTAAGCTTACCGAAGAAGAACGGCTAACGGTTGGTATCACACCTGGCCTCATCCGTATTTCGGTGGGCCTGGAAAATAAGGATGATATCGTAGCGGATATTTTCCAGGCATTAGGCGGATAGGCGCACGAAATAATAGGTAATGGGCTAATGATACCGACTGTTGTACCAATTTGCTCTAGGCGGTTCGGGTGCTTTTGCCTGCAAAATTTACTCTCTACTGTCCCGGTTAGCCATATGTGTAAGTCTGCATGGTTGTCAGCTTTTAAAAATAATTCCCCATTTTGGCAAAATTTATCCGCTTGTTTTTGCTTGTTTCACGCCGTTTCACTAGTTTTTCACAGGAGAAGCGGATTGGCACAATTCGTGTACACTTTGTCATGACAGATTTCCTTATCTAAAAACGGCCACCATGATTACTGCAACCGAATTTTACCAGCTGGATTATCAAAAGCAGGCGGACATGCTTCTTGCCAACGCTTCTTTTCTCCTTTCGCGTATGGAAGATGGTTTTATAGTGGATCTGTATGAACTGGATGATTTGCTGGTAGAGATCTTTTACCAGAAAGATTCAGAAGACCTGGTTTCCGTGATGGCTTATAATTCTTCCGAGAAACTGAAAGCCCTGACAAATGGCGCCAACCTGAAACCCCGCCTCACCATCAAAAAGGAGGTCAGCCCCTTTCCCGCAGCAGAATATTACGCATAACGTATACGAATAAAAAAATCCCCCGTTAAAAGCGGGGGATAATTCATTCAGGCGGTGTTAGTGGTACTTGTTGGTTTTCATTCGGATTGGACGCCTGCGGTTTTCATAAGAATTGGAACAGTTTTCAGGTACTAAATTAAAAACGGACTTCAACGGATAACGGATTTGGTTTTTCTTCTAGGCAATTGGTTCTGGTTTTTCTTCAGTATTGGATTCGTTGTGTTTTTCAATTAACTGGTACAAAAATATAGTCTCCCTGCTTCCTGTACAATGGCAGTTTTTCCCTTTCTTTTACCTATGGTTAATACGGATAAAGAGGTATTCTACCGAAGTACTGCCTGTAACAACTACTGAAGCTTGCAACGTATAACTACGAGAAAAAGGTTTTACCTGGCAGGAACGGTGCATTTGGAAATTTTCCTACAGCAAAAAATGGATCGCACAAGCTAGCATGAGACAAACTATGGTGGACAAAGAAAAAGCAGCCTTCCGGGCTGCTTTTGTTCGTTTTCAAGTTCACGTTTATTTTTCTATCGCAAAACTTTGTTTGATCTTTTTCGCAACTGGCTTATTGCCATCAAGCATGGCAGGTTCCCATGTGGGCATATTTTCCAGGACAGTGATCATTTCATCGTCAAATTCTTCGTTTACGCCTTGCAACACTTTAAAATTAGTGGGAACGCCATCCGTATCCACGATAAATTCAACCAATACATTGGCCTTTTTAACGCCCTGTGGTAACTTGGCGCCCAGTGCCTGCCCCATCTGGTCGAGGTATTTCAGGAAATTATTGCCGCCGCCCTGGAACTTCGGCCATGTCAACACCACATCGGCAACTTCAGTTATGTTGCGTACCCGGTGCTGAACCGGTTCACGCTTTTTTGGTGCGGGTTGTTCTACCACAGCCTTCTTTGTCAGGCCGGCATATTGGTAGTCACCCCTGTTGTTAACCATAATTACAGGCAGTTTGCGGGTAGCCTCAAAATGATCGTAAACAGCCTCCAGGTTATCTGCAAAGGCCTTCAGTTTCTCATCGTTCTTTGTCAGTGTAGCCAGGTACTCCACACTTTTCTTTGTATTGTAACGAATGGGAAAAATATGAACCGGAATAAAGTCCTGTCCGGCATTTTTTGCAAATGCGGCCAGCAGGTAAATTTCGTCGATCTGCTGGTCTGTAACAGGAATACAACCAACCGTTACACAACTTCCATGAATGTAAATATCGCCACCCGGTCGGGTTGGATCGGAAAGGATCTTGTCCGAAGCATTCGGGTAATTCAGACCCAATGAAAGAAAATAATTACTGTTGGGATTAAACTCGTTGATGTAATAAAAACCTTCCGGTACCTGGTAATCGCCCTGCATACGCTTTGGCCCCAGTGAACCTGCCAGTGCGCAAACGCGGTAAGTTTTAAAAAGCTTGTACGGCTCCTTGCGTGAATTGCTAACCCATATTTCCAATTGCCCGTCATATTTAAACGAGCGGATATACATATTGGCCGCAGGCCATTGAAACCCTTTGGCAGCAAACTGTTTTTGCAGCGTATCCAGCTTTTTTTGCATGGCCATGGATGGCCTTGAAAAATTACGCTGGTAGTCGATAAACGACACCTGGGTTCCCTGTGAAAATCCAAATACTGAAAGAAGGAGTAAAAAAGGCAGAAAAAGGTTCTTCATCCGATTTTCAACTTTATGGTCAGCAAGTTCTGTAAACAGATGCAAAGAAAAAGGAAAAATACGGTGGATGTGGGAAAGAGATAGGTGATATTGGCTATTCGTTATTAGATATTCCTTATTCCATGTTGGTACTCCCAATAACCACTGTCAGAAAATATCTACTATCAACTATCCAATCTCCTCTTCTACAGGTTTCCCCTCGCCTCCTGTTCCCGCTCGATGGCTTCAAACAGGGCTTTGAAATTGCCTTTGCCGAAGCTTTTGGCGCCTTTGCGCTGGATAATCTCGAAAAACACAGTTGGCCTGTCCTGCACGGGTTTGGAGAACAACTGCAACAGATACCCTTCATCGTCCCTGTCCACCAGGATTCCCAGTTCCTTCAACGGCGCCAGGTCCTCGTCTATTGTGCCAACGCGATCCAAAAGATCATCATAATAGGTGGTAGGCACCTGCAGAAATTCCACCCCGCGGCTTTTCAGCTGGCGCACGGTGGTTACAATATCGTTGGTAGCAAGCGCTACGTGTTGCACACCTTCACCGCGATAAAACTCGAGGTATTCTTCCACCTGCGATTTTTTCTTGCCTTCGGCGGGTTCATTGATCGGGAATTTCACAAAACCATTGCCGTTGCTCATGACTTTACTCATCAGGGCCGAATATTCGGTGGAAATATCATTGTCGTCAAAGGAAAGAATATTGCGGAAGCCCATCACTTCTTCATAAAACTTCACCCAAGGATTCATCTGGTTCCATCCTACATTACCCACACAGTGGTCCACATACAAAAGCCCGGTGCTTTGCGGTGCAAAATGCGGGTTGCTCCAAGTCCTGTATCCCGGCATAAAAGGACCGTTGTACCCTTTTCGCTCAACAAAGAGGTGAACCGTATCACCATAGGTATGAATCCCGCTCAGCACCACTTCACCATGACTGTCCTGGAGCCGCTGTGGCTCCAGATAACTCCTTCCGCCCCGCTTTGTTGTTTCTTCCCAGGCTGATGTGGCATCGTCCACCCGGAGGGCCAACACCTTTACCCCGTCACCATGACGATAAATATGATCAGCCATTTCATTCTCGGGATAAAGCGGCGTGGTAAGTACAAACGTGAGTTTATTTTGTCGTACCACGTAGCTTGCCCTGTCCTTGAGGCCTGTTTCCGGTCCGGCATAAGCCAAAGCCTGGAAACCAAAGGCGCTCATGTAATAATGGGCCGCCTGTTTGGCATTTCCCACGTAAAACTCCACGAAATCGGTGCCTTGCAAAGGAAGAAAATCAGTTGTGGCAATCGTTGCTTGTTTTCCGGTAGTTGCTGTTTCCATATAGAATGATTTCAAAACCAAAAGGCTGGTACAAAATTACTTATATTAGGCCGACAAAACATGGTGTATGCAGCCCGAAAAAACCATTCATCAAACCAGTCCTTCGCAGATAGTAAACCTGAAACATTTTCTACTTGCCGGATTGCTGGCAGCAGGTGTTATTGTTCTCGCCATTATACTGGCTAACCCAATACTGTTTGTGCTCCTGTTGGTACCAGCGGTTTATGCCTGGTGGAAATGGATGCTAGTAAAAACCTTACGGTTTACACTAACTGATCAGCGCATCATTGTTTCGAAAGGTGTTTTTCATAAAGTAACTAATGAAACCGAATTGTACCGCGTTCGGGATACTAGCATTGAAGAACCCTTTTTCTATCGCATGTTTGGTGTGGGCAATATTGTTGTGTACAGTACCGATGATGCGGAAGGCAAACTCCATTTCGATGCTTTTCCAAAACCACACTGGATCAAAGACCAGATTCGAAACTATGCAGAAATATGCCGCAAGAACCGGCGTTGGGGAATGGACAATGTACTGGTTCATGACCACCCGGGAATTTAGGCCTCCCCAACGGGGGAGGAACAGCCAACGCACAGACGCTTACAGCCTCTATCCAGAGCTTCCCCTATAGGGGAAGCTCTGGAAAAGGACATTCGCTTTGCTTTTCCATCACCACCACCTTCAGACCCAAAGACGCAATGTTCAATGCACAACCCTCCCTTCTTAAGGCTTAGTCCGCAAGTCTCCTTTCTCCTTTCCCTCACCCGCTGGTCCGGCGCCTTATTGCGCATGGGCTAATGCTTCTCTTTGCTGTAAAGACAACCCAGCGTAATACAGCACCTGCAGGCTCTAACTTTATCAGCCGCTAAGAAAGTAGCGCCTCTAACTACCTGTAGTGAAGATTATGCAGAAAGAGAATGCCTGCAGAAAAGAAGGAAAGAGCAACCTGTGATACCTGCCTCGTGTGCGCCGACCCGGCTGCGCCTGCGGAGCAATGGCGGCAGCCTTGACCTTTTTGCTCTGCTTTTTGCGTCAAGGCAAAAAGTAGAATACAATCCAAAGAAAGTCCCTGACCGAAAGCCCTCTACAGCACATCTCGCATATCCCCCGTTCCTCGAAATGACAAGGGAGAGCCAACACTGTAGCAGACAGGCTAAAAAGTGATGTGAAGGAAGAAACTAAATCGACTGCCTGGTTTTCAGCTCCAGGTATTTATTCAAAGCATTTACTGTAAGATTTTGCGGTGTAGATAATACCGCAACAATCCCATTCTTCTGCAGCTCTTTCACAATCAGTTGCTTTTCGTAACGATATTTTTCAGCGATTGTTTTAATGTAAATATCCTCGGTGGTGGTAGCTTTCGCTTCGGTTAAGAATTTCATTTCGGTGTTGTCAAAAAACACCACCATCAACAGGTGATAATTTGCCAGCCGCTTTAATGATGGCATAATGCGATCCAGGCTGTCGAATGACTCAATGTTGGTAAACAAAACCAACAGGCTGCGTTGGGAGATACGGTTCCGGATCACGGAAAAAAGCTTTTCCAGGTCTGGCTCCAAAAAAACTGTCTGTTGCTTGTACAGCGCCTCCAGGATATTATTTATCTGCGTTGGTTTTTTATCTGCAAGCAGAAAGGCGTCAATGTTTTGTGCAAACGTTATGAGACCGGCCTTGTCCTGCTTTTGCAAGGCCACACTCGATAGTACCAGCGAAGCGTTGATGGCATAATCCAGTAAGGTCATGCCTTCAAAGGGCATCTTCATCACACGGCCTTTGTCGACAAGGCAATAGATCTGCTGACTGCGTTCATCGGTATAATTGTTCACCATCAGGTCACCCTTGCGGGCTGTTGCTTTCCAGTTGATGGTGCGGTAATCATCGCCCCTCACATATTCTTTCACCTGTTCAAACTCCATGCTGTGCCCCAGTTTGCGCATACGCTTTACACCACTTTCCTGCAGACGGTTTGCAATGGCCAGTAACTGGTATTTGCGCATCTGGATAAAGGATGGATATACTTTTACGGTTTGCTCCTCACCTAACCGGTACCGCCGTTGCACCACCCGCAAAGGACCATTCACAAAAACATTGATGTGTCCAAAGCTGTACTCTCCTCTTTCCTGCGGGGTTACTGTATAAATCATTTCTGCAGTGCCGTACCCATCTATCAGGAGAGGCCTGTTCCACTTCCGCTCCTGAAATTGAAAGGGAAGTTCTTCGATGACGGTGCCGGTGGCGGTAAAATTATATTGGTTGTGAAAGGTAATCACAACCTTATTCTGATCACCATTGCTTAATCGTTCCGGCAACAGGCGTTCTGCATAGATCCCTTTCTTCTGGTAAAGCAGCAAGGCATCAATCACGACAAGAATGCCAACAGCCAGAAGCAAAAAAAGAGCAATGGTTTGCAGCACCGGTACAAAGAACGAAAGCACAAAAATGGCGGCAATGCCGTAACCGGAATAATAAACCTTTCTTTCAAGGTAAAACGATGTATTGTCCCAAAAGTTCAGAATCGATCGAAACATCATCGGGGAATATCCATGGAATGAATAATTTGACGGATCACTACATCTTCCGTTACACCTTCCATTTCCTTGTCGGGAGAAAGTATGATGCGGTGACGAAGGACCGGCGGCACCACTTCCAGAATATCATCCGGTGTAACAAAATCACGACCGTTCATGGCTGCCATGGCTTTGGAAGCATTCATGATAGCAAGTGAAGCTCTCGGCGATCCACCCAGATAAATAGCTTTGTTGTTGCGGGTATTGTGCACCAGTTTGGCAATGAACTGCAACAGGCGTTCTTCAATCATGATGTTCTTTACTACTTTTCGTACCTGCACAATTGCATCACCGCCTAATACAGGTTGAATGGCGCTCATCGCATCGGTGCTGCCAAGGTTGTGAAACTGCGTCAGAATCTCCATTTCTTCCGTTTCACTTGGATAGGGCACCACTACCTTAAAAAGAAAGCGATCCAGTTGTGCTTCGGGCAAGCGATAGGTTCCCTCCTGCTCCACCGGGTTTTGTGTGGCCAGCACCATAAAAGGTGGCTGCATCGGGTAGGTTCGTCCATCCACCGTAATCTGGCGCTCTTCCATTACTTCAAAAAGTGCCGATTGGGTTTTCGCCGGGGCACGATTGATCTCATCGATCAAAACAATATTGCTGAACAGGGGCCCACGTTTGAATTCAAAACTGCCTTCTTTGGGATTGAATACCGGCGTTCCCAGTACATCAGAGGGCATCAGGTCGGGGGTGAACTGGATGCGGGAAAACTGTACGTTCATGGACTTGGCTACCAGCTTTGCCGTAAGTGTTTTAGCCACACCCGGCACACCTTCAATCAAAACATGACCATCGGCCAGAACCGCTGTGATAATCAGCTTCACCATCTCATCCTGGCCTACAATGAGTTTTTTTATTTGTTCCCGTACATTCAGTACGGCTTCGTTCAGTTGGGTCAGATCGGTACGTTGTTCAAAAATTACATTTTCTTCCATTTCACGTGTTTTGATAAAAGAGTTCGAGTTGATGATGAAAACGGGCCAGGCCTTCTTCGCTGACACCTTCCTGCATGGAGAGTTGCCCGATCGTAGAAACGATCGTTTGCAAATCCCCTTCGGGGTAGCCGCTTTTTACATGCAGTGTCCGCACAAATTCATGATCCAGTGTATGGGTAGCCATTTTGTATTGCGATCGGACGTGCTCCAGGAAATAAGCCCCCATCTTCACCGCCAGGTTTTTATGATCCCGCTGGTCATAGTACAACCGGCCGAGTGTTTTGACAAAATCCAGTGAATCATTTTTGGGTCTGCTATGGGGCGGAATCATTCGTTGCTTGCGGCGCATGCTTAACAGGGCAAACAATAACAAGGTACCCAGAGCTGTTAGAAGCCCCCACTTGAATGCAGGATACTTAAACAGTGTCGAAAGCCAGTCAGTTTCCTTTTTTCGGGCAGGACTGCGCAGCTTTTCCAGGAAATATTCATTCCACAGTACGGCTCTTGCATTTGATGGTATCACAGAAAGAGCACTCTGGAAGTAGCGAACGTTATCCTTGTGAAGAATAAAATAATTACTGAAAGCAAGTGGTGCCGTATGCAGGTAAATATTTCCGGCACCTTTTCGCAGTTGAATGAAGTTAGGCGATCCGCTCTCATTGCGTCCTAATACAGCCGTTCGCCCCGCAAGCATTTTTTGTATGAAGCCGTCGTATTTTTTCCCGGGATAGGTAAACAGCGAGTCCGCAGCAAATAAGCTGCTTTCCAGGCGTAATTTCATACTGTCTCCATCATTTCCGGCAAGAAAGCTGTAAGCATTACCGAAGGTGAGATGGAAATAATTGGCTGCATCATCCGAAAACGTTCTTGCCATGATAAACACCGTGTTTCCTTTGGCGGCAAACCGGCTGATGCGGTCCAGTTCATCTTCATCGGCATAAAAATAATCCGCCACCAGGATCACAGCCTGGTTGGGCTTGTAGCTTTCAATATCATCCCAGGAACCAGGATATCGACTATCAAAATAAATGTTAGCTTTAGGAAAAAGCGAAGGCAATAATTTTTTCGCTGCAGATGTACCGTACGGGATACTGTCGCGTTGCCGAAGTGTAACGCGTTCATCCATTTTACGCACCATACGACCCCTGCTGGCAATAATCAATACAAGCAGCAGTAAAACCATTAATCCACCGGCCACATAGGGAATCAATTTCTTCATCTGTGCAATGCATTTTTAAATTGTAAAAAATCATTGCGCAGCATCTTGTATGCTTCTGAAGAGAGATCAAATTGTCCGTACCAGGTATATTCAAAGTTGCGGGTCAGGCGTGAAAAGTCTTTACCGTACGTACTCTTTTGCAATTGCATCACGTAATCGTGGTTTGTGCGCCCCTGCCGGTAATCGATCAATCCCATTTCAGAGAGTTCTTTCAGTTGATACAGGTACCATAACCGTATGGCAAAACGGTAATTACCGGCACTTTCGGCTTTTGCAATTTCCGGGTCATAGCGAATGGAGTAGATATCGTCTGTATTGATTTCTTCCGCTTCTTCGGTAAAAATGGTTTTGGGCTTTTTCCGAAAGATGAGAATATTACTGGAAACCAGGTACCAGATTACCACACCTACAAAGCTGCCAAGGATTACGATCCACAAAAGGTCGCGGAACCATTGCTGGCGAAACACCTTTCTTTTGTTCGAAGCCGGTTCTTCTGCTTTTTTCTTTGGTGGTGCCAGGTTCGCATACCAGTAATCGCCATCATTTCGTAACGAATCCAGTGTATGTTGAGAAACCGCTCTGCTCTGGATCGATTCCAGCAGTTCGATCTGTTCGAATCGGGTTGTATCGGCATTGTCCGCAGGCATCTCCACCACGGAAATGACCGTATCCTTCATCGTTTCTATTTGATCCTGGGCATTTGCTGCAACAGCAAGCTGCATAACAAATACAAACACAATATAAGGGATTCGTTTATGCATGTAAAGCCACTCCTTTCCTGTTTAAACGAATGGGATAAACCAAAAAGTAATACACGACAAAAGCAGCACACAACAGGAGGAACAGGATATTCAGCAGGAGCGGCATTTTATAATGACGGGTCACAAAACCTTCAAAAAAAGCAGCGATCATCAGTACGGGTATCAATCCTACAACGATCTTGACGCCATCCTTTACACCCGTTTTGAATGCATCCAACCGGCTTCGGGTACCGGGAAACAAGTACGAAACACCCATCACTGCACCGGCACCGCAAGCCATCACAATGGCCGAAAGCTCCAGTAAGCCATGGATCATCACCGCCAGCAAAAAACCAAAAGCATGACCTTTGGAGGCGAACATGTAGTGAAACACACCCACCCGCATTGATTCCTTTCCTAATTCCTTCAGGGAAAATATTCCCAGCAAGATGCCCTTACCAAAATACATGAACGAAACAATAATGTTGTTGATCATGATGCCGAGCCACATGAAAAAAGGATCGCCGCCCTGGTAGATACCAAAGGGGTTGCCTTCTGCAATGTTGTTTTCCGTTTCATCTACGTAGGAGTCGCCAAATACCTCGCGAACAAAAGCCGGGTCATCGTTTGCCGTAAAATACCCAACGGTATAAAAAAGGAAAAAGATAAAAAAGGAAAAGGCCATGATGCGCCGGTGCTTGTAAACGGTGAGTGGCACATTGTACTTCCAGAAATACAATAAAAGGTTGCGGTCTTCTTTGCGGTTTTGATAAATGCCGAGGTAAATCTTAGAAGCCAGCGCATTGATGTACCGCGTTACACGGCTGCCGGGGTAAAAAGTTTTCGCATAGCTGAGATCATCAACCAACTGCACAAAATCTTTCGCGGTTTCATCGGCATCGGTAGCTAATCCCTGCTGGATTTTTTCCCAGCGGGCCTTGTTTTTTTTTATAAAAAGTCCTTCTCTCAGGCGACAAACAATTTGGCTCTCAAAATAAGAAGTTTTGGCTGGAAAAAAACAGGGGCTGCCAAAGCGGATCTAAGCTGACGGCCCACCTTCAGAGGCTCCAGACAACCAACCTACGGTTTTTGAACCGGCATTCACCGATTTGCTGCTGTCAAACCCTTGCGACAAAGGCTATCTGTTTCGTTTTTTCAGACTGGTGGCCAATGGCTTAAGCTTAGGTACGATATTCGTTTCTCTCTCTGCATGAAGATCAGTTTCCATGGAGCCGCACGTACCGTTACCGGCTCAAAACATATTCTCACGTTGGATAATGGCAAAAGAATTCTTCTTGATTGCGGCATGTTCCAGGGCATGGGATCCGAAACCGAGGAATTAAATAATCATTTTGGATTTAATCCCACCACAATTGATGTTATGCTGCTTTCGCATGCCCATATCGATCATACCGGTCTTATTCCCAAACTGGTGAAGGAGGGGTTCAACGGAAAAATTTTCTGTACCGAAGCCACAAGAGAGCTGGCAGAAATCCTCTTGTTCGACAGTGCCGAGATTCAAACCTATGAGGCAGAGATCATCAACAAAAAGAGAGAAACAAAAGGACTTCCCCCCTTCCAACCGCTTTATACCACAGAAGATGTTGCAGCCTGTTTACAGCAGTTTGAAATTGTACCCTACGAAAAATGGGTCCAGGTAACGGAGGGTGTCGAAGCCCGGTTTACCCATACCGGTCACCTCATCGGCTCTGCGGCCATAACGGTGCGGGCAAAAGAAGGCCGTCGCAAAACCACCGTTCTGTTCTCCGGTGACGTGGGCCGCTATCGTTCGGTACTGCTGCAGCCACCGGTTGAGCCGCACCAGGCGGATTATATTATCCTGGAAAGTACCTATGGCGACAAACGCCACGACATCACCTTTAACACCATTGAAAACCTGCAGAAATGGATCAATAAAATTTGTGTTCACAAGGGCGGGCAACTGATCATTCCAGCCTTTAGCGTAGGCCGAACGCAGGAAGTTTTGTATGCGCTGAACCAGCTGAGCCTTGAAAAAAGGCTCCCCGAACTTTCCTATTTTATCGATAGTCCGCTTAGCCTGAAAGCAACCGGCATTATTAAAAAATACCTCTGTGAGTTTAACGAACGGCTGCAACAGGTGCTTTCCATTGATGACGATCCGTTTGATTTTCCCGGGCTGAAATACATTGAAAGTGTTGAGGACAGTCGCAAACTGGTCGATCACCACGAACCCTGTGTAATTATATCTGCCAGCGGTACGGCCGATGCCGGGAGGGTTCGCCACCACCTGAACGACTGCATCGGCAACAGGGAAAACGGGGTATTGTTTGTAGGATATTGCGGAGCCAAATCGCTGGGCGGGCAGCTACTCTCCGGCACCAAAGAGGTTGAAATTTTTAATGATCCCTGCAATGTAGCCGCCGACATCGGTCAGTTACAAGGGATGAGTGCCCACGGCGACACTGATGACCTGGTGCAGTTTCTCTCTAATCAGCAGCCGGAAAAAGTAAAAGGCATTTTCCTTGTACATGGCGAACACAACGTTCAAAAAGATTTTTGTGAGCGGCTGAAGCTGAAAGGCTTTGAAAGGGTGGAGATCCCATCGCAGCACGAAGAATTTGCCCTACCGCTGCCGCGAAAACGGAAGCGCATTCCACTGGCCAAGACGGCCTCTGCCTAAAGGAATGGCATTAATTTTTCACGCTTAAGGAAAAAGTGAGCTATGGCAGAAAATAACAAGAGCAAAGACACTCCTTATAACGAAGAACGAAATACGGAGCCGCACCGGCAGACGGGCAACATCAATTCCCGCAACAACAACGTGGAAGTTTCCACATCCGGTGCCGAAGAACCGAATGTAGAAGGTGCCAACAACGCAGGCATTGGCGATGCGGCTGTCAACGATCAGAAGCTGACAAAGTATACCTCTAACCGTTCAGGAGATGCTTAACAGATAAGGACACTATCAAACCATTAAAACAGTAATTATGGATATCATCATTCAATCGCTAGGATTTAAACACAGTGAAAATTTAGAACAATACATCAACCAGAAGTTAGAAAAACTGACGCCTTCTGACAGGATTATCCGGGCTAACGTTACCCTGTTTCAGGGACCCGACAGGGCTACACCCAATGATTATTGCGAGATTCGACTGGAGGTGCCAGGCCCTGACCTCTTTGTAAAAGAAAGCAGCACTGAATTTGAGCAGGCAATTGATGAATGCATCAACAAGCTGCAAAGCATCCTTCGTAAACAAAAAGAAAAAATGGTGGATGCCCATAAAAGAGCAGGCGCCTAATCAATCACCGTTTACCGTTTGCAGTTTACCGTTTTCCGTTCCAGCCCAAAACAATGGAATGTTTCCTGGGACAACAGCCCAGTTGTTTTAACGGTAAACTGTGAACGGCAAACAGTAAACTTCAATTTAATGGATCTGCAGGATTGTATTATTGTAGGCGGGGGCCCTGCCGGCTTGAATGCCGCCGTTGTACTGGGCCGCTGTCGCAGGAAAGTATTGCTTTTTGACTCCAGCTCTTATCGCAACCGGTATTCGCATGGTGTGCACAATTATCTAACAAGAGACGATATTTTACCCAACGAACTGCTAGCCCTTGCACACAAGGAAATCAAAAAGTACGGAGTGAAAATGATCCGCAAAAAAGTGGTAAGCACCCGTAAAAATGATGAGGGATTGTTTGTAGCAAAAGATGAAGACGGCACCGAGTATTACGCTAAAAAAATGTTAATCGCTACCGGACTTTGGGACAACGTGCCTTCCATTCCGGGCTTTCTTGAATTGTACGGCAAATCTGTGTTTCATTGTCCATATTGCGATGGATGGGAAGTAAGAGACAAGGAACTGGGCGTGTATGCCCGCAATAAAAACGGCTACGAACTGGCTATTGCGCTTAAATGCTGGAGTCCCCATGTTACCCTTTACACAGACGGCCGCAATAAACTAAAACCAACCGAAGTAGAAACCCTCACAGCAAACAACATCAGTATTGTCAGCTACCCCATCTCTCACCTGGAAGCAAAGGGAGATCAGCTCAAAAATGTTCATTTCTACAATGGTGACATGCGCCATTGTGACGCCCTGTTTTTTGTAAACGGTTTTGAACAGCAGTGCAATCTTGCCGAAACTTTTGGCTGCGAAATGTCCAAAAAAGGTGTGGTGGTTACCAATCGCCACCAGCAAACCAATATCGAGGGCTTGTATGTTGCCGGCGATGCCGCAAAGGACATGCATTTTGTGGTGGTTGCCGCAGCAGAAGGTGCCAAAGCGGGAGTCATTATCAACAAAGAATTGATCAAGGAAGAAATGGTGCAACCAGCGGAAAAACTGATGGTTTAAAAAGATAGTTCCTATTGAATTTTCTCTCCGAAAAAGCGTGCAAAGAAGGATTGTAAGACAGACCTAAATTATTCCCGTTACAGGCGAGAAATTGTTTTAACTTTTCAGCCCTGTTAAATGTAGCCTTGGGCACCCCTTACTGGTACGTCATTTGGCTACATTTGCATACTGAAAACTGTAGTCTTTGCATGAAAACAATTGTTCGCATCTTTAGTATTCTTCTGATTAGTGTGGTGGGATTTGGTCAACTGGATGCACAGGAGACTGACGCCGCAACCCTAAAATCGCTTTTGCAAAACAAGAACTTCACATTCAGGGCCCAATCGGCCTGGCCGCTGCAGGGAACCGTGGTTCAACTAACAGCAGGCTATGACGTGAAAGTGTTGCAGGATTCCCTCAATACCTTTCTTCCTTATTTTGGCCGTGCATACACCGGTGGCTATACCACGGAAAACGGCATCAAGTTTATTTCGAAAAAGTTTGATTATAAACTTAAGGAAAAACAAAAAGGTGGATGGGAGCTAAGCATCAGACCAACCGATACCCGAGACGTTACTGAATTGACCTACTCCATCTCCACAAATGGTTACGCCACACTGCAGGTAATCTCCAATAACCGGCAGGCTATTTCGTTTTACGGCGTGGTAGAGAAAAAATAAAAACAAAGCAGCCAAAACGGGCTGCTTTGTTTCTTCAAATCTTCCTTACACAACTTGCGCAGGGTCATACGTCCTTCCACAGCGGCCTTGATTAGTGCAAGAGCGCAGGTTTAAAAATGTTCCTTTTCACCAATCGCTATTCTTGAAAGATGACTGAATTCCCTTTCATTTTTGGGAAAGAAATGCACCGGTTTTTCTGTCAACACGCCTTCCCCAAATCCCTTACTGTTAAGGTATTGTTGACTGGTGGAAAAAGAACTGGCATTTAAGGTCATATCAGCTTATTGGCACATTTATTTATTCTTTTATAAGGTTAACCCTTTTGAGCCGCAAGGCTTTCATTCGAATTAAAACCTTATGCTGAAAGTAGTGGAGCCAAGAACGGAGGCAGTAGATTTTTATACAGCATCCCTGGAGTTGCTGAAAGAAACCAATACACCTTTTTTGATGGGTGGAGGCTTTGCTTTTTATCATTATACCGGTATCTCCCGCGATACAAAGGATATGGATATTTTTTGTAAGCCATCAGAATATCCTGCCATTCTGAAATTGTTTGCTGATCATGGATACGAAACACAGATGTATGATGTTCGCTGGCTGGCCAAAGTGCACCGCGATGATCATTACATCGACATTATCTTCAGTACAGTTAACAATATCTGCATTGTTGATGACCAATGGTACGAGCATGCGCCAGACTCGCTGGTGTATGGTGTTCCGGTGAAGATCATTCCCCCGGAGGAATTGATCTGGTGTAAACTGTACGTGCAAAATCGCGAACGGTTTGACGGCTCTGACATCAACCATATTCTCCTTCGTTATGGAAAGGAATTAAACTGGAAGCGGCTTCTTTCCCGCATTGATCCCCATTGGCACCTGCTGCTGATGCAATTGCTGCAATTCCAGTTTGTATACCCTTCGGATTACCGCGATATTGTTCCGGAGTGGCTGTTCCAGGAACTAATCAAGCGGGCAAAGGAACAGTACGACCTGCCGGCGCCTTATGAAAAGGTGTGCCGCGGCCCGATCATTGATAATACCCAGTATGAGATTGATATCAAGGAGTGGAATTATAAGAGCTACACGATTACAACGATATAAAGGTTTCAATCTCTAACAGGTATCACCAAAATTGCTATTGAATGGAGTTAGAAAACGCAAGAACCAATGTACCTGCAGAAGAAAATGGTAAAGTAAGAATCGCTGCCGTAGCGGATATCCACATCCGCGAAAGCGACAAAGGAAAGTGGATTGAGTATTTCAAGCACATCTCGCAAAATGCGGATGTGCTGGTTATTGGTGGCGACCTTACCGACACGGGTGATGAAGGCGAAGCACAGGTGTTATCCGATGAATTAAAAGCATGTACGATACCGGCTGTTTGTGTGCTGGGTAACCACGATTATGAAAAAGGCCGTCACAAACTGATTCGCCGCATTTTACAAAACGACCAGGTGCATGTACTGGATGGAGAAGCAGTGATCATCAAAGGCGTTGGCTTTGCCGGGATCAAAGGTTTTGGTGGTGGTTTTGACAATCACATGTTGTCGATGTTTGGTGAAGGTGCCATGAAAGCATTTGTGCAGGAGGCAGTAGACGAAGCCCTGCATCTTGACCGAGCCCTGGCCCGGCTGGAACAGGAAAATGAAGGCATTAAAAAAGTAGCTGTGCTTCACTACTCTCCCATTGCAGAGACGATACATGGAGAACCCGAGGTTATTTACCCTTTCCTGGGATCATCACGTCTGGCCGAGCCATTGGAAAGAAGAGGCGTTACCGCTGCATTTCACGGCCATGCACATGCTGGAAAACTGGAGGGAGCTACCGCCAAAGGCGTAAAGGTGTACAATGTAGCCAAGCCTATCCTCCTGAAGGCCGGATTACCCGAGCCTTATTTTCTTTTGGAAGTATAACCACAAATAGATAAACATAATATAACAGGCACGTGAAGGCGTTGCCTGTTTTTATTTGGTACAAAGCCAAATAAGGCCGCTTGTAACTAACGGCTATTTTGCAAGGAAAAGACAGTTGATAGATGACAGATGACTGAATGTGTTATCCGGTCACCTGTCATCCGGCAACTGTTACTGCTTAATCGTGTCCTTCCAGTTTTACCAGCTTGTTGTACAAGCCAAGCACCAGGAAATTCACAGGCCAGTGGCCAATAAAGTTGCTGACCTTCTTCTGACCGGCAATTTGGAAAACAGCCGAAGCGACCATTGAACCAATACCCAACCAAAGGAATAAATCTGAAGGGAGCTTAGCAGTTTGCTCCTCAATGGCACTTGCAACAGGACCTTCATTGTGTTGTGGGTTTTTACGTCCTGTCCTTACTGTTCTTACGGTATCCTCTTGTGTTGCCATAAAAATCCTCCATTTGTTTTAATGTTATTGTACTGATTCAACTTTCCTGCCAAAGAAAAAAAAGACTTTCTCTACAGCACAGCCTGTGAAAAGTGCACAAAAAACCACATTTGTAGCCATGGCATTCGTTTCCGGAATTCCGCATCAACACTTCGATATTGTGTGGATCAATGGCGCAATTGTTGAACAAAACATCTGTACCTGCATTGTTCACCAATAAATTTGTCGTTATGAAACAGCCTGTACAACTATTTGCCTGGAGGCCATTTCTTATTATGCTTTTTCTCAGCCTGTTTAGTCTTGTGATGTGGGCACAAACGGAAGAAAGCAGCGGCTCAGAAACATCAACCACTACCACAACAAAAAAAACAACTGTTAGTGTTACAACGGATGAAGTTGCCAATACCTGGTATACATCGCCCTGGGTTTGGATTGTTGGCGCTGCAGTTTTTATCCTTCTCCTTGTTGCATTGTTAAGCAACAGGGGCACCGATACGGTAAGAGTTTCAAAAACGGTAGAACGGAATCGTCACTCCGAAACCTGATTGGTATAAGATAGCAAACAAAAAAGCTACGACTCCATCGTAGCTTTTTTGTTTGAAACGGGTGGGAGGTTAATTTCCTACCTTCCCAGCTAAATTATTCGCCATGAAGAAAGCACCACTTTACTTTCTTTTTTACCTCATCACCACAACTATGCAGGCACAAGATCGGATGACACCGGAGCTTCTTTGGAAACTGGGCAGGGTTTCAGCCATTGGATTGACAAAAGATAAAAAAGGAGTTGTTTACACAGTCAGCACTCCAGATGTAGAGGCAAACAAAATCAATAAACAAAACTTTCTTGTTTTGCTTGCTGATGGCAGCACAAAAAAACTGGAAACGACTGCTGATCTTGTTCAAAACAATCGCATTTCACCAGATGGCAGATACCAGCTTTTTGCAAAGGAGGTAAAACTGCAACCGGTAGCGGGAAAAGATTATTACCCTGACCTTGAAAAGTCCAACGTTCAGATTTACAACAGCCTCGGTTACCGGCATTGGGATGAGTGGGAGGACGGCCAATACAGCCATGTGTTTATTCAACCCATTGTCAACGGCAAACCGGGTGAAGGCATTGATATTATGAAAGGCCTGCCTTATGACACACCACAAAAACCATTTGGTGGCGATGAAGATTTTATTTGGTCGCCGGACGGAAAGGCCGTGATCTATGTCACCAAACCCGCTTCCGGTATGCAATACGCCAACAGTACCAATACCGACCTTTTTCGTTACGATCATGAAACGGGAAAAACCACCAATCTCACACAGGGAATGATGGGTTACGACATGGCACCGGCATTTTCATCTTCTGGTGTGCTGGCCTGGCTGAGCATGGAACGTGAGGGTTTTGAAGCTGACAAGCAGGATATCATCATCAAAACAGATAAAGGCGTAAAAAACCTGACGGAAAGCTGGGATAATTCAGTGGAAAGTTTTGCCTGGAGCGAAGATGGCAAACGTATTTTCTTCAATGCTGCCATCGGTGGTGCTAAACATCTTTTTGTCATTGACAATATCCTGGCGGCAAAGCCTTCGATTCAACAACTTACTTCTGGCGATTTTGATGTGGCTGCCATTGTAGGCCAGGCGGGGAAAACGCTGGTAGTAAGCAGAACCGATATGAACCATGCGGCCGAATTGTATACATTAAACCTTTCCAGCGGAGCAATGGCGCAGCTGACCCATGTAAATGATGCTACTTATGCTAACCTTGCTATGAGCAAAGTAGAAAAAAGGCTCATACCAACAACCGACAACAAAAAGATGACGGTATGGGTGATCTATCCGCCCAATTTCGATCCGTCGAAAAAGTACCCAACCTTGCTGTATTGCCAGGGTGGTCCACAGTCGCCACTAACGCAATCCTATTCTTTTCGCTGGAACTTTCAGCTCATGGCAGCACAGGGCTATATCGTGGTAGCGCCTAACCGTCGCGGCATGTACGGTCACGGACGTGAATGGAATGAACAGATCAGCGGCGACTGGGGCGGACAGGTAATGAAGGATTATCTTACTGCCATTGACGAGATTAGCAAAGAGCCCTTTGTTGATAAAAACCGGCGCGGCTGCGTAGGTGCTTCGTTTGGGGGTTACTCGGCTTTTTACCTGGCGGGCATTCATCAAAACCGGTTTCAAACCTTTATTGCGCATGATGGAATTTATGATACCCGCAGCATGGCCGGCACCACGGAAGAGTTGTGGTTTACGACCTGGGATTTCGGCGGCAACTACTGGGAAAAAGATAACAAAGTGGCACAAAAAACCTTCAACGAGTTCAATCCCATCAACCATGTTGACAAGTGGAACAAACCAATCCTGATCGTTCAGGGCGGCAAGGATTTCCGCGTTCCCATTGAACAGGGCTTGCAGGCATTTCATGCAGCGCAAAGCAGAGGTTTGAAAAGTCGCCTGCTGTATTTTCCGGAAGAAAACCATTGGGTGCTGAAGCCGCAAAATGCCCTTGTATGGCAACGCGAATTTTATAAATGGCTGGAGGAAACCCTACCCGGCAGTTCGTTTTAAGTCACGAAAAAAAGTCAACACGCAGGGGAAAGAAGAGGTTAATCCTTATCTTCCTTTTTCTGTTTGAATGTTGACTTCACTAAACCATTTCGTCTTCATGAAAAAAATTACGCTTGTTGTTTTTTGCAGTTTCTGCACCCTGCTTCTTTTTGCCCAAAATGGAAACAGCCTCATCGAGGTTACCGATTTGCTGAAGATTAAAACCGTTGGCAACATCGCTGTGTCTAAAGATGGCAACAGAGCTGCTTTCACCGTTACCTCCATCGAACCGTTACCGGCCTCTAAACAGGATTATCGTTATGCAACACAGATCTACATGGTAGATATGGCGAAAGCTGCCAAACCTGTGCAGGTAACCTATGCAAAAGAATCTGCCTCCTCTCCTGCCTGGAGTCCCGACGGCAGCCGGCTTGCTTTTGTAAGAACAGTGGAGGGACGGCCGCAGGTCTTCATTATGGAAATGAATGGCGGCGAAGCCTGGCAACTGACAACAGGGAGTCGCGGGGCAGCCAATCCGAAATGGTCGCCCGATGGCAGCCGCATTGTTTTTACTTCTTCCATTTCATTCAAAGATTTGCTGAAAGACTCTCTTCTGAATCCTACAGGCAACTACCCCGTATGGCCATTGGAAAAACCGGGACTGACCACAGCTGATGTGAGAAAGGCCGCACTTGCCAAGCCTGACCCCAACGGCAACATGGACCAGGTCAGGGCCTACCTGTTAAACAATGAGGCCGATGGGAAAGCCACGGTGCTGAATAAATTAAACTTCCAGGACGAAGCCAACATCAGCAGCAACATGAGCTTTGCGCAGTTTTATACCATTGAAGTAAAACCTGCGGCACAAGCAAAGCCGGTACTTACAGGCTTTGCCCATTACAATTCTGTTGATTTTACGCCTGATGGCAAGCGCCTGATTCTTGCAGCCCGCATGGATTCGCTGGAACATCCCGACCGCACACTGGAAAGCGAGATTTATGTAGCGGATGCCGACGGCAAAAATATCCGGCTGTTGCTGGGGAAAAAAGGGATGTCCTACGGAAGTGCTACGGTTTCCCCAACAGGTAAGTGGATGGCTTATCAATATGGAACACTCGAAGTGGATGTACCGGCCCTGGCGATAATGCCGTTTGAGGGAAGGGAATCAGACGCCATTACCATACCGTTTGACCGCAACAAAGGAGGGCTTACCTGGAGTACCGATGAAAAGTACCTCTATTTTACGGCGCAAAGCAACGGTGGATCGCCGCTGTACAGGCTCAATATGGCAACGAAAAAAGTTGAGCAGCTTTCCGGCTATGATGCAGGCATCACTTCTTTTGGACTGGGTAAAAACGGGATCCTTTTTACCAAGACAGAAGTGGCCAATCCTTCTGAAATTTATTTTTCAGATCAAAACCTGAAAGAGGCAACGCAACTGAGTGCTTTCAACAGTTGGATAAAAAGCAAAAAGATTTCCTTTCCTGAGAAAAAAACCTTTGTCAACAACAAAGGGCTTACGGTTGAATACTGGGTGATGAAACCAACGACGTTTGAAGCCGGTAAAAAATACCCGCTCGTGCTGGAGATTCATGGTGGTCCATCTGCCATGTGGGGTCCTGGTGAAGCCAGCATGTGGCACGAGTTCCAGTATTTCGCCGCAAAGGGATACGGCGTTGTGTACAGCAACCCAAGAGGTTCGGGTGGTTACGGAACCGATTTTTTACGAGCCAATATCAACGATTGGGGTGCAGGACCATCATCCGACGTGCTGACGGCACTGGATAAAGCTGTTGCGGAAGGCTGGGCCGACACCAGTAAACTGGCGATCACCGGAGGCTCCTACGCGGGTTACCTCACGGCCTGGATCATCAGTCATGACAAGCGTTTTAAAGCTGCCTGTGCACAGCGGGGTGTATATGATCTGGCTACTTTTTTTGGCGAGGGCAATGCATGGCGGCTGGTGCCGCGGTATTTTGGCGGGTATCCCTGGGAACCAAATGTCAGGTCTGTACTGCAGAGTGAATCACCCATAAATTATGTGCAGAACATTACCACGCCATTTATCATCTTTCATGGCGATAACGATCGCCGTACCGGCTTTGTACAAAGTGAGATGCTGTACCGGAGTCTGAAAGTTCTGGACCGGCCCGTAGAGTATGTGCGTCACCCGGGTGCCACCCATGAAATTACACGGAGCGGCGATAACCGCCAGCGTATTGACCAGATGCTGCGGACGTATGAATTTTTCCAACGTTGGATTAAGTAAGTAAAAAGATGCTGCAAATAGAGAGAAGCCAACCGGCTTCTTTTTTTATGAACAGCTATCAAGCACGAAGGCTTATAAAACCCGGTGAAACTTTTGCATCGTGAAATACATGTTGTATTCCTGCACATTTCTATTCCGGAACAACCTGAATGATTTTTTACCGGCCTGTAAAAAACACCGGCAAATTAGTTATGCATTCCGGCCTTCGGCTACCGTGAAGGATGCCATTGAAGCCATAGGCGTGCCGCATGTGGAAGTAAACAAGATGAACGTGAATGGAACTGCCGTTTCTTTTTCTTACCCCTTGCAACCCAACGATGCTGTGGAAGTGTTGCCGTTTGAAACAGTGGTAATGTCATCACCTGTTGCCTTTGTGCTGGATGTGCACCTTGGTAAATTGGCCCGTCTGCTGCGCCTTCTTGGCATCGACACCCATTATGAAACGGATTATGCAGACGCTGAAATCGTTGCCATCGCCGTAGCGCAAAACAGGGTTGTTTTAACCAGAGACATTGGTTTACTCAAGCACAAAGTACTGCAACACGGCTATTGGCTGCGATCACAAGATCCGGAAGAGCAGCTCACAGAGGTGGTGCGGCGTTTTGCGCTGTGCGAACACATGCATCCGTTCAGCCGTTGCATTGCCTGCAATGGGTTCATTACCGAAGTTCACAAAGACACAATCATTGAAGAAATACCACCTGACACAAAAGCTTTCTTTCATGAATTTTACCAATGCACCCATTGCAGTAAAATTTACTGGAAGGGCTCACATTACGAAAGAATGCTCCGGCGCATTGAACAGATCCGCTCAGTTGCTTGCTAAATCCGGCCGCCTGCGTTGGATGCTGTAACGCAGCACCACATCATCATTAAACAGCAGGTGCACCCATTGTGTAGACGCATCCACCACGTAGGAATAAAATACCTCACCACCGGTTTCTTTTTCCGGTTTGATAAAAACACTCAGCGGCGAAAGAGCAAAAGTTGCTGTATCGAGGAAAGGGTCAGAGATAGTATTTTTTGCCCGCTTTACATCTTTCAGGCTAAGCGAAAACAGGAGTGTATCGCCTACCTGCGCTTCTACAAGCCCCTGGCGGGGTGAATAAGACTCGATACCATATTTAATGTAAGATTTAACCTTAAAGGGCATCTTCCTGAACTCGGCAAGTGTGGGGGGCTCAGCCAGCAGCGTCCAGCGAAGGTCTTCGGGAAAATGGTCGCGGACAAAATCCTGTGGCCGTGTAAGAAAATAAAAATCGTTTTGCTTGGGCACAAACTCATCGTTGTAGGTCATGTAGCCGGCTGCCCAGGTAACATCCACCAAGTGCCAGGTACTGTCGATGCGGACCGCATTCCAGGTATGATTGGTGCGAAACCGTTCTGCCGAACGTTCATAGTTAGAACGCACATATCCATTCACAACTTCTGCCTGTATGCCGGCATAGGTGCACAACACTTTAAACAACCGGGAATAACCATCGCAGACTGCTAACCGGCGGCTCAAAACTTTTTGTGCCACCATCTCATCGGCCGATTTCCATTCCGAAACCGTATCCACTGGGCCCTGAATGAATGGCGGCCGCCGGTATAGCGGTTTGTAGATATTGCTGTTATAGGCAATGTTCTGGCAGATCCATGTAAAAATGGCCCTTACCTTTTCCAGTTCGGTTGTATAACCTGCCGTAAGCTTTATAGCGAGAGAGTCGGGAGTATTTGAACTGACAGATTGCACCTGCCAGTCAATGGCCGCAAAATTTGCCGCCGGTCTTTGCGCAGAAGCCCCGAACGACCACAAACAAAACAGTATTCCAACACACCACTTCATAATCCCGGATGAGAGCATTGATTGTATAACTAATTTACGGAGAAAAAGAAACCCCGCCTATAGCGGGATTTGCTTGCGCTTTTAGCGCCCAGATATTTTGATGAGAGTAACCCGGTTAGGCGATACCAACCGAAGGTTTCCCATGAATATGCTGTAGACTCATGAATACCTCCTTTTCTTTGGTGAGCCATAAAGATAAGAAGGAAGTTTGAACATCAGCAGTTTACAGCCTTTCTTTTTCTGAAGAATTTGTTATTAGATTGAACTCAGAAAATCCAGTGGCAATCCGCCACAGGCCTGCTTTTTCTTTATTCGCTCTTTTATCCCTAAGCGGCTTATCAAACTGCCTTAATACAGACAGATGATTGTTAATTCCGGCAACTTCTGGCGCCATAATTGAACAAAAAAGGCCCAGAGGAGTTTGTAGAGTATGAATCTTGGTTACGCCTGTATCAATGTTACACTGGCCGAAGAAGGCATCACCACCAACCGTGGAATGATCCGCAGAACATTTCTGGAAAAAGGTATTGCTTATGCTTCCGAACTGGCCCTGCAAAACGTGCAGGCTTTCCTGAAAATCCTTGAATGGAACGTAGAAAACGACGTGCATGTCTTTCGCGTTACCTCCGACCTTTTTCCCTGGGCATCGGAATATAAATTAAAAGATATGCCCCACTTCCGCGAGATCAGGGAAGTGCTGGAAGCAGCCGGCAGACTACCGGTACGCATCAGCAGTCACCCGGGGCCATTCAATAAACTGGCGGGATCGGGTGCAACGCTGCAAAATACCATCAAGGACCTGGAGTTGCACTCCGAAATTTTTGACCTTATGGGACTGCAACCTTCGCACTGGAACAAGATCAACATTCATGTGGGTGGTGCGTACGGCGATAAGGTGGAAACGCTGAAGCGTTTTGCCGAAAACTTCAACCTGCTTTCTGCCAACCTCCGCTCCCGGCTGACTGTTGAAAACGATGACAAAGGCGGTTTGTATACCGTGAAAGACCTTACGATATTGCACGAAATGATCGGCATCCCGGTGGTGTTTGATTATTTCCATCATAAGCTGCACCCGGGTATGCAATCCGAAGAAGAAGCGTTTCATACGGCCTATCAAACCTGGCGCATCAAACCAACGTTTCACTATTCCAGTTCAAGAAAAGAAAACGAGAACCCCGAAGCCAAGAAAGAAGCGCATTCGGATTGGGTTCACGAAACCATCAACACCTACGGAAAAGATGTTGACATTATGCTGGAAACAAAAATGAAAGAACTTTCCCTCCTGAAATACCGGGCGGAACATCCTCACCAGTGCCCGGTAAAATCAAAAGCTGAACTGGTTCAATAAGGTGGATTGTCCTCATTTTTTTCTTTGGCCTCCTCTTCTTCCGGCAAACTTGTTTCGTTGCGGCCAAATGCACCATCGCCGGCAGCATGGGCATTCCTGACATACGTTTTATCACCGGTACTCACCTTTTCATTGCTGAATGGCTGGTGTAGATCTTCTCTACCAGTTTCCTTTTCCCGGTCGATGTTTTCCTGATTGGTAAAGTCTTTTTTTGTCATGCTTTATTTATTTGTTTCCGGCAACATGGTACTATAAAGCTTCCGTTGCGTCGCACACTTGTACGTTCTGTAATTCTATTGAGCAAGTTTTGAACCACCAAGACACAAAGACAGGGAGGCCCACAAACCATTTCAATGTTTAACCTTCTCTTTTTTGTAATTGCTGCTATCTTATAAAGAACGATCCATTGCTACCTTATAAAGTTCATCCTAACTCCTAACTCCTAACTCCTAACTCCTAACTCCTGTCTAAAACCCCGGCGTAAAATTCAAGCCAAACGAAGCATTCCGGAAGCCGCCGTTCTGCCAGGGAATAGCGTAATAAGGCTCCAGGATCAGTGCACCAAACAGGTTCACCCGAAGCGAGATACCGCTACTCATAATAAACCGGGAAGACCGTTGCACTTGTCCCTTCACATCCTGTTCGGTCAGCAGGTTGCGGTTGCCCCAGGCAATACCGCCATCGGTAAACAGGTTCAATTCCGTAAACAAAAAGCTCGATTTGATCGCCGACAGTCGCTCCGGGCCGGTGAACGGCAACCGCAGTTCGGCATTGGCTACATACATGCTGCTGCCGATCAGGTCATTGATCGAAACATCCGACTGCGACGTATTCTCGGCATAACCAACGGCATCATATCCCCGGATCAGGAAAGGATAACCAATGTACAGGGGTGGCAGAGCACCACTTTCTTTATCCCTGCCAAACCGGCCAATGTACATGTTGCGGGTAGCAAAGGTCAGCGGTGCCATCCGGAAATATTTCCGGTAATCGGCCGTGATGTTCGTCAGGTTTACGACGCCTAAGTATTGAGCAGCTTCCAGCCGGTACCGGCTACCCAACAGTGGTGCGGCCACGCCAAATGCAGAATTATCCCCTACCAATGCCGTGTACAGTTGCCCAAAGTTGAAACCCGCTGGCGCCGGTTGTTTTTCGCGTTTGGCTCCCATGTAAAACCGCCCCGTCTCATCATAGTATTCTGTATAACGGTCAAGGCGGTAATAGTAGCGGGCAAAAGAGCCGCCCATTTCTACCCTGCGGATTGTTGAGAAGGGATAAGATGCATACACCATTACCTGATCCTGGAAAGTGCGCAGCAGGTCAATTGAACTGTTCAGCACCGGCACCTTATCGCCTGCGTCTGTCTGTAACGAATCAAAAAATAAATATTGTGCGCCGGAGATATAGGGAACATGCGAAATGCCGGCACCCCAGTTGAAGCGGCTCTTCTGGTTCATGTAGGCAAACTGCCCGGCAATATCGTAAATCTCTCCATTGAGCGAAACAGCGCCAAACAACTGGTTGTTGCCAAGAATATCGCTGAAGATACCGTTCACACCACCGGCCAGACCGGTCCCAAACGGACCGCCTGTTTGCATTCCAACGCCTGTGCTGCCTATATAGTCCAGTTGAAACTTTGGCCGGTACGGCACCTCTGCCAGATTCTGCTGCTCGGTTGTGATGGGCGGCGGAGTCAGAATATTATTTTGTACAATATCCTGTCCTACCCGGTTGAAGGGTGGCATAATAGCAGCCTGCAGGTCCACCTGGTTCGACTGAACGGGTATATTCTGGAAAGCAGCCCCGTTTGCCCTGTTGATAAAATGCCGGTTGTTTACAAAATAACTGTACACCACATCACCATTATTGCGGGAAACCGAAATAGCGGGTGAGTACATCGTGATACCTGTAATTCCAATAAACAAATTGGTAAGTTGTGTGAGCTGCCTTGATTGCAGGTTATAGGTGTACAGGTTTCGCAAGCCGTCACGGTCAGACAAAAAGTAAAGCGTTGTATTGTCTGTACCAAAATAAGGATTCAGGTTGTTGGCACCGGGAAAGAAATCCAGGTTGGTGATTTCTCCGGTGCGCATATTGTATAGCGCAATGTTGTGTGAATATCCCTGCAGTCCTGTGCCTGTTGCCGCTCTTCCCAGCCTGTCGGTGGCAAAGGCAATAAACTGACCATCGGGTGAAAACTGCGGCTGAAAATCGGAATAGAAATCATTGGTCAGACGGCGTACCGTTTTTGTATCAAGACTGTATGCATACAGGTCGCTTTGCCCCTCTACCAGCCCATTGACCACAATTGTTTTCCCATCAGGCGACCAGGTGGGATTGCTGAAACTGGCCACACCGGGAATATCAATCTGCTCCTTGATTTCACCGTCCAATTCCGCAATCAGCAAACGGTTGCGCCCCTTGGCAAATGCCACAAATGCAATTCTCCGGCTGTCAGGACTCCAGGCTACAGCCGATTCATATGAACTGTACTGATCCACATGTGAATTGAATGCATTGGAGGTAACTCTTTCGGTGATTTCGCCGGTGGCGGTATTTGCAATGAAAAGGTCAATGGAGAAAAGATTTTTCTCCGACCAGAAAGCCATGTACTGACCATCCGGGCTAATGGAAGGCACCACGTTCAGCCGGCCTCCACTTTTTTCTCCAATCAGGCTGGTGCCGGGAGCTGTAGCCGAGGTCCGCTGCTGAATGGGAGCATATGCCGTACGGATCGCCTCCTGCCATTGTTTGCTGAATTCTTTTTCATCCATTTTCACCAGTCGTTTCAGGGCTTCATTGTAGCCACGGCGGGCTGTTTCCATGAACAGGCGTTTGATCATGGTATCGCCCCAGCGGCCGCTGACATAAGCCCAGAAAGCCTCACCCCACCGGTAAGGGAAATACAGGTCAGGCCGCGTGGTCAGATCCCTGAGGGTGGGCAGTTTATTGGAGGCTACCCCGCTGCGCAACCACATGGCCGTATTGGCATCGCGGTAACCGGTAGACATGTATTCGGCCATTCCTTCCACCATCCAGAGCGGCAGGTTATTGAGCGCATTTAGGGTGAAGGAATCTTTTATCAGGTGATACTGGAAAGCATGCACCAGTTCGTGTCCCAGAACATGATCCGTTTGTGCCCTGCTCTCCATGATCGGCATGATGACCCGGTTTTTCAAACCTTCGGTCACCCCACCAGTACCTACATCAATTTGTCCTTCGATGGCGCGGGTTTGCTGAAAATGCGCATGACTGTTGTAAAGAATAAAAGGGTTTTTTTCCTTGAACGTATCCCGCAATACATCCTGGTGCATGCTGTACCATTGTTCTGTACGTTGAAGAAACCAGTTGCGGACATTGCCCTGTGGCAGGTAAGTGTAAAACTCGAAATGCGGCGATTGCAAGACCTTGAAATCAAAGTTTTGGTACAGCACCTTGTTGCGACCAAAATATTGCGCAAATGCAGTCGCGTTCATAAGAACACTCGTACTCAACAAGAGGAAAAGCACTCTCATTCTCAGGCGTTGTTTCATACGTTAGCACTTTAAAAGTCTATAACCTTCAAAGCGAGGACTGCAAATAATGCACCATCTGAGACCTGTACCCGTTGCCTGAAAAATGTTCAGCTAGGATTGAGAAAATTTTAACGCTACTTACCATACCGCCTTTGCAAAAAGGCTTCACTATTTTATGGGCTCTGGGGTTTGCTGTTTCAGCGGAAGCACCATTATGAATGACGTGCCTTCGCCTTCCTTGCTGTTAGCAGTAATGACACCATTGTGCCTTTCAATGATCTTTTTGGTAATAGCAAGACCAATGCCTGTACCCTCGTATTTCTCTCTTGAATGAAGCCGCTGGAAAATGGTAAAGATCTTTTCGACGTATTGGTTGTCAAAACCAATTCCATTATCGGTTACGGTTAAACGTAAATATTTTCCATCCGGCTCCGGCGTGGCATTGAAGTCCAATTGACCTACCCTTTCAGCTGTAATGCATACAAAAGGCTGTTCATTTTTCTTTGAAAACTTCAGGGCATTGCTGATCAGGTTTTGAAGCACCTGCCGGATCTGTCCGGGAATCACTTCTGCCTGTGGCAGACTGGAAACTTCGATGCGTGCCTCTTTTTCTTTGATGGCCACTTCCAGATCGCTTAGCACTTCCTCCATCACCAGGTTCAGGTCAGTAAGCTCAAAGGCGCTGTTAACGGAAAGACGTGTAAAGTCAAGCAGGTCATTGATCAGCCTTGTCATACGGGCCGACGAAGTAATGATGCGCTGCATGTATTCTGCTGCCGCATCGTTTGCAGGGAGGTAACGTTCCTTTATCAGGTTGGCAAACATGTGAATTTTCCGAAGCGGCTCTTTCAGGTCGTGGCTTGCTACCGAAGCAAACTGCAGCAATTCAATATTACTGGCCTCCAGTTCAACATTGGCTTTTTGCAGTTCCTTTGTCCGTTCCTGAACCTTTGCCTCCAAAATATCGGAAGCCATTTTCTGGTCATGTATATCGGTGCAGGTACCAAACCATTTGATAATATGCCCATTTTCGTCCCGCATGGGAAGAGCCCTGGCCAGGAACCAGCGGTACTGCCCGTCATAGCGACGCATCCGGTATTCAATCTGGTACACTTCACCGGTTTTCAAAGAGTGTTGCCATACTTCCCATGTGCGGCCGTAATCATCGGGGTGCAGCACCAGCGACCAGCCCTTGTCTTTGGTCTGTTCGTAAGTAAGACCGGTATAGAAATACCATTGCTTGTTGTAGAAATCATGGAAGCCATCCGGGCGGGTAGACCACACCATCTGGGGCATAAAGTCGGTCACAAATGTGAACTCATCCAGCACGGCCTGCAGTTCGCTGTTCTTTAACTGCAACAGGTGTGAAGCCTGCTCGGTTTCGGTTATATCAATCATGGCACCTACCATTCGGTAAGGCGTGCCATTGTTGTCCGCGAGCACCATTCCCTTATCGCGGATAATGGCATAACTGCCATCTTCTTTTTGAAAGCTGAATTGAGCCGACCATTCTTTTGCGCCGGAGTTGATCGCCTCCTGCAAGGATCGTTGCACATTGTCTCTTTCGTCGGGATGAACCCTTGTCAGCCAGAATGAGCTATCCGCAACCTTTTCCGAAACTGCAAAGCCAAACCGGCTGTAAAAACTGTCGCTCCACCAGATGTTGTTATTCACCAGGTCCCAGTCCCAGATCGCATCCGATGTGGTGTTGGCAATCAGGCGGAACCGCTCTTCACTAACAGACAATTCATTCGTACGTTCTTTTACTTTTTCCTCCAGCTCAATATTCAGCCGGCGGTAATTGTCTTTCGTTTTCAGCAGTTCGTGATAGTTGCGGCGGAATTTTTCCTCTGCAGCTTTTTTCTCATGAACGTTGGTCAGGCTCATGGCAAGCCCATCCCCCATTTTTGTAGCCATCAACAGGAACCACTCATCTGTGCCGTTCAGGGTATGCAACAGGACCTCCGTTTGTATCACGGTGTTTTCATTCACTACCGCTGCCAACTCCCGCAGGGAAATTTTTTCCAATAGCTGAGGAAACACCTCCTGCAGATTTTTGTTTATATAGGCCATTTCTCCCATGCCTAAAAACGATTCGGCCGGGGCGTTTGCTTTTATCACCTGGAAGCCGGAGATCACATTATTTTTTCGTATAGCTTCTACGGCTATGATACCGTTCGGTGAAGCATTGAAAACGCCCTTCAGGATGTTGTCACGTTGCTTCATAGCCGAGATATCAATAAACGAGATCACTACCCCGTCAATGCTTTTGTCCTGCCGCAGGTAAGGCAAAATGCGCATCAGCGAGGTACGCCCATTGCTAAGCTGCACCTCTTTTTCGAGCGTTATTTCTTTGGCAATTACCTCAAGGATATCTTTATAGACGTTGCTTTCTTTGATGTTGGTGGAGATATGTTCAATGGGCCGGCCGATATCCGTTTCAATAAGATTGATCATCTGCACAGCTGCCGGGTTGAATTTGCGGATGCGCAGGTTGCGGTCCACAAATACCTGCGCAATTTCCGTGCTGCGGAAATAATTATTCAGATCATCATTCAGCTCAATCAGCTCTTTAATGCGCAACTGGTGTTCGGTATTCAACGTATGCAGTTCCTCGTTCAGGGATTGCAATTCTTCGTTGCTCGATTGCAGTTCTTCGTTCGCAGAAAGCAGTTCCTCGTTACTTGACTGCAGTTCTTCATTGGCTGTCTCGAGGCTTTCAATGGCCATCTGCAGGTTGCCCCTGGTTTCCTTTAGTTCATCTTCCAGTTCTGCAATGTAAGCGGCCGTTTCCGAAGAAGGTTGCACGGGAAACTCGTGGGAGTTTTTGATCAGCAGTTCACGGCTGTCTGAAAAACTCACCATGAACATGCCATCCCGGGTTGCAGGCTTGACTACGATGTTGACACCCCGGTCGCTTTCATCACCCCGTATGCGCACATTGTGCAGGGTTACTTTTTCACCTTCCTTGGCAACTTTACGCAATGCCGTATTCAGCACCACCGACACTTCCGGGCTGACCATTTTCAGCAACTGCAGGTTGATGGATTTGGATGGAAGCGATAAATATTTTTTATAGTCGCCAACAGCTTCCCGAACGTCAAAATTTTTATCAATGTAAACGGCCGCAAAACCATATTCCTCGGTCAGCAAGGATTTGAAATCCTCAGCGAGTTCTTTGCTCAGGGTGTTCTCACGGGTATGCAGCCGCACTTCCCGCTGTGTTTTATAGGCCTGTGTGGAGGGAAAGCGTTCGGGGTTGTACTGGTTGTCGTTTGTGATCTTGCGATAGATTTTCCATTTCCCGTTCACCTCCTGGAAGTTTTCCCGCACGGCGGCCGGTATCTCGCTGGGACCGAGGAAGAGATACCCCCCCTTGTTCAATGAAAATTGTAGCGTCGTTGTCACTTTACGCTGCAAAATGTTGTTCATATAGATCAGCATGTTGCGGCAGGTGATCAGGTCATTCTTGATGAAAGGTGGATCCTTTAAAATATTGTGGCGTGCAAAAACAATCTGTTTGCGCAGGGTTGGATTTACCACCACACTGCCATCCTGGTGAAGAAAATATTTCCGGGCCAGGTGCTCATCCAGTTCCGAAATACTTTGCGAGGGGTAAATACCTTTTGAAGCAAATTCAATGGCGTCAAGATCAATATCCGTTGCGAAAACTTTTACTTCAAGCTTGCGGTCCAGGGTGGTTAAAAGATCATCCAGCAAAATTGCGATTGTATATGCTTCTTCACCGGTGCTGCAGGCAGCCACCCAGATCTTGATGATTTCACCATCTCTTTTGCTGTGAATCAGATCAAGCATGACTTCGTCACGCAACAGGTCAAATGCGGCTTTATCGCGAAAGAACTTGGTTACACCAATCAGAAATTCCTTACCCAGAAGTTTGCATTCTTCTGATGATTGACGCAGGTATTCCAGGTACTCACTGAATTTCCGATAGTTCAGCTGCATCATACGCCGGCCAATGCGGCGCAGAATGGTCGGTGTTTTATAATTGGTAAAATCGTACTGGCAGCTTTTTTCAATCAGCTTCAGCACTTCTGGAAGGTAGGTTTCATCAGGCTTTCCGTCTCCTGCCTGTCGCACCGGCCGCTCTTTTATGTAATTGAAAATTTCTTCGGGCATCAGTTCCGGCGATAAAATGTAATCTGCAAATCCCGATGCGATGGCGCTGTTTGGCATGCCATCAAATTTGGCTGAAATCGGATCCTGAACCAGTACCATGCCGCCGGCATGCTGGATGGCCTGGATGCCTTTGGAACCGTCGGTTCCGGTACCGGATAGGATAACGGCAATGGCTTTGCTGCCCTGGTCTTCCGCCAGTGATTTCAAAAAGATATCGATGGCGGTATTGGGTGCTTTTTCCGCCTTTTTTTCGGTAAGCTGAAGCAGTCCCTCCTTGATGGTTAAAAGCTTGTCATTCGGAATAACATAAACACAGTTTTTTTCCACCATCATGCTGTGCGCCGCTTCCCGCACTTTCATGAACGTGTGTTTGGAGATCAGCTCCACCAGGAGGCTCTTGTAATCCGGTGACAAGTGCTGAACGATAATAAAGGAAAGGTTGCCATTGGAAGGCATGTTATCAAAAAACTCCTGGATGGCTTCCAGGCCACCTGCGGATGCGCCAATGGCCACAATGAAATGCTCATTGGCTGGTAAAGAAGTTTTGTTTTGTTTAGCTTCGGGTGACGATAACACGGGAATGAATTAATTCTTTAAATTAAAAAACTATCCTTTAAATTTTTTATTTAATCGGCTTTCAATCAGGAAATTCCGGAATCCGTCGGCCACCTCCAGCGTTTCTGTTTTCCATGGAATCGAACTCTGCCGCACTGTTTGCTGCCAGATCTGAAACGACGCTCTTGGGTGATATTTTTTCGTATCCGGCTCAAACTGGATGGCTTCATCCGGATTACCACCCCAGGCAATATGCTGCACCGCTTCGCTGCGAAAGGCTAGCACAAAATCACCTTTGTCAGCCTCAATGGGCAGCGCCAAAAGCCCGCTGCTTTTTTCCGCATAGGACTCCGCCGCTTCATAAACAGAAGAGAGCGAAGGCTGGTGTAAAAGATGATGGATATTATTTGCCTGCAACCACAACACCAGGTCTTCTATCTCAAGTTTTGATGGGGTGTTGCCAGTGGTTTCAACATGCCGGTTATTGATGATGGCAATACCATCAGCGTCCAGCAAATGGAGCAGCCTTGCCTTTTCTGCAGCCAGGTTACCTATTGAAAGTACTTGCTGTATCACTTCTGTCTGCAACTGCCGTTTCGCCTCCTTGTAATAAAAACTGTCACGGTTTATGACATACGAAATTTTGGCCGTGATAAAATTGGAAAGCAATTCAAAGACGGAACACAATTCATACGACAAATAATAAGGAGTGCGATGGTGGCAGGCAATCAGTCCCCACAGTTCGCCATCTTTTAGAATGCGTGTAGACATGGAGGCGGTGACCTGCATATTTTGCAGATACTCCAGGTGAACTGCGGCCACGCTGCGAAGGTTACTGTTGGAAAGATCGGTAAACGCATTTGTCAACGGGTTAATGACGGGGTACAAACGAACCGGTTCATAATGGATTGATGGTATCAGGCGGTAGGCCGATCGCTTATAAAGTTCCCGTGCCTGTTTTGGAATATCGGATGCCGGGAATTTCAAGCCCAGATAGCTTTCCATTCCTTCTTCCATTTCCTCTGCTACCACATCGCCATTCCAGCCTTCATCAAACCGGTAAACCATTACTTTATCGAAGCCGGAAAGTTTTTTTAATTCGGCTGCCACTACCCGGCAGGTTTCTTCCGTATCCTTACAGGCTTCAATGGCCGCCATGGTATGTTTTACCTCCTGATAGATGTTGACAAACGACAGGTGGCTACCCAGTTCGTGCGGTTTTTTTTCAATTTCAAGAATGAGCAATGCATCCTGATGATCGACCGTAGCAAGAAAGGTTTTTCCTCTGACGGTTAACCGGAAAGGCAGCTTTCCAAGGCTTGCGCTTTCTTTCAGGCGGTTCAACTGTATGGCTTCTTCCTTATCGATGAAGGTGCTCAAATTTTCATTTACGAGGTCTGGCGCCGGAAGGTTAAAAACGGCATCACAGTTTTCGCTTGCCTGCAATATGGAAAAATCATCTTTTTTTACAATCAGCAATACGCCGTGTGGCTGAATTAAATTGGTTTGATGCAGGGGTACTTTTCCACAAAATTCCGCATCGTAGTTCCTGATACCTGTCATACTAAAAAAAGTGCTGCATCCAGCCCTTTAAAAAATTAAATGTTTCGTTGGCCGATGTAATAATAGTTTCCTGTTCTGATTGTTGATTGAACACTTCCAGGAAACCTTTCCACTTAGTGCCTGTCTGGTCACCATAACCCGTAAAGAAACGGGTTGCCCCTGCTGGTAAGATTGGATTCTTTGCCAGCATTTTTGCTATTTGTTTACCGCCCAGGGTCGATCCCTCCAACACATACAGGGCGCCAAAAGCCTGCGCCGTGTTGCCTATCGGGGGAAGCGCTGTGCAAAGTGGAAGGCTATCGGATCCATGTCCGATCAGGCGAAGGTCTTCCAAAATAGAATCGGCTTTTCTTCTTTCCGAAAGATCAGGCAGACTGCTTATCGGCAAATGCTGTTCGATCTGTTTTTCCACCGGATGGAAATAGCCGTAAAACATTTTCAGAACGACGGCATAGTCATCTGTGGTGCGAATGGAAGTTAACACCGGAAGGAGGATATCCTCTACTTCTTTATGGGGCCTTTGCGTTGCATTCTTCACCAATCCTGCGAGGAGTGTTGCATTAGCGGTAAGGGGCATTCTGTAAAATTAAGGGAACAACTGATTTAAGACCAAAGATTTAACGTACAACCCTCCCTTCTTCTATCTTTGGCACTCTTCTGTTGAAGCTGATAACAAAACACGACGGGATATCTGTGAACAAATCAGTTTTCTTATGCGTTTTGTATCCTGGCTTTTACAGCCTAAACGAATGCTATGCAACCCTTACTAGAACAACTTAACGAACGATTGCAAAAAGTTTACGAAGGCGGTGGCAAAAAAGCCATGGCCAAGCAAGCAGAAAAAGGAAAGCTCACCGCAAGAGAACGCATCCGGTACCTGATTGACAACGACACCACCTTCCAGGAAATCGGCGCCTTTGCCGGTTGGGAGATGTATGAAGAACAGGGCGGCTGCCCGGCCGGCGGAACCGTAGCAGGTGTTGGTTATGTCAGCGGCAAACAATGTGTGATTGTGGCTAACGACCAAACGGTAAAAGCCGGTGCGTGGTTTCCTATTACCGGTAAAAAAAACCTGCGGATGCAGGAAATAGCAATGCAAAATAACCTGCCCATTATTTACCTGGTGGACAGTGCCGGTGTATTTCTGCCGATGCAGGATGAGATTTTTCCTGACAAGGAACACTTCGGTCGGATCTTCTACAACAATGCACAAATGAGTGCCAGAGGCATTGTACAGATTGCGGCGGTGATGGGTGCCTGTGTAGCCGGTGGCGCCTACCTGCCCATTATGAGCGACGAAACGCTGATGGTGGAAGGACAAGGTTCCATCTTTTTGGCGGGCCCTTACCTGGTGAAAGCAGCCATTGGGGAAGACATCGATATAGAAACGCTGGGTGGCGCTGTTACACATACAGAAATTTCCGGCATTGCTGATTATAAATTCAACACAGAACAGGAATGCCTGGACCAGGTGAAACGCATCATTGATAAGATTGGTGAAAAAGAAAAAGCCGGTTTTGACAGGGCTGCGCCAAAACCACCCAAAACAAATGCAACGGAACTGTACAACATTTTTCCTGTAGAAGGCAGCAAGCCTTATGACATGGTAGAACTGCTGGATTGTATCGTGGACGAAGGCAGCCTGGACCAGTACAAGGAAGATTACGGTAAGACCATTGTTTGTGGCTATGCCCGCATTGATGGGTGGGCGGTTGGTATTGTGGCCAACCAGCGCAAGATCGTTAAAACCAAAAAAGGCGAAATGCAGATGGGTGGTGTTATCTACAATGACAGCGCCGACAAAGCAGCCCGTTTTATTTTGAACTGTAACCAAAAGAAAATTCCGCTGGTGTTTTTGCAGGACGTAACAGGCTTTATGGTGGGCAGTCGTAGTGAACATGCCGGCATTATAAAAGATGGCGCCAAACTGGTGAATGCTGTAGCCAATTCCGTGGTACCAAAAATTACAATTGTTGTTGGCAACAGCTATGGTGCGGGGAATTATGCCATGTGCGGAAAAGCCTACGATCCGCGGTTTATTTATGCATGGCCGACAGCAAAAATTGCCGTGATGGGCGGAGACCAGGCGGCAAAAACCCTGTTGCAGATCCAGGTTGCTGCGTTGAAAGCAAAAGGACAAACCATTTCTCCGGAAGATGAGACCAGGTTGCTCGACGAAATCAAAGGACGTTACGAAAAACAAACCAGTCCTTATTATGCGGCGGCCCGCCTGTGGGTTGACGAAATCATCGATCCTGCTGCTACCAGAAAGGTGATTGCGGAAGCCATCAATGCCGCCAATCATCAACCCCTTATGCAGGAGTTGAAGACGGGTGTGTTCCAGGTGTAATTGTGAGTGGTGAATGGTAAGTGGTGAGTAGAAAGCGGAAAAGTAGAATAAGGAATGAAAATTAGCTGTGTCGATCTCCAACCGGCAATTTCTTTAAACCTGCCATCTGTCATCCGTCATTCATCATTTATCGCAACTAAATTTATCAACAAAGCTTACCGCTAGTCTGCAGGGGTTAATTTTACGCCGGAGATGAGTGAGATAACAATTTACACAGACGGATCATCGAGGGGAAATCCCGGACCCGGGGGCTATGGTGCCATTTTAATGTATGGCGATAAACGCAAAGAACTGTCAGCCGGCTACCGCAAAACCACCAACAACCGGATGGAACTCATGGGTGTAATAGCTGCGCTGGAAGCCCTGAAAAAACCGGGACTGACTATCACGCTTTATACCGACAGCCAGTACATTGTAAAAGCCCTGAATGAAGGCTGGTTGAACAAGTGGCTGGCGACAAATTTTTCAGGCGGCAAAAAGAACAAGGACCTGTGGGTGCGGTTTTACAATTTATACAAGCAGCACAAGGTAAAATTTGTGTGGGTGAAGGGGCATGCCAACAACCCATTTAACAACCGTTGCGATGTGCTGGCTACGACGGCCGCCGATGGAAAAGACCTGCTGATCGATGAAGGATATGAAATGGACCCGAACCATCTTACCTTATAAAAAACAAAGCCCTCGGTTCAACGAGGGCTTTGTTTTAGAAGTATCGTAAACGATCAGGCCATTTCGCTTTTTGCCTGAGCCGCCTTTTGTGTGGCAAGGAAATAAGCACCAAATAATACAGCTGAAAATACGGGTGTTGCCAACAAGCTCATTTGATAGAACGGAAGACCATCCGCATAGCATTGCAGCAGGCCGGCGCCGGTCATTGGACGATGATAACCACCGCCGCTGATCCACACGGTAAAATTGCTCAGCAGGAAGAATGCGGAAGGTGCTGCCAGTGATGCGGCCAGTACATTCACCACGTTCAGTCGCTTTGCAATAGCAAAACCAAAAATCACCATGGATGCAAAGAGCAGGTAATTGAGCCATTGTCCGCCATAAAAGCCCCAGATCTGCGAAACACCGTTGGTGTACATCACCTGGTAGATAGTATCGGAAACCAGCATCGACAACAAGGGCAGTAAGAAAGCCCATTTTTTATCTTTTATAACAGCGCCGGCAAAAACAGCCATCGCCCATTGCGGGGCAAAACCAAATGGTCTGTCGGGCCAAACGCGGTAGAGTGAAGAAGCCAGGATCAGCAACCCAAAAGCAATCAAAACGGATTTGTTCAATTTCATGGTTAAACGTTCTTAAAGCGGCAAATGTAAGCAGGAAAGGCTTTCGGTTTTCTACTTTTTACCCACCGGTGTGGTTACCGCAAAAACAGTTGCCGACTTACCTTCCGGTTCAACTGCAATGGCCTGGTTTGCTATCACGAGGGCTGCTTCTCCCCTTTTCACGGGTAAAAGTGTGTCGCTGGTTTTAATGTCCACGGCTCCTTCATACACAAAAAAGATGGTTGCACTTTCGGTTTGCAATGTTGCCGCAGAGACAAGATTTATTTTACGCAGTTCAAATTCAGCAGCGGGAGTTTCGTAAACCTGTACCGCATCCTTTCCTGCAGGTATAATGGCCGGAATAGTGGGTTCAAACCTTACATGCTTCATGAGTTCGGCCACATCAATGTATTTTTCGGTAAGGCCGGCCCTGAGTACATTGTCCGAATTGGCCATCACCTCCACATTCTGTCCTTCCAGGTAGGCATGCGGCAGGCCGGCAGGCTGGTAAATGCCCTCCCCTTCTTTCAGGTGCAGCAGGTTAAAAAAGTAAATGGAAAATATACCCCGGTCGTAATGGCCGTCCTTGCAAAAAGTTTCCACCGCTCTTGCCGCCCAAAAATGTTCGCTGCTTTTCTCCAACATACCTTCTTTGTATTGAGGCAGAATTTTTTCAACCAGCGGTAACAGCACACTATCTACGCTATCCTGCGGCATTGTCATGACCGTTTCGTAAAGACCTTTATAGCCATTTTGGTTAAATTCAGCTTCCAGGAACTGAAGCTCCGGAACGGTTTGAAAAATACGCTTCAGGTCTTCTGCACTTTTAAATCCATGCAGTAACCAGAAATCACTCAGTGCAGCCATCAGCTCGGGTTTGTGATTTTGGTCTTTGTAATTCCGGTTGGATGCTTGCAAAGGAATTCCTTTTGCATTTTCTTCTGCATATCCTTTTACGGCAGATTCAATGGAAGGATGCACCTGGATGGAAAGCATTTGCCGCACATCCAAAACCTTCAACAGGTAAGGCAAAGTACCGAATTGCTCCTGTACCCTGTTGCCCAAAATCTGTTGCGGGGATTGTTGAATGGCATCGTATAGCGATTCTTCTTTTCCGTTTATCAGATGTGCCGGTGCATTGGGATGCGCACCCAACCAATATTCGGCAAAAGGTTTTTGTTCTTCATTTTCCATTTCAATAAGGTCGGGGATGAACTGCGTGCCGCCCCAGCTGTACGGCTGTACCACACCACGCAACTTGTAGATACTATCCATTGAAAAATTTAATTTTTAAATTGGGCTAAAGATAGCGAATGGCCTCACATCTGGAAATCGGTCGCGAAGGCGAAAAACTGGCAGAAGTTTACCTGGCCGAACATGGATACAAAATGCTTTACCGCAACTGGCGCCATGGTCGCTTCGAGGTAGACCTTATTGCCACCAAAAACGGGATGCTTCGGTTTATTGAAGTAAAATTCCGCTCCTCCAGCCAGTATGGTCAACCGGAAGAAGCTGTGAACAAAAAAAAGATCCGTGACCTGCTGCAGGCCATCGAACAATTTCTTTTTCTGAATACGCAGTACAATGATTTCAGGCTGGATGTACTTTCTATCACGCAACATGCAGGCAGGGAAGCGGATTATTTTTTGATTGAAGATGTAACGCTGTGAAGGTGAGTGGTGAGTGAGTTGAAAGTAATAAGTAGGAAGAAGGAAGAGAACATCACTAACACGTTTTTTTCTCCTACTCACCACTGACCACTCACGGACCAGCCATTGTGCGCTGGTCTAACCTCCTTTCCTTATTTTTGGGTTTAACCAATCAACACATGCGATTATTAACTTGTTTTTCTATTCTTGCAGTTGTCACAGCATTTTTTTCCTGTGGCGATAACAACAGCGGCAGCACAGCACAAACCTTTTGCGACACAGCCTGTAATGTAGATTCGCTTCAGTTTACAGGTGATCACAAGTTTAAACCAGTTATTGATATTAAGCTGAACGCCTGCAAAGCCGATTCCATGGTGTGGACGCACGAATGGGCAGCCACCAAACTGCTTCTCCTGGAAAATGACCTTGGACAGGAAGTGTACCTGAATAAATCAGCCATTGATGTTTATTTCAAAGACACATCCTATGCCTGGATGCAGTTTAACGATTGCAAAACCGGCAGGGGCTTTCTGATCAAACTGCCCTTCAGCAAAACAAAAGAACGCCGTAAAGTAACCGGTGCATTCACCAAATTCGACCCCAAGTTTTCCATTGATCCCGAGCTGGTTGTTTATACTGACCGCGGAACCGTTTTTGTAGAAAATATGCAAACAGAACAACAGGCTTCGATGCCGTTTGATGCCATGTATGATATCGACTTCAACAACATCCACGAGATGGTGGACAGTGTGCATGTTACAAAGGACCGCATATGGGTGCAGATGATCCGCGAGGGACAAAAAAAGCAGTACGAGAAAAAGATCAGCCTTTAATCAATAGGCAACTGGCAATAAGCAGCCGGCAAACTTATACCATGGTGTCATTGCTTATTGCCGGTTGCTTATTACCGATTGAACTATGTGGGAACCGTATAAAAAAGGATTCAAAGCTTACCTTCAACTGGAGCGATCCCTTTCCGATAATTCCGTCAAAGCTTACCTGTCGGATCTTGATAAGCTCACACAGTTCCTGCTCAGCAACGACCTGAAAAGATCGCCTTCCGAAATAGAATTAAAGCACCTGCAGCAATTTGTAAAATGGGTTGCGGAGCTGGGCATGATGCAAACCTCGCAAGCCCGTATTATTTCAGCACTGCGCACATTTTACAAGTACTGCCTGCTGGAAGATATTTCAACAACCGATCCTACCACGCTGCTGGAAGCCCCTAAATTAAAAAGAACCCTCCCCGATGTTTTAAGCTTTGACGAAATTGAAAGCGTAATGGCTGAAATTGACCTGAGTACACCGGAAGGTACCCGCAACAAAGCCATCCTGGAAACCATGTACAGTTGCGGTTTACGGGTGAGCGAGGTCGTGAACCTGAAACTCTCGCAGCTTTTCCTTGATGTAGGTTTTGTTCGTGTGATCGGGAAAGGTAATAAGGAAAGACTGGTGCCCATTGGCAGCAGCGCCATTAAATACATCCGGCTTTATGCTGATCATGTGCGCAATCAGCAATCCATTCAAAAAGGGGAAGAAGATATTTTGTTTCTCAACCGGAGGGGCAAGCGGTTAACACGGGTGATGATCTTCCTGATCATAAAAGACCTGGTAAAAAAAGCAGGCATCAACAAAACAATTTCGCCGCATACGTTTCGCCATTCCTTTGCCACGCACCTGGTAGAAGGCGGTGCCGACCTGCGTGCCGTGCAGGAGATGCTGGGACATGAAAGCATCACCACCACCGAAATTTATACGCACCTCGACCGGGAATACCTGCGCAAAACATTGGAGCAGTTTCATCCAAGCTTTCAGACAAAGAGAACAAACCCGGCTTAAAGTTGCAGGACAGCGGACAGTTCCGTCATTCTCTTTCCCTTTGCTCTTTTTTTCTTCGCTCTTCCACCGCCTTGTTATATGTGTTTGAAACCCGGCCCATAATAAACGACTCTTTCCTAGGCTTGAGCAAAGGTTTGCTTATTGTATCCAACGGATCATCTGGCTTGGTCAATGTATCAATACCCGGCAAACGCATAGTATCTGCTGCTATGAATGCCGGATGAACCGTTTTATTTTTCCTCGTGATCACCTGCACCATTTCATCGCTGGTTTCCTGAATGAAAGTATCTGCGGGTTTTGTCAGGTTTGAATCCGTAGCAATTCTCCATTCTGTTTCTGTTACAGGGTTATCTTTCGTAATACCTGACATACCTGTTTTTCCCACAGTTTTGTTTTCAGGCGAGCAGGCTTCAAACACCACGGCTAGTGCAGATAAAACCAATGGTACAAATGGCCTCAGCCAGGAATTTGGTTTAGGCGGCAACACAATTACCCGGTTTAATTGATCTGTATGAAAACGGCCACAGAGATTGCGCTTTTTACCTGAAAAGAATTCTGTCAACTGCCGGTCGGTCATGCTGCTAAAATCAACAACAGTCTTTTTGCAGCTTGCACAAAATCGGCCCTTTTGTTCCGGTGTCATGGCATCCCAATTTTCGTGACAGGGTTGTTCAACGGCAAGTGAAAGCGTTCTCATGATAAATGGTTTGTTACTGGATGCACATGTTTTATACTTTACACAACAGGCCTGAAAATTTTTTCTGCTTACATTTAACCGCTTGGCATTTTTACACAATATATCATCCACCGCTTCCGATGCGGAACTGGTGCAGGCCTACCGGCAAAACGGCAGCATGAACGTGCTGGGAGACCTGTACAACCGCTACATGGAAATGGTGTACGGCGTATGCCTGAAATACCTGCAGGAACCTGAAGATGCACAGGATGCTGTTATGGCCATCTTTGAAGAGCTGGTGACAAAACTTCGGCAGCACCAGGTAGAAAACTTCAAAAGCTGGCTATACACCCTTTCCCGCAATCATTGCCTGATGCGGCTGCGATCACTAAAGCGGGCCCCGACTGTTAAAATTGCAGATTCACTTATGCATTCGGAAGCCGAACAGCATCTGGAAGACGTGCTGAACCGCGAGGAAAACCTGCAGCAATTGGAAACCTGTATGGAGCAACTGGCCGATAACCAGCGGAAGGCGATCGAACTGTTTTACCTGAAGGGAAAGTGTTACAATGAGATTAGTGCAGAAACCGGCATTGAATGGAACAACGTACGCAGCTATATTCAGAACGGCAGGCGAAACCTGAAGAATTGCATGGAAGGTCAACAAAAGAAAATCGCATCGAATGAGTAACCCAAAATACTATACAGCAAAAGACATTGAACGCTACCACAATGGCGGGATGACGGCTGCTGAAATGCATCAACTGGAAAGAGCCGCACTGAACGATCCCATGCTGGCTGATGCACTGGAGGGTTACCGGTTTTCCAAATCGCCGGCTTCTGAAATATCCAGCCTGCAAAGCCGACTGCAGCAGCGATTAAAAGCTGAAAGAAAAGAGAGCCGCACATTGTGGATGCAGCCCTGGATGCGGATTGTTGCCCTGGCCGTTCTTATTGCCGGTGCCGGCTGGCTGGTGTTTCAAACGTTTTCCAATAATGAAAATAATCTTGCCTCAAGCAGTCCTGCTGCAAAACAAGAGGAAAAACAATATGAATCCCTGACTGCTGACTCCATAGCCACTGCGTTGGAACAATCGCCAGCAGCGCTTTCCATCGACAGCAATACAAGAGATGTTGCCTCACAGAATACCATTAGATCGAGAAGAACGCAACCAGCAGTACAGGCAGAAACATCCGCTCCGTTAACGGTGATGAGAGATGCTTCCGCTGTTGAGAAGAACGAAACAGTAACAAAATCAGAAGAAGCTGACGCAGCGATTGCCCATCCGCAAAACGATGTTGCCACCATGAAAACGGCAGCACCGGCGGCAGTGCCGCGCCAGCAAATGGATTCAAATGTAAATACCCAGGTGGCAAAGCGAAGACGTGCAAACGTGCAGGAACAAGCTGCCGCAACGGAAAGCCGCGCAGGAGTGTTTGCTGCAGACAGTTTGGGTCAGCCTGAAACTGGTTGGACTGCATTTGAAGAATACATTGCCAAAAACAGGAAACCGTTTTTACCGCTAAATAAAAAACAGACAGAAGAAAGCAGCGTAGAACTTGCGTTTGCGATCAATCAGCAAGGCAGACCTATCAACATTGTAGTGACGCAATCGCTCAACAAGGAATACAATGAGGAAGCCATCCGACTGTTAAAAGAAGGACCAAAATGGAAAGGCAAAGCTGGACGAGTAAAAATTCTTTTCTAAAATCAGCAACGCGATATTTCTTCTAACGTCTCTTTTTCAAATAATACTAAGACACTCTTTTGCTCCCACAATGCATCTTTCCATTTTTCTTCATATCCTACTCTGACAATAAAAAAGCCCGTTACAAAACGGGCATTTCTATTGAGACATTTTTCTCTGTAACAGAGGAAAATGTTTACGGCATAATGATGCGTGACTTAGTTTGTATATCAACCATTTCTATATCAAAAATAAGATCCTGGCCGGCCAAGGGGTGGTTTGCATCCAATACCACTGAGTCTTCTTTTACTTCGGCTACAACTACCGGGAATTGTTGTCCCTGGTCGTTGCTGAGCATCAGTTGCATGCCTTGCTCAGGGTTCATGCCGGCAGGAAACTGGTCTTTTGGAAACTCGATCAAGTTACCGGCTTCACGCTGGCCGTAGGCCTCATCGGCCCCAATCTCAACTGTTTTTTTATCGCCTACCTGCATACCTTTTACGCCTTCGTCAAAGCCTTTGATCATTTGCCCGGCCCCTACTGTAAATTCCAATGGATCACGGCCCTCAGAAGAATCAAATGTTTCACCGGTACGTAAGCGGCCATGATAGTGAACTTTCACTTTATCGCCATCTTGTGCTTGTTGCATGTTGTAAAATTTAAATGTTCAAAAAAATGTTTCGTATGTCGGCATTTCAGTATTGCCGAAAGCGTGACAAGTTAACCATCTTTCACGTTTCCCTTACGTTATTTTGCTGATATTTGATTTTTCACCTCAAAAGAAGTACCATGTTTGCCAGGAATCTTCTCCTCTTTTTTGCAGCCTTATCCGTACAGGCAAGTTGCTCAGCCCAAAATGGAAACAAAGCCAACCCAACAAAAACGTCCAGCCGGACAGAGCAGGTTTCTACTACTATAGTTCCTGCCGCCGATCAAATGAACAAATACCTGCCCCTGTTGAAGGACAAAAAAGTAGCGCTACTGGTGAACCATACCTCAACAGTTGGCGGTACACATATTATTGATACGCTTTCCAAATTGGGGATTGATATTAAAGTTGTATTCGGACCGGAGCACGGCTTCCGTGGCGACGCACCGGATGGCGCTAAAATTGAAACCACCACCGATGCCAAAACTGGTATCCCCGTTGTTTCTTTATATGGAAAAAAGAACAAGCCTTCGGCAGAAGACCTGAAAGGAATTGACATGATGGTGTATGACATCCAGGATGTAGGCACCCGCTTTTATACCTTTATTTCTTCCATGCAATATTTTATGGAAGCGGCATTGGAGAACAACATTCCAATGATCATTCTGGATCGCCCTAATCCAAATGGTTTTTATGTTGACGGCCCTGTATTGGACCCGAAGTTCAAAACCTTTGTAGGCATGCAGCCCGTACCGGTTGTGTATGGCATGACTACCGGCGAGTACGCCAACATGATCTTGCAGGAAGGATGGTTAGGTGAGGCGGCCAACAAAGCGTATGAACGATTGAAAACAGTGCGTTACCGTGAAGGTGCTAAATTCTTTCAGTTGCATGTGATACCGGTGGCCAATTACACGCACAAAAGCAAATACATTTTACCGATAAAGCCATCGCCTAACCTTCCCGACATGCCTTCTATTTACTGGTACGCCTCCACTTGTTTTTTTGAAGGCACTACCTTCAGTGAAGGCCGTGGCACTCCGAAGCCATTCCAATACATTGGGCATCCGCAAATGCCAAAAACGATGTTCAGCTTTACGCCGGTTTCAACGCCGGGTGCACCTAATCCCAAACACAAAGACAAGGTTTGTTATGGCTTTAACCTGAGTGGAACAACAGACGAAGTGCTGAAGCAGATTGATAATAAAGTGCAGATCAAATACCTGATTGATGCATACAGGCTGTTCCCGGATAAAGAAGCCTTTTTCAACAAAGGCATTGACCGTTTGGCCGGTACCGATGAATTGGCCAAACAGATAAAAGCAGGTCTGTCGGAAGCCGAGATTCGCAAAAGCTGGGAACCCAAGTTGAGCGAGTTTAAACAAATCCGTAAGAAATACCTGCTGTACGAAGATTTTTAAAAGCGTCGGATCGTTTCATCATTCACCAATAGGTTAATAAGTTTCGCGATTTTTGCAGACTTATTAACCTATTTCTATTTAACTGGGAGATAAAGTATGGACGGAAAAAGTTTACGAATTGTTTTTATGGGCACACCAGAATTTGCTGTTGCCTCACTGGCAGCTTTGGTGGAAGAAGGTTACAACATTGTTGGTGTAATTACTGCTCCGGACAAACCAGCCGGTCGCGGCATGAAGTTGCAGGAAAGCGCTGTAAAAAAATATGCTGTTGAAAAAGGGCTGCGTATTCTTCAGCCGGAAAAATTAAAGAACCCCCAATTCCTGGAAGAGTTAAGATCCCTACAGGCCGATGTACAGGTAGTGGTTGCCTTCCGGATGTTACCGGAAGTTGTGTGGAACATGCCGCCAATGGGTACCATAAACGTGCACGGATCCCTGTTACCGCAGTACCGCGGTGCTGCCCCCATCAACTGGGCTATCATCAACGGCGAAAGGGAAACAGGGGTAACAACATTTAAACTCAAACATGAAATCGATACCGGTGATGTGCTGTTACAGGAATCTATTTCCATTGGCGAAAATGAAACTGCCGGTGAATTGCACGACCGGATGAAAGAAGTCGGTGCAGCGCTGCTGGTGACAACCATCAAAGGCCTGGAAGATGGTACACTGCAGGAAAAACCACAACAAACTTTTCTGGAAACTCTTGCCTTTGCACCCAGACATGCACCAAAAATTTTCACCGAAACCTGCCGGATCGATTTTACGATACCGGTTGCTGATGTGCACAATTTAATCAGGGGTTTATCGCCCTTCCCCGGCGCTTTCTGCGACTTTCAGGGAAAAACACTTAAAATCTTCAGGAGTATAAAAGAAGAGGCTACACCTTCCGTTGCTGCAGGCGAATGGGAAACCGATAAAAAAACCTATTTGAAAGTTGCCTGCGCAGATGGGTATATCGTGGTAAAAGAGTTACAACTGGAAGGTAAAAAGCGGCTGCCTGTTGAAGATTTTTTACGCGGCTACCGGTTTGCGTAAGCCAATCGGCAAAGAGCAATAGGCAAGTTGAAGAACAAAAAGAAATAAAAAAAGCGGAAGAGTTTCTTCCGCTTTTTATTGCTGTTGGTTATGGTTTAATAATTTACCCGCACAAAAAACTTATCGGTTTCATTGATATCCAGCGCTGTTGCTGCTGCATTGGAAATGCGCAGGTCATAGCCCTGGTTCTGGCGAATACCGGTCATTTTATCAAGCACTTTGGCGTAAACCGCTTTGTTGTTATTGGGATTCACAATGCGGATGATCGTTCCCGGCTCCACATTATCCAGCAACGCATAGTATTTGGCATCCTGCCAGCCACTGGCCGTTTTGAAGATACCAGCTGCCGCCACTTCATCTTTCTGTACAGGCTGCGCTTTTATTTGTGCCTCAAACGAGGCCTTGAAATAACCACCGTTTCCATCATTAACAGTTGTGTTAAGCGTACGGGGTTGTTCAGGCTTTTTTTCTGCAGCCACCGTCTCGGTTCTACGTTCAGGAACAGCCGTTTCCGTTTTCGGTTGTGACCTTACTTCTGTGTTCTGTTGTGCAGGTCTTTCTTCTGACACCTTCGCCACTTCCTGTTGTCTTGCTGGCTCCTGCGGCCTTGCTGCAGCGTAACTACTCATTTCATTTGATACCAGGTAACCAACAATCAGGCGCTGTCCCGGTGAGATCACATCCGAATTCAGGTTATTCCATTTGCGCAGATTCGCCATCAACACTTTATTGTTGTTAACGCTAACCCGGTAAAGGCCTTCCTTCTCCCCTACCACATAATAAACAGGATTAGCGGTGGTAGCTTCCTGTGAGAAATTTTGGTTAATAAGTGGGATGTTTACCATTTGGCCGATGTTTAATCCCCGCTCCATTTCCAGCCCGTTAAAAGCAGCAATGTCTTTGGGAGGAATGTTGTAGAGGCGGCCAAGGGAATAAAAGTTTTCTTTTGGGGCAACGGTGTGAACGAGGTAAGCCCCTTTGCTGTTGTGTTGAACAACCAGGTTCTGGGCAAAGACCCCGTGACAGCACAGAAAAATGATAGCGACGAATACGATTCTTTTCATGGTGGATAGAGTTTGGTTTTTCAGAACCGGTAGTCTTTCTTCACATACCAGTCTATCTTTTGACAGTCACAAATATGCCTATTATTTCTCAAAAGCGGTATGATTCTGTTTTAAAATGCGGATTTCTTTTGGGTAGTAATTATTCACCCGGTTTTTTAAGGCATTGATCCACCCCAAGGGTTTTTCTTTATACCGAACTACCTGCCAGCCAATGGCTTGTGGCTGGATCGAAGCTTCCTGCCGCTGTAAATATTTAATGGCATCTTCATACGAAAGCTTCACAGATTTAACGTTTTCAGAAAGCAGAAGGTTTTGCGCAAGGGCATGCTGTGGTACCAGCTTTTCTTTAAAAATCTCACCAATACCCACACCCGCATACAGAATGTTCAAGTGGCCGGTTAGCAATACGAAATCCGTAACAAACGTTTTTGGCAGGGCAATGATGCTGTTCCGAAAACGGAACAATTCCTGATCTTCACCTTTGATCCATTCTTCCACAATCTTTTTTTCTTTGGCCGATACCAGTTCCGGTTTTGCCGGTTTCATCCGGGCTGCAGCAGCGCCACTGTTTTTCCGGAAGCAGGAAAGAAAAAAACCTTCCCCTTTTATTTTATCGGGATAAAAACGATACCCTACCGAAGAAGTCCTGCTGGCGGTTGAAACCACAACTCCTTCAGGCACCGAAGACAGCGGAAGGTTTTCTAGCCCCATTTCTTCCGTCAGCCAATCCATGATCGCTTCATCTTCTTCCACTGAATACGAGCAGGTGGAATACACAAGCAGACCACCTTCTTTCAACGCAGGTAATGCATCTGCCAAAATGCGCTGCTGCCGCTGGCTGCAGAGTGCTACGTTGTTCAGGCTCCATTCATCAATAGCTTCGCTGTCCTTACGAAACAGCCCGCTGCCGCTGCAGGGAGCATCCACCACCATTATATCAAAATAACCCGGAACTTTCTGAAAGGCCCGTGGGTCGTTGTTCGTAACAAACACATTGTTGTAGCCCCACTTAATGATGTTATCTGTCAGCACCATGCTGCGTTGCCGGATAACCTCATTGCTTACCAGCAAACTGTTGGGAGAAAGCAGGGACTGAATATGTGTCGACTTTCCTCCGGGTGCAGCGCAAAGGTCCAGCACCCGGAGGGGTTGGGAAAGATCAGCTAACTGCACCAAGGCCTGCTCCAGGAACATGCTCGACGCTTCCTGCACATAATAACAGCCTGCATGAAACAAGGGATCAAATGTAAAGGAGGGCCGCTGTTCAAGGTAGTACCCGTACCGCGACCAGGGGACCGGCGTGTATGGTGAGTGATGCGTGGTGAGTGTGGGATTGGAGGTTTCTGTTTTTTCTTCGAATGCAATCTCACTGAGAGATGAAGTTTTTGCCGGGTTGATGCGGATGGACGTCACACCTCCTTCCTGTTCGTGAACGGCAACAAAGCTTTCCCTGTCAAAGCCGGGCACACCTTCAAGCGATGAAAAAAATTCTTCGGGAAGCTTCATTCTATAATCTTTTACCAAAGCGTAAAGGTAGCACGGGACTGTGTTGATTGGCGATTATCGTCAATTAGAATACATAAAGAAGCATTTTGCCCATCAGGTATTCTTGATCTCCGCAATCAGGTCCTGCAATACTTTTTTGGCATCGCCAAATAACATGGAGGTCTTCGGACGGAAGAACAGATCGTTCTCAATACCGGCGTAACCGGGTTTCATGCTTCGCTTGTTGACAATGATGGTTTTGGCCAGTTCCACATCCAGAATGGGCATGCCATATATGGGAGAAGAGGGATCGGTTTTGGCGGCAGGATTTACCACATCATTGGCTCCCAGCACCAGCACTACATCCGTTGTGCTGAATTCATCGTTGGCAGCTTCCATTTCCTGCAGCTTGTCATAATCCACATCTGCCTCGGCGAGTAAGACGTTCATGTGACCGGGCATACGTCCGGCCACTGGGTGGATAGCATATTTTACAATAACACCTTTGTCATTCAGCAGCTTTTCCAATTCATGGCAGGCATGCTGCGCCTGGGCCACTGCAAGTCCATACCCGGGAACAATTATCACTTTATTGGCATAAGCCATAACCACGGCTGCATCGGCCAGACTGATCTCCTTGTGTTGCCCTTGTTCTTTACTGCCGGCTACACCTGCCTGCCCGCCACCAAAAGAACCAATCAACACATTGGCCAGGGAACGGTTCATGGCTTTGCACATTAAGATCGTTAGCAAGGTTCCGGCCGCACCCACCAGGATACCACCGGTAAGCATCACTTTGTTGTTGTAAAGAAATCCACCGCAGGCTGCCGCCACACCGGTAAAAGAATTGAGCAGTGAGATCACAACCGGCATATCGGCTCCGCCGATCGGGAACACGAAGAACACACCATAAATAAGTGCCAGCAAAAAAACAAGGTAAAAAAGCAGCAATGCATTTTTCGGCAGCCAAACGATAATGATCACTGCCAGTGCCACAATTACAGCAAGAATCAGCAGGTTGACGATGTGTTGTCCTTTGAAAGAATAGTCTTTGATCTTACCATTGAGTTTGCCCCAGGCAATAACGGAACCTGAAAAGGAAACAGAACCTATGATCAACCCTAATAAAATAATCAGCAGTGTACCGGAAGAAACCGGTGCGGTACTGACGATGTTTGTTGTTGCTGTTAAATGAGAAACGTATGTTGTTACGACTGTTTCCTGGAAATCGAGGCGGGCCAAGTGATCAAATTCGATCAGCGAGATGAGCGCTGCACAGGCGCCACCCATACCATTGAAAAGGCTCACCATCTCCGGCATGGCTGTCATCTTAACTTTCCGGGCAGCCATTGTACCAATCACAGCGCCAATAGCAATAGCCGCAAAGATCCACCCATAGTTGTGCAATCCGCCGGGAGTGTCTTTATCACGGTAAAGGAAGATGGTTCCTATAATCGCCAGCGTCATACCACCGGCTGCCAGCAGGTTGCCACGGCGAGCCGACTCGGGGTGCGAAAGCATTTTCAAACCAACAATAAAGGTGATGGATGCAATGATGTAGAGTAGCGTAAGCACGTTTCCTTCCATGATATTCGTTTGATCCTTTCGTTTGCGGCTTTATTTCTTTTTCTTTTTGAACATTTCCAGCATCCGGTCCGTAACCACAAAACCGCCTACCACATTCAATGTTCCTACGATCACGGCAAGGAAGCCAAGAATCAATGCAAGGTAATTTTCACTTTCCGCCTTCCCCATTACAATAATGGCACCGATGATCACCACACCATGAATGGCATTGGCACCACTCATTAACGGCGTATGCAACACACTTGGTACGCGACCGATTACTTCGATGCCTACAAAAATCATCAGGATAACGATGTAGATGATCTGTTCATTAGCTGCAATCCAGTTAAACATGTCTTCAAATGGTATTTACTGAGAAATGTGATTCAATGTTTTTACCCTTTCGTTTACAATCTCGCCGTTGAAACAAATACAACAACCCTTCACCAGGTCGTCTTCCCAGGCTAAATTGATGGCGCCATCTTTTGTTGTGATAAGAGCCAGGAAGTTCAAAATATTTTTTCCATACAACTTACTGGCGTCTGAAGGCATGGTAGCCGGAAGGTTGCTGTTACCAACTATGCTCACCCCATTCCGCACAACGGTTTCATTGTTTTTGGTGAACGGCGTATTGCCCCCGGTTGCTGCCGCCAGGTCAATCACAACGGAACCGTACCGCATGCCATCCAGCATATCTTCGGTAATCAATAGAGGTGCTTTTTTACCCGGTATCTGCGCTGTGGTAATCACAATATCGGCTTTGGCAATACTCTCCTTTATCCGTTGCTGCTGGCGTTGCCTGTAATCCTCTGTTTGCTCTACAGCATACCCACCGGCAGCCGAAGCATCGGCAGCTCCTTCTACTTCCACAAACTTGGCCCCCAGGCTTTGCACTTCTTCTTTTACAGCAGGACGTGTATCAAACACTTCCACTACGGCTCCCAGGCGACGTGCTGTGGCAATGGCCTGCAGTCCTGCAACACCGGCGCCAAGGATCAGCACTTTTGCCGGTGCAATACTGCCTGCTGCCGTCATAAACATGGGTAAGTACCGCGGATACAAGCCAGCGGCCAGCAGCACGGCTTTGTAACCCGAAATATTGGCTTGTGAGCTTAATACATCCATGCTTTGTGCCCTTGTGGTACGGGGCAGCATTTCCATACTGAAAACGGTTAGGCCTGCCTGTGCCCATTGCTGTACCAGCTCGCCATTATACAAAACCTGGTAAACGCCGATGAGCACTTTTGATGGAGCAATGTCGAGTTGAGGGGACGGCGGATGAATCGAAAGAATCACATCGCTTTTGGTCACCACTTCTTCCTTCGAAGTGATGGTTGCGCCTGCTTTTTCGTACGCAACATTGGTTGCGAAAGCAGACTCGCCTGCACCTGATTCTATCACCACCGTATGTCCGTTTTTCGTAAGTACGGCCACCGCTTCGGGTAAGATGGATACTCTTGTTTCGGGTAAGGGTTCTTTGAGTACACCGACAATCATGTGCTCAATTTATTGCAAATACTTGTACGGTCAAAAACGAACAGTGAAATGCTGTGCCACTTTGAATTCTTTGCGGAAAAAAACAAAGCCTAGAAAAAAGATATCAACCGTACACTGCACGGAAGGGTGTTGCCTGATTTCTTCCCAAGCCTTCTCCATTTCTGCACTCCAGTGGATATCATCAAATACCAGGATTGAGTCGTTGTGTAACACCGGAAGCAGTTGTGTGAAATAATTGATGGTAGGTTGGTAACGATGGTTGCCGTCGATGTAAGCAAGATCAATGGATGACAGATGACGGATGACAGACGGCAGCAGATCATCGAAATTACCGATCCTCTGCCCAATGTTTTGGCAACGGAGCGTTGAAAAGTTTTCGGCTGCCACAGCCGCTACTGCGCTGCTGCCTTCAATGGTCATGATCGTTGCCGAAGGATTGGCCGCAGCCAGATACGAAGTTGTGATTCCCAGCGAAGTTCCCAACTCCAGAATTGTGTTCGGTTTGTAATGTTTCACCAGCCGAAACAGGAGTTGTGCATATTTTTTTGATTTTAGTGCCGAATGTGCTAATGCAGAAACGGATCGCTGTTTTGTTTTTGCCACCCGCGAACCAGCGCCGAAATCTTCAATCTCTAAAAGCCGTTTATCCTGTAAGAGCTGTTTTCGTAAGGCTTCAATCTGGCCTGGTGGTTGGTAATGAGACCTGTTGTTCAGCACATGCAGAATAAACTGGAACACAAAGGGTGAATGCATGCCATGCCCCTTACCATTGCTGGCATGGAGATAATATTGTAAATATTTCCGGGCTAACTGGACACTGCTGTACATGGTGGATCCCTTATGCCTTTTGTTCAACAGGTCTTCTTTCCCAAACCTGGTAAGTGTGATCGTAGGGATTTTTTTCATCGGCCTTGCAAAACCGGCTGGAAGCCAGGCTCCATGCAGCTTCGTCTATTTCAGGAAAAAAAACATCACCTTCAAAGTCCTGGTGGATCCTGGTTAAGTAAATCCTGTTTGCTGTTTGTAGTGAAACAGTAAAGATTTCCGCACCTCCAATTACAAAGATTTCTTTGGCGCCAAGCGCATCCGCCTTTTGTACGGCATCATTTACTGAATGCACCACTTCTACCCCTTCATGCTGCCAGTCAGTATTTCGGGTAATAATAATACTTTTCCGCCCGGGGAGCGGTTTACCAATGGAGTCAAATGTTTTTCGGCCCATCAGGATCGGCAAGCCCCAGGTCAGGTTCTTAAAATATTTCAGGTCGTTTGGCAGGTGCCAGGGAAGCTGGTTGTCCTTGCCAATAACATTGTTTGCCGAGGCGGCCAGCAATAAACTTATGATCATACGGCTACAGGTGCTTTGATGGCCGGGTGGGATTGATAGTTCTCCAGGCCGAAATCGTCAAACCTGAATTCAAAAATATTTTTCACTTCGGGGTTTAGCTTCATTGTTGGCAGTGGAAACGGTTCACGGCTCAACTGCAGTTTTACCTGCTCCAGGTGGTTGCTGTAAATATGTACATCACCAAAGGTGTGAATGAATTCCCCGGGTTCAAGATCACAAACCTGTGCAATCATCAGCGTCAGCAAGGCATATGAAGCAATGTTGAACGGTACACCCAGGAACACATCGGCGCTACGCTGGTACAACTGGCAGCTTAATTTATTCTCCGCTACATAAAACTGGAAAATCGTATGGCAGGGCATCAGGGCCATTTTGGGGAGTTCGGCTACATTCCATGCGCTGACGATCAGCCGCCGGCTGTCAGGGTTCTTTTTGATCTGTGCAATTACGTCCGAAATCTGGTCAATTACCTCACCGTTGGGACCTTCCCAGCTCCGCCACTGCTTTCCGTACACTGGTCCCAGTTCACCAGCCGCATCGGCCCATTCATCCCAGATGCTGACACCATGTTCTTTTAAATAGGCAATGTTGGTTTCGCCCTTTAAAAACCAAAGCAGTTCGTGAATGATGCTCTTCAGGTGCACTTTTTTGGTTGTCACCAATGGAAAACCTTTTTGCAGGTCAAACCGCATCTGGTAACCAAATGTGCTGATGGTTCCCGTGCCGGTGCGGTCGCTTTTGTGCACACCGTTATCTAATATATGTTGAAGTAGTTGCTGGTATTGCTGCATACACACAATTATCAGCGGTAAATGTAAACCCGGGCCGGAAACGGGCAAAATTCATCTATGCACATCCGGTTGAGAAAAATACAGGCTGCCATAAAAAAACCTGCAAGCCTTACGGGGCTTGCAGGAACACATGAGGAGGTTAAGGTTGGAAAAGGAAGAAACCTTACGGGGCTTCGTTCCGGGAGTTGAGTTGGTGTATTATGCAACCTTACGGGGTTGCCTGTTTGCTTAGTTTGCTTGTCTTTGAACAAAATTCTCAATGATCACATTGGTCACACCATTCTCTTTCTCAATCCGCATTTTAGTTGGGTACCATCCAGCCTCTTGAAATTTTGCCGGTACGGGAATGTCTCTCTGAAAAGAAGGGTTTGCCAGTAAAAATTCCTCAGTAATCATCGGTTCATAAAAAGTCACTTCGCCATCATAGGAGCCGTACATAAAGGTTTGTGTAAAGTTGCCACCAGGGCGCAGTTCAGGCGATGCCTGGTCTACCCAGTGCGTACCCATTTGCGGAACGCCGCCCGGTATGGGAATATAGTTTGCGGGCATATAGGCTAAGGGGAAGTTGTCAAACTTTTCCTGAGCTTCCTCATACAACGGGATCGCTAAACGTTCGGCTTCTGTTGTTGTATAGAAATGAAAATCAAAATGTGGTTTGGTATAAATGTTATTTGGGGGATGTCCAGCCGGGTTCCAGTCCAGCATTACATGCTTGAAGGGAGTAGCACCGGCTTCTGCATGCAGTTGCATTGAAATGGAATTTGCATGGTTATGGCCGCCGCCAGTTTCCCGGTCCAGGGAGTTCATCGCTGCATCATCAATGGCGATGGCTATTCGCAGTGGTTTGCCATTTACATCTTCTTCGTACCAGGTCCAGGCTTTCCCGTGCTGAAATGTTTTGACTTCACCTTTAAAAGTTGTTTCCTTTTCTTTATCATCCTTTTTACATGAACCAAGAGCAAGGACCGCCACAGAAGCAAAGAAGAGAACCTTTTTCATTTGTTTGATTTCGTCTGTTTTCGTTTGGTTTGGTTTGATAACACAAAGATGAACGTACAAACAACCAAAGGAAAGGCGATGGTGCATGAAATGCCGTTCTATGGGGATGAACCGCTGTTTTTATTTTGGCGATTGCAGTTCGCTCTTTTTGCCCCAAAACTGTGGGCCGGAGACAGATTTTCCGCCTTTCTACCTCGCTGAATTTCAGGCCTGTGTACAGATTGTGGGATCAGCGGCACCAATTGTGTTTTCCGGGTTATCAACTGTTACCCCTCAGTCGATGAATACCGTACATTTGATACAAACAAGTCCACCATTGTATCGCTTACTGCTTTTGTTGTGCTTATTGGGTTTGCTGAGGAAAGGGGCTGCACAGCCATCGGCACCATTTACCTTTTCACATTTATCGATGTCAAAAGGTTTGCTTTCGAACGAGATCCGCAGCATAGCGCAGGATCGTACCGGCTATTTATGGATAGCTACCAACAATGGCCTGCAACGGTTTGATGGCATTCATTTTAAAACCTTTCAGCGCCGCGATGACCAACCTGGCAGTTTACCCGATAATTCTATCCAGCAACTGTTGATTGACAAAGAGGACATTCTCTGGGTACTTTTTGCAGATGGTCGCATTGGTCAATTTGACAAATCAAAATTCTTTTATACCAATGTGCCGGTTAAGGTACAGCGGACAGCTTCCCTGTGGTCGGTGAAAAAGCTGCTGCAGGACGAAGGGGGCAACATCATGTTCCTGATGGAATCGGCGGAATTGCTTACTTACGACAGAAAGAATAAAGAGTTTTCTTCCGCGGCTAATTTCATTCCGCTGAAAAAGGATTGGCTGGTCTCAGGAATTGCGCAGCAACCCGGAACACAGAAATACTGGATCGGTTTACATGGCGGTGCTTTTGCCATTTATAACCGTGCAACAGGAAACCTGAGTTATGCCGGCCACAACATAGAAAATGAAACCGCCGTTGACAGCCTGCAGCTCAACCAGGGCATGGTCCATTTTCAATTTGATAAACATGGACGGTTCTGGGCTGTTAGCTGGATCACCGGCCATTACCCCCATATTATCCGGTATGATGCAAAAGACAGCAAACGGAAAGTGCGTACCTATGAAGTGTTGTCCAAACTGCGAACCTATCATGAGATCAACAACATTTACGAAGAAAAAAACGGGCGGATCTGGATCCATGGCAACATGGTCTTTTCGTATTTTGATGAAGCCAGGAATGAATTCCAGCTTGTAGAAAATGACTCCAGGAGCGGGTTAGGTATTGTTTATGATCATGCATCTGCTCTTTTCCAGGACCGGGAACAAAATATGTGGGTAGCCACCGGTAATCATGGTTTGTACCGGTTCAACCCCACAAAACAATATTTTACCAGCGTTACCCATAACAATAAAATCGCAAAGCAGACCGGGTCGGGCAGCATACTTTCTTTTCTTCAATTACGGAATGGCGATATCCTCGCAGGATCCTGGGGCGATGGCATTTTCCGCTACAACAGCCAGTTCCAAGAAAAGCCGTTTAACGCCAGGTATGTATCCAAACAGGAATCTTCCATGTTCTGGAGCATGTATCCATCTGCTGACAGCAATACCATCTGGATGGGCTGCCAACCGGGTATTTACCAATACGACCAGGCACGAAATACCATGACGCATCGCAATCCTGCCCCGCTTCAAAACCGCACCGTCCGGCAGATTGCGGAAGACCGTTCGGGGAACCTTTGGCTGGGCATGCACAACTTTGGGCTATTTAAATGGACTTCACCGAAACTTACCAGCAAAGAAGACCTGGTGAAAATCCCGGAGTTAGGCAATGACCTGATTACAAAAATTGCTGTTGACCCTTCGGGTTGGATTTGGGTAACTGCTGAAAAAAAAGGTGTTTTTGCCTTTGATGGCTATAGCGGGCAGATGCTGTTTCACTGGAATAATCGCAGTGAAAAAGACAGCAATAAGATCATTGAAGGATTTACCAATGTGCTTCCGTATAATGACTCGTTGGTTATTATCAGCACCAACACAAGGTTGTACCAATACCACCGGCCAAGTCACAAGCTTACGGAAATACCAATGGCCAATTCCCTGCTTGGTTTTATTACATCGCTGGAAAAAGACGATGAGGGGTATTTGTGGATCAGTACCAGCAATGGACTTTACCGTTTTCAGATGCAGAAAAAAGTACTGGTGTTCTTTAACCGCGAGGAAGGAATGATTACAGACCGGTTTGTTATTGGCGCCTCGTATAAATTGCGTGATGGCAGGATGTTGTTTGGCGTGGAAAAAGCATTTATCTATTTTACGCCTTCCCAGATCAAATTTCCAAACCAACACCACCGGGTTACACTTTCCAGCATCCAGGTTGGCCGGCAGGAATTACCCGTGGATTCAATACTGAAACTGGGCATCCTGACCTTAGGGCCAAATGACAACTCCCTAAATATTGAATTTTCTTCGCTTACCTATAATTCATATTCACTGATTCAATACAGGTTAAATAATATTGACAAAGACTGGCACTCGGCAGACAAGGACAACAAGGCAAGTTTTCCATTTTTGCCACCGGGCAAATACACCCTAATGCTCCGTACCGTGAATGCCGAAGGACAGCCTTCGGAAATCACCTCCCTCCCCCTATTGATACAGGCACCCTTTTACCAAACCTGGTGGTTTTACAGTTTGCTGGCACTTGCCATGGCCATTACCTTGTATTGGTTAGACAAGCAACGCATGCGACGAAAGGCGGTTTTGCAAAAAGTGCGTACCGATATTGCTGATGGTTTGCACCAGGAAGTGAATACAGCTTTGAATAATATCAATATTCTCAGTGAAATTGCCCGCCTGAAATCAGAACGGGAACCGCACAAGGCCAAAGAATACCTGGAGCAGATTCACAACAAAAGCCACAACATGATTATTGCGCTGGATGATATGCTTTGGAGTCTTGATCCTGAAAATGACGCCATGGACAAGACCATTGTCCGCATCAAAGAATTTGTAGATGCCCTGATGCAACGCTCCGGTGCTGTTATCGAGCTGCTGATTGATAAAAGAGTGGAACGGTTGCAACTGAACATGAAGCTGCGACATGAGGCCTTTTTATTGTTCAAGGAAGGGTTACGCAGCCTGGTGGATGCGGGTACCAGCTATTGTATTGTGCACATGACCGCGGAACGGGGACGCCTACTCTTTACGATTGAATTTGAAAACGAGTCCTGTAATATGCAAAAGCTAAACAACCTTTTGCAGCGGCATGATATGGAAGAACGCATTGATGCCCTGAATGCAAAACTGGATGTGCAACTGCATAAAAGCCGGTCGGTGTTTATGTTGCAATTGCCACTGTAAAGACCCACCTAACTTTCCCCATGAGGGCGGAACAGAAAACGCACAAAGATTGTCTTCATTTGAAGTCTTCTTTGTCGATATCTGTTCTGAACGATGAACGGAGCGTCGCAACAGAAGCTAAATAGTTATTCAGTCGCTGGTAACATAAATATTTATGTTGAACCCATACAAGGTTCAATTTCCTCGTACTCCTTTTTCGCCTGGTTGAATTCGGCGCTATTCAAATTGAAGTCTTCGGGCTTGTAGAGAGGGAAGAAAGCAACAATTAATCACAAATACAAAAAGAAAAAGCCTCTCTCAAAAATTGACAGAGGCTTTAAACGTATCGTGTAAAAACGAACTATTGTGCTGTTGGCTGTCCCTCCCCGTTGAGGAAGGTTAGTTGGGGTCGCCCGGTTTCTATTTCCCCATCCACTTTTTAAAATCTGCCACTTTTTCGCGGCTGACCAGGGCTTCTTTATCCACGGCAGGATTGAGCTGAAGAATCAGGCGGTTGCCGAAATAATCATCAATCTTTTCTATTGCATTGAAGGCAACAAAGAACGAACGGGAAATGCGGAAAAACGCAGCCGGATCCAGCATTTCTTCCAGTTCATCCATGGTATAATCCACCACAAATTTCTTATTGTCGAAGGTTTTAAAAAAGTTCAGGCGGCCATCACTGTAGAAGTAAGCAATTTCCTCTACATCTACTGAAACCAGTTTTTGTGCATGCTTTACCAGGAAGCGCTTACGGTATTCTTTGGGTTGCAGTTGTTGTTTGATCTGGTTCACCAGCGACTCGATGTTTACATCCTGCTTGCTGGTGTCGGCCAGTTTTTTATACTTGGCCAGTGCTGCCTGCAGTTCATCGGTTTGTACGGGTTTTAGAAGGTAATCCACGCTGTTCACCTTAAATGCCTTCAAGGCATATTCATCATAGGAGGTAGTAAAGATTACCGGGGCTTTTACATCCACAAGGTTAAACACCTCGAAGCTTTGCCCGTCGGCAAGCTCTATATCCATCAATATCAGGTCAGCGTTGTTATTGGACTTCAACCAGTCGACCGTACTTTGAATGCTGTCGGTGATGCCCACAACCGTAGCAGAAGCATCCACCGCAGCCAGGGTTTTTTGCAGTTTCTTTTGGGCCAGTTCTTCGTCTTCAACAATTAAAATGTTCATATATCAGGCAGTTTTAATTTCTTTCAGAATGGTATTTGTGTTTTCGTGGGTATTGTTCCAGATCAGGGGTAAAACTACAGTAAAGTTTTTGCCGTCTTCCATTACCTGAAATCCTTTTTGGTTCAGCAGTTCGTACTTGGCCTTGATGTTTTCAAGTCCTACCCGGTTGCTGGGTGCCTTGATGGTACGTCGTTGCAGGTTGTTGTTTACCACCAGTTTGTTGCCGGCCGTTGTAAAGATTTCGATCATCAACGGTTGTGATTTTGCCAGCTGGTTATGTTTTACCACGTTCTCTACCAGCAACTGTAAGGTCAGCGAAGGCAAAAGATAGGGATAATAGCGCTTATCTATATCAAGTGTCATCTGCAACGCTTCGCCATGTCGCGTTTGCAAAAGACCATAATACGACCGGATGAATTTCATTTCGTTTTCTACCGTACTCAACCCGTCTTCATTATTGCGGAGCAGGTAGCGATACACTTTGCTCAATTCATTTAAAAAAACTTCGGCTTTTTCTTTGTCTTCTGCAATCAGTGATGACAAGGTATTAAAACAGTTAAAGAGGAAGTGCGGGTTTACCTGGTTTTTTAATGCATCAAATTCGTGCTGCAACGCCTGCTGTTTCAGGCTTTCTTTTTCCACCATGGTTTCTTTCAACCGCTCCATCACGTAGTCCACTTCGTACAACGTAACAAAAATGAGGTTGACGGCAAAGCCAAGCAGCAATACACTCTGCAGGTCCTGCGATTTCATCTGGTAACCCAGTAAGGAAAAATAATCGTACAGGTACATGATCAGCGTGATGGATAATGACATAACCGGCATGATCAGCGTTGCCAGCAGCACAATGCGCCTACTGGTTTGTTTTAGTCCCGGGAATTTATAATGAATCCAGTTTTGAATACCAACCTGCGAACGCCAGGACCCGACACCAATCAGGTAAATAAGCGGAAAAGAGATCAGCCAGATTCGTCCATCATGAAAAAACCGGTTTTCGTACAAAATGTAATTCAACACCACATCAACCACCGGCATGGAAACGATAAAACTAAACACCTGCAGGCGGGTGGGCTTCAGTTCCTGGTTCATGACAGCCCTCCTCTTGATTCGATCAGGGGTAAAAAAATGCTGCGCTGTGTTTCTTCGTCCCTGATAACCACCTCTGCGGAACTCAGTAAACGGTACTTGGTTACCAGGTTATCCAGGCCAGACTCAAAATCAATGGCATTGCTTACCATTTTAGGATTACGGTTGTTGCGTACTACCACCTCATTCCTGCCGTCTGAACAAATTTTGATCAGCAATGGCGAAGATTTGCTCATTGTATTTTGCGTGAACGCATTTTCGATCAGTACCTGAAGGCTAAGCGGCGGAACCAGCTTTGTTTTGTCTTCTTCGCGGATATTCATCTGTACCTGCAGGCTTTGGCCAAAACGGCGCTCCAGCAGGTGAATGTAAGAGTGAATGAAACGCAGTTCGGTTTGCAGCGGCACCAATTGCTCATCATCGCCACGCAGCATGTAGCGGTACACCTTGCTCATTTCATTTAAAAATGTTTCCGCTTCTTTTTCGTCTTCGGCAATCAGGCTTGAAAGTGTATTAAGACTGTTGAACAAAAAATGTGGATTTACCTGGCTTTTTAATCCCAGCAACTGGCTTTGCTTAAAGATCTTTTTTAGCTGTTCGGTTTCTTTCAGGTTTTCCCGCCAGTCGTTATAACGGGAAATCCCCTCCATGAGCATTGCCAGGAAAATGTTGATAATGGCCATTCCCATATATGACCAAATGAAGCCTTTTTCGTTGAAGGTGTACTGGAAAGATGAGAACAGCTCATAGCCATGAAACACGGTCAGGAGAAAAAAACCGCTCAGCGCCACCATGCAAATAATCATGTACACCAATCGTTGATTGGTTTGCTCCTCGGTGGGCATTCTTTTTTTCAGGAAGGCGGCTACAGCCGAACAGATAATAAAATCGATGGAGAAAATGATCCCGGTGGAAATCGTTGAGGGCCAAAAAATTTCTGGCTGTGTAAAATAGCGGGCACCAAAAATGACACTGTTCAGGCCAAGGGTAAAAGGCAAGAGGATAATACCCAGCACGATATAGTCTTTTCCACTGTATTGGGGAAGCCTGAATCTCATTCTACTTCAAATTAAAGCCATTTTAGCAAAGAATGGAAACAGGCTTAACGGGCACAGGCTTCCAGTGAATGAATTGAGTAAAACGATGTATGAATTGTATGGTTAAAAAGTAAATATGAGCTTTTGTGCTGCCAATGGAAATATTTTACAGCCATGGTATACAGGTAATTACCAACTTTTCAGGCTACCATGCCAGTAAATAAAACATCCTGCAGCAAGTTCCAGCGCTGCGGATGCAGTTCAGCGGCGGCCGTCTTTAGCAGGGTTTGATATTCATCCTCGTCAGCGGAATGCCTGACCTCTTTCAGCCAGTGCACTATTTCATTGTTATTCAGGCCGCGGATCATCCATTTGCTGTAGGGCGATACCGTAGAGGTTTCGGTCTCTCTGATAATTTTTAAGGCAATCTTTTGCAACTCGCTATCGCTGTAATAACGCCAGAGCATTTTGTTGACTAACTGTTCTTCCCGCCCAATTTGCAGGATAGCAGACAACGTAAATTCTTCAAAAAGAGCAACCATTTCGTTGCCGATAGATACCTGTTCCAATGGCAGGGATGTACTGGCAAAGTCTTTCAGCAGCGCTTCGAGCTTTTTCACCACCAGGTAGGTTTCTTCATGCTCCTGTTCAAAGCCAACTGCTATTCCCGGCTCGTAGGCGGTTATGGCCGGCAAAACGTACTGATCTTCCGAATCCTGGTATTTTTCAAACAAGGAGATTACAAACTGCAGCCGGCTGATAGCCACCCGGGCTTCTTCCTGTATGGTAAAATCGGTGCGCTGCAACAGGATGCTGGTATCGTACAACAAGGCTCTTAAACCTTTGTGTATTCTGTGGAAGAGGTTATAGCGGTTCATATCCGGTTGTTTATTGGTTGAATAAAACCGGTTGCAAATTGCCAGGAAAAGCTTCCTTTGTCAATGTCATCTTTCATGAATCGCAGCTAACGTGTGATGAAATGCAATCCAGAAGCAAGTCCTTTACAAAAACATCTTGGAAGAAACTCTGATAGATTAGCCTAGTTGATTGCCGCCAATCCTTTATGAAAGAGTTATCGGGCCCTGCAATGGCCCTCGAACCATCTTTGCATCTGGCAAGAAAGTTGAAAGTATAATAATTGAGAAAATTAAAGAGTATGAAAAGGCTTATTTACGGTTCGGCTTTGCTATTGACGATGGGTTTTATTTCCAGTTGTGACCAGCATGACACCAGTTCTCCGGATACCTCCGGCGCAATGCCCTACAACAATCCAAATGTTGGTGTAGATACGATCAGTGTTCAAAACAGGACAGGATCGCCGAATATGTCGAATGACAACTCCAACAAAGACCAGGGTATCAGTACAACTGATTCTGCCAGGAACAATCAATAATTCCGGAGAAAACGGATCTACTCCTACATAGTTTTTGCACCACTGGTGTAGAGAATAAGTTTCCTTATACTTTACGTTAATCCCTGCTTTACATTCATTTTTTCAAACGTTCAGACGCATTTGTGTTGCTTTCGCATGGACAATCATCTCTCTCCCTTCAACAACAATGGTTAAATTTGCCGGGTGAGGTTTTTTGTTTACTTCGGAATTATTGCGGCGTTTTTATTCAGCAGTTTTTGTGCTGCGTCCAAATCTGCTGCCAGTAGAAATTCCCTCAAGTGTAAATCAAAAGAGCAGAACCAGTTTAACATTGCCAAACAGCCGCAACAGTACATAAGAACAAGCAGTGCGCCACACCACCGCTTTATTCACGTTGCCCGTTCCGAAAAAAAATTCAGGCCGCAGCATTTTGCTGCTGTCAATTCTAATGGTTCTCTGCCTATCCCTGAATTTTACGTCGGTTACCATATTGCATACACCTCACCATTGTATCTTCCGCTAAAGAGACTGTTGCTGTTTCCCAATCATTATTTCTGGTAGTACCTGTATGTTGTGGAACCGGTAATTTGACTCCATACAGTACTGGTCCGAATTATACCGGTTCTTCAGCAGAAAAACGTAACCAGGTGACAAAATTGAAAGGAAAAACTGCTCCCTGGAAATGCTCTACACAGTTTTGTTACGCTATAACTGTACCTGTTGAGATTTTATAAGCTACCAGAAACTGTCACCATCCGTGGTCCGTACCTCCATGAGAATAAAGAAGGCATTGTTTAACAGATGCAGAACGTAATCAATTATTGAAACGAAGAAGAAAGCATGGCGCATTTACCTCACCTTATTTCTGACCTTGCCCTCATACTGGGAGCTGCCGCTCTCAGTACATTGTTGTTTAAATGGCTAAAACAACCATTGGTTTTGGGTTACATTATTGCCGGGTTTATTGTTGGTCCTTATTTCAAACTTACTCCCACAGTGGTGGATATGGATAATGTGGACACCCTGGCAGAGATCGGTGTTATTTTTCTCTTGTTTGGTCTTGGACTTGAATTCAGCTTTAAAAAGCTCATCCGCGTGGGTGGCTCCGCTTCCATCACCGCCCTTGTAGAAATTGTCTTTATCACGGTGTCGGGTTATTTTCTTGGGCAAGCGATGGGGTGGTCCGTCATGGACAGTTTGTTTCTAGGTGGTATGCTGGCAAGTTCGTCTACCACCATCATCCTAAGGGCTTTTGATGAACTGGGGGTGAAAACGAAAAAGTTCGCCACCATTGTATTTGGGGTCCTGATTGTGGAAGACATTGTGGTCATCCTGCTGATGGTATTGCTTTCTACCCTGGCGGTTACCCGGGTATTTGAAGGCACGGAAATGTTGCTGACCGTAATGAAACTGTTGTTCTTCCTGGTGCTTTGGTTCCTGGGCGGAATTTTTTTGTTGCCGACCTTACTGAAAAGGGCCAAAAAACTCATGAGCGACGAAACCCTGCTGATTCTGTCGCTAGCCCTTTGTTTAGGCATGGTGGTACTGGCCACCGTTGTGGGTTTTTCGGCCGAACTGGGTGCCTTTGTAATGGGTTCCATTATTGCCGAAACCACATCAGCGGAAAAGATTGAACACCTTTTAAAGCCGGTAAAAGATCTTTTCGGCGCCATCTTTTTTACATCCGTTGGGATGATGATAGATCCCGAAGCGATGATTGAATATGCACAGCCTATTTTTTGGGTCACCTTACTCACACTTTTTGGTAAGCTATTCAGCACAATGATTGGTGCCTTGCTCTCAGGCCAGCCGCTGAAACAATCCGTCCAGGTGGGCATGAGCATGGCGCAGATCGGTGAATTTGCCTTTATCGTGGCAGCGCTGGGCCTTTCGTTGGGTGTAACATCTGCCTTCCTTTTCCCGGTAGCAGTGGGCACGTCGGCTATTACTACGTTCACTACTCCTTACCTGATCAAATCATCCGGTGAAATATACCAGCGGCTGGAAAAAATTTTACCGAAAGGAGTCCTCAACAGCCTGAACCGGTACAGCTCCGAAACCAAAAAAGTTTCGCAGGCAAGTGAATGGCGGGTATTAATCCGCTCTACCTTAATCAATGGTGTTATGTTGTCTGTAATCATTGTAGCCATTATCATGATCTCTTCCCTGTATGTTGAACCCTGGATTGACCTGAATGCCGACTCGGTATTAATGCGCATCGCTGCCTGTCTTCTTACCCTTGTTATCCTAAGCCCTTTTTTATGGGGATTGGCCATCAAAAGTCCATCTGAAGTTTACCAGGGAATGATCAACAAACCCCAGTACAGGAACATGCTTTATATGATACGCCTGATCAGACTGGGAGTGGCAGGTTTTTTCATTGGCCTTTTGCTGCACCGGTTTTTCAATCTTTATACTGGGATTGTTTTTACAACGCTGGTCATTGCACTTTTAGTTATTTATTCCCAGAAGATACAAGTACTGTATACAAAACTTGAAAACCGGTTTTTCTCCAACCTGAATCAACGCGAACTGGAAACCTCCCGTATTAACAGGATAGAACTTGCACCGTGGGACGCACATATTGTACCGGTGGTAGTGCCCTCAACGGCAGCATGTATTGGCAAAACACTGGTTGAATTGCGCTGGCGTGAATTGATCGGTGTGAACATTGTCATGATCAAACGGGGTGACCTTCACATTCCCGCGCCGGATAAAGAGCAACGAATATTTCCATACGATGAACTACTGGTGCTTGGAACCGATCACCAGATACAGCGACTGAAAGTGCTGATCCGCCCTGAACAGGACGCCAGGTTTCATGAGGCCGAAGATGTGGAACTGTATAATTACAAAGTAACCCAGGACAGTCCACTGATTGGAAAAACCATCCGCACCACGGGTCTACGCGAAAAAGCAAATGCCCTGGTAGTGGGCATTGAGAACAAAAGCCAGCGGATCTTAAACCCAGAGTCAGACCTGACGCTGAAGGAGAATGATGTACTTTTTATTGTTGGCAACAAAAGCAGGGTAAAGAAATTACTACGTAGTTTGGATACCGGGGATGACAATGATGATAATTTGGGTCATACCATCAAAAATGATAAAGCAGGCGAAGAGTCGTGAAGAATAGCTGCTATTGGTTTACATCTTTCTTTTATTGAATGGAGAAATGAAAGCGGAGAATTTAGCTCCTGCACCATTTTCTTAATGCTGGAAAGCAGGGGCTATACACACCACAAGGCGCCTTTTATTCTTATCTTTAGAAGGAATGAACATTTATTATCTTATTATTGACCTCTGGCCCCTGTTTGCGCTTTTAGGGTTTATTCTTCTTGTGCAGTTGGTAAGAAGGATGCTGCACAGGCAGTAGCGCACCAGTTTTCAACATTACATCTGGAGCTTTGTTCCTTTTGCAATATTCGTTTTAAATGGTTCATGTTAATGGCATATCGGTATGCTACCCTGATACTTCATTTTTATTCCATTCTTCAACAAGAATAAGCATTGCAAAACACAATGTAATCAGGTAGAAAGTAAGGTGAAGTGTGGGCTGTACTGGATTCGAACCAGTGACCTTTGCTCTGTCAAAGCAACGCTCTAAACCAACTGAGCTAACAGCCCTTTAGTAGGATCATAAAAGAACCGGAGAGAATGCAGCTATTCTGAGAACTGCTGCAAGATAAGAAAAGACCTCTTCTATAGCGAGTGCTTATTTATTTTTTCGACGCTTTAATTCTTTTTTGATCAGAACCAGTTCGCGGCTTGTTTGTCCGCCTACCGATGTATTTTCCTGCGCACGGCGCATCAGGTAAGGAATAACATCTTTGATGGGGCCAAATGGCAGGTATTTGCTGACACTGCACCCGGCAGCCGCCAGGTTGAATGTGATGTTGTCGCTCATACCGTATAACTGGCTGAAGTGCACATGCGGGTGATTGATTGCATATCCCCTCTCTTCCAGCAGTTGCACAGCCAAAAGATTACTGTTCTCGTTATGCGATGCGACGATCACACCAATGTTTTCAAGATGGTCGATGCAAAACCGAACGGCATCGTTGTAATCTTTATCTGAGGCTTCTTTATTGGGCTGAATGGGTGAAGGATAACCTTTTTCAGCTGCCCTTGCCCTTTCCTTTTCCATATATGCACCCCGAACCAATTTAACACCGAGGAAGAAGTTCCGCTCCAGTGCTGCTTCGTAGCATTGTTTTAAAAACAACAACCGGTCGTGACGGTACAATTGAACAGTGTTGTAGATTACCAGTTTCTCCTGGTTAAACCGGTCCATCATCAGCATGGTCAATGCATCCACCGGGTCCTGTATCCAGGTTTCTTCGGCATCTACCAAAAATCCAATGCCCGCAGCAGCAGCGGCCTCCCCTATATTCTGAAAGCGTTCCTGTACCCGGTTCCATTCATTCACCTCTTTAGCGGTCAACTTCATCAGGGCCCGGTTGTATTTGCGTATCAGGGTTTCTTCCGGCGCTTCGTGCATAAGGTCATCCAGCTTTTCCAGCAGACCAAAACGGGCAAATCCGGTTACCTTTACACTCATGAAGGGAACATTGGATTGCGTAGCAGCAAACTGGATTACGCGGATAAATTCATCACGGGCATGATCATAGGCTTCTTCGCCCTGTGCCCCTTCCACACCATAATCAAGAATTACCTGAACACCGTACTTACCCAACATTTGCGCTACGGGAACGGTTTCTTCAAGCGTCTCGCCACCAACAAACTGGCGAAAAATGGTTTGTCGGATCAAGCCCTTTACGGGCAGCCCTTTTTTGATCGCCCATGGCGTTAGTTGTGTTCCCAATTTCACCAGCCAGGGTTTTCCCATCATGGAAAACAGCAGGTTAGCGGCTTTCAGGTCGTTTTCTGATTTATAAGCAAATGCAATCGCGGTATTATCAAAAGATAGGTTGGTTTTCATGCGGTGGCAAAGCTAAGCCAAGAGTAAGCAAATTGCAATTGACAACGGGCAATAAGCGATGGGTAAAGTTTAATAAGGCTGGGGTGTTGAATTTGCCTGTTTTCAAATGCCTATTGCCAATTGAATTCCGCTTAGCTTTGCGCCAAATTTCACACTATGATCGCCAGAAAGCCATCAGACAGTACTACGATGATGACCGAAATTGTGCTTCCTAACGACACTAATGTGTTTGGTAACCTTATGGGCGGACGGTTGATGTACTGGATGGATATTGCCGCAGCCATCGCGGCTCAACGCCATTGCAATGCCCCGGTAGTAACCGCGTCGGTTGATAATATTTCGTTTGAAAATCCTATCAAACTGGGTAACACCGTACATATTGAAGCAAAAGTCAGCCGTGCCTTCACCACTTCCATGGAAGTGCACCTGCGGGTTTGGGGAGAAGATTTTACCCAACAGTATAAATACAAAAGCAACGAAGCGTATTACACATTTGTAGCGCTTGATCCCAACCGCAGACCACGAAAAGTGCCGCAACTGGTTCCCGAAACCGAAGAAGAGATCAAATTATTTGAAGGTGCCATCCGCCGCCGGCAACTGCGCCTGATTCTTGGCGGCAAAATGCAACCGGATGAAGCCGTTGAATTAAAAGCTTTATTTACCAAACCATCCTGATATGCCTGCATATATTATTGTGGAAGTAAGCATCAATAACCCGGAAGAGTATGAAGCATACAAAAAACTCACTCCGGCATCGCTCCTGCCCTACCAGGGAAAATTTATTGTTCGTGGAGGAGAAACAGTGTCGCTGGAAGGCAGCTGGAATCCGGAGCGGATTGTGGTGCTTCAATTTCCAAGCAAAGAATTAGCGCAAGCCTGGTGGTCATCGCCGGAGTATTCGCCAGCAAAAGAAATCAGGCAACGAACCGCTGATACAAAAATGATTTTGGTGGAAGGGTTTGAGTGATGTGCGGATATGCCGCTTTGTGGATATGCGGATAAAAGAGAATTTGAGACGAAATCGCCTGTTGTTTAAGAGGTTATTTACATAAAAAAGAGGAGAAACATTTACGTAAATGTTTCTCCTCTTTTTTAACTGTTATTGAATTAGCCGATAGCGAAATCAATTCATCCGCACATCATTTCAGGTAAGCCGAATACATCCAGACTAATTTTTCCTGCTCGCGGATGTAGTCACTCATCAGGGCATTGGTACCTTCGTCACCGGCTTCGCTGGCTGAATCGGCAATTTCCCGTTGCAGTGAGATCATAGTACGGAAAGCATCAAGTATAGCTTGCATGGCTTCTGTGCCGTTGGATATGTTCTTCGCTTCTTTTACAGTTGAAAGAGAGGTATAATCACTGAACGTATGCAGCGGTGTGTGGCCAAGCGTCAGGATTCTTTCGGCCACTTCATCCACCTTTAGCACAAGGTTGTTGTACAACTCTTCAAACTTTGCATGCAGCTCAAAAAACTTTTCGCCGGTAATGTTCCAGTGAAAGCCTCTTACATTCATGTAAAAAACCTGGTAGTTTGACAAGAGCTGATTCAGCTTTTCCGCCAGTCCTTTTGTATCCTTTATTTCCAGCCCGATTTGATTTTGTGCCATAACCATTGTATCGTTTGTAGTTAGTACTATAATTAAAACCTAACAGCAAAGTGCAATCACTATGCTGCTTTTTCTTCCGAAGTTTTCCAGTGATGGGCACCCATGAGCATGTACTTTTTGCTTTGCTCTATAGCATCCATGATCTGGGCCAGGATCTCCTCTGCCGGTGCATCATAGTCAATCTGCATCGGCGGTTTAAAGTTTACGGTTAACAGTGTTCCCTTCTTTTTGAACTTCAATCCTTTTTTATTGAAGGCCCGCCAAAAGCCACTGATCACAACTGGAACAACAACAGGCTTGCAGTGCTTAATGATGTAAGCGGTGCCTTTTCGTCCCGGTGCAAACGGCTTTGTCGTTCCCTGCGGGAAGGTAATCACCCAGGCTCTGCTCAACGCTCTTTCGATTTTTCGTGTATCACTCGGATCGAGACCGCGCCGGGTTTCGGCACCGTCTTTTTTCCAGGTGCGTTTAACCGTTAATGCCCCTGCCAATGTAAACATGCGGCTGATAAAACTGCTTTTCATGGTTTCTTCGGCTGCCACATAATACACCCTTGTAAATGGATTGAGCAGGTAATACGGAATACCCAGTTTGTTGCGTTTGCGCCATTTTACAGCACAGAAGATGTGCAAAAAAGTAATGACATCAGCAAAATAGGTTTGGTGATTACTGACAAAAAGAACATTTCTTTTGGGCAGGTTCTCAATGTTCTCGGTACCCGAAATTTTCAGTTTGTTGATGATAGCGATTCCCGGATAAGAAAAGATGCCGACGAGCATATATACCAGTTTGCGCACCAGTTTATACTCGGCTAGCTTTTTCCAAACATTCATGTGCAAGCGAATTAATGGTTTAAAGTTACGTGTTTACAAATTGTTAAGGCTGCCATACATTTATTCTTTCGATGTGTAATTCTTTTCTTTGTTTCATCTTCCTAAAAATTTAATGCCATGAAACAAGTTTTATTTTTCGTTGCCGGTATCATGTTATCCGTCCTCGCGTTTGCACAGGAAAGGACTCCGTATCCCCGTACTATCACTGTAAATGGCAGTGCCGACATGGAAATTGTTCCCGATGAGATTTATGTGCAGGTATACCTGAAGGAGTATGAGAAAAAAGGAAGTGGTAAAGTAGGCATCGATAAGATCCGCCAGGACTTTTTAACAGCCGTCCGTTCACTTGGACTTCCTGATACAGCCGTTAGCGTATCCGCTTACGACGCGAACAACTACAATCCCTGGTGGCGTAAAAAGAACAAAAAAGAAGAACTGTTTGCATCCATAACTTACCAGGTAAAGCTGCGTAGTACAGCCCAGGTGGACCAGCTGGTGGATAAACTGGATGATAATGCAACACAAAATTTTTACATCTCCCGTACTTCACACAGCAAACTGGATGAGTTCCGCAGAAATTTAAAAATACAAGCGGTAAAGGCAGCAAAAGAAAAGGCCCAGTATTTAGCCGGTGCTGTTAACGAAAACATTGGTGTGGCGATAACCATCAACGAACCCGGCGAATTTTACCAGCCATACTATGGCGATATGGTTGCCAACCGGATGATGAAAGCAGAAGCCGTGCAGGCTTCCGGTGCTGCCGATCAGCCGCAAGCTGATTTTAAAAAGATGAAATTGCGGTATGATGTTTCGGTAGTGTTTGAGCTGAAGTAATTCCCCTAAAGGGGAGATTTAGGTCAATTAAATTGTTTCTTCTTTTATCACACATCTAGCAATATCTTTTTTTGTCAATAAAATGCCTGTTTTAAAACAGGCATTTTTCTTTTCTGTACGAAGCTGCAGTACTACTATAAAGCTTCCGTTAGAGTTAATGCTGAGCGCAGCCGAAGCATCGCACCCTTGTGCGTTCGGGAATTCTATTCGCCAAGAAAGCAAAACCAATCTGCTTTCATAAAAAGGATGAAAATGGAAAAGCATCATCGATCTAAGTCTCCCCTTTAGGGGGACAGGGGAATAAAAAAATCCCGCCGAAAGGCGGGATTTTAGGTATAAGAAGGTGGGAGAATTAAGCACCAGCTTCGGGGGTGTTTTCACCACCGGCCGCTTTGCCTTTTTCTTCCTGTTGCAATCTTTCTTTAATCTGGGCCAGGGCACCTAGGTCACCAAGAGTTGGCTTTTCAACCTTGCTCTGCAGGTTTTTAACCGCTTTCTTGGTTTGCTCCGACTGAACACGGGCTTCTTTGCGAACAGCATCCTGCTCGTCGCGGGCTGCTTGTTCCCAGATGCGTGCATGTGAAACAACAATGCGTTTTTCATTGCGATCGAATTCGATCACCATGAATTCGGCTGTTTCATCAGCACCGACACTCTTACCGTCTTCTTTTCCAAGGTGACGGTTAGGAGCAAAGCCTTCCAGGCCGTAAGGCAACTGAACAATTGCACCTTTGTCATCGCGACGGGTTACAGTACCCTCGTGGATAGAACCTACAGCGAACGTATCCTGCAGGGTGTTCCAGGGATCTTCTTCCAGTTGCTTATGACCCAGTTGCAGCTTGCGGTTGTCTTTGTCAATACCCAGGATCACCACGTCGATGTTCTCACCAACTTTTGTGAACTCGCTTGGGTGGTTGAAACGCTTCAGCCAGCTCAGGTCAGAGATGTGGATCATACCACCGATACCGGCAGTCAGCTCCACAAACACTCCGTACGGAGTGATGTTTTTCACAGCGCCAGTGTGGCGGCTGCCTTCAGGGAACTTCGTTTCAATGTCAGTCCAGGGATCTTCGGAGAGTTGTTTGATAGAAAGGCTCATCTTGCGGGCATCTTTGTCCAGCGTTACCACTTTGGCAGTGTGCTCGTCGCCCAGCTTGAAGAACTCTTTGGCATTGATCGGCGTGTTAGCCCATGTGATTTCTGATACGTGAACCAGACCTTCTACACCCGGCAGAATTTCCAGGAACGCACCATAATCTTCAATGTTCACTACGCGGCCGGTAACCACTTCGCCTTCTTTGATGGTTTCAGGCAGCACATCCCAGGGATGTGGTGTCAGTTGCTTCAAACCGAGAGAAATACGTTTTTTCTCGTCGTCGAAATCCAGAACCACTACGTTTACTTTCTGGTCCAGCTTCAACACCTCTGAAGGGTGGTTGATGCGACCCCATGAAATATCGGTAATGTACAACAGACCGTCCAGGCCGCCGAGGTCCATGAACGCACCGAAGTCGGTGATGTTCTTGACAGTACCTTCCAATACCTGGCCTTTTTCCAATTGGCCAATGATCTGTGCACGTTGTGCTTCGATATCGCTTTCGATAAGTGCTTTGTGCGATACAACAGCGTTCTTGATGGCTTCGTTGATCTTCACCACTTTGAACTCCATTGTTTTTCCAACGAACTGATCGTAATCGGTAACAGGCTTCACGTCGATCTGAGAACCTGGCAGGAAGGTTTCCATACCAAATACATCTACGATCAGGCCGCCTTTGGTTTTGCTGGTAACGGTACCAGTAACCACTTCGCCTGTTTTGTGAACTTCCACAATGCGCTCCCATGCACGGGTAATGCGGGCTTGCTTGCGGCTCAGGTGGAGATTACCATCGCGGTCTTCTTTTTCAACCACCATTACTTCCACTTCATCACCAACATGCAGGTTAGGCATGTCGCGGAATTCGTTTAGGGCAACCAGACCATCAGATTTGAAACCAATATTCAATACCACGTCTGTTTTTGTGATACCAACCACCAGTCCTCTGATCATTTCGCCGTCGTTCAGTTGTACGAAAGTGTTTTCATACACTTTGTCGTACTTTTCTTTTTCTTCATTGCTGTAGCTGGCAACATTGCGTTTGTCCACGCTCCAGTCAAAGTCGTCATGCGCTGTTGCTACTCTTTCTTCAACAGGCTGTTGTACAGGTACATTTGTTGTCGCTGTAGAAGCATCGGCTGTCTCGGTCTGAGCAGCAGGTGCATTCTCCTGTCCTTCAGCGTTTGGGTTTACAATTTGATTTTCTTCCATAAAATTCCCGAGAGGTTTTTTGATTCGGGCCGGCAAAGATAAGGAACTGTTTGGGGTTTGGGGTCTTGGGTTTGGGGTTTTCCGGTGCAGGTGTCTGGGAAATTTGTTAAGGGGTTGTAAAGGTTGGGTATTTTTCTTTATGAGACCGGCTACAGTACTACTATTAGATTGTTGTTGCGTCGCACACGTGTACGTTCCGGAATGCTATTCAGCAGGGCTAAACCTTTCGCACCTCTACCCCATGGATGTCATTAATGCGATCGGCAAAAACCGCCTCTTCGGCTTTTGGTACGCCAACTACCATCCGGCAGAAAAGCTGCATATCGTTTTCCAGTATTAAGCATCCATAGCGCTTTACAAAAGTCATGACATCATTCATGAGGTCGTAAGAAAACTGCAATTCGTACAAAACAAGAACAGGCTTTTCTACAATAGGCGTTAGCTGCAAAGCCAAGGACGTTGCGGTTTTGTACGCATTGATCAACCCCGGCACTCCAAGCAGTGTACCGCCAAAATAACGCACCACCACAACCGCCGTATTCGTCAGCGCCTTGCTGTCAATTTGCCCAAGAATGGGCTTGCCGGCCGAACCGGAGGGTTCACCGTCATCACTTGCGCGGAAGTTGTTGCCATCGGTCCCAAGCCGGTAGGCAGCGCAATGGTGCGCCGCTTTGGGATGTTCTTCCTTCAGGGACTTCAACCCCTTTTTGAAATCATCAACCGATTGAATGGGAAAAGCATAGGCTAAAAAGCGACTGCCACGGTCTTTATACTCCGCCTGCGAAGGCTTTTCAATGGTGTAGTAATGTGTCATCAGCGGCCGCGAAGGTAGGGCGCAAATCGAAAATCAGGCCGGCAGCGGTTTGTAATAACGGATCGCATCAGTGAAAACCGTTTCTTTCTTCACCAGGGAGGCTTTTTTCAAGGCCGGAGCCTGCAAACCGCTGCCAATCTCCAAGCCCTCGTTACTGATGATTCTTGCTTCATCCCAAACACCTGCATCAATAAATGACTGCAACAACTGCGTGCCACCTTCTACTAAAATGCTTTGAATGCCTAGGCGGTACAGGCCATTCAGCATCTGGTCAACAAGGCTCACATCTTCTGTGACCTGGTAATAACCCAATCCGGTTTCCTGCAATTGTGCTACACTGATCTTCTCAAAGGGCAACGTGTGCCGATGCAGATTAAAAACAACAGTGGGTATCTCTCCATTAAAAAGTTTCAGGGAAGAAGGCAGCCGCAGGTGCATATCCACTACAATACGAACCGGGTTTTTCCCCGGCCAATGGCGGGTAGATAGCTCTGGGTCATCGAATAAAGCTGTGTTGGTACCCACCACGATGGCCATTTCCTGGCTGCGCCATTTGTGCACCAACCGGGCCGTGTATGCATTGCTGATCAGCACCCGGCCATAATCTTCCGCCGCAATTTTACCATCCGCTGTTTGTGCCCATTTTAAAGTAACATAAGGCCGGTGTACGGTATGAAACAAAAAGAACCGCTTATTGATTTCCCTAGACTCTTTTTCCAAAACACCCAACTCCACTTCTATACCTGCAGCCCTTAGCTTTTCAATTCCCTTTCCATTTACTTCCGCAAACGGATCCCGGCAACCGATAACCACTTTTGAAATCTTCTTTTGGATAATGAGATCGGCACAAGGTGGTGTTTTGCCAAAATGTGCACAAGGCTCCAGCGAAACATAAAGCGTGGATTCCGGGATGAGTGATAGGTCTTCCTCTTTTACAGAAGCAATGCAAGCCACTTCTGCATGGGCTTTGCCATATTCTTTGTGATACCCTTCGCCAATGATCCTCTCCTTGTGCACCAGCACGGAACCTACAACAGGATTGGGCGCCACATCGCCGATGGCCAAAGCTGCCAGCTGCAGGCAACGACGCATGTATGTTTCATGATGAATCACTGCAAAGGGATAAAATCAAAAATAAAGAAAGGATTAAGTTTGAAGGATGAAAATTGGTGAAGCCAATCAGTATCTGCAGCAGGCCTTACAAAAAATTTATAACAGCAGTGAAAGCGGCAACATTGCGCAATTGGTTATAGAAGACTGTACCGGCTATTCAAAAAGCCGCCTCCTGTTGCAGAAGCAAGATGAACTTTCGGCAGAACAGGAAAAAAAGTTGCATGAGCATCTGCAACGCCTGCAGACGCATGAACCCATCCACTATGTATTGAACAAAGCCTGGTTTTACGGCATGGAATTATACGTAGACAATTCGGTTTTGATTCCCCGGCCTGAAACCGAAGAACTGGTTCACTGGATCGTAAGCGATGTGAAAGCCTCCGGCGCTAATGTATTTGAGCGTGGCCCAATGCAAGCCGACGTCACCACTCAATTAAAAATCTTAGACATTGGCACCGGCAGTGGTTGTATTGCCCTCGCCCTAAAAAAGACTATGCCCAAAGCAGAAGTTTGGGGTTGTGATGTAAGTGAAGAAGCACTGAACGTAGCGCGGAGAAATGGCTCCATACTTGATATCCGCGTCGATTTCCAGGGCATTAATTTCCTGGATGAAGCGCAGCAAACATTTTTGCCAACGGTTGATATCATTGTCAGCAATCCACCCTACATTCCCATCCAGGATAAAACATCCATGCAGCCCAACGTAGTGAATTTTGAACCACATACGGCGCTGTTTGTTCCCAATGATGACGCCCTTTTATTTTACAAAGCAATTGCAACGTTTGCCAAAAAGCGTTTGTACGATAAAGGTGCTATCTACCTGGAAATTCATGAAGACCTTGTGACCGATGTCGTCAATCTTTTCCGGAACGAAGGGTATGCATTAATTGATGTAAGGAAAGATATGCAGGGAAAGGAAAGAATGGTGAAAGTGGTAAGTAGCCAGTAGCGAATGGTGAGTCTTTCTACTTACAATTCATTACTTCCTTTCATCAATCACTACTTTACCAGGGCCGCCACCTTTGCACCGTTTTGTTTGGCGATGCGCATAATGCGGAACACTTCACCATAATATGCAATGGTATCGGCATTGATCACCACCGAAGGCGTATCAACTTTTTGTCTGGCACTGATTATTCTTTCTTTAATCAGCGAATCAATCATGGGCCCTTCCACCCGGTTAGAACCGATAAAGTAATTGTGGTTTTTATCAATTGAAACCACGATGTCCTGCTTGGCCTTCATGTCCTTTGAACCCCTTGGGTTATTTACCCGCACAAGGTTAGGGTTGGCCAGGGTAGCGGCAATCAGGAAGAAGAGTAACAGGATAAAAAGAATATCATTCAATGGTCCTGTATGAACTTCTGTGTGTGCCCGTAATTTTCTGCGGATATTCATGAAACACAAATTTTGAACGCGAATTACACAAATTTCATTCTTGTCTTTGGTGGTAACAGCACTTGCTCCTGCTTGCTCCTGCTTACCTTGTTGGCTCCTGCAGAATGTCCAGGAATTCGGAACTGGCCGATTCCATGCGGTTGGCCGTTTTGTCAACCTGCGTAGTCAGGAAGTTATGGGCGATATAAGCCAGCAGACCAATGATCAGACCTGTAGCGGACGTGATCATTTTGGTGTAGATACCATTGGCCATGGTTTGAATGGTAAAGTCACCGGTTGCCGCCAGGTCAAAGAAAAGGGTAAACATCCCGATGATGGTTCCCAGGAATCCAAACATTGGCGCAATACCAGCAATCAGGGAAAGAACTGACAGGTTGCGCTCCATATTATAGAGTTCAAGTTTTCCCACGTTCTCCATGCTGCGTTCAATGTTTTCAATGGGTTTACCGATACGCTGAATTCCTTTGTCAATAATGCGGGCAACGGGATTGTTGGTATTCTTTGCAAAGCTGCGGGCTGCGGTAACATTCCCGTTCACAATATGGTCGCGGATAATGTTCATGAAATTGCCTTCGATGTTTGATGCCCTACGGATGGAAAGAAACCGCTCAAAAAACACGTAGATGGTAATGACAAAGAGGGCTGCGAGGGGAATCATGATCCATCCGCCCAGTTGTAACAATTCAATCAAACTAATGCCTTTCTGTGTACCATCGCTCTGGATCGACAGGCTGGTGGAATCAACCTGCAGGAGAAAAAACTTTTGAAACATGCTGGTTCGTGTTTTTGGATAAAAATAACGCTGTTCTTTCTTTTATATTTTGCAATGATAAAACGCATCCTGAAAAATTGCCAGTGAATCAGCGACAATTAACATTTTAAGGAAAGCCACAATGTGTAGCAAAAAGAGATAATAAGAAGATAGCGTACAAAGGAAACCTAAGTTAAAACCCTTATTGACAACAAATGTTTATTCCCGCAGATAAACATAGATCTCCACGCGGCGGTTCTTTTGCCTGCCTTCCGCGGTACGGTTATCTGCCACCGGTTTGGTGCTGGCCCATCCTCTTATATAAAAGCTTGCCTGCAGCAAAGGTTCCATGTAGGAGGCGACACTGGCCGCCCGGTTTTCAGACAGGATTTGATTGGAAGAAAAGTTACCCTGGCTGTCCGTGTGCCCTTCCACCACCACCGAATCAACAGTGGATGCTTTTGTTTTTTGCACCAGTTGCATCAACAATTCTTTAGCCTCTTCTCCTAAAGAAAAACTGTTGGTAGCAAATAAAACGTCGGGTATCACCAACGTATCCACCCTTTGCAGGATTGTTTTCGGAAGCACATTTACCGGTGGAGGCTTTTTTGTGTACACATAAACCAACCTGTCGAGCAGGTTGTGGCGCACATCAAAATTGTATTCGTCTTCCTGAACGGCGGCGGCCTCTTTACAAAGATGCTCCTGCGGGTTGAGCGGCGTAAGACTCAGGCTGTCGATAAAAAAATAATAATCCTTTCCCAAGTCAGGCAAACCATCAAAACTGTGTTCATGCGGTTTGAAATCACCGATGGAAATAAAATTTTCGTCTCCCGTAGCTGTATAAGAAAATGAAATTTTCTGCCATTCTTTCGAAGGCATCAACTGCGACACATCTTTTAAAAATACCTGGGGCTTTGTGCCACGGAGTTTTTCTTTTTGGTATAAAAAATCGTTTGCAGAAAAATAAACTCCAATGGAATCGAATGCAGGGTGTTTAGAACGAATGTAAAATTCAAGTTGGTACTGCGCTCCCTTTCGCAAACCACACAACAACCGGCTGCGCAAAAAATGTTTGGCCACTTGCCTGTCTGTGCGAGCCAGCACCAGCCCAACAAAATGTTGTCCTTCGAAGGCATTGGGTGCATCGTCAAAGTAATAATCTGCATACAGCGAGGTAGAGATCCACCCTTCCGGCGCACAATTCTTGCTGTATTCCGAACAAATATTTTCTTCCTCGAAACCAACATTCATCAGGAGGTTTTGTGCCGGCAGCACGAAGGGAAAGAAACCCAACAAAATCAAAAGCATCCGTCTCACCTGCTAAATATAAAGAAGGAATGCAATGGGCAATCGGTACAATTAATTAATAATTAAAAATTAAGAATTACAAAGCGCAGGCGTTATAGCCGAGGCGATACATTGCCTATTGCCTGTTATTAATTGGAATTCTCTTCCCATATGGTGGCCAAATGGACGATGGTTTCTACAGCTTTGTTCATATCCTGCACCGAAATAAATTCCAGTTTGGAATGAATGGCCTGCTCACCGGCAAACAGGTTGGGGCACGGCAAACCCATAAAAGAAAGCCGGCTGCCATCGGTGCCGCCGCGAATACTTTCCATCTTCAATGGAAGACCGCTACGTTCAATAGCTTCCTTGGCAAACTGCACTACCTGCGGGTGCTTATCCAGCACTTCTTTCATGTTGCGGTATTGCTCCGTTACCTTGAATTCAAACGTTGCGGTTGGATAATTATCCATTACCATTTCAACAATGCTGAGGAGAAAATCTTCTTTTTTCTTCAGGCCCTCAGTCACAAAATCGCGGATGATAAAATCGATGGTTGCTTTTTCTGCAATTCCGTCAACCCGAACCGGGTGAATAAAACCTTGTTTGCCTTCGGTTGTTTCTGGTGAAAGCTCGGCACGAGGCAGCGACGCCAGCACATCAGCCGCAATCTTCATTGCATTCACCATTTTTCCTTTGGCATATCCCGGGTGGGTAATCACCCCATGAATGATCAATTGCACGCCGTCGGCACTAAAGGTTTCATCTTCCAGCGAACCAGCTTCGCCGCCATCCAGGGTATAACCAAATTGTGCTCCCAGCTTTTGCATGTCGACTTTATCCGTTCCTCGGCCTACTTCTTCGTCAGGGGTGAACAACAAGCGGATAGCACCATGTTTGACCGCAGGATGCGTCATAAAAAAGTTGGCTGCATCCATGATTTCTGCTACACCGGCTTTGTCATCGCTGCCTAACAACGTCGTGCCGCTGGCGGTAATGATATCGTGACCGATCAACTTTTCGAGGTAGGGAAAATCAGCCTTGCGCAGAACCTGCGTGGTATCGTCCTGCAATACAATGTCCTCACCCTTATAATTTTTGTGCAGGATGGGTTTGACTCCCGTTCCGCTGGCGTCCGGCGCCGTATCCACATGCGCACAAAAGCAGAGCACCGGCACATTTTTTTCCGTGTTGGAAGGAACCGTCGCATACACATATCCCCATTCGTCCATTTCGGCATCCTTTATCCCCATAGCCTTTAATTCTTCCACAAGAACACGGGAAAGATCTTTTTGCTTTTCTGTACTTGGATACGTTGTTGAAAGCGGGTTGCTTTGCGTATCAACCTGTACATATCGCATAAAGCGTTCAGCAGCGGTAAAGGCGTAGTTCTCAAACATGGAGTAAAGATACTTGCAGGCAGGAAAAGAGATAAAGAGGGGGTTTAAAGATTTTCAACATACCATACAATCATAGTTTCATAAAATCCAAATGTAGCAGTTCATATTTTCTGGACTCTATGACTTTCGTTCCACTTCTCACCACTGACTTTCGCTGCTGCTAAAAACTAAACGGATAAGTATCCGGCGTTTTTTCGCTGTGCGGTTTCAGGTGCAATGGGTGCAGGGCCGTTGTTTGGTCAAGATAAACAAAGGCATCATAACGATTAGCCATCACCGATGGAACATAGTTTCCATACCGTTCCCGGTGAGGATTGTACACAACGCCAATTGCCCTGTGCCGGATGGGTTCATCATACTGCTGCCGAATGTCTTCTGTATTAAACAGGAGGTAACGGTTCTGTTCACTTTCCCGGTGAAGCACATGCTCCACGCTTCCTTCCCTAGCGGGAGGCACATCCATCACCTGCATCGGCGCACCCCATTCTTCGCCGGCAATCACTGTTCCCTGGTACGATCCAAAGCCAACAAGATAAACCTGGTTGATGCCGTACTGCTCTCTTGCCAGCTGGCCAATGTTTACCATCCCGGCCCGCTTCATATCTGTTGCCCGTGCATCGCCGATATGGGTATTGTGTTCCCATACAATTCCCTTGGATCCTCCGCCATGAAAGGTCAGCAGCCGGTCCAGTGTTTCCATCATATGCGTATCCCTTACATTCCAGCTTTCATTGTCAAAGCTCATCATGGCCCTGTAATATTTTTCGGCATTCACTGCTATCAGGGCATTTTGTTCGGTGTTGAAGCCTGCTTCGCGGTCGCCATCAAGATGGTGTGCCTTGTTGCGGATCTCTTTCAGCATGGCCAGCACCTTTTCGCGACAGGAATGTTCTGTTAACGAATACCGGGCATATGCCTGTTCGTTTTCTTCAAACGGTTCGAAACACTGAATGGCTTGTTTCACCGATTGTGCCGCCTGCGGATCTTCTTCCTGCAGGTAGTCCATCATGGCATACATGCTGTCCCAAAGACTGTACACATCCAGTCCGTAAAAACCTACTCTTTGGGGCATTGGTCTTGTACTGTTGTATTCCCGCAGCCATTCAGCCAGGGCTGCCACTTCCCAATTGGCCCACATCCAGGTTGGCCAGCGGTCAAAGTTCATCAGCACCTCGTTGATGCTGTCCCCGGCATCTTTATACCCTTTTACATACCGGTTGATTTTGTAACAGTCGGGCCAGTCGCCTTCCACGGCTATAAAGTTGAATCCCTTTTCAGCTATCAGTCTTTTGGAAATAGCCGTTCGCCAGGTGTAATACTCATGTGTGCCGTGAGAGGCCTCGCCCAGCATGACCACCGGCCGTTCGCCAATATCATCAAGCAATTCATCCAGGTCTGCTGCCGAGTTTAGATTGTGCATACCAAATCCTTTTTAAGGGATGCCGCAACTCTTACGCCAAATCAATTTATGCACTGATGAGAACAGGTTGGAAATAATCCAAAGGGCAGCAATCTGACCTGCATCCTTTGTCAGCCATCAGACCCAATCCTCCAGGCTGCAGGATCAAAAACAATTCATCGTTTCAGTTGCCGGCCGGTATTTTCCATTTTTGTGCACGGTTTGATAGTACATTTGCGCCATGCAAAAAGTAGGCATCCTTGGCGGCGGGCAATTAGGGAGAATGTTATTACAGGCAGCCGCTAATTACCCCGTTGAAACCCATGTGCTGGAAGATGATGATGCCTGCCCTGCTGCGCACCTGTGCCGCTTTTTTATCAAAGGAAGCATCCGCGATTTTGATACTGTTTACAATTTTGGTAAAAGCCTTGACGCCATCACCATTGAAATTGAAAACGTCAACATCGATGCACTGGAGAAACTGGAAAGCGAAGGTGTGAAGATTTATCCCCGTCCTTCCGTGCTCCGGACGATCAAGAACAAAGCTGCACAAAAAAGATATTATACCGAACACCAGATTCCAACAGCTGCTTATACCATCCTTCAATCGGCTGCCGAAATCGGGGCTCACCAGCACCTTTTGCCTGCGGTGCAAAAACTGGCCGAAGGTGGCTATGATGGCCGTGGCGTGCAGGTCATCGATACCCTGAGCGATGCAGAAAAAGGATTCAGCCAACAAAGTGTACTGGAGAAGAAGGTAAAAATCAAAAAAGAGATTGCCCAGATTGTGGCGATTGATCAAAAAGGAAAAACCGTATTGTATCCCCCGGTTGAAATGATATTTAATCCGGGGCTCAACCTGCTTGATCTCCAGCTTTGTCCTGCCGACATTAAACAAAACGTGTTGTGGAAAGTGGAAGCCATTGCGCTATCGGTTGTTCGCAATTTTAAGTCGCCGGGCATTTTTGCCGTTGAGCTTTTTGTAGACGAAAATGATGATGTACTGGTAAACGAAACCGCTCCAAGAGTTCACAACAGCGGGCATCATACCATCGAAGCGCATTACAGCTCACAATTCGATATGCTCTGGCGTATTATACTCGGTTACCCGCTTGGCAATACCAAACCCATTCTTTCCTCCATCATGATCAACATCATTGGAAGCGAAGGACATTCAGGCCCGGCGCATTATGAAGGACTACAGGATGTGCTGCAGATCGACAATGCTTTTGTACACATCTACGGAAAGCTGCAAACCAAACCCGGTAGAAAAATGGGGCATGTAACTGTTTTAAGTAATGAAAAGCAGGACCTCATTCACAAAGCCAATAAAATAAAACAGGCGCTGAAAGTTGTCAGCAGTGAAAAGTAAATACGATAATCGCATACTTGATTTGCACTTCCACAACCTTCCATCAGCAGCAACAGTTCTGTTAAAATTTCGATCGACGAAGGCTCTTCGTCGATAAAAGACGTTAAATAAGGTTAACGGTTATCTGCTGTTGTAACATTAAAGAAACCCTGCTCAGGATTACCCTTTATTTTTGCAGCTTAAATCATCGAAACAACGAATGAATTTCCGTTTTGCAAGCCTAGGCATTTTGTCGGCTTTGGCTCTTCTCTCTTCCTGTGGCAGTACCGAACGCAAAGAAGCAGCGCAGCAACAGCAGCGCGGTGGCGGTGGCAGTAACCGTCCGCCAGTAAGAGCCGAAGCAATCACTGTTGCCAACACTACCGTCCTCGACCAGATTGAAGTACCGGGTACCATCGTCGCCAATGAGGCCACCGAAATCCATCCTGAAGTGGCCGGGATCATCACCGGTATTTATTTCAGAGAAGGGACTGTGGTAAGCAAAGGCTCTACCTTATTCAAGCTGAGAGATGCCGACCTCCAGGCGCAGTTACACAAATTGCAGGTGCAGGCAAAAATTGCACGGCAAAACGAAACCCGCTCAGAGGAGTTGCTGAAGATTGGTGGCATCAGCCGGCAGGATTATGAAGCCACGCAATTGCAGGTAAGTAATACGGCGGCCGATATTGCCATCACGCAGGCACAAATTGCCAAGACTGTTGTACGGGCGCCTTTCTCCGGAAAAGTAGGATTGCGGATGGTGAGCGTTGGTGCTTATGTTAGCCCGGCTACTATCATGACCACCATCAGCCAGGTAGGCCAAATGAAAATCGACTTTACAGTACCGGAAAAATATATAACCCAGCTCAGGAATGGCCAGTTCGTCAACTTTACCGTTGAGGGCTCAAATCGTAAATATGCAGCAAGAATTACGGCAACAGAATCTAACATCACGGAAAATACCCGATCCCTGCAGGTAAGGGCAATTGTCCAGGGCGATAACGTGGGACTGACACCAGGTGCATTTGCCAAAGTTTCGCTCAGCTTCGAACCCGATCCGGATGCAATTGTTTTGCCTACACAGGCTGTCATTCCGCAGGCCCGTGGTAAAAAAGTATACGTGTACAACAACGGCATAGCAAAGTTTGTTGATGTTACTACCGGTATTCGCGATTCATCGACGGTACAGATCACCAGTGGATTAAACGTTGGCGATACTGTTTTGGTAACCGGCCTGCTGAGCCTTCGTCCAGACGCAAAAGTCACTGTAACCAAGATCAATGGAAAACCGGTAGCTGGCCAACGTCCGGCTGCTGATTCAACGAAACCTGTTAACCCATAAGCTCTTTACAGAGCACAACCCGGCAAGGTGTATGAATATTTCTGAACTGAGTTTGAAGCGGCCTGTTTTGGCCATTGTAATGAACATCATTATCGTGGTGTTCGGGGTGATTGGATTTAAATTTCTCGGAGTAAGAGATTACCCGGCCATTGATCCGCCCAATATCAACGTTTCTACATCTTATGGTGGGGCCAACCCGGAGATCATTGAAACCCAGATCACCGAACCGCTGGAAAAAGCAATCAACGGTATTGCCGGTGTAAAAAATATTACCTCATCCAGTAACCAAGGGCGCAGCAACATCAACGTGGAGTTTGATTTGGGTATCGACTTGGAAACGGCAGCCAACGATGTTCGTGATAAAGTATCGCAGGCTACCCGTTCACTACCTTCCGACTTAGAAGCTCCTCCCGTTGTATCCAAAGCCGATGCATCGACAGACCCGATCATTTCCATGACCGTGCAGAGCAACACCCGTAACCAGTTACAGGTGACCGAATATGCCAACAACTTCCTGGTAGAGCGGTTGCAGACGATTGCTGGTGTAAGCGGCATTCAAATCTGGGGAGAAAAGCGCTATGCCATGCGCATCTGGTTCGACCCGCAAAAACTGAGTGCCTACAGCCTCACCCCAGCCGATGTGCAAGCTGCTCTTGTTCGGCAAAACATTGAACTGCCAAGCGGAAAAATTTCGGGCAGTAACACAGAACTGATCGTACGGACGTTTGGCCAGCTGAATACAGAAGAAGAATTCAACAACATTATCGTTAAGAGTGGCAACGGCAGCGATATCCGGATCAAAGATGTTGGGGAAGCTGTGCTGGGACCGGAGAACGAAGAAAGTTCACTGAAAGAAAGCGGCATTCCGATGATTGCCCTGGCTATCATTCCACAACCCGGCTCCAACTATGTTGAGATCTCCAATGAATTTTACAAGCGCCTCGACCAGTTGAAGGGCGAACTACCGGAAGACTTTACCCTTAACATTGCTCTTGACCAAACCAAACATATTAAGAACTCAATCTCAGAGGTGGAAGAAACCCTGATGATCGCCTTTATCCTGGTGGTGCTGATCATTTACCTTTTCTTCCGCGACTGGGCCATTGCCCTTCGCCCTTTGATCGATATCCCTGTATCCCTGATCGGTGCTTTCTTTATTATGTATCTCTGCGGCTTTACCATCAACGTCTTGACGCTACTGGCAATCGTATTGGCGACTGGCCTGGTGGTGGATGATGGTATCGTGGTTACCGAGAACATTTATAAAAAGATGGAATCCGGTATGAACAAGTGGCAGGCGGCGTTGGATGGCTCCAAGGAAATCTATTTTGCGGTTATTGCCACCTCCATCACGCTTGCCGTGGTATTCTTACCCATCATCTTCCTGGAAGGTTTTGTGGGAAGACTGTTCCGTGAATTCGGTATTGTGGTAGCCGGTGCGGTATTGATTTCTGCATTTGTATCGCTTACGTTAACGCCGGTACTGAACGTAAAGCTGACCAAGAATGTGCACAAACATTCCTGGTTCTATACCAAAACAGAACCCTTCTTCCGGTGGATGGAAAACAGCTATCAATCGGCACTGACCGGTTTTATGAAAGTGCGCTGGATTGCCATTGTGATTGTATTGATTTGCGGCGGCATCATCTTTTTTATCGGGGGTTCGCTGCAGTCTGAACTGGCACCGATGGAAGACCGCAGTCAATTCAGAATGCAGGTGACAGCCCCGGAAGGAGCATCTTACGAATACACGGATGCCTTTATTGAGCGGCTGACAAACCTGGTGCTTGACTCGGTACCGGAAAAAAGAACCGTGATGTCGATTACGGCTCCGGGCTTCGCCAGCGGTGCAGCCAATACAGGTTTTGTCAGAGCCGTACTGGTTGAACCCAAGGAACGCGACCGGTCGCAGAAAGAGATAGTGGAAATGCTTCAGCGGAATCTTCCTAAATATACCGAAGGACGTGTGTTTGTGGTAGAAGAACAAACCATTCAGCAAAACCGCCGCGGCGGCCAGCCTGTGCAGTTTGTGATCCAGAACAACAACTTCAACAAACTGGCTACTGTGCTGCCAAAATTTGTGGAAGAAGCAAACCGCAGCGGTGTGTTGGTAGGTGCCGATGCCGACCTGAAATTCAACAAGCCTGAATTGCGCATTTCTGTTGACCGCCTGAAGGCAGCACAACTCGGTGTTTCCGTACAGGATATTTCTGAAACTCTTAACCTGGCATTGAGTAACCGCCGTTTGGGATACTTTACCAAAGAGGGTAAGCAGTACCAGGTGATAGGACAGGTTGAGCGGGAAAACCGCGATGATCCCACCGATCTGAAAGGTATTTATGTACGCAACGCTACCGGGCAGATGATCAGCTTAGACAACCTGGTAACATTTGAAGAGGCCACCACGCCATCAACAATTTATCACTTTAACCGATTTAAGTCAGCTACCATCTCAGCTAGTCTGGCTCCAGGCAAAACTGTGGGTGAAGGGATTGCAGCAATGGAAGGCATAGCCGACCGCCTGCTGGATGAAACCTATGCAACTTCGCTCACCGGTTCATCCCGCGATTATGCGGAAAGTTCCAGCAATATTGGCTTTGCATTTTTCCTGGCCTTGGGCCTGATCTTCCTGATCCTGGCGGCGCAGTTTGAAAGCTTTATCGACCCGCTGATCATCATGATCACGGTGCCGCTGGCTCTTGCCGGTGCGGTGCTTTCGCTTTGGATATTTGGCCATACGCTGAACATCTTTTCACAGATCGGTATGATCATGCTTATTGGTCTGGTTACCAAAAACGGTATCCTGATCGTGGAATTCGCCAACCAGAACCGCCTGAAAGGAATGAGCAAAGTGGATGCAGCCATTTATTCGGCCACACAGCGTTTGCGTCCTATCCTGATGACATCACTGGCCATGGCACTGGGTGCGATGCCGATTGCCCTTTCTCTGGGTGCGGCGGCTACCAGCCGGATTCCGCTGGGCATAGTAATCGTTGGTGGTATTGTGTTTTCGCTGGTATTAACCTTATTTGTGATCCCTGCCATGTACGCTTATCTTTCTTCCAAGAAGAAGAAAAACGAACTGGAGGTTATGCAGGAAGAAAAAGAACATGAGCAACTGGAACATGCACGTTATTAATCGAATGAAGAAAGTTTCTCTTTTTGCCGCTGTTTTATTGACAACGGCCGGAAAGTTATGGGCACAGGATTCATTAACAGTAGAAGAAGCTGTAGGCTATGCACTCCGGAACAACTACGACATTTTGCTGGCCCGCCAGGATTCGGCAGTAGCCGCCATCAATTATGAATACCGCAACGCTGCCTTCCTGCCAAGGATCAATGCCACCGGGACTTATTTGTTGTCCAACAATAATCAAAAGCAGACACTGGCTGATGGCTCCGACCGGGTACGGAACGGCATTCGCCAGAACGCTCTTTCCAGTGCCATTAACCTGAACTGGACAGTATTTGACGGCTTCCGCATGTTCCTGCTTCGCGATCAGCTGGATATTGCGGTGGAGCAAGGCGACCTTGTGGTAAAAGCTGCCGTGATCAATACGGTAGCATCCGTTATCAATACCTATTATGATATTGTGCGGCAAAAACAACAGTTACGCAACGTGGAAGAGCAATTGCAACTGGCAGCCGACCGTTTGCAACTGGCACAGTACAAATTTGATTTAGGCGCTGGCATCAAACCTGAAGTACTGCAGGCGAAAATTGATTTCAACAACAGCACAGCTGCAAGGCTCAACCAGTTAGCGTTAATTGATCAGCGCCGGCAAACGCTGAACCAGTTAATGAATATTGCCCGGGATGCAAGCTATAAAGTAAGCGACACCATTCCTGTGGAAACAGAAATCATCCTGGGAACATTGCTGAATAACCTTGCTCTTTCAAGCCCCGAACTGCAACTGGCACGAACCAACATCCGGGCCGCAGAGCTGAACGTAGCACTGGCCAAATCTGCACGCTATCCAACCGTTCAATTGGTATCTGCATACAACTTTAACCGAACCAGTAATAACCAGGTGATTAACCCCTTCTCCCCTCTTTTCAACATGAACAGGGGCTTTAACTACGGAATCACTGCAACCATACCCATTCTGAACAATTTTACGGTACGGCAACAGGTCCGGCAGGCACAATTGGCTGTTAACTTCCAGGAGCTGCAATACCGCAACCAGGAGGCGCTTCTGAATACCAATATCCTGAATGCGTTTCGTAATTATGATGCCCAACGGCAGATTGTACAAACACTGGATACCAGCGTTTCACTGGCAAGAGAGAACCTTTTCATTGAAAGGGAGCGTTACCGCCTTGGACGAACTACCTACATTGAGCTGCGCCAGGCAGAAGAAAACGTTTCTACCATTCTTACGAATTTGATCAATGCCCGTTACAACTTAAAAGTTGCCGAAACTGAGTTATTGCGTTTGCGCGGTGAATTGGTACGATAAGGTTTGGAGTCTGGTGTTTGGGGTTTGGTGTTTATTCTTTACTGCAAGCATCTCTTTACAATTCAGTCTTCTTTTTTATCATAGGAGAATATCTTTGACGATGTTTACATAGATTGATTTGTGCATACCGCAATGGTAAGCGCATTTTTACAAAATAAAAGACAGCAACTACGAATGGAACAATCCCACACGCCAAACCCCAAACCTCAAACGCCTCTCGTCGGCATTATCATGGGCAGCGACAGTGACCTGAATATCATGCAGGCGGCAGCCGATATCCTGAAGTTTTTTGAAGTGCCGTATGAACTGACTGTTGTTTCGGCGCACCGTACCCCGCAACGAATGTTCCGCTATGCACACTCGGCAAAAGAAAGGGGGCTAAAAGTAATCATTGCCGGAGCCGGTGGTGCCGCACATTTACCGGGAATGGTAGCCTCATTAACCTCACTTCCCGTCATTGGTGTACCGGTAAAAAGCAGCAATTCCATTGATGGCTGGGACTCGGTTCTTTCCATTCTGCAAATGCCCAACGGCGTACCGGTGGCAACTGTTGCCCTGAATGCAGCAAAAAATGCCGGTATTCTGGCGGCGCAGATGGTGGGAGCTTTTGATGAAAAGGTTGGAAAGAAAGTTGCAGCATACAAAGAAAAAATGGTGCATGAGGTGGAAGACAAGATTCATCATTTGCAAGCTGCTGGCTGGCCTAACAGCTTTGATATTTAGCGGCTGCGCCGAAAAACAACCTTCGCTACAACTCATCGCTTCGCAAACGCTGGATTTTCCTTCTGCTTCTGCCATTGAATTTTTCGAGGGTAACCTCTACCTGTTTGGCGACAATGCGCCTCACTTCCTAGTGCTTTCCCCTTCTTACCAATTGATCCAAAAAATTCCTTACTGGCCAGACACTTCCGCCGTTATCTCAAAGGATGAAAAACCGGACATTGAATCTGCATTGATCATAGAAAAAGATGGCAAGGCTGTTCTCGTCGGAATTGGTTCATTATCCGGTGAACACCGCTGGCCGGCGTATGAATGGTCCCTTGGAAATGATTCGGCGAAAAAGACAAGACTCTTCCCCGATTCAGTTCAATTTACAGGCATCAAAGAAATCAATATTGAAGGTAGTACGGCGGTCGGCAATACAATAGTTTTTTGCAACCGGGCAAACCTTACAACCAAAACCAACCATCTTATCTTCCTGGAAAACGGGACTGTAATTGCCGTTAAAGAAATACGCCTACCCAATGCCGGTGGTGTTGCTGGTTTATCCGGACTTTTTTATGTAAAAGAAAAAGACCTGCTGCTTTTCACGGCATCGGAAGAAGCCACGTTCAATGCAATGGATGATGGTGAAATCGGAGAAAGTTACATTGGATGGATCCGGAACTTTTCTTCCGCCAGGAAAGACACGGTTATTCAGGCAAGCGGCATGTTGAACCTAAGTTCCTTTGCCCCCGCATTTAAAGGACAAAAAATAGAAGGTGTTTGTGCAGAAAGTGTAAAAAGTAATCTGTATCGTTTACATCTTGTAGCAGACAATGATGACGGCAGGAGCGGCATTTTTACGGTTGATCTTCAACTGTAAGAATCGTAAACTGCTGTTCAAGTGCCAAGGAATGCTGCAACAATTCGGCTACAAAGCTCTTCCCCCACTTTGCATAAAAACCACTGAAATTTTCTACCCTTTCCTGCAATCCGTTGTTGGGAAACAGGGCCTCTTTCAACACGGTGATTTGCCGTTGCTGGTCGGCATATTTACGCTTTTCGGCACGCAACATTTTCTTCTCCAGTTCCTGCAGTTCTTTTAGCGACCGGGCTTTGATAGCACCAACGTATTGCGATAAGGTTGGATCAATCGTTTCTGCCTGCTCGCGGATTGTTTCATATAGTTCCTCGGCCTTTTCAAAATTGCCGTTCAGCGAAACCGCATGCACCGAATTGCGGGCAACAACCTGCTTCATGAGTTCATCATCAGATGAAAAAAGATCTGCAGGTGTAAATTCTATTTTGGCCAGTTTCTCCTGCCATTTCTGTTCAACAATCAGAAATGAATTACGTAAAACTAAAACCGGGTAGGGAACACCATAATGGCTGAACAATTCACACAATTGGAGCCAATACGCAGTTTCGCCACCGCCGCCTATAAAGGCCAGGTTCGGCAGAATAACCTCCTGGTACAATCCCCGCAAAATCACATTAGGGCTAAAGCGTTCCGGGTGTTTTTCAAGTTCAGCCCGCAGTTCGCCTTCCGAAAAGCGGATATCGGTATTCAGTACAAAGAATTCATCTCCTCTTCTTTCTATGCGTTCACGAATGCTGTCGTGGAGGTAAAACAGGTTGATCTCTCTCGGGTGTGCCTGTACATTGTATTCCTTTCCCAGCTTTTCATTTGTCTGCTCAACAATCTGCGATGATGTGTTTTGAAAAATGTCTTCTTCAAACACTTTCTTCATCTGTGCTTTCAATTGAGGATGATCTGGTATCAGCACCACCAAACCCCATTCACCATATAGTTCATTAACCAGCTCAAATGTTGCATCCTGAATTGTCCGACCGTTTGTATAACACTTGCGCAGCATCGTCACTACTTCCTGGCCGAAGGGCTCGTATACAAGTTGTCCTTCCAGTTCATCAATCAATTGCAGCAGGGTCTTATCCACTACCATGCGGCCAACCGCACCGGTTTGTTCTTTCTTCCACTCCAGCTTTTTCCCATCAACATAGGTATGATTAAGCTCGGCAAAGTCCGCATCTTCAGAGCCCATGTAATAAACAGGCACAAATCTGTACGCAGGCAACTGCTCCTGCAGCCAGGCCGCCAGCCGGATGGTGTGTAATACCTTGTAAACAAAGTAAAGCGGGCCGGTAAACAGGTTTGGTTGGTGTGCCGTACAAATAGTAAAAGTATTGTTGTCGAGTAGTGCCTCAATATTTGCCGCTACGGCAGCCGAAACTTCATGTTGTGCATACTGTTCCTTTAGCACATTCACCAACGTCTGGCGGTCGGTATCAAATCTTTGTCTCCCCTCTATGCTGGCACGAATACCTTCCAGGTTTGGTTGAAAACGATAAAATGGTTGTAGTGTTTCAGCGCCTTCGAGATAGTCGAGAATGAGTTTCGAAAAGCTGTTGGTTTGCGTGTAGGAAATATGCTGTGCGGCGAACATAGCGTAAAAGTAAACAAGAGTACATGAAACCAAAGGGGATGATTTTGCGGGTTAACACATTCTTCACGGTTGAGTCGGAATTGAAATTCGAACAGATGAACAAAGAAGGAATTAGAAAGGTGCTGTATATACAACCCTTATTCCATCAGCAGCCTGCTTGGAAGCAGTAAAGGATGATCGGTCTAAACCACTTCGGCATTCTATATTCCTTGTCCACTATTTTGCAGTTAGATGCCACCTTGTACACCACCTTTCTATCAAATAAGAAAGGTGAAGACCGTTGGGAGCTTCACCTTTTTACAACAGGAAATATCACCTGTTTACTATAAGCAGCCGAAACTGCTTTGAGGATTGTACAATAAAGTTAACAAGAAATCAGCTATGCATGCGTTCTTTTTTTGCCAGTAATTCTTCCACTGTTTCACGGTACATTTCATCCGGAACACAGCAGTCAACCGGGCAAACGGCTGCACACTGGGGCTCTTCGTGAAAGCCCTGGCACTCAGTGCATTTGGTGGGTACAATGTAGTACGTATCAACAGCGATCGGGGCATTGCGCTGGCCAGCATCCACCACCGTTCCGTCTACCAGGGTAAAACTGCCTTTTACATCGGTGCCGTCGGCAATAGCCCATTCTACACCGCCTTCATAAATCGCGTTATTGGGACATTCCGGTTCGCAGGCTCCGCAGTTGATACATTCTTCTGTGATCTTTATAGCCATAACTTTTCTTTGCTTGTTAGTGAATTAGTTTTGCAACAAAAATAATCTCCCCACATGAATTTACAAGAAAGAAAGGAAATCTTAGTGCGGTTGGGCAACTACCTATTATCACCGGAAGAAGACATACAGGATACCGTGCAGAAAGCATCTGCCGAAAATGCCTGGTTTACTCCTGAATTCATTACGCTTTCTCTCAATAATATCGCTACGCAGTTTCTTTCCGAGAAAAGCCTGCAAACGCTTATCGATACCTATGCAATTCCAGTGGATAATCTTCATCCTAAAAAAGTAGGCATCGTAATGGCAGGAAACATCCCCATGGTAGGCTTCCACGACATGCTTTGCACCTTTATGGCAGGCCATCATGCTTATATTAAGCTTTCGTCAAAAGACACGGTGCTGATAAAGTTCTTGGTAAAGAAACTGGTGGAATGGGTCCCTTCAGCAGATTCTTATTTTGTCTTTGCCGAAATGCTCAAAGGCTGTGATGCCTACATTGCTACCGGCAGCAATAATTCCTCCCAATACTTCGCTTACTATTTCAGCAAATACCCGCATATCATTCGCAGGAACCGAACATCAGTAGGCATCCTTACCGGGGAGGAAACGGAACAGGAACTGGAAAAACTGGCAGATGATGTTTACCAATTTTTTGGTCTGGGCTGTCGCAATGTAACCCAGCTGTATGTGCCGGAAGGTTATAACTTTCAGCCCCTGTTGAAAGCATTTGGAAAGTATAACTACCTGGCCGATCACCAGAAATACAAAAACAATTACGACTATAACCTGGCCATTCTCCTGCTGAACAACCGGTATTACATGAGCAATGAAAGCCTGCTGCTGGTAGAAGACGCCTCTCCGTTCTCTCCCATCAGCCAGTTGAATTACCAGTTTTGCACCGACAGGGAAGAAGTGAAAAAAACATTGATGGGCAATGAAAGCATCCAGTGTATAGTCAGCCGGGATAACATCCGCTTTGGCCGGGCACAGTGCCCCGGAATCTGCGATTTTGCCGATGGTGTGGATACGATGCAGTTTTTAGTAAATTTGAATAGAGAGCAGGAAGTACGAAGGTCTTAGTAAATAAATGTTAAACTGGACGGAAGGTATGGCAGCCGAATTGGCAAAGTGTAAGTTTGTTTGCTAAGGGCATACTATTTGAAACGTATCATTAACTTCTATAATTGACGAACTATGAAATTGAAACAAGTTTTACTCATTGTAGCGATCAGCGCCGCATCGGCGGTAGGAAGTGTGGCGGTTTACAACCATTTTGCACATCCGAAAGCTGAAGCTGTGGGTTCCGCTCAAAATGGATTTCCTGCCAACTATGCAGGATATTTTGACGGGAAAAATTTCTCACCTGCCGATCCGGTTGACCTGACAAAAGCTGCCAGTGCCGCTGCGCCGGCGGTGGTGCATATCAAAACAAAAGTGCCTGCCAAAAAGATCACCAACGACCTCCCCCGCCGCCGCAGTATGCTGGATGATTTCTTTGGTGACGTCTTTGGCGATATGGGACCAAACATTGTTCCGGAGCAAAGAGCCTCCGGCAGTGGTGTTATCATCAGTGAAGATGGCTATATTGTTACCAACAACCACGTAATCACCAATGAGGCTACAGGCAGCGTTGCCGATGAGGTAAACGTTACACTGGCCAACCGCCAGACCTATAAAGCAAAAGTAATTGGCCGCGATCCCAGCAGCGACCTGGCCGTTTTAAAGATAGATGGTACCAAGCTGCCTTATCTGGTATATGGAAACTCTGAAGGCATCAAACTGGGTCAGTGGGTTTTAGCCATTGGTTACCCTCTTACGCTCGATGCAACGGTAACGGCGGGTATTGTTTCTGCAACAGGTCGTACTATCAATATCAACAGCCGCCAGACCCGCCGTGGCGACACACCGGTTGAGTCGTTTATTCAAACCGATGCTGCCGTGAACCAGGGTAACAGTGGTGGTGCGCTGGTGAACACAGACGGTCACCTGATCGGTATCAATTCCGCTATTCTGGCTCCTACCGGTACCTATGCCGGTTATTCGTTTGCTATTCCGGTCAATATTGTAAAGAAAATTGTAGGAGACATTATCCAGTATGGCGATGTACAAAGAGGTTACCTGGGAGTTAGCTATATTCCAACTGATGGATTGAATGAAGAACAAATCAAGAGCCTGGGCATCCCTACCAATACCAATGGCGTATATGTTTCGGATGTAACCTCTGATGGTGGCGCCATGGCTGCCGGAATCAAAAAAGGCGACGTCATTACAAAAGTGAACAACAACCCCGTGAACTCCGGCTTGCAAATGAGTGCACAGATTGCCGGTTTCCGTCCTGGTGATAAAGTACCAGTAACCTATATCCGTAACGGCAAAGAATACACAACACAGGTAGAACTGAAAAAGCGCAGTGATGTTGTTACCAGCAATGTTGGTTCAAGGCTTGGTGGCGACCTCGCAACACTGGACAAGGCAAAAGCCACCCGGTATGGTGTTGAGGGTGGTGTTGTGGTGAACCGCGTTACTTCGGGTGGTGTATTGAGCCGTGCCCGTGTGGAAGCAGGCTTTATCATTACCGGTGTAATTACCGGTGAAGGCGAAACAGAAATCAGCAGTGTTGAAGAGTTAACGAAGGCCCTTTCCGGCCGTACCGGTACGGTTAGAATTACCGGTATTTATCCGGGATATGGCGAAGCGTATACCTACCCGCTGAACCTTGGACAATAAAAGCAACTTGCAATAAATTTAGAAAAGGGATTGCTGGCGCAATCCCTTTTTATTTACCATATTACTTATGATGACGGAGGATAGCTTTCGGATGCTTTCAAAGAAAGTTGATGCAATGTGCAGCAATCCTGCTTTAGAAGCAAGAGATATCGTTATATGCTGGCAATTCCGGCAGTGGTGTCGCTTAAACGCATCATAGTTTCATTGCACTGATCACCAGATCAACCAGTTCTCCAATCTTATTGGGTTCCAGCCAGCGGGTAACAATCACCAGGTCGGCCGCTTCATCCACAACAATAAAGTTGCCGCCAAAACCTTCCGCTGCGTAAACGGTTTTAGAGCGTTTTCCCAGGTGACCATTGTTGTTCAACCACCACAGGAAGCCGTAAGACTGATTGGCTGCAGAGGGCTTCAAAGCGGATGCAATCCACTGTTCGGAAAGCAGTTGTGCACCTTTCCATTTTCCCTTGCGGGCAAAGAGGAGGCCAAAGCGAGCATGATCATACGTGTTGATGAAAATGCCGCCGCCGAAATGACCGCCGCCACTAACAGATTGGATCATCATGCCATCTACATTGACAAAAGAATTTTCATAACCATACCACCGCCACGTGGTAGAAGCGCCAATGGGATCCATGATCTTTTCTTTAAAAACAACAGGGAGTGGTTTTCTCCAAACTTGCAAGAGTGAATAGGCCAAAAGATTTACCCTTACATCATTGTACTTGTAAACCGTACCCGGCTCATTTAATTTTCTGGTCCGCCAATCATCAATACCGCCAGTGCGGGGCGGACGGTCGGCCCAGTCGCAGATATCAAACAGGCAACCCGACCAGTCGGAAGACTGTGTAAGCAGGTGACGCCAGGTGATTTTGCTGTTGTGCACGCCTTCAAATTTTTCATCCCACACATAGCGGGAGACCTTGTCATCAACGCTTTTGATCAGCCGCGCATCCACAGCCAAACCTGCTACCGTAGACAAATAACTTTTCGCTACACTGAACGTCATGTCCACCCTTTCAACATCACCCCATTGCGCTACGATATACCCGTTCTTAATGATAAGGCCTGCCGGTTTACCGCGGTCTTTCATGGGGCCCAGAATACGGTAGTTTGGCTCACGGGCGTTGACCGCAAAGGATTTGATATTGGCCAGGCGCAGGTCTGTTTCCATAGCCACCTCGTTTTGTAAGGCTAAACGAACGGCGCTGTCGATGATAGTTGTATTAAGCTTAAGTTCATCCGGCTTTCTTATTTGCCAGGTAGAATCGGGGTAATAAAGTTTTTGCCCCAGGAGCGGGGATACGTTGCCCGCAATGAATAACAAGAGAATAAAGCGAATAACTAAACGGTGTGGCATATTCTAAATATAGGATGCATTCAATAAATTGAAATACTGGTTCTCAAGTTCATAAAAAAGGGGATGAAACTCATCCCCTTTTTTTATTCGAACCTTCTGCTTAAAAAGCAGGACTCGAATACTTCTTCTTGTATTTATCGTACAACTGCGTCTGCTTGTTTTCCAGGTTTACTTCACGCCCCTGGATATACGCATTCGTTACAAGATTTGTTTTCATGTCTAAAATATCACCTTCGCTGATGATAATGTTGGCATCCTTGCCTACTTCGATACTGCCGGTTTTGTCGGCTACACCCAGGATCTTGGCGGCATTCAGCGTAATGGCAGCCAGCGCTTGCTCCTTGGTCAAACCATAAGCTGCAGCAGTACCTGCATTAAACGGCAGGTTACGTCCGCGGGTTTGGCCATCCTCATCGTTGATGGCAAACAGTACGCCTGCTTTTTGCAACAAGGCCGCTGTTTTATACGGCTGGTCCACGTCGTCATCAGGAAGTATAGGAAGACTGTGCGGCTGGCTCAGGATCACCGGAATATTTGCCTGCTTCAGCAGGTCAGCTACCTGCCAGCTGTCTTCGCCACCAACGATTACGGCATCCAAGTCAAACTCTCTGGCAACATCAAGACCAACCAGAATTTGTTTTACCGTGCTGGCGTGGATATACAGCTTTTTGGATTTGTTGAACAGGCCTTTCACCGCTTCATACTTCAGGTTCACTTCATCCGGCTTGCTCAGGGAGTTGTATGCCTTTGCCTGGCGAAGAAAGCTTTTGAATTCATCGATCTTGTCCAGGCCTTCTTTTACCGGGTCCCGTGGTGGACCTTGCTGACCAAAACCACCGAAACCTCTGGGGCGAGCCATCAGCAGGGGTACACGGAAATGAATGCCGTGATCTGTTTTATAGGCGGCGTCTTCCCAGTTCCATGCATCCAGTTGCACCATTGATGACTGTCCGCTAAGCAACCCTCCTTCCGGTACAACGTTCGCAAACAGGATTCCGTTTGGACGCAGGGTATTGATCACTTTTGAATCGGTGTTATAAGCGATGATGGAACGAACGTTCGGGTTCATCTCACCAATCTCCCGTACATCATTGGTAGCACGGATACTGTTTACTTCGACCAGGCCAAGATTGGAGCTGGAAAGGATCAGACCGGGATATACATGTTTACCCTGCGCATTGATGGTTCTGGCACCAGCCGGGGCCTGCACATTGGTGCCCACGGCTGAAATTTTCCCGTCGGTTACCACAATTGTGGCATTGTTCATTACCTGCCCGCTTCCGGTATGTACGGTAGCATTGGTAATTACCAAAGGCTGCACCTGCTTGGGGGCAGGCACAATTGTTTCCTGAGCTTTGGCAGTCACCAGAAAACAAATTGCAGCAAAACTTAGAAGTATTTTTTTCATGAATGACTGATTAGTTGTTTTGAGATTGTTCTGCGTCGATAACAAGTAAACCGTGGTTGTGGAAGTGCTCACCGCAGGATTGCATTACCTGGTAGCTGGGCTGAACGGGTGCTACCGGACGGCCGCTGGACTTCTCGCTGTTCATCTTTTTCACGATCCGCATTCTTTCTGCAGCAATGGCTCTTTCTTTCTGCTCTTCCTTCTCACGATCGAAATAAACCGTACCATCCACGATGGTATAAAGTGACTTGGCATAAATGCTCAGCGGGTTATCACTCCAAACCACCACATCGGCATCCTTGCCAACTTTCAGACTGCCAACTTTGTCATCTACATGGAGCATTTTAGCGGGGTTGATGGTCACCATTTTCAGGGCATCCACTTCGCTCATGCCGCCGTACTTAACGCTCTTAGCAGCTTCCTGGTTCAGGCGACGGGCCATCTCGGCATCATCGGAATTGATAGCAACGTTCAGTCCTGCCATCTGCATCAGGTAAGCATTAAACGGGATGGCGTCGATCACTTCCATTTTGTAGTTCCACCAATCAGAGAAAGTAGAAGCGTTGGCTCCGTGCAGCTTCATCTTGTCGGCCACTTTGTACCCTTCCAGAATGTGCGTAAACGTGTTGTACTTGTAACCCATCTTTTCTGCCATATGCATCGCCATGTTGATCTCGCTCTGCACATAGGAGTGGCAGGTAATATGGCGCTTGTTGTTCAGGATCTCTACCAGTGCTTCCAGTTCGAGGTCTCTTCTGGGAGCAACACCTTTGCGACCTCCGGCTTCATAAGCCTTCCATTCCTTTTCATATTGCTTGGCACGGGTAAAGGCATCTTCCAGCACCTGCTCCACACCCATGCGGGTATCGGGATAGCGGGTTTGCTGGGCTGGTTGTGCAGGGGAACGTTTTACGTTCTCACCCAGGGCAAACTTGATCTGGCCCGTCCAACCTTTAAACTTCAGGCCTTCATCGTTAGCGCCCCAGCGCAGTTTGATTAATTGTGTTTGGCCACCGATGGTATTGGCTGAACCGTGTAGAATATGAGACGTCGTCACACCACCGCTCAACTGGCGATAGATGTTGATATCATCCGGGTTCAGGTTGTCGGCAATGCGCACTTCAGATGTCACACTTTGACCACCTTCGTTGATGGAGGCTGCAGCAATGTGTGAGTGTTCGTCGATGATACCGGGTGTTACGTGTTTGCCGGTCCCATCAATCACCCGTGCGCCGTTCTCAGAAAGATTTTTACCGATAGCGGCGATTTTTCCTCCTTTCAGCAATACATCGGTGTTTTGAAGGTTACCTTCTTTTTCACTGGTCCAAACGGTAGCGTTTTTAATGAGGATTGTCTCCTGCTTTGGCGCCTGTCCTTCTTCCCAGCCAAAAGGCAGGAAAGGATACGTTAACTTCCCCAAAACCAATGGCCGTTTGCGGGCACTGTCAACCCGGCCTTTTGCAGTATCAGCTGCGGCAAAAGCGGCCGTCCAGGTAAAGCGGTTACCGGCACTGTCTTCACCATATCCACGCCATTCGTTCCCACTAACCGTACCGGTCAAACGAATGTTGGCTTCTCCCCTTCTCTCCGGTGCAACATTCAGGCGAACATTGCGGCCGTCATAGTAGAAACGGGATGTAACGGTATCTTTTCCACGTAATGCAACTGCCGATGTAGGCGATTTAAAGTCCAGTGAATAATTTACAGGACCTGATGGGGTGTTCACCACAACATTGTATTTGCCCCGCATCTCGTTGAACACTTCATCCTTTACATTATGCTTTTTACCCTGGATCCAGTTCTGGAAAATGGTAGTTCTTTCGTTGAAAATCGGACCACTGGTTACAAGGAAGTTGGCCAGTTTGCCGGTTTCCAGTGTTCCCACCATATTGCTGATGCCCAACACTTCGGCCGGAGTTTTCGTCAGCGCATTCAACGCTGCCTTTTCAGACAGGCCGTAGTTGATAGCCGTACGCAGGTTGGTCATAAATGATTTGGCATCACGCAAGTCAGATGTTGTAAGGCAAAACGGGATGCCGGCTTTTTCAAACGCAGCCGCATTGGTAGGTGCCAGTTCCCAGTGCTTCATATCGGAAAGCGATACAAAACGGGCATCGGCCGGATCTTCCACATCCTGCGCCTGCGGATAGTTGAGCGACAGAATAAAGGTGGCCTTTGTGCCTTTCATATCATCAATACGCTGGTATTCGTTGCCGCCGGCTTTAATGATGTATTGAACACCGGCTTCATCACCAATGCGATCAGCACGCAGCACGTTCCATTTATCGTTGGCTTCAAAAATTTGCGGGAGGTTTTGGATCTCGTTCCAGGCTTGCAGGCTGATGTTCACTCCTTCGCCTGCAGGCTTGTTTTTGTACCACATGGCATCCATATAGGTCTGACGCAACAGCGCAATGCTACCCATCATCGAACCCGGGTAGCTTTGCGTGGAAGTTCCCTTGCTGAAAGAATAATGTGCCGAAGCCCTGTCTTTCAGGATGATCATATTTTCTTTTTCATCGGCCAGCGTAACCACAGCACCGGTACCACGGGCAATCCCGTCTTTTAAATGAGTGAGCACAGTACCGAAACCAATGTCACGGAAGCTTTTTGCTTTGGTTTCATCGGCAGCAAAAACCTTGTACGTTTCCACTTCAGGACGAATGGCCTGGTTCCAGCCATAGGCACCTTTGGTGTTGGAAGTGAGTTGTGCCCGGGCAAAAAAATCGAACCCGCCCTGGCGTGCCTGCGGCGCCGGAGTGCCGTAGTCGCTATAAATATCAACAAACGACGGATAAATGTACTTGCCCTGCGCATTGATTTCAATAGCGCCGGCTGGCACCTTCAATCCCTGCCCGATGGCGGTGATTTTTCCGTCTTTGATGATCAGTGTTCCGTTCGTGATCGTGGTGGCTGCATCTTTTACAATGGTGGCATTGGTAAACGCATAATGCGAATACTTCGGATCCGCTACATCATTGAGCGGAAACGTGGTTTGCGCAAATCCCATTGCAGAAAACAACAAGACACTACAGAACAAAAGAAAATGTCTGTTTCTCCTCATGTTTAATGGCTTTTTAGATTACTTTGTAAATAGAGAGATTTTAAGAGCGCTAAAAATAACGACTTTTTCACATGCAGCTTGCCCCTTTTATAGACCATACCGTGTTAAAAAACGTTACAACCATTGCCGATATAGACCGAATCTGCAACGAAGCACAGGAGCACGGCTTTGCGGCTGTTTGCGTACCACCCTATTTTGTGCAGGATGCCAAAAAGCTCCTGGAAGGTTCCAACGTGAAAATAGCCACCGTGATTGGCTTTCCATTTGGCTATCACCACTACAACACCAAGCTGGAGGAAGCGCGGATTGCCATTGAAGAAGGCGCCGATGAACTGGATATGGTAATGAACCTGGCTGCATTTAAAAGCAATGACCTTACTTACGTGGAAACGGAGGTGGGTGTCATTTCCAGCCTTACCCATGAAAAGGGAAAAACGCTGAAAATTATTATTGAGAGCGGGGTTTTATCCGATGAAGAAATCATCAAATGCTGCGAGCTTTACCGGCACTATCCTGTGCAGTTTATGAAGACATCAACCGGTTATGCCGATAAAGGCGCTTCGGTGGAAGCAGTTCGATTGATGCGGCAAAACCTGCCGGAAAGCATACAGATCAAAGCCAGCGGAGGCATAAAAACGGCTGAATTTGCCCGGGAACTTATCGAAGCAGGCGCCAGTCGTCTTGGATGCAGTGCATCGGTAGCCATCGTCAAAGGAGAAAAAAGTACAGGCAGCTATTAACCGGGTGGCAGCTATTCTGTGTTCTGTCTCGTGGCTCCCGGATTCTTTCCCCACCAATTAACAGTATCAAAACAACACTGGCTGTATTTTTGTTAATGTCCACCAACAATCATTCATATGAAAAAATTGTTGCTTCTCGCTAGTCTTTTCGTGCTGAAAACATCATTCGCACAGGAAAGCACAAATATTACTGAGCCGACACTGATCGTTCACAAAGACGACCGGATTGATGCCCTAGTAAAAAAGCAGGCCGCCATCAATGAACGCTCCAAGCGGATTTCGGGCCGTACCATGCGGGGCTACCGACTGATGGTACTCAACACCAATAACCGCGAAGAAGCCATCTCCGCCAAAACAAAGGTCTACACACACTTTCCCGATCAGAAAGCCTATCTCACGTACCAGTCGCCTTTCTTCCGCTTAAAAGCCGGCAACTTTAAAACAAGAGATGAGGCGAAACGTTACCAAAGCCTGATGAATGCGATCTTTCCGAAAGGAGTTTTCATTATCAGTGATGTCATTGAAGTAAAGCCGGAACTGGATCCGCAGGAACAATAGCCGGCCCTTTTCCCCGGTGGGGGAACGTAGGTTCAATCAACTCTTTTGCATCAGTCATTCATTTAGCAATAAATTACTTTAAGGAAAAAGCCTGTTCTTGTGAACAGGCTTTTTCCTTTTTATATAATTGGCTGAAGTGCAACTGGAATGCTTCTGTTGCGTTATGCCCTTCATTGTTATATAGTCCTATTCAACTAACAGAAAAATTCTATCTATTGTAAGGAAACTTGCAGAAGAATATTGTAAGATCGACCTACGTTCCCCCACCGGGGGACAGGGGCTTAATGAAACTCGTGCCCCAATTTATCCCGCTTGGTTTGCAGGTAGCGCTCATTGTGCGGATTCGATTGTATTTTCAACGGAATATTTTCAACGATCTCCAGTCCGTAACCAATCAAGCCGACACGTTTTTTCGGGTTGTTCGAAATCAGCCGAAGTTTACAGACACCCAGGTGCCGCAGGATCTGTGCACCCACGCCATAATCCCGCTGGTCGGTTTGAAAACCCAGGTGCAGGTTGGCCTCTACCGTGTCCAAACCTTCTTCCTGCAGGCGGTAAGCTTTCAGCTTATTCAGGAGCCCAATGCCTCTGCCCTCCTGGTTCATGTAAAGGATCACACCCTTGCCTTCTTCTTCCACAATCTGCATGGCTTTGTGTAACTGTTCGCCGCAATCACAGCGCATAGAGCCCAAAATATCACCGGTAAAGCAGGAAGAATGCACACGGACCATCACCGGCTCGCCCGGCTCCCAGGTACCCTTGATCAGCGCCAGGTGTTCGTTGGAAGAATTTTTCTCCTGGAAGGCAACCAGCTTAAAATGGCCCCAGCGGGTTGGCATATCTACCCGTACAATTTCATCAATGAGCGAATCGCGTTTGATGCGGTATTCGATCAGGTCTTTTATGGAAATGATTTTAAAGTCAAATTTCTCGGCAATTTCTCTCAGCTCCGGTAATCGTGCCATTGAGCCATCGTCGTTCATGATTTCTACCAGCACACCGGCCGGCTCAAAACCCGCCAGGCGGGAAAGGTCCACGGCCGCTTCGGTATGACCTGCCCGGCGCAAAACGCCACCTTTTTTTGCAATGAGAGGGAAAATATGACCGGGTTTACCGAGGTCGGATGCTTTGGTTGCAGGATCTATCAATGCCTGGATGGTCTTTGCCCTGTCGTGCGCCGAAATCCCAGTGGTACAGCCATGTCCCAATAAATCAACGGATACAGTAAAAGCGGTTTCATGTAATGCCGTATTGTTGTTGACCATCAATGTTAGTCCTAATTCTTTGCAGCGCTCTTCAAGCATGGGCACACAAATTAATCCGCGGCCATGCTTGCTCATAAAATTGATGACCTCCGGGGTAACGTTATGGGCAGCGGTAATAAAATCGCCTTCGTTCTCACGATCTTCATCGTCCACCACAATCACCATTTTCCCGGCTTTGATGTCCTCAATGGCGCTCTCAATACTATCTAGCATAGTAAAACTTTCAACAAAGGTAAGCGGAAGTAAAGGTGGAAAGTGCAGGTGGCGTCTTTACTCCAAAGCCAAAATACTTTACACCTGGCGGATTAACAATCCTTTTTACCTGGTCTTAAAAGCGCCAATATTTGCAAAAAGGAGGTGACAAATGCAGCTCACTTTTAAGATGGTCTACTTCGTTACTGAAGAAATTTCTGCTGTAACCGGAGGTGCCATCCACAATAAAAACTGCGGCAGTGATTTGGCCCAGGTGGCGATATCGTGCTTGCCTTCTTCGTCGTTATGATAGAAGATGTCTTTCTCCCGCTTGTACCCGATCCTTTCCAGTTCTTTGATCAGGTCCAGTGTATCATCAATGGAGTCGATGATGCCGTTATTGTTGCGGTCCGCTGTTTCATCCAGGGAACCCGTAGTGAAATAAAAACGTTTACCCGGAAGGTATTGTTGCTTGCGCACCAATTGGTGCATGATGCGATCGCGGTCATCTTCGTAACCATCATTCAGGTCTTTCGACCGCCACCAGAGAGAGCCCGAAAAAACACCTGCAGTTGCAAACACATCCGGGAAATTGAAAAGTGTATCAATTGCCGAAAGACCACCCATGGAAAAACCGACAATGGCTTTATGATGGAATTCTTCAACACCATATGCTGCATGCAGGAAGGGAATCAGTTCTTCCACGATAAAAAGCTGGTAGGCGGAAGCTTTTTTACCACGGCCGGCATAATCCTGTACACCTGCTGTTCCGTATTCCTCAATACGGTCTTTATTGCAATGAATACCGGCACATAACAGCGGTTGCACCTGTTCAGATGTAAGAAGTCCATTCAACATGGATGCAAAAGCCATTTCCTCAAGATTCTGCCCGTCATTCAGGAGCAATAAGGTTAATGAATCCGTTGCCAGGATTGTTTTTGGCCGGTACACATCTATAATTACATAGCGTTTGAGATGGTGTGAAGCAATGGCTTTTTGTTCAACCAGGATATTGGATAATTCTTCAAGAAGCATACGTGTAAATATAGGTGCGGGCACAAAAAGATGAAAAAGATTTCGGTGGCAAGATATTTTTTTTGCTTTCATATTATATTGTATTTTTTAACCCAGAATAGGACATTAAACCCGCTTACATGAAAAAAATTGGTATCCTCTTTGGCCAGGAACGCAGCTTCCCAATGGCTTTTATTGAAAGAGTGAACAGCAAAGGGATCGAAGGCATTGTAGCAGAACCCGTAAGGATAGACAAAGTTGTACAAGGCGAACCCACCGGATATGCTGTTATTATCGACCGCATTTCGCAGGATGTTCCTTTCTACCGTACTTACTTAAAGAACGCCGCCATGACCGGCACGGCGGTAATAAACAACCCCTTCTGGTGGAGCGCTGATGATAAATTTTTCAACAACTGTTTGATGGTAAAAGTGGGTGTACCAGTACCCAAGACCGTTATTCTGCCCTCCTACGAAATGCCAACTGACACCAAAGGCGAATCATTTTCCAACCTCTCCTATCCGCTCGACTGGGAAAGTATTTTTCAGTATGTCGGTTTTCCAGCTTATATGAAGCCTTATGCCGGCGGGGGCTGGAAGAATGTTTACAAACTAAACAACATCGAAGAATTTTACGAAAAGCATGCAGAAACCGGACAACTGGTGATGCTACTGCAGGAAGAAATTGTCTTCACGGAATACTACCGCTGTTACTGCATTGGCGGCAAGCATGTACGCATTATGCCGTATGAGCCCCGCAATCCGCACCACCTGCGTTACAAAGCAAACTTCTCTCCTTCGCAGGAAAGCCTGGCGCAGATGGGTGAAATCGTTTTGCGGATCAACCGCGCATTAGGCTATGATTTTAATACTGTTGAACTGGCCATACGGGACGGCGTACCTTATGCCATCGACTTTGGCAACCCGGCACCGGACGCGGAACGCAGCGGCGTGGGTGAAGAAAACTTTGAATGGGTGGTGGAAACAGCCGCTAACTATGCCATAGAAAGAGCCCTTGCGCAAAAAGACGGGCAGGATAACCTGACCTGGGGAGAATATGTCAGGGAAAGCGCAGGCATGGGGATGACTTCAGGTGGATCCAAAAACACTTCCCGAAAATAATGATGGGCCGAAGCAGACGGAATCTTGCTGAGCGGAAGTCTTCAGCACCTGTCTGATTGTGACCAAACGAAACCGAAATATTTAAAACAGTACATGGCAAACATTAATTATAGATCGTTCACACTTGGCGTGGAAGAAGAATACATGGTAATGGACCCGGCAACAAAGGAGCTGAAAAGCCATGAGCAGAAGATTGTGCAGGAAGGCCAGAAGATGATCAAGGATAAGGTGAAAGCCGAAATGCACCAGGCCGTGGTGGAGGTTGGTACCGATATCTGCTCCGATGTGGACGAGGCCCACAAAGATGTTTCTATCCTCCGCAAAACCATTTCTGAAATTGCCGATGGATTAGGCTTTGCCATGGGTGCAGCGGGCACCCATCCGTTCAGCCATTGGGAAAGCCAGCTGATCACCGACCATGTACGCTACAACGAGATCGTAAACGAATTGCAGGAGGCGGCCCGCAGCAATTTAATTTTCGGACTGCACGTACATGTAGGGATGGAAACCCGGGAGATGGCCATGCATATTGCCAACTCAACCCGCTATTTTTTGCCCCATATTTATGCACTCAGCACCAACTCTCCTTTCTGGGAAGGCCGTAAAACAGGGTACAAATCTTTTCGCACAAAAGTGTTTGACAAATTTCCCCGCACAGGGATTCCCGAGGCATTCGAAAGCATAGAATCTTATGATAATTATGTAAAACTGCTGATGAAGACCAATTGCATTGACAATGCAAAAAAGATCTGGTGGGACCTGAGGGTACATCCCTTCTTCAACACCGTTGAATTCCGGATTTGTGATGTTCCGCTTACGGTTGATGAAACCATTGCCCTTGCAGCATTATTCCAGGCCATATGTGCCAAGATTCATAAGCTGCGCCTGCAAAACATGAACTTTATCCAGTACACACGTCACCTCATCAACGAAAACAAGTGGCGGGCTAGCCGTTACGGCATAGACGGTTACCTCATCGATTTTGGAAAAGAGGAAGAAGTGAATACACGGGTGCTGATCTACGAATTGCTCGATTTCGTGGACGATGTTGTGGATCATCTCGGGTCGAGAGACCGCATCATGCACATCCATAAAATACTGGAGAAAGGGACGGGTGCCGACCGGCAATTGAGTGTATTTGAACAAACAAATGATTTGGGAACGGTAGCGGAGTACATCCACTCACAATTCCTGGAAGGAATTCCCAGAAATTAATTTGCAAACTCCCAAGCCATTCCTTATCTTGTTTAAAGGCAGTAAACAACAGATGAAACAATCCTATTTTGCAGCGGCTTTCCTGGTTTTTAAATCTTGTAAAACAAACCAATGGCACGCATCTTTACAATCAGTTACAACTATCAGGGGGTAACCTATAACACTATGATTTCTGTGCGAACGACGCCTTTTTACAGGGAATACACGTTAAGCAACCTGGATGAACATATCCAGCTGCAACTTCCCGGAAACAAGATTATTTCTCCTTCTCCCAGGCAATTTCTCTTTCCCAATGCCGGAACTGCACATTCCAATGAGCTGATGAATACCATCATTAATGCGGTTATGATGCACTTGCAAACAGTGGATTATTGATGTTCTGTAAATAGTAATTGCTTTCTACATTCCGCTTCTCGTCTCTTTTTATGCCTTATTATTTGTCTGTTCTCTATCCGTCTTGTTTGAACAGTTTGGCATATCCCGTTTGGTCAGGCAGTAAAGGTGTTGTCTAAAAATTCTGCTGTTGCAGTTTCATGAAATACAATGCATCAGTTAGACAACTTTTCCCGTAAATTGGCCCTCTTCAAAAGATAACAATTTATACATGAGAAAACTGTTCACGGCTTTTGCACTTTGCATCAGCTTTTTTTCTTTTTCCCAGTCTCACCAGGATTCGCTTCGGTTTCTACAGCAAGTAGCTACGTTGTATGATCTGAACTTCACCGAAGCTGAAGCGGACTCGCTTCAACGCAATATTATCAATATGAAAAGTATTTATGCGCAGATGCATAAAGAACTGCCGAAAAACGATATCGCGTTTCCTTTTGCCTTCAATCCTGCGCCGTATGGATTTGCCATTCCAACGGCACAACAAAAAATTTCCTGGCAGCTTCCGGCGAACGTTGTTGTTCCCAAAGACAAAAACGAGCTGGCTTTTTACACCGTTGCCCAACTGGCTTCACTGATCAAAACAAAAAAAATATCCTCCGTGGAGTTGACACAATTCTTCCTTGATCGCCTGAAGAAATGGGGCGATACGCTGGAATGTGTGATCACCTTAACGGAGGACCTGGCCATGAAAGAAGCAAAAGCTGCAGATGCTGAAATGAAAAAAGGCATCTATCGGGGACCGTTGCATGGTATCCCTTATGGACTGAAAGATCTTTTTGCTGTTAAAGGTTATAAAACCACCTGGGGAACGACACCTTATAAAGAACAGGTAATTGATGAAAATTCATTTGTGTACACGCAACTGAAAAATGCCGGTGCTGTATTATGTGCAAAGCTTTCGTTGGGTTCACTGGCATACGATAACCGCTGGTTTGGGGGTTTTACCCGCAATCCATGGAACCTGCAGCAAGGTTCCAGCGGTTCATCGGCTGGCAGTGCCGCCGCAGTAGCCGCCGGCCTCCTCCCCTTTGCTATTGGTACAGAAACACTGGGTTCTATTGTTTCACCTTCCACCCGTTGCGGCACCACCGGTTTGCGGCCCACATTTGGCACCGTTAGTCGCAGTGGCGGCATGGTATTAAGCTGGAGCCTTGACAAAGCTGGCCCCATCAGCCGCAGTGCCGAAGACAATGCCATTGTTTATTATTACCTGAAAGGAACCGATGGAAAAGATTATGGATCGGTAAATCATGCCTTCAACTTTAACCAAAAGAAAGACATCAAAAAACTGCGCATTGCTTATGCAGAAAACTATTTCCGCCGGTTGCCGAAAGATGCGATGGAATGGAGTGTACTGGAAACCTTCAGGAAGATGGGTGTGGATGTAAAACCGGTTACCTTCCCCGATTCGGGTGTGTATACTTTTCCCATTGTAAGCGTTGTGCTGAATGCCGAATCGGCTGCCGCTTTTGACGAACTAACGCGGACGGACAGGGATAGCTTGATTGAACGGCAGGATAGGGCATTCTGGCCAAATACCTTTCGTGCGGCACGCTACATTCCGGCTGTGGAATACATTAATGCTAACCGGTACCGTTCCCGGCTCTCGCAACAGGTGCAGGATTTTATGAAAGACTGGGATGTGATCATCACACCTACCTACGCCGGCAACCAGTTGTCCATTACCAATCTTACAGGGAACCCGGTGGTTTGTATGCCGATGGGGTTCAACGAAAGAGGCCTGCCGCAAAGCATCACTTTTATTGGCCGGCTGTACGATGAAGCGTCAATCCTGGAGGCGGCAAAAGTTTACCAGGAAAAAACTCCGCACGAAAACAAACATCCTGAAAAATTCAAACGATAAGCACAGTAATCAAAAAAGTACACAGCAATTACACATGAAACAATACATACTTCCTGCCGCCGCCTGTTTTTTATTTCTAAACTCGTTTGCACAAAAAAAACAAGCGGATCTTTTGCTCCACAACGGCAAAATATATACTGTTGACGCAAAGTTTTCGGTGGCTTCTGCAATGGCGGTAAAAGACGGAAAGATCATTGAAGTCGGCGACAGCAAAAGTTTACTGGCGAATTATAGTGCAACTGAAAAAATCGACGCCGGGGGCAAGGCTGTTTACCCGGGTTTTATTGATGCACATGCCCATTTTTTGGGCTATGGCATGGGCTTGCAGTCGGCTAACCTTGTAGATACCGAAAGTTGGGATGCTATTTTGAGCCGGTTGCAGGCATTTGCAAATAGCAAAAACATTCAACCGGGCCAATGGATAACCGGCCGAGGATGGGACCAAAACGACTGGCCTGTAAAAGAATTCCCTTCAAAAGATAAACTGGATGAATTGTTCCCTGGTAATCCCGTTTTGTTAACACGCATTGATGGCCATGCGGCAGTAGCAAATCAAAAGGCACTGGATGCAGCCGGTGTAACAACCACAACAAAAATCACGGGCGGTGATGTCGAAGTAAAAGGGGGAAAACTGACAGGCATCTTAATTGACAATGTTGTGGACCTGGTATCAGATAAAATGCCGGCACCCACCAAAGAGCAAACCAAAGCGGCCTTACTTGAGGCACAGCAAAATTGCTTTGCCATGGGGCTTACCACTGTTGATGATTGCGGCGTAAGTTACCAGACGGCGCAGTTGTATGATGAAATGCAGAAAAACGGGCAGTTGAAAATGCGCATCTATGCAATGCTAAGCGATGCGGCACCCAATTACAATTTTGCAAAGCAAAAAGGCAAGATCAAAACACCTTTCTTGAATGTTTCCTCTTTTAAAGTGTATGCAGACGGTGCTCTTGGCTCAAGAGGTGCATGCCTGCTGCATCCTTATACCGATCGCCCCGACTGGCAGGGATTTTTGCTAAGCCCGCTGACACATTTTGATTCGGTAGCCAATGTATTGTACAAACTGGGATGGCAAATGAATACCCACGCCATTGGCGACTCGGGCAACCGCGCCATTCTGAACATTTATGGCAAGTACCTGAAAGGAAAGAATGACCGGCGCTGGCGGATTGAACACTCACAGGTGGTAAACAAAGCCGATTTTGCGCTGTTTGGAAAATACAGCGTGGTACCCTCAGTGCAACCTACGCATGCAACATCTGATATGTATTGGGCGGAGCAACGCCTGGGAACCGAAAGAGTGAAAGGAGCTTACGCATTCAAGGACCTGATGAAGCAAAATGGCTGGATACCGCTGGGCACTGACTTCCCGGTGGAGGATATTTCCCCTTTTAAGACTTTCCTGGCTGCAGTTTTTCGCGTTGATGCCAAGGGCTACCCGCAGGGTGGTTACCAAATGGAAAATGCGCTGAGCCGGCAGGAGGCCATCCGAGGAATGACCATCTGGGCCGCCAAAAGCAATTTTGAAGAGGGAGAAAAAGGTTCACTGGAAAAAGGGAAATGGGCTGATTTTATTATTCTTGACCAAGACCTGATGACTGTACCGGTAACAAAAGTATTAGAAACAACAGTGGAAGCGACCTACGTTGGCGGTAAACAAGCCTTTAGCAAAAAAGCATTTTGACATAACCATTTAATATAATAAACAGTAAAAAGGCGCAGGATCACCTGCGCCTTTTTGATTTCTAAGATAGGTTTATTGCATTCCGTTTGCAGGCATAATTTGCGCACAGGCAACCGGCAAGGTTGGCCAGTAGGTACCATTCACCATCATACCGTGTAGTACAATTGCATTGTTCTGCAAAGGCAACAATTCTTTGTCAATGGTAAATGTGTTGCTGTACATAATGTTTCCTTCAGCAGTGGCTGTCGGGAATGGGGTGAGTGAAAGTAAAACAGGCCCGTAAAAAGGTGCCCCTTCGGCGAGTTCAACCAAACCATCACCATCTGTATCAGCACTCATTGGCGGACACTTTGCATTCTTGTTTCTTTCCATGAAACCATGAATGTGCTGCGGGTGAACCTGGTTAGGCGTGAGTCCGGAAGCTTCAATTGTTACCGTGAGCATGTTGCCCTCAAGCGTTAAAGTTGCCATTCCGCTGACACCGGAATTGTTCAGTGGACTTAGATAAGCTTTGTACATTTTAGCTTTCTTATCCGTTTTCATTTTAGCGACTGCAGTTTGAGCCGTTTCTTCTTCCTGCTGTCTTGAGTCTTTTGTACACTGCGTAAAAAATACTGGAATTGATGTTAACAATAGCAGGCGCATCGTTACACTTAGAGCTTTGATCATATAGTTATATTTGAGGGTGAAAAAAACGTGGTCTACGAAGTTTTCGGCGGGGACTACCTATCTCCTTTCCCAATCATTGTACCGTTGCCATAGGTTCTATTCTGTACCTCATTTGTCAAATAAATACTTTGATTCATATAAAAAAGGTTTAACGCAATTTCATTGGGATAAAAAAAAGCAACATTATTTCTACACAACCTATCTATACTCATGGTAGTTTCTTTTCCCATTTAGAGCTATGTACGAGAAAAACCTGCGGCAGGATTTAAAAACAGAAAACAGAAGTAGATCTTTTTAAGATTAATTACTGACCTGCACGCTTGTCAAAGCCGTGTTAGAATTTTCAGTTTTGGCCGATTGATAGCGGCTGCCCAAAGGTTTATGGCAAATAGCTTGCAGGGAATACCCTAAGTTTGAGGCTTCAATATGGTTAGAATTGCAATTTTAGATTTATACGAGGGACAGGCCAATCAGGGCATGCGTTGTATCCGGCAAATTATCCAGGACTGGAGCGAATTCCATGGCGTGGAAATGGAGTGGAATGAATTTGAAGTTCGGCTCGAAAACAAAGTACCCGACCTTAGCTATGATATTTATATCTCCTCCGGTGGGCCAGGATCGCCGCTAGAAAGTGAAGGTTCGGACTGGGAAAAAGCCTATTTCAGCTGGCTTGAAAGCATAGAAAAGTGGAATGCCGATCCTTCCAACGAGAATAAAAAACACGTGTTTTTTATCTGCCATTCTTTTCAACTGGTTTGCCGGCACTACCGGATCGGCAACATCAGCAAACGCAATAAAACATCGTTTGGCGTTTATCCCGTGCATGTAACCCTGGAAGGACAGCATGATGTTGTTTTCCGTGGTCTTTCAGATCCGTTTTATGTAGTGGACAGCCGCGATTACCAGGTAACCTCCGTTGATTTTGAAAAAATCGACATGATGGGCGGCAGTATTCTTTGTATAGAAAAATACCGTCCGCATGTGCCGTTTGAACAAGCGCTGATGGGTATACGCTTTAATGACTACATGGTTGGCACACAGTTTCACCCTGAAGCCGATGCCATTGGGATGAGCATGTACCTGCAGCGGGAAGATAAAAAGCAAACTGTGATTGAAAATCATGGAGAGGAAAAGTGGAGCTCCATGATTGAACAGTTGAACGACCCGGATAAGATCATGTGGACCTATGCGCATGTATTACCTAATTTTTTGAATGAATCAGTTAAGCAGGTAAAGCCCGAGTTGGTCTAGAAACTGCGAGCTATGAGCAAAGAATAAAAAGACAATAGGCCAACTCGTAATATTGAAAATGGAAATTAATTTCTCCCTGTAATAACGTAAAAAACAAAACCCCGCATCAGCGGGGTTTTTATTCTATCAATTTCTTCTATTTGAACTGTCTGAATAAAAACAAGCTCACAGCCTACTTACATCCCAGTAGTTCGCAAAGTTTTTTATCCAGGTCTTCGCCACGAAGGTCTTTTGCTATAATCTTTCCGTTGGGATCAATCAGGAAGTTTTGCGGAATGGATTGCACGTGGTAAAGTTGCGCAACGGCATTGTTCCAGAATTGCAGATCGCTAACATTTGTCCAGGTAAGATTATCCTTTTCAATGGCATTCACCCAGGCTTGTTTTTGCTGGTCAAGTGAAACACCCAGCACCGTAAAGTTTTTATCCTTGAACTTGTTATAACTTTTTACAACGTTCGGGTTTTCCTGCCGGCAAGGCTTGCACCAGCTGGCCCAGAAATCAACCAGCACATACTTGCCCCTGAACTGCGAAAGGGAAACAGGTTTATCGTTCACATCGTTTTGCGTGAACTCCATAGCTTCTGAACCAACAGATCCAATCTTTGCAAAAGCAATATAGCTTTCCAGCTCCTTGCCCATAGCGGAAGAGCGTAGTGTTGCGTTCAATGCCTTAAACCGGTTTTCCAGCAAGTTGACATCTTCACTCAGTTGCCTGGTGATGGTGAGCAAAAACACCGACACATAGGATGTTGGCCTGGCCGCAATAAAATCGCTTACCGTTTTTTGCACACCTGCAATCGCTTGTTCGTATTTCTTTACCAATCCAGCTCGTTGGGCTTCCGATGCTTTTTGCAGGTCAAGTGTCAGGGCATTCAGGTTTGCAAATAAAGGATCAAAGGATTTGCGGAATTGCAGAAAATCGCTATGTGATTGCGAGCCTTCTATCTGGATGCTTTTGATCTCAGCTTTTTTCCCTTTTACAGTGATAGCCGAATTTTCAAGAAAAATGTATTGTGGCTGTTCTGCGCCCAATGTAAGCCAATAGAGCCCGGGCTCTTGCAGTTTGCCTGTTAAAGTAAAGATTCCGTTCCTGGCTTCGCCCCTGGCAATCACCTGATCACCCTGGGTAGATGTGATCTTTACTTCTCCATCAACCAGTCCCTGCACGTTACCGGTAATGATAAATTCATCGGCAGCCTTCTGCACTGTTGTGGCAGAGGCTGTTGAAGCCTTGTTGGTTTTCGGCTGTGCGTACAGCGCAACAGGGAACAGCAATAGGACAAAAAGCTTTTTCATGATTATTTGTGTTGATGACGGTCTTTTAAGACCTGTATAACATCGGCAAGCGAACAGTTTTTCGCTTGCAATAATACAATGTAATGGAATAAAAGGTCAGCCGCTTCGCCCAAAAATAACGCCTGATTAACGTCTTTGGACTCAATGACCAGCTCCACGGCTTCCTCCCCTACCTTCTGGGCTATTTTGTTGATTCCTTTGTCAAAAAGGGTTTTTACATACGAAGTTTCGTCGCTGCTGGCCCGACGCAGTTTAATGATATCTTCCAGGTAAAACAGGAAATCCTCTTTGTGGTTTCGTTCGCTCCAGCAGGTATCGGCACCCGTATGACAAACCGGCCCACTGGGTTCGGCCTTGATCAGCAGCGTATCTTTATCACAGTCCAATAACATCTGGCGAAGTTGCAGGTGATTACCACTCTCCTCACCTTTCGTCCACAGGCGTTTCTTACTGCGGCTGTAAAAGGTAACCAGGCTGGTTTCCTCTGTTTTTGTTACAGCCTCTTCATTCATAAATCCAAGCATCAACACTTTCTGCGTGTTATAATCCTGCACCACCGCCGGCACCAGTCCATCGGAGTATTTGGCAAAGTCAATGTTCATAAGAAACAAAGGTAGGGTTAGGAGTTTGGAGTTTGGAGGTTTGGGGTTTGGGATTGGGTGTTCGGGATTGGTCAGTCTGGATATTCATCTCCTCCATCAACAACATTTAGTAGATAAGAGAGGGCATAAAAAAAGACGTTCGCGAATGAACGTCTTTATTATAGATTCCGTTTGCATAAATAAGAAACTACTACCAAACAAACCCCTAACTCTCTATGCTACAGCCTTGTTCACAAGGTCAGCGGCTTCACTGAGTTGGATGGCCGATTGCACTTTCAGGCCACTTTCGTCAATCAGCTTTTTCGCTTCTTCGGCATTGGTTCCCTGCAGGCGAACAATAATCGGAATATCGATATTGCCCATATTCTTGTAGGCATCAATCACACCCTGGGCTACACGGTCGCAGCGAACAATCCCTCCAAAAATGTTGATAAGGATAGCTTTTACTTTTGGGTCTTTCATAATAATGCGGAAACCAGCTTCCACTGTTTGCGCATTAGCTGTACCGCCTACATCCAGGAAGTTAGCCGGTTCTCCACCGCTTAACTTGATCATGTCCATTGTGGCCATGGCCAGTCCGGCACCGTTCACCATACAGCCCACGTTTCCATCCAGCTTTACAAAGTTCAGGTTATGCTTGCCGGCTTCCACTTCAGTGGGATCTTCTTCGCTTACATCCCGCATGTTTGCCAGATCCGGATGACGCATCAGCGCATTGTCATCCAGGTTCATTTTGCAGTCAACGGCAACGATCTTGTCATCGGCTGCTTTAAACAATGGGTTGATCTCCAACATGGCACAATCCAATCCTACGTAAGCATTGTACAAGTTGGTTACAAACTTCACCATATTTTTAAATGCGTCGCCTTTCAGTCCCAGGTTAAATGCGATCTTTCTTGCCTGGTAACCCTGCAAACCACTGCCAGGCCATACCCATTCTTTATAGATTTTTTCAGGCGTTTTGTGCGCTACTTCCTCAATATCCATCCCACCTTCGGTACTGTACATGATAACATTCTGCCCTTTTGTGCGGTCGAGCAGTATAGAGAGATAAAACTCTCTGCGTTCGCTCGGACCATCGTAATACATGTCCTGTGCTATCAATATTTTGTTCACCACCCTCCCGGCTTCACCTGTTTGGATAGTGACCAGTGTGCCACCCAAAATTTTAGAGGAAACGTCAATAACCTCGTCCATGTTTTTCACCACTTTCACACCGTTGATACCGGTTTCTCTAACTTTACCTTTCCCACGGCCACCGGCATGGATCTGGGCTTTGATCACCGCAAACGGGCTTCCATAATCGGTTTTAATTTGTCGGTATGCTTCTTCGGCTTCGTGCGGCGTGCTGGCGGCGATTCCTTCCTGAACCGGAACACCATATTTTTTCAGCAGTTCTTTTGCCTGGTACTCGTGCAAGTTCATATGTATAGAAAAATTTGTGGGCAAAGATAGGAGGAATAGCGGGTAGTAAGCAGGGTGAAGGGAGTAGCCATTAAATTTTCGTATCCATACTTTTACAGTCACTCTTCCCTTACAAGAAATAAAATTACGCAGGCATCTCCCCAAAAGGAGCTACTTGCTATTTGCAACTTACTACTTGCTCTTAAAAGAAATTATCCAGCGATTTCAGACTGATGGGTTTTTCCCAGATGGTAAGTTTCGCCCCGTCGAGTTCCTCCGGCATTGTAGGACGGAAAGCGCTGATCAGGTGGTACTGCACTTCGGGATGTTGGCGGTACATTTCGGGAAGTTTATCCCATCCCAATCCATCAGGCAGGTTATAGTCAATAAAAAGAAAATCAGGAGTGTTGGCATTCAGCCGCGACATCCCTTCTGCAAGGGTGTGGGCAATGTACACTTCGTAGTTCTTTCGAAGAAAATATGTTCGCATCAGCAGACACAGGTCTACCTCGTCGTCAATGATCAATACCTTTTTTCTTGTGGTCATAGCTCGTCAGCAATGCATTATTTCTGTAATTATCATACCAATCACAGCCGAAGCGCATGGTTTGGTAAAAATAAGTGGAAACCATCTTCAAAATGCAACCAATTTTCACTATGCTCTGCTTTGTTGGTACGATTATTTAAATTGTTTGTACAACTATTCATCATTTAAAAACCAATCGATATGAGTAACAGAACAAAGTTGATACTAGGTTTGGTTGGCGCTGCCGCAGTGGGTGTAGCCATCGGAATGCTGCTGGCTCCCGAAACCGGTCAGGATACCCGTAAACGTATTGCCTCTACTGCTGGCGGCTGGGGTAATTCTTTAGGAGACCTTTTCAACAGCGCAAAAGAAGGCGTAGGCAATTTAGGCCGCAAAGGTGCAAACCTGGTTTCCCGCACGTCGGATCGCTACAGCGAAGTTGGGGAAAGCTACCGTTAACTCTTAGCAGGTCAAAAAGACCTGCTTCTTTTTTCTTTAATTTAGAACAGTATGGATGAACTGAAAACCAAAACCGGTCAGTTGAAAGAACATTTGAACGACTATGTTCAATCTTCAATACAACTGACAAAAGCGAAAGCCACCAAAGGCGCATCCAATGCGGCTGCGGGGGTAACGATCGGCATTACCGCTTTTTTACTCGCGATTTTTTTCCTGATCTTTCTTTTTACCGGCATCGCCTGGTGGCTGGCAGATGTGCTTGACAGTGCAGCTCTCGGATTCCTTTGTGTAGCTGGCTTTTTCCTGCTATTGATCGCCGTGATTTTCGCCCTGCGTAAAAAAGTGATCGTTCCCGCTATTCGTAACGCTATTATCAGTAAGGTTTATGAACAACAACAACAGCAAAGCCATTAGAACATACGAAGACCTGGTAGAGGAAGAAAAAAGGCTGACCGTGCACCTGGCTGCCCTGAAGCTCACCTTGAAAGAAGACATTGCCGGTGTGAAGGATGGACTCAAAGAAAAGATGAATCCTATCAGAAAGGTAAAGGAAAAAGCCAGGTCATTCTTTACACGGGCCGACAAAAACAGCCCTACACTCAATTTTGCCATCAATTTTGTTCTGGATTATTTCCTTCGCCTCTTTATACCCAACCGCACCAGCGTTTGGACAAAAACTGTTATTCCCTTTGTAACCAAGAATTATGTTTCGCACCTTATTACCGAAGAGCAAAGGGCTGCTATTGCCAAGTTCTGGAATGACACGGCAATGAAAGTGGAGAAGATGATGCAAAAATCAAAGCAAAACAAAGAGGATATGGCTGAGAAAGAAGCAGCTGCCATGGCTACAGAAGGTACTATCGCCACCCCATCCTCAACTTATGGCGGTAACAATTTGTAGTCTTATTAAGTGTAATGACGTTTAACAAGATGAAATGCCTACTGGCTTTGCTGTAGAATCAGTTTCCCCTTTCTTCCAGCAACTGAGGAAAATTTTCACTCCACACCCCGTATCTAAACAGGCAAAAAACAGGTACGTTTTTTTCGTCTATGTAACTGTTCACCATTAATACAAATGTTATGAACCAAGATCCACGGGACCCCAAAAAGAACAAGGACAATACAGCGTCAACCTTTGAAACAAGGCCTGACCAAACACCCCGCAGAGAAGGCGGTGATGATGCCCTTGCAGAAACCAACCCTTCGGACAGCCGGCTGGATGAAAAAGTAGTTGTAAATACGCAAAGCGAAAATAAAATAGTAAACACCCCATCGCAAAGTGAACCACACATGAATGGCGATAACCGGGTGGACGAGTTATAGATTGGAGTTATAAATAAGAAGAACGCAAATTGTATTGGAAGGCAGCACGAAAGTTAACCTCCTGGTAGTGGTAGTAAAGCGGCGGATGTGATGATTGAATTCCAGGAGGTTTTTTCTTTTCAGGCAATAGCAAAGGGGATGTTGCCCAAGAAGTATGGAATTTTATTCATTTCATGAAGTCATTCATTTCATGCGATAAACCTTGCCTTAAATTGAGGAAAATCTTCTACTAAATCATAAACTTTTTATTCCGGAGCTGAATACGTAAACGGGCAAATTTCTGGTATATTTTTTTCGTTGTATCCCAAGCGCTTAACTCTAATCTATGTCAAAATTGTCGTCAGTTTCCGGGAATGAAAAAACCAACACGGCTTTTCTGTTAGCCAGTAAGCCAACAGTTCCGATGAATTCAAAACATCCCCGTTCCGAAAAACGGGTATCCGACCCTTCAGCTAACAATCCGAAAGGTAAATCGTATCCTGTGCCTTCGTTTTTTGAGTACAGGTTTAAACCCAAAGAACACGATTCGCTATAAGAAATCGATTTTGTGGTAATAAAAAGCGTCTTCAAACGAAGGCGCTTTTTATTTTTGGCAGTATACCTGCAGTGTATTTTTTCGTAGAAATGCTTCCACACCCAAGGCAGGGTTTGCTTTTCTGTCTAAGGTATGTTTTAAGCAGGCGAGAAATATGTTATGGATAATTATCTGATTATCAGTCATAAAAAAGATTTTCAGGAATTGTCTACATTTTGGAGCCACAGTTGTCTTATGTGGGGTGCGCCAAAATCATCACCATGATCAATCAGCACTTAGCACAAAAACAGCGGCTGAAAATTTTGCCGCAACAGATTCAACTGCTCAATTTTTTTCATCTGAACACGCTGGAATTAGAACAACGTATCCAGCAGGAAATGGAAGACAATCCTTTGTTGGAAGATCAGAAAAATGATTTTGAAACGGAGGCTGACAAGTTCAGCAAGGATTCGGTACAGGATTATCAGGACTGGGAAGAATTTATTTATGACGACATCCCGGATTATAAGGCAGAATACGGGTCGTACCTGCACAACGACAAACTTCCTGAACGCCCTATCGTCAGCAGCTTTGATTACCGCAGTTCGCTGAAAGAACAGTTCCAACTGGTTTCAGCCGATGAAAAAGAAATTGAGATGGCAGAGTTTATTATCGACTCCTTGAACGATTGCGGCCTGATGGAGCAATCGCTGGAGTCGCTGGCCGAGGACATCTCGTTTAAAAAGAACAAATGGATTGAGCCGGAGGACCTTTTCAGTATCCTGGAAAAGATACAGAAACTGGAACCCGTAGGAATTGGTGCCAGGAGCATCAAGGAATGCCTGCTGATTCAGCTTTATCGGCTGAATACAAAACGGCCCGATGTAAAAACAGCGATCCGGTTGCTGGAGGAACATTTTGCCGACCTGCATCACCGCAATATGGACAAGATCAAAGCGCAATTGAAAATTGATGAAGAAGAGCTCAAGATTGTACTGACACTGATCTCGACCCTGAAGATGCGCCCTGTGTGCGAACTACAGGAAGGTGTGAATACCAATCAGAACATTCTTCCCGATTTTATTGTTTCGCGTAATGGCGATTCCATAGAAGTGCAGTTGTACCGGCAGCGTTCCGAAAGCCTGAACATCAACTCCAGTTGGAAGGAAATGGCGGAAAACAATGCCAAGGTAACAACCGACAAATCGGCTGTTCAGTACATTAAAAACAAGCTACAGTCGGCACAGTGGTTTATCCATGCCGTACAGCAGCGGGAGTCAACGATGCTCAAAATCATGCGGTCAATTGTTCACCTGCAGCATGATTATTTTCTGACAGGCGATATCAATTTGTTAAAGCCGATGATCCTGAAAAATGTAGCCGAGATGGTTGGTGTTGATATTTCAACGGTTTCGCGGATAACGTGTAACAAGTATGCAGAAACTCCGTTTGGACTCATTCTTTTGAAGGACCTGTTTACCGAAGGAATTGCCAACGAAAAAGGACAGGTGATCAGTAACCGGGTTATCCAGTCGGCCATTGAAGAAGTCATCCAGAACGAAGACAAGCACAACCCGTACACCGATCAGCAACTGGTAAAGATCCTCTCGCAAAAAGGATTTTCTGTAGCCCGTCGCACCGTGGCCAAATACCGGGAGCAATTGCAGATTCCAGTTTCACATGTTCGGGGATTATGGGCTTAGGTTCTATTTGCAAACAATAATAAGCAACAGGCTAACGAAGCAGGCTTTACGGCAGACAAAAAAAATTCAGAATTAGCTATTTTCACATTTTAAACAATACACCAATTACACATGCAAACCATCTTAATTGTTGACGACGACCGGGATATATGTATGCTCTTAAAACGCTTTTTAACCCGCCATGGCTACGAAGTACTGGAAGCTTACAGCGGTAAAAAAGCTCTGGAATCATTAGAAGAAACACAACCCGACCTGGTAATGTGCGACTTCCGTCTTGAGGATATGGAAGGCAATACCCTGCTCGGGAAAATAAAAGAACGTTACCTGCATGTTCCGGTGATCATTATGACCGGCTACAGTGATATTAAAATTGCTGTAGAAGTAATGAAAATGGGTGCATTTGATTATATCACCAAACCGCTTTTCCCAGACGAAATTCTTGTAACCATTAAAAAAGCACTGGAAACGCCGGCTGAGGAGCGGGAACCGGTAAGGCAGGAAAAAACGGCTGCATCCGAACCAGCTAAAACATCCAGCAATACTTCTGCAGAGCCGCAGACTGCAAAGGAAAAAGGTCCAGCCATTACCATTTCAGGCGATTATATTTTTGGCGACACGCCTGTTTTCCGCCAGTTACTGCAACAGATCGACCTGGTGGCACCTACCAATTATACGGTTATTATTCATGGTGAAAGCGGTAGCGGTAAAGAAGCCATTGCTCAGGAAATACACAAACGCAGCAAGCGCAAATCAAAACCGTTTGTAGCCATCGATTGCGGTGCCCTGTCGAAAGAACTCGCCGGCAGTGAATTGTTTGGTCACGAGAAAGGTTCGTTTACCGGTGCCCTTAACCAAAAAGTGGGCAGCTTTGAAATGGCTAATGGCGGTACTATTTTCCTTGATGAAATTGCCAACCTTTCCTACGATATACAGGTATCGCTGCTTCGTGTAGTGCAGGAGCGTAAGATGCGCCGCGTGGGTGGCTTAAAAGATATTGAACTGGATGTACGCATCATCATTGCCTCTAACGAAAGATTGTGGGATGCGGTTCGCAGGGGCAAGTTCCGCGAGGATCTCTACCACCGCTTTAATGAATTCAGCATTGATATTCCACCGCTGCGCCAGCGACCGGACGATGTGCTCCTGTTTGCCAATCATTTCCTGCAGCAAACCAACCGGGAACTGGGTAAGAACATCAAGCGCCTGAGCGCCGAAGTAGAGCAGATCTTCCGCAACTATGTATGGTATGGTAACCTGCGTGAATTACGCAACGTTATCAAACGGGCCACCTTACTTTCGGATGGCGAAGAAATAGAAGCCAGTGCACTGCCCTTCGAAATATCAAATTTCAACAAACTACAGTTTGATAAACAAGTGCAGCCGGAACCTGTTACCAATTCATTTACACCGCCCCCGATGGCTGTTTCCAACGAGGAAGATGAACCCCAGCGCGGCCTATCAGAAACATCACTGAAAGGTGCCAGCATTGATGCGGAATACGAGATGATACTGAAGGCGCTGAAAAAAGTAAATTTCAACAAAAGCAAAGCGGCCAAACTTCTGAACATCGATCGGAAAACGCTTTATAACAAGATGAAGCAATACCAGGAATTTAATAATCAGTAAGCAGCCTGTTGTTTGTTATGTCCGACATACAATCAATTTCCTCCGCTGAATGGAGTCCTGCGGATAGAACATTGGTAAGATGGATAAACACCAATGATGTTTTGAAAAATGTACTTCAAAGCCTTCCACCTGAGGAGAAAGGAAAGATCGTTCTCCGGTGCGATGACCTTCCCCTGGTAAAAGGCGATGAAGCAACGTTGGAGAACCTGTTTCAGGGCCTGCTGCAAATGATCCTGCAGAAAAAAGAGGAAGTGCAAACCCTCTTTCTGCACATCAGCTGCACGGCAGATGAAAAAACGCCAATGGAAAAAGCCGGTACCCGTTTTTTCACCACTCAGTTTAATACCAACATTATCCCGTGTACGGCCTGGTTTGAAAGAAATAAAGGACGGCTTGACGAACTTTCCGCCATGGTAGCACAAAGCAATGGCAGCCTTGCTGTCAACCAATTCAGGTCGAGCGGATGTATTTTTTCAGTTTCCTTACCCGGTAAAGCAGTATAGCATATGGCGTCGAATGATGAGATGATTAAAGTGCTGATCATTGATGATGATGAAGATGATTTCTTTATCACGTCTGATTACATGAAAGGCATTGAAGAATACAAACTAAAAATAGACTGGTCCTACAAGTTTAGCGAGGCGGTGCAATTGCTGCAGAACAAAGCGTATGATATTTACTTTGTTGATTACCGTTTGGGGGCTAAAACCGGTCTTGACTTTTTGCGGGAAGCCGTACGCATCGGTGCTGAAGAACCTATTGTGCTGCTGACGGGAAAGGGCAACAAAACTGTTGACGTGGAAGCCATGCAAATGGGCGCCACCGATTACCTGATTAAAACAGAGCTGACCACCGAAAAGTTGGAGCGCTGCATCCGGTATTCACTGGAACGTACCTCGTACCTGAAAGCATTAAGAGCCAATGAACTGAAGTACCGCAGTATTTTTGAGCTTTCAAAAGATGCAGTATTTATAGCCGATAAATCGCTGCAGTTCCTCGATTGTAACCCTGCCACTTCTACCCTGCTGGGTTATACAAAAGATGAACTGATCAAACTTTCCATGTTCGACTTGGTCAGTGATCAGAATGACGCAGCCATGTTACGGTCCCGCATGAACAACGAAGGTCAGGTGGCAGATATGGAAGCGGAGATTCAAACCAAAGAAGGCGAAAAGAAATCCTGTATTCTTTCTGTTACCGCTACTGTGGACCAGGAAAATCATTTCCAGGGGCTGATCCATGACATTACCAACCTGCGCCGTGCAGAAAAAGCCAACCTGATGGTGGAAAAGCTGGGTGCAACGGGCCGCCTGGTGCGAACTCTTGCCCACGAAGTACGTAACCCGCTCAACAACATCAATATGTCCGTAGAGCAGTTGACACATAGCGGGAGTTCGGATGCGGATGAGAACAGTCTTTTTTTGGATATCATCCAACGTAACAGCAAGCGCATTGGTGATATCATTACAGAATTGTTAGATACGGCCCGACCAACTGAACTAACATTTGAAAAGCATTCTCTCCAGTCGATTATGGATGAGGCTATTGCAGAAGCCCTTGATCGCATAACCCTGCAGCGAATTAACATGCAGATCCGGTATGCCAATTTGCCGTGTAACATAATGGCCAATAAGGAAAAACTGCGGATCGCCTTCCTGAATATTATGATCAATGCTGTGGAAGCCATGGAGCCGGATAAAGGCATTCTATCCATCATGATCGATTCTGCGAAAGACATGCATGTAGTAACCATCCGCGACAATGGTTGCGGTATTCCGGAAGAAAATATCTCCCGATTATTTGAACCTTATTTTACATCCAAACGGAACGGAATGGGATTGGGCCTTGCCGCAACATTGAACATCCTGCAGTCGCACCGGGCCAATATCGATGTCAGCTCGGTCCTGAAGCAGGGTACTACTTTTACCATCAGTTTTCCTGCAGATGTTTCTACTGATTAGTCTACAATTGTATTGCGTTTGCTGTGCATGAGGTAATAAAACGTGCCTCCTACCGGAATACAAATAACAGCTATCAGCCAAAACAACTTCTGGCTGCCTTGCAACGAAGTTGTGTTTGCTACGTCAATGATGCTCCAAATCCAGTGAATGACCCCCAAAATCATTGCAATTACCATCAGAATGCCTGCAACTTCATTGTTACGTGCTGTGTAAAGACCAATAGCTATTGCGCCAATGATGATTGCCACAAAAGCCAGGATAAGATTCGGGTGTCGTATATTAGCCATAAGTTCAATTTTTCTTCTTCAGATAATTCCTTGCGATATAATAATGGCTAAAATTTTATGCCATTTTAGAAGAGTTATCCAACTGAATCTGCAGAAACTGCTTATAGCGTGATACGGGATTGGGGAATTTCTTTTTCCTCGCGTTTAACAATAAAGACAGCGGTTGACTTTGTGCGGATGCCATGCCCGCTTTCGAGGGCAAATGCTTTTGTAAATTCTGCACCAAAATACAGAATAAGGGAAGAATAATAAACCCATGAAAGAAGGATGATGATGGAAGCCGCCGTTCCGTAAGTGACATCAAGATTGGAGCGTACCATATAAAATCCGATAAGATATCGTCCTCCCATAAATAACAGGGTTGTAAATACGGAGCCTACCAAGGCATCCCGCCATGAAATGATGGCATCCGGCAACACCTTGTATATAACCATAAAAAGCCCCGTAATGGAACCCAGCATTACAATCAAGTTGATTGTATTGATAAGGTACACTGTATAGTTTGGAAAAAACTCAACAAGTTTATGACCGAGTATCGATAACAGTGCACTGGCAATCTGCGAAAGAATGAGTAAAAAACTCAATACCAGTACCAGCACAAAAGAAAGCAACCGGTTGATAATGTATTTGAGCCAGCTTTTTTTGGGCTTTGCTCTTACCGACCAGATAAAATTAATGGAACCTTGTATCTCTGTGAAGACCCCCGTTGCGGCTATGAATAAAACAACAGCACCGATGATGGTGCCAATGGTGGTGTTTTGCGTTTGCTGCAGGTTGGCTATGATGGACTGGATCTGCAAGGCTGCCTGGTCGCCTACCAGCATACGCATCTCCTGGTAAACCCTTCCTTCAATGGCACCGCGACCGAATATAGACCCCACCAGTGAAATAAGAATCATCAGCAAAGGTGCCACAGCAAAGATGGTGTAATAGCTCAGCGATGCGGCGAACTTCATACATCCATCATCCACAAAGCTATCCCCGGCTTGGTAAAGTATCTTCCATGCTTTTTTAACAACCTTCATCAATCCAGAGTTTGTGTCCTTTTTGTAACGACATGCCAAAGTAAGGCAGTTTTCCAAAAATGACAATTTGCACAAGCTGCAGCATAAACAATGCTTTCAAATTCAAGGCTAATTATCTGCTTAAAAAGAGAAGCGCCCTGTTGAAACAGGACGCTTCCATACAAAAACTTACAGATTGGTAAACCGCACCTGTACCTAAGCCAGTGAAAAATCACTCAGGCGGTTGGCACATTCCCGGCAGATGCGTGCACACTCTTTAAAAGCTGTACCATGATGATCTTCGCAGATCTCGGCACATTCCTCACATATTCCAACACACAACAGCGCCATACTGGCACTGTTTACAGAACCGCTTTTAAGGGCATGAAATGTACCCAGACAAATATGTGCACATTCATCCAGCACATTGATAACCTTTTTTGAAATAAATTTTCGAACATCCTGCAGGTCTATCAGCAGGTTTTCGCATTTGATCCACGCATTAAAACATGCATTGGTATGGGGGCTTTTTATGGTAAGCATCGTTACTACTTGTGAAAATTAAAAAAATCTGGTGTGCGGGTTGAAAATGCTTTTTCAGGAGCATTCCGGATTAATTGCCCTTTGTACAGAAAATAGCCTGCCAAAAATTTTTAAACAAGGGATCGCTTGCAGGTAGGTTGCCACTGCGTACACATTTCCCCAACGAGGCCGTCTGGGATTGATTTTGAGGCTGTTCTATTTATTGGCCGCCTGCATGTCCCGCAACCGCTTAACCTCATCATGGCCGGTTTTCAAAACAGCTTTCTGCCTTACGATCAGGTCACGCAAAGAAGGCTCTAACTCAACATCTGAATTCAGGGCAAGATCATAAGCTTTTTGCGCTGCATCTTCACCAAATTCGCAATTGTCCAAAATGGTTTTGCGGTCTTTACCGGTGATAGCAGACTTCAGATCCATCCAAACCCGGTAAATCTTTCCGGAATTTGTCGTACCGTCAGCTGGGTTACTGCCCAAACGGGTCACCTCCTGGGTTAATTCCTGGGCGTACTGGCGGCTTTCAGTAATATAACGTTGGAAGAGAGCTTTAAGGTCAGCATCTTCGGGTTTTAATTCATCAATAGCTTTTTCATAGCCCACTACCCTGTCGTGGTTAATGCGGATAAGGTCATTTAAGATGCCTGCTATTTTTTCCATAGTCCAGTTTTTTAAAATGAGAGAAAAAATCATACCCGGCAGTTAAGGTAAACCCGATGGTTTGCTTTGTCAGTTAGTTGCATTTACGGAATGTAAACTGGTACAAAAATTATCTCCATAACCAAATACGTAAGCAAACTTCATTTTATGGCAAAGTATTCGAAAAAAGCCGGCGAAAAAGTAATGCAAGCTATGCACGAACGTAAAGAGGGAACATTAAAACGTGGTCGAAGCGGGAAAAAAGTAACGTCACGCAAACAGGCCATTGCTATCGGGCTTTCAGAAGCCCGAGAAGAAGGTGCAAAAGTCCCAGCAAAAAAGACAGCTTCAAAAAAAGCAGCGGGTAAAAAATCAGCAGTGAAACGAGCAGCCGCCAAAAAGACCAGTACGAAAAAACGGGTACAAAAAAGGTAGCACCGAAACGGAAAACAACTGCTAAAAAAGGCAGCACAAAACGATCTGCATCGAAAAAACCAGGCACAAAAAAGAGCACGTCGAAAAAGTAAATCGTCAACTGAAATATCTTTTCTTACAAGGCTGCATGCTTAGTGCAGTTCTTTCAGGATTTTCATCAACACTCTTTCTTCGGATGTAAGGCCGCTGAGGTTATCCTCTTTTTCAATGGCATCAAGTTCTTTCAGGTATTTATCCAGGGATCTGTCTTCGTAAAGGCGGATAATCCCGGGATGCACGTAATATTTTTTGCAAACCGTGCGGGTATTGCCCAGTTTATGGCTGACCTCATCAAGCGCAGCAAGGATATTTTTTTTGCAATCGGTTTGTGCCTCCGTCGATTCCAGCGAACAAAAGGTTTGCAAAATGTGCAGTGTGCCCGCCCAGGTTCTGAAATCCTTCGCAGTGAAATCACCGCCACTGGCTTCTTTGATGTAGCGGTTTACCATTCCTGAATCAATGGAATGCCGTTCTCCGTTCTCATCTAAATACTGGAATAATTCCTTGCCGGGAATGTCGCGGCACATTTGCACCAGCTTGGCCAGTTTGCGGTTTCGAAGTGTTATATCGTGGTAGATGCCCTTTTTTCCTTTGAACGAAAACCGGACGGTATTTCCGTTTACACTTACGTGTTTGTCTTTCAGCGTGGTCAGGCCGTACGATCCATACAGCTTTTCGTAGTCATCGTTGCCTACCCGGATAAACGTTCGCTCCATAATGCTGACGACGGTCGCCAGCACTTTTTCTTCGGATAATTCTTTTTTGCTTAAATCTTCTTCTACCCGCAGGCGGATGGAGGGCAGCACTTTTCCAAACTCATACAAGCGGTGAAACTTGGTCTCGTTGCGCAACGTACCCCATTGTGGGTGGTAACGATATTGTTTGCGGCCCTTCTGGTCAAAACCCGTTGCCTGAATATGTCCATTTGCTTTTTTGCAAATCCAGACACTGGTCCATGCCGGTGGTATAGCCAGTTTTTTTATCCGCTCCAGGGTGTCTGTATCGGTTATGGATTCCTCACCATCAAAATAGGCAAAACCCGTCCCCTTTTTCTGGCGGGTAAAACCGGGATCTTTGTCGCTGACATATACAAGATCAGCAGCTTTTGCTGCCTTGCTGAAATCTTTATCAAGTTTTAAAATCTCTTTGTGCGATAGCGCTGCAAGTTTCTCCATTTTCACCTTTTTTAATTGCCCTGCTTCTCCATTGAACTACAGGCTTTGTTTGCCTGCCGGTTAGCTCCCAGCGGGTCAAAAAATGATCCTCGTATTTACGGGATTGATACCACCGCTGCTTACCGGTATGTGTACAATAATGAAAAAGCCAGACCAAAAAAGGCCCGGCTTGTTTTTCTTATGATGCGAAAGTGTTGTATTCCGCCACTTTCCATTAGGCTTCTTCCTGCTCGGCGCTGATGTTTATACCGCTTTCTGCCAGTTGGGTCAGCAGTTGGTCGGTTTTCTTTTCTTCTTCCAGCGTTTGCGCCAGTACATTGGCAACTTCGGTTTGACCCATTGTTTTTGCCAGTTGCACAAGGCTTCCGTATGCAGCAATTTCATAGTGCTCTACCTTTTGAGCGGCAATGATCAAACCTGCATCCCTTACCATTGTTCCTTTTGGCAGCTCATCCATCAAGCCCTGGGCTTCTTTTACCAGACCTTCCATGGCTTCGCATTTTTTTGCCTTCGGCGACATGTCCAGCATTTCAAATACCTGCTCAATGCGCTGGATCTGTCCTTCTGTTTCGCCAAGATGTGTTTCAAATGCCCTGGCCAGTTCATCAGAAGTGCAGGCTTTGCGCATTTTTGGTAAAGCCTTGGTCAGGTGTTTTTCAGCCCAATAAATGTCTTTTAATTCATCGAGGAACAATTCCTTCAACATGGTTTCGTCACTCTTTTGGGCACTGGCACCGGAACGCTTTTGTGCGGTGGCGCCCGATGACTTGGCGGCAGTTTTACTTGCCGTTCCGGTACGCTTGGAAGCAGTTTTTGTTGCTGTATTCCTTGGCATAAATGATTGGTTTGTGATTAAGAAATGAATTCGTAAGAGTGTATAAAATTGTATGCCACTAAAAACAGGTTTGTCCTGAAAGAAACAAAGTTGTTTGTAGAGTTTTCTACACAAAGGCAGGCGGGACAATAACCGGTTCAATAGCAAATTTTTGTGGTATTCTATTTGGATTACTTCCATACGTTCTCTTTGATTACTGAATTAAAACAAACCAATATGGACGCAAATCATCAACTCAGTTTTCTGCAGCAACGGATTGAGGAGATAGGAAGTGCGATATTTTACAACTTAAGTGAATCCGTACTGAAGCTGCCTACTTCAATTGTATCAACCTTAAAAGTAGACGAATTTGGTTTTGTCTGGTTTGCGATACAAAAGCCCAAACAAAACATAAGTGAGTTTGAAAAGGAATTCCCTGTAAAAATGGATTACTACCGCAAAGGCACCGGCTATTTTTTACAGGTAACGGGACAAGGCTTTATGGTAACCGACCCTGAAGAAATGAACAACCTGGTAGACCTGCCGGATGAAGTAAAACAATCGGTAAATGAAAACATGACACTGGTAAAGGTCAAGATCCAGAAAGCAGATTACTACCAAACCAAGTCAATGGAGAATTCATCCTGGTGGCAAAGTGCATGGCATACCATTACCGCATGGTTCCGTCACAACACTTATCGTCACGGCAATACGTACTACCCGGCTTCTTAAGTTGAAAACAGCATGAAAGCTAACAGATCCATCTGGTCAGGTGCCATCTCGTTTGGCCTGGTTAACATCCCGGTAAAGCTGCAAAGTGCCGTCCAGGATGATAATATCGATTTTGATCTGTTGTCAAAAGATGATTTGGCTCCTATCAAGTATGCCCGCATTGATTCAAAGACTGGCGAAGAAGTAGCGTACAAAGACATTGTAAAAGGTTACCAGTACGCAAAAGGCAAATATGTTGTGGTAACCGATGAGGACTTTGAAAAGGCACGGCCGCACATCAATAAGTCTATCGACATCATACAGTTTGTAAAGGAAGAAGAGATTGACCCAATTTATTACGAGAAGCCATACTATGTTGTTCCCGCTAAAGGAGCAGAAAAATCCTACAAATTATTACTGAAGGCACTGGATGAAACGAAAACTGTAGGACTGGCTGAGTTCATGCTACGCAACCGTGCCCACATCTGTATCCTTAAAAATCATGAAGGCGTTTTACTCCTGAACCAGTTACGTTACCACGAAGAAGTCAGAGAAACGCCGGAAGTAAAAACGAAGACGGAACGTCTTACACCCAAAGAGATTCAACTGTCAACAAAACTGGTCAACCAATTGACCGAAACCTTTGATCCTGCAGCTTTCAAAGACACCTATATTTCCGAGCTTCGAAAAGTAATCAAAGCCAAAGCTGCCGGAAAAAATATCCGTATAGCCGAACCGCGGAAAATGCCTGCAGAAGTCAGGGACCTGATGGAGATCCTGAAGGAAAGCCTGAACGGCGGCAAAAAGAAACGTGCCTAGAAACGCAGCAGAACCTGTGTTTCCTGCTACTTATAATTGTACTCGTTCCTCAAGTATTTTTTGCTCATTACGCCTCTTTTTCTTCCTCTTTGCTGTGTGCCCTGTTTTCCGGTTTTGAATTTTTATTGCTACGCAAATCGTTTTCAGCATCATTTTCTTCCACTTCTTCAACACGGCCCTGGCGATTGTTTTCCCTGTTGTTGTACGATGACATAGAACCCGGTTGACGCTCCTCCTGCTGATCTCTATCGTTCTTTCCGTCTTGCATAAAATTTTTCCCTTTATAGCAGCAAATCCATGCCATGCACCTGTTCAAATGGCATTAGTTTTTTAACCATTTCTACATGAGTTTGACCCAGTACAATCAAAAACGCAACTTCAAAAAAACAGCAGAGCCAAAGGGAAAAGAAGAACATTCCAGGGGCAGCTTACGTTTTGTGGTGCAAAAGCACGACGCATCCAGTCTTCACTACGATTTCAGGATAGAGATGGATGGTGTGTTGAAAAGCTGGGCCGTACCCAAAGGACCTTCGCTCCGTCCATCGGATAAACGCCTGGCCATGATGGTAGAAGATCACCCCTTCAGCTACCGCAAATTTGAAGGCGTCATCCCTGAAGGCGAGTATGGTGCAGGTACTGTGATTGTTTGGGATGAGGGCACCTACGAACCTTCCAATCTTATTGGAAAAAAAAGAAAGGAACAGGAAGAGGAATTGTTGCGTCAACTGGAAAGTGGAAAAATTGGTATTGTGTTACACGGGCAAAAATTGAAGGGCGAGTTCACACTTATACAGATGAAAGGCCGGGGCGAAAATACCTGGATGCTGATAAAGAAAAAAGATAGCCAAAGCCGTGAGCAGGATATTACTGAAGAAGAAGCATCCGTAAAAAGCGGGAAAACATTGATGGAAGTAGCCCTTGACCATGGAGCAACGGTCAGGCACCCGGTTAAACAAACCACAGGAGGGAAAAAATCAGCAGCACCGAAAAAAGCAACGGCAAAAAAAGAGACTAAACCCAAACCTGATCGATCAACAAAAACAAAAGCTTTGCTACGGGACGATACCCAGGGTACCAAACCGGCCGACATGCCCGCCAAGTTTATTCCCATGCTGGCAACACTGATTGATGAACCCTTTGACAACAAAGACTGGTTATTTGAAATCAAATGGGACGGCTACCGGGCAGTGGCCTACTGCCAGGGAGAATCGGTGGAACTTGTTTCCCGGAACCTGAAACCTTTTACGCAGAAATATGCACCTGTTGCGCAGGCATTAAGAGATCTGAACATACAAGCTGTTTTTGATGGCGAGATTGTAGCGGTGGATGAGCAGGGACTTGCCAACTTCCAGGCGCTGCAAAACTGGCAAAACACACCGGTGCAGTTGCGGTACTACATTTTTGACCTGTTGTGGCTGAATGGCCAGGATCTTACCCAACTTCCGCTCATCCAACGTAAGCAGATTTTGGAGGAGGTAATTCCTGCCGACCTGGAACACCTTCGTTACAGCGATCATGTGGAAGAAAAAGGAAAATCTTTCTTCAAAGCTGCTGTAAAACAAGGGCTCGAAGGCATTATGGCCAAACGTGTCAACAGCATATACCAGGTGGGAACACGTACACCGGATTGGGCGAAGATTAAAGTGGCCATGCGGCAGGAAGTGGTGATTGCAGGCTATACGGAACCGCGTAAAACCCGCAAGTACTTTGGGTCCCTTCTGCTGGGCGTTTATGAGGGAGAAAAACTGGTGTATATCGGCCACACCGGCAGTGGTTTTACTACAAAAACGCTGGAACAGATCTATAAAAAGCTGCAACCGCTCATTGTATCAAAATCACCGTTTGCTAAAACACCTAAAACCAATATGCCGGCAACCTGGGTAAAGCCCCAACTGGTTTGCGAAATTAAATTTATCGAGTGGACCTCCGATCGAATTGCAAGGCACGCCATCTTCATGGGTTTGCGGGAGGATAAAAAAGCAACTGACGTGCATTTTGAAAAAACGACAGCTATGGCTACACTAAAAAAAGTGGCAACGCCTGCAAAAAAAACAGGAGCGAAAAAGCAGACTGCCCCTAAAAAAAGGAATGTAAAAAAGGGAACATCAATTACTCCGCTGATCGACCCGGAGAATGCGGAAGACCAGGTGGTGACGATCAAGAAGCAGGAAGTGACGATCACCAATCCGCAAAAGGTATACTGGCCCAAAGAAGGTTTTCGGAAGGGTGACATGGTCAATTACTACCATCAGATTGCACCCTATATATTGCCCTATTTGATGGATCGTCCGCATTCGCTCAACCGGCATCCCAACGGCATTGCCGCAGCCAATTTCTTTCAAAAGGATATGGCCGGGAAAGTGCCGGAATGGATTGAAACGTTCGATGAATTCAGTGAGTCCACAGGAAAAACGGTGGAATACCTGGTGTGTAAGAACGAAGCGACGCTTATCTACATGGCCAACCTGGGATGTATTGAAATCAACCCCTGGCATGCCCGCATACAGGATTACCTGAAGCCAGACTGGTGCCTGATAGACCTGGACCCTGATAAAACCAATACGTTTGATGAAGTGGTGGACGTTGCCAATATGGTGCATAAAATTCTTGAAGAAGTTGGCGCTGCTTCCTGTGTAAAAACATCCGGCTCCACCGGCATTCATATTTACATTCCCCTTGGAGCCAAGTATGGTTTTGATGAATCAAAACAACTGGCGGAGATGGTTGTAAGTATCGTCAACAACGAACTGGCCGGCCTTACCAGTATGGAACGGTCGCCGGCTAAACGCAAAGGAAAAATTTACCTCGACTTTTTGCAGAACAAGGAAACGCAAACAGCGGCTGCGCCATATTCGCTCCGGCCGAAACCCGGTATGCCGGTGTCCACGCCGCTGGACTGGAGTGAAGTAAAAAAAGGGCTCACGCCAACTACCTGGAATGCCAACAACATTTTAGACCGGGTAAAATCGGAAGGCGATCTGTTTGCCCCCGTGTTGAAAAAAGGAATCGATTTGGAAAAAGTGCTGAAAAAACTGCAATCTCGATTGAAATGAAGACTTGTTGTCACAAGATCCGAAAGCCATTGCCGTTCTTTTTACATTTGGTGAGGTTACCGCTTTACAGAACAACAACTACAAATGATGACCATGCACCCTTCGCTCCAGGTTTTTGATGAAAAGATTACGCAAACCATTCGAACAGATTTTGAAATTGACACAATTCTCAACGACTGCCAGTTTACAGAAGGCCCGGTTTGGAATGAAGAAGGCTACTACCTGTTTAGCGACATTACCGCCAATACCGTTTACAAGGTAATCCCCGGTAGTGCAAAAGAGGTTTATATCAGGAACAGCGGCACCGATAACCCCGGGGATACTGACCTTAAGCCCGACCAGGTTGGCTCAAACGGCCTTGCCTATTCCGGCGGCAATCTTCTGGTTTGCCGGCACGGCAGTCATATGGTGGCTACCTGGGATGGCCAGGAGTTGACGCCATTTTTAACTTCGTATCAAAATAAACCATTCAACAGCCCGAATGATATTATTGCCGATGAAAGCGGCCGCATCTTTTTCTCCGATCCGCCCTATGGTTTGAAAGATGGCAAATTATCGCCTGAAAGATTTCAACCGATTGGCGGTGTGTATTGTTATCACGGAGGTGCTGTTCAGCTTATTTGCGATAAATACCAATATCCGAACGGCGTCTGTATTACTCCCGATAAAAAAAAGCTTTACATCTGCTCCAGCAAGCCATTTGAAAAATTCATATCTGTTTACGACCTTGGCAACCTGCAGTTTAGCTCCATCCTGGCAGAAGAAAACAGTGATGGTATCAAATGCGATACTGCCGGCAATGTTTACCTGAGTTCAAAAGAAGGCATTCTTATACTGGATGGAAATGGAAAACGCCAGGCGCTGATCACGTTCCCAACAGTTCCAGCGAATCATTGTTTTGGCGGAAAGGACAAAAAAGACCTGCTGATCACCGGCCGGGAAAACGTTTACCTGATCAAAAACTTCCTGCAATAATTGTCGCGTTTCAGGTAATGTATTCCTACATTGGGTCTGGCGATTCCTCCCTAATTTTGGCGCATGCTACAGATCAGTAACCGTGGGCAGCAAATGCCACCTTCCCCCATCAGAAAATTGGTGCCCTATGCAGAAGCTGCAAAGAAAAAAGGCATTCATGTATTTCACCTGAATATCGGACAACCGGATATTGAAACCCCTCCCTCTATTCTGGATGCGGTTCGTAATGCCGACATCACGGTGCTGGAATACAGTCACAGTGCCGGCAACGAAAGCTACCGGCGTAAGTTGGTTGGTTATTACAAATCTGTTGGCATAGACGTAGCCTACGATCAGATCCTGATCACCACGGGTGGGTCGGAAGCAATCATGTTTGGCTTTTTTTCCTGCTTGAATCCCGGCGACGAAGTGATCATTCCCGAACCTTTTTATGCCAACTACAACGGTTTTGCCGTACAGGCAGGTGTGAAGGTTGTTCCCATCACCTCGCACATTGAAAACGGCTTTGCCCTTCCGCCCATCAAGGATTTTGAAAAGGTGATCACTGCCAATACAAGAGCCATTGTTGTGTGCAGCCCAAACAATCCTACCGGTTACCTGTACAGCCGCCAGGAAATGGAAGATCTAAAGTCCATCTGTCTTCAATACAATCTTTATCTTTTTTCTGATGAAGCTTACCGCGAATTCAGTTATTCAGGAGCGTACACCAGTGCCCTTCACCTTGATGGTATGGATGAACATGTGGTAGTGATGGATACGGTGAGTAAACGGTACAGTGCCTGTGGTGCACGATTGGGCGCATTTGTCACCAAAAACAAAGGCGTGTATGACACGGCCATGAAGTTTGCCCAGGCAAGGCTAAGTCCTCCGGGTCTTGCGCAAATTCTTGGCGAAGCAGCGGTGGATCTTCCCGCCTCTTACTTTGACGAACCTAAAGCCGAATACCTGGAACGGAGAGACCTGGTAGTACGCCGGCTGAATAAAATGCCCGGTGTTTTTTGCCCCAATCCCGGCGGAGCTTTTTATGCCATAGCCCGCCTGCCCATTGATGACTGCGATACCTTCTGCCAATGGTTGCTGGAATCTTTTTCCCACAACGACAAAACCGTAATGCTGGCACCGGCTACCGGATTTTACGGAACGCCGGGCCTTGGCAGGAACGAAGTTCGTCTTGCGTATGTTTTGAACAGCAAAGACCTGGATGAAGCCATGAATTGCCTGGAGAGAGCCCTGGAAGTTTACCCGGGCCGAACCGCAGCTGCTGTAAGCGTAAAAGAGAATAGTATTGCTTAGATAGAATGGTTCAGCAACCTTTTAAGACAGGGCCTTAGCAGTTTTGGTCCGATATGTTTTTGAAAGCCCCGGCAACTCCTCCGGGGCTTTTATATTGGATTTATCCAGAGGCATAATAATTGCAAAACTGATTTGTCGAAGATTTTTCAATCAATCTCAAAAATTAGTTTATGACGAATACTGAAAACAACAACTGGCAATCAGAGAGTGAATTTCAGCCCCAACTTAGCGGTGGTCTGCTGAACGTTGGTCAAACCGAACGCATGGTAAGTGTTGGATTGGGAGCTTTCCTGCTTTCCTCAGGTCTGCACAATCTTACCAGTCATCCCCTCAAAGGTTTAATCAGAACGGTATTGGGTGGTGTTTTACTTTACCGCGGTGTTTCCGGCCATTGCCCGATGTATGAAAGCCTTGGAAAAACAAAAGGCGCCAGTCATACGTCATCAATCAATATCCGTACGGGGCTGATTGTAAATAAACCGCGGCAGGAAGTGTATGCTTTCTGGCGCAAGCTGGAAAATCTTCCCTTGTTCATGAAGCACCTGGCAAACGTTACCGAGATCGATTCCAAGCATTCACATTGGGAAGCTGAGATCCCCGGTGGTATGGGCAAGGTGAAGTGGAATGCTGAGATTGTAAAAGAACAGGAAAATGAATTTATTGGCTGGCAGTCGGTGCCCGACTCCATGGTGAACAATGCCGGTAAAGTCACGTTCCGCGATGCACTGGGTGGAGAAGGAACCGAACTGGATGTGGTTATTACCTACCGTGCCCCGGCCGGTGAACTGGGTGCAGGCATTGCCAAGCGTGTGAATCCAGTACTGGAAAAAATGGTACGCCAGGACATCATGAACTTTAAAGAGTATATTGAAACCAAGCATGCCTCTTCATCCAACTATCATACGCACAGCAGTGGTAGCAGCGAACGCAATGATCCCAATATTTTGCGTACAGAAAGCGAAAGCGTGGCTGAAGGCAGCGGCAGCAACAATACAAATTCCGGTTCCACATTCGGAAGTACCGGAGGCGGAAATATTTAATAGCAGAATAGTTATAAGAAAAAGGCGGCCGTATTGTGCCGCTTTTTTCTTGTTTAAGAAAATTTTTCCTTTTGCGGAAACAGCCGATCCCTTATTTTTGCAGCCCTCGCCGAGGTAGCTCAGCTGGTTAGAGCATCGGATTCATAACCCGAAGGTCGGCAGTTCAAGTCTGCTCCTCGGTACGCTTTAAAGGGTCCCCGGAAACGGGGGCTTTTTTTTAAACTCACTCCCAGCTTATGTTTCCGCCGTTTCGGTATGTGACTGCATCGGTTTTTGCGCCGGTTATGGAATCGTGTTTAGCTCTACAAAATAGAAGTTTTTGATGGATCTTGGCGCATCTGATGGCGCACTTTTTCCGGCCGACCACTGCCAAGCATATCTCGCAGAAAGTTTTGATCGTAGGGTAGTATTTCTTCGTTTCTTTTCGTGGTCAATCCGGTGTGGAAATTATTCATGTCGGACCTTCAGACCAGAAAAGTAGCCTTCGGTACCCACATCTACCCACAGGCCAATGTCCCCAGCGGCCTTGCTTCCGAGTTTCAAATCATTCACTACCAGCGAAGGCTGGGGGCTATTGTTCAAATAAAGTTTCGCTTGCTGGCCCTTCACTACAATCCGCATAGTGATCCATTCGTCTAGGGCCATATCTGCATACGCTTCATACCGCTCTGGCGCTTCTTTTCGGAGCCGCTGAAACTTATATTCTGGGTAAGCAAAGTACTGTATAGAGTGATTTCGCCGCACCTGGTCATCCGCTCTGGCGTTTGTGGGGCGCAGATAAATGCTTTCAAAACGGGAGTTGCTATCATTAATGTGGAAGGCCACCCCGATAAAGCCCCGTGCGTAGTCAGGCGCACTTTTCAACAGGCGACTCAGCACCTTTACCTCGATGGTGCCGCTGGTAAAATCGATGCCCTTGATTTTCACAAACGTGGGTTCGTCGAACTCTTTAACCATTGTGTCTTTCACCACCCGCACTGCCTTTTTTCCCTTCATTCTTTCCAGTGACATCGACACACCCACAGCCTGTAGATGTTCTCCCTTCAATTCGACCTTCTGGGCGTGAAGCGTTGCTGAAATCATTCCCAGCAACACCATGGTTGCTAATAGTATTCTTTTCATCTGCTTACGTTTTCAGTTATGAGAAAAAAGGTGCGCTCTTACTCCGCAGCCAAGGGTCAAGGTTATCTACTTTCGCAGAATGTGTGCCGCTACTGTATGCAGCCTGATCTTCCCGTCTTGTAAAAAGAACGTATCAGTACCCATCGGAATGCTGGCGACCTGTGATTCACTGGTCCAGACAATGTAGGCCGCATTGCCTGTCACCGTTAACTGTTTCATGTCAAAAGCTGATCCTGTGGGGATCGTAGCAAAATACTCAGCAAAGAACTTGCGGATGACCACCAGCCCTTTCAACGGTCCGTCAGGTGTGAGCACTTCCGATTCGTCGGTGTAGTCTTTCAGAATTTCATCCAGGTCATTGCCGCCGAAGGCCGTTAGATGATGGTTCAATACTTCGCTTGTGAGGGTTTCACTCGTTGCCATTATGTTTTGTTTTGTCGGTGATCGTTTAGTCTGAAGTCATTGTCTGAGGAAAGGGACAGCACAGGCCCATACAGCTTTAAAGTTCTCCAGGAACACGCCGTGGGTGCTGTTAGGAATAATGCCGATTTGACTGGTGGGTATCATCTGGGCTGTGTTCACCACCCGCTGTACAGGATTGGATTGATCTCGGTCTCCCGCCATAACCAGCACAGGGCATTTGATTGTGGCAAAGAAGGCGCTATCCAGTGTCAGGCGGTTGTACATTGAACCCAGCAGGGTGAACATTTCCTGTAAGCGCTCTGGCTGCGGCATCAGCTTGAACTGCTGCTTCCAGTAAAGGGTGTCCAGAGCGATGCCCTGCTTTGCGTCAAAGGAAAAATCCCGAACACCTGGCCTGATCTCTGTGGCACCGATAGCAATGAGCTTGCGCACCTTTCCTGGGTACATGCTGGCCAGCTTGTAACCCGTGTAAGCTCCGTCACTGAACCCCAGAATCGTCACACTGTCTTTGGTCACAGCATTGATCACCGCCAGAACATCGTTCGCCTTTTGCTCGTAGGTAATGGGTTCGGTCCCTAACTCCGATTTTCCGTGGCCACGGGTGGATACCGCAATGACCTGGAAGCCTTTCTTCAGGCTGTCAATGAACTGGTGCATTTCATACGTCGAACCAAAGACGCCGCCGTGCAAAATTACCATGGGCCTTCCTTTGCCGTACACTTCATAATAGATCCTGGCATCACCCGCACTGACGTACCGTCCTGCTTTGGGGTTGTCACCGTACGGGATGGCACCAGCTGGCGTGGGCGCTGCTTGCATAAAATGCCTTAGCTTCTTCGGAGCCTGTGCCTGACTGCTGACAGTTAAGATGATGAGCGTAAACAGGGAAAAGAAAACCGACTTCATGATGCTGTGTGTTTAGGGGTTGACACTGAAGGTGCAACAGGTAAATCATCCCGCTGCACCTTGATATTACTTATCTGCTACGGCTGCGATAACAGCCCTGCTAACCTACTTGGCTTTGTTGTACATGTAACGAACGATTTTCCACTCACCTTTCACCTTTTCAAAGACAAATAACTCCCTGTTCTCATCAGGCACGGTTTGATTGCTTGATTTGATGACAAAGGAACCTTTCGAGGTAGATCGGGCGAACGCATAGTTACCATTGACTACGATTTCCGCAATGGTAAAATCAAGGGTGTATTTGAAGTTATCAAACACATACTGATAAGTACCCTTTACGGCAGCGGCTCCTTCGGCTGTCGGTGCTGCGTTCGCAAGCAACACACCATCGGTTGTATAAAGGGAAACGACCTTGCCAGCATCCGAGGCGTTCAAGGCGTCACGGTAGGCGTAGATCAGCTTTTCAATTGCAGCTTTCTGGTTGGATTGCGCCTGGGCTACACTACCCAGCAGGAATATGGACGATAGGATGAGGAATGATGCAACGAATTTTTTCATGATGATCGAGTTGAATTGTTGTTTAAAAGATTTTCAGACTACATTTTCACGGCCCGTCTATGTGTGGCCGTTCGGAGGTTTATCGTTATACTTTGTCGTTTGCTTCAGCAAGAGTAACAGGTTTACCAAGCGCACCGAATTCATGCAGATCACCGAAGACCTCGATACGGATGGATTGATCCAGACCACCAATGCGGACAGGCTCAAAACCATTGTCACGAATCAGTTCTTCAATTTCACTGTTGATGGTGATATCATCAGTGGCATAGAAGAGAACAGCTTTTTCAGGCGTTTGATGGGCCGCGCCAGCGAGGGAAGCGGCACCCAAAGTACCCAGCGCCTTGGCCAGTTTTACACCTTGCGGAAGCTGGGTGGAAAGGATATGACCTGAGGATTCTTTTTCACCGACGATCTTTTTGAAGCCACCGTTTTCAGCTGGTGCTATCGGGTTGGAAGGATCGACAACGATCTTGCCTTCAAGCTCCGATGCATATTTCTTCAGGAACTCTTGAATGGGACCAAAGTAGATGGCCAGCACGATGATGGCAGCGTCTTTGATGGCAGCTGGGATCTCGGCTGGCTGTGCCAGGCTTCCCAACTTCTGGGCCAGCGCTTCTGCTTTAGCCAGTGTGCGGTCTGCAACGATAACGGGACGGTTTCCTTTTACGAGGTTAGCAGCAACAGCACTTCCGATGTTGCCAAGGCCAATGACGGCTACTTTTGATTTTATACTCATTACTATTTCTTTTTTGATGATTTACGATTGTTTTGTGAGTGCAAAACTCCGTTATCACCAAAGGGTGGCCAATGAACTGGTTTAAGAAATAGCCTTGATGTAGTTTAAGATTTCAAGGGCTTTGAGGCCCTGCGATTACGCAGTCGGCTTAAAAATTCTGGTGTGATACCCAGGAAAGAAGCGATTTGCACCTGGGAGAGTCGGTTCACCAGATGCGGATAGATTTCCAGAAAAGTCTGGTACCGTTCTTCGGCGGTGGAACTGATATTTTGCAGCAGCCGATCTTGTAGTCGAACATAGGCGTTCTCCAGCAGCACACGGAAGATGCGGTCAAACTTCGGCGCTTGGATGTACAGGGAGATGAGGTCGGTATGACTAATCTGGAGCACAACGGTATCTTCCAGCGCATCAATGTTCAGGGCTGACGGTTTGACGCCATGGAAACTTCCGAGATCATTGATCCAGTAGTTCTCAGCCGCAAACTGAAGGATATGGGTGGTTCCTTTTTCATCGATCTTGTACATCCGAAGGCAGCCCCGCACTACAAAATAGAACTGAGTGCAAATATCACCTTCCTGCAGCACATACTGCCTCCGCCTAAAAAGACGTGGATGAAATCTTGACCTGACCATGTCTCTTTCCTCTTCGTTCAACGGAATTAGGCGATCAAAATACATGAATAATTGGTCAACCGAAGCCTCTGGATTCTCTGAATGCATCTTAAAAAATTATCTTATAACCGCAAAGGTCAGCAAACCTGATGGAAATCCGAATTCTGTTCCATCTTCTGCAATAGCTGTTACTCTGGGTTTCGGCCGATCCGGTTAATGACTGCACCCGGTGTTGTGCCGGCTATCAAATATTGTTTTCTTTTCAAAGTTGATGATTTTTGATGGTTCTTAGCCCCCTGACTGAGACAACATATTAGTGACAAATACCAGTTCACATATCACTGCAAAGCGAGTTATTATGGTGGTGGGCGCAGTGTGTATACCTGATTGGAATGATCTGAATTCCGATCTGAACTCAGATGGTGGTAATACCTTTTGGTTTCCTATGTAATACTGTGTGGTGTAGATGTTTTCGAAAATTCTTCGCTTTGACCCTATCAGGAAATTTGTCCTGCGCTGCCTTCATCAATAGTTGATGTGAATTTCGGCAAAGGCTCAACCTGCCATACTTGTAGACCTCATCCCAGACGACTTCTGGATTTTCCTGTATCCAAGTTTGGATAGATTTGCTGATACGTTGCCCCTGATGGTAAACGAGTAGAGGATCCTGTGGTCTACGTCTGCGGTTCATGTTGAATTCGTTAGTGAGGCCCGACAGTAACCCCATCCTGTTCTTGGTGTATTTCATAGGTATATGTTGGATAGCCGGTGCGGATGTTCTATAACCTCCCCGACAAGTCTAAAGGTAAACGTCGAACGGCCAGTTTCCAACTTTTTTAGCCATATATTTATGAATATCAATCATTTAGAGGGTATTCGCTTTCGGAGGTTAGGACTTTTACGATTTGGATAAACGCACTTATGCCTTAAATGGAAAACTGGTAGAAAAATGTGAACATTCTTTTGACTATCATGTATTTATGAGCTAAATTAGGGCGAACTCAATAATACAGAATCCACCTATGAAAAATACCTCTGAAGCCTGGCTTCCCGTGCCCGGATACCAGGGAAAGTACCTCATTAGTGACCAGGGCAACATCCGTAAAGTTTCACTGAACACTACAGAAAAACCGATCCAGATCAGAATAGACAGGGCTGGTTATTTGACTGTACGCTTGTGCCAGGGTAGCAAGATAAAGACCTTGTTCATCCACCGGCTCGTTGCTGCGGCCTTTGTGCCTAACCTGTATGGAAAACAGTTCGTCAACCACAAGAACGGGAACAAGGTGGATTGCTGTGCGGTGAACTTGGAATGGACCACCCATGCTGAAAACATTCAACATGCCTACGATTCCGGGTTACTAAGTAAACGAACACAAAGAAAAACAGTCATTGATCTGTGTACAGGACAGCGATTCTACAGCGCAAGGGAAGCGGCTACGTTTTACGGTATACCGTACCCCACGTTCAAAAATTACCTGAACGGACGACGGCCGAATCCAACCTGCCTGCAGTATGCGAAAAGAGAAGCAGCATAATCGGTATTATATTGGCTGATCCCACGCCCTACATAGGTGTACAGAAGTGCGTATAAAAGATGAAAGTATAGGATATCAGAAAACTGCTATCTTGTCCTTTCAAAACTTCCTGCTGAATGTCCGTCACCAGGCTACTGCTGTTAACAGTCCGCATTTTTTTCCTATACCTACTGCTGGTTTATTCCAACACCACTGCTGCACAAACCTGTACCCCGAATTACCAGAAGACGTATGGAGGTGATGGATCGGACGAAGGGATGGATATATTCTACACTGCTGATGGGGGTTCCATTATCGCAGGCAGAACCACATCGAGTTCTTCCAACATGAACGGTTTCCTGATGAAAACCAACAGCCAAGGTTCCATCCAGTGGACCAAATCATTCGGCAGCACCGAACACGATGAATTGCTTAAAGTTATTCAAACAAAAGACGGTGGTTATATAGCCGCAGGAAATACCCGATCCTTTGGCCAGCAGCACGGCGAAACCTGGCTGGTGCGTGTAGATGGAAGCGGTAACCTGCTGTGGAGCAAACGTGTTTCCAGTAATGGTCTGCCTGCAAGTGTAAAAGCAATTCTCCAACTGCCGGATAGCGGTTTTGCGTTGGCCTGGAACAACAACGACAGTACCTATTATAGTAACTTTTCATTGGCCCGGTTTGACCACAGTGGATCACTTCTTTGGGACCGAACCTATGATAACGGCGGTGCTGATGGTATTACCTCGCTTGTCTTTGACGGTACCCACCTGGTAATAGGTGGTTTTACAATGGGCGGGAACAAGGAAGGTTTTGTATTAAAGGCAGACCTCAATGACGGCTCCGTAGCTTGGGCCCAAAAACTGATTCGCTTTGAATACATGGACAATGAAGTAATCCGGATAGATACCATCACAAACGGGTATATGGTGGCCATGCTCGTCAAGCAGCCCGTCAGCACCTTCAATCAAAATAATCCTCAACTTTGTTTTGTCAAGATTGTTGACAACGTTGCAACACATCTTGGTAGACGCTACCATGTTTCGACAGGCACGGGTTACGATGTTAGTGCAGTAAACCTGGCTTTTTCGGGTGATAGCAGTGTGGTTTTTTCTACCAGTGATAACTCACCGGCCCGGAATGCTGTTCTTCGCAAACTGGGTATTCGTGGCGTAGGCGACGGATTTGGGTTAACCCCAAACCAATTTGCCCAGCATAACACCTTTCTCGGTATTGTGCCATTTGAAAACAAGGGATACCTATTTGCTGGGACCTTGAAGAATTTTGAAAATGGGTTGGTCAATAAAGTGCAGGTAATCAAAACAGATTGGCGTGGTGACTACGGATCATGTGCCAGTTTTGCCAATGTAATGCATGAGGACACCATAAAACAACTTTCCATAACGACGCTGCCATGGCTTCTTTCTTTTACGCAAACCGTGCAAATTCATCCAGTAGTTCCGGATGAGAGTAACCTGGCTTTTACTGAAAGAGTGCTCTGCGAGAGACAGGATTGTGTGCCCGAACCCGCCACCAATAACGATGGATGCCATTCGACATTTCTTGCGGAATACTGGGATAAGTATCAGCTTGTCCCGTTTGAAGTGGTGAAAGTAGCTGATGGTTATATCATGGCCGGATACAACAAAACCTCCATTCAACCCTTCGTTCTAAAGGTTGCAGTGAATGGAACGGTCGCCTGGTCTAAATCTGTGGGCAGTGAATTCTTTGGTGGTTCGTTCCAACATGTTCGATTAACTGAAGATGGCAATGTGCTACTGGCGGGTCCCGGGGGGTACACTGTGGATCATTATGGGTACTCAATAACCGCTTTCGTAAAAATGAGTCCTTCGGGCGACATTATATGGTCCAGTTACGTCCAGGGATCAATCGCAGACCTGCAGCAATCCGGAAACAATACCTTCACCGGCCTTTTGCATTACAACATGGAACAGGAACCCGTTTCCGTTATCAAGTTTGTGATGGATGCAAACGGTAATCTCACTTACAGAAAAAGGTTGAACGAACGCTATGAAATTCTTCCCACCTTTCGAAGGATTGTTCTGGAAGGAAATGCCATGTATGGTGCGGGTGAGTTCAACGGCTCTGTATTTGTAGAACGCTTTGACACCGCCGGCCAGCGGACATGGAGCCGACGTTTTGTGCCGGATGATAAGTTCTCAAAAGTAGATGGCCTTTTCCTGAATGGGGATTCCGTTTATGTAATGGTCAGAATCAACCGACCGGTTGGTTGGACCGGTAGACAATTTCTTGGAATGGTCAAGGTAAGTAAAGATGGTGAAGGTTTGAATGGTGTTATGCTCGATCAGGAACTGGCACCGGACACACACATGTATCATTTCTGGCTGCAGACACAAAACATGCATACCGCCATTACCAAAGATGGGAACTTTATTCTGGCAGACAGAATCCCGGGTACACCTGATTCTGCTCTTGCCATTTTTAAATTTACCCCTACCGGCCAGGTACTATGGGCCAAAAAATACCCGGCATGGAAGCAACACAAGGTCAGTGCTGTACAAGATGATTCTGCAGGCATTCTTGTTCTTGGTCACCGCTTATATCTTGGCGATACGTATGATGGAAGCAGATATTCTTCCTATCATTTCAACCCGATCTTGATTCGGGCGAGTGATGAAGGGGAAGTGGACCCTGGGAGTGATGGATCCTGCGAAAGCATTCCTTTCAGTACGACTATGGTCCCGCTTGACCTTCCTGAACCATTCGTCTACCGTCCAACCACACCCAATTTTGATTGGATGGAAGGTATTGAAAAAATTAGTTATCAGACCGATGCCAGGCTATTGAATACCATCCCGACTACCATCTGCGGTGTCAAAGGTAATTGTTCCAAAATTGAAATTAGCGGCCCCGCCAATGCCTGTATAGACAACAATATAGTGGCGTATAAAGCGCAACGGAACCTTGGTTGTGATGTTCCCGTCACCTGGTCCTTTGACCCTTCGATTATAGACAAAGTTTCCGGTACCGATTCCGAACTGTCTGTTATTTTCAAACGGGCAGGTATCACCAAGATCTATTCATCAATCAGCACACCATGTGGTCGGATGGTTGATTCCATCGTCGTCACCATTCTTACTTCCGCAAACCAGTTGACGCTCGGGGCAGATACCACACTTTGTCCGGGTAATACTATTCTGCTGAAAGCACAAAATGGTTTCACCTCCTACCGTTGGCAGGATGGCTCTACTGACCCAACTTATTTAGTGAATACTCCTGGTGTATACCACGTAACGGTAGAAGATGCATGCGGAAAAAGTTTTACCGATTTTATCAATGTAACCGAACAGCCTCCTATTCCTTTCGACGTTAGCCCGGACCGTACCAAATGCGGCAGCGATACGATTCAGTTCAAGGCACCGGATGGCTTCCTTAGTTATAGCTGGTCACCCTCGTACGCTATCACAGCCCAATCTGGCCAGGCTATTATTGTCAATCCGTCGGTGGATACTACCTACTTTGTAAAAGCGGAAAAAACACCAGGTTGTTTTGCCTTTGATACGATCCGGGTGAAAGTATACCATGCACCTCCCATCCAGTTGGGGCAGGATCTTAGTTTTTGTCAGGGTGAATCCCGAACGCTCGATGCGGGATCCGGGTTCAGTTCGTACGTGTGGAATACCAATGCAACTACTCAACAGCTCACGGTGCAGACTGCAGGACAGTACATTGTCACCGGCATCACTGATAAAGGATGCAGAGCAAGCGATACACTTACTGTACTGAATGCCTGGACATTACCTGTAGTGAATCTGGACAAGAACGCCGAGCTCTGTACCGGTACGACCCGTACGCTCAACGCTGGTAATTTTTCAGCCTACCAATGGCAGGACGGAAGTACAAGCCGGAATTTTACCATCTCTGGACCTGGCCGTTATTATGTTACCGTCACGGATGCCCATGGATGCACTGGTAGTGATACCACAGAGATAACAACTCTCCTACCCCTGCCTGCCGGCTTTCTTTTCGCCGATACGGCTATCTGCTCTTACAGCAAAATTCAGCTGCAACCCACGCAAGGGTACCAGTCCTACTTGTGGTCAACTGGTGGAACGACAAAAAGCATCACGATTGAAAAACCAAACCTGTACTGGTTACAGGTAGAAGATGCTAAAGGCTGCATCGGAAGGGATTCAATAGTCATTACACAGAAGGATTGCATGAACGGTGTTTACATCCCTACTGCCATAACCCCCAACCGGGATGGAAAGAACGATGAGTTCAGTGCCCTGGTATTTGGCAAGACAGAAAAGTTTGAACTTACCGTTTATAACCGCTGGGGGCAAGTGATCTTTTATACGGTAGATCCCAGAAAAGGCTGGGATGGCAAGTTGGCTGGTCTTGTGCAGGAAACCAGTGTGTATGTATGGACATGTCGCTATCAGTTGCAGGGTGGAAAAGAGGTGATTGAAAAAGGTACCGTTACAGTAGTGCGGTAACTGCAGTTGTTAAAGGGTTAAAACGCCACACACGCATTTGATCTAACTATGTGTGGCGCAAGTTTATCACAGATCAGGCAGATCGTCCGCTACTGTCGTAGCAATACCAAGGCTCCGTAGATATGTTAGTGTTACCGTTAGCGAACTGTGCCCCATAGTCTGATGGACTTTATAAGGGTCTTTTGTTTTCCGGTAAAGTTCCACAGTACCGGTGTGGCGAAAACTGTACAATGTGTGGTTTTTTCGAATTAAACCGGACTCTTCCATGTCCTTCTTCAGTCTTCCCCACGCTGTTTTAAAATAATCTTGATTGAAGGTTACCCCAGTGCCTGTTACGATGTACAGATCTTTTTCAAGAATATGAACTGAATTCAGTTCAAGTGCTTCCCGAACATACATTGGAACCCGGATGATCCGAATCCGTTTTCCTTTATTCTCATTTCCACCCAGGATTATGGTTGACAGATCGTCAGAAAAATGCCGCCGCTTAAGCTGCCGGACCTCTCGGTGCGGCCGGAGGAAACAACCGTACATCAGCAGGGCGCATAGGTGCAGCCGTGAATGCGTACGTTGAAGGTGGTCCAGCAGCTTACGTAATTCATCTTTTGTAAAAGCCTGGTTTAGCACGGCAACCGATTTCATGCGGCTGGTTTTCCAAACCGGATTTGTTTCGATCATGCCGTTGCGCATCATCCGGGTAAAGAAGCCGGCCAGGGAACTCCGTGTGGTCATGTAATAGGTAGCCGATGTTCGAAAGTTCCTTAGAAACCCTTCCAAGGTTGTTGCTGTGATGTTCCGGCAGGTGACCTGGTTCAGCTTATGCTGCTTCGCATACTCCGATAGTTCCTTACCGATCCGCTTCAGATCGCTGCGGTAACGCTCGCTTATGTCTTCGATTTCGATGTTGGACAGGATTTCTTTGATGCACTGGACCAAGGTGTATCCGGCATAGGGATCAATGGCCCTTTCATGTGTAGGCCGCCACCCTTTTTCCAGCTTTTTACGGAATTCGAACTGGAGTGTCTTTAGCAGCCGGAATTTATCGGCTGGGACTTTTGCTTTGTTAGGGAAAACGGGCAGATTGATGATCCCGCCATTGTAGAACCGGTGGCGTTCCCCGTTGACTGTAAAGGTCACATAGGAGCGGTAACCGGGCTTATCGTCATGGACGATGATTGGGTCTGTGTACATAGTGTGCGCAAGGTTTTGGCGCATACGCTGGCGCAGTACCAATCCAAACGAGAGGAAACGCTTGTCTGGCGAGGGTTTCAGGGGACTGTAGCATCAGATTCATAACCCGAAGGTCGGCAGTTCAAGTCTGCTCCTCGGTACGCTTTAAAGGGTCCCCGGAAACGGGGGCTTTTTTATGCCCTTTCCTGCTTGCATAAAAATAATAAAAGGTATATCACACATTTTTCATACAGATTACAGGTTCTCAATTGGCCATACATTTTCCAACCAGGTTCTTTTAATTTCTTTTAATCAAATAAATCTTTTGCAACAGCAAACTGAATACAAAATTTTTGTGCATGAAAAGCATCATAACTATATCAGGATTTTCATTTACGCCAAAATGATAACTGTTGTTTTACTGAAAGACTGCGGTTTCATGTTACAAGATCATAAAATGAAAGTCTCTCCCCGAATTGAATAGAAGCAGATAACCAGTAGCTTTAATTAACGTGATGAAAACCTATAAAAAACAGTTTGGCCTGTTCCGTAGCAAAGCTGTCCAGGATGAAATCAATCGGCTGGATCCACAAAAAGATCACTGCCGGATTGTTCATTTGCTGTCGGGGTATGAATTCCCCTGGGATGGCATCAGGGCTCTGGAAGTGGCGCTGATGCGAAGCTTTTGCAGCTCATCTGTTTCCCGGCTCCTACATCGTACAGGGGAGTTCAGGAGACACGGACAAAAACGCTACGACGATACTGCGCTGCTTATTGCCGAATTTATGCAATATGGTTACGACAGTGAAAGGGGTCGTGCTGCCATAGACCATATGAACAGGATCCATAGCGCCTATGCCATTTCCAACGAAGATTACCTGTTTGTACTGTCCACCTTTATTTTAGAACCCATTTCCTGGATAAATCGGTACGGCTGGCGCAAACCCAGCGAAAATGAAAAACAGGCGCTTTTTTATTTTTTCAGGGAAGTAGGTATACGCATGGGCCTTCGTGACATACCGACCTCATTGGATGCATTTGAACAATTTGCAGCCCTTTACGAGGACCGCAATTTTGCTTACACAGAAACAAACAAGCATGTTGGCGATGCCACCGTGAAGATTGTCAAAGGTTGGATGCCTTTTTTTGCTAAACCTTTTGTATTTCCTGTATTAAGGTGTTTCCTGGATGCAAAAATGCTGGCTGCGTTGGGTTATCCTCCTCCTTCACCCCGGCTTTCAGTAATGGTAAATGCTGCAATGAGAGTACGAGCCCGGGTACTCAGGTACATTAGCTTTATGCCTTACCCTTTCTTCTTTACTACGCAACCAAATCGCTCCTATCCGGAAGGGTACAGTATAGAAAAGTTGGGTCCAACAAAACTTTTACAGAATCTGAAAAATGGAGGCAGAAGCAAAGGAACTTCCCAGAACCCGGAATTTTGAAGACGTTTATACTTAAAGGAAAGGTTTAAAAGAGGGTAATGATTAGACCCTTTGCTACAATGAGGCCATATTGGGCCAATCTGGAAAACACAATGTAGTGATACTGCCTTTTTGGCTAACCACAATCAAGAAAAAAGGTTAGCTGCTAAAATTCTGCAGCAGCAGCCCAGACAATACCAGAAAAAGAAAGTATTTTAAATAAATACCTTTCAAAAACCACCAATATGCTTAAGACCACCTTACAATTCAATTCGATATTTTCCCTGTGGCGGTTCAAAGTAAGTGTTCATGCGTTGAATGTTGTGGTACTCGCCAAGAAGAACATGCTGATATGCGATTTAACCGAAAAGGACATTCAACTGGCCTGTCTGTACTTTGCAGCCAAAGTTGTTGTTTAAGTTGAACCCACCATGTAAGAAACGATTCTGTCCGTTTTCAGGTAAATGCTGCTAAGAATAGAGCCGCTCAATTGTGCTGGCCCTGAACTGCTGGCGGGCAAGTTTGACTTCTTCTTCAGAGAGTTTTGTTTTCAATGTAAGGTTCAGCGTGTTGATCTGAAAACCTTTATCTGCGATTTTCCTGGCATAGATTGCCAGTTCTGCTTGGGTTGCGAATTGGAGGACGGTAGGTTGCATTCGTTGTACTTAAAGTATAAAAATAATGTGTGCAGCAAACACGAACTAATACTTTTTTAACTGATGTAATATAAAAACCTAATCTTTTCAATTAAAAATGCAATCTTGCATTCGCAATCTTGTCCACATTGTTTTCACGACTGTCTTTCTGCCAGTTTGTGTTTACCGAAAATGGGTGGTACATTTATTGCATCACATTCCCCTGAAGAACCCTATTGAAAATGTTGAGACTCATCCATTGTCATACAATACAGCATTAACTGCGTTGTACTGAAAAACCTCTCTTCATTTCACTTTGCTTTGTTACATGAAAAGAAACAGTGATTGGTTTAAATAACAATCGTTATTTACCCAACTCATTGTCTGTGAATTGAATTAATCATGTAAAAAACGAACCCTGTATGAATCAAAATGTACGCTGGCACGTGGTATTTACCAAGCAACATTGTGAGAGAAAAGTTGTACTGGCTTTAACCAACAAAGGCTATCAATGTTATTGCCCGCACCATACCGTTAGTGCACTTTGGAAGACACAGGATAAACCTGCGCAGAAGCCTTTATTCAGTTCGTATGTTTTTGTACGTTGTACACAAGAACAATTTTCGGATATTAAAAAAACACCGGGCATCATCAATTTCATGTATCGGCTCGACCAGCCTGCAGTAGTAACCAAAGAAGATATGGCAGCCATCAGGCATGCCATCGGCAACTACACTAAACTTCAGATTATAAAGTCCGGATTACATACAACCCTGCATCCAACGACACAGGAACCCGATAGCCATGCCTACCCCTTACACTCCCTGGGCATAACCCTGATCGCATTACAAAAAAACCTGGTTACAAATACGCCTGTTTTAACCGGTGAATCCAAACGAGCATTTCCCCGGCTTTCATACCGGTTTAAGCTAGCTTGGCGGTAAGCAATCGAATTTGGTAACATTGATTTACGGATATGTGATCTAGAAATATTTCTCTGTGACCGTTAAACTTTTGTTCCTGCTTATTGTCTGAGACTCCGCTTTTCCTTCTGTCAAATGAAAAACAAAGCATTCGGCAAGAAAAACACACCCTAAACGCTAGCCTTGTATGAAACCAACTCCTGTATGGTACGCCGTATATACCAAACCACGCTGGGAAAAAAAAGTAGCGCAGCTACTAACCAAAAAAGGTATCCAAAATTATTGTCCCATCAATAAGGTCTTAAAGCAATGGCACGACCGTAAAAAATGGATTGAAGAACCGCTTTTTACATCGTATGTATTTGTCTGTATCACACCTTCCGAACAAGCTGAAGTACGTAAAACTTCCGGCATTCTAAACTTTGTATACTGGCTGGGCAAGCCTGCGGTGATTCGCAACGATGAGATTGAAGTTATCCAAAACTTCCTTTCACAGCACAAAGATGTTAAGCTGGAGAAAACCCGAATCAAAATAGAAGATAAGGTTCAGATCATTTACGGTCCTCTCCTGCATCAACAAGGAAAGGTGCTGGAAGTGCATCAAAAAACCGTGAAAGTGTTGTTACCTGCCCTGGGTTATGCCATGATTGCACAGGTAGACAAAAATCATGTTGATGTGCTGCAGCCTGCTCCGGTGATTGAAACTAAAAAGTATCAGCAACCGGAGATGGTTACCCGGTAATAAAATTTCTCTTTCCCTTCAGCATAAAAGAAAGAAAAAGGGCCACATAGAAATGTGGCCCGCATAAAATCCAATATCCTATGAAAAACCGGTTAGATAAAAGCAAACCTTACGCCAATCCTGTTTTAAAGGAAAAAACCCTTTTAGAAGGTGTGCAGCTAAACTAAGCGAGCTGTACTTTGGGAAAATCTTTCCTCATTGCACATCTGCCGTAACCATCAATTGATTCTTAGCAAAGCATAACGACTTGTGGAGAAAGCATTTTCATTAGCTGAAAAAGATGAAAAAAGAAGCTTGTTGCTTGTACTTTAGAAATTACAAAACATTGGAACAATAAAAGAATCTGCAATAACCCGGCGACTTCCTGATGTTGATTTTGCCATTAGTCCAAAACTTCCTGTTCAATAACTGTAGCCTGGTAAACATGCATGGCCTTATCGATTGCTTCCTGCTCCAGTTCACAGTTGAGTGTAAGGGCATTGTAATTTATCTCGAAGTTCATCAGTTCCATACTCTCCATGAAGGCTGCCAGCTGAACAAGTGACTGAAATTGCAAGGTGGTTTTATTCATAGCGGAACCGCTTGGGCAAGAGTCATACCTAAAACGAGAAAAGAGAACAAATCAAGATGGTTTAACGATTGTTTAGATGGATAAAAATCACACTATACAGTTCCTACATTCCTCATAAACTAATGTTACTCAGCCGGATGGAATGTTCCAGCCGCTGGTTGTCCCGGATATCATATACTTCCATCCGAATAGCCGGGTCATTCTGTGTCCAGTCGATGGTTAACATCCCAAAATGATTTTCCATTACCGGTCCTTCAATGCGGTTGGTATTGGGCGTAGCGAAATGCCAGGTAGAGGTAATGCCACTGGAGGTAATATCATAGACAGGATACAAACCAGGATGGGTCAGCTTTGATATCTCGGCATAATGCACATCACCTGTTATGAAAACTACCCCGTTAGCCTTTGTTTTCTTTATCAGCTCCAACATGCGTTTTTGTTCATGCGGAAAATTAGCCCAGGCTTCATACCCGTTATAAGAGATGCCAAACTGCGATCCCGATCCGATGATGCGAACATCGGCTGGCTTTTTCAGCTCCTCTTCCAGCCACTGCCACTGCTCTTCTCCTAAAAACACCGAATCTTCAATCTGGTGCGGAAAATAATCGAGCGGGTAAAAGAACTCGGCACGACGGCTATATTCGCCACGATAGGGTCTTAACCCGCTACGGAAGGTGCGGTTGTCCAGCAGAATGAGTTGAAGTTTTTTGCCGTTGCCCTCAAACAAATAAGAAGTGTATATGCCTGCATGTTTCCTGCGGTTACTCTCTTTCGGCTCGTTGAAAAATTTCAGAAAAATCTCTTTTGATTCCTGCTTAAAGGGATACTCTTTGCCGGCATCGTTCCAACCAAAATCATGATCATCCCATGTAGCAACAATAGGAACAGCATTTTTCAGCCGCTGGAACTCAGGCTTGGCAGCTAGTTGATCATATTTTGCCTGCAGTACTTTCATATCACGGGTGTCGCCGTAGATGTTATCACCGAGGTACACAAAGAGGTCGGGCTTGTGTTTGACTACCAGGTCAAGAATAGGCTGCGGCTCGCTTTCGTGGGCGCAGGAACCAAAGGCAATTTTGGAGATGAGTGGACGGCTTTGCTGTGCTGTCAGTTGCTGAAAAGCAAGGAACAGAATAAAGAATACAATCTTTTTCATAGCAGAGATTTCATCCAAAGCTAATCATGTGCGATGATCTTACTTCTATCCAATCAATGATTTCTTTGGTCAGGCTTCAAAAACAAAAGCCCCATAGAAAGGAGCTTTGTTTAAAAAGATCAACAAAACAATTTCGTTCTTAAGGATGGTAGGCTTCCCATTCCATTCAAGCCTGTAATTTCACATTGCTGTAGCAGTAATAGCTCATTGAACCTACTGCTGTCCACCCACACGATTTTGTTCCTCCTGCGAAGAACCCGTACGGCGGCGCTGTTGCGGTGCACCATTTTGCCCTTTGCTGAAACGATAGGTAAACGTCAGCGCCGCACGGCGGTTATCCCATTTGTTCACAACATAAGCATCAATGTTACCCAGTTGTATATCCACCTTAGCCCGCTGAATATAAAACGGATCATAAACATTCAGCTTAATACTCGCTTTGTTCTTCATCAGCTGTTTGGCAAAGCCAAACGAAAACACCCCCATGGGTCGTAGCAGGAACATACCGGTTTCCTGTGCGGTACTGCGATAGAAGCCACTGATCTCCGCCGACCAGGTTTTGGCAAAGCGAAACTGCTGGCTGCCATTGATCATAAAGGTTGTCATTTTCACATCCAGGTCCGTATTGTTCACAATCCCCGTGTAGTGATTGTGATTTACATTGCTAAAAATGCTGGTCGTCCACCACTTGGTGATCGGTGCATTGTAGCTCACCGATAGCCCAAGCACCTTGCGGCTGGCTACGTTTTCCTTGGTCTGGTAGGTGACTTTGGTTTCGTCATTTTGTTTTAAGATGTCGTTCAGAATGTCGGTAGTGGAGGTATAACTCAGGGTTGTAGTCAGTGCGCTTTTGTAGTTATGCGACAATTCAATGTTATGCGTAAACTGCGGTGTCAGCATCGGGTTGCCCTGGCGGAATGTGTACTGATCCAGGAAATACTGGAACGGGTTCATGTCCTGGTAATTGGGACGCTCAATGCGTCTTCCGTATGAAAGGCCGAATGTATTTTTTTCGTTTGCGGTAAAGCTGACATAAGCCGTGGGAAAGAGCTGCGTGTAGTTGCGGCGAAACGAACTGTCTTTCTGTACCGCATTTCCCAACTGGTTCCCTTCGGAAATTGTGTTTTCTACCCGCAGGCCGGTTTGAAAGCCCCACTTCTTCACCTGGCGACTGAAGTTGAGATAGGCCGCGTTGATGTTTTCCTTGTACAAAAAATGATTACTACGGGTATTGTCTACCTGCCAGGCATTTTCACTTTTATTGTAACGGGTATACTGCGCATCGTTATCGGTAGATACATAACTGCTCTTTACACCAGCTTCCAGCTTGGCACCTTCCTTCAGGGCTTTTACATAATCTACTTTTCCGCTGTAGATGCTAATGTCTGAAGGCAGGTTACCCCGTAAGAGAAAAGGATCGCCAAGCAGCCCACCGGAAGGATTGTAATTAAAGTTATCAGAAGTCTGTTTGCTGCCGGTAGTGTAGCGCAGGTAATCTACATCTGCAGTGAGTTCGTGTCCGCTGCCAGGCAGTACTCTGCGGAAATTCAGGTTGCTGCCGAAATGATTCCAGTCGTCACGGTTTTCGGTAAATACAGTATTAAACGAATCCAGTGCACCGGCACCGTTGCGAATATCGGCACGGCCGCGGTTCTGCCACAATCGCGGACTGGCAATGCCCGTTACCAGCACGCCTACCGTAGTTTTGGAATTTACGCTGTAATCCATACCGATGCGTCCATTGTAGTTGTGGCTGAAATTTCGCTGATCGGCTTTCTGGTCAAACACCGATGTCACAACACCATTGTTACGAAAGGTTCGCAGCAGTGTTTGATCATTGAATCCTGACCAGTAGGAATAACTCAGGTTAGTAAACAAATTGATCTTTCCTGTGCGGTAGTTAAACTGAAAACTATTTGGCGACTTGTGGTAACGGCCTTGCACAAACGAAAGGTTGATGCTTCCATTGAAACCTTTCATCAGGCTTTTTTTCGTGCGCAGGTTGATGATGCCCGAGTTGCCGGCTGCATCATATTTCGCCGATGGCTGTGTCATGATCTCGATCTGGTCAAGCTGGCTGGCTGGCATATTGCGCAACAGGTTGGCCAGGTCCTGTCCACTGAGATACGTTTGCTTTCCATCCATCAACACGATGATCCCCTGCTTGCCTTTGAGACTGATATTACCATCACGGTCAACGGAAATGCCGGGAGATTTTTCCAGCACTTCAAGGGCTGAAGAACCGGCATTGGTCGGTGCAGCATCTACGTTCACCACCATTTTATCGATCTTATTTTCCACTAGGGGCTTGCGTGCCTGTACCACCACGGCCGACATATTGGCCGCCGCTGCAGTTAGGGTAATGGCCGGAAGGTCCAGCTTCTGCCCTTCGGCTAATTTGAAAGGACTGCTGAAGGTTTTATCAAAACCAACGTTGGTAACAGACAGCAGGTAGCTGCCTTCTTTTATGTTTGAAAAATCAAAAGCACCTGATGCCTCTGAAAGCGCCACTTTCACCAGGGAAGAATCAGTCGCTTTCAGCAGCGAAACGGTGGCCGACGACAATCCTTTCCCTGCCTCATCTTTCACAACACCGTGCAGGGTTCCCCCCTGTTGCGCATAGGCTGAAGAGAGGGCCAAAAAAGTTAAAAGAAGCAATAAGTAAAACGATCTCATAAAACTGGTTTTTCCCATGTGCCGGCAAAGATGCCGGTTAACACAAAGCTTTTCCAGTTAATTGTGATGAGCGTTTCAATACCGGTGTAAGGGGATGCGCAGAAGTGATCTGGCGCATGGAAATGATATCCTAAGATGCAGCACATTCTGGTAATTGGCCACTGTAATCTGATAGATGCAGTCACCCTTGCCTGTATAGGCTGCGCTTCTGCCAACAGGTGTAGTAGTGCTTTTTATACGAGAAATATCGCTTCAATATCTATGCCTCAACATTGAAACCTTAGATGCGCCGGCAGCCAGTTCTTTCCTCTTTCATCATTAAAAAAACAACAGGAGAGAGTGTCAACTCCCTCCTGTGTTCTGCTTTGTGAGATTGCTTAATACAGATAAAATCAACAGTCTTCAACCACCTATTGATAGTTCGGATTTTGATAGGCCTCTTTTTCTGCCGCTGTCATATCCAGCCTGTCAATCTGGCTTCGTGGAATGGGCCGGAGATAATGATGCGGCTGAATCGTACGTGTAAATGTTTGTGGTGTATGATCGCCATACGTTGGGCCGGCGATCTCGTATGTACCTGCCAGTTCATTCCACTTTTGGGTACGTACCAGGTCGAACCAGCGATGGCCTTCGCCAAAATATTCACGGGAACGCTCCGCCAGGATATAATTGATATCGATGGTGGCAGGTGTGGCAGCAATCATCGCAGCACTATTGTCGGCAACGAAAGAGGCATTGCTCCTGTTCGAAAACTTCCATTTACCGGCCCGTGCACGGATCACATTAATCAGGTCCCGGGCAGATTTACCGGCAACCGGGGCAGCACCTTTTACAGCCGCTTCGGCAGCGATAAAATAAAGCTCGGAGAACTTTGCAATTTTGAAGGGGCGTGTGCTGGTAGCATTGGGTGAGCCTAAGCCGCCACCATTATCCGTACGATAGACACCCATCTTCCAAAGACCCGGATACACAATCCTGCTGATACCCCGGGGATTGATCACAAAATCAGCGCGGCCCGGCAAACGGCCAGCACCAACGTTATTGGAAACTTTACCCGGGAAATTGGCGCCATTCGGATAAACGATATTGGCCGTCTGTGATTCATCGTCCAGGAAAGTCAGGATGGGATCACCTGGTGTTACTGGCAAGTCGTTCGCATTGTAAAGCACAGGAATGTTCGTTCCTCCTTTGGGCCAATTGCCTCTGTAAACGGTTGTGAATGTACCGTCGTAACGGGAGTCCAGTGTTTTTTCGGCAAACGTGTTCGTAAATACACCAATGGGAGGCGCCATACGAATATAAGGACGACCTAGTGCCTGTGCAGCTTCCCGCTGAACCGAAGAGATAGCGGTACCAGTACCATCAGGGTTTGTGGCGCTGCGGATGACGGTATAGTTCCAGGTAACCATCCAAACGGCGGAGTTTCTGCCATTCCCTGATTCACTATCAAAGCCTGTATTGATGGGGGCTCCGTTGAATTGTTCGTTCTGATCCGTATGGTCTGCATACAAGAGCATTTCCTTGTTGCGGTCATTACCACCTACGTGCAGGTCGTAAAACGTTTCCACCAAACCAAAAGGACCAGGATTGTCAATAGCTTCTACAGCCACATCATACGCTTTCTGAAAATACCATTGCGCATCATGGCCGGCAGGGTCTGTTCTTGGCGTTGCCGGGTACGTTGGAATGTTATTAGGGTTCTGCAGCCACCAGGCATACGTCAGGTAGGCTTTGGACAGATAAAGGCGGGCAGCTGTTTTTGTAACGCCACCTGTTACCCTGGGAGCCGTAGGCAAATCGGCTAACGCCTGCACCAGGTCGGGCAGGATGGCCTTTGTATAAACATCCGGCACCGTGTTTCGTACGGATTTTCTTGAAGCGGTTGTATTAAATTTCAGTTCGCCTGCCCCTAAGTCCAATGGCACACCACCAAATGTTTGTACCAACTGAAAATAATAAAACGCACGGAAAAACCTCGCTTCAGCGATCAGCGAAGCAGGTATGGTACCAACGGCTGCTGCATTCTCCAGGATACCATTGGCGGTATTGATCGTTGAGAAAGAGATATCCCAAATCGCATCGGAACGGCTGCTGGTAGAGTTCAGGTTTGACACACTGGTATAATCCATATCCCTGAAGTTCGCATCGGCACTTTGTCCATAGGTATATTCATCGGTGCCGGTCTCCAACGTGTTATAGTAATAGGGCTGACCATAAAGGAACCGTAAGTTGGCATAAAGGGCGGTAATTCCACCCTGCACCCCTCTTTCCGTTTTAAAGAACTCGGGAGTAAAAATACTGCGGGGCTCTTCTTCCAGGATTTTTTTACATCCCGGGGAAATCAGCATAAACAGCGCCGCTGCAAATATTGATTTTATTGGTAAATGTTTCATGTTCTACAAAAATTTAAAATGACAGGTTAACGCCAAGAATATAGTTGCGGGTTGAAGGTGTGTTGAAACCAACGGTTAGGATACGGCTAGGGATGCCAAATCCGGAAGATGCCGCGTTTTCATTTCCTGCAGAGTTGGTCTCAGGATCCAGGCCTGACTCCCTGTGGAATGGAGAGAAGAAAACAAACGGATTTTGAGCCGTGAAATACATCCGTAATTTGATTGCCTGGTTCCTGATCAGGCTCCGGCTGAAGTCATAACCTAATGTGATGGTGCGGATCTTGGTGAAAGAGCCATCAAAGTAACCAAGCGTACTGGCATATTTTGGGTTATCGCCGCTCATGATGCCACCAGGCTTAGGATATTTCGCTTCGGTATTCTCTGGTGTCCAATAGTCTACCCTGATATTATTTCTGCGTCCACTTAATAAATTCAGATAACCATTCGGGCCATGGATCGTGCTAACAAGAAGGCCACCACCCCGGAAGGTGCCGACAATGCCCAGGTCAAACCCTTTATAAGCTACACGGGTATTGAAGCCTCCCTGAAAATCAGGATCAACATTCATTATCTGCCTGTCGGCAGGACCAATGGCTCTTTTTGGTGTTCCATCCGGGTTGTACTCACCGGTATATTCAACCTTGATCATACCCACGTTTCCACCCGGCTCAAGAGTGTTACGATACTGGTCTCTTTCCTGCCATAACCCAATTCTTTTGTAATCAAAAATGGCATTGATGTTATAGCCAACAAACCATGCGTTGCCTTCATCCCTGGTTTGTCCTGAAGCAAGCGATACCAGCCTGTTTTTGTTTGTATAAAAGTTTACACCGGCATCCCAGGTCCAACCATTAGGATTGTTCAGGATCGTACCATTAAGTGCCAACTCAAATCCCTTGTTTTGTGTAGATCCGATATTTCCTGTGATGCTAGGCACGCCAGCCGTGCCAGGTAAGCCAAGTCCCAGGAGAACATCTTCTGTTTTTGTGATGTAATACTCTACTGTACCCGATAGACGATTCCTGAGGATAGAAAAATCAAGACCAAGGTTCCAGGTTTTGGAAAACTCCCATCCTAAACCGGGGTTTGGCAACTGATTGACGAAGTAACCAGTGGCATAGCCTGTAGGACCAAAGTTGTAGGGCCTTGTATCCAAACGGCCAAGCGTAGAATACGGTGCAACAGCCTGATTGGAGGTTTGGCCATAACCTGCCCGTAGTTTCAGGTTGCTGATCGCTGTTATGCCGTCCATAAAAGATTCCCGGGAGATGTTCCATCCAACGGATAAGGCAGGATAGGTATGCCATTTGTACCCCGGAGCCAGCCTTGAAGAACCATCGGAACGCACTGTAGCCGAAATCATATACCGGTTATCATAAGAGTACATCACCCTTCCCATTACCGACATGAGACCTGTTAACGTGTAAGCCTGGTTATTGGGGTTTATTTGGATCTGACCGCCAGCCTGCCCCAGGTTATAGAACTGGAAGGCATCGGCTGGTATATCCTGTGCCGACATATTGGACCGGGTAAATTTATTTTGCTCCATAGAGTACAACCCTACCGCATTCACCGTATGTTTTCCGGCAAACGTACGGTCGTAGGTAAGCAGGTTTTCAAACGTCCAGTGGTAGGTGTACTGGTTATCAACAGAAGCCGAAGACACCGTATTTGGATTCAATGCATCACCTACACCGGGTCCTGTATAGGCACCATTGTTTGACTGCCTGTAATTAAGACCAAGGTTCACTCTGTATTTCAACCCGGTTATATATGGTAGGGTCACTTCTCCATAAATAGCATTGTAGGAAGCTAAGCCTCTTGTTTCGTTCAGCCACTGGCTGTTTTCCTGTAACCTTTCAATAACGTCTTTTGTAAAAATGTATTGGTTATCAAGAATCATCCGGACTGCTCTTCTCGGTGTACCATCAGGATTGAACGGGCTGGAAATGGGCGTCATGCTCAAGGCATTATATAAACCCACCTGGTTGCCATGGCTTTCGTTGTAGTTGTTATTGGTGGTAAACCCAAAACGGAAGGACTTGCCGATTTGCTGTTCCAGTGAACCCCGCAGGGAATAGCGTTTGAATCGCTGTGTGGGAACGACACCCTGGTTAAGATGATACCCACCTCCAAAGTTATAATTACCACCTTCCGTACCACCCGAAACACTAATGTTATGATCGGTGATAAAGCCCGTTCGGTAAAACAGATCCTGCCAGTCAGTATTAAGGTCGTTCAATTCATCCGGACCATTTGTATACAGACCGGCTGCAGTACGAAGGGCTATAAATTCAGGTCCGTTCATCATGGGATATTTGGCAAAAGGCTTTTGTGCGCCATGAAAACCGTTATAGCTTACTCGGGGTTTTCTGCCTCTCACTCCTTTTTCGGTAGTAACCAGTATCACGCCATTAGCGCCACGGGAACCATAAATGGCTGTTGCTGAGGCATCTTTCAACACATCAATACTCTTGATGTCATTTGGATTGAGATCCGCTAGAGATCCTATAAAGGGAATTCCATCCAACACGATCAGGGGATCATTTTCACCTGTGATTGACCGTGTACCTCGAATGCGGATTTGCATGTTGGCGCCTGGCCTTGTTGACGTTTGTGCAATATCAACTCCGGCCAAACGACCTTGAATCGCTTGGGTGATATTTGTCGATGGTACTTCACGCAGCCGCTCGCCTCCGATGGAAGCTACCGAACCGGTAACGGCTTCTTTTCGCTGTGTACCATAACCAACAACGATCACTTGCTCCAGGTCAGTAGAAGTAGCTGTCATGGTCACATTGTGTGTTGCCTGCCCGTTCACTGGAATTTCCTTTGATGGATAACCTACCGAAGAAATAACCAGGGTGCCATTGGCAGGAGCTGAAATCTGGTACTCGCCATTCTCATTCGTAGTTGTACCAGCAGCGGTGCCCTTAACCGTTACAGAAGCCCCGGTAAGCGGCTGGTTCTTCTCATCGATAATACGGCCCCTGACTTGAATAGTATTCTGCGCCATGGCAGAAAAAGCAATGGCGGAAAGCAACAGCAGTAAGAAGCCTGCCTCCCGTAGATTGTTTGTCAGCCATCCCCAGGATTTCCCTGGCCGGGGATGGATCAGCAAATCCGTGATGTTCATAATCTGTGATTTTGAGTTTATTGTCAGCTTATTGTTCAATACATAAAACGCAACTTTTTCATGGGAGGGATTAGAGCGTTTAAGAAAGGAATGCTGATTGGTTTCAATTACCACTGTCCAAACCTTCGGACTGCAAACGAGAGAAGATCAAATTCTGACCAAAACAAAGCAAACAATCTCCATGCAGCAAGCAAACCAGTTTCGTATTCCGAAGACTAATTTAGAAAGTTTTTTAATTAATGAAACCGATTGCATAAAAATTTTTAAAAAAAGTTTATTTTAGCTTTATCACAATAGTGAAAGCGATTGTATGCAAAAGGCCAAAGAAGTCACCATTTACGATATTGCCAACAAACTCAATCTTTCTCCAGCCACCATCAGCCGTGCCCTGCAGGACCACCCTGCCGTTAATAAACAAACGAAGAAGAAAATCTTCGATATGGCCGAAAAGATTGGCTATCAAACCAATCATTTTGCCCGCAATCTGCGAAACCAGAAAACGAATACAATTGGTGTGATTGTGCCGCGGCTGAACAGCCATTTTATGTCGTCAGTAATTGCTGGTGTGGAGCAGTACGCCAATAAAGAAGGGTATAATTTAATCATCAGCCAGTCTTCTGAAATTGCTTCGAAGGAAGCTGAGAACGCAAGAACCATGTTTAATAACCGGGTGGATGGCCTGCTGGTTTCGCTGGCATATGATACAACTGATCTTTCGCACTTTGAACGGTTTTCAAAAAAGAACATACCCATTATCTTTTTTGACCGTGTGGCTGAATTCGGGCATTCAACTTCTATTGTTATCAACAACCAGAAAGCGGCATTCGATGTAACACGACACCTGATCAGCCAGGGATGCCGGCGCATTGTACACATTACGGCAGCTTCCTCCCAAAATGTTTATGCTGACCGCCTGCAAGGTTACAAACAGGCATTGGAGGCATCTCAGATTCAATTTGAAGAAAAGTATGTGCTGACGGGTAACCTGAGTTTGGAAGCCGGGAAAAAAGCAGCAGAAATCATCCTCAAAATGGATGCAAGACCTGATGCAATTTTTGTGGCCAATGATAACTGCGCCGTAGGCTGCATGCTGACCTTAAAAGAAGCCGGCATTCGCATACCGGAAGACATGGCGGTAGCTGGTTTTAACAACGACCCGGTATCGCAGGTAATTGAACCCAACCTAACCACCATCAACTATCCCGGGTACGAAATGGGAGAAGTGGCGGCACGGCAACTGATCCACCACCTGAAGAGCGGGCAGCCGGTGCAAACCACCAACAGTGTCATTCTTCGTTCCGAACTGATCATACGGGCCTCTACCCAACGCCAATAATTGCTCTTACCATAATCGATCTTGCCATGATAAAAAAAATTTTACTTACGACACTACTTTTTTGTGCTTTCCTCGTTGGCTTTGCCGAGAACGGGTACCGCCTTTGGCTGCGTTACGACAAGATTGCCAACAATGCGCTGCTGCAGCAATATCGCAACAGCATTCAAAGTTTTTATTGTCCTGAAACCTCTCCTATCCTGGCAGTAGCCCGCAAGGAACTGCAGACCGGCCTACAGGGATTACTGGACAAAAAAACCGGGGCGTCAACCACACCCGGCGCAGCAAGTATTGTCATATCTGTAGGACAGAAAAACGGTGGTACAAAAGGCATTGATTACGCCAGTTTAGGAAAGGAAGGATTTGTCATTCGCAACATAACAACCAATGGCAGAAAACAGATCCTGATTGCTGCTAATTCCGATGCGGGAGCTTTGTACGGTGTGTTTCATTTTTTACGCCTGCTGCAAACTAATAACGATATTCAAAAAGTAAACATCACCAGCATACCCAAAATCCAGCACCGGGTGCTGAACCACTGGGACAACCTGAACCGCCACGTGGAACGGGGTTATGCCGGCATTTCGCTTTGGAACTGGCACACTCTTCCCGGCTATATCGACCAACGTTATATTGATTATGCCAGGGCCAATGCATCGCTTGGCATCAATGGTACTGTGTTGACGAATGTAAACGCCAATGCACTCGTACTGACGGACACCTACTTGCAAAAAGTAAAAGCACTTGCCGATGTGTTTCGGTCTTATGGTATCAAGGTTTTCCTTACAGCCCGCTTCAGTGCACCGATTGAAATTGGCGGGCTGAAAACAGCCGATCCGCTAAATGAAGAAGTACAGGCCTGGTGGAAGGAAAAAGCGGCAGAGATCTATAAGGTGATCCCGGATTTTGGAGGTTTTTTGGTGAAAGCAAATTCAGAAGGGCAACCCGGTCCGCAGAACTACGGCCGTACCCATGCCGACGGCGCTAATATGTTGGCAGATGCCGTAGCACCTTTTGGTGGCATTGTGATGTGGCGGGCCTTTGTGTATACCAACGAAAACCCGGAAGACCGGGTAAAACAAGCTTATACCGAATTCAAACCGCTGGACGGAAAATTCCGGAAGAACGTTTTGGTGCAGGTGAAAAACGGCCCGTTGGATTTTCAACCCCGTGAACCCTTCTCTCCTCTCTTTGGCGCCATGCCGCAAACACCGTTGATGATGGAGTTCCAGATCACACAGGAATACCTGGGACAGGGCACCAACCTGGTGTACGAAGCGCCGATGTTCAAGGAAGTACTGCAAAGCGATACCTATCGCCAGGGTGAAGGATCAACCGTAGCCAAGGTAATCGACGGTCGTCTGCACGATTACCCGGTAACCGGCATTGCTGGCGTATCCAACATTGGCAATGATATCAACTGGACAGGTCACCTTTTCGGGCAGGCTAACTGGTATGCATATGGGCGACTGGCCTGGGACCACCAGCTTTCCGCAACCCAAATAGCAGATGAATGGATCCGGCAAACCTTTTCAAGTAAAAAAGCCGTCGTTGACACTATTCAAAGCATGATGCAGAATTCCTACGAAGCCATGGTGAACTATATGACGCCGCTTGGTCTGCACCATATCATGGGAACGGGCCATCATTACGGACCGGCTCCCTGGATAGACAATGCCGGCCGCCCCGACTGGAACCCGGTGTACTACCATCGGGCCGATGAAAAAGGTATTGGATTTGACAGAACCACCAGCGGCAGCAACGCGGTATCGCAGTATGCGCCGGAACTGGCCAAACGGTTTAACAACATCCAAACCTGCCCCGAAGAATACCTGTTGTGGTTTCATCATGTTCCCTGGAACTATACGATGAAATCGGGTCGTACACTATGGGATGAACTCTGCCTTCGCTACCAAAAAGGTGTTGACGAAGTGCGCCGTATGCAAAAACAATGGGATAGCTTACGGGGAAGCATAGACGAAGAACGATTCCGCCATGTACAAATGCTGCTGGCTGTCCAGGAGGAAGAAGCCCGGTGGTGGCGGGATGCCTGCCTGCAGTATTTCCAGACCTTTTCAAAACAGCTTTTGCCAGAAGGTGTTGAAAAGCCGGCGCATTCGCTGGAATACTACCAGAAACTAAAGTTCCCATACGCACCGGGCAACGGGTAGTTTCAACAGACAATAGGCATTAAGCCAAAAAATTGCTATATGAAAAAAATCATCTTGCTGCTCATCAGCGGTTTTTATTTCTTGCCCGAAGGCAGTGCCCAGTTCCGTCTTTCGCAGGAAGACAGCCTGCGCCGCGATAGCATCAACAAGCTCACGCAACAGGATTATAACCAGATGCTGGCGCAGCTGGGCATCACATCTACCCGGCCCGGCCCTTCCGGCAATCCGCAGGCACCGAACGCAGCAAACACAGACGAGGCGAAAGCTTCACCTTATACCACCTTACCCGATCCGCTGGTCTTGAACAACGGCAAGAGAGTAACAGATGCAAAGACCTGGTGGAACAAAAGACGTCCGGAAATAGTAGAAGCGTTTGACCGGGAAGTATATGGCCGGGTGCCAAAAAACACACCCAAAGTAACCTGGGAAGTTAGCAGCACCACCAACGAAATGAACGGAAGTTTTCCTGTGATCACAAAAAAACTGGTGGGCCATGTTGACAATTCTTCTTACCCGGAAATCAGTGTCAATATTCAACTTACCCTTACCACGCCTGCCGATGCAAAAGGACCTGTGCCGGTGGTGATGGAATTTGGCTTTGTATGGCCTCCCGGTTTCAATCCGCCAAGGGACACGTCCCGCAATGCACCGCCTTCCTGGCAGCAGCAGGTATTAGCCAAGGGCTGGGGCTATGCGGTACTTGTACCAACCAGTTACCAGGCTGATAATGGAGCAGGATTGCGTAGCGGCATTATCGGGCTGGTGAACAAAGGTCAGCCCCGCAAGCCGGATGACTGGGGTACACTGAAAGCCTGGGCCTGGGGCGCCAGCCGTGCGCTGGATTATTTTGAAAAGGACAAAGCTGTCGATGCAAATCGGGTGGTGATTGAAGGCTTATCCCGCTACGGCAAAGCCGCACTGGTAACGATGGCCTACGACCAGCGCTTTGCCATTGGTTTTATCGGGTCATCGGGTGCAGGTGGTGCAAAAATTCTTCGCCGCCTTTTTGGTGAGCAGGTAGAAAACCTGGCCTCCTCGGGAGAGTATCACTGGTTTGCGGGCAATTTCATCAGGTATGCCGGGCCGCTGACGCCTAATGATCTGCCGGTAGATGCACACCAACTCATTGCCCTGTGTGCCCCCCGCCCGGTCTTTATCAGTTCCGGTTCTCCAACCGTGGAAGGGCAGTGGATTGATGCCAAAGGAATGTTCCTAGGTGCCGTACATGCCGGGCCGGTTTATATCCTACTTGGCAAAAAAGATCTGGGCACCATGGAAATGCCGCCCCAGGAAACAGGCTTGCTCAATGGTGACCTGGCCTTTCGCCAGCATGCCGGTGGGCATACGGTAGGACCTAACTGGCCCACCTTTCTTGATTTTGCTGAACGATACTTTAAAAGATAACAAACATCCCAATAACTTTTTTTTAGGCTTAGCCCATTCAATCAACAAAACTGTAGATATCATGCTTGCACGCTTGTCTGGCTTACGAAGATCAAGTTTTGTCAATAAGATTACTGCCATTGCGGCCGTGCTCTTTTTCTTTCAGGGAAGGGCACAGAACACAACGCCTGTTTACCGATTTCAGGATACCCGCCTTTCGTTTGAGCAACGTGTCAACGACCTTGTCTCCCGCCTGACGCTGGAAGAAAAAGTAGCGCAAATGCTGAATGCAGCGCCGGCTATTCCACGGTTAGGCATACCCGCATACGATTGGTGGAACGAAGTGCTGCATGGCGTGGCCCGTACACCGTACCGGGTAACCGTTTATCCGCAGGCCATTGCCATGGCGGCCACCTTCGATACAGCCTCCTTAAAGCAGATGGCCCATTATTCGGCGCTGGAAGGAAGAGCCGTGTACAACAAAGCCATAGCTCAGGGCAAGGAAGGGCAACGTTACCTGGGCCTCACGTACTGGACGCCCAACATCAACATTTTTCGCGATCCCCGTTGGGGACGTGGGCAGGAGACGTATGGCGAAGACCCCTTCCTCACCGGTATGCTGGGAAGAGCTTTTGTTCGCGGGCTCGAAGGTGATGACCCGAAATACCTGAAAGCAGCCGCTTGTGCCAAGCATTATGCCGTACACAGCGGGCCGGAACCACTGCGGCATGTGTTCAATGTATCGCCCAGCAATTATGATTTATGGAACACCTACCTGCCGGCATTCAAGGAATTGGTGGTAAATGCCAAGGTTACCGGCGTGATGTGCGCTTACAATGCTTTCAAAGGGCAACCCTGTTGCGGCAGCGATGAACTGATGGTGGACATCCTGCGCAACCGCTGGACTTTGACGGCTATGTCACCTCTGACTGTTGGGCCATTGATGATTTTTTCAAAAACCACAAAACACACCCGGATGCGGCCAGCGCCGCTGCCGATGCCGTGATGCACGGAACAGATATTGACTGCGGAACGGACGCCTACAAAGCCCTTGTGCAAGCGGTGAAGCAGGGAAAAATCACAGAACAGCAAATTGATGTGTCGGTGAAACGCCTGTTTATGGTTCGCTTCCGTTTGGGCATGTTTGATCCTGCATCAATGGTAAAGTGGGCGCAGGTACCGGAAACAGCGCTCGAGCATCCCGATCACAAAGCGCATTCCCTGAAAATGGCGCAGCAATCAATTGTGTTGCTCAAAAATGCGGCGAACACTTTGCCATTAAATAAAAACATTCGCAAGATTGCAGTGATTGGTCCCAATGCAGACAATGCCATTGCTGTTTTGGGCAACTACAATGGTACACCTTCCCAGATTGTAACAGCCCTGCAAGGCATCCGAAACAAAGTCGGCAGCGGCGTAGAAGTGGTTCATGAAAAGGCAGTCAATTTTACCAACGATACCCTGTTGCAATATGCCGATATCAGCAGCCAGCTGAAGTGGCAGGGCCAACGGGGTTTCCAGGCCGAATACTTCAAACAACCGGGAGTTAAAGGGCGATCCTATTGCCAAGCGGGTTGAAGCAAGAGTGGACAACGACTGGCAGGAAGGCCAGGCAGTAGTTGACACACTTAATGCATATAATTTTTCTGCCCGCTATACCACCGACTTTACAGCCAACAACTCCGGCACCATCACCTTTGAGCTGGATGCCGATGACGGATACCGCTTCTTTGTGGATGGCGAAGAAGTGCTTAACGCCTGGTCAAGAAACCGGTGGGGCGCCAGAACGTATAAGCTGAATACAGAAAAAGATAAAACGTATCGTCTGGTGGTTGAGTACTACCAGGGCGAAGGAAAAGCCGGTGTTCACCTGCGTGCAGGGAATTTTGTAAAAACGGATTTCAGGTCTTTAGCCAACCGCGTAAAAGATGCCGATGCGATTGTTTTTGTTGGCGGCATTTCGCCTCAACTGGAAGGGGAAGAAATGCGGGTGGATTATCCCGGTTTTAACGGCGGCGACCGCACCACTATTCTTTTGCCGGCTGTACAAACGGAGCTAATGAGGGCTTTGAAAACGACTGGCAAACCAGTGGTGTTTGTAATGATGACCGGCAGCGCCATTGCCGTTCCCTGGGAAGACGGGAACATTCCTGCGATTGTCAACGCTTGGTATGGCGGACAGGACGCCGGAACAGCCATTGCCGATGTGCTGTTTGGCGACTACAATCCCAGCGGCCGTTTACCGCTAACTTTCTACAGGAGCGACAGCGATCTGCCCGACTTTAGCGACTACAGCATGACCGGCCGCACTTACCGCTATTTCAAGGGGAAACCTTTGTACCCGTTTGGTCATGGCTTAAGCTACACCACGTTTACCTACAACAACCTGAAACTGCCTGCCACTGCCGCAAGAGGCAAAAACGTGCCGGTCAGTGTAGCGGTATCGAATACGGGTAAAATAGATGGCGAAGAAGTAGTGCAGCTTTATGTATCCGGTCAGCATAAAAACCTGCAAAGCCCTATCCGCTCCCTGAAAGGCTTCCAGCGCATCTTTCTGAAAGCAGGTGAAAGCAAAACCGTTCAATTCATCTTCACGCCGGAAGATCTTTCCCTGATGGATGAAAATGGGAATCCTGTTCGTTTTATCGGACCGATCACTGTGTCCGTGGGTGGCTGTCAGCCTGCTGCCGGCACCATCAAAAGTAAAAACGTTGTTCAGGCAAAACTTATCACAAAATGACCATGAAAAAGATCGCAGTCTTTCTATTTTTCCTTGCCGCATTCCACCCGGTTCTGGCCCAGAAAGAAGATACCTATACCAACCCGGTTCTGGCCGGTTTTTACCCCGACCCCAGCATCTGCCGGGTAGGTGATGATTATTATATCGTCAACTCCTCCTTTGCGTATTATCCCGGTCTGCCGATATTTCACAGCAAGGACCTGGTGAGCTGGAAGCAAATCGGCCATGCCATGGACAGGCCCGAACAATTGCCCCTTATTGGTGCCCGTATAACAAGAGGGCTTTTTGCGCCAGCAATCAGCTATTACAAAGGCAGGTTTTACATAGTATGTACACTTATTGACAAAGGCGGCAATTTCGTCATTACGGCCACCAACCCGGCAGGTCCCTGGAGCAACCCTACGTATCTGAAAGAAGTAGAAGGCATTGATCCTTCTCTGTTCTTTGACGAAAGCACTGATAAAGCTTATATAGTATACAACAGTGAGCCGCCGGGACGAAAACCACTTTGGGATGGACACCGCACGATTCGCATGTATGAATTTGACTACACGAACAAAAAAGTAGTTGGCGAAGAAAAGCTGTTGGTGAACGGCGGAGTGGACACAGCAAAACATCCGGTTTGGATTGAGGGACCGCACATTTACCGCATCAACGACTGGTATTACCTGATGTGCGCCGAAGGCGGCACCGGCTATAATCATTCGGAAGTAATCTTTCGCAGCAAATCACTGGAAGGGCCGTTTGTTCCTTGGGAAGGCAATCCAATATTGACACAACGGCACCTGGACCGGGGAAGAAAGAACCCCATCACCACTACAGGGCATGCTGATCTGGTGCAGGCGCCAAACGGAACTTGGCATGCCGTCTTTCTTGCTTGCCGTCCGTATGAAGGCGATCATTACAACATCGGAAGGGAAACCTTTCTGGCGCCGGTAACATGGACACCAGATGGATGGCCGGTAATTACAAAGGGGACAGAAGAAGTGAAAAACCGTTATCCATTGCCGTTACCAGGCGCCGGTAAGGTACCGGTAAATCCGTTCAGCGGCAATTATACATTCCGGGATGATTTTGAAGACAAGCCATTAAATGTCCGTTATACCTTTTTACGAACCGTTACCGAAAAATGGTATAGCGCCTCCGATAAAAAGGGCCACCTGGCTTTGCAATTACGACCGCAAACAGTGAGTGGAAAAGAGAACCCTTCTTTTGTGGGTTTCCGGCAGGCACACCATCAGGGATCAGCCACCACGAAGGTAAACTTTGTGCCGGCCGCCGAAAAGGAAAAGGCAGGGCTGGTGATTTTTCAGAATGAAAGTCATTATTATTACCTGTGCAAATCACGGCAAGGAGGTAAGCCAGTTGTACAGCTTTACCAGTCCGATGGCGATTCAATGAAACTGCTGGCCTCTCATCCTCTGGCTTCCTTGAACAAGGAAGTTTATTTGCGACTGGAACCGAATAAAGACGTGTATAACGCTTCCTTCTCCGTTGACGGCAAAAAGTGGATACCTGTATTGCAAGTAGATGGCAAGTTTTTAAGTACAGCTTCAGCAGGAGGATTCACAGGCTGCGTCTTTGGCTTGTATGCTACCTCCAACGGTCGGCAGAGCAGCACAACGGCATACTACGATTGGTTCGAATACAAAGGGAACGATGATGTGTTCAAATAGGTTGGCCTTCACTTATCACATTATCACTATAAAGCAATAAGGTATGCGGCGGGCATGCCTTATTGCAAAACAGGTTAAGGGATGGCAGGCGAGCCGTCTTATCACGTTTTCGATAATTTAATGAGAACTAGAAAAATTGGCAGTGTGCAGTTGGCAATAAACAGGTTTGACCTAGACTGCATACTGCCTGCTCATTGCCGTATTTATTTACGTAAAATGGCACGTTCACACTACCTTGATTTTTTCATAGCAACTCAATTCTTTTGGGTAGTTTCATTTTGAACGCGGAAATAATCAAAGTCAACAAACCCACCTACATTCTTGGTCGCATAGTTGAAAAGGCCAAAACGATAGCCCATGAAATGCGGGATGGTATAAGCCATTTTCAGTGGTGAACCGATAGGTGTCCAACTTGTTCCATCCAGACTGTAAAAGAATGAGGCCGTATCCTTCATTTCTCTGAAGTCGCATTCAATCTTCAGGGAAACTTTTTCCTGTGTCAGCGGTAGTTTTTGTACCTCAACCGGTCGTTCAGACTGAGCATTCACCATAACAAGATACCTGGCTCCGCCGCTGTCTTTCACACCTACCAGGCCATACCGTCTTTGCAACAAAGCAAGACCGGCAAAGTCGCCTTCTTTCATGTTGGATACATCAATTTGTGTCGTGCCTGCACATTCAGGTCCAATGGTTCGTTGGGTCAGCGTATTTTTTGCCAGTAAAAAGGAAGTATCAATCCTCCCGGCGGTGAGGCGGAGAAAGCCTTTTCTGTCTGTTACAGACCACAGCTTATTATCAGGGTTGTGATTCCATTGCCACATCAAGGGCAAGGCACGTTCTCCCTTGCGACGGATAAATTCATCAGATGCAACGATACCGGGTATGAGCCCTTCGCTCGGAGGAAGACTCAATGCTTGCGGCACTTTGCCGTTCTCTCCCAGCACCGGCCACCCATCTTCCCATGTCACCGGAACCAGGTACGGAATACGACCCACTGCACCATAATCACGAAAGAGGTAGGCATACCACTCACCCCTGGGTGTGCTAATCAAGCCGCCCTGCGCAACACCCAAATCCTGCAGAGCTATCCTGCCTTCATAGGGACCTGTAATTTTATCTGCCCGGTGGATGAGAACTGTACGCATTCCACCCCTGGGCCAAACGATGTTGAAAAGGTAATATTTGCCATTCACCTTAAAAAGTTGAGAGCCTTCAGCCGGAAGACTGATATCCGTACCAACGGGAGCAGATGCATTTTCGATGACCACCATTTCTTTTGTGCCCCGCTTTATGCCGGTAGCATTGGCATTCAATTCCACCAGCCTTAATTCTCCGCCGCCGTAGATCAAATAAACACGGTTGTCATCATCAAAAAACAAACTATGGTCGTGGTAAGCAGGCTTGAAAGAAGAAACTTTCCAGGGACCTTTTTCGATGTTCTTTGTTGTGTACACATAAGTCTTACCGGTAGTTTGGGCGAAGGTGGTAACATAATACGTGTTGTTATGATAGCGGATACTACTGGCCCATGATCCTCTCCCGTAGGTGCTCTTTCCATTCTCCAGATTTAGTTCATCCATGTTGGCCAACATATCGTAAGCATAACTGACCAACCGCCAGTTTACCAGGTCATTTGATTTCATGATAGGCAGTCCCGGGCTCATATGCATCGTCGTGCTACTCATGTAATAGGTATCACCGACACGAATCATAGACAGGTCAGGTACATCGGCAAAGATTACGGGGTTCTGTGCCCTCTTTGCCTGTCCGGAAAATGTCTTTGCAAGTACCAGTGAATCAGCACTGGTCTTTTTGCTTCCCTTTGCTGTTTTTCCCGCTGTTGCCTGTGCGGTCACTGTCTCGGTAATCAGGACACAAAGACTAGCCATCAGGATTGCCTTCAGGAAGTAGATCATGAATTGATCAGCGAAAAAAAATTTTGCTTTTTTCATGTTCTGTGAAGCATGTTTATGCCACCTGTTTAAAGGTTGAAATAGATTTAAGTCGATGATAATTGGCATGTTTTAGTTCAGGCAAAGAACCTCAAATTAATCAATACTTACTGGATAAGGTACAGGACAGTGGGTTAAAGCTTTGCCATCTACGAGAGCGGCGGGCACCTCCCCCGCAGATGGTAAAAGGATACGAAATACATAGTAAAGGAGAAGTAAACCAACTGCTATGCAGCCGCCATTTCCAAGTCATTGTGAAAATGGTCTTTTTAGCAAGTTCCTGCCGAGGTATTGGATCTTTTATAAGATCAAAAGACCGGCTTTGTAAAGGGTATTCACCGGCTTGTTGTCCCAGAACAATTCAAAATCATCAAAACCTTGCTTCTCATAATCAGCCTTGACCTGTGCCAGCGTTAGCGGTGAAGGGTTGCTGACATGCAGCCGCGGAAGGATGGACTTGAGCCAGTCACCTTTAGCAGGATCTACCTGGATGGTGACGTTTGCTTTTTTAGTAAAAAACGTAAGCGCCATCACCTCCCATTGCGATCCTTTTTTCGACTTCATCATTGTCTCTGTCTTGGGAGGTTTGCCCAGCCAAACAACTTTCCGGTTCATCGGTGTGGAAAGCATCTCCGGCTCCTCTATCGCCCTGCGAATATAATCCGGTGCTACCGACGTACGCGACACTTTAAAGTCAAACCATTTCTGGAGGGGATAATCAAAACAGGCATTGTGCATGAAATTGAGCAACGCTTTGTTCAGGCCATAGCCAAACCGTTCGTGCCTTGCGCCGCTTGGGTCGATATGTTCCAGGTCATTGTTGGCAAATGCACCAACGGCTTCGGTTACACGTTTTACCTTAAACTTCTCCGGCTCCAAACCAATAGGACTGTGCGCCGTCATGGTAAACAGGTGCCAGTAGGCCGATTGCAACACACCGGTCTCGAATAATTGGCGCACCATTTCCAGCGAATCAATGGTCTCCTGCTCTGTTTGCGTGGGAAAGCCATACATCAGGTAGGCATGCACCATGATGCCCGCTTCTGTCAAATGCCGGCATACCTTTGCCACCTGTGCAACGGTAATGCCTTTGTTGATCAGTTGCAGCAGGCGGTCGGAAGCCACTTCCAGTCCGCCGCTAACAGCAATACAACCAGATTCTTTCAGGAGCAGGCAAAGATCACGGGTAAAACTTTTTTCAAACCGCACGTTGGCCCACCAGGTCACCACCACCTTGCGGCGGATAATCTCCAGCGCCAGGGCTCGCATCAAGGCCGGCGGTGCGGCTTCATCGACAAAATGAAATCCATGCTGACCGGTTTGTGCGATTATTTCTTCCATTCGATCCACCAGCAGTGAAGCCGTAATGGGTTCGTAGTTTTTAATATAGTCCAACGAGATATCGCAGAAGGTACATTTGCCCCAGTAGCAGCCATGCGCCATGGTCAGCTTGTTCCAGCGCCCATCGCTCCAAAGACTGTGCATGGGGTTCACCACTTCAATCGCGGAGATGTAACCATCCAGAACAAAATCACTGTAATCCGGGGTACCCACCTGCCCTTGTTTGTAGTCGGTGCAGGCAGTGTTGTTGATGTACGTCACCGTTCCATCCACCAGCGTGAAGGTACGTTTCAGTTCCAGCAAAGACCGTTTGCCCTCTACATGTTCGATAAGTAGTTCAACCGGTGCTTCACCATCATCCAACGTGATAAAATCGTAAAACTGGAATACCCTTGCATCACTTAGGCTGCGCAGTTCTGTATTAGCAAAGCCGCCTCCCATCGCCACTTTCACGCCGGGATAGTACTGTTTGATCCATTGCCCGCAACGCAACGAGGTATACAGGTTACCGGGAAATGGCACGGACAAGGCGACCAATTGCGGTTGCACTGAATCCATTTTTTCCCACAATAATTTCTGCAAGATGGAATCAATGTAGGTGGGCTCCTGCTGCAGCGCTGAGTACAATTCATCAAACGAATTAGCCGACCGACCGAGGCGCTCCGCATAGCGGCTAAAGCCGAAATGCTCGTCCACAACCTCTTTGATCAGATCGCTCAGGTCTTCAAGATACAACGTTGCCAGGTGTTTAGCCTTATCCTGCGTGCCCATGCTACCGAAGGCCCATTGCAGGTCATCGAGCTGTGCAAAACGGCCGGCTTCGGGAAGGAATTCACGCTTGCAGATGAGTGGTGCCAGCGTAGGCAGCTTGCCCTGCAAAAAAAGAATGACTTCATCAATGGTGTGAATGTAATCGTCCTGCAGGACAAGAATGCGTTCAGCATTGGATGAGGGGGAACCGCCTAAAGTTGCAATGTGTGCAAAAAGGGCCTGTAATCCCGTTTTATTGAACAGGGCCAGCGTTACCTCAATTCCCAGGTCTGCCTGAAAAGAAGGAATGCCTTTCGTGTTCAGGAATCCTTTCAGGTAAGCCGTGGCAGGATATGGGGTATTGAGCTGCGTAAACGGTGGTGTGATCAGTAATACAGGCGCCTTCAAACGTTTTGAATTATGCCGCAAAGGTACCGTTATGGGGCGAGAGCCTATTTTCAGCCCCTGTTAAAAAAAGTATGGCATTCACCGGCTAAGGGTCAATGCCATAGAAATTTATAATTGATTAGATTCTACACGCCACTAAAGCAGGTAAACCCGCCATCCACATCCAGCGAACTGCCAATCACAAACGAAGATGCATCGCTTAACAAATAGAGCAGCGCAGCATTTAATTCTTCAGGATTGCCAAATCGGCCATAGGGCGTTTTGTTCACCACTTTTTGTCCGCGGTCTGTCAGGGACCCATCTTCGTTAGTCAGGAGTGCCCGGTTTTGTTCAGTGAGAAAAAACCCCGGCATGATGGCATTGATACGGATTCTTCCGCCATAGCGCTTGCCCAATTCCACCGCCATCCACTTCGTGTACATTTCAATGGATGCTTTGGCCAGGCTGTAACCCAACACACGGGTAACAGCGGTTTTGGCAGAAACAGACGAAATATTGACGATACTGCCAGTAGGCGCCGTTTCCACCATGGTTTTACCAAAAATCTGCGTCGGCAGCATAGAGCCAAACAGGTTTAGTTTCAGCACAGCTTCCTGCGCCTGCATGTTCAGGTTGAAGACATCATCATCGGGCATAACCACAGCCTCTGCCTGGTTCCCGCCGGCACCGTTCACCAGCCCGTCTATCTTGCCAAATTCTTTCAATATCGTTTCGTTGGCCCTGCGCAGGTCTTCTTCATTCAACACATCGCAGGAAATACCGATGGCCTTGCCGCCTTCAGCCCGGATCTCTGCTGCCCTTTCCTCTGCCTTTTCGCGACTGCGCCCCAGGATGCAAACAGCGCCACCCGCAGCGGCAATGGCTTTATTAAAACTATAGCCAAGAATTCCGGTTCCGCCGGTAACCAAAATTACTTTACCCGATAGATTCATCTGCCAGTTCTTTTGTTTGTTTTGCAATACTTGCCTCATCCAAAGCCCGCTGAATGCCCAGTTCCAGCCCACGCAGTTCGGCCAGTCCACGCAGGCGGCCAATAGCACTGTAACCAGGATAGGTTTGTTTGTGCAGGTCATCCAGCATCTGGTGCCCATGATCGGGACGCATGGGGATGGATACTTTGCGCTTACGCATTACTTGCACAATCTCTTTAATCACCGCGTACATGTTTACATCGCCGGCCAGGTGATCGGCTTCAAAAAAGTTACCGTCTGCATCACGTTTGGTGGCCCGCAGGTGCAGAAAATGAATAGAATCGCCCAGGCGTTGCACCATACCCTCCAAGTCATTGTCCTCCCGCACGCCATAGGAGCCGGTACAAAAACAAAGGCCATTAGCAGGCGATGGCGCTGCCGCTAACAATTCAACCGCATCCTTTTCTGTGCTCACAATCCGCGGCAGGCCCAGAATCGGGTAAGGCGGATCGTCGGGATGTATGGCCAATTTCAGTCCTACTTCTTCTGCTACCGGTACCACCTGTTGTAAAAAGTAAAACAGGTGCTCCTTCAGCTTTGCCGCATCAATGTCTTTGTACTCTTTCAACGCCGTAAGAATCTGCTCTTCAGTAAAGCGTTCTTCTGAACCAGGAAGCCCCAGCAGTGTATTCCGGTACAGTGTTTCCTTTTCTTCAGCCGTCATGGCCTCAAAACGTATAGAGGCCTTTGCAATTTCTTCTTCGGTATAATCCGCTTCAGCCCCGGGGCGCTTGAGCAGGAAAAGATCAAATGCTATAAAGGCTGCTTTTTCAAAATAAAGTGCCTTGCTGCGATCGGGCATTTCATAAGTTACATCCGTACGCATCCAATCAAGGATCGGCATAAAGTTGTAGGTAACCACCTTCAAGCCGCAGGCGGCTACATTGCGCAGTGATTGCTTGTAATTTTCAATATGCTGTTGGTAAGCCCCTTTTTGTTTTTTTATATCCTCGCTCACCGGTAACGATTCAATCACCGTCCAGGTTAACCCTGCTGATTCCACTTCAGCTTTTCGTTTGTTGATCTCTTCTGTTGTCCACACCTCGCCTACCGGCAAATGGTGCAGGGCGGTTACAACCCCCGTGCAGCCAGACTGCCGGATATCCCATAAGCTAACAGGGTCTTTCGGTCCATACCAGCGCATGGTCTGTTCCATTGCGTACATCATTATTGCAAATTTTTAATGAATCGGAAATTGCGTCACAAAATACAATAAAGCAGAACGTATTTGGGAGTTTTCTAGAGCACATCTAACCGTGAGTAGTGAGTGGTCAGTGGTGAGTTGAGGTGCATGACGTACTACCAACTATTCACCACTCACCATTATCCTTTCAAATGTTTTGTTTCTTCAGTTCCTTCACCGCGTAGTCACAAGCTCTTGCGGTTAACGCCATATAGGTTAGCGATGGATTGAGATAAGATCCGGATGTCATGCACGACCCATCGGTAATAAAAACGTTCGGCACTTCATGCATCTGGTTCCACCCATTCAGCACCGATGTTTTAGATTCGCGGCCCATACGTGCCGTGCCCATCTCATGGTTGGCATTGCCTGGATAAGAAAGACTGCCACTGACCTGGATATTCCGGTAGCCGGCTGCCTGCAGCAACTCCTGCGCTGATACCGCCATGTCGGCGTGCATGGCTTTTTCATTTTCTTTAAACTCACAATCCACCACGATCATCGGCCGCCCCCAGGGATCTTTTTTATCCCGGTTTAATGTAATGCGGTTATCCTCGTAGGGCAAACATTCTCCATACGGCCCGAGGCGGATTTGCCACGGTCCTAATTCGGACATCGCTTCTTTTAACGCCACGCCAATCGGCGCCTCACCTGCCGAACGTCCCCGGTAAGCACTGCCGGCAAAGTAGTAGCCACGTAAAAAATCGGGATGCTTTTCCTTCACGTTCCGGAAGGTGGGTACCAGGATGCCAATGGGCCTTCGGCCATAATAATAACTATCTTCAAATCCATCCACCGTTGCCGAGATGCCCAATCCTTTGTGATGGTCCATGAGGTTACGGCCTACCTGGTCACTGCCGTTGCCCAGACCATTAGGGAATCGCGGTGAAACGGAATTAAGCAGGATCGCTGTTGTGGCTACAGTGGATGCGTTCAGGAAAATAAGCTTCGCAAAAAATGTTTCTGTTTTTTTGGTGGTGGTATCGATGATCTCCACACCCGACGCTTTTTGCCGCTGCTCATCGTACAAAACCTTATTGACAAGTGTATGTGGCCGCACCGTGAGATTGCCGGTTGCATAGGCAGCCGGAATGGTACTGGCATTGGTGCTGAAGTAAGCGCCGTAGGGACACCCACGGTGACAAAGATCCCTTGCCTGGCACTGGCCACGACCCTTCACCGGCCGGGTAAGATTGGCTACCCGTCCGATAATAACATGACGGTCCCGGAATCTTTTCTCCACCTGTTCCTTGAAATGTTTTTCCACGCAATTCATTTCAAAGGGCGGCAGATAATTGCCATCGGGTAAATGTGGAATGCCATCGCGGTTGCCGCTGATGCCGACAAAACTCTCCACGTAATCATACCAGGGCGCAAGATCCTTGTAACGAATAGGCCAGTCCACGGCAATACCATCTTTTGCATTGGCTTCAAAATCCAGGTCGCTCAACCGGTACGAAGCCCGGCCCCAGAGCAGGGAGCGGCCACCGACAATATCACCGCGGATCCAGTCAAAGCGTTTTGCTTCTTCGTAAGGATTCTGCTGATCGTCGATGTAAAAATGCTTGGTGTCTTCGCGATAGGAAAAATGGCGACTTTGCACATAGTTGTGTGCTTTTTCTTCGTTGGTCAGGTTTAGGCGGTGTTCAAACTCCCAAGGAGCCTTGTTGGCGGTGGGATAATCGCCGTGCTGCACCATGCGGCCACGATCAAGGAGCAAAACCTTCAGGCCTTTTTCACATAATTCTTTGGCAGCCCAGCCGCCACTGATGCCGGAACCTACAACGATGGCATCGTATGTATTTTGCTGTGTTGCTTTCGTATTGAGATTGGGTAAATCACCAGGCATTGTACTAAATACTGATTTTCTGTTTTGATAAAAGGGTGAGGCGCATAACGTTGCAGGACTACCTGCAACGAAGCGTTCTAAGTTAAGGAAAAGCAGTGCTAAAACTTCCTGAAATGTGCTTTCATTGCTGTAGGATAATGTGCCAGCGCAACCTCGGGTTCTGCGATCTCCGGGTGCCACAACTTTTCCCATTCAAAACTGTAGTACCCTTTGTAACCGCTTTTTGCCAGTTCGGAGATGGCGCTGAAAATGGGTACGTCACCTTGGCCCAGCAAGGTATATTGCAGCTTTCCTTCAACCAGCTTTGCATCCTTGATATGTGTATGGCGGATATAAGGTTTGAGCTGGCGATACGCTTCTGCAGGGTCTTCTTTCGTTACCGTCCACATGTTGCTTATATCCCAGATCAGACCTACAGCGGGATGCGCAGCACCTTGCATGATGGCGAGCAAGTCGGCCGTCCACACCACGTCGCCGTGTGTTTCCAGCAGCACCATCACATTTTTGTCCTTTGCGTAATCTCCCAGCGTTTTCAGTCCATCAATTATCAGTTGAATCGTTGCGGCTTTCTCTCTTTCTTTTGGAAAGTTGTTGGGGAACACTCTTACATAGGGACAATTGATCTGCTGCGCCAGGTCGATAAAGCGTTTGGCGTCGGACAGGTTTTTAGCCCGCTCCTCTCCTTCGCTGTGCAGGTTGTCCGAAGATCCCAGCCCGACAAACTGCAACCCTTTCTTCTTCATGATGGCCATCGTTGCCCTGCGATTTTCCGGCGTACTGAATTCGGGGCATTGGGGCAGGTCCATCTGCCGTTGCAGGCCTCTTACCTCAATGCCGCTATATCCGTGCTGCCTGGCAAAATCAGTGATTTGCGGAAAGGTCCAGTCTGGACAGCCCAGGGTAGAAAAGGATAGCAACGGTTTCTTCTGCCCGGAATGTAATAGAGGACCAATGGCCAGTGAGGCCAGTGCAAGCCCCGAATTTTGAATAAACTCTTTTCGGCTGTATTCTTTCATCGATTATCTGTTCTTGGAACAAGTTACGGAAAGCAGGGACGTCAACAGACAACACCTGCTATTTGGGATAACTCTTTGATTTATTTTGATAAAAATAACTACGTATACCCTTTCCTGTTGCATAAACGCATAATTGCAGGCGGCTTCACAAAACAGAATCTGTTTCCGCAAAACGAATTAAGTTTGACCTTTTCAACAACTGTCTTGCGTATGTTTTTACGTTCTCCTTTTTTGAGTCTCCTTCTACTTTTTTGTGTTGCCTGCAACACGGCAAAAAACACCGCTACCTACCAACCCGGGCAACCAAATGCAGAACGGGAATTTCGTGCGGCCTGGGTGGCCACGGTGGCCAACATTAACTGGCCCAGCAAGCCTGGCTTACCCGTTGACAGCCAGAAAAAAGAAGCCGTTGCACTACTGGATTTTCTAAAAGAGAAAAACTTCAATGCTGTTATCTTCCAGGTAAGGCCGCAGGCAGATGCCTTGTACCAGAGCGACCTGGAGCCCTGGTCCTACTACCTCACCGGCACCCAGGGAAAGGCTCCTGAACCGTATTACGATCCCCTGCAATTCTGGATTGATGAAGCGCATAACCGCGGGCTGGAGTTGCATGTATGGCTGAACCCTTACAGGGCGCATCACAAATCCGGCGGACCCGTTTCCGACCAGTCGCTGGTGAAACGCAAACCGGAACTGGTGGTGTACCTGAAAGACGGCTACTGGTGGTTTGATCCTTCGTTGAAAGAAACGAAAGAACATTCAACGGCTGTGGTGATGGACCTGGTGAAGCGTTACGATATCGATGGTGTTCACTTTGACGACTACTTCTACCCTTACCGCGAGTACAACAAAGGAGAAGATTTTCCCGACAGCACCAGCTATGCGGCTTACCAGGCCAGTGGTGGCAAATTGTCGAGAGGCGATTGGCGGAGGGAAGCAGTCAATTCTTTCATTGAAAATTTATACAAGGAAATCAAAAAAGAAAAGAATCACGTCAAATTCGGGTTAAGTCCCTTTGGCATCTGGCGCCCCGGTTATCCCGAAGGGATTTGTTGTTTTGACCAGTACGAAGTGTTGTATGCCGATGCCAAAAAATGGCTGAATAAAGGATGGATCGATTACTTCTCCCCGCAACTCTATTGGCCTATCAACCGCATGAGCGTAAGCTACCCGGTGCTGCACGGCTGGTGGCGGGATGAGAACACGAAAGGCCGTCACCTGTGGCCGGGTATCAGTATCGGAGGGGACACCAGTGCCAAAAACGTTACGGAGATCATGAGCCAGATCATGATCAACAGGGGCATGGTACCGCAAAGCAAAGGCGTTATTCACTGGAGCATCGGGCAGGTATACCGCAACGAAAACATGCAAAAAGCGTTGTTGAACGGTCCGTATAAAAACAGCGCATTGGTACCACCAACGCCCTGGTTGGATAATACAGCGCCGTCCGCGCCGAATGTTTCTTCCGAAGGTGTTGCAGATTCACTTAAGCTGACATGGACACATGCGAATTCCAATGATGTTTTTCGCTGGGTAGTTTACACCCAATATGGAAACACCTGGTCGTACCGGATCCTGGACAGGAACGACCGCACATGGAACGCTCCCAGGACAATCACCAACGGTACGCAAAAAACAACCCTGCGTGCCTGGGCTGTGAGTGCTGTTGACCGAATGGGAAATGAAAGTACAAAAACAGAAACAACCGTTACAAACGATTAAACGGACAAGTTGAATTGATTAACAGCTTCTTCCGCACATCAACCATGCAGAAGAAGCTGTTATCATTTTACACCTTTTAGCATCCTATTCTTCTTGTAAAAACGTTTACAGGATCAGCTTTGTTTGTTCTCCACCTGGTTCATAAATGGCTTGAGAATATCGATAGGTATAGGGAAGATGGTAGTGGAATTATTTTCACCTGAAATCTCCCGCAGGGTTTGCAGGTACCGAAGGGTCAAGGCGCTGGGTTGTTCGCTCAGTACCTTGGCCGCATCGGAAAGGCGTTGCGAGGCCTGGAACTCACCTTCGGCGGCAATAACTTTACTGCGACGTTCCCTTTCCGCTTCGGCCTGGCGTGCCATGGCCCGCTGCATTTCCTGCGGCAGGTCAATCTGCTTTACTTCCACCGTGGTCACTTTTATACCCCAGGGTTCTGTCTGGTGATCGATGATCTGTTGCAGCCGCTGGTTGATCTTTTCGCGTTGGCTTAGAAGGTCATCTAGTTCGGATTGTCCCAATACACTGCGCAAGGTTGTCTGTGAAATCTGCGAGGTGGCAATAAGAAAATTTTCCACTTCTACAATGGCCTTGTCCGGCTGAATAACCCGGAAATAAACAACAGCATTTACTTTAATGGAAACGTTATCCTGCGTGATCACATCCTGCGGCGGCACATCCATTACAACTGTGCGCAGGCTTACTTTTACCATCCGTTCAATAAAAGGAACCAGAATGATCAGTCCCGGTCCGCGAACACCCACCATGCGGCCCAGCCGGAAGACGACCCCCCGTTCGTATTCGGCAAGAATGCGGATGCTACTGGCTAAAACATAAAGTACAAGAACGACAATAATGACAAGTGATACAGGAATATTCTCCATATTGATAGATTTAATGATGCCTTTCTTTTGAGCGCCTGTTGTTTTGCCTTCGCTGTTTGAACTGGTAACTTATACCTGTTCAACAAACAGTGTCAGGTCCCGCACTCCTGTTACCCTAACTTTTCGTCCCGTCTCAATGCTTCCTGATACGGATTCGGCCCTCCACATTTCACCATGAATGGATATCATCCCCAAAGGCTGCAGCGGCGCAATGGCCTCGCCAATTTCTCCCACCATGCCTTCAATTCCTGTTACCGGTTTAACATTTTGACCTTTTACCACCAGGGTAATTAACCAAAGAAAAAACAATGCTGTTACAACGGTAACGGGAATGATCACACTCCAGGAGATACGCATCACACCCGTAATGGAATCAGGACGAATGAGCATGACCGATCCCAAAAACAGGGCAATTGCCCCACCTATTCCCAGCACACCATAGCTCGTTACTTTTATTTCAAGCAGGAATAAAATAATAGCAAAAACGATCAGTGCCAGGCCCGCATAATTCAGGGGCAGGGTATGCATGGCGTAAAAAGCCAGTATCAGGCTGATACCACCAATCACGCCGGGAATGATAGCACCCGGACTATACAATTCGAACAGCAACCCGTAAAAGCCCAGCATCATCAGGATATATGCCACGTTGGGATCACTGATCAGGTCGAGCAGTTTTTCGGCAAAGCCCATTTCCACTCTTTCCACAGTGGCATTTGCCGTTTGCAGTGTTTTGTTGCCACCGGCAACTTCCACCACCCTGCCGTTTATTTTTGTCAGGAGTTCCCGCTCATTGGCTGCGATCATGTCCACCACCCTTTTTTGTACGGCTTCTGTTTCGGTGATGGATACGCTCTTACGCACAGTTTCTTCCGCCCAGTCCAGGTTGCGTTGCCTTTTTTCGGCAATTGCCCGAATAAAAGCAACAGCATCATTGGTAGCTTTTCCACTCGTTACCGAATCCATGCTGCCACCGCTGCTTACCGGGTGTGCAGCGCCAATGTTGGTAGAAGGTGCCATTGCCGCAACATGTGCAGCCATGGTGATAAACACACCTGCCGAACCCGCATGTGCTCCGCCCGGTGAAACATAGACCACCACCGGCACCGGCGACTGCAGGATATCACTCACAATAACCCGGGTTGATTTAAGCAAACCGCCGGGTGTGTTGAGGTGCACCAGCAGGCATTCAGCTTTTTCATCTGCAGCCTTATCCATTGCTTTTTTAAGAAAAGAAGCCGAAGCAGGATTAATAGAGCCGTCAATCTGCACCGAAACAACCTTCTGTGCCTGGAGCAAGAAAGGAAACAAGAAACAACAAAAAATGGCGTAAAGACACTTCATACGGTTTGTTTATCAAAGACGCCGATGATAGCACCCTAAATTAATGTATTCCCTTCATTTGGAAAGGGATGCCACGTTTTCAAATAAACAAGAGATATTCCTGAGCAGTTGCAAGAACGGTTTGCACCAGTAAAACAGGATTAAAAATTCGGTACAATGGTTTAATTATTACCGGTCTTTTGCACAGTCTGCAACTGACAGGGACGCCGGGGTGGCATTTCGTTTGTTGCAGCATAGCTCTGCACAAAGGCAGAACCACTTATATATGCGGAAAGAAGAAATCATGATAGAAGATCTCTGGTATAAAAATGCAATTATCTATAGCCTGGATCTTGAAACATTCAAAGATGCCAACGGTGACGGCACCGGCGATTTTGAAGGATTGAATGACTGCCTGCCTTATTTGCATGCCCTGGGTGTTGATACCATCTGGCTGGCACCTTTTCAACCTACACCCAACAAGGATAATGGTTACGATGTTTCCGATTATTATAGTGTGGATGCCAGGCATGGCTCCGGGGGCGATTTTGTAGCGTTTATGCATAATGCCAAAAAACTGGGTATCAAGGTCATCATTGACCTGGTGGTGAACCATACTTCCAGTAAACACCCCTGGTTCATTGATGCCTGCAGCAGCAAAGATGCCCTGCATCGCGACTGGTATGTATGGTCGGATAAAAAACCAAAGAACTGGAACAAAGGGATGGTATTTCCCGGTGTACAGGAAAGCACCTGGACCTATGAAAAGAATACAAAGTCCTATTACTTCCATCGCTTCTTTTCCTATCAACCCGATCTGAATACGGCGAACCCGGTGGTGCGAAAAGAGATCCAAAAGATCATGGGTTTTTGGCTGGAATTGGGTGTATCAGGCTTCCGGGTGGATGCCGTACCGTTTATTCTGGAAACACATTCCAACGGGGAAATAGAACCGGTTTTAAAATTTGAATTTCTAAACGAGATGCGCCGCTTTCTGCAATGGCGTAGTGGCGATGCGGTACTGCTTGGCGAGGCCAATGTACTGCCGGAAGATACCAAGCATTATTTTGGTAAAAATGGCGACGGCATTCACCTGATGTTCAACTTTTTTGTGAACCAACACCTGTTTTATGCCTTGGCCAGTGGCGATACGGCCCCGCTAAAGGATGCACTGGAAAAAACAAGGTATGATGTACCCACCTGTCAATGGGCGCACTTTTTACGGAACCATGATGAACTGGACCTTGGAAGACTTACAGAGGAACAACGCCAAAAAGTATTTGAGCGTTTTGGGCCTGATCCGTCCATGCAACTTTACGAGAGAGGGATCCGCCGCCGGCTGGCACCCATGCTCGGCAGCCGTCAGCAACAGGAGCTGGCCTACAGCCTGATGTTCTCTCTCCCCGGAACACCCGTGATACGTTACGGCGATGAAATTGGAATGGGCGATGACTTGTCGCTGAAAGAAAGAGCGGCTGTTCGCACTCCTATGCAGTGGACAGCAGAAGAAGGCGCAGGCTTTTCCTCCGCTGAAAAAATGATTCACCCGGTAATTGACAAAGGCTTTTTTTCGTATGAACATGTGAATGTGGAGGCCCAGCGTCGCGATCCGGACTCGTTGCTCAACTGGATGACAGCTTTGATCCGGTTGAGAAAAGAATGTCCTGAGATCGGGTGGGGCAGCTGGCAGCTGGTGGATGTTCAGAGCCCGTTTGTTTTGGGCATTTGTTACCAGTGGGAAGAAAGTTATGTGCTGGCGTTTCACAACTTCAATGACAAGCCTCTTGAAATTGTGTTTCCCGCCAGGATCATGGGAAAGCGTGTTCTATCGGACCTGATGAAGAACGAAGCTTTTGAAGCGGATGAAAAAGGCCGGTTTACCATTCCGCTGCTGGCGTATGGTTACAGGTGGTTTAGGGCGAAGGGGTAATGGCCCCTTGCCGGCTTTAGGTACCGTCTTCAGATAATTCGACCGCTAATCTGGCTGTCATTATTCTGGCCGCCCCTCCTACCATAGATTGCCTCCAAATGGATTGCCGAAACCCCGCAATAGAAAAAACGAAATAAGTTGACGATGAAACTGAATGCGTTAGAAAATGAGTTAGTTTCGGCTTATTCGTAAATGCTACCGTTGGCGGTAATATGGAGACACTCCTATGCTTGAAAGGTAAGAAGAATTAAGAGCAATAGTATATACAGTTAAAGAAATTCTCAAGGCAGACAAACTTGAGGAATTGAACGATATAATTGATAATTCTCAAATTACAATTGAGCAGACAGGTTATGACAATTGGAACGGCGGAACAAATCTATACACACTCTATTTAACTGTTGACATTGGGACTTTTGTAAAAATTAGAGATAGTATTCAGACAAAAGAGGCAGAACTACTTGAAAAATTCAGTATCGCAACAAGACACCTTGAAAACGAAGGGATTTCTAATATTACTATCGTTCCAAAAGCCAAACCCCAAATTGATTGGTCAAGGCTTGGAGGAAGTATTACTAAGGAACAACTGATTGAAAATGTAAATTTTTTGAAGAATATACTGATTTCCGTTTCTACTGGAGGTCAACGAATACAAGAAGTAAATGATACATACAAGCAGAAATATTCAGTCACTGACAAAGCCCTTCAAAAGCTAAACTTACAAAACCCAAACTCATTCAAAGACCTTTGGGAGTGGTACGGAAAATGGAGCTCAACTTTCTCTAAGTACAGTGAAAGAAGAACTTTTATAAATGAAATGTACAACTCGCTTATTCAAATTTTAGAAGAGAATGAAGAACCTGAATTAATAATCGTTACAGTAGATTTGACTGACTGGGAAAGAATTGAACGTTCAATCAATGAAATTCGTCTTCGACAAAAGGATGCCGATACCGAAGAACAGTTCCAGGTTGTAGGTCTTCTGTGTCGTGAGACGATTATCTCATTGGCGCAAGCAGTTTTCAAAAGTGACAAACATCCAATTATTGACGGCAAAGTAGTAAGCAAGACAGATGCAAAGAGAATGTTGGAAGCTTACATTGCAGTGGAACTATCAGGTTCCACTAACGAGACACTGAGACGCTATGCAAAAGCAACTTTGGATTTAGCAAATGAACTTACACATAAACGCACTGCAACGAAGAAAGATGCTTCCTTATGTGCTACGGCAACACTTTCAATTATTAATCTTATTGGGACAATTGAAGGTCGCATATAAGAATACTACCGCCAACAGCGGTTTGCCAAAATACGGGCAGACGAATAAGTGCTGAACTGATTATCTTTATTGAGCAACTTAACAAAGGCTAAGCTGAAGTCTTCCAAATACCCGTACTTCGGCAAGCCGATAAACGTTGTAGGCAATGCTTCCCGACCATGAAAAAACTTCTAACTGCAATCATTGAAATCGGACTGACCACCTGTAATCAAACAAAACCCAAGAGCGACACAAAGACAATAGATTTTGGTGCATTCTCCATAGAGACACCTCAGTCTTGGAAGCAAATCAAAGCAAGAAGCACTGATAGCTACGTTGGCAGAATTGCTATTGATGAAAAAAATACTCTGGATTTTGACCTGGGTTGGTATTCCAACCCATTATCAGAAAGTGACCCTGCTATCATGGAGCGTTCAATGTTGGAGCACTTTAAGCAAATTGGACAACCTCTTGACACTTCAGAAATGATTATTGTTGAAAGCAGAAGAGGCATTGACCCTGACAATTACAAAAAGCAGAATGTTATATGGGACACAATAGACAATCAGAGGGCTAAAATTGTTTATCCAAGAAAAATCAGGAAGTGGTATATTGGGTACTTACACTACGAATAGCAAGGGCATTTTATTTATTTATTCCCTCCAATTAGTAGCTAATTTTTTACTTGTTATTTTAGATATGAAATATGATGGACACCTACTCGTTTGATATTTTTGACACGTTAATTTCGCGCAAGTTGGCCAATGATAAAGGTGTTTTTGTTGCCTTGAGAGAGAAACTCAGGGGTATGACTAAATTGGAATTTCCCGGTTATTTTATTGATGAGTTCGTTAGCCTCAGGTTACGTGCACAAAAAGTGGCTCATGAGAGATCTTCTTATCCTGAGATTACGCTCAATGAGATATATACGGCTTTAGGTTCAGATTTTCCTCAGATTAAGACTGAGCACCTCGAGCTACTTCAAGAATTGGAAGAGTCTATTGAGATCGAGAATTGTTACCCTATACCACAAAATGTTTCCAGAGTCATGCAGCTTATCGATTCAGGACACAAAGTCTTCCTGATTTCAGATATGTACCTCAGTAAGGTAGTTATTATGAAAATGCTTGAAAATGCTGACTCTCGCTTGTGTTCTATTCCCCTATATCTGTCTTCTGAACTGAAGATGTGCAAATCAAATGGGTCTCTTTTTAGTCATGTCTGCAATGATCAGAAAATTCAGCCATCATCACTTATTCATACTGGTGACAATTTCAACAGTGACTGTGTTATGGCTAAACGTATAGTGTAAGCTTCCCTGCTATTAGGATGGTTGAGGAATAGACTTTCTGTTTAATTTCAAACCATCTACAATGAAAAGACAAAAGTTCACAGAGACACAGATTCTTCAGGTTTTAAAGCAGTACGAAGG